>Ga0228535_1000204_pt1 | contig 193882 bp, 169 predicted proteins | sample SJ1metagenome_FD_168457 | JGI IMG/M metagenome (GOLD analysis project Ga0228535, IMG submission 168457) | Enriched culture of PCE-dechlorinating microbial communities from Ithaca, New York, USA - SJ1 | ecosystem: Engineered > Modeled > Simulated communities (microbial... > Unclassified... | reverse complement strand
GTTGTTTTTCGCTCATGTTTGCTCCTGGGTTTTTCAGGAGCATAACGGATTTCGGGCTTTTTTGTTAAAGTGCAGTTTTTTTCGGTTTAAAGCAACTTGCTTTCCAGTTGCACAAAACTTACGTTAACAATAAATAAGCCAATGTTTTTTCTTTTTTGATTTTTAAGAAAAAACCCTTGCAGCTCAGGCAAGGGAGCTTTTCAACCTATTAATATTCTAGCAAAACAAAAAGCCAACAGGTTATGAAACGATTAACAAACGGTAAACAACCTTTAATATATCGAACAGCGTCTATTTACGCATCAAAGAGTCCAGGTCATTCACATCAATTCGGGATGAAAAATCCAGCGTGAGCGGTGTGACAGACACTTTGCGATGCACCTGCAAAACATAGGCATCACTGTCATCTGGCAAGCCTGGCTGTTGAGAGGCATCCAGCCGGTGGAAAATGGTCTCAGCTTTTTGGTTCCAATCGCTGCGCGGCTTAAGAGGCGCGTCAAAGTGGTGATAACGGGCTGCCAGGCGGGTAATCTGCCAGGGAGTATCCACAGCGGCGTCATGCGGCACATCCACTTTCAACACATCCACATCCGCCGGCATCTTCCGGCTCAGCATCATTTCAGCAAACATTCGCGCAAACTGCGCGGCAACAGAAAAATCCAAGTCATTCGGGTCGTGCAACTGGCGCAAGTGCTGCACCTCCAGCGACATGGCCAGTCCCGCAATGCCCAAAGAAGCGGCTTCGAGCGCTGCCCCAACCGTGCCGGAAAGCCCGATGTTGTCGCCAACGTTTTCACCAATGTTGATACCTGAAACCACCAGGTCGGGCGGCTCGGGCAAAATCTCCAACAGGGCATGCTGCACCACCTGGGCGGGTGTGCCGTCCACCGCATAACCTTTCCACACGCTGTGATCAAAAGCGCATTCGCGCTCCTCAATTCGCCCGGTCGAAATGGTTGGGCAACTGCGCCCAACCCCCGACTGCTGTCGGGAAGGCGCGACCACGGTCACTTCACCCAGGTCTTTCAGGGTCTGGGCGGCTGCCCACAAACCTATCGAATCCAGCCCATCATCATTCACCAGCAATATGCGCGGGGTGTGCTGCTTGCTCATGCCTGCTCCCTTGATTTTAGTTCGTATGACAAATCATCCAGTTGAATGCGCGACGACATATCAATGCTCAACGGTGTTACCGCCACCACATGGTCATGAGCCACGGCTGCCACATCGCTGTCGGGAGGTAGCCCATCACGAGTCTGATCATTGCGAACAATGTCATATTTCGCCGGTTCATCCCAATTTTCACGCTCACCTGGAAGGATGGAATAATAACAAAAACGCGCCGCCGAACGCGTAACACGCCAGGGGGTTTGCGGGGTGGCGTTATATGGAACTTCAACCTTCAACGCATCCACATCATAAGGTAGGGGTTTTTGCAGCACAAGTCTGGCAAAAAAACGCGTGAAATACGCCGCGGTTGCAAAATCGGCTTCAGAAGGATGGCTCATTTCGAGGCGGTGATTCTTGAGCTGCAACGACACCGCCAGGGCAGGAATGCCCAGTCCGGCAGCTTCCAATGCGCCGCCAATGGTTCCCGATCTACCCAGGCTGTCTCCCAGGTTCTCGCCAAAGTTAATTCCCGACACCACCAGGTCGGGTTTGCGTCCCAAAATATCGACCACGGCATGATATACTGCCTGGGCGGGTGTGCCGCCCACGGCATGCGCCTGCCAGGTGCGCCCGTGCAGTTCAACGTTTTGAACGCTGATTTTGCCGTCATTGAAAAATGGAAAACTGCGTCCACTGCCCGAAGCCTGTGCGCGTGGGGCTGAGATGGTCACTTCACCCAGCTCTGCCAGGGCTGCCGCAGCCGCCCATATGCCAGGCGCCTGCACACCGTCATCATTGGTGACCACAATTTGAACAGGTTGTTGATATGAATTTCTCATGGATACAGTAATTTTACCGCATTAAAATCCGTAACCATTGCCCCCTTTTTTCTTAATCTGGTACATGGCAGAGTCAGCGTGCTTCACCAGTGAATCGGCATCGTATCCATTTTTTGGATACAAACTGACGCCCACACTTATGGTAAGCGTGATCGAATTTCCTTCAATTAGCATTGGTTTCTGCATAGCCTGGACAATCCGTTCAGCAACAGCAGCCACTTCTGATGAAGGCATTTGTTCCAACAAAACTGTGAATTCGTCACCAGAATTTCGCGCCAGTGTATCGCATTCCCGCAAACAGGCACTCATGCGGCGGGCGGTTTCTTGCAGCACCAGGTCACCGCAATGATGTCCATAACGGTCATTGATGGTTTTAAATTTATCCAGATCAATGAAGAAAACCGCCAGGGTGGAAGTACTGCGCCTGGCTAACCGCAGAGCCTGATCCAACCGGTCAAAGAAGAGAACACGATTGGGCAAACCGGTCAATGCGTCATGCATGGCAATGTGCGATAATGTTTCCTGTGCCTTTTTCTGTTCCGTAATGTCTGTGGCAATTTGCAAACGAACAAATCGGCCATCCAGCCAACGAATAACACAATCTGAATTTTGATACCATTTCCGGGTTATTGGGTTCTGGCTTTCCCAGATAATGGGCTCGTCAACTGGTTCACCGGCAGAATCGAGCAACTGAGAGTTTGTACAATGCTGGCAAGGTTCATCCAATCCCCGAAAAACTTGAAAACAGGATTTTCCGATCAGCTTTTCACCAAAGCTGGTACGCATGTGTTGATTCATAAAAAGGATTTCATAGGTTTGCATATCACAAACATAAATATCGGAATCGATACCGTTTAATATCCGTTCAAAAGACAACACCATTTCCTGAGTGTTTTTTTCAGCTTCCTTGAAAATGGTCAGATCATGATACAACATCAAAACGCCGGTCGTCTGGTTACCAACCTTGATGGGCACCGCTTGAATTTCTACAAACACAGGCCTGCCATCGCTGCGCCAGCGCAAACCTGAAGTGCGAATCTCTTCTCCATGGGTGGAACGCTGAATGTTATCTTTTATTTCAGGGTAAACATGAGGATCAGAAATCAGCGCAATCAGGGGTTTGCCCTGGATTTCGCTGATTGTATAACCAAACAATTTCTCAAAAGCGGGGTTACAGGTGATAACCAATCCATCCAGGTCATGGATGGCAATGGCTGTCGGATTATTTTCGAATAACGCATCAAATAATTGTTCACGCTGATGATCAATGAATGTTTTGACGTGCAATGGCGCAAGAGGTGGAACCGGAACAACTGGTTGATGCTTTTTCGCAGAATTAATCATACCCATTATTAATAAACTGTCTTCTGCCGCTAACCAACACGAATGTACTGTAAATAAAAGATAATCGATACTACAAAAATAATAGAATAATTCACCTCAAAAGAGAGTAAAAACAGCCTAAAAAATGAATGGTTTAAAAAAACAAAGCTGCGGAAAGGATAATGCATCTTTCCGCAGCCAGGATTTGTTTTTTATTAATCACGCACGCTTGGCAATTGTCATTAATTCTTTAACACGGTCAATGTCTGTTGGGGCCTTAATATTGCCGTCCTTCTTGAAGAAAGAACCCACAATGGCGCCGTCGCAGGCTGACAGGATGTCGGGCAAAGACGCCGGGGTAACCCCGCTGCCCGCCAACAGCGGCGCAGAGATGGCCGCTTTCACCTGGATTAAATCGTCCAGCGAAGCTGATTTGCCCGTGCCGGCGCCGGTAACCACAATGGCATCAGCCAGGCCGCGTTTTTCAGCATCAATAGCTGATTCGATCACCGGTCGCTGCCAGCGCGGGGTGGTGTTCTTGCCCTGCACGTCCGACAGGATGGCTACATCGTCGGCAGCCAGTGCGGCGCGCTCCCGCACCAGGTAGGGTGCGCTGGCAGGGATCAGCCCGGTTTCAGAGATGGATGGATCAACAAACACTTCAGAACGAATGAACGCCGCGCCAACGGCGCGCGCCACGGCCAGTTCGCCGCGGAAGTCATTGTAGAGGATGTTGACGCCCACCGGCACCACTGCCCGTTGAATGATGGCGCCAGCCACCGCCGCCAGTGAAGCGATGGTCACAGCGGGTGTCTCCGCCGGAAAATACGGCAAATCCCAGAAGTTTTCGACAATTACGCCGTTCACGCCGCCGCGCTGCAGGGCATCCAGTTCAGTCAGGGCATAACTCACCAGCTCGCTGAAACGCGCCTGTCTGCCGGCAGCCGTGCCCGGCAGCGCCGGCAAATGAATCATACCGATGATCGGTTTTTTCACTGCAAAAATTTTTCGAAAGTCAGCCATTTTTAATCCTCACTTTTCACACCCACCACGCCAATAAACAACTGCCCCAAAATAGGATTACCGCGCGTCTCGTTATACAGCGAGACGTTGCCGCCGATCACCGGAACAGAATAATCGCGGCAGGCGTCTGCCAGGCCGCGCATGCCTTCGGTGATTTGCCAGGCGACAAACGGATTATCGGGGTTTCCGAAATTCAAACCATCGCTTAACGCCAGCGGTTTGGCGCCGCAGTCTTTCAAATCACGGCAGGCATATTTCACAATGTTATAAACAGACTGGTAAGCATCCGTTAGAATATCGGTGCCATTGGCCAGGGTGCGCAGCAAAATCGTCTTGCCAATTTGCGGGAAGCGAATTTCACAACATTCACCCGGCACAGCGCCATTCAATTGGATGGAAAGCTGGCTGGGGTAGGTGCTGTCGCCGGTAACCGTCACGGCATAATTCGTCGATTCAACCATCTCCAGGGGATGGGTGGCAGCCTGATCTGCATCAGCCTGGCCGGAGATGGTCAGCCGCGGAAAGCCGTCCACCACCAGCTGCATGGGCAAAGTGGCCGCGGTTTGGTTGTGATGGTGAATGATCGCTGTGTCGCCATCGACTACTTTGCCGATGACCTTCACCTGCAGGCTGGGATATTTTTCCAGGATTTTTTGCGCGGCTTCCAGCCTGTCTGCATCCACGGCTGCCAGCATGCGTTCCTGGGTTTCAGACAGCATCAACTCATAGGCCGAGAGCCCGTCGGTCACTTTGGGCACGGCATCCAGGTCGAGCCACAGGCCGTGATCGGCGCGGTGCACCATCTCAAAGGATGAGCTGGTCAAACCGGCCGCTCCCATGTCTTGCAAACCCACAATGGCGTTCTGCTCAATCAGTTCAAGGGTTGCCAGCATCAAGTCTTTGCCAATGTTGGCGTCGCCCGACGGCGGGTGCGCCACTGTGTTCTCGTCCATGCCTTTCGAGGCAAAGGCGGCCCCGTCCACCCCCGATGCGCCGGTGGGAATGCCGTAATACAGCAGCAAATTACCCACCTTGCCGGCGCTGCTGGTCATCAGGCGGCTGCGATGCACCACCCCCACCACAATCACATTCACCAGCGGGTTGGTGGCATAAGAAGGGTGTGTCAGCAGTTCAACGCCCAACAGTTGCAGCCCGCAGTTGCGGGCATATTCATCCGCGCCGCGTTTGATCTCATCGACCATGGCGCGGGTCCTGGGATCATCCAAACTGCCGGCACGCAGCAGGGCTTTCACGCCCACCGGCCGGGCGCCCATGGCCATCACATCGCGCACCAGCCCGCCCACACCGGTGGCTGCACCGTCGTAGGGCGCCACAAAACTGGGGTGGTTGTGCGATTCAACCTTAAAAACCACCGCCCAGTTATCATCCAGCGCTACCACACCCGCATTTTCACCGGGGCCCTGCACCACCCAGGCAGCTTCGGTGGGCAGTTGTTTTAGCAACGAACGGGTATGCTTATAGCTGCAATGTTCCGACCACAGCGCAGAAAAAACTCCCAGTTCCACATGGTTGGGTTCACGTTTCAGACCATTTAATATTTGTTGATATTCCTGGTCGTTCAGTCCATAATCAGACGGATTTACCATACTTCAACCTCATTTCGAATTGTTTTTCACCGGAGTATTTTGAATAAAGTGGAACACCTGTTGTGCAGATTGGGGCGCACCGGTGGTTGCGCCGACTGCACTGGCTGCCATGGCGCCCACAGCATTGGCAAATTTTAGAATTTCAATAGGAGAATAATTTTGAATGATTGCATAGAGAAAAGCGGCATTGAACGCATCGCCCGCCCCGGTGGTATCCACAGCATTGATTTGAAAAGCCGGGCAGGTGACCACCGGCTGATTAGCGCTCCACAGGGCGCTGCCGTTTTCACCACTTTTAATCACCACATTCTGCACCCCTTTTTGCAGCAATTCTTCAATGCACTTTTCTTCGTAATCTGCATCAGTCAGGGCGCGCAGTTCCACCTGGTTTAAAAAGAGCACATCGGTATGCGGGTAAAGAACTTCCAGGTTGTAACGGTGCTGTTCGATCAGGATGGAGCCGGGGTCAATGCTGGTGGGAACACCTGCTTCATGAGCGCGCGGCATCAAGTCCAGAGCGTTGGAAAACAACGGGCCGTTCAGGTGCAGCCGCCGGGTGCTGCTTAGAAATGAATGATTAACTTCTTCAGATTTCAGCGCCAGGTTGGCGCCGCGGTAGGCAAACAGGCGCCGCTCGCCATTGTCGCTGATCATGCCAAAGCACAAACCAGAGTTCAGTTCTGCCGCGCGTTGAACGAACTGTGTGGATACTTTTTCCTGCTCCAACAACTGGAGCAGCGCATCGCCGGAAACATCCGTCCCCACAGCAGAGAAAAAAGCCACCTTTAATCCCAGGCGCGTGGCCACCACACTGGCATTGGCGCCAGACCCGCCCAAAAAACATTGCATGGGTGAAATTTCCACTTCATCATCAGCCTGTGGAAAACGGGGAATGTTGCCCAGGTAGTCGTAATTCAGATCCCCGATCACGATAAGATCATATTGCCTGTCGGTCATAGGATTGCCCTGTATTTACCATTCGTTTCAAGCAGGTACAAATTCATTAATCTTTGGTCTTTTGAGTGTCATTTCGAACCCCCGTTTCAAAAAACATATCGTATAAGCCGCAAAGGGGGTGAGAAATCTAAGGGAAAACCTCAGAAAAAGATTACTGATTACTTTTTTAAGATTTCTCTTCGCGCACATTGCAAAATCTACGGATATGTTCTTTGCGCTCGTCGAAATGACAGGATTAGCTCTGGTTATATAAATTCGTTGGAACAAATGCCTGTTACAGGCGGGTAAAGGTTCCTCCTTTACCCGCCTGTAAGAACAAGCGAAATTATTCTGCAGGGAGATAGTCGTTGGTGAACAGTTCTTCTGAAGGAACAGCAGCTTCGATGATGGCGTTATCGACCATAAATTGCTGCACTTCATCCCACAGAGCCGGGTCCTGATAGCCGTATTTGTCGGTCTTAAAGACCGGGATGGTGGCTTCCCAGGAGGCTTTGGCGTATTCTTTGCTCAGGGCATCGGGATAAAGCTCTTCGAAGATGGCCAGGGCTTCGTCAGGATTCTCAACCGAGTATTGCAAACCTTTCATGGTGGCTGCCATGAATTTTTTGGACAATTCGGGGTTCTCAGTTAAGAACTGGTTGGAGGAAGCGAATACGTACACATACACATCGGGCACACCATAATCGCGCGCCATGAGGATGGTGGTTTCTTTCTCACCGGTAATGAGCACTTCGGTCTGTTCGGCATTGGTTATACCGCCGATGGCGTCCACTTTGCCGGCCAGCAGCAGCGGCACGGTGTCGGAAGCCGAGGGCAAAATTTCCACTTTGGAGACATCCAAACCGGCGTTGTTCATCATGGCGTTGAAGCAGGAATGATCCCAGGTGTTCTCATACAGGCTGATGGTCTTCAAATCTTTCAGTTCTTTCACCGCGCTGTCAGAGGGGAAGATCATACCCCAGTTGTTGTAGCGGAACACAGCCGCCGTGCTGACGATAGGGATGCCCGCCGCGCGGCCGAAGATCACGTCCAACTGGGTGGTGTAGGCGAAATCGGCTTTACCCAGGGCAACGTACTTGGGCGGATCGGAAACGGTGGCGGGGATGACCGTATCAACGGTTAAACCGACTTCTTTATAGAAGCCTTTTTGTTCAGCCACCAGCCAGGGAATCCAGCCAACCCAGGGGGTAGGCCAATCAGCCACGATGGTAACCTTTTGCAGCTCACCAGCTTCAGCAGCAGGTGCCGCCGCCGGGGCGCTCTGGCAGCCTGTTGCAACCAGCATGACAATGGTCAGGACAGCCACTAATGCGAAAAACGATTTTTTCATTTTCTCCTCTTTCTTTTTGAATAAAATTTGCAAAATCATTTTCAGTCAGACAAATGACGGAATCCCATCAGCTTAACTTCGCTTGGTCTTCCCTCCTTTCTGCCAGGGAATAACCATATTTTCAATCGCCTGGACAATGAAGAACATTACAATACCCATCAGGGAGGTGATGAAAATTGCCGAGAACATTTCAGGGGTGCGAATCTGGGCATTGGTCTGTAGAATGTAGGCGCCCAACCCCTTATCCGAGCCAATCCATTCAGCCACCACGGCGCCAATCACTGAGAAGGTGATGGCAACCTTACTGGCCGAGGTGATGAACGGCATGGCGTTGGGCTGCTGAATTTTGGTGAAAATTTGCCAGCGGTTGGCGCCCATCGATTTTAGCATGGTAATCAAGTCGGGATCGCAGGAAATCAAACCATCAAAGGTATTTACGGTTAAGGGGAAGAACACAATCAGCGCCACAATGATGATTTTGGGCCAGATGTTGTAGCCCAGCCAGATGACCAGGATGGGGCCCAGGGCAATGACCGGCACTGTTTGAGAAATGACCACAATGGGGTTCAGCGCCCGACGCAATGTTTTTGAGAAGAACATCAGCAGCGCCAGGCCATAGCCCACCACAAATCCCACCACAAATCCAAGCAGCACTTCTTCCAGTGTGATGCGCAAATGGTTGAGCAGGGTTTGATGTTTTGCGATAGTTACTTCGACAATGCGGGTTGGGCGCGGCAGCAAATAATCGGGAATCTTGAACCAGATGGATGCAAATTCCCAAAACAGGATAATGGCGGTAATCAGCAGCAGCGGGGGAAGAAATTCCTTGAGTTTATTACTGGTTGCTTTCATTTCTCCTCCAATTCAGCTTCAGCGGCAATGGGATCAACGTTTTGTCCAAGGGTGCGGCTGCTTTCTTTGCGCAGCATGGCAAACAATTCGGTGCGCAGTTTAATAATTTCTTCTGATCCCATCATTTCATAATCTCGTTTTTCAGGCAGAGGAACCTCAATGGTCTTCATGATGGTGCTGGGCCGGTTGCTGAGCACCAGAACTTTTTCAGCCAGGAAAAGTGATTCATCCACATCATGTGTGATGAAGATGATGGTTTTACGGCTGTCGCGCCACACTTCGTGCAGCCACTCCTGCATTGAAAGGCGGGTCTGGGCATCCAGTGCGCCAAACGGTTCGTCCAGCAGCATCACTTCATTGTCCAGCATCATGGTGCGCAGGAAGGATGCGCGCTGGCGCATACCGCCCGAAAGAAAACGAGGGTAATAATCTTCAAAACCCGCCAGGCCGTATTTGTTGATCATGGATTTTGCGCGCGCAATGCTTTCGGCGCGGTTTTTGCCCTGCACTTCGGTACCGATGATGATGTTTTCCAACACTGAGCGCCACGGCAGCAGCAGGTCTTTCTGGAACATGTAACCCACCAGGCCGGTTTTGCCGGTGATCTTCTGGTTTTCCAGGTAAATATCACCTGAGGTGGGGGGCAGCAAACCAGCTATGGCATTAAACAGCGTGCTTTTACCGCAGCCGCTGGGCCCCAAAATGCACACAAAGCTGCCGCCGTTCACATCAAAGCTGATGTCGTGCAGCACTTCCATCACCTTGTTGCCCTCGGTTGGATAGGCAATACGCAGGTTTTCTACACGAATTTTGGAATGTTGATTAAAGTTATTCTCGTTTGCATCCATTATGGATTTTTACTCCTGCAAATCAAAATTACGAACTTACCACGGTCGGGTAACCAGCTCTTTCAGCAGGCGAACCAGGTGGCGCACATCGTTGAGGTCTGCCATTTCAACCGGTGAATGGTGGTAGCGAATGGGAAGGGACAGGCCAATAGCCGGCGCGCCTTCAGCGGCATAGGCCAGCGCGGTGATCGAGGTGCTGATGCCGGTGACCACTTCATCCTGCAAAGGAATTTCGAGCTGGCGGGCAACGGCGCGCACCTTGCGCGCCAGGGGATAATCGGCAATGTAGGCCGAGCCCTTACCGCGGATGGCATCCATCCATTTGACCGCCGGCCCGGCGCCCAGGCGAATGTCGCACTGCCCATTTTCCAGGTCGGGGGTGTCAAAGGGCAGGGTGCCGTCCACGCCAATCAACACATCGGGGGCGATCTTGTTCATGAATGGAAGCGCGCCGTTCAGCATGATCTCTTCACGCGTGATGAACACCAGCCACAGGTCGCAGGCGGTTTCAGCTGGTTGAATTTGCTGCGCCAGGCTGAGCATGGTGAAACACCCCAGGCGGTCATCCAGTGCTTTGGAACTGATGCGTGACCTTCCCAATTGTGTTAGCGGAGAATCCCAGGTGAGCACATCACCCACGCTCACGCCCATCTCACGCACCTGCTCAATTGAGTCAGCCCCAATGTCAATGTAGATTTCTTTCAGGTCTGGGGTAGTGTGTTTATCCAGGTGTTGAGGAAGCAGGCCAACCTGCACCGGCAGCCTGCCGGTTTCTATCCACAGGGTCATACGGCTGCCGGGCAAAGCCTGCAAGTTCATGCCGCCCATGCGTTCCACCAGCAAAAATCCCTGCGGGGTGATGCGCCTCACAATTAAACCAACCTCGTCCATGTGCGCCACCAGCGCCACCCGGCGTCCACTGCCGGGCAGGTGCGCCGCCAGGTTGCCCAGGGCGTCTTGCCGCACTTCCCAACCCGTTTGCGGGATGGCTTCACGTACCACATGCGCCACGATTTCTTCATTGCCAGAAATGCCCGGGGCGCGGGTCAATCGATCCAACAAATCCAGGTCTAAATCCTTCACAGGTTTTCTCCAGCGCGAATTTTGGCCATGCGCTCCACCTTTTGTTGAACAATGAGTTCATCGCCCACATCTTTGCGGTGGCGCAGTTCGGGGGGCTGCACCTGCGCCAGCAAGGTTTCTATCTTCGCCGACACCTCGCCGGGAGCTTCTCCCAGCCCGATGACAGCCATGGTGCGTGAGCCCAGGGTCTTCCACCGGCCGCCTTCTTGCGCAACCGAAGCCGGCGACAGGGAAAAACCGGCCTGCTCCACCGCGTTTTGGTCCAGGTCGAAGTATTGCGGATTGGGGGAATTATCGGGGTAATCAGCCGGAACCAGGTATTTGCATACCGACGAGCGCGCGGCAAACCGCAATGCTTCAGGCGCCAGCTCGCCCTGCGCCGCCGCCAAAAACACCTGCGGCAGGTCGCAATCGACCAGGGTCATCTCGTTGATCCCTTCAGGGTCGCCCAGGCGCACATTGAATTCGATGATGTAAATGCCTTTGCGGGTGACCATGAATTGACCATACAGGAAACCGCGGTAGGGTTCGCCGGTCTCCTCCGAAAGCGCTTCAATCACATCTTGCATCAGCCGGTCAGCCTTGTTCAAGTCCTCAGCGGTCAGGAAGGGCATGCTGCCGTCGGCCATGGTGTAGGCGCCCATGCCGCCAGTCATGTTGCCCTGGTCGCCGTCATAGGCATATTTGAAGTCCTGCGCCACCGGCATGGGGGCTGTTTTGCCGTCTGAGGTCAGCACAATGCGCGAGAATTCTTCACCCACCAGGCGTTCTTCCAACAGCACACTGCCGTCTCTGGCAATCCAATGCGCGGCGTCATCCACGGCTTCTTGCAGGCTGTGCAAATGCACGCCCATCACGCGCACGCCTTTGCCGCCGGTGAGACCCAGAGGTTTGACCGCCACTTCGCCCACTTTTTCAATGAAAGAGCGGGCATCTTCAGCAGAAGTGACCACCTGCCATGCCGGCGAGCCATAGCCAACCCGGCGTTTCAAAAGGTCGCGCATGAAGGATTTATCCCCTTCCAATTGCGACTGCGCCCGGGTGGGGCCCAGGGTGGGAAAGCCCGCCTGGCGCAGTTGGTCCACCGCCCCGGCAATCAGCGGGGCTTCGGGACCAATCACAATCAGATCGGGTTGAACGCTGTTGAAATAAGCCAGAATGGAAGCCACATCATCCATCTTGCCCATCCGCACTTCACCCGTGACGGCGGCAATACCGGGATTGATGTGACTGGCATAGACAAAAAGGCGGTCGCGCTGCGGGTTGCGCATGAGCGCCAGCGCCATGGCATGTTCGCGGCCCCCGCTACCAATCAATCCAATTTTCACAAAACACCTCTAAGTTAAAATGATTTGCGCGTTGAGCGCACAGTGAACTGGTATAAATCGCTGCGGTAAAGAATCTGGTGCGCCTCAATGGGCGTATCATCTTCCAGATAGGCCACGCCGTCAGACCGCAGCAGCGGCAGGCCGGTTTTGATATTCAAAATGGCAGCTTCATTTTTATGGGCAATCACGGGGGTAATGGAAGCTTCCTGCCAGGTCAATTTCAATCCATATTCCTGTTCCATCACAGAAAACAGCGATTGCTGCGAAAAATCAAAACGTTCCAGGTTGGGGCAGCGGCTCACGGGTACAAAAGAAACATGCAGCGCCATGGGACGGTCATCAGCCAGGCGCAGCCGTTCCAGGCAGTACACTACATCCTCGGGCGCCAGGTGCAGTTTTTGGGCTATCACCGCATCAGCAGCCACCTGGTTGAGCGCAAGCAGCCGCGAGCTGGGTTTCATCCCGCGCATTTGGGTTTCTTCCGTGAAGCTGGTCATACGCTGCAAGCCATAGTTGACACGGTTATCAGAGACAAACGTGCCGTAACCCTGCATGCGCGTCACCAGGCCGTGGCGCGCCAGCTCTTCAATAGCTTCTTTGGCTGTGTTGCGCGACACTTTAAACTCATCGACGATAAAGCGTTCGGACCAAATTTGATCGCCGACTTTTAGTTTTCCGCTTTCAATGTCAGCGCGGATCAGGTCGCTAATTTGCAGGTAGATGGGCTTGAAGGAAGATCGGTTAATATTCATAGTCTTGTTGGGTGGTTAGGTGGATGGTACCACCCAACAAGATCATTATAGGTAAAACTCGCAAAAAGGTCAATCGTTAATGTTCTTAATGTGGGATTTTTAAGATTCCGCCCCGCTTGAGACTTTTGTCACTTTTTGCTTGACTCAATCATCTATAATATTAATAAGAGTTCGTTTCAAAGTAATAAAACAAATACTGGCAAAAGTTCATAAAGGAAAATCTTATGAAACTCAGTGCACGCAATATCCTTAAAGGCAAAGTTAAGAAAGTTGTTCTCGGCGCAGTGAATGCCGAAGTGGTGCTCGAAATCGCTCCCGGCGTCGAAGTGGTCGCCATGATCACCAAAGCATCAGCTGAAAGCCTCAGCTTGCAGGAAGGCAAAGAGGCTTACGCCGTGGTCAAAGCATCCAATGTGATGGTGGCAGTCGATTAATCAATCATCATCATCCTGCATAATATAGGTCAAATCCTGATAGATATAGCCAGTGGCAGCCACATCAATTGTGCCGGTGCAGTGCGCGGAGGATTCTTTGGTTTCTTCAATGGAAGCAACCCCGGCTCCGATTGTGAAATCCACCGTGTAACGCGCCACCCCGTCTGAAAGACGATACAGCCCTTCTGGAATCGAGCGGCTCTCGTTGGAGATTGTGGCTGATTGCGGATTATTGGTTTGCTCAATGGTTTTAAAGGTTACCTGGCTGTCAATAACACCGTGCATAAACGCGAACCCGCTGCACCCCGCCACCAACAGGCACAGCAGTAAAGCACCCGTCAGCATGGCCTTCGACTTGCGGCGTACGCCCATCCATGTCAACGGTACAATGGGCAGCGCAGCCAATCCAATTCCGGCTGCTGCAACCTGTTTGGTTTGCGGTGAAAGCGGCAAACTGCTGCTTTGCGATTGGGGAAAAACGGTTTTGGTGGTGAGTATCACCCCTTCTTCTGACTGCACGGCTTTCGCCGAGAAAGTGATGTCGCCCGGCTTGGCATCTGGCGGAAGCTTGGATGCATCCAGGTTCCAGGTATATTCTCCGCTGTTGGCATCTCGTTTAAAAGTGCCGAAATTGGTTACCAGTGAACCCAAATATGGGAATGCTTTGGGCTGGATATTGCTTTCTCCTTCGCCGGTTTGTGTGCAGGTGATGTTATTGCTAATCACCTCGCCGTTTTCGATAAACCAATAACCGCTCAAATCGTACATCTGGTCGATGACCACCGGGATGGTTTTGACGCCCACTTCAACACTCCGGTCATTGTCAATCAACTTGAGTGTCAGGTCATAACTTCCCATTTCATTGTAGGCAAATTTAAGTTTACCTCCGGCAGCCGCCTCTTCACGGGTCAGGTTGATTTCACCACTGTTTGGATTGTCTTTAGTGCTTGCGCCTCCAAAATCCCATTCGAGGGTTACATTTTCGATAAATTCGGGGAGATCGTTCACCTTCCATTCAAAAGTGTAAGGCTGCATCATAACGCCCTTGCTGACTGAGGCAGGTGAAACAACCAGGTTGACTTCTATGGGGCAAGTCACCAGGTCGGGCTCAATGGGAATCGAAAGATCGCTGTATTGAAAAATCTCGCGGCGTTCAAACGGGCCGTAACCGCGCGCCCAGCTCTGGCAGTTGAGCACACCATGTTCATAGCAAGCCTGCTCATCACACGAACTGAGCGACCCGTGCATGCAGTAGGTTGCCATCCACGAATCGCAGCCATACTGCTCGTTGCAGGCGTCGTAGCAGCCGTCGTGCCAGATGCAGCCGGTGTGCACCCCGCACTCATAGATGATCAGCGCTTCTTTCAAGCCGGTATTCTTTTTGGTCTTTTTGTCCACCAGGCAGCGCTCACCGTTTGACTCGGTGCAATTGGTGGTGGTGCAGTCCATGCCGCATGCCCCGCGGCATTTTGCACTGCAATCGCCCATTTCATTCACAGGATGCGTGATGAGTTTCTCTTTTTTGGTCTCCCCGCCGTCATCATCGTCATCATCATCCTGCAAAACAACAAAGGGCTGCAAGAAGGCGTTGGTCAAAGAAGCCACAGGCGCACATCTTGAGGCAGGTTTGAGAGAACCATTCAGCGCAGGTGCGGTCAGGCTGCCACCTTCTTTGGGCGTTTCTGTCTGCGGCTGCGCTTCCACCGAACCCTTTTCGTCAAATGGAAAATAACCCATGATAAACGGCACAGACGATGATGGCGAAACCTCAAAAAGCGGCGGCTCTTCATCATCTTTTTGCGCCGAACCGGCAATCACCTGCGGGCAGTCTGACATCGCCGCCAGGCGCTGCACCTCAGTCCAGCGGTCGGTGATAGCATATTTCAAATGCATTTGCAGCGGCACCAACAGGGCTGCCATCTGCTCAGGGGTGGGCCGGTCGGCGCCCTGCTTGCACGCCAGGTTGAACGGCAGCACCAGCAGCGCCTCACCCAGCTCGCCGTCAGAGAAGTCTTTTAATGCAGCCTGTTCAGCAGCAGTCAGTGCTCCATCACCGTCCAGCGTCATGTCATTCCAAACAACATTGGCTTTCTTGTCTGCGGTGATGCTGGCGGTCAATACCCGCTCGCCGTCTGAGAAAGTGACCACGCCGTCTTTGGAGATGGCGTATTGGATGGATGCTTCGCCTTCGGACGGCTGATATTCTCCCTTCACAGTCCCGCCGCCCAGACCAGGCAAATTGCCCCACAGGTCAATGCCCGCCATTTCCAAAATCTGGTCGCCGTAGAACCAGCCGCCAATTGCCAGGCAGACGCACACCACCAGGAGGATCAATCCACCCCCCAGCGCAAGCCAGCGTTTTTTCAGTTTTTTCGGTTGGGCAGGAGGTGCAGGCTGTGCAGATGGCGGCGTGATTTGGACAGGCGCCGTCTGAATCTTTTCTCCGCATTGCGGGCAAAATTCACTGGTTTCTGAGACTGAAGCCTGGCAATTGGGACATTCACGAATGGCATCCATTCTTACACTCCCTTCCATTAATTATGTTTCACATAATTATTTCAGTAACAAAAATGTTGAACTTGTTTTTTGCAGGAGTGAAAATTGAAGTTTACAGATGAAAATCAGAAGGATGCCCACACACAATATTCAACATCTATCTATGATGATAGAGGAACTTCCAGCAAAATGCAACCAGATTATCCCCAGGCCCGGGTGTGCTTCACCACGCCATCACACTCCCGGTGCGCCAGGGCGCACCCTTCAACAAATTCCCATTTTTTCCTATAGAGACCTTCACCTTAAGTAGACGCGCATCAGCAGAAAGCCTCGGCTTGCAAGTTGGCAAGGAGGCTTACGCTGTTGTAAAAGCTTCTAATGTGATGGTGGCTATCGACGGATCAATCGTTGTCCTTCGGAAAAGAAATCGTCAAGTCCTTATAGACATAACCGGTTACCGCCACATCCAGGGTGCCGGTGCAGTGTGATGAAGATACTGTTTCGCCCTCAATAGTGGCTGCGCCACCGCCAATGGTGAAATCGACCATGTAATGCGCCACGCCTTCAGACAGGCGGTAAAGTCCCTGCGGTGCGGCACCTGAACCGAATTGAACCGTGGCAGGTTGTTCGTTGTTTATCTGTTCCACTTTTTTGAAAGTAATATTCGAGCTGATATCACCGTACATAAAGAAGAAACCGGAACAACCTGCCGCCAGCAGGCACAGCAGCAATGACGTCGCCAGCAATGCGCGTGATTTGCGCCGCCTGCCCAGCCACGCCAGTGGAATGACCGGCAAGGCTGCCGCCAGGGCAACATTTTTCGCCATCTCACCGTTGAACGGGGCAAAAGGCAGGCTGCTGCTGCTTTTCGGCTGCGGGAAACTCGTGTGGCTGGTAAATAGCACCCCGTCTTTTGATTGACTTGCCTCAGCGCTAAAAGTGAAATCAGCAGAACTGGCGTCTGGAGGAAGTTTGGAAGCATCCAGGCTCCAGATATAGGTGCTCGTTTTTTCATCTCGAGTGAATGAACCGAAACTATTAATCAAGGTTCCATAAATCGGGAAAAGCCTGGAATCGGGTTTGTCGTCGCCTTCGCCGCTTTGCGTGCAGGTCACATTGTCACTGATAATATTTCCGTTTTCAATGTACCAGTAGCCACTCAGGTCGTACATCTGGTCAATCACTACCGGGATGGTCTTGGTTGCGATTAAAGTATCAAACTCAGTCTCATAAAAATCAATTGTGAATTCATAATTATCCAATTCGCTATAACTATGTGTCAAAACACCCTGCGCATTGTCATCATCTACTGTGAAGTCTTTTTCACCGGTAGCCGGGTCGTCTTTGCTGCCGGCATCGCCGAAATCCCATTTCATGCGGATGTTTTCAACAGTCACCGGGATTTCCGTAAGTTTCCACTTAAACTCGTATTTTTGTAATACCATGCCTTTGGATACGGAACCGGGGGATACGTTTAATGTTGCCTGGACAGGGCAGAGAACATAATCAACTCTTGGGAGAACGGACAAATCGGTATATTGAAAGATTTCACGGCGATCAAACGTACCACGTCCCGTCGCCCACAGGGCGCAATTGGCAGTACCATAATTGTAGGCAGCATCTTCATCACAAGAACGCAAAGAACCGTGCATACAATAGGTTGCCATCCAACTGTTACAGCCGTATTGGTCATTGCAGGCATCATAACAGGCATCGTGGTGGACACAACCCTGTGCCACACCACAATCAAAGACTTGCATGGTTTCGACCATCCCGGTATTTTTTTTGGCTTGATCCGTCAGGCAGCGAGTGCCTTTGGACTCTTTACAGTTGGTGGTGGTGCAATCAACACCGCATGCCCCGCGGCATTTCGCATTACAGGAGCCCAGTTCATTGGTGTGCGTAATGGGTTTGGGCGGCGCAGGCAGATACCCCATATCCTGCAAAAATCCACCGGTCAACGAAACCACCGGTGCGCAGGCAGATGAAAGGTTTGCAGTGCTTTCCCACCCGGCAGCCTGCATCCAGGCTTGTTTGGGTAGTAATAGGCCACTGTTTTCTTTTTCAGTGGTTCCCTCCACAGCGCCTTCCTCGTCAAAGGGGAAATAGCCCATCACAAATGGCACCGGGTCAGAAGCCGAAACCTGGAACAGCGGTGGTTCATCTTCTTCTCCAATTGGTTTCTCCCCTCCGGCAAGCGCCGCCGGACAATCTGACAGGGCTGCCAGACGCTGCACCTCAGCCCAACGATCCGCTGTGGTGTATTTCAGGTGCATTTGCAGCGGCACCAAAAGAGCTGCCATTTGCTCGGTAGTGGGCCGGTCGGCGCCCTGCTTGCACGCCAGGTTGAACGGCAGCACCAGCAGCGCCTCACCCAGCTCGCCGTCAGAGAAGTCTTTTAATGCAGCCTGTTCAGCAGCAGTCAGTGCTCCATCACCGTCCAGCGTCATGTCATTCCAAACAACATTGGCTTTCTTGTCTGCGGTGATGCTGGCGGTCAATACCCGCTCGCCGTCTGAGAAAGTGACCACGCCGTCTTTGGAGATGGCGTATTGGATGGATGCTTCGCCTTCGGACGGCTGATATTCTCCCTTCACAGTCCCGCCGCCCAGACCAGGCAAATTGCCCCACAGGTCAATGCCCGCCATTTCCAAAATCTGGTCGCCGTAGAACCAGCCGCCAATTGCCAGGCAGACGCACACCACCAGGAGGATCAATCCACCCCCCAGCGCAAGCCAGCGTTTTTTCAGTTTTTTCGGTTGGGCAGGAGGTGCAGGCTGTGCAGATGGCGGCGTGATTTGGACAGGCGCCGTCTGAATCTTTTCTCCGCATTGCGGGCAAAATTCACTGGTTTCTGAGACTGAAGCCTGGCAATTGGGACATTCACGAATGGCATCCATATTTAACTCCCGCAAAATGCTGTATAAAGTGGAATTTTTAGAAAGCAACGTTCAAAGGAACGGTTTTTGAAATGAAATAACCCCACACTCAGGAACCATACATATAAGAAAACGTGCAAACACCAAAGATCGCGGAAATTTGCACATTATGAGTATCTTAAGACCTTTTCAGTTACTTTACAAGCGGCAATTTAAAAAAAGTTGGCGGCGTGTGCTTCAGCGCACCACGCGCATTGCACCACAACCCCAGTGCATCCTGTGACCCCCAACATCCTACAACAAACGCAGCAAGGTGGACAACCTCAGCGCCAGGCGTGGAGAGCGCTTGTGCAGCAAAATGTGCCCCAGCAGCAGCGCCATGTCATCATCTTTTTGCAACCGCCTGAAAAGCGCATCCAACCGGCGGGGATTGTTGAGCAGGCTGCGCAGCATGCGTGCGGCGCGCGCATCGGGTTGGTAATGGGCGCGCAATTCGCGGCTGTAGCCGGATAATCCCTTCTCCGAGAGATCGCCATTGTCAAGCGCAAACCGGGCGCGTTCGGCGGCCATCTCACCGCTGCGCAAAGCAGGGGCAATGCCCACCCCGCTAAACGGTCCCACCAACCCGGCGGCATCACCCACCGCCAGCATTCTTTCTGCATGCGCCCGCTGATCGATCAACTGGGTGCGCAGCGGGTGCCCGCGAATGGCGCTGGCAGGCTCACAACGCAGCAAACGTCCTTCGGTGATGGGATCTGCCAGAAAGCGCTGCAGCTCGCGCTGCAGGTTGATTTCTCCACGGCGCACGCGGCTGGTGTAGGTGCCGCTGCCAATGTTCACCCGGCCGCCGCCCACCGGGAAAATCCAGTTGTACCCCGGCAAAATGCCCGCCTGGAAATGGATTTCCAACCGGTCATCAGGCCCGCTGTCGCCGGTCAGGTACTGCCGCACAGCCGAAAGTTCAGGCCCTTCACGTGTCAAACCCAGGCGGCGGCCTAAAACCCCGGCGCTGCCTTCGGCAAGGATCAACAGGCGGGCTTTCACCTCGCCATTGTTGGTTTGCAGCATCGCCCCCTGCTGCCCATCAATGCGCACATTTCGAACCATGCAATTTTGGCGCAGTTCGGCGCCAGCTTCCACCGCCTTTTGCACCAGCAGGGCATCCATAAGGCGGCGCGGAATCAGCCTGCCAACCACATCTTCTCCATCGCGTGCAAAGGGAATATCCAGGATCAATCCACCGGGAGATGACAGGCGCAATGCGGGCATCACCGGGAAGCCGGCAGCCCAATCACCCAGCCCGCAGCGCTGCAGCACTTCCAACCCTTCAGAAGTGACGCCGTCGCCGCAGCTTTTGTCGCGCGGAAAAGTATCTTTTTCCAACAAAACAACATGGAATCCTGCCGCTGCCAGGCGCTGCGCAGCCACGCTGCCGCCGGGCCCCGCCCCCACAATTGCAACATCAAATGGCTTCATCATGAGATGCACACATCAGGTTGCCATGGTCACCCTGTCGCGCCCCTTGCGTTTGGCCTGATAGAGCGCTGCATCGGCGGTGCGCATCAGCACCTCGGCAGTTGTGCCGTGAGCCGGAAAGCCCGCCACGCCCACCGAAACCGTGATTGCGCCCAGGGTTTTGCCGTGATAGGGTACATTCAACACCTTGACGCCGCGCCGAATCTCTTCCGCCCGGCGCATGGCATCGTTTAAAGAAGTGTCGGGCAAAATGAGCACAAATTCTTCCCCGCCCAGACGGCAGGCAATATCCCCCACACGCACATGCCGGCGCAAAAAACTGCCCAGGGCGCGCAGCACCAGGTCGCCGGCTTCATGCCCAAATTCGTCATTGTAGTGTTTGAAGTGGTCAATATCCATCATCACAATCCCCAGCGAATCCTGGCGGCGGGTGGCGGCATGCAGTTCGCGCACCAGGGTTTCATCCAGGTAGCGCCGGTTATACAGACCGGTGAGCGGATCGTGAATGGACTGCATGCGCAGTGTTTCGCGCAAGCGCAAATTTGCCAGCGCCATGGCAGTGTGTTCCGCCAGGGTCACGGCCAGCAATTCCAACTGCGCCATAGATTGACTGCTCTCTCCCTGCAAGTGATAAACACCCAACGTCTCACCCTGTGCATTCATGGGAATACATAAATAGGGTTTGGCAAGCTGATCGGTGTGCAGGCCCAGGTGCTGGCAGCGCAGCCGGCTGTTTTCTTTGCCATAGAGGAACGGTTGGCCCCTGCGCAGCGACCAGCAACTATCGTGAACAAAAATGGTTTCTCCCTGGAAGTTATCTCCCCAGATGGCCACCGATTCCAGGAGTTTTTTCTCGTGATCCTGCACATACAGGGCGCCGGCCATGTTGGGAAACAATTTTTGCGAAAACTGCGCCACCACGTTAAACAACTCTTCCTGGGTGAGGCAGCTCTGGAACATGTCGCCCATTTCGTTCAACAGGCGGGTTTCGTGATGGCGCTGCCGCAGTTCGTCGAGCGAATTCTCCAGTTGTTTGTTCAGGCTGGTCAGTTCAAACAGCGTTTGCTTGCGCTCACTGATGTCGCGCGACAGGGTGAGCAAGCCGATGGGCTTACCCTGATCATCGCGTAACAGTTGCAGGCGTGTTTCAATCCACACATAATCGCCTTCTTTTTTCTTGCAGCGCCATTCGAACAGCGATTCGCCCTTTTTTTTGAGGGTGGCATTGATTTGATTGACCACCAGCCGGTTATCTTCAGGATGTATCAGGGGCAGGCCGCTCTTTCCCATCAACTCCTCGGCATCCCAGTTTACAACGCGGTTTACCGATGGACTGACATAGGTAATTTTTCCTTTGAAATCCAGCAAAGCAATGACATCCAAAATTGAATCAGTTAGCAGGCGGTATTGGGTTTCCTGCGCCCGCAGGGTTTCTTCCATGCGTTTGTGTTGAATAGCCGCGCCCAGCATGTTGGCAGCCGTGCGCAACGATTCGATTTCAACATCAGACCATTGGCGCGAATACTTATGATCGCTGAAACCAATGCTTCCCCACAACTGGTTTTCCACAAAAATGGGAATTTCAGCAATCGACAGGATACCTTGAATGCGCAAAGCTTCCCGTTCAGCAGGTTTGAAACTCTCGGTTTCGCCAAATACCACTTCGCCGCGTTCCAGGCGTGCATCCCAATCTTTGAAAGCGTCGCTTTCAACCACCGCAATCAACTGGGGTCTTTCCAGTTTGTTTTCAGTTTTCGACCAGCGCCAGTCATAGCGGAAAACAGCGTGCCGTGTGCCGTCTTCGCGCAGCTTATATTCGAAAATGGTGGCAACGCTGACATCGGCTGCATTGGCCAAATACTCAAGCACAGAGACAATGTTATCTTCCCAGTCGCCCGCCTGGCTGCGCAAAAAGGTCTCCGCCGCCAGGTTCACTGCATTGAGGATGGCGTCGTGGCGCTGTAAATCTTCTCTGGCTTTCTTGCTGTCTGAAATATCCACCCAGGAACCTAAAATTTCTGTGGGGGCGCCTTCAGCATCATAAACCACACGCACTTCATCCCGCAGCCAGCGGTAGCTTCCATCGCGGTGGCGCAGGCGGTAATCACGGCACCGGCAGCCGTTTTGGAAAAGTTCTGGCAAGCCTGCCTGGAGTGCTTCCCGGTCTTCGGCATGCAAATGCGTTAGAAAGAAATCGGCCTCTTGCAGCACTTCTTCCACGCTGTAGCCGAGCAACTGGTTAATATTGTCACTCACATAGGTGATGCGCAGATTCTGTGCAGCAAGCTGGCTAAAAACCACAGCCGGGGTTGAGCCCAGCAAATGCTGCATATGAGCATCACTGGCGCGCCCAATCACATCCTGGCGTTTCCAGTCGGTGGCGTCAATCAGTACCCCCACAATACCACCCACACTGCCATCAGCATTCACAAAGCGAGCCTTATTTATAATCAGGTTGGAATCATCGCCGTCGGCGCGGCGGATTTTTAAAGGATAGCTGCGTTTTCCACCTTCACGCAGCAGCTCTTCATTCATAAATTCATGCGCGCTGGCCACGTTGGGTGACAGATAGAACACTGGAGAAAACCCAATGATCTTTTCAAGAGGCGTTTCCACCAGAGCTGCATATTCCTGGTTGCATCCCAGAATCACTCCCACCGTATCCTGGTAATAATACGCGAACGGCACTGCTTCCAGCACCTGCTCGATCAGGCAGGATTCTGTATCGGGGGGAGGTGTTTGCACCGTTTTGGCTGCCGACAGGGAAGGCTGCAAGATCACCATGTGGGCAGGTTTTCCCTGCCACTGAACCTGCCAGCGCTGCATCTTGCGCGGCGATTCAGCAAAAGACACCGATTTTGCGCTGCTGCCCTCCAGGTTACTCTCCCACACCCCCGGAAACCCATCCAGCCAACCTTCCAATGAAACCGGGTTCCCCGTTATTTCATTCCTGCCCAGCAATGCTTCTGCCGCAGGTGTAGCAAAAAGGGCAACACCATTTTCATCCACCAATAAAACCGCTTCACTGGTTGTATTCATCAAACGGGAAAGTTCTTTTTCGGTGAGATGAATTCCCCCCTGTTTGTGATTGCCTTTCTTCGATGCTTCTGCCATCCCGACTGCTCCTGTTATTGAAACCAGACCACCGGTGAATCAACAGCTATTCAACATATTAAAATTTAACCCGGCACAGATAAGCGAATAAAAACCCCATTAATTTCGTAAGTGTTATTATCGCTTAAACTACCAAAAAAGTATAGAGAAATTCGAAAAATCGCCAGAAGTTGTTTTGAAAAACTCACGTAACCGGGTCGTTATCTGTTTATTTTTTGTAAACGATTAACAACCATTCTAAAGGAACATGTTGTTCTTCCGATAATCTGAATGGACAAAAAACGCCGGTCGAAAACCGGCGCTATTGACAATATTTTACACTCCGTGTAAAGTGTTAGGAGGGATTTGGAAACCAAAACGAACTATGTTAATTATAATTAAACCTGAGAGTAAAAGTTGATGAACGAAATAATCGCCCAATTTCTGCAACTCTATCGTGACAGCAGACCGGTAAAGTTCACCAATATTTACCAGGGAATTCCGATCACCTGCACAGGAACCATCCTGAAAGTTGAGGATGATCGGGTTGCATTTAATATTTCCCGCTATCAGGGCTTGTGCCTCAAATTGGAAGGGCACACCATTATTCATTCCGATTTCCTGACCAGGAAATTTCAGGCTGATACCGTGCAAGTGGATTTAAAAAATGAAACGGCCGTATTAACTAACTTTGAGCCCGCCGATTTCTCCATCGAAAACCGCCTGCATATTCGCGTGGAAACCAACAAACCCATCAATGCTTTACTAACCAACACCGTTGAAGTTACTGTTAAAATCACCGAGGTATCGCTCAACGGGTTGGCGTTGTACATCAAACGGGCAAATTACGAAAATAAATATTTTTCCAAGGGCAAAAAAGTTAACATTGAATTTGACCTGGTTTCAAAAGGCACCGGGAAAAAACAGCAAGTGCGCATGGAAGGCATCATTCGCAGCGTGAACATGACCCGCGACCTGCTTTTATACCGCCTGGGCATTGAAACCATGCCGTCATACAAAAACGAGATGATCTTGCGGGAATATATTGATCTCCGCCAGGAAGAAATTGTGGCAGAGATCAAACGTCTTACCGAGCTCGATGTGGCATCGCTGGTGGTTGGTGATTTACCAAAGCCCAATCAGGTTTAACCCATTTTTTTAACCAATCTGAAAATGAAAGGCTATTTCTCCTGCGCAATCGCAGAAGTCTGCGGCGTGGGTGTGGGAATACCAAGGAAGTAGTTCAATCGCGGCGGGTCAAACCCGATGACCACATTCCCATTGATTTTGGTGACCGGGGTCCCGGTCTGGCGCGAGATAAAAATCATCTCCTGCGCAGCTTCCACATCCCTGCTGACATCTTTCTCTTCAAAACGCACATTTTGCTGCGTTAAATAGCGTTTGGTTAAAACACAAAACGGGCAATTGGGGGTGGTGTAAACCACCACTTTGTTTTCACGTCGCGTTGAATCTTCCATTCTTCTTTCTCCTGAACCGTTAAATTGCCTTTTCAAGAACAATTGCTTGGATGATAATAAACAGGAAAAGGTTTCATCATTTTAAAAAGATTGTGACCTGTCTTGTTAGGAAAGGCAAGGTACAATAAAGATAACAATCTTTTTTTAGTGAGGACAAGGTGGTGAAATATGTCTGTATCCGCTGGTGCAATTCAGGGGATAATCTTGATCGTTGAAGACTCACCCAATTTGCGCGAGATGTTGGAGATGACCCTCCGCTTCAAAGGATACACTGTTGCCTCAGCGCAAGATGGAGAAGAGGCGCTGCAAATCGTTGAGCAGCAAAAGCCCGCCCTGGTGATCACCGATCTGTTGATGCCAAACATGGATGGTTATGCGCTGGCCTACCGCCTGCGCAAAAGCCCGCTCACCAGCGGCATTCCCATCATTTTCATCTCCGCCACCTACATCACACCCGAAGACAAGAAATTTGCTCTCAGCCTGGGGGGTGCGCGCTTTGTGGAAAAACCCATCGACAACGAAGAATTTTTACTCACCGTTGCCGAGGTTGCAACCCAGGGCATCAACACGGTGCCGCGCCCCATGTCAGAGGAAGATTTCTTAAGCGGTTATCGTGAACGACTGCAAAGCAAGCTGCAGCACAAAAATACACAGATTGCCCGCACCGAAAGGCTGTTGGGAACGCTGCCCGCCCAGCAGCGCCCGGCTTTCCAGGCTATGCTGGATGACGTGATTGCCACGCGGGACCAGATCCAGGCAGAACTGGATAAATTAAAAAAGTAGTGAACACATTATTGAATAGAAAGTTATTGTTATGACCCCTCAGCTTTCAGACCTGACCACGCTTGCCCGCCAGGCAGGCGAGATTTTACGCGCCGGTTACGGCAAACACCACCAAATTGAGTACAAAGGCCGTATCAACCTGGTTACCGAAGTTGACCGCCAGTCTGAGACCTTCCTGCTGGACGAGATTCACCGCCGCTTTCCCGGCCACGAAATTTTTGCCGAAGAAACCGGGCATACACATGGCGTTGACGGCTGGTGCTGGTACATTGATCCGCTGGACGGAACCACCAATTTTGCGCACGACTTTCCCCTGTTTGCCGTCTCACTGGCGCTGGCGCGGCACGGGCAGGTGGTTCTGGCCGCTGTGTATAACCCCATGACCCATGAATGTTACGCCGCAGAACGCGGGCAGGGCGCCTGGTTGAACGATGAGCGCCGCTTGCGGGTTTCAGATGTGGACCAACTGGTGAACGGCTTGCTGGCAACCGGCGTGCCCTATGACGTGAGCGCAGATAACTATGTTTCGCTCTACACGTATTGCCGTTTCTCCATCCGCTCGCAGGGCGTGCGCCGTTTTGGCGCCACCTCGCTGGCGCTGTGCGACCTGGCCGCCGGACGCCTGGACGGCTACTGGCACTATTCCACCGGCTCGTGGGATGTGGCAGCCGGCAGCCTGATTGCCGAAGAAGCCGGCGCCGTGATCAGCAACATCGACGGCACACCGCTCAGCCTCACCCCGCCCTGCAGCATTGCCGCGGCCAATCCGCTGCTGCACCCGCGCATGCTGGCGGTGTTCAATGAGCCGCGCGGCAAATTCGAGATCAACTGATGAACCCGCAACCAACCCTGTTCGACCTGCAAATCCTGGCGCGCCAGGCAGGCGTCTATTTGCGCGCGGGTTACGGCCACATGCACGTTGTGCATCACAAAGGCGACCGCGATGTGGTGACCGAGATTGACCGCCGTTCAGAAGAATTCCTGCTGGAAAATATCCGGCGGCGCTTCCCGGGACATGCCATCGTCACCGAAGAAAGCGGTTATTTCGCCGGGCAGGGTGAAGCCTGCTGGTACATCGATCCGCTGGACGGCACCAGCAACTACACCGCCGGCCTGCCGCATTTCAGCGTTTCGATTGCTTTTGTCGAGAAAAAGCAGGTGCAGCTGGCCGCCATTTATGACCCGCTGCGCGACGAGTGCTTTTCAGCCGAACTGGGCAAAGGCGCCCGGCTGAATGACCAACCCATCCACGTTTCACCCCAGGGCAACATCCAGGAATGTGTGTTCGGCACCGGTTTCACCTACGGCAAGCGTGACAAAAGCCTTACCAACCTGAAGAATTACGATCTGTTCAGCACACGGGCGCTGTCCGTCCGCCGTTTGGGCTCGGCCGCGCTGGATATGTCTTACGTGGCCTGCGGTCGCCTGCACGGCTACTGGGTGGTTGAGGTGGCGCCGTGGGACATTGCCGCCGGGAGCCTGATTGTCACCGAAGCCGGCGGCGTAATCACCGACCTGGCAGGCGGGCCAAACTATAATCAGCCGCCCTATTCTTTTGTGGCTGCCGGCCCTGCCATTCACCCTCAAATGCTCGACATCTTGCGCGAAGCGCGCGAGAGCCAAGGATGATTTAACCATGCAACCCACCTTATCAGAACTGATTACCATTGCCCGCCAGGCAGGCAGCATCATCCGGGAAGGCTTTGGCACACATATCACTGTTTATCAAAAAGGTTTTAAAGACCTGGTCACTGAAATTGACAAACGCTCTGAAGCCATTCTGCTCGATCATATCCACAGCCAGCACCCCGGCGACTCGATCATCACGGAAGAAAGCGGTTTCCTGCCCGGCGACGACGGGCGCACCTGGTACATTGACCCGCTGGACGGCACCCTGAATTTCATCCACGGCGTGGCGCACTTTTGCGTTTCGGTGGCTTATGCCCGGGGCGGCCAGCTTCAACTGGGCGTCATCTATGAACCCATTCGCGATGAGTGCTTTGCCGCCGAACACGGCAAAGGCGCCTGGTTGAACGGCCAGCCCATGCATGCCTCGCATATTGCCAGCCTGGATGAAGCGCTGCTGGGAACCGGCCTGATGAGCAGCAAACGCTACCCCGAACCAATCAACGTGGAATATTTCAAGTATTTCGCCCACCAATCGCTCAGCATTCGGCGCATGGGCGCCGCGGCGGTTGACCTGGCCTACCTGGCAGCCGGACGGTTGGACGGCTATTGGGATATCCAGGTGAACATCTGGGATATCGCTGCGGGCGTCCTGATTGTGCAGGAAGCTGGCGGCGCCATCACCGGCATGGACGGCGATCCCAATTTCCTGCAAAATCAGCATCCGCCCTACTCGCTGGTGGCGGGCGGGAAAGACGTGCACCGCCAGATGCTGGATGTGATGCAAAACGGCAAGAACCCGCTATAATCACAGTGTGATCAAAACAAGCAGCGGCTCAAGCACCCAATCCCGCAACTGGCTGACGATTTTCTTTGCCCTGGCTGCCCTCGACGCGGCGGCCGGGCTGCTTTACCTGCTTTCCATCCCATCTGACCCCAAAAACAGCCTGCTGATGGGCTTTTCAGCGGCGCGCCTGGTTTTGGCGTTGACGCTGCTGGCGGCCGGCGCTGCCGCCATTGTGTTTGCCCTGCGCGCGCGCCAGCCTGGTGGTCGATTGCAGGCTTTACAACGCCGCCTGTGCACGCTGCCAGCTTTTTGCATTGCCTTCCTGGTCTTTTTGCTGCTGCTGGCCGGTTTTGCCGCATCCTGGCTGCTGACCCTGCCGCAAAGCGCGGCGGCGATCATCGAACGACTGCGCCCCCTGCTGCTGTGGGCACTGCTGGTCAGCGCGCAAACCCTGCTGTTCCAGGCGCGCTTTGGTGATGCGCGCGTGCGCTACACCCTTCTCGACACAGAGGAAGCTGCTTCTCCGTCAATTGCCGAACCAGCCAAACCACTGCCCGCCTGGCTGCTGGCCGGGCTGCTGGTGGTTTTCCTGGCGGGCGGCGTTTTCACCGAAGGCCGCCTGCTGCGTGTCAAACCCATCCCGCAAAACCTGCACTACGATTTTGGCTTCTACACGCAAGCCCTTGAGCGTGCCCTGCAGGGCGGCGACCCCTATGCCGATCACAGCCTGGGCAGCGGATTTCTATATCCCACCCCCAGCCTGTTCCTGGTCGAGTTTTTTAACCTGTTTGCAAACAACAGTGTGCGCGCCGCCGCCTACAGCCTGCTTAACGTGGCGATCCTGCTGGGCATGGCGGCCGCTGTGGCGCGCCTGTACGGCCTGCCGCTGCGCCGGGTGTGGTGGTGGGCGCCGCTGTGCCTGGGCTTTGCGCCCTTCCTTGAACTGCTGCACGCCGGGCAGATCAACCTGATCACATCCTTCGCCGTGTTTTTGATGTTCGTGTGGGAGAAGCGCAATCCCATCGCCAGCGGGTTGGCGCTCAGCCTGGGCATTCTCACCAAGGTGACCCCGGCAGCCTTCCTGGGCTACCTGGCAGCCCGCCGCCGCCCCAAAACCGCTTTCATCGCCCTGGGCTTCAGCGGCCTGCTGGCAGCGCTGGCCGGCTGGCGTTACGGCTGGGAGGCTTTCTTCAGCTACCCTTCTGTTCTGCATGAAATCTCCAGCAAATTTCCGCTGGGCAGCAACCCTCAGTCGCTGGTGTCCAAGCTGTCCACCGTTGGCCTGGTGAACTTTGCCACGGTGGCCAACACGCAAAACCTGCTGCTGATCTACCTGGTGGGGATGTGCGGTGCGGCGGCCTTGCTGGCCTATGTGCTGCAACAGCGCGAACCGCTTTTCATCGTGCTCAACCTGGCCATGATGCTCTCTCCCAGCGTGATGTGGTATCACCATTACGTTTTCTTCCTGCTGCCGCTGCTGGTGTGGATGGCTTTCAGCCGCCTGGACAGGGGTGTGACCCTGTGGTGCCTGGGCGGCATGATCGTGATTCAATTCGATCGCTGGCTGCTGACCAACGGCCTGCTGGTGCACCTGTTTGGTCACCTCAGCATGTGGCTGGCGCTGGCGCCGCAGGTTGTCAGGTTGTGGGGGATGTTAAAAGAAACTTCCGGGGCTGTAACAACCCCGGAAGCCTAAGTCGTTTTACCGCTAAGACGCTAAGAGCGCAAAGTTTTTAGGCAGCAACCACTTCAAGCGCAGCTTCGCGGCCGGTCAGGCGGCGGAAAGTGAGCGTCCAGGCCGAGCCGATGTAGGCATGCAAAATGCTGCCCAGCACGGTGGCAACCAGGATGTAGACCAACAGCAGGACGCCGCTGATGATCAACCCGCCGGTCAGTACAACTCCTTCGCCGGCGACAATGCCGATCACTGCCGGCATGGCCACAATCAGGATGGGCAAGGCCAGCACCACACCCACAATTGCGCCGCCCACAAACAAAATCAACGTCATCACCGCCACAGGCCCCAGGTTGTCGCGCATCAGGTTCCAGGCGCGTTTGACGCCGTCCATGATGCCCAGGTCTTCGCCCACCATGGCCACAATCACCTGCTGTTCAAAGGTGCTGACCAGCATGCCGATTGGGATCAACAGGCACAACAGCGGCAAAATGCACAGCAACCCAATACCCAGGGTAAGCACAGCCACCAGAACCAGCGGAATAACCAGGATGAACGCCAGCACACCGCCCGCCAGACCCAGCAGCAGCAAGAACAGGAATACGCGCCCCAGGTAGGGAAAACTGCCCTTGAGCAGCTCGCCAAACGGCAAGCGCTGCGCGCCTTCATCGGCCTGCCAGGTTCCGCGCACCAGGCCAATCAGCCCCAGCGAGCGAATGGCTGTGAACAGCAGCGAAAGCACAAAAATGAACAGGATGAAGCCCAGGGTAATCAGCGCGATGGTCATCCAGAAACCAGGAGTTTCCGCCCAGCTTTCCAACTGTCGGCCCAATTGCTCAAAGCGGTTGGCAATTTCAGGGGGCAAAAAGTTCGAACCGCCGTTTTGAAAATCACTCTGAGAGGATGAACTGCCGCCACCGCCGCTGCCTCCGCCACCGCCGGTACCGCAGCTAGCCAGCAAGCCAAAAATCCACAACACCTTGAACTTCCAGATAATTTTCCAGGCCTTTTCTAAAATCTCACCGAAATTCATTGAAGAAATCCTCCTACAAATTTACATAGCACGCCAGCAGAATGATCCTGCATTGCAAAACAATCTATGAATACTTACGTGCAATTTGATGAAAGGTTGCAGTCAAGTGCCGGAGCCCGCGGTCGCATTGACACCCGCCGACTCTGGATTATAATATAGCCGGTGACGCGGCCCATTAGCTCAATCTGGCAGAGCAACTGACTCTTAATCAGTGTGTTGCAGGTTCAAGTCCTGCATGGGTCACCTTACTTCCGGGTTGTTAAGAGCAACCCGGTTTCTTTTTAAGTGCCGCCGGTCCCCGCAGGGGGGAAATTTTCAAGTCCTGCATGGGTCACAACCACTTTAAACCTCACAGGTTTTTGAAACCTGTGAGGTTTTGAATTAATTACGTAGTAGCGGCTTCAGCCGCTTAAGCAGAAACGGCTAAAGCCGTCACTACAAGAAAATACTCTCACCCCCTTGCCCCGCATTGCGAGCACACCCGGTCGTGCAGCGAGACCACCCCGCCGCACAGCGCGCAGCTCCAGCGCGCTTTTTCTTCCAGCAAGTACGCTTCAACGCCCAATGCCTGCCGCCGCCGGGCGTCTTCCACCAGGCTGACCGCATAGCGCTGGCGGTAACTGCGGTCGAGCCGTTTGATCACCGTACAGGGAAAATCAGAGCATTCAGAGCAAAACGCAACCCCGTGCTCCCCGGCGCAAGTCTTGATCTTGCAATCCCGGCAGTGATCCGGCTGCGAGCCGTCCATTGCGCGGCAGCCGCGGCAGGGCTTTTTCTTGCGCAAATGCACATAGCACACCAGGCAGTTCATGCCGCATGGGGCTAACAGGTTTGAGTCAAGCGCTTCGACCATTTGCATTTTGATATTACTTCGAATACTCCTGGTCAAGCAGCCATTCTGCCGTCGATAGAACGGCAACCGGCACACCGTTTAATTCAAATGCTTCATCATTCTTGTCATTCAAAAGAAGGGCGTTTTCAACAGGCAAACTGGCAAGTGCATCCTGCAATGCGCGGACTTCCCGGTCCCGCGTTGCAGGATTATCGAGTTGTTGACTCACCTGCACCAACTGGCGTTTATCAGGTAGATAAAAATCAACTTCATATCCCGCAAGGGTATTGTAATAAAAAATTTCTGGATTGTTTTTTCGAAGCGTAAGAAAAACCAGATTCTCCAGTAATTTTCCACTATCGGGAGAAAAGTGGAAACCAATCTCATTGGATAATCCGGTGTCAATGCAATATATTTTTTTCGGCGCTATCTGCTGGCGTTTTATTGAATAATCATACACATTGATTGGAAAAATCAGCCAGCAATTCTCCATATACTCAATAAAACTGGAAATGGTATTTACACTGCCCAGGTGCAGCATTTGTTTAAGCTTGTTATAAGAGGTTACGCCGCCGGGATTGGACATTATAAAAAGTCCCAGTTGTTTCAATGAATCAACGGCTTCCAATCGATATCGCGCGGCAATATCCCGATACAACACATCATCAAACAATGACCGCAGCAAGGGTAGTTCAGGATATTTCAACGCATCCGGAATACCGCCAAAGCGCAAATAATCACCCAAATTTCTCTGCAATCGCGCCTGATCAATCGAAGTCATTTTTAATGAATCAGGGATTTCCTCTTTTTTAAACCGTATGTATTCATAAAACGAAAACGGGAACAACTCAACAGACAGATAACGACCTGTTAAAAGTGTGCCGAGTTCACGATCAAGCAGGGAAGCATTCGAACCTGTGATCAAGAATTTGTATCCCTGGTCCATAAACCTGCGCACAAACTTTTCCCAGCCTGCAATATTTTGAATTTCATCAATGAGAAAAATTCTCCGGTCGCCAAACAATTCTGCCAGCATCAAGAATAGATCATTGAAATCTGCTACCTGAAATCCTAAAAATCGGTCATCTTCAAAATTGAGATAATAGAAGGCCTCGTTGCCCAACCTGTGCGCCATTTGCGCCAATAGCGTCGATTTACCGACCCTGCGCAATCCCGAAATAATGATCGCATGCGGCGCCTTTAAGGCAGCTTCAACCTGCGCTAAACGGCTGCGAATAATCCCGGTATCCCGTGCCCAGAACGTTTCAAATTGTTCCAACAACATTGCACGTAACTGATCGCGCGACCATCTAAATCTCCAATTGTTTTCATTCATAATGAAATAATACGGCAAAAAGTTTTCATTGTCAATGAAAACTTTTTAAGATACTTTAGATGATTTTAAGTTACAGAAACCTGTGAAATTTTTCGTTCTTTTCACTCACGATGCAATACAATACCAGAAAGTTTTCAATCGCAGTGAAAACTTTTCCCATCCTTTTTTGAACCTTTCGCCCCCGCCCGGGTACATGGACTCGGACAGGGCAATATGATAATCAATGTACTGGCAAAAGATATCCCGCAAAAGAATTGCACGAAAACCTTCAGGGTCGAATCAATGAACGCTGATGCGCCCGAAATTCAACTGGTGCGCCGCATGGCCGCCAACGACCCGGCCGCGCTGGAAGAACTGTACGCACTGTATGGTCAGCGGCTGTTCGCCTATGCCGTGCGCCTGACCGGCGACCCCGCCCGGGCGGAGGACGTGCTGCAAGACTGCCTGGTGGCGGCCTGGAAGGCTGCCGGGCGGTTCCGGGGCGAAGGCCGCGTGATTGCCTGGCTGCTCAGCATTGTGCACCACACCGCGCTCAAGTCGCTGCGCCGACCCACTTATGAAATCAGTGAAATTATGGAAGAAACCCTGTCGGCGGCGGACGCGCCGCTGGAAGAACAGGCGCAGCGCAGCCAGCAAGCCCACCGGCTGCGCGAAGGCCTGCAAAACCTTTCGCCCGAACACCGCGCCGTGCTCGAACTGGTTTTCTACCAGGGCATGAGCATGGAAGAATGCGCGCAAATTTGCCGCTGCCCGGTCGGCACCGTTAAAAGCCGCCTGAATTATGCCAAAGCCGCCCTGCGCGGTGTGCTCACCCGCGCCGGCATCAATGGGGAGGATGTGAAATGAACGAACACGAACAAATGAATGAATGGCTGCCCATGTATGCCGCCGGCGGGTTGGATGAAAAACAACGCCGCCAGGTGGCCGCCCACCTGAACCAATGTGCCCGATGCCAGGCTGACCTGGAACTGTGGCAGGTGGTGAGATCAGAAATTCAAACAGAAAACAGCACCTTGCGCGCCCCTGCCGGCCTGGCAAATGCCGCCCTGGCGAAAATCCATTCTGAAGCAGCGCAGCGTTCCCCCTGGCAACCGGCGCGTATGTGGCAATTACTAAAATCTCAGATGGGGCTGGTACAAAAAGAGTTGTGGGCTGCCTCGGCAATCATGATCGGCATGGGTTTCGTCATTACGATGGATACACAAAATATCAATGTGCTGCAAACACTGGCGCCGCTGGCAGCCGCCGCCGGCGTAGCAGCCCTGTATCGCCCCGAGGATGACGCCGCGCGTGAACTTGCCATGTCCACCCCCACCTCGCCGCGCCAGGTTCTGCTGGCGCGCCTGGCGCTGGTGTTCGGTTATGACCTGATCTTGACCTTGCTTGCCAGCCTGGGGCTGACGTCCATTTTTCCCGCCGTTCCATTCTCCCAGTTGATCCTGGGCTGGCTGGCACCCATGACCTTCCTGTCAATGCTGGCGCTGGCGCTGTCACTGGTGGTTGGTCACGATAATGCCATTCTGGTGAGCTATTCCGCCTGGATTCTGCAGCACATTCCCGCCCTGGCAGATGAAAAAAACGTACCCATGATTCAATTTCCACAATGGGTGGTGCAATTGGTCGATGGCTATGCCCATCTTTGGAGGCAGCCCACCCTGCTGTTTGCCCTGTCTGCTGCGGCGTTGGCGGCTGCCCTGTGGCTGGTGGGCAACATCGAGATGCGCACGCCGCGTTCGCAGGAGTCTTTTGGGTAATTTTTCACCTCCCCCATAATCCGCATTTTGGGGATTACGGAGGAGGCAGGAGGGGGTACCTCATTCAACACCATAATCTTTGGAGGACTTGTGAAACAAATTTGGAACATTTTTAAGGAAGAATACCGCATGTCCATTCGCCGACCCGGCGTGTGGCTGGCGTATGGTGTGATCTTCCTGTTGTACTTTTACACCATGACATTACCGGAAAGAGCAGAACTGCCCAAAGTTTACGATACTGCCACCCTGTGGGCAATTTCGGGCGTGGCGGTGTTCGAGTTGAACCTGTTTGCACCGCTTCTGGCGGGCATCAGCACGGCTGACCGCATGGTGCGCGACCGCACCCTGAAAATGGACGAACTCCTGCGCAGCACTCCGCTGCTGCGCAGGTCTTATGTGCTGGGCAAATTTGCCGCGGCGCTGATCTCCATGCTGACTCCCCTGTTTTTATATGTGCAGGTGATCTCCATTTTTCTAATCTTCAAAGGGGCTCCCATTCAAATCGTCTGGATGAACCTGGTTTCCTTCTGCGCGCTCACCCTGCCAGCTTATGCCTTTGTCACCGCTTTTTCGGTGGCATGCCCGCTGGTGGTGCCGCTGCGCGTCTACCAGGTGCTGTTCACCGGTTACTGGTTCTGGGGCAACTATCTCAACCCTGGTTTTATTCCCACCCTGGCTGGCACCTGGTTAATGCCATGCGGCAAGATCGTGTTGGAATCATTATTCCGAACAACTGTGATGATCGATGGACTGCTGCGCTACACTCGTTTCGACGCGCTGATGAACCTGATCGTCCTGGCGGCATGTGTAGTAATCATCCTGACGGCAGCCGAGCGCTGGCTGGCCTGGAAAGCGAGGATAGCATGAAACGCTCTACGGGAATCACCTGGCGCTACAGCCTGCGCGCGCACCTGGCAGGGCAGTTGTGGCTGCCGGCAGCCATCTGGGCGTTGTTCATCTTTCTGGTGCTCACCCAGCTTGACTACAACGCGAAGGAGATTGCCGTCACATTCCCGGTGGTGGTCATACCGCTGCTGGCAGGCATCACAGCCGGTTACGCCCTCCTCGAAGACCCGGCGCTCGAATTGCAACTCGCTTCGCCTGTTTCGGCGGCGCGCATGCTTCTGCGGCGCCTGGGCGGGCAGTTGGCCATTGTGACCGTGCTGGTGGCGCTGTTTCAGGCGGTGTGCACCGCAGCCGGTCTCGACCTGTCGGGCTACGGTTCACTATTCATGCGCCAGGTGTTCTGGATGGTTCCCTGCCTGGCGCTTTCAGCCCTGGGCTGCGCCCTGACGCTGGCTTTCAGCCAGACCACCCCCGCCGTGCTGCTCATCAGCATCGTGTGGCTGCTGCAGCTCATTTTGCGGCACTGGATCATCGACCACAATCCGGCGCGCTATTTCTTCCTGTTCACCGGTCTGTTCTTCCCGCAGCACCCGGCGGCAAACGCCATTCAATTATCGCTGGTCGTTATCACTGCGGTGCTGTTCATCATCAGTTGGATGCTGCTGCAGCGCCAAGAACGTTATATCTAAACGAGGTTTGAGAATGAATACCATTGAAATCAGTAATTTATCAAAAATTTACCGCGGCGGCGGGGCGCGTTCCGTCACCGCCCTCGACGGGTTGGATCTGGAAGTGGGTGTGGGCATGTTTGGTCTGCTGGGACCCAACGGCGCCGGCAAAACCACCCTGATGCGCATTTTGGCGGGCATTGTCCACCCCACGCGCGGCTCTGTACGTGTGTGCGGTCACCTGTTGGACAGCGAAAAAGAACGCCTGGCGGTCAAAGCCATGTTGGGTTATCTGCCGCAGGAACTGGGCATCTATCCGGAATTGAGCGCCGAACAATTTGTTGACTACATGGCTGTGCTCAAAGGCATGGATGATCCGAACCAGCGCAAGCAGAGCGTAGCCCAGGTGCTTGAAATGGTGGGGCTAAGCCCGGAAGCCGGGCGCAAATTGAAAGGCTTTTCGGGCGGCATGAAGCGCCGGGTGGGCATTGCCCAGGCGCTGGTCAACGACCCGCGTATCCTGATCGTAGATGAACCCACCGCCGGGTTGGACCCTGAAGAGCGCATTCGTTTTCGCAATTTGCTGGTCAACCTGGCATCTGAGCGCACCGTGCTGCTTTCCACTCACATTGTGGAAGACATCGGTCAAACCTGCCGCGATGTGGCGGTGCTGGCGCACGGCAAACTACTGTTCCGCGGCAACCCTGCCGAGTTGATGTCAGCCGCCGCCGGGCATGTGTGGACGCTGACCACCACTGACCTGCAAAAGCCCGATCACGGCCTGACGGTGGTTTCCATGCTGCACCTGGCTGAAGGCGTGCAGTACCGCCTGGTGGGCGAAAGCGCCGCCGGTTACCCGGCCGCCCAGCCTGTGCAGCCTGGTTTGGAAGACGGCTATGTGTGGTTGATGAAAAGCGTCGGGCACGCCGTTGAGATGGTTTAGTGAGTAAAAAAAACGGGCAAAGCCCGTTTTTTTTTACTCAAATTTACATGACGGCCTGGATGATGCTGCTGCAATAAATGCACTCAGCGCTGACGGCATCCACCCACTGCACCTCGTCGCTGCGCACGGCGCCGCCGCAATGCGGGCAGACCACCGGCAGCGTGTGGCGGTTTGTGTCAACTTTTGCAGCGGCATCAGGCCGGGCTTGCTGTGCATGCATGCCAAATTCATCTTCCAGTTGCTGCGCCGCTGCGTGCATGCCGTGATCTTGCATTTCGCGGGTGATGTTGGCAAAGAAAACCGGGAAGCGCTGCAGCATGCGGTATTGTTGAAACATTTGCAATGCCTGAACGGCATGCTGAAGCGCCTGCTCGGCTGCACCCGCGCCCACAAATGCGTACGCAGCCGCGGCGTGCAAATTGGCGGCCTGGCGCGGGCGCGCTTCTTCCAATTCATCTGCCAGGCGGGCAAATTCAGCCCCGGCTTCATTCAATTTCCCCTTTTCAACCAACCGGTTGGCCTGCATCAACGCCTGCATGGGCGCCAGGTTTCTCCTAATGCCAGCCAACCGCGGTCTTACCATTCGTTTCACCATGCCACATTCTCCTCGAAAAAAAAAACGGATAATTACTCCTTCAGTGTACCACCGCAAACCTGCACCCGGTTGCGTCCATTTGCTTTGGCGGCATACAGGGCCTTGTCAGCCGCCCGGATAACGCTGTCGATCTCTTCGCCGTGATAAGGGTAGGTCGCCACTCCGATGGAGACGCTCAAATCAATGGGCTGACCATAATAACAGAAATCCGATGTTTCAACGACGTTGCGAATGCTCTCAGCGCGTTGACAGGCGGTCTGTGGATTGGCATTGCGCAGCAAAATTAAAAACTCTTCACCGCCAATGCGGTAGATGTAATCATTGGCACGGATGGTTTTGCCAAATTGTTCACTCAACCACACCAGCGCCTGGTCGCCGCATTGATGGCCGTAATGGTCATTGATGGATTTGAACCGGTCAATGTCGATCATCAGGATGCTCAACGGATAATGTTCCTGGTCGGCCAGTTCCTTATCAGTTTTCAAGGTTTCACCCAGGTTGCGGCGGTTATACAAACCGGTGAGCGGGTCGCGGGCCGCCTGTTCTTGCAGCCTGGAGTGCAAAGCATGAATCTCATCCAGTTGTTCTTGCAGCAGCGCATTCTTCTGTTTCAGTTGCGCTTCCATGTGTTTGCGATGGGTGATTTCATGAATGATGATGAGATGCCCGATGATCCCGGCATTTTGATCAACAGCATGATTGATGCGCAAATCAAAAATCTTTTCCTGTCCCTCCACATTCAGATTTATTTCTGTGCGCACATCCGCCCGCCCTTGCAGCAGCGGGAAGAATTCTTTCCACGGGCTTAGCACCTCTTCACCTGCGCAGCCGATGATCCTTTCAGCTTTCAGATGCAGAATTTTTTCAGCAGCCGGGTTGATATCCACCAGGGTGTTATTCTGATCCAGCACCAGCACGCCGTCACTCAAACATTCAATCAACAAATCACGCGCAATGGGCGCCACATTCATCAAGCGGTGATGATAAATTGTGTCAAAAAAAGCGATACCGGAAATGGCAAAACCAATAGGTGAAAGCGCGTGTTTAAATTCGGGAAAAAGCAGAAAAGCATCGATTACACTTACCACCACAATGGGGATGACGCCCAAAAGAATGATCGTTGCCTGTCGCCGGTACAGCGAAAATGAATGCAAGGCTTTGCGCGCCAGCAGCGCAATACCGACCAACATAAAGGCATAACAATAAGCCGTGTGAATCCAGAAATAGGCGCCGTATGTCACTGAATCGACATAAAGCAAGGATTGATCCATGCTGTAATGGATGTCGGTGATCATCAGACCGTGCAAGTCGTTTGACCATGAAACCAGGATGGTAAAAACCGGAATGACAAACAACAACCGCAAGTTTTTACGGGTGAGCCAGCGGGTTTGCCCGGTCAATTGAAAGACAAATGCGGCAAAACAGGGCACCATCAAGGCCAGCCCGGTGTAGCGCGCATAGATCCACAGCAAGGTGTTGTGATCGCCCTTGCTCAAGCACACAAAATAGGAAGTGATCAGCCATTCCGCCACAGCAAGCATCATGGGCGCGAAGAAGCGCGTCAAAAGATTGCGCCGGTGGAAGCGCAGCGTGATGACCGCCAGCGTGCCCGATATGGCTGCGCTGACCAGCACAATGGCGATGTAGATGTTTTGCCAGGTTGCGTTCATGGCAGCATCTTTCTCTGCAATGGACTGTCCCTTCATTGAAACGACAAAAGGACAGTTGTGAGCTATCGTTATTATAGATAGAAAGTTCTAAGTATCGCCTAAAAAAGAACTAAAATATCCGTTATGTTTCTTAATCCCCCGTGCCTGGCAAGCGCCAGAAAAAGTTATTCAATTCAATTCAGAGCAAAATTTAATTCCAGTGGGATTTAAAGAAACAGGCTATTTCAAGGCGAACCTTTCCAAAATGCGGTAGAACCACCCTTCCGGTAAAATGCGTCGAAACGCCGAAACCAGCACAGAATCCATGCCTACGCGATAACGCAGGCGGGCGCTGCCGTCGGTGGCGGCGCGGTAAATCACCTGCGCCACGGCCAGCGGTTTGGAAGCGCCAATGCCCATGTCGCCGCTGGTGCTGCGCTGCCCGCGTTTTAAGATGTTGCCGTAGGCTTCCTGCCAGGCGCTTTCATCGGCGGCATCCATGGAGCGCCCGTAGAAATCGGTTTGGATGATGCCCGGCTCAATGATTTTGACGCGAATGTTGTGGTCCTTCAATTCATAGTGCAGCGCTTCAGAGAATCCCTCCACCGCCCACTTGGTACTGTTGTATAACGAATACAGCGGGAAACCGATACGCCCGGCCATGGAAGCCACATTGATCAACACGCCGCCCTGCTGCCGGCGAAAATGCGGCAAAATGGCGCGGGTCACATCCATCAACCCGAACACGTTGGTGTCATACTGCCGGGCAATTTGTTCGCGCGCGGCGGCTTCAAAAGGGCCATACAACGCGTAACCGGCGTTGTTCACCAGCACATCGATTTCGTGATATTTATCCACGGCATATTGAATCGCCGCTCGAATGGACGGTTCATCGGTCACGTCCATGTGCACCAGGTCGGGCAAGCCTTTGTCATGCAGGGGTGTGCAGCGCTGGTCGGGGCAGCGCATGGCAGCCACCACGTTCCAGTTGCGTTCAAAGAAATACAGCGCTGTTTCCAGCCCGATCCCGCTGGATGCGCCGGTAATTAATACGGTTTTGGGCATAATTTCTCCCTCATGAATTTTGTTTAAAGTTTCCTACGCCCGCCTCGCAACAATATCGAACCCTGTCAGGCATATTATAGATAACTTTTTAAGAAATTCATCCTGCCATTCTTCCTGATTTACAGGTGATCACCCCCCAATGATTCTTCGCCATTTTGAAACGCCCGCACCTTGGATGGGTTGAGAGCACTGCTTTTCGAAATGGAGAGGGCATTATTTATTTCTTCAACCATTGCCTGGCTTCTTCGGGGTCGGTGAAAGCGCGCATGACCAACCCGCGGTTGACGACAACATTTTCCCAGAATGCCAGATCATTATAATATTTTTCATCGCAAACAATCGCCAGGCTGGCGCCCACGATGGGAATATTGAGGGTTGCAACAAAAACCGCCGATTGGAAAAGATCCATAAACCCCATTTTGTATTCCAAATCTTTTTCCAGGCACAACACCTGGCTGACGTTTTGCTCCAGTGCTTTCTGCACAATGGACAGGATAAAATCTTTGACTTCTTCCAGTTTATCTCCAACGCCGCATGCATTGACAACCAATATATTTTCTTCCACTGTAAATTGATAGTTAATCCCCATTTTTTACGCTTCCTGTAGATCAAATTCCGCCACAATCACGAATTAATCCACTTCAGTGCATCAGCCTGGTTTTGAAACGCCCGCACCATCAATCCCCGGTTGACAGCCACCGTCTCCCAAAAAGCCAGGTCATCCGCGTAGCGGGGATTGCAAACAATCGCCACGCGCGCCACATTTGGAGCGTTTGCGGCGATATACTCGGCAGATTGGAATATATCGAATCCTCCCAGGCGATATTCCAGATCGGTTTCCAAACAGAGCACATTTTTGCAGTTTTGTTCAACGGCTTTTTCAATCACAGCCATGCCATATTGCTACACTTCTTCCAGGCTTTCATCCTCCCCTGAAGTGTTAACAACCAGAATATTATTCTCAACAGATAAATTGTAAGAAATTGCCATCAATTTAAACCTTTTCAGCTCAATTCCTTTTTCACTCTGAAAGGCAGTTTTTTCCGCAAGAGAAACTCAATCCATTCATAGCATTCATGAAAGCGATAAAGAGACTGCATGCAATTTAAAAAAAGGATTATAGATTATAGCAATTTTTTCCAATTAATCTAATTGAAACCTTAACTCAAAGGACAGCATCTAAAAAATAATAAACATAAATTCATAAGGACGAAATATGAGCGCCTTTATTGCACCCCCCAACCCCATTCCGTTTTTGATCAGGCCGGGCATCTGGCTGGCCGAGAAAATCACCGGCAAACCCATGCTGGCCGCCCGCCTGCTCACCTGGTACCCCAGAGCCGCCGTTGGCTCCGGCGTGCTTGAATCGCTGGTGGCGCGTCGCGACCAGGATGTGAATGTACGTCTGTTAAAACTGGTGCGCATCCAGGCATCTTATGCCGCGGCCTGCCCTTTTTGCATCGACATGAACAGCTTCCAGGCAGAGCAGGATAATATTACCCATGAGGAATTGCGTGCCCTGCAGGGCGAAATGGATTTGGACAAGGTTTCCACTTTTTCGCAGCGTGAGCGCCTGGCAATTCAATACGCGCAACTCATCTCGCAAACCCCGTTGAAATTCCCCGCAGATTTTATCGAAGAATTGAAGGCCGAATTTAAAGAAAGGGAAATAGTCATCCTGGCCAGCACCGCAGCACAGGTGAACTATTGGGCAAGGTTGATCCAGGCGCTGGGCGTTCCACCCGCCGGCTTTTCAGACCGCTGCGAAATTCCACAAAAATCTTAAACCGGTTCAACCGCCCCAGAAAGCACCCTGCTTACGGTTTCTTCCAGGTACATCAGGCGTCCCCATTTCATCACCAGTTGTTGACCCATGAGTGTATTCCAGTCTTTTTCCAGGTCGGCATGGCAGGCTTCACCGCAACCGGGTCGGTCGTGATGGCAAAAACGGCACTCCAGCGGCTGCAATCCCGTGCCGTGCAGTTCGCAAAGCCCACCCACCAGGAAGTTGCAACCGCAATCAGAAAGTTCCTGGATGGCAAAACCACCTTCACAACCTTGAAAAGCCGGAGAAAGCACCCCAAAGTCTCGTTCCGGCGACACCTCCAGCATCATGCGGTTGGCGTAACCGGCGACCAGTGCTCTGGCTGCTTCGCGGACCGTCCACCAGCCGGGACGGTCGCAAAAACTGCGGCACACCTCACAATCACAGGGCGGTGAGGGAGGGTATCTATCTGCCAGAGGTTTGCCGTGATGCCGTTTTCGCTTGGACGACATAGGTTGAAATGCTCTTGTGAACAGTGATCAGTGGATTTCCCACGCTTGCCGCCTTAGACTATACAATATTTGCCAGGCCAATTCAACTGGCAAACCTGAAGATTGCAGTAGAATTATGCAAGTTCAATTAATCAAAAACACAGGAGCGCTCATTATAAAAACCATTGGCCTGCTGGGCGGCATGAGCTGGGAATCGTCCGTGGAGTATTACCGCATTATCAATGAAGCGGTGCATCAGCGCCTGGGCGGTGTGCACTCTGCCCAATGCGTGATGTACTCGGTGGATTTTGCTGAGATAGAAGTGCTGCAGTCGCAGGGCAGATGGGAAGAAGCCACACAGATGATGGTGAACGTTGCCCGCTTGATTGAAAAAGGTGGGGCTGATTTTCTGCTCATTTGCACCAACACCATGCACAAAATGGCCGATGATGTGCAGCGCAGCATCAACATTCCGCTGCTGCACATTGCCGACGCCGCCGCTGAAAGCATCAAAGCCCGCGGGCTTAAGACGGTTGGCCTGCTGGGCACCCGCTTCACCATGGAAGAGGATTTCTACACCGGGAGTCTGGCCAAGATACACGGTTTGCAGGTGTTGATTCCCGATGCGGCAGAGCGCGACATCATCCACCGCGTGATTTATGATGAACTGGTGGTGGGCAAAATTCTGCCCGAATCCAAAGCCGCCTACCTGCGCGTGATCGACCACCTGGTGCAGCGCGGAGCGCAGGGCATCATCCTGGGCTGCACCGAGATCGGGCTGTTGGTCAAAGAAGGCGACTGCTCTGCGCCGCTGTTCGACACCACCCCGCTGCATGCCCTGGCTGCTGTCGATTTTGCGTTGGCCTGATCCGCTTCAGAATTGTACCTTCTCAAACCGCCTGACCACACAGGCGGTTTTTATTTTTTCTTTACTTTGTCCAATTTGGGTGAATTCTATAATAGAATTACTTCCAATTCTTAGACTTAACTCATCATTCCTTATTCCAGTCTAAAACTTTCGTATCAAAAGGAGATATCACATGCCACTCATTCAATGGGATCAAGCTTATTCTGTATCCATAGGCAGCATCGATAACCAGCATAAACGCTGGATTGAACTGGTCAACAATTTGCACCAGGCTATGCTGGAAGGCAAAGGCAAAGATGTTCTCGATCAGACACTTAATGCCATGATTGATTACACCAAAGTTCACTTCTCAACAGAAGAAAAGTTGATGTCGCAGCACGGTTATGGCGAATTTGCCGCGCACAAGAAACTGCATGATCAATTCATTGAACGTGTGGCCCAGCTTCAACAGCGCAAAGACAGCGGCGAAAAAGCATTGACCATTGATGTGATGACCACTTTGAAAGACTGGCTGATCAACCACATTCAAAAAGTTGACACCCGTTATTCCGGTTTTCTCAAGGAAAAAGGCGTCCAATAAAGCCTGCCTGGCAAATCCCAATAATGCTGACGAAATTTTAACCAGCGGTTAAAATATCCGCTGGTTAAATTCGGTATAATCTGTCAATTGTGTGTTTCGTTGCAAAGTGCATTTCATCAAGAATTTTGGTTTCTTTTTTATCAGGATATTCAGATCGGTATGGCATATAAACTGGTTGTCTTTGACTTCGACGGTACACTGGCAAATTCCTTTCCATGGCTTGCCAGCATCATTGACCAGGTGGCCGAGCAATTTCGCATCAAGCGGGTTGCCAATTTGGACCTGGAAACCATGCGCAGCATGCATGCCCGGGATATGATTCGCATGCACCATTTACCATTTTGGAAATTCCCCCTGATCGCCCGGCATGTCAATAAACGCATGAAAAAAGAGATCCACCAGGTGACCCTTTTTGACGGGGTGGATTATTTGTTGCAATGCCTGGCGAATCACGGCATACAACTGGCCATGGTTACTTCCAATTCGTATGAAAATGTTCAAGAGGTATTGGGTCCCCAAAACGCATCCCTTTTCCAATACTATGAGTGCGGGGTGCCGCTCTTTCGCAAACCGCGCCGCATTCAAAAGGTCATCAAGAAAAGCGGCGTTCAACCGGCTGAAACCCTGTGCATTGGTGATGAAATTAGAGACCTGGAGGCTGCCCAAAAAGTGCAAGCCGCCTTCGGCGCCGTCTCATGGGGCTTCACCCGTGTCGATGCATTAAAGGCGCGCGAGCCCCATATCGTTTTTAACAGCGTAGCTGAAATTGCCGAGGTCATCACCCAACAAGCCTGCGCATAAATTTTAAAAGGAGTTTCCATGCAGCCTGTTCAGGTATCCCGCCCCATCTTCCCGGATGGGTATTTGCTTAACCCGACCGCCTGGCTGGATTGGGATGAGGTGGAGCAGCGCCTGTCGCAAGCCCGCAATTACTGGTTGTGCACCGTGCGCCCCGGCAGCCGCCCGCATGCCGTTCCCAAATGGGGGGTGTGGCTGCAGGGCAGGTTCTACTTTGACGGCAGCCCGCAAACCCGTCATGCGCGCAACTTGGCGCACAATCCTCAGGTGACGCTGCACCTGGAAAGCGGCGAACAGGTGGTCATTGTGGAAGGCGCTGGAAAGGCCGTGGAAAAACCCGATCCTGCGCTGGCACGGCAAATTGCCGCAGCCTATACGCAAAAGTATCAACAGGACGGTTATGCGCCGCAGCCCGACCAGTGGGACGAAGGTGGACTGTTTGAAGTGATCCCGCAGGTGGCGCTGGCCTGGACAAAATTCACCGATGACCCGACACGATTTATTTTTCAGAAGAATGGCTGATGCCTGTTTTGGCGGTTTTTTCGGATGTGACGTAACGAATCACGCTGATGCCCAGGTTATCAGCGTGGTCGCTGATGCGTTCCAGGTTGCGCAATACCTCTGTGAAAATCACATCGGCATCGGGTTGGCACACGCCAATTTTTAAGCGCTCGATGTGCCCCTGGCGGGTTTTCCAGTACTGCTGATCAAATTCCTTTTCCTGCTCACAAACTTGTTGTGCCAAATTCCGGTCGCTTTTCTCAAAAGCGCGCACTGCCAGCAGATAATTTTCATGGGCATTTTTCGAAAGCGTGGATAAGTCATGCATGGCCTGCGGGCTGAAGCGAATGTCTTTCTCTATGCGCTCCAGGGCATATTGCGCGATGTTCTCAGCCATGTCGCCCACTCTTTCCATGTCGGTGAGCAAGTTTTTAATCTGAAAACATCTTTTCTGCTGGGTGATGCTTAAATCTGCTTGCATTAAAGTGTTGACAAAATTATCCAGTTCGCGCGTTATCGGATCGGCATACAGGTTTTCATGCATCAAAACCCGCTGCGCCAGCGAGGTGTCCTTGTCAATCAATGCCCGGCAGCCGTCTTGCACCATCCCCGCCGTGATCTGCCCCAGACGAATGAGTTCCCGCGCCGCCTCATTCAACGCCACCGATGGGACGCTGTATTGTTTCTCGTCAATATAAGCGGTAGACTTGATTTCTTTCTCTTTCTGGTTATTGGGGGCCAGCCAGTTGGCAAAGTTGGCAATTGGTTTTACAAATGGGAACAATGCCAGGCTGACGGTTACATTAAAAATGGTGTGAGCGTTGGCAATCTGGCGGGGAAGTTCTGCGGAGGTTTGTTTGACAAAATTGCTGTAAGGAGTAATGAATGGAAGAAACAGTAAAACGCCGATCACATTGATGGTGATTTGCGCCAGCGACGCCTGGCGCGAAGCCGGCGACAACCGCACGGCAGCAATGAAGCCGGTGATGCAGGAGCCAATGTTGGCGCCCAGGATGATGCCCACAGCGCCTTCGACCGTGATGCAGTGGCTGATGCCCATGGCCACCGTGAGACTGGTGACCGCCGTGCTGCTTTGCGTGAGCGACGTAAAAAGCAGCCCTGCCAGCACACCCACCAGCGGCGTTTCACCCATCTTCAACAGGCCGCTGGCCACCCGGGGAATCTCAATCAGGTCGTCGAGGGCATTCGACATGAGACTCATGCCCACAAACACAATGCCCAGCCCCATGAAAATTTCGCCGTATTTTTTCCACTCACGGTTGGGTGAAAATTCGATTAACAGGATTCCCAGGATAACCAGCAGCAGGCGGAAGTTTCCAATCTCAAACGCCACAATCTGGGCGGTGAAGGTGGTGCCAATTTCTTGCCCCAGCATTACCCCAATGGCCTGCTCCACCGTCATTAAATTGGCATTGATCAGGCCAATCATGGTCACCATCAGCAAGCCGCTGCTCTGGATGAGCGCCGTCGCCACAGCACCAAAAAAGAAGCTTTTCATGCGCCCGCTGGTGACACGATCGAGCCATTTTTGAATATATTCGCCGGTCAATTTTTCCATGCCGGAACTGAGCAGGCGAATACCGTACAAAAAAAGAGCCAACCCTCCCAGAATTTGAACAAAGCCGATCATATCATCTCCGTCATGCAAGGCTTGGCATTAATTCTTCCGGATTATTTCTTCAAAACCATTATATATCTTTCATAAAAAGGATTCAAAAGATCAGGCAATACATGAATACAATCAGCATTTCATATCCCTGCCAAATTGCCTCTTGACTCTATAGTAGCTGTAGGGTGTATAGTGATGCTGTGGAGGGATGATGTATCTCAAAATTGGCGAATTCGCTCGCATTGGACAGGTGAGCGTTCAAACCCTGCGCTACTATGACGATCTGGGACTCATCAAGCCGGTGAAGGTGGATGTGTTAAGCGGCTATCGTTATTACGCATTGGATCAACTGCCGCAGCTCAACCAGGTTCTGGCGCTTAAAGACCTGGGATTTTCACTGGATCAGGTGGCGCACCTGGTGCAGCAAAATCCATCACCCGCTGAGCTGCGCCGCATGTTGGAACTGAAACGCAGCGAGGTGAGCGACCAAATCCAGGTCGAGCTTGACCGCCTGGAACGTTTGAACGGCCGGCTGCGCATGATGGAACAGGCTGACACCGCTTTGAACTACGAGGTGGTCATCAAACAGATACCGGCCGCTTTGGTCGCATCGGTGCGTAATCTCATCCCCTCCTACTGGGATGAAGGGCCGCTGTGGAACCAGTTGGTCGCGCCCATGCAGCAGCTTGGCATTGAACCCTGCGCGCCGTGCCTATCCATCTATCACGCCGCCGAGCCAGCCATTGATGTCGAGGTATGCGCGCCCGTCACCGCCCCCGACCGCGACAGGCTGAGAGGCAGCCCGCTCATCCTGCGAGAATTGCCGAGCATGGAAAGCGCCGCCTGCACCATTCATCACGGCGCCTTCACCGGTCTGGCCAATGCTTTCGCCTCATTGTTGAAATGGGTAGACGCCAACCACTACCAGGTTGCCGGTCCCGACCGCGAGGTTTTCCTGCGGCTGCCTGGCGGCAATCCGTATGGCGACGACCCCACCGCCATCACCGAATTGCAGATCCCGGTGGTGCGCCAGCCTTCGGCTGTCAGCACCTGACCTGCAAGCGGACTGTCAGTCTATTCAATCACAGCGTCACACATACCGAAAGTTGTTTCACCAGCAGCGCGCACTGTCATGGTTTTCTTAAACATTCCAAAAATCAGGAGGTTGTTATGTCACAAAATGAATTTACCCTGTCAACCATTGGTTTCGTGCACCAGGAAGGCGAAGTGTTCAGACTGGATATTGAACCAGCCTACCGGGCGGCATTGAACGGGCTGCAGGGCCTCAGCCACATCAACGTGCTTTTCTGGGCGCACTACCTGGACCAGCCGCACTATCGCAGTGTGATGGAAGTCGATCAGCCCTACCAGCATTCCCCGGCAAAACTGGGTATTTTTGCCACACGTTCACCCATGCGCCCCAACCCCATCCTGGTCACCGTGTCTCAAGTTATCTATCTAGACGCCGAAGCGGGTAAAATCCTGGTGGCCTACATTGACGCCGAGGAAGGCTCGCCCATCCTGGATATCAAGCCCTACCTGCCCTGTTCAGACCGCGTGCGCGAGGTGCAAACCCCGCAGTGGAACAGTCATTGGCCGCAGTGTTACGAAGATTCGGCGGAGTTCGACTGGGCCAGCGAATTCGTCAACGCGCAGTAGGAAGGCTGTTTGTCATTCTAATGAGCGCAACGGTTCCCTGATGAAACAGGCCGGTTAGCGCGAGGAGAAACCTTTCGCCAGTCTTTGAGCAGGATTATTCCTGATTGGCGGCAAGGTTTCTCTTTCTCCATTTCCATCCCCTTTCTATGCTACAATGCGAGGCGTTTCAAAATCCTGCATTCATCACCTCAACAGGTTTGGCATGGCTCTTCCGCAAGATGGAATTTACCGCTACATCAGTGAATCAATCGTGCAGCGCTATCAAAAGAACGCCGGGCGCACGCTGGGTGATGTTTACCGCGTGGACGATGAATTTCTGGGCGTCACCGCCGATTTTGTGGAATTCGCTTCCACCAACCAGGCCGAGATTGTAGCCGTATTGAATGATCCGCTGCTGGCGGCCAACCTGGTGGAGTTATTCATGCATCATTCCATCGATTTCACCTATGAAAACAACCAGTTTATCCATTTTGACGAATTCGAGAAAGACCGTCTCAAGAAGATTTACACGCAATATTTGGATGAAATCAAAACCACTGTTGCCACCTGCCAGTCTGCTGACGATCTGGAAACACGCATGACGAATATTATTGAAGAACATTTCCTGGCAATTCGCAAAAACATTTCGCGCTTTTTCGACCGCGAAATGGAACAGCGCGTGCAGGAGAATGTGATTCTCAAACAGGCGGTGTGCAGCGAATATTCACCTGAATTGCAACTGCGCATCCTGGGAATCGATCCAGCAAAAATGACGCAGCCTGTGCTCGACCTTGGCTGCGGCAAGCAGGGAAAACTGGTGAAACACCTGAACGACTGCGGCATTCAAAGCGTGGGCATTGACCGATTCATCGAACCGCAGCCGCACCTGGTTGAAGCCGATTGGTTCCAGGCCGATTTTTCACCAGGCGCCTGGGGAACCATTCTCTCGCACATGGCTTTTTCCAATCACTTCCTGTTTCACCACCGCTACACGCACGGGCAGCCCGAAGCCTACGCACGCCTGTATATGCAAATCCTGTCATCTTTAAAACCGGGCGGTGCTTTTCATTATGCCCCGGCATTGCCGTTTATTGAGCAATTTTTGTCAGGTGATGTCTTTTCATTGACTCGAAAACAAATTGATGCACCCGAACCCGTCAGGCTTCCTTACGGCAAGCTGGAAGAAACCGGTTTTGTCAGCTGCGTGACCAGGATACGGTAGTAAAATGGCTGACTATTCCATTGAAACCTGCCAGCCTGATGATTGGGCAACCTGGCAAACCCTGACCCGCGAAGTTGAGCCGTTGTTCGGCCCCATGGCAGACCAGCCGGAATTTGCTGCCGCCTGGCAGGCGGCGGTGGCAGCACAGCAGGTTTTGTGCGCACACGAAGCACCCTCCACAAGCGTGTCGCCTTTGTTGGGGGGAATTATTTTTTCACCCAAAGAAAATGAGATTGCCTGGCTGGCTGTTTCAGCGCGCAGCCGCGGCAAAGGATTGGGGGCAAACCTGCTGGCGCAGGCACTGCAGTGTTTAGACCCCGCCCGAAAGGTGCGTGTGCAAACTTTTACCGATTCAGTGCCTGCCGGGCAGCCCGCCCGCCGGTTATACCAGCGCTTTGGCTTTAATGATGAAAAGCCAGCCGGAAACAATCCGGCCGGCTATGCCACTGTGATTATGATTCGTTCCCCACAAGACAGGGACTAAACTACCGCTTCGGTCTCCACTGGCCGGAGGGCAATTTTTTCCAGGCGCGCCATTAACCACACGAACATCACCAGCGAAAGCATCATGCTGAGCAGGGTGATCAGGATGGCGACAAAGGAACCCACCGGCTCAAACAACTGGCCGATTACCCAGGGTAAAAACATGCTGCCCAGGCTGCCGCCCATGAAGAAATAGCCCGTGCTGCGCCCGCTGATGGGCAGATATTGCCCCAACAGGGTGATGGTGGTGGGGAAGATGGTCGCCATGAACAACCCGGTACCCATGGTTCCAATCCACAGCGCCGCCGTCGACTGCGGCCACAGCATGATCACTCCCAGGCTGGCAATGCTGCCGATGATATCGCCCGCCAAAATCACGCGCGGGTGCAGCTTCGCTGCCAGCGGAATGCCGATCAACCGGCTGACGGTCAACGCCCCCCAGAATGCCGAATTGAGATAGGCGGCGGTCTGGGCATCGCCAAAATGCAGCGCCTTGGCATACGTATAAATCCATCCGCTCATACAAGATGAGGCGCCCACATGCAGGAAGTAAAACGCCGCGATGATCAGGATTAAACCCCATTTCAGAGAAGCGCTTCCGCCGTTCTGGTGTTCTTCAGGGATGGCGGGGCTGGGTTGTTTCGCCATCCAGAATATTACAGGCAGCACGCACAACGCCAGCGCCCAGAACGCCCAGCGCTGCTCGCCGGTCAGGTGCAGCGCCTGCGCAATGATGATGGGCGACAAAAACGCACCAATGCCGTAGAAAAAGTGCAGGCCGTTCATAAAGGGTCCCACCTTTTCTTTATATGTCCATACCAGCAGGGCATTTCCGCCCACATCCAGTGTTCCCTCGCCAAAGCCCTGCGCCACCATCAAAGCCGCCAGCAGCCACAACAGCGGCAGAGTGGGTGTGAGCAGCATCATCACCATCATCGAGATCAACGACAGCACCAGCACATGATGCCCTGCAAAGCGGTCAAAAAAACGGCCGCCGCGATAAGAACCCAGCAAATATCCCAGCGAACGGGCAGTGAAGAGAATGCTCACCTGGCCAAGTTTGCTGCCGGTCTGCTGCGCCAGGCCAGGTAAAGTTGGCCCCATGGATGAAGTAGTTAAACCCAGGGCAATAAATGCTGCATAATAACCGATGGTACGGTTGATTTTATTCGCTTTGCCTGAAGAATCCTGCATGGTTGACGTTAAATTCATCGGTGTCCTTGTTGGTACAACATGGCTAAATTCCAGAATGACACAAACCCTGCTATTGTATCTGATTATTCCGCTATTTTTGAATTGAATTAAACGTCAGACTATTCGTAGTGCAGGGCATCGACAATTTCGATACCGGCCGCCTGGCGGGCAGGTAGCAGCGCAGCCAGCACACCAAAGCCCAATCCTGTGACTATGCCAGCCAGCAAACCCTGAACCGGGAAAACATATGCGATAGGGAATCCACCTGAGCTCAGTCCCAGAACCATCACATAGCCCAGGTATAAACCCGCCGCCAGCCCAAAGGTGGTGCCAATGGCTGCCAGCAGCAGCGACTCGGCCAGCACCATGCGGCGCACCTGCTTTTGACTGGCGCCGATGGCGCGCAGCATGCCAATTTCGCGTGTGCGTTCAATCACACCAATGGACAGGGTGTTGAGCATGGCAATCAGTGAAGGCGTCGACATCAAAGCCAGCAGCACCCCGTAAAAAACAAAAATGGAATTAAAGATCTCTTTATTGTCTTCAAAATATTTTCTACCCGAAACCAGGTTGAACTGCGGGTAATCTTCCAGGATTCTCTCCAGGCGCATCTCAACCTGCGCCGGGTCGGTGCCGGGATTGATGTTTAGCTGATAAAGAATGTCTTCGCTTTTGCGAAAATCTTTCTGCAAATTATCCTGTGAGATGTAAGCCGTCATTATCTTGGCGTTGAGATAATCGCCAGCCACGGCAGCAATGCGGTAGGACTGCATGCCGCGCGGGGTGGCCAACTGCACGAAATCGCCCACCTTGAGCTGCAACTGCGAGGCCAGCACGCCGTTGGCAATGAGAACCCGCCCGCCGGCCATTTCCTGAAAGGCGGTTTTGCTGTCGCCCTCTTGAAATGTGAGGCTGGCAACCTGCTGGTAGGCCGCCGGGTCAATGCCCAGCAGCGACACGGTTTTGCTGTTGATGGTGGCAGAGGCAAAACGCATGGAACTGACCACCCCCACCCCGGGCACAGAGCGCAGTTTGTTGCCCAGTTCTTGCTTGGCGCCCACATTGCTGCCCCACAGGCCCACTGAAGGCGGCATCACCAGGTAGTCGCTGCCCAGGCTGCGCTGCAAAATGCCCAGGAAGCCGCCTGTCATGCTCCACACCATGCCGCCCAACCCCACGATGATCGCCAGGCCGATCATGGTGGCGCTGGCCGTGATGGCGGCCCGGTTGGGGTGGCGCACCAGGTTGCTGCCGGCCAGTGTTGCGGTACCTTCCTGGGCATAGGTCCGGGTGATCATTTTGCTGAAACGCGCCGTCAGGGGCCTCACCAGCGCCGGCGCCACCAGCACCAGGCCGGCCAGAAAGACCAGTCCGCCCAGGGCGGTCAGACCGGCGTTTTGCACAAACAGCGCCAGCACGGCTAATGCAATCAACACCGCGCCAATGATCGTCCCGCGGCGTGATGTGCGCTGTTGCGCATCCACCACAGTCGGGCGCAGCGCCTCCAGCGGGGCGACCCGGCTGGCATTGAACGCCGGCAGCACACCCGCCGCCAGGGTGACGCCCACCCCCAGGAAAACCGTCATCACAACCACCTGCACTGTCACCACGGGCGCGCCAATATTGATGTGTAGAAATTGCGACATCATCGAATCCATGAACACCATGGCCAGCGCACCCAGCGCGTAACCAAACACAATACCTGTCAGGGTGCCCGCCGTCCCTTGCAACAAACCCTCTGCCAGGAATGATCCAATGATGGTTGCACGACTGGCGCCCAGGGCGCGCAGCATGCCAATATCATGGCGGCGTTCAGCCACAATGGTGCGGAAGGTGTTGAAAATGATGAAGCCGCCCATGAATAACGCCAGAAAACCAAACAGGTTGAAAGCCATTTGCCCCGTTTGAATGCTGGCCAACATCTCAGACCCGCTTGCCATGGCGCCCAGGGTGTAATCACTGCCCAGGGTGTTCTCAATGGCCTTGATCACCAAATCACGTTCGGCGTCATTTGTCGAAACCAGGTTAATTTCAATGGTATTGATGCGGTCAGGCAGATCGAGCAGCTTCTGCGCCTCGCTCAATGTCACCAGCACTTCTTCATTACCTGGCAGGGTGCGCGCCTGCATCAAACCCACAATCTTTAACTTCACGCCCCCCTCGGTGGTCGGAATATACAGGTCATCACCCAGTTTTAAAGCGAGGGTTTCAGCCAGGCTGGCGCCGATCACCGCGGCGCGGCCGTCGCCGGAACGCAGGAAACGCCCTTCCTTGATGGGATAATTGCGCAGCAATTCGGCATCACGCGGATCAATGCCGTTTAACGTCAGGGCATTGACCTGCGCGTTGTAATAATCTTGCGGAATGTTGACCACCCGGCTGAGTGAACCAGTGATGACGCGAATGCCCGGAAGAGCGCGGATTCGATTAAGCTTGCTCCTCGAAAAAGCCTCGCCGGTTTTGTGGGTGATGGTCACATCCACCTGGCCTGATGCGGCCAGCATGTTGGTTTGAAAGGCTTCCATCATGGTGGGCAGCAGCAAATTGGTGCTGAAGATGACCAGCGTGCCAAACACAATGGCCAGCGTGGTTAACAGCGTGCGAAGTTTTCTTCCCCACAGGTATCGAAAAGCCAGGGTTGCTTGCAGGCGCCACATGTTTCACTTCCTGTCTGAAGAAAACGCTCCTTCAGGAAACTTGCTGCACCAGGCTGGACACCCACTGTGTGCTGCCCGGCGCTTCCGACTCGGGACGGTTCTCATCGAACAGAACCGCACCGTCCTTTAAGAAAAGTATCCGGTCGGCATAAGACGCCACATGCGCATCGTGCGTCACCATCAACACCGCCCGCCCCCATTCGTTGGCTACCTGGCGCAGCAGCATGGCAATTTCATCGGCTGAGCGCGAATCCAGGTTGCCGGTGGGCTCATCAGCCAAAATCAATTCCGGTTCGGCCACCAGGGCGCGCGCCACCGCCACACGCTGCTGCTGCCCGCCCGAAAGCTGGCCGGGCTGATTGGTCATGCGGCTGCCCAATCCAACCTGTTGCAGCCACTCAGTGGCTTTTTGCCTGGCCTGTTCTTCGGGAACACCGTCCAATGTCAACGGCAGGGCGGTGTTTTCCATAGCCGTCAAAACCGGGATCAGGTTATAGAATTGAAAGACAAACCCAATCTTGCGCCGCCGCATTTCAGCCAGCGCGTCATCCGATAATTCTTCCATCGACTTGCCAGCGATCAGCACCTGCCCATCGCTGGGGCGGTCGAGCGCCCCCAGCAGGTTCAGCAGGGTTGATTTGCCGCAGCCGCTGGGCCCCATCACCGCGGTGAATTGCCCGGCTTCGATTTTTATGTGCACATGATCCAGCGCCGTCACCGCCGTGTCGCCGCAGCCGTAAATCTTGGTCAGGTTAACCGCTTCAATAAGCGCCATGAAAACACCGTTTTCCTAAGAATTATGAATGGATTGCATCAAGGAATTTATACTGATTTAGATGTTTTGTCAATCTGGTTGCCGTAAAAATCGGCGCTACGGCTGACGCAGATCGCTATAATGGAATCATCAACCGTTATGACTCCACTGTGAGGAGGTTGCCTTGAACGAATTGAAAAAGAAAGATATTCTGACCAGAATACTGGTAATTGTGGGAACCGTGCTGGTGTGGCTGCCCATTGCCGCGCCCCTCCTGCTTGGTTTACTCCATAGCCTGCGCAGCGGCAGGCTGCTGATCGATTTCCTCATGCCGGCGGAATTGTTCCCGGTGGTGCTGCCGGGCAGCGGCCTGCTGCTGTGGGCGGCGCTGCGGGTGCGCGCTTACCATAAACTGATCGGCTTCGCGCTGGGTATTGGCCTTGCTGCATTGGTTATCTCACAGTCGATAGCAGTGGCCACCGGGCTGGCATCGGGCGATATTGAACAAACAGGCTGGCAGTTTGTGCTCGTGTTTTCCATCTTCAGCCTGTATGACCTGTGTGTCGTGATCATCGGCGTTGGCGGGATTCTGCTGTGGCGCAGGCTGGTTCAGCAGGCAGATTGATGGGCATTGCGCCCCAGGGATAAAAAAAGCACAGCCTCAAAACGCGGCTGTGCTTCAATCGTTGGATATTCAAACCCGGTTGTTTACTTCCAGCTCCAGGTGGAACCTTCTTTGCTGTCTTCAATCAGCACACCCAGTTCGGCCAGGCGGTTGCGCACCTGGTCCGACATGGCATACAGTTTCTGTTTACGCATCTCCATGCGCAGTTCCACCAGCAGATCAATGAACGGCGCGGCAGCCTGGTCAGCGGCTTTTTCTTGCTGCAAGCGCAGCCCTAGCACGCCCGCCAGTTGGTGCAGCAGGTCTTGAGAGTCTTTCAATTCAGCAGCGGTGGCGCCGTCGGCGCGGGTCTGGTTGATGACGCGCACCAGTTCGAACAGGTAGCCCAGCGCGCCGGCGGTGTTGATGTCATCATCCATGCATTCCACATAACCCTGCTGTGTGGCCTGCATTTGCTGCTGCAAGGCAGCCAGGCTGGCCTGCGGCGCGCCGGTTGAGTCAGGCAATGCCGGTTTGAGTGCGCTGCGCAGGCGCTCGAGGGCGCGCTCGGCCTGACCAATCACTTCATCATTGAAGGTCAGCGGGCTGCGATAGCCGGAGTTGAGCACCATCATGCGCAGGGCATCGGCGCTGTGCTGCGCCAAAAATTCTTCAATGGTCACCAGGTTGCCCAGCGATTTCGACATCTTCTCGCCGCTGAGCTGCAGCATGCCGTTGTGCACCCAGTAGTTGGCAAAGGTTTTGCCGGTCAGGCTTTCGGTCTGGGCAATTTCGTTTTCATGGTGCGGGAAGATCAAATCGTTGCCGCCGCCGTGAATGTCGATCTGCTCGCCCAGGTGGTGCAGGTTCATGGCCGAGCACTCAATGTGCCAGCCGGGGCGGCCAGGCCCCCATGGGCTGTCCCAGGCGGGTTCGCCGGGTTTGGCGGCTTTCCACAGGGCAAAATCCATGGGGTTTTCTTTGCGTTCATCTACATCGATGCGCGCGCCGGCCTGCATGTCATCCAGCTTGCGGCCCGACAGTCTGCCGTAATCATTGTCTTTTTCCACCCTGAAGTAAACGTCGCCGTCCACCGGGTAGGCATAGCCGCGTTCGATCAACCCCTGCACCATGGCAATGATCTGGTCGATCTCGCGCGTGGCATAGGGATTGATGGTGGCCGGGAGAATGTTGAGGTCGTTCAAGTGCTGACGGTATTCATCGATGTATTTTTGCGCCAGTTGAAACGGATCGACGCCCAGTTCGTTGGCGCGGCGGATGATCTTGTCATCCACATCAGTGAAGTTCATGGCGTAGTTCACTTCAAATCCGCGGTATTCCAGGTAGCGCCGCAGGATGTCAAACACCAGGGCTGACATGGCGTGTCCCACGTGGGCTTTGTTATACACGGTGGGTCCACACACATACATACGCACCTTGCCGGGCTCTAATGGGATAAACTCATCCTTGTTGCGGGTAAGCGTATTGTAAAGATGCAGGGTCATATCGCAATCCCCTAATGATTATTGTTGTGCTGCTCTTTGGGGCGCGCAAAGATCATGCGCCCGGCGGCGGTTTGCAGCACTTTGGTCACTTCCACATTGATCTGCTGGTTCAGGTAATCTTTGCCGTTCTCAATCACCACCATGGTGCCGTCGTCCATATACCCCACGCCCTGGTTGCTCTCCTTGCCTTCTTGCAGCACATGCAGCGACAGGTTTTCACCGGGCAGCAGCACCGACTTTACAGCGTTCGCCAGTTCGTTCACGTTCAACACGGTCACACCTTGCAATTCAGCAATGCGGTTAAGGTTGTAATCATTGGTCAGGATGGGGCAGCGCATCTGGCGCGCCAGGATGACCAGTTTGTCGTCCACATCGCGCACGCCTTCCACATCAATGTCACTCATGCGCACCGGGATGCCGGGTTCTTTCTGCAATTGAGAAAGCACCTCCATGCCGCGGCGCCCGCGCTGGCGGCGCAAGCCGTCCGCCGAATCGGCGATATATTGCAGCTCAGCCAGCACAAAACGCGGAATCAAAAGCGACCCGGGCACAAAACCTGTGCGGGCTATGTCTGCGATACGACCGTCGATAATCACACTGGTGTCCAGCAAAATGGTGCGGTTGCCTGCCAGTTCGCCGCCCTCAACAACACCTTTCTCAGCCTGGCTGCCGCCGCGCTGCGAAACAGCCGAAAACATTGAGAAGATATCTCGCCGACGCATCACAAACACCGACACGCCCAGGTATCCAAACAACAAAACGCCAATGAACGGCATGATGTTGCGGAAGGGCGCCGGCAGCAGGGATAGCGGGAACGCCAGCAAGGCAGCGATAATCAACCCAACGGTCAACCCGACCAGGGCGGCTACCAGGCTTTGCGAATCAAGTCGGCTGAGGATGGAGCGGACTGCGCGATAGGGACGTATGGTTATGAAGGGAGTCAATACCAACCCCACTAATGCTCCCACCATGCCAAAAATGAACGCATATAATTCAATAGAAAATGTACTGGATCCGGGTGCGGCATTTGCCAGTTGCCCAATAGATGAACCACCATAAACACCCAGGATCGAAAAAACAATCATTCCAATTAAACGTGCAATAAATTCGGGACTCATGAAATAAATCCTCCAGAAAATTGTGGGCAAATTCTATTGTTAAGGTGCCGGAATAAAAAGAATAATGCCTAGTGAAAAGATGATAGCACGCCTGATGATTGAAGTCAATGTATTTCCAAACAAATGTCATGGCATTTTTGTTAGAGATTTATTAGAAATATTACAGGCACAGCGGTATAATCTAACAGGCTTGAGGGGAGCCTATGCTGTATCATTCAGCCATTTAGACTTCATCAACGCCAGGGATGTTTGCCTGGCGTTTTAATTCTGTGGCTGCCCTGAAGTACAACATTCACCTTTTTAAAGGAGTCTTTCTTTATCATGAATTCAAGCGAAAGCAATGCAAAACGCGATGGATTCACCACCGGCCTGGGTGTGTTGTTTGCCACCCTGGGTTCAGCTGTAGGACTGGGCAATATCTGGAAGTTCCCCTACATGACTGGAGCCAACGGCGGCGCGGCATTCCTGATTGTTTATTTATTGAGCACCATATTGGTTGGTTTGCCAGTGATGATTTCTGAACACATGCTGGGGCGCAAAGCACGCGCCGATGCCATCACCACCCTGCGCAAACTGGCCCCCAAAGGACAGCCCTGGTGGCTGGTCGGCGCAGCCGGAGCCATAGCTTCATTTTTAATTATGGCTTTTTACACCGAAGTGGCTGGCTGGGTTTTTGCCTACATCTTCAAAGCCTTCAGCGGCGCCATCCTCACCACCGATTCCAACCAGACCGCTTCCGCCTTCACCACGCTCATCACCAGCCCGCTGTGGTCATTGGTGTGGCAATGGATCGTGCTGGCCTTGATTGCCTTCATTATCATCCGCGGCGTTTCCAAAGGCATTGAAGCCACCACCAAACGCCTGATGCCAATTCTGTTTGTGCTGCTTGTCATCATTTGCATTCGCAGCTTAACTTTGCCGGGCGCCGTGCAAGGCCTGGAATTCCTGTTTAAACCCGATTTCACCAAATTGACCAAAGACGCCCTGTTGATTGCCATGGGCCTGGCTTTCTTTAAACTCTCCATCGGCATGGGCACCATGATCACCTACGGCAGCTACTTCCGCGATGATCAAAACATTCCCATTACCGCCACGCGGGTTATGCTGGCTGACCTCACTGTTTCCATCCTGGCAGGCATAGCCATCTTCCCGGCTGTGTTCGCCTACGGATTCAAACCCGATGCGGGGCCGTCTTTGTTGTTCATCACCATTCCCACCGTGTTTGCTTCCATGCCGCTGGGACACGTCATGATGGTATTGTTCTTCATACTGACCGGCATCGCCGCCACCGGCGCCATGCTTTCACTGTTGGAAGTGCCTGTAGCTTATTTGAACGAACAGTTCAACATGACGCGCACCAAAGCCACTATGATCACCGTCGGCCTGCTGGCGCTCATCGGTTCAACCGCCGCGCTATCCAACAGCACCCTGGCAAACTTCAAACTGTTCGACAAAACCATGTTCGACCTGTTTGATTACATTTCATCCAACATCCTGTTGCCGGTCGGCGGGTTGTTCATCTGCATCTTCGTCGGCTGGGTGTGGGGCGGCAAACAGGTGAAAGATGCGCTCTCCAACGAAGGTAAACTTAACAATGAGGGCATCATCCGCCTTTTCCTTGGAATTACCAAATTCATCGCCCCTGTGCTGATTTTGATCGTCTTGCTGGACGGCCTGGGCGTCATCTAAATCTCAGTCATCGCTAAAAAAACAGAACCCCGCTGAAAAAGCGGGGTTCTGTTTTTCAAACTTCCTAAATAACGTGGCTTCGGGATAAAGCCCAATGATCAAAGCGGGCGTCACTGCGAGCGAAGCGAAGCAGTCTCATTGGAAAAATGAGATTGCTTCACCCCACTTTGTGGGGTTCGCAATGACGTTTTCTTCAATACCTTTCTTATCCCGTATTGACGTTAAATAATCCTTTATTTATATTCAGGTTCTCCGCCAACCTGCCGAAAACAGGAATAGCAGAAAAACTGTCGTAATTATTTATAAATATTTCAGATAATAAGCCGTTACGATTATGCTATGATCTATGCACAGTCATAATCGTATATCCGTTTTAATGGAAAGCGTGCACGATGAATAAAGACAAAATTATCGATCAGATCGACGATTTGTTTCATCGCAGAAATTCATTGCCGCCCGAAGAATTTGCAGAAAAACTTTCACAGCTTGCCCGGGGTTTTTGCAACCAGGGCTCTCAAGAAAACATTGAACGTACCCAACTGGCATTTAAAGCCAGTGAATACGGTTTATGGGATTGGGATCTTCAAACCGATAATATTTACTGGAATGACAGAGCTTACACCATGCTGGGGTATGAGCCCGGTGAATTTCCCATGTCCATCAAGAAATGGCGCAAGTTGGTTCACCCCGACGATCTTGAAGCAGCCTGGATTGAAGTTGAGAAAACCCTGACAAATGACGATCCCAAAATTGCTATCCAGTATCGAATTCGCGCGAAAGATGGTTCTTATGTCTGGCTTTCTGACCGCGGCAAAGTGATTGAAAAAGATGCAAATGGCAAGGTTCTTCGCATTGCCGGGACACATGCCAATATCACTCACCGCAAACAGGCTGAAGAAGACCTGCTAAAAAAAACACAGGAATACCAATTTCTATCACAGGCAGCTTTGCGCCTGCCGCTGTTCTCCACACAGGATGAAATCTTTACATTTATCCGCGAATCTCTCCCAACGCTGTTACCCGGATTATTCACCGTTGTTATGCGCATAAATCCCGATGGTCAGACCCTGCACATTGAAGATATCCAGGGTGTTGATCAATCTTTGTTAAGCAAGGCGTTGGAAAAAATTGGGGGAGGGTTTCGCAGTAAATCTTTTGAAATTATTGAGCCCTATCGCAAACTTCTCTCGCGAACAGAGTTGGCTCATTATCCTGGAGGGTTGGTTGAATTTTCGGCTTCCGAATTTTCACCCGCCCTGGCAAAAGCAATCCAAAAAATGCTTTCCATCCGGGATATTTATACCATTGGCATTGCCAGCCAGGGATTGTTTTTTGGGGCGCTCTTTATACTGGCAACAAAACCTGGGATTGGGATTGATGCTTCGCTGGTTGAATCATTCATCCAGCAATGCTTTATGGCGTTGGCGCGTATTCATTCACAGGAACAACTGAAAAAAAGTGAGCAAAATTTCCGACAGGTGACAGAGAACAGCCATGAACTCTTCTGGCTTCGCGATCTCCAGATAAACAAAATATTGTATGTCAGCCCTGCTTACGAAGAGATCTGGGGACGATCCTGCCAGAGTCTTCTGGATAACCCGCAATCTTTTACGGAAACCATTCATCCCGAAGATCGGGAACGAGTTCGTCAGGCGCAGCTTGCAGCAGCAGAAAATGGATTATTCAACGAAGAATACCGCATTTTGCGTCCAGACGGCAGCCGGCGCTGGGTGCATGCCGCCACATACCCGGTGCTGGATGAAAATGGAAACATCATTCGCCTGACCGGAGTCGCCAGAGACATCACCGATCGCAAGGAAATGATCGCTGCCATCCAGGCGCGTGAAGAAGCGTTGAAAAGCATCTTCCGGGCTGCACCGGTTGGCATTGGCATGGTTATCAACCGTATCATCCAGGAAGCCAATGACTTCCTCTGTGAAATGACCGGCTATTCGCGCGAAGAATTACTTGGCCAGAGCGCACGCATGTTATATCCCACCGATGAAGATTTTCAGTATGTGGGTGACGAAAAATACCGCCAGATAGCAAAATACGGTACCGGTTCAGTGGAGACCCGTTGGAAACGCAAAGATGGCGTCATAATCAACATACTTCTTAGCTCCAGTCCCATTGATCCAACCGATCACTCAAAAGGTGTGACCTTTTCCGCTCTTGACATCACCGAACGAAACCGCAATGAAACCGCACTTGAGGTCAGCCGCAATCGATTGCAACGTGCTGAATTGGTTTCTCGTTCAGGCAACTGGGAATTCGACCTGGTTACCCGCAAAGTGTTTGCTTCTGAAGGCGCACGCCTGATCTATGGTCTGGAAGATAAAGATTGGACCATTGAGACCGTGCAGCTAATTCCATTGCCAGAAGAACGTGGCTGGATGGATGCAGCCATGCTCCGTTTGATCAATGAGAACGCTCCCTACGATATTGAATTCAAAATCAAACGCCCTGACAATGGAGAAATTCGGGCCATTCATTCCGTTGCTGAATACGATCCAGATCGCAAAGTTGTGTTCGGCGTCATTCAAGACATCACAGACCGCAAACAAATGGAAGAGGCCCTTGAAAAAAGAGTGCTGGCCCTCACCCGCCCGTTGGATGAATCAGAATCACTCGAGTTTGAAGACCTGTTCAATCTGGAGGTAATCCAGAAATTGCAAGATCAGTTTGCACACGCCACCGGCGTAGCTTCATTAATTGAGCATCCGAATGGCAGACCTATAACGAAACCTAGTAATTTTTGCCATTTATGCCGGGATATCATTCGAAAAAACCCCAAAGGATCAGAAAATTGTTTGAAATCTGATGTCGCTATTGGCAGATACCATCCCGATGGACCGGTCATTCAACCTTGCTTGAGCGGTGGTTTATGGGATGCGGGCGCCAATATCACCGTGGGGGGGCGTCACATTGCCACCTGGTTTATCGGTCAAGTTCGCAACGAAGCCCAGAGCGAAGAGCAGATGCGCGCTTATGCCCGTGAAATTGGCGTTGATGAAACGCAGGTGATAGAAGCGTTCCAATTAGTACCATCCATGTCTCGTGAGAAATTTGAACAAATTGCACAAACACTTTTTACCATTGCCAACCAACTTTCCACCACCGCCTATCAAAATGTGCAGCAAGCCAGGTTCATTGCGGAACGCAAACAGGCTGAAGAAGCCCTGCGCGCCAGCCAGGAAGAATTTTATTTTCTGGCCAACAATATTTCCGATGTGCTGTGGGTGCTAAACCTTGAAACCGGAAAATGGGATTACATGAGCCCCTCGGTTGAGCAATTGCGCGGGTACACGGTGAAGGAAGTGCTGAACCAGAATATGGAAGAGGTGATGACACCCGAGTCTCTGGCGCGGGTGCAGCAAGAAATCGCTGAAAGAAGTCAACAAGTGTTAGCCAACGGTGTTGATAAAAATATTTATATTGATGAAGTGGAGCAAATTTGCAAAGACGGCTCAACCGTGTGGACCGAGGTGGTAACCCGCTTTGCCAGGAATGAGCGCGGTGAGCTGATCATCCTGGGTGTTTCCCGCGACATCACTGCCCGCAGAAAAGCCGAGCAAATTCTGCGCGAAAGCGAGGCGCGCTATCGCAGTCTGTTTGAAGATTCACCGGTTGCCATGTGGGAGGAAGATTTTTCTGAGGTTAAAAAGATTTTGGACAGGCTGAAGGAAGCTGGAATTACTGATTTTCGTTCACATTTTTACGAACATCCAGAAATAATTCTGGAGTGCCAGCAAGCCATTAAGGTGTTGGATGTGAACCAGGCGGCGTTGAAGATGGTACACGCATCCAGCAAAGATGAGTTAATCAACAATATTCCAATAATCTATGCCAACCAGCCTTCAGAAGAATTTATTGAGATTCTAACCAGGTTATCCCAGGGATTCGTACACTTGGATATGGAAGTGACCAACCAAACCCTTGATGGAGAACCTATCATTCTCAATATTAATTGGTCAGTGGTTCCCGGTCATGAACAGGATTTCTCCAAGATCATCATCACCAAAATTGACATCACCGAAAAGAAACAAACAGAAGAACTCATCCGGCAAAGCGAAGAGAAATTCCGCAAGGTTTTTCAAACCACTCTCGATCCCATCAGCATCACGCGCCTTTCAGACGGCACCTTCCTGGAACTCAACCAGGGTTTTCTCGACACTTTTGGCTATGACGAAGAAAGTGAAGTGCAGGGAAAATCGTCCCTTGAATTGAATTTGTGGGCAGATGTTGAAGAGCGCAAGCGTTTTGTGAAACAATTGCAAGAAAAAGGTTCTGTCAGGAATTTTGAATCGCAATTCCTGACGAAAGATGGCCAGCTTCTCTATGGATTAATTTCAGCCACCTTGATTGATGTTGAAAAAAATCCTTATATCTTAGTTTCGTTCAGAAACATCAACGACCGTTACCAGATGGAAGAAGCGCTGCGCGAAAGCGAGGCGCGCTATCGCCTTTTGATTGACACGTCGCCCAATGCCATCCTGGTGCAGCAGGGCGGTCATTATCACTTTGCCAACCCGGCCGGGCTTAACCTGTTGGGTTTTGAAAACCTGCAAGATTTTATTAATGTGCCTGTGTCAGAAACAGTGCACCCCGATTCATTGGACATGGTGATGCAACACATTCGGAATAACGAAGCCGGTTTTACCAATCCGCTGGCAGAAGTGAAAATGCTGCATCGCGATGGAAGAACGGTCATCACCGAATCATTGTCTGTTCCGCTTACTTTTAAAGACCGCCCCGCTTCCCTGGTTATCTTGCAAGACATCACCGCGCGCCGGGAAGCAGAAAAGGAATTGAAACGGTCTGACACGTTGATGAGCAAAGTGTTCGAAATTCTGCCGGTTGGCGTCTGGATTGCCGACAAAGACGGGAAATTAATACGCGCCAATCCCAGGGGAAAAGAAATCTGGGGCGCCGAGCCGCGCGTGGGGATGGATGAATATGGCGTTTTTAAAGCCCGCCGGTTGCCTTCCGGGCAGGAAATTGCTCCCAATGATTGGGCGCTGGCGCATTCGGTTAAGGAAGGCGTCACCATCATCGATGAACTACTGGAAATCGACACGTTTGACGGCAAGAAACGCATCGTGCTCAATTCAACCGCACCGCTATTGGATGAAAAAAAAGCGGTTGAAGGCGCCATTGTGGTCAACGCAGACATTACCGACCGCATCCTCGCCCAGGAAGCCCTGGAGCGGCACCTGACTGAACTGGAGGCGTTGTATCAAGCATCCAGCGCGCTGCGCATCGCCCAGACCACTGAAGAATTCTTGCCCATTTTGCTCGATCAGACTTTGAGCGCACTCAAAACCGACTCGGGGGATATCTGGTTATATGACCCAATCCTGCAACAATTGAAGCGGGTGGTGGCGCGCGGCTGGTTGACCTCGGTGGAAGAAACCGCCATCATGCCCGGTGAAGGCATCATCGGCAACATATTTACCAGCGGCCAAACGCACATCACAACAGAAATTGCCTCTGACCCCATTGCAAAGGAACCGGTAAGTGGAAAGTTACTCGCTGGTTGGGGCGGAGCCGGCATTCCCATCCGTGTTGCCGATCAGATTGTGGGTGTGCTGTATGTTTCTGTTCAATTGCCACGCTTAATATCCGATGAAGATATGCGGCTAATCAAATCGATGGTTGAAATGGCGGGTGTGGCGCTGCAGCGTGTGCGCATGCACAATGAAACCATGCGTCATATCGAACAACTGCAGGCGCTGCAATCAGTGGCCGGCGCCATCACCACCAGCCTCGACCTTAACTTGATCCTCACTGTTGTGCTCGAGAAAATAACCAAACAGTTGGGAGTCGATGCCGCCGATGTACTGCTCTTCAATCCACACTTGCACACACTGGAATATGCCGCCTCGCGCGGTTTTCGCCGGCGCGGTATTGAGCGCACCAACCTGCGCCTGGGAGAAGGTCTCTCAGGAAAAGCCGCCCTCAATCGCCGCATTCTGCGCACAGTGAACCTTGAAAAAGCCATCGATGTGAAAAGCTGCCCGTCATTTGCCGAGGAAGGTTTTGTTTCACACATCGCTGTACCGCTGATTGCCAAAGGCCAGGTGAAAGGTGTGCTCGAAATTCTGCACCGCTCGGCATTGCCCGGGGCTGATGCCAGTTCACCAATGAATAATGAATGGCTGAACTTCCTGAACACCCTGGCAGAACAAACTGCCATTGCCATTGACAATGCCCAGATGTTTGAAGGTTTGCAGCGTTCCAACATGGAACTGGCGCTGGCTTATGACGCCACCATCGAAGGCTGGTCACACGCCATGGATTTGCGCGACAAAGAGACAGAAGGACACACCCTGCGCGTCACCGAATTAACCATGCGGCTGGGGCGCGTGCTGGGCATCCCGGAAAGCGAAAGCGTGCACCTGCGCCGTGGCGCCCTGCTGCACGATATTGGTAAAATTGGTGTGCCGGACAATATTTTGCTCAAGCCAGGTCCTCTCACCGATGATGAATGGGTGATTATGCGCCAGCATCCGCAGCTTGCCTACGAAATGCTGTCCCCCATTCCCTACCTGCAGCAATCGCTGGACATTCCTTACTGCCATCACGAACGATGGGATGGTTCGGGCTACCCGCGCGGTCTTAAGGGCACCGAAATACCACTGTCGGCGCGCATATTTGCCGTGATTGACGTGTGGGATGCCCTGCGTTCAGACCGGCCCTATCGAAATGCCTGGCCTGTTGAAGAAACCCGCAGGTATATCCTGGAGCATTCGGGCACCATGTTTGACCCGCAAGTAGTGGAGGTCTTTTTACGTGAAATCGACCGGTTGTAGTAATTAATTTACCAACCGCTGGTAAAAAACCTCTATCTGCGACCGTACCAGGAAAACGTCAGCCCGCTGGCGCACAAGTTGCAGGTTGATTTCGGCAGCCTGCTGGCGCAGGGTGGGTGTGTTCAACGCCAGCAACAGCGCCTCGGCCAGGCCCTGGGGCTTGCCGGGTTCGACCAGCAGGCCGTTGATGCCGGGCGTAATCCACTCGCGCAGCGATTCAATATCCCCGACAATCGGGAAACAACCCGCCGCCATGGCTTCCAGCAGCGAATTGGGGGTGCCGTCGTGTGAACTGATGGAAACCATCACCGGCGCACGGTGATACAAATTCCACAATTGCGGCTGGGTCAGGTACGGCATCAGCACCACATGGTTTTCAATGTGCAGCCGCTGCACCCATTCCAACGCTTCTTCCTGTCCCTGCATGCCCGCGCAAGCAAACAGAGCGTTCGGCATGCGCTGCAGCACCAGTGGAATGGCCTGAAAGAACACATCATTGCGCACACTGCCCGGGCGAAAACCGCGCGGATTGACCACCAGCGGCCGGTCGGAGGGCGCGAAACCAAGCACCGGCAACGGCTGCCGGTCATCCATGCGGTTAATTTCGGCAATGTCCACCCCGCCAGAGCCGGGCGCTTCGAGGGTGGGTGTGTTGGGACGCAGCCCCCACTGCTGCGCCAGGCGCAGGTCGCGCCTGGCATCGGCGTGCAGGCCGTTGGCGCGCTGCAGGGTGCGGCGTGTCCAGTCAGCCATGCGCCGCGAGCCGTGCGCATGCAGGGTCAAATCATTGCCCCAGATCGACACCGCCAACGGCGTGTCTGGGGGAGTATAGGAAGCCAGCATGCCTTCAAAGGGAATGCGCAGGGCATGCACCAGGTCGGGTTGCGCAGTTTTGACCAATGCTTGCAATTGTTTGCCGTACCCCGGCAAGGTGAAAGGCGCCAGGCGGTAACGCCAGGTTTGCAGGATGTCGCGGTAGCGGCTCACTGCTTTGCGCGCCGACGACTGTCTTTTACCGGGTTTATGCGCCTGGCTGCCGGACAGGCCTGCAAACGCCACCGGCAGCACATGCTGCGCCTCAACGCCGGGCAGCTCCTCGCAAGGATAGGTGGAAACCAGCGTTACACGGTGGTTGAGCGCCTGCAAGGTTTGCATCCAGCGCCGCGCAATCGGGCTGCGCCCGTCGGCCACAATCATCACATGCACGGCTGCCTCCTCACCACACCACCTCCACGGCGTGCGCAAAGGCGCCCAGCATGGCTTCCAGGTTCACCTCTTCGCTGGCAATGCGGTACGACTCGGCGCCCATGCTGCGCAGGCGGGCCGCATCGCTCAAGGCATCCTGCAGAGCGGCCGTCAGGGCATGCAGATCGCCCGGCGGAAGCAGCCAGCCGTTTTGGGGGCGCACCAGGTCGTCTTGTGTGCCGTCAGCCTCGGCCGCCATCACCGGCAACCCAAAAGACATGGCCTGCTGCAACGCCAGTCCGCCGGTGCCAGGCAGCACAAACAGGTCGGCGGCGCGCCACAGCGGCTCCAGTTCAACCCCGCGTTTCTCACCGAAGAAATGGGCAGCCGGATACACGCGGGCAGCCAGTTGTTCCAACTCTGCCCGAATACCGCCTTCGCCCACAATCCACAGGTTGGGTTGCATGTCAGCGGGCAGCGCGGCGCAGGCGTGCAGCAGAGAATCGATGCGTTTGCGCGGCTGCAAGCGACCCACAAACAAAACGCTGGGTTTTCCATCCAAAAAATCAACGGGGCGCTGCGGCAGGGCATGCGCCGGTTTTGGAGCAGCCGCATTGGGCGCCACAAAAATGCGCTCGGGACGAAAACCGGCGCGTACATACTGATCTTTGCCGCGCTGGCTGTAGGTCAGCAGGGCGTCAAACTGCGCCAGGAAAGCGTTGCGCTGTTTGCGCCGCTGGCCGGCAAACAACCCGTTGACCGCCGGGGCGCCCAGCCCCCAGCCAAACACCGGGCGGCGTTTGGCATGCATCCAGTTCACTGCCTGTTTGGTACTTAAATAGCGCGGGTTGGCTTCCATGATCAGGATCTCAGGCTGCCATTCTTCCAGCCACTGCACCAGGTTCGACTGGTAACAAAAATACAGCGCGCCGCCCAGCAAATGCACATTTTTTGCCGGGTAGGTTTGCGCCAGTTGCAGCACAGCCTGCTCGCCCAGGGCTTCTTGCGGGCGCGGCTGACCGGCAAACACGCTCAAACCCTGCGGGCAGGCTGCCGCCAGCGCCTCAAAAAATGGAGCTCGGTAGGCCGGCAGCACACGCTGCTGCACACCCAGTTTTACCGGTATGGAGGTCATGTCACCACCTTCACCTGCGAGCCGTTGGGCGTCTTCTCCACCTCAATGCGCGCCGGAAATGCGTCTTTCAATTCTTCCAGGTGCGTAATTACCAAAATTTTCTCAAAATCGGGTTTGACCAGGTTGATGGCCTCAATCAACCGCTGGCGTCCATCGGCATCCTGGCTGCCAAAGCCCTCATCGATCACCAGGGTTTGCAGGCGGGCGCCAGCCCGGCGCGCCAGCACGCGCGACAACGCCAGGCGGATGGCAAAGTTCACGCGAAACGCCTCGCCGCCCGAGAACATTTCATATTCGCGCGTGCCCGCCCCGTCGCTAATCAGGATATCCAGCGTTTCACGCTTGTCTTCGCGATGTTTGTCTTTGTATTCCTTCTGGGTTTCAAAGCGCACCGACATGCCGCCCACCGACAGGCGGTCCAGCAGGTCGTTGGCCTGTTCTTCAATTTCGGGCAAAGCCTGTTCAATCAGCAGCGCGGGCACACCGTCTTTGCCAAAGGCGCGTTCCAATGTGCGGTGCACATCTACCTGGCGCTTGATGCGGCGGGCTTCTTCTTCCAGCGCAGCGCGCCGGGTGCGCTGGCTTTCCAACGACCGCACCCACTGCTGAGCGCCGCCCACTTCGCGTTCTTTGATCTTTTCCTGCTCGCGCAGGTCGGTAACCTCGCGCCCGGTCTGAATTACATCCGGCAGGCTGGCTTTGGCCGCCTGGTAATTGTCTTGCGCGGCGCGGTGAGCGGCGGCAAGCTTTCCCCATTCCGACCTGGCCTGCTCTGCATCATGCGTCAACTGCTGCAATTCACGCTGCAACGATTCCAGGCTGGCGCGGGCTTTTTCCAGATTGAGAAATTTTTCTTCCGCCACGCGCAGGGCTTGTTCCTGTTCACGCAGCGATTGGTGCGCCGCAGCGTCGTATCCCAGGTCGCGCAATTCTGATTCAATCTGCGCGATGCAGGTGCGGGCTTCAGCGGCAAAATCCTGCTGCTCGAGGCGCTGGCGCAGATCAACCAGGCGCACCGCCCCGTTGGACTGCCATTTTTGCAGGTTGCTTTGCACGCCGTCTAATTCGCTCTGCCGCTGGTCGAGGCGGCGCTGTTTTTCAGTAGTGTTTTTTTCCAATTGCTGCAACTGGCGCAGGCTGGCCTGAATTTCTTCACGCCGCGCCGCGATCTCCAGGCAGGTTTTCTGGTTGGCGCGGAAACGATCACCCATTTCTTTGCCATGCAGGTTCAACGATTCAATCAGGTTTTCACCCTCGGCTGCGCCCAGCGGCTGCCCGCACAGCGGACAATTGGCCCCCTCTGCCGCTGAAAGTTTATCAATGCGCTCTTTCAACTCGTCCATGGCGGTTTTCAGGCGCTTGTTTTCGGCTTCAGCATCCACCTGGGTGGTTTGCAATTTTTCCAGTTCGGCTTCCAGGTGGGCGCGCTGCTCCAACTGTGCTGAAGCGATTTGCACTTCGGCGGTTAAACCGGCAATCCATTCGTTCAACGTGGGCAATTGCGCTTGCCAGGCGGCGGCCTGTTCATGCTGCGCCTCCAGGCTGGACATTTCCTGCTCCAACCGGGCGCGTTCCACTTCAATGGCGCGGCGCGGTTCAGCCAGGCGGTTTTCAAATTCGCGAAAACGGGCGGCATCCCGGTTCAATTTTTCAACGGCAGCGCGCACCCGCTGCAACTGCCCATAATCCTCTTCAACCCGCGCAGCCTGCGCCATCAACGCTTCGAAGCGGGCGCATTCTTCCTGTCGGCTGGTTTGCAGCGCGGTGCGTTCTTCCAGGCGGCGCTGTGCCGCCTCAACCTGGTCGCCCAACTGCTGCACCAGGCGTCCCTGCTCCTGCACACCGCTTTCCAACTGGCGCTGTCGCTCCCATTCCTGCTCTTTTTGCGCGCGCTGCGCCGAAATCTGCGAGAGTTCAGCCTGCAGAATTGCCAGGTTGGCGCGGTGTTGTTCTTCCAACGCCAGTTCGCGGTCAATCTCTTCCAGTTGGCCTTCAATCCCCTTCAGGTCGTTATCATAGGCTTTGCGCTTTTCAGCGGCGCGGTTTTTATACTCTTCCCACACATCCAGTCCAAGCACATTGCTCAAAATGTGTTTACGGTCAGCGGCTTTTTGCTGGGTAAACTGGTCAGCCTTGCCCTGCAAAAAGAAAGACGCATTGGTAAAAGTGTCGTAATCCAGCTTGATTTCCTGCCGGATGCGCCGCTGGGTGTCGCTCAGGGTGGCTTCGGTCAGCACCCGCCAGTTGCCGTCACCGTTGGAGATGAACACATCCAGCGATCCGGTTTTTCCGCGCTGGCGGGTGCGCAGCACGCGGTAACGCTGGTTTTCATAGTCAAAAATAAATTCCACCTCGGCTTTGCCGCAGCGGGTGTTAATTAAATCATCCGTCTTGCCGCGCGCCTCGCCAAACAGAGCCCAGGTGATGGCGTCCAGCAGCGACGACTTGCCCGCCCCGTTGGAGCCGGAGATGCAGGCCAGGTCGAAGGATGAGAAATCCAGTTCCACCGCTTCAGCATACGAAAGAAAACCGTTGATTTTTAATTTCCACGGAATCATAAACGCAGCTCCGGCGGTACGGGGGGGTGGTCAGCCTGCGGCAGGCGCGACACCAACACCTTGTCCACCCGCCGTCCATCCATATCCATCACTTCAAAACGCATATCTTTAAATTCAAAATGCTGCCCTGCCGCCGGGATGGCTCCCAACTGGCTCATTACAAAACCGCCCAGCGTCTGGTAACCCACCCGGTCTTCTTCGGGCAGCACGTCAATATCCAGCATATCTTTCAATTCATCCACCTGCATCAAACCGTCCACCAGCCACGAACCGTCTTCGCGCTGCACAAAATCGGGCTCTGAACTTTGCCCCGGCGCGCGAATGTCACCCACAATGGACTCGAGGATGTTCAAAGGTGTGACCATGCCCAGCAAGCCGCCGTATTCATCAATCACCAATCCCACCGAAATTCCAGAGCGTTTGAATTCTTCAAGGGCTTTCAAAGCCGGCATGCTCTCGGGCAGGAACAAAGCCGGTTTTAGGATGGATTTCAGGTCAATATCCTGGTGATTCACCAGGGCTGCCAGCAGGTCTTTGGAGAACAGCACTCCCTGCACATTGTCCAGGCTGCCCTGCGCCACCGGAAAACGGTTGTAATGGCTTTCCAGCACATTTTGCAGGGTTTCTTCCAGCGGGTCATCCAGGTTCAACCAGGTGATCTCGGTGTGCGGGGTCATAATGGCATCCACCCGTCGGTCGCCCAGGCGAAACACCGAATGCATGATGCTTTGCTCGGCTTCTTCAAAAACACCCGAATCGGTAGCCTGCTGCATTAACACCTTGATTTCTTCTTCAGTCACCTCGGGCTCATTGGAAGCCTCCACGCCCAGCAGGCGCAGGCCAAAATCCATCGAAATGCTCAAGAATTGCACCACCGGCGAGGTTAGCCAGGCCAGCGCTTTCATCGGGCGCGCCAACGTCATGGCTATGCGTTCGGGGTTGCCCAGCGCCAATCGTTTGGGAATCAATTCGCCAATTAACAATGAGAAATAGGTGATGAATAAGATAACGATCGCCAGTGACAGGCCGCCGCTGTAAGGCGCAAGCCAGGAAACCTTAGCCAACACCGGTTCGAGATGTTTTGCCAGGGCGGCGCCGCCCAGCGCGCCGGAGAAGATGCCGATGAGGGTGATGCCGATTTGCACAGTTGAAAGCAACCGGTTGGGCGACTCGGCCAGTTCGAGGGCGGTTTTGGCGGCAGCGTTGCCGTCTTCAGCCAACTGCTGCAAGCGCACTTTGCGCGCCGAAACCATGGCAATTTCAGCCATGGCAAACATACCGTTGATTAACAACAAAAGAATGATGATCAGAATTTCAGCGGTGATGTTATTTTCCATCAAACACTTTCTTATTCTCCGGTTTATGAAATATCTTTGCCGCCGGATGCCGGCGGAATTTGTTCTTCTGAATCATGCAATAAACTGGCGGCTGCCTGCTGCAAAACCGGGATATCAGCCGCTGAAGTGTTATTGGTCTGCCAGTACAGGTTCAGCACCTCCAACGGCGTCAGGCTGCTGATGGTGCGGTCTTCCGGCAGGCGCAGGCGCGCCTCCATTTGCGGCCGGCGGATGAAATGAAATTCAAAAGCATTCGCGGCGCGGGTACGCAATTCTTTTTCATCCAGGGCGCTTTCCCAGGCGCGCGGATATTCGACCACCAGGCGCACCACCGCCCCTTCCAGGTCGGCATCGGATGGCAGCGCCGCCAGCAATTCGTTTTGCAGCGTGTCGGCCGAGCGCGGTTTCACAAAGCGGTCAATGAAGCGCCGCCCGTTCAGTTTGCGCCATTCCACCTGGGTGCTGCCGCGGTCCACCTGTGCCACCACATAATACTTTTCATCCTGCGCCTCGCCAAAATCGACGCGTTCAATCGAGCCGGGGTAAATCACCGGCGGGTGGGCGTGCTCATTCAGGTTTTGGGCTTTGTGGATGTGCCCCAGCGCCACGTAATCGAGGCGCGGATCACGCACCACGCTGCCCGGCAGTGTCAGGTCGCCGCCCAGCATCACGCTGCGCTCACCGCCGTACACGGCCCCCTGCACCGAGGTGTGCGCCGCCAGCAGGGTGATGGTGTGAGGATCAGATTCATTCAACCATTGACCAACCAGGTCGCCCAGCCGGGCTTCCAGCACGGCATTCACCTCAGCCGCAGCGGCCGATTCCTGCTGGGTGCGCGCCAACAGACCCGAACGCGACACCCACGGCAGGGCAATGATTTGCACAGGCAAACCGTCCAGCTCGCCGCTGCGGAAAAATTGAGGTTTGCCAGCCACGTGGATATAAGGAACCTGCAGGGTTTCATATTCCTGCAGGGCATTGGCGCGTCCCTGGGCGGGCGAAAGGTCGTGGTTGCCCACAATCAACAGGGTGGGAATGCGCGCCTGCGACAGGCGCATGATGCGCTTGCCCCATTCGCGCTGGTAGGTTGGCGAGGGGGTGCGGTCCTTGTAGGCGTCACCGGCAAATATCACCAGGTCCACCCGTTCCTGGACGGCGGCCTCGATGATGGAGTCGAGGGCGGTTAGAAAATCGAGCACACGCAGCGGCAGCCCGCTGGTGTTATCATGCCGCCCGTGGGCGGCAATATCGATATGCGCATCGGCAAAGTGCAGAATCTTCATTTAGTCGGACATTCAGCCACACCCAGGCTTTGCAGCGCTTCAACACTGGGGGCAAAGTCGGGGTGGTATTCCAGGCTCTGGCATAAATCGGTAACAGCATCACCCGTCTTGCCCAGAACAATGTTGGCGCGCGCGCGCCATACATAATTCTCTTCCAGGTAAGGTTCCGCTGCCGAATTCAGCGTGTTGGTGGTCAGATTGACCACATCCTGGTAGCGCCCCGAATAATAATAGGCGTAATACGGGCCGGTCTGGTACCAGGTGATGCGCCACGGACGGGTGTCTTTATCCAGCGAGATGTTTAATTTGAAAGCCTCGTCATAGGCTTCGGCTGCGCCAAAATAATCTTGCAGGCTCACCAGGCTGGTACCGCGGTTGAACCAGGCAAAGAATTGGTCGGCATCACTCAGGGTGTAAATCTCTTGCGAGGCGATATCGGCGGCAATCTGGTTGCTCGTCTTTTCATCGGCATATTTACCCAGCACCGCCATCAGCTTTTGCTCTTGTTCAGCCGGGTATACCACCAGGAAGATGTAATTAAACCCGCGCCATTCGTTTTGCAGCGTGGCGTATTGGATTTTATAATCCGGGGTGTAATACGAATCCTGCACAATGAAAATGCGTTCAGCCTCGTCATAGCCGGTGATCACGTTGTAATGCCCCATCCAGCTCACCTTGCCGGTGGTGGTCTCGCGAATGTAGGTGCCTTTTTCAATCAACACCGGGAAGCCGCCGGCGACCAGGCTCTTCAGTAATTCCAGTGTACCGCCGGAGCGTTCCACCACTTTCAGGTCGGTATGCTCGCGCACATAATCAGCCAGTTCATACAGCATGACATTCTTGTCTTTTTCAAACGGCTTGACCACCGGTCCCACGTCAGTGCGATCACCTGTCCAACCCCAGAAGGAAAGCGCCATGGCCAGGTTGGCGGGTGCGCAGTAATTCCACAGGCCATGTTGGTCAAAGTAGCGCACACCTTTCAATTCCACGCGGTCGGGCAGGGGTGTGGGCGTCATGGCCGGTGTGGCGGTGAACACCGCTTGCGGCGGCGTGACAGCCGCTTCAGGTGTTGAGGTGGGCGGCAGGGTGGGCTGGTTGCCCTCCTGCGGCACAAACACCGCCTCTTCCGGCGGATTGAACATGTATTGCAGACGCACGCGCAGGGCTTCCACCCGCCAGGCCAGTTTGTCGCGCAGCGGCGTCATCAGCACGATGATCGTCAAAAACATTAATCCCAGTGTGAGATAGGTAAAGATTTTTCGTTTTTCCATAATGCGATTATAACATTTTCGTTCATGTCGTTCCTGGCAAGGTGGCAACAACCATCCCCACAGTTGACTTTGATATATAAGGTGGAATATGTTATCCTTGTTTCATCCAGTGTTGGATCGATCGGAAGGGGATGGGATCGTTAGATACACTGCGATCTTAAACCGATGCTGCAAAGCATTTTTTCAAACTTAACCGCCTCCAGGGAATTTTGGGGACGGCTGATTCTTATGAGTAATTTACAATGAATACAATTCTTCTGATCGGCGGATCGATTTTAATTCTCATCAGCGTACTGGTCAGTAAAATATCTGACCGCTACGGCATACCGGCGTTATTGTTGTTTTTAATGATCGGCATGCTGGCGGGTTCAGACGGTCCGGGCGGACTGTATTTCGATGATCCCGCCCTGGCGCAATCCATCGGTTTAATTGCAATGATCTTAATTATGTTTTCGGGTGGATTGGACACAAAATGGAAAGATGTGCGCCTTGTATTGAAAGAGGGTTTGCTGCTTTCAACCCTTGGCGTTCTCACAACAGCCCTGGTTGTGGGCCTGTTCACCCATCTCTTCATGGGATTCACATTCCTGCAAGGAATGCTGCTGGGTTCAATCATCTCTTCAACCGATGCCGCGGCGGTTTTTTCCATTTTGCGTTCAAAGAACATTCGATTGAAAAATCCGCTCAAACCCCTGCTTGAGCTTGAATCAGGCAGCAATGACCCCATGGCCATTTTTCTGACCATCGGGTTAATTCAACTGATCGAAAAACCAAATCTCACTTTTTTTAACCTGCTGGGTTTGTTTCTCACCCAGATGCTGGTGGGGGCATTGATCGGTTTTTGCATGGGACACGCCATGCTGTTCATCATCAACCGAATCCACCTGGGCTATGAAGGGCTGTACCCGGTTCTCACCCTATCCCTGATGTTTCTAACCTTCGGAATTGCCGACAGGTTGCAAGGCAGCGGTTATCTGGCCGTTTACCTGGCGGGCATTGTGCTGGTGAAGCATGATTTCATTCACAAACGCAGCCTGCTGCGCTTTCATGATGGATTGGCGTGGTTGATGCAAATTGCCATGTTCCTCACCCTGGGACTGCTGGTTTTCCCATCACAACTCATGCCGGTTTCGGGCATGGGTTTGTTGGTGGCGCTGTGCTTGATGCTGGTAGCCCGCCCGATCAGCATTTTTGTGGGATTGCTGCCGAGCCGGCTTGGCTGGCGCGAAAAAGTGTTCGTTTCCTGGGTTGGCTTGCGCGGAGCGGTGCCCATCATCCTGGCCACTTTCCCGCTGCTGGCGGGTGTGCAACAGGCGCAGCTTTTCTTCAATGTGGTGTTCTTTGTGGTGCTAACATCGGTGCTGCTGCAGGGAACTTCCATCCCGCTGGCAGCCCGCTGGCTAAATGTCGAAGCGCCCCCCTTGCCAGTCGAAGAGAAATCTGCAGAATATGCCCCCGACTCGCCCATGAGCCGGCTTAACAGCGAAGTGAAAGAATTGACCATCCCCGCCGGCTCGGCCGCGGCGGGCAAAGCCATCGTGGAATTGAATTTACACGGTGGCGTTTTGGTTATTTTGGTCATGCGCGGAGATGAATTTCTCATCCCCAACGGCAGCACGCGCCTGCAAGGGGGCGATACGCTGCTGCTGCTGGCAGACAAGAAAGCCTTCCTGGAAACACAGGCCAAATTCAGCCCGGCAATCTGAGTCAACTCTGATTGTCGTTACATCACGCACCCAAAACCTCACAGGGTTTCATCCACACCTGTGAGGTTTATTTTCTGTTTCCCTATTGACAAACCTCTCCTATCTCTCTATAATAGGATAAAACATATATAGGACTTTGCATATATAGGAAGTTGCACATGTCACTGGATCACGCCATACTGGGATTTTTAAACTACTGTCCGCTTTCGGGCTATGACCTGAAAAAGGTTTTTGACATCTCCATTCGCCATTTTTGGGCAGCCGACCAGAGCCAGATTTACCGCACCCTTTCGCGTCTGACCGAAAAGGAATGGACCAGCGTTGATATTGTGGAACAGGAAAGCCGCCCCGACCGCAAGGTTTATTCCATCACCTTCGCCGGGCGCGAAGAACTGCTGCGCTGGTTGAACAGCCCCATGCCCCTGGAGTCGCCCCACTCAGCCCCGCTGGTGAAAGTGTTCTTCTCAGGCCTGCAAAACGACGAACACAACCTGGAATATTTCAGAGCCGCCCGTCAAATGGTGCACAACTTCCTGCAGGTTTACGCTTCCATTCCTGCCGACCTGGACAACCGCGTGGCAAAAGAAGTGCCGGGCATTCAAGGCATCAGCCCGCGCGACCGCTTCTACTGGCTGCTCACCCTGGAGAGCGGCATTGAAAACATGCGTTCCACCCTGCGCTGGATGGACAGTGTGATTGAACGATTGGAAAAACACGACTACACCAATCGATTGAATGTGGAGTAAAGGAAATGAAAGTAACGATTTTAAACGGCAATGACCATGCATCCAACGTTGATTTCGATCAATATATTAACCAGTTGGAAGATGAACTGAATTCGCACGGGCACCAGGTGAAACACCTGCTGCTGCGCGATATGAAAATCAACTACTGCATCGGCTGCTTTGACTGCTGGCTGAAAACGCCCGGCGAATGTGTGCATCATGATGACGGCAGGTTGATCCCCCCGGCAATCCTCGAATGCGACTTTTTGTTGTGGACGTCACCGCTTAGGTTGGGATACCCCAGCGCTGTGTTGAAGCGCACCATGGACAGATCAATCCCGATCCTGCTGCCCTATTTCGATATTGTCAATGATGAAGCGCATCACGCCGCACGCTACCCGCATTACCCGTTGGCGGGTTTGCTCATCGCCCCTGAGACCGACACCGACACCGAAGACCGCAAGCTTGTGGAAAACATGTTTGCCCGGACAGCATTGAACATGAAATCACGGCTGACCTTCTGCGCCGACACAGTACAGTCGCCGGCCGAGGTGGCCACCCTCATCGAAAACGCCGCCGGGTTAAAAATGCCATTACCAGTTTACCCGCCAGCCACTCGCGGCGTCGCCATCCAGCCTCCTCGCCATCTCACTGTGTTCAACGGTTCGCCGCGCGGCAAGAAAGGCAACACCCCCATTTTGCTGGGCAAGTTTCTGCAAGGCTTCTCTGCTGCCAACCCGCAAAACAGCTTTGAAAGTTTTGACCTGGTTCACACACGGCAGGTGGAAGATTTTGCTGCTAAATTTGTCGAAGCCGAATGCGCCGTGATCGCTTTCCCGTTATACACCGATTCGATACCCGGCATTGTAAAAACCTTCATCGAAGCACTTGAACCTTTCAGAGGACGTGCACAGAATCCGCCGCTGCTGTTTGTGGTGCAGTCGGGTTTTCCCGAGGCAGCCCATTCGCGCTTTGTCGAAGCCTACCTGCAAAAACTGGCTGCCCGCCTGGGCTGCCCCTATGTGGGAACCATCGTCAAAGGCGGTGTTGAAGGCATCCAGGGACAGCCGGAACAAATGACACGCAAATTGTTTGAGCAGTTCGAACAGATCGGGCGCAGCTTTGGCGAAACCGGCGCGCTGGACAGCGCACAGCTTGCCCGCCTGGCCAAACCCGAACGTTTCCCCCGCATTTTGGGGCCGCTGTTCAAGCTGTTGAGCGCCTCCGGTTTGTTGAATATGTGGTGGGATATGCAGCTTAAACAAAACCAGGCTTTTGAACAGCGCTTCAACCGCCCCTACGCGCAGTGATTTGGTTTCACGCGGAGCCGCAGAGGACGCAGAAAGACTTAATCTTTTCCGCGTTCTCTGCGTTTCTGCGTGAGAAAAAACTATACAATACAATCTTTTTATTTTATTCCGCCAGGCTGGATTTTGTAGCAGCGAATATATTCGCTGATGGGAATCTTTATGTTGCTCATTTTCTGTATTTGGATTATTGTATAATTTCATTAATCCACAGGTTGATCAACGGACGGGATGAGCAATGGATTACCAGTCACTGCTTCAACAAAACCGCGAACAGATTTTGAAAGTTGCTGAACGCTACGGCGCCTATAACGTGTGCGTGTTCGGTTCAGTGGCTCGTGGCGAAGCCGACGAAGCCAGCGATATTGATTTCCTGGTAAACCTGGAAGCAGGTCGCAGCCTGATGGACCTGGGGGGATTGCTCTACGATTTACAAAATTTACTGGGTGTGCCGGTGGATGTGGTGACTGAAAAGGGGCTGCGCACCCGCATCCGCGAGCGTGTTATACCGGAATCTATCCTCTTGTAGAATGCAAAGAATATAAGCTGTTATTTTACTTTCAATCCCCTACATATTCCTTAATCTTTTCGGCAATACCTTCATTAAATCGTATTTGAACACCGCGATAAAAACAATCTTTTCTCTTCGTGTAGAACGGAGGAGCGATTTTCCAATCTTTGCTCCATTCAGCTATGAGAAGCAATTCATCATCTTTAAGAGTATCCTGATCAACCGTGAAAGATAGCAGCGAATTTCCCTGCTCATCCCGGTAATCAACCGTCAGGTGAGCAATGCGCAAATTCTCTTTGCGATTGCGCTCTGCCAAGTCTTGCAGCAAATCAATGAACACCTCATCGCTGTCATCCATGGGACTAATCCCGGTATAGCCATTGCTTTCATCCAGGATGATGAACGCACCCTGTGTTGCTTCGCCCATAATGGGAATGACATAAACGCTCACCCCCGCAATATCACGGTCGGCAAATGCCTGGCTCAACTGCCTGCTCGCCACCGGGTCGGGAGCAAGTTGATACACATTTTTTGCCTGGCGGCCAAACACCCCCAGCCTTTGCAAAACCAGGGGCGTCAACAGGAGAACACCTGCCATGCAAACCACGCTCACCCCCAGGATGAGAACACAGGAAAGGCAACCTTTCCATTTACTCCTTGGGGGATTTTGCCGGGGTTGTGGAAATTCGGTCATTTTGGCTCCATTTCCCTGACTCAGCAGTAAAACTATTTAATTTGTTTATAAAAATGATTGTCGAAAATGGGGAGCAATGCAGGCAACCAAAATATTTCTATCTTCAGTTTACCCAATTCTGGAACCAGTTTCAATAATAAAATTTTCACAGCTCAACAATTGGTTAGAAACGCTTGAAGAACATCACCCTTCCGTCAGGTTCACCACATAGCGCACTGTGTAATCGCTTTCTCGCCCGGCCCGGTACATATCCACCCATACATCGTCACCATCTACGTACACAATTAAAAAGGTGCTAAGCGTGGGCAAAGTGCGCTTGCCGGTGGCGTGCCCGTCGTTAATTTGCCACACGCCGTCGATTTTTATGGCATTGAGTGTATGTGTGTGCCCGGAGAAATAGGCCAACGCGCCGTAGTCAGCCAACAGCTTCCAGAACCTGTCGCGCGACCCGGGGTATTGATCCAGGCTGTCGCCCACGTGGCGTTCCTGTTCGTTGTCCACGTCAGCCAGCGGGTAAGCCGGTTCATGCCCAAACACAAAGATGTGCTGCCTGTCGGTGGCTGCCAGGTCAGCTTCCAGCCACTCAAGCAGCACCTTCACCATGGCACCGTCAGTAACCCGGTCGGTGTCGCAATACAGGTTCAGCATCACAAAATGAGAATTGCCATAATCAAATGAGTAGGTTGTTTCGGGGCAGCCTTGCGGGCCGCGCCGTGCCAGGTTGGGTGGAACATCGCCATTGGGGTCCAAACTATATGCGCGCAGCGCATCAATTCCAATGGCTTCATCGTCAAATTCATGGTTCCCCGTCACCGGGAACCAGAGGAAATCCTTACCCAAAACTTTGTCAATGGTGTAGCGCGCATTTTTCACCGGGCTGATGTCGCCAATCGAAACCATGAAATGCGCCGCATCCAATGACTGGATGGCCTCGCACATGCCACGAAAATGGTCGCTGTTGTCATACTCGCCCTTGCCGCTGTAATGATGGATGTCGGAATTGATTGCAAAAGCAAAACGATCCCCTGGAATTGTCGTCGCGGTTGGGGTGGGCGTGATGGTTGGCGTGTGGGTAAAAAGCGGGGTGGGTGTGCCGCTGGGTGTGGGCGGGGTGGTGGGCGTTGCAGTGCTGAGCAAGTGTGTCAGCAGTTTTGCCGGAGAAAAAAATGCGCAGGCAGCCGAAAGGCTGAGGAAAATGATCAGCAGCAGTCGGGCCGCCCGCGCATTGCGTCTGGGATTCATCTTATTTCGTTACCCAGACCACATTCTCCACAAAGAACGGCGGTGATGAGGGTAATCCAATGGGGCCAAGCCTGGTGATGCTTTCGTCTTCCAGTTTGAATAATAGCAATTCATGAGTGTGCCACACACTGTTCTGGTCTTGCAGCGGTGCAAAACTGACCAGCAGCAGGTAGTCGCTGTTGGGAGACCAGACTGCCTTGCGCACATTGGTGGTGCTAAGCGGAAGTTCTTGCACTTTGTTGTTGATGGTGTTCTTCACCAGCAGGTTTTTGCCGTTGGTGGCGACAAACAATTTGCGTCCGTCTGGCGAGAGCGCCATGGTGTCGAAGTTGTATTGATAATCCAGGTAAGAGTAACCAGATTGGTCAATGGGCGCTGAAAAGACGCCCAGGTGATTATAAAAAGCAAACGATTTGCCGTCAGGGGTAAACACCGGAGACTGCATTTCGTTAAATGTGGGCTGGCTCTCCCCCCCGCTGACAGAGGTCCAGCGCACTTCATAAGCATAAGAGAAAGTGAGCTCGCCGGTTTCCAGTTCTTTGGTGCCGTACAGGGCGGTCATTTCATCGGTAATGTTGGTCTTTGAGAAAACCTGATTGGCAGCCGGCAAAACGCCGTCATTCATGCTGAACCACACATCCGACACACTCGCAGACACACTCTTCCAGTACACTTTTGTCGCGTTGGCATAAGGATAAATGCCGCGCGGTTGGTCAATCGCCTGGGTGATGCTACGCGTGTTTTGTCCGTCAGCATCCACCACAAAAATCTTCGCCTGGTCTCCATCCAAACCCAAAAATGCAACCTGTTCTGTTCCCGGCAGCCAGGTGGCATTGACGCAGGTGTCGGGTAACAAATAGTAGGGCATGCAGGGGGTGATGAACCGGTCGCTCAACAGGGTTTGCGAGCCGTCGGCCATATTGTACACATAGAGATTGCGCGCCTGGTTGATCAGCAAACGCTTGCCGTCAGGAGCGCTGCCCTGCAAATCCATGCCGTCATCGAGCAGTGTTTGCAGAGCACGTTTCCCGCCGTCGATTGAGAACAGACCGCTGCGCTCATCCACGCCGCGCTGGCTGCGGTGCGACAGGCTGACCACCAGGTTCATGCCTTCGGGCAGCGAGGCGGTTTGCAAGCTGGGCAAATTGGCAGCCACTTCAACGGTGGGTTCTGCAGTGGGTTCCGGCGCCAGGGTGGGCTCAAGGGTGAAGGTAGGTTCAACCTGCGGCGTGTCAGTGGCTGCTTCAACCAGCACTGCGGCCGAAACAGTTTCAGTGGGCAAAAAGCCAGCTTCAACGCGGGCTAACAGGGGCGGGACGATGATCAACGCCGCAATCACCACTGCCAGCGCACCCAGTGAAATAAGCCCCACCTTGAGATAGGGGAAAGGTTTGCGTTGAACAACGCGTTCCTGTGGAACATGGCGGTCAAACCGGGCTGTGGGCGCCAAATCTGGCTCAATCTCATGCACTGCCGACATGGATAATTCAGATGAATAATCTTCACCCACTGCCTGTGAAAATTCAGTTTCAGCCGAAAGTTCTTCTTCTGCGGCCTCAGAAGGCTCGCCGGTTGGTTGCGCTTCCATCATTTCAACATTTTCCAACGCTGAGTCTTCCGTCTGTTGTGTGGGACTTTCAGGCAAAATTTCATCATCTGACGCCGATGAGGCTTCAAAGGAAGACTCTTCCACAACGGTTTGCTCAAACTCAGGCAATGTTTCCTCTTCTGAATCCGCATTGAATTCAGCGGTGGATGATTCATCCGCTGGTTGAACGTATTCTGAGGGAGATTGGTCGAGCATATATTTTCGCTGCGGACCTTCAAGACGCGCCTGTCCCAGGCTCATGACCCGTTTCAGGCAATAATGGCGTTGGTGCTCATACTCCGCGCAAACCGATAACAACCACCAGGCTGTCTCATCATTGGGTCTGTTGGATAAGTATTGAACCAGATAACTTCTCGCGGCAGCCACATTTCCCGACCGAATTGCCTCAGTTGCCGCCTGCAAAATTCCTAAATCCAGCAAATCTCTGCCTCTTAATAACAATTTTTCATCTGTGTTTAAATTTAGACGCATCTGAACATTATAACATGCCCTTTCCACACGATTTCGTGAATCGGGATGAGTATGTTTACACTTTTCTTAAGTTTTTTCGCTGTGCACAGCTCATTCATCCAACCATTTAACCTGTTCCACAAAATAGGGGCGTGAATCAGGCGCAGTGATGGCTCCCAGGCTCTGCACCAGGCCGCTGGATGCATCAACCAGATACAGTTCGTGGTAATGCCAGGCGTTTTTCTGTTCAAGTACAACGTTAAAACCCAGCAATAAAACTTGCCGGCCGTCCGGTGACCAGGCGGCATCCAGCACATCGGCGCCGTTCAAATCGAGATCACGGCGGGTGTGATCCACCGTGTTGAACAAAATATTTTTGCCGTTCGCAGCAGCGAACAGCCAGGCTCCGTCGGGCGACAGGGCCAGTGTGCGAAAATCTTCAGCCGATTCAACAAAAGTGAAAGCTGATTGATCCAACGGCGCCACAAACATGCCCATGTTGTTGTAATAGGCAAACACGCTGGCGCCGGGTGAAAACACCGGCGATTACAGATTGTTCAAAGCCAACTGGCTTTCGCCCCCCTGCAGTGGAGTCCAACGCACTTCATAGCGGTAGGTGTACAGCGGATTCTTTTCGGCATCCACCTTCCAGCCGTAAACCGCGCTGATTTTCATATTCAGGTTCCACACGGTGAACACTTCATTGGCGGCTGGTAATGTTCCATCCATCATACTGCGCCAAACATCGTTCCCGGCCGGCTGAGCGCTCTTCCAGTATAGTTTATTCTCATCGGGTGAGGGATAAATGCCGCGCGGCTGCTCAGCGGGCTGGGTAAGCCTGTGGTTATCGCTGCCGTCAACATTTGCTACATTAATATAGAAAAGGCCATCATCCCCCTGGGTCATAAAAGCCACCCGGTCGGAAACCGGCAGCCAGGCTGTATTGACGCAGGTGTCGGGCAGCAAATAGAACTTCATGCAGGGGGTGATGAAATCGTCACTCAGCAGGGTCTGCGTGCCGTCAGCCAGGTTGTGCACATACAGGTTGCGCCCCTGGTTCACCAGCAGGCGTTTGCCGTCGGGCGCGGCGCCCTGCAGGTTGTTGCCCGCATCGGTCAGCGATTGCAGCACATGCTGTTCGGCATTCAAGGCAAACACGCCTTCCAGCAGGTCAACGCCGCGGTGGCTGCGCACCGACAGCCCCACCGCCAGGTTTGCCCCGGCGGGCAGCGGCGCACCCATCAACCCCGCGGCGGCCGTTGGGGCGGGTTCAGATGTGGCTGAAGCGGTGGGTTCGGGCGGCGAGGTTGGGGTTTCGGTCGGTTCGATTGCAGCAGTTGGTTCTGCGCCGGTGATCGGGATCAATTCATTGGCTGGTGTTGCAGCTTTTTCCGGTGAAAAAGCCGGAGACATTAACAGCGGCACTCCTGCCAGAACACAGGCTGAAACAGCGATGACCAGTGCAGCGCCCCATGTATATCGCGCTTTAGGTTTGGACGGCGCAGTGGATTGAGGGCGTTTGAGACGCATTAATTCCAAACGGGCTTCCTTGTTGGCCGGGTTAATTGCCAGCACACGCTTCAAGCAGTAGATGCGCTGGCGTTCCTCTTCCACACTGGCAGAAAGGCGCCACCAGAGAATTTCATCCTGGCGGTGCTGCCTGATTAGTTTCGTCAGGGTTTGCCTTGCTGAGGCTCCATCCCCGGCGCGCAGTGCGTCACTTGCTTCCTGCAAGCTTTTCATCTCACCTGCCCATCCACCCGAATCCGAGCAACCCGGTTACGCTGAACAATGTCAATAACAAAAAAATTATAGCACACTCAATATGCTAAACATTTCCAGGCAAACAACCGATAATAAAACCAGGAAATTCACACCTTGCAATCGTCCAACACTTGCATTAGGACGATTGACAGGTTAAAAAACTTGGTTATACTGAAAAAGTAAGCGGTATTGACCGTTTTTGACTGGATTGGCTCTATGCGCGCAGCATTGTGGAATATCTTAACAGTCTTTACTTTAATGGCAACCCTTGCAACGGGTTATTTTGTCACGCAAGTTTTTGCCAATCCCTATTCGTCTTTAAACCCGCTCAAACCACCCACACTGCCCCCCACAGTTAAGATTCCCACTTCCACCGCCACCCTGCGTTCTCTGCCCGCCACCTGGACCAGCACCACCGGTGTTCAGCAGGCGCCCGCGTTAAAACCCACCTCAACGCCCATCCCGCGCTCCACGCGCTTCCGCCTGGATATTTCAACCAAAACCTATACACCCGCGCCCACCAAGACCAGCACCCAAAAGTCCACGTCTGCAACGTCATCCAAAACCAAAACGCCCACCAGTGTTAAGGCGGTCACTAAAACCAAGACCACTAGCGTAACCAAAACCAGAACCGCCACCACTGACCCCTCTTTGCCCACCAAAACCCACACGCCCATTCCATCGCCCACCAGCCTTTCCAATCCCGGCTCAGCGCGCGAGTTGAACGGCGTTTCAAACAACACCTGGCAAAACACGGTTAACAACCCCAATTTTGAATGGGACCCCAAGGCTGATGCAACCGGTTATTACGTCTATTTTGGTTCGGACTCCAACGGCACCAGCAGTGAGTTCACCGAAGACCCGGCGTTTGACCCCGATGTGGTGACCACCGGAACTTATTACATGCGCGTGCGCACCCGCTACGGCGATGTGGAAATGTCGAGTTGGTCCACCCTTTTCACCTTCCGCTATGATAATGAAGCGCCTTCCAACCCGTCGGCACCCGCCACTGAATCGAACGGTGTTGAAAGCGGTGTGGGGCAAAACACGGTCACTTCTCCCTCTTTCACCTGGAGCGGCGCCAGCGACGGCAGCGGCAGCGGGATTGACGGCTATTACGTCTATTTTGGCCTGTCATCCAGCGGCACCAGCACCACCTATCAAACCGGCAATTCATTTTCAGCCAGTGGTCTGGCGCCCAGCACCTATTACCTGCGGGTGCGCACCAGCGACAAGCTGTCGCAAAAAGCTGACTGGATTACCCTGTTTACTTTCATCCTCACCGAATAAACGAATATAATAAAGAACATGACCGAATATATCGATTCTGCCACGTTTGACCACCTGGTGAGCCTGGCAGCGTTGGAATTGGACGCTGGGCAGGCTGAATATTTGCGCCGCGAGTTAAACCATCAACTCGATGCCATTCGTGAACTGGAAGCCATTCCGCTGCCAGATGAACTAACCATCACCTCGCACGGTGTGCCCTACCCGCCGCAAACTTCGCAGCCTCCGCGCGCTGACCAGGTGACCCCCTGGGCTCAACCTTCGGCCATTCTCGACCAGGCGCCCCAGGTGGATGATGATCAAATCGTCGTCCCCGACATTCCACATACCACATTGGAATAATCCGCATGGAACTTTGCGACCTTTCAGCACATGAATTAAGCCGCATGCTTCGCCGGGGGGATACCTCTGCCCGCGAGATCACCCAGGCGTGCCTGCAACGCATCGACCAGGTGGACGGGCGTCCCGGCAGCCTGGAAGCGGGTGAAATCACCGCCGAAGACCGCCAACGCGTGCACGCTTTCATCACCGTGACAGCCGAACGCGCCCTGGCGCAGGCTGACGCGGTGGACCGCAAGCTCGCCGCCGGTGATGACCCCGGCGCCCTGGCTGGCATCCCGGTTGCCATCAAAGACATCTTCTGCGTGGAGGGCACCCCGTCCACCGCCGCCTCACGCATCCTGGCCAATTTCAACGCCCCCTACACCGCCACGCCGGTGCAGCGCATGGAAGCCGCCGGGGCGATCACACTGGGCAAGGTGAACCTGGATGAATTCACCTTTGGTTCATCCTCTGAGTCTTCCGCTTTTCAACCCAGCCCGCGCAACCCGTGGAATCCCGATCATGTTCCGGGCGGCTCTTCGGGCGGCAGCACCGCCTGTGTGGCTGCCGGTGAAGCCCCGCTTTCGCTGGGCACCGACACCGCCGGTTCGCTGCGCCAGCCAGCCGCTTTTTGCGGCGTGGTGGGCCTCAAACCCACCTATGGGCGCGTTTCACGCTACGGGTTGATTGCATTTGGCTCGTCGCTCGACTGCCCCGGCCCGGTGGCGCGCGACGTGACCGATACCGCCATGATGATGCAGGTTATCGCCGGGGTTGACCCGCGCGACGCCACCACCGCCAATGTGCCCACACCCGACTACCTGGCCGAACTGGAAAAAGACATCCGCGGGCTGCGCATTGGCCTTTCTCCCGACTACTTCCGCATCTCCATCCCCGACCCGGTCAGCGGAGAATACATTCAGCGCGACCTGCCGGCTGAAATGTACGGCTCGGTGCTGCGCGCTGCCAACCTGCTGCGCTCGATGGGAGCTGAGATTATTGACGATGTGCCCATGCCCAACACGCGCTACGGCATCCCGGCCTATTTCGTGGTCAGCCGGGTGGAAGCCGCCTCAAACCTGCACCGCTTTGACGGGGTGAAATACGGTCACCGCACCGCGCAGCCCATGAACGATTTGCGCAAGTTGTACCGCGTTTCGCGCAATGAAGGCTTTGGCCTGCAGCCCAAGTTGCGCATTCTGATGGGCATGTACGTCAGCGCAGCTCAGTACAGCGAGCAGTATTACAACCGCGCCCTCAAAGTGCGCACCCTCATCCGCCGGGACTTTGACCAGGTTTTCGATCGCAGCGGCAAATACCGCCTGGACGCGCTGCTGACCCCCACCACCCCCACCACAGCTTTCCAGATGGGCGCGGTGTACGGCGATTCGGTGATGATGCAGTTTGCCGACCAGCTCACCGTGCCAGCCAACCACGCCGGTGTGCCCGGCCTGTCGCTGCCCGGCGGGTTGGATCAGGAAGGGCTGCCCATTGGCATTCAACTGCTGGGGCCCGACTTCTCGGAAGATGTGCTGCTGCGCATCGGCCGCGCCTTCGAGCGGGCAACTGCTGACGACGACTGGCGCCAGGTGAAACCCAGAGTTTTAAGATAACGCATCGGACCCTAAAGGTTTTGAAAACCTTTAGGGTCTTTATTGTATGAACATGCAACCTGTTACTTTTGCCCGATTATCCAAACACCCAATCTTTTTGGCCGCGGCCGGATTGTTCATCTGGCTATTTCTGGCTTCCGCTTGCACGCCCGCGCCGGCCGTCAAAGCCCGGGAAGCAGCCCCGCTTGAAACCAGCCAGCCCACGCACACGCTCACAGCCGCCCCCAGCCCAACCTTAACGACTACAACAGTCTCTGCCACTGTCACCAGCCTGCCCACCAACCTGCCCGCCTCTTCCATGAATACAGTGACCGCTGTGTTAAATGCCAACTGCCGCGGCGGTCCTTCCACCGCGTTCGACGTGCAAGGCTCGCTGTGGATTGGCGACAGCGCCGCGCTGCTGGGGCGCACAGCCGACGGCCAATGGCTGCTGGTACTGCCGCAGGATGCTGAAAGCTCTTGCTGGGTGTTTGCCAAACTGGTGAAACTGGGCGGAGATATGTCCGTGGAGCAGGCATCCGTGGTGGCCGCCCCGCCCACACCCACCCCGCTGCCCTCCGCCGCCGACGCCTCGCCTGACCAATACGCTGAAATTCTGTTTCACCTGATCAACCGCGCACGCGCCGAGAAAGGCCTGCAGCATCTCACCCTCAACCCGGTTCTTTCGGCCGCAGCCCGGGCACACAGCCAGGACATGGCTGTCAACGATTACTTCAGCCACACCGGCAGAGACGGTTCTGACCCCACCAGCCGCCTGGTCAACCAGGGATACCAGTTCACCTACAACGGGGAAAACCTGTTCGCCGGCGGCGATCCCTACCTGGCCATGAGCATGTGGATGAACAGCACCGTGCACCGCGAGAACATGCTCTATCCCCTGTTCAGCGAGTTTGGCATCGGAATCGCTTCCAATCCCAACAGCACCTACGGCATCTACTACACCATTGAATTTGGACAACCATGAAAAATATTTGCGTCTTTTGCGGTTCGAGCCCCGGTGAACGGGAAGCATACATCACAACGGCGCGTCGGCTGGGCGGCCTGCTGGCACAGCGCGGCCTCACCTTGATCTACGGCGGCGGCAATTCGGGCTTGATGGGTGAAATTGCCCAGGCAGCCCTGCAGGCCAACGGTAAGGTGATTGGCGTCATCCCGCGCAGCATGGAGCAGCGTGAGCTGGCGCACCGCGGCGTCACCGAGCTGCACGTGGTCGACAACATGCACCAGCGCAAAGCACTGATGGCAGAGCTGGCCGACGGCTTCATTGCCATGCCGGGCGGGCTGGGAACATTGGAAGAAATTGCCGAAGCCCTCACCTGGGCGCAGTTGGAATTTCACCACAAGCCGTGCGGCTTGCTTAACGTAGATGGGTTTTACGATTCATTGGCGTTGTTTCTCGATCACATGGTGAGCGAGGGTTTCCTGCACCCGCAGCACCGCGCCCTGGCGCTGGTCAGCGCCGACCCGCAAGAGTTGCTGGATCAGTTTGAAAGTTATACGCCCATACATGTCGATAAAATCGCCATGGCGCATAAAAAGCGTGTAGTTTAAAAAATTCCTCACGCCGAGACGTGTAGGTCGCGGAGTTTTTTCATTTCTCTGCGTTCTCAGCGGCTCCACGTGAGACGTTCGCTTCCCCCATTACCTTCTCCATGATCACCCCGTCCTCGCCATCCTCGTAATAGCCTCGTTCCACATCCACCGGCTTATAACCGTGCAGCGCGTATAACGCCCGCGCTCCATCATTGGAAGCACGTACCGCCAGGCGCACCCGCTTGCGGTTCAAACGCTGCTCACAGGCATCCAGCAGCAGCGAAGCCACCCCCCGCCTGCGCCAGTCGGGGTGCACGCCAATGGTGTCGATCCAGCCCACATCGCTGCCCAGGTGCGGCTCGCCGGCGGCAAAAGCAATCATCTTGCCGTCAAAAACCACCTTCAGGCGCACCTGCCCTGGCAGGGTCAGCACACCAATCAGCTCCAGCAGCGGCCAGGCGTCTTTTTCAAAAACAACATTTTCCAATTCGCGCAGTTCATTCAGGTCGCGCCAGTTGGCAGGCACAATTTGAAAGGGAAATGCTTCGCTCATGGACGTGAATCATAATCGAAAAACTGAAATCTCGTAGTTGCGGGTGGAACACATGAAACAAAGCAGCGGGCAGCGCTCAATGCAACCTGCATAAAAATTTTTATTCCCGCGACATAAAATGATCAAAATAGGTCAGGGTTTTACGTTTCTCAATTGCCGCGTGCACCGCAGACCAGGGCACAATTTTGCAAATAAGCCCCGATTTCTCCATCAAGGTTTCTCCCCGCTCGCAGGCCAACTCCGCCGAGACAATGGTGTCGGGCGGCATGGCCAGCACGTCGATCAAATACAGCAGCATATAGGGATTGACCACGTGATTGTAGGCGAATTTGGCGTCGCGCTGCCTGCCGGGCTGGCGACCATAGCCGCCGGGACCGTCATAGCTTTTCAACCAGCCCAGCCAGTGTTCTTTTTGCGTTTTGAACCACACGCGCGGGTCGTCCACCGGCTGGTCGGCAGGTAGTTTTTCAATGACCCTGATCAATTCAGCAACGCTCAGGAAATGATCCATTAACGCACCTCTTAATTATCCATAACGCTTACTTAAGTTTTCTCCATTCTACACCTGTTGATATAATACATTCAGGTTTTGTAGGGTGCGGTCGTTATTCAGACCGCACCGAAAACATCCTTTTCAAGGAGTCCCTCATGTCTCGACAATCCGTTCAGGCGCCCGGCGCCGCCGCCATTGGACCCTATTCGCACGCCGTGTGGGCAGGCGACCTGCTTTACCTCTCCGGCCAGACCCCCATCGACCCCGCCACCGGCAAGCTGCTGCTGGGCGACGTGGGCGCGCAAACTGCGCAGTGTTTTCGCAACCTGTTCAACGTACTGCAATCCGCCGGGCTGACGCCCGACAATGTGATCAAGGTCAATGTTTATTTAGCCGACATTGAAGACTTCACCGCCATGAACGCCGTGTATGCCCAGCAGTTTCAACAGCCTTTCCCGGCGCGCACCACCGTGCAGGTGGCTGACCTGCCGCTGCACGCCCGCGTCGAAATTGAGATGATTGCCCGGCGCGACTGATACCCATGACCAACACCATCTACTTCGGCGACAATTTACCAATATTGCAATCCCTGCCCGATGAATCCGTCGACCTCATCTACATCGACCCGCCCTTCAACACCGGCAAAACCCAGGCGCGCACGCAAATTCGCACGCAGCGCAGCGAAAACGGCGACCGCACCGGCTTCGGCGGGCAGCGCTATGAGACGCTCAAACTGGGTACGCGCGGCTATCTCGACATCTTCGACGACTACCTGTCGTTTTTGGAGCCGCGCCTGGAAGAAGCCCGCCGCCTGCTGAAAGCGCACGGCAGCCTGTATTTCCACATTGATTATCGCGAAGTGCACTACTGCAAAATTCTGCTGGACGGCATCTTTGGGCGCGATTCGTTTCTCAATGAAATCATCTGGGCATATGATTATGGTGGTAAATCAAAAACACGTTGGCCCGCAAAACATGACAACATACTTTTTTACGCAAAGGATCCGGGGAATTACATCTTTAATAGCGAAGCGATAGACCGTGAACCCTATATGGCACCAGGTCTTGTTGGTCCAGAAAAAGCCAAACGTGGTAAGCTTCCAACCGATACGTGGTGGCACACAATAGTTGGAACAAATAGTAAAGAACGTACAGGTTATCCGACCCAAAAACCCTTGGGGGTAATAAATCGCATTATTCAGGCTTCATCTCTTCCCGGCCAAGTAGTAATGGATTTCTTTGCAGGAAGCGGAACAGTAGGGGAAAGTTGTATAAATTTGGACCGAGAGTTCATCCTTGTTGACAATAACCGTGAATCACTCGAGGCAATGGCACGGAGGTTTACAGGAGTTAAAAATATTGAATGGGTTAACTTCGATCCTAAACAGTATCAAGATAAAAATAAAGAATTCAGGGTTAAAAGCAAAGAGAATCAACAGGCAGACTTTGATTATTTAGTATCCCTGTCAAAATATCTAAGAAGTGAATATGAAGAAGAAAGCGGCTTGTGGGAAGAAAGTCCTTTCGATTGGATGGTTGAACTTTCCCCACCACGAAAAGGCGCATTAGGCAAACGAATTCTAACGACATGGTGTAAAGTAAAAGGTCTTTTTGTTGATACTTCAAGCGAAAATGGTGTAGATATTATAATAAATGGGCATCCTTGTGCTATTAAGTTCTCATTTCTTTGGTCTGAGGGTTTTTACAAATTTCAACAGATACGTGATCAAGAATATGAATACGTAATCTGTTTAGGGTTATCTCCGAATTCAGCCCATTGTTGGGTTTTACAAAAAGACCATGTTATGCAAAATTCCACTTCACAGCATGGCGGTTCACATGGATCCGATACCAATTGGTTTTCAGTCGATCCTAACAATCCAGAAGAGTGGTTATCTTCATGTGGTGGTACACTCGAAGCAGCATATAAGATTCTTTCTTCGCTTGAACACAAGTAAAAAACATGACTAATGCTAAAATATCTCCTGATTTTAATCTATTGGCTACTGCTGCAAACTATATTAAAAATGATTTTGTGCAGGATAGATTGGATTGGTATGGAAGCCCATTTGAGTGGGTATTAAATTTACCAGCGGGAACGAAAGGTAAACTTGGCAAACAACTTGTTTTCCAGTGGTGTGCATTAAAGAATTTAGCGGTTACCCATAGTCCAGATAGCCAAGCTGATATGATAATTAATGGTCATAGGGTTGAGATAAAATTCTCTACATTATGGAAAGCGGGTTTTTACAAATTCCAGCAAATTAGAAATCAGAATTACGAGTACTGTATTTGTCTTGGGGTTTCTCCTTATGAGGCACATTGCTGGGTACTAAGTAAACCAGTATTATTTCAATATGTTATTGGACATCTAGGGCAACATACAGGCTCTTTAGGAAAAGAAACCGCATGGTTAACTATTGAGCCGAAAAATCCACCTCATTGGATAATCCCTTTTGGGGGAACACTTGAAAAAGCATTCATTGTTCTAAAAAGTTTAAGTAATAAAAAATAACAACTTGCTGAGGAGATATGGCAGACGCATCGCTTCTCTCTAGAGTTACCATCCTTGCGGTTGGTGTAAACCACTATATTGACCCTCATTTCAGAGATTTACATGGACCTGAAAAGGATATAAAACGTCTACATAAATTATTAGTCGAGAATTCATCTACGGCTTTATTTAAATCCCAGCAATTTGTTGATCTTGTTAATCCTAACTCCAATGATTTAAGGCAATTTCTGAACGAATATGTAATGGGTCGCTCTGCTGAAAATGATATTCTTCTCTTTTACTTCTCTGGCCATGGAGTTCCGATAGGAAGAAACGATTTCGGGTTTTGTACAACTGATACAATTGTTCACCAATCAACGAACTTACCGCTCCCACTAAGTGTTGTAAAATTTAGTGAATTCTTGAGCAGTATAAGTATCGCTAACATCATTCCAATCGTTGTAATAGATGCATGTTACGCAGGTCTGGCTGGCCGCATACATCAAATAACGCCAATAGAAGCAATTGATTCACTCAATAACCAGATACATACTGTTGCTGCAAGTTCTTATGCTCTCCTTTGTTCATGCGCAGAAAACCAAACAACTATTGATACCCCAGATGGCGGACTTTTTAGCTTTTTACTTTATCAGGTAGCTATTGAAGGTCTACCTCATTCTATTAGAAATGAATCATTACTTACCTTACGAGATATCTTTACAAGACTGCAAGAGAGTGTTCTTAATTTTTCAGGAGATGTGGTTCCCAGGCTATACCTTGGTCCTACATTACCTGAATTTCCATTTGTGATGAACACGCAGTTCTCCTTACGACGTTATACTCTTTCTAAAGGCTACGTTAGTATTATTAAAGAATTATGGAACGGGGGTAATGAACGTGAATTAAGTCCCGAGGAAATCCGCTCTTTGTGCGGAAATGGAGCCTATGGGAATCACAACAAACTAAGTTTTGCTCCTTGGAATTTAGTTGAAACTGTCCCAAATTCTAAGCGAAGACGATTAACTATTCGTGGAAAGTTATTTATTCAGAATAGCCTAGATGTTCCCAAAACTATTATTCAAGATCCAAGAACGAATCAAGTGATTGCTGCCGAAAACACAACTTATGTAAGATATATTGATTTTCCAATGGTTTAAAGCGATTTAAATTTGCATCAACAGTTTATACCCAAATAGAAATTTACACCCTTGGCGCGGTGGCCTTGCAGCACGGGCGGCGCTTCATCCTGGTCGACAACAATCCCCAGTCGATGGAGGTGATGGCCAAACGCTTTGCCGGCGCGCCCGAAATTGACTGGATTACCTTCCCGGAGTCTCCTGTTCATTCACCTGAAACGCGCTGACCAGCTCTTGCAGCTTGGAGGCCATGTCTTCCAGCGCCCGCGCCACTTCAGCCGTATCTTTCACCTGGGTTTTCAATTCAAGCGCGTTTTCATTGATTGAGATGATGGCGCCCTGGTTATCTTGCGCCATTTGCGCCACGCGTTGAACCGACTGCATGGCCTGGCTTGAGCTGGCTGCCATGGTCTGGCTGGCAGCCGTGTTTTCTTCCACCACGCTTGAAACCGCTTCGGATGACTGCACCAACCGGTTAGCGGCATTGCCCACCTGGCTGGCCGACTGGTTCACCTGCTCGGCCTGCCGGCTGACCGCGCGCGCCGCCTGCAAAATTTGCTCCAACGCCGCCCCCGACGCGCCGGCTTTTTGCATGCCTTCCTGCACCTGGCTGGCATTCACGCGCATGGCTTCGGCTGTGCTGCTGATGCCCGAGCGTATCTGACCGATCAAATCGGCAATCTGGCGCGTGGCCTGGTTGGTTCGCTCTGAAAGCTTGCGCACTTCGTCGGCCACCACGGCAAAGCCCTTGCCGTGTTCACCGGCGCGGGCCGCTTCAATGGCGGCATTCAGCGCCAGCAGGTTGGTCTGGCTGGCAATCTCTTCAATGGTGTCTACAATGCTGCCAATTTGATCAGACCGCCCGTCCATTTCGGTAATTTGCTGCGCCGAAGATTGCACATTCTGCCCGATGGCCTGCATGCTTTGAATGGTGGCCGCAACCGTGGCAGAACCTTCTTCTGCCAGGCGGGCGGCTTCCAGCGAGGCATTAGCCACCTGGTGAATGGCCTGCGTGATGGCTTGAATTTCCTGGCTGATCTGGTTGGTCAAATCGGCGGTGGCCTGCACGGCCTCAGCCTGCTGCTGCGAACCCGAGGCAATATTGTCGACCATCCCGGCCATTTCATCCACCAGCCGGGCAGCCTGTTCCATGTTTTGCGCCTGATCCTGGGTGGTTTCCGCCACATAGGATAGATGGGAGGTCACATCATCAGCTTTTTCACCAGATTGTTCAGCCGCAACCGCCAGCACCCCTGATGTCAAATTAAGCTGGGCCGATTCATCGCGCAGTTGGGTTACAATGTGTTTCAGGCCTTCATGCATTTGCTCAAATGCCCCAACCGAAGTGTTCAATCCTTTCATGATTTCATTCAAGGCTTGCGCCAGGTGGCCAATCTCATCCTGCGTATTCACTGCCAGAAATTTTGTTTCAAGCTGAAGCATCTTTTGATCGAGGTTACCACCCGCGATATCCTTCATGGCGCGCGTAAACATGGGGAGATCGGCCCCCGCGATTTGCGCGGCTGCTTCAGAAACTTTGCAAATGGGATGGGTGATTTGCCGCGACACCAGGATGCTGACCAGGTAAACCAATGGGATGGTCGCCAGGAAAATCAGCAGAGAAATAAACAGCAGGCGCCGTTCAACGGCCAGGGCATCTGTGACGGAAATATCCACACCGATCACGGCTTCCAGGCTGCCATCTGAACGGTATAATGGCGCATAGCTGGAAAGAAAATCACCAAATTCATCTGAATAAAAATCATCTTCGACAATGGTTTGCTGTAGCGTGTCAAAGTTATCCACCAGCAAATCGGTGGGCTCTTCATAAACTGCGCCAGTCTCCAGATAATTTTCATCATCCGAAGACACAATGAAAATGATTTGCCCATCCGCATTTTTTCGCATGGTATAAATATATTCAACATGGCTGAAAGCCCCCAGGGTCGTGTTTAATAACGCCTGAATCTCATCATGGAGGCTGGCATATTTTTCATCTGGAAAATCCGGTAATAATGCATGCTGGTCGCCATCCAACCCAATCACAGATACATTGGCTATATCCACCAATTTCTCTTTAATCTGTTGACGCATAACCTGTCTGAAATTCAGGTTAAGCACCGTCATAAACAACGCCGCCACAAGTGTGGTCACAATAAAAAAACTCAACGAGAGTTTTGTTTGCAGTTTCATCGTTTTAAATTTAACCATACACCCCATCCTGACCCATTATCGAACAAACCCTAATTTATGTTAACATAACCTGTTCAGCGGAGGCATAAACGGAATATAAATACTCATTTTCACTCAAATTTTCTTTTTAGTCTTAACAAAATGTTCTATAATTTGCTGATACAAAACCAGGGCGGAAGAACTGCGGCATTATTTATAATTTTTGTGTGTGGAGGACAGTATGCAGCCTGATGTAAAATGGAATGACCGTTTGAAATATAAAATCGATGATTTGTTTTCCAAAGGACCCATTGCACAGGTAGCGGCACTGGGTCTTTTGTCGCTAGGCATCATCCTGATCGCCGCACTCATCCTGACCGCGGGACAAATCACCCAGGAAGGTGAAACCTCCATCAGTTTCATAGAAGCCGCCTGGGGAAGCTTGATGCGCACCCTGGACTCGGGCACCATGGGCGGCGACACCGGCTGGGGCTTCCGCATTGTGATGCTGGGGGTCACTTTTGGCGGCATCTTCGTCATCAGCGCCTTCATTGGTGTGTTGACCAGCGGCCTGGAAGGCAAGCTGGAAGAACTGCGCAAAGGCCGCTCACGGGTGATTGAAACCGATCACACCATCATCCTGGGATGGTCTGAGCAGGTGTTCACCATCATCCCCGAATTGGTGCTGGCCAATGAAAGCCTGCCGTCTTCCTGCATTGTCATCATGGGCGATAAAGACAAAGTGGAAATGGAAGAGGCCATTCAGGCCAAGATTGAAAACACCGGGCGCACCCGCATTGTGTGCCGCAGCGGCAGCCCCATGGAAATGGCCGACCTGGCTCTTGTCAGCCTCAACACTGCCAGGTCGATCATCGTGCTTTCACCCGAAACCGACGAACCTGATGCGGAAGTGATTAAAACCGTGTTGGCCATCACCAAGTTCCCCGGGCGGCGCGAGCAGCCTTACCACATTGTAGCTGAACTGCGCGACACCAAGAACCTGGATGTGGCCAAACTGGTGGGCAAAGACGAGGTGGAATGGGTGGTGGTCAGCGACCTGATTGCGCGCATCATTGCGCAAACCTGCCGACAGTCCGGCCTGTCGGTGGTCTATACCGATATGCTTGACTTCGGCGGCGATGAAATTTATTTTACCGACGCCTCGCCCCTGGCGGGCAAAACCTTTGGCGAAACACTGCTGTGCTATGAAAAGAACGCTGTGATGGGCATTTGCAAAAAAGGCGCACCCGCCCTTAACCCGCCCATGGATACCCTCATCGAAAACAGCGATCAGTTGATCGTTGTGGCAGAAGACGATGACAAAATCTTTCTCAACCCCGCCGGGGCAGGCAAGGTGGATGACGCCGCAATTTGCACAGGCAAAGCTGCTGAACAAAAACCTGAAAACACCGTCATCCTGGGCTGGAACTGGCGCGGCGCTGCCATTTTGCGCGAGTTGGATCAATATGTGGCGCCCGGTTCAAAAGCCCTGGTGGTGGCAGATTTGGATGATGATGTTGAAACCGACCTGGAAAAAGTGGCGGATTTCATCCATAACCAGGATATCAAATCTCAACGTGGCGACACCACCGAACGCCGCCTGCTCGATTCGCTCGACATGGCTAACGCCGATCATGTCATTCTTTTGTGCTACTCCGATGTGATGGATGCCCACCAGGCTGACGCCCGCACCCTGATCACCTTGCTGCACCTGCGCGATATGATTGACAAACATGGCTACAAATGCTCGGTGGTCAGCGAGATGATGGATGTGCGCAATCGCAAGCTGGCCGAAGTGACCCGCGTCGATGATTTTGTGGTCAGCGGCCGCCTGGTCAGCCTGCTGCTCAGCCAGGTTTCTGAAAACAAGCAGCTCAACGCGGTATTCACCGATTTCTTTGATCCAGAAGGTTCCGAAGTGTACCTGAAACCCGCCAGCCTGTATGTGAAACCGGGCGAACCGGTTGATTTCTACACGGTGGTTGAATCAGCCCGCCGCCGCGGCGAAACAGCCTTTGGCTACCACCTGGCAGCCGAAACCGGCAACGCCGACCTGCAGTACGGCGTGCATACCAACCCTGCCAAGTCGCACAAAGTGACCTTTGGCGAGAAAGACCGCATCATCGTGCTGGCCGAGTCATAAAAGAACCGCTAAGACGCCAAGCAACGCAAAGGAATTTCAAAAAAAACTGGCGATCCTGGCATCTCTCAAATCCCTCCCCATTTTCTATAGAAAATGGGGAGGGTGGCCGCAGGCCGGGTGGGGTGGGTCACACCGACCTGGAATGATTATTTTCATAGGGGCGCAAGGTTTGCGCCTGCATACCCGCGGTTGTTTGTCACCTCGAGCGATAGCGAGAGGTCTTTTTGATTATGGCTAAGATGTCTCGCTCTGCTCGACATGAAAAAGTAGTGGTAGAGTGTGCTTCAGCGCACCGAAATTTGTACGCCAGGATGCACCGCGTCAGGCATAGATCAGTCATTATTGCTAACAATTTGCAAAAACCTGCCGTAAGCCTCATCCCAGGCAGCGGCATTTTCCGGCAGAAATTCTACAATCTCGAACGAATCGCGCACCATACGGCGCGCATCGCTCAAACTGCCCAGTTCACCGGCTGCCATGAACTGCACGCACAGGTTGCCCGCCGCGGCGGCCTCAATGGGACCTGCCAGCACCGGGCGGTTCATGGCCGAGGCGGCAAAACGGTTGAGCAGCGTGCTTTGCGCCCCGCCGCCGATGATGTGCACACAGGGGATGCTGAAACCGGCTGCGGCTTCGATCTTCTCCAGCGTGCGGCGGTAGGCCAGCGCCAGGCTCTCTTTGATGCAGCGGTTCATCTGCCCCGGCGTCTCAGGCAAGGGTTGGTTCCACTGGCGGCATTTTTGTTGAATCTTGCCCACCATGTCGCCCGGTTCAAAGAACAACGCATCGTCGGGGTTGATGAGAGTGCGGAACGGTTCAACCTTTTCAGCTTCGGCGTCAAGTTCGGCGTAACTGAGCGTCATGCCCTGCGCGTCATACTGGCGCTTGCACTCCTGGATGAGCCACAACCCCATGATATTCTTGAGGAAACGGTTCTTCATGCCCACCCCGCCCTCATTGGCAAAGTTGTAGGCATAGGCCTCATCGGTGGTGACCATTTTGTCGGTTTCGGTGCCCATCAACGACCAGGTGCCGCTGCTGATGTAGGCAAAGTGTTTCTCCAGGCTGGGCACCGCCGCCACCGCCGAAGCCGTGTCGTGGTGCCCCACCGTGCACACGTTGAAGGGAGCGGCGCCGGTTTTCTCTTGAATTTGCAGCAATGATGTTCCCAGTCGATGGGCAGTGGGTACCACGCGCGGGAAAATGTCCAGCGGAATGCCAAAAGCGCGCAGGATGCCCGCATCCCACAGGTTGTTATGCCGGTCATATGCCTGCGATACGGAAGCAATGGTATATTCGGCGGCTTTTTCACCGCACAGGAAGTAATTGAGCAAGTCGGGCACAAACAGCATTGTCCGGGCGTTTTCCAGCAAAAAGCGGTCGGCGCCGTTCATTTGCGCCACCAACTGCACCAGGGTGTTAAAGCGCGCCCGCTGGCAGCCGGTGCGCTGGTAGAGAATGCGCGGCGGAATGGATTTGTCAATCAATTCGGGCACACCCTCGGTGCGAAAGTCGCGATACATAAACACCTGCGACACCAAGCTGCCGCCCGCGTCCAACAGGCCGTAGTCATTGCAGAAGGCATCCACGCCCAGGCTGTCAAAGCCCTGCGGGGCCGCCTTGCGAATGCCTTCCAGCAGGTTGGCGTAGATGCCCATGATCTCCCAGTAGAGATGCCCGGCAGCTTCGATGGGTTCGTTGTGGAAGCGGTGCACTTCGTGCATGCTGATGCGCTTGCCGTCGAAATCACCCAAAAAGATTTTTCCGCCGCTGCCGCCCAGATCCATGGCCAGTGCTTTCATGCCTTTTCCTCCGCTCAATGAGACAGTTTTTCAGGTTCCAAAAACCCCTCATCCCAACCTTCTCCCAATGGGAGAAGGAATATTTCAGACCATCGCCTTTTGAAAAGGGTGTGTGAGGGCATTAGATGAAGTTCTTAAAAATATTGCAGATGGCATCGGTTTCCATGCGTTCCAGGCAGCTGTAGGCTGCCATCAGGCTGTTGCCTGAAACCACCACTCCATGCTGGGGCATAATGCAGCCAATGCCAACTTTCTCGGCCAGTTCGCGGCGCTCTTCAAAATATTTGAGCACATTTTTGGCAAGCTGCGGCGAATAGGCGTCTGCCCGTTCAATGCAGCCAAAATACTCGCCGCGTTTGAAAGTGGCTTCGGTGACGGTTTTGATGGGTTTGCCCTGCGAGGCAAACACCATGCAGTACTGCGGGTGAGCATGGATGGTGCTTTTGATGTAATTAAAGTGGGAAAGCAGCAGGATGTGCATCTCGGTTTCTCTCGACAGCTTGCCCTGCCCTTCCAGCACATTGCCGTCATAATCAATCAGCAAAAAATCTTCCTCGTTCAATTCGCACATGTGGTGCTCGCTCATCATGGAAGGCGACACCAGGATTTTACCTTCGTCCACTTTCACAGCAAAGTTGCCGCCGGCGGCGTTGGTCAGCTTGCGGTCCCACATGGTTTTTGCCACCTTTTTCATCTGGCAGCGGGTTTCCAAATATTGCAGTTCAGACAAGAGATTACTCCTCTCTATTGATAAAAAGTTAATCCAGTTGTGTCACAACAGCCTGTTGTTTCAACTGCTCAGCGCGCTGCACATCAAAACCGGTGGTAATTTCGCTTTCAGCCGCCGCCCCGGCCACTGCGGAAGCGTTCTTTAACATTTCTTCAGCAGATTCACTCCGCTCAATGCCAGCCAGGATGGCCGACAGGAAAGCGTCGCCGCAACCCACCTCATTGATCACATTCACCTGCACGGGGTGCAGCCGGTAGATTGCCTTGCCAAATTTGACAATGGCGCCACTGCCGCTCCAGGTCATGGCAATGATTTCAATGCCCGAGTCGTCCAATGCCGCCAGCGCCTGCCGGATTTCAGTTTCGCTGTGCAGCTCATTCCCGGCAATGAAACTCAATTCTTCCAGGTTGGGTTTAATTAAATAAGGTTTCGAGGTCAACCCTTCGGTCAGGTAACGCCCGCTGGCATCCAGGAACACCTTTGCCCCCAGGGCCTTGGCTTCACGGGTCAACTTCGAGTAAATGGCGCTGTCTTCCACATTGCTGGCATCGCCAGTTAACACCAGCATGTCACCGGGCTGCAACAACTGCTTCATCTGCGTCAACAGGTCGTCAGTGAGCTGCACCGGCAGCATGGGGCCGCGTTCGGTCACCATGCTGCAAATGTGCCCCACTTCTTCCACAATCTCATAATTGGTGCGCGATTCCATGCCCGGCAGGTCGTAGTGCAGGAAGCGCACATCCACCCCCCAGCTTTCCATCATGCGCTGAATTTTGCGCCCGTTTTCACCCAGGGTGATGCCCAGCGCCGTGCTGTGCACACCCAGCAGTTTCAGGTTGATGCAAACATGCGTGCCTTTGCCGCCCAATGTTTCGACCACACGCTGAATGCGGTTGGTGCGCGTCTTCTCAAACGAATCCAGGAAGAGAATTTTATCAACAGCAGGATTTAGTGTTACGGTATAGATCAAGTCAAATCATCCTTTTTCGCACGCAATCAGCCACCCGGCCTGCCTTAATCAGCCACCACAACCCGAATGCCGGCTTTTTCCAGATATTCGATATGTTCTGCCTGCGTTTTGGAATCGGTGATGAGCGTGTGGATGGAGGCAAAATTGGACAGGAACACATGCCCGGCTTTTTTGAACTTGGTGTAATCAGCCAGGATGCAGGTTTGCTGGGCGCGCTCAATCATCAGGCGCTTTGTGTCCACTTCCAGCAGGCTGGAATCGAGCACCTCGTCCGGGAAACGTATTTCCGCGCAGGACATGAAAGCTTTGTTGGGATAGTACTCCCCACTGTTTTTCAGGGTGGTGTTGCCATACAGTGAAAGGTTGCTTTCGTTGAGCAGCCCCCCCAGGCACACCAGCATGTGGTTGGCATGCCGGTTTTTGGCGGCTTCCAGCATCACCTTGATCGAATTGGTGATAATGGTGACGTGATATTCAGGCGGGATGTACTTCAGCAGGTAAATGCAGGTGGAACTGTTATCCACAAACAGGCTGTCGCCGTCTTCAATGAATGCAGCCGCCCGCTGGCAAATGGCATCTTTTTCTTTGAACTGCTGAATCTCGCGCACTGCCACCGGGAATTCATCAACCGTTTTGGGATTGATGCTGCCAAACACCGCCCCGCCATGGGTGCGTTTGAGAGCGCCGTTTTCTTCCAATTCGCTCAGGTCGCGACGAATGGTTTCACGCGATGCCTGCAACAGGCTGGACAATTCATTAACATCCACCCTGCCGTTTTGTTCCAAAAGTTTCAAGATTTCTGCTTTGCGCTCGATACTGTACATCCTGACCTTCCCTCTATATGGAAAGATAACGATTTATGGTCTGCTTAACACATTGTTTTGCCGTTTCTGTGCGTTTTAATAACATTAATTTACCGTTTGTGACTGTATCATAACACATTTTTGCTAAATTTCAAATATATCAGCTTCAAACACCTTAAATTTCCCTGTATGCGACTGAATTTAGATGTTTTTCAAAATAACCCGATTCCGAATTCCTTTAAACTGCCTGGTTTTTTGACTGTTCCGCATGAATTTTATTAATAGACAACGAAACGAGGCTCACCATTGTTAAATATAATCGATTATTGATCAGAAACGCTTGCTTTTCACTTTCGCAAATGCTATAATATCCACACAAACAAAACTAAACGGTAATTTATTATTAAACAGTCTATTTCAACAAGAGGAGCTGCCATGACAAGAATGATGCGCGCCCAGGTGGTGGAAGCGCCGGGAAAGATGGTGTTCAAAGAAGTGCCGGTTCCCGAAATTAATGATGATGAAGTTCTGATCAAGGTCAAAATGTGCGGCATTTGCGGCACCGATCCCAAAATCTATTCCGGTGAATACGCTTCCGAGTATTTGCCCTTCATCTCCGGCCACGAGTTTTGGGGTGTGATTGACCAGGTTGGCAAAAATGCCAAAGGGCTGAAGGTTGGCGACCGCGTTTCTGTGGACATTTGCATGCCGTGCGGCACCTGCTTCTACTGCCGCAGCGGGCGCCCCCTGTTGTGTGAAGATTTTACCCAGTTGGGCATTCACACCAACGGCGCCTTTGCCGAATATGTGAAAGCCCCCTGGAAAAATTGCTATGTGATCCCCGACACGGTGGATGACTATTCCGCCGCATTCATTGAACCCCTGACCGCCGTGCTGCAGTGCGCCAAAGTGATGGACTGCCGCATCGCCTCCAGCGTGGTGGTCATCGGCAGCGGGCTGGGCATTTTGCACGCCGCCATGGCCAAACTGCGCGGCGCCGCCCCGGTCATCCTGGTGGGCACCAGCAAGAAACGCATGGCCAAGGCGCGCGAGATGAACGTCGCCGATCATTACATCGATGTGCTTCCCGGTGTAGACGTGGTGGCCGAAGTGCTCAAACTCACCGACGGCCTGGGCGCCGATTATGTGATTGAAGCCGTGGGCAAATCTGAAACCTATGAACAAGCCTTTAAAATGCTGCGCCGCGGCGGCGTGCTGGAAGCCTTTGGTGTGGTGGGCAAAGGCAAAACCGCCCAGTTTGAACCGTTTGAATTTGTATTGAATGAAAAGAAAGTGCGCGGAAGCACCGCCGGCATTGGCTATGACTGGGGCGAGGTGATCCGCCTGCTGGCGCACCACCGCATTGACCCCCGGCCGCTGTTCTCGCAGGTCATCCCGCTGGAAGACCTGGAGAAAGCCATTCACGAACTAAAAACCGACAAAGACATTATCAAAATCTTTGTCAGTCCTGAAGTGAAAGAAAGAATCTATCTCAACCAGTAAAGCAACAGGAGAAACTGAATGAACTACAAAGACGTTCTATTACAGCCGATCAAAATTGGCAACCGCACCGCCCAGAACCGCTTCTTCATGCAGGCCATGGAATGCAACGACCAGGACGAAAACGGCAATCCCTCTGCCCTCACCATTGACCGCTATGAAAAGCTCGCCCAGGGCCAGGCCGGCATGTTCTCGATGGAAGCCATTTCCATCACCCGTGAAAGCCGCTCGCGCGACAACCAGCTCACCATCATGCCCCAAAACGAAGCCGCTCTGGCTGACCTGGTGAAGCGCGTGAAGGCCGTCAACCCCAACAGCCTGTTCATCTTCCAACTCACCCACTCGGGCGAACTTTCCAACCCCGAGTTCTCGCGCCGTGTAACCGTCAAACCGCTGTACGGCTACGGCGGCGATGTGCTGACCGAAGAAGAAGTGGATAAAATTATGGATGGTTTTGTGACCGCCGCCAAGATCGTGCACAACATCGGCGCCGACGGCATTGACATGAAACTGTGCCACGGCTACCTGGGTTCACAGATCCTGCGCCCCTACAACGACCGCAAATGGAAGTACGGCGGCGCGTGGGAGAACCGCAGCCGCTTCGCCTATGACCTGTACGAACGCATTCAAAAGGAAGTCAATGACAAGAACTTCCTGATCGGATCCAAAGTGTCAGCCTGGGAGGGTTTTCCCGGCGGCTTCGGCACCGAGGCCCCCGATTCACCCATCATCGACCTGACCGAACCGATTGCCCTGCTGAAAGGCCTGGAAGAGCGCGGCGCGCAGTTCTTCATCCAGTCAGCCGGCAGCCCGTCCATCACCATCAGCCTCACCCAGGTTGACCGGCGCGTGCCCTACTTCTCTTACCTGCACCAGTTCTTCGCCCGCGAACTCAACAAGCACATCAAACCCGAAACCGTGCTGATCGGCTCCAACTTCAGCCCCTACACCGACGGCAACAACCACCTGTGCGCCATTTCGCCGGAAGAAAGCTCGCTGCTGCACTACGGCGCGTGGTGCATTGAGCACGACGTGGTCGATATGGTGGCGCTGGGCCGCCAGTCGCTGGCCGACTCGCAATTGCCGCGCAAGCTGGCCGAAGGCAAAGAAAGTGAAATCAACTTCTGCACGGTGTGCGACAACTGCCTCGAGCTGCTCATCCAGCAGAGCAAAGTGGGCTGCTGCACCTACAACAAGTTCTACACTGACGAACTGGTGCGCACCCGCAAAGAAAAAGGCCGCCTCAAGACCATCCACACCTAATATCAACCACAATCAGACCCTAAGGGTTCTATCAACCCTTAGGGTCTCTTAACACCTGGAGCTCACCATGTACCTATCAGCCTTTTCTGTTTTATATAAAGACAAACCCCTGGGCGAAGTGCTCGACATGTTCAAAGCCAAAGGCATCACCCATGTCGAGGTCGGCGCGGGCGGCTTCATCGGCAAAGAACACTGCAACCCCTCTCAATTGATCAATGACGCCGGCGCCCGCGAGCGCTTCAAAGAGCTATTCACCAGGCGCGGCCTCACCCTGGGCTGCCTGAGCTGCCACGGCAACCCGGTGCACCCGCAACAAAAACTGGCCGAAAGCTACCACCAGGATATTAAAGAAGCCATCGACCTGGCTTCGCTGCTGGGCGTGGAACGCATTGTCACCTTCTCGGGCTGCCCCGGCGACAGCGACAACGCCCTCTATCCCAACTGGCCGGTCTCGCCTTTTCCCGAAGACTTCCAAACCATCGTCGCCTGGCAGTGGGAGAAAAAGCTGATCCCCTATTGGAAAGAGATGGGCAAATACGCCGCGGATAAGGGTGTGAAGGTAGCCATGGAAATGCACGGCGGCTACTCGGTGCATTCTCCCGCCACAGCCATCCGCATGCGGCAAGAGACCGGCTGCAAAGCCCTGGGCGCCAACCTGGACCCCAGCCACATGTGGTGGCAGGGCATTGACCCCGCCATGGCCGCCCGCTACCTGGGCAAGGAAGACTGCCTGTTCTACTGCCACGCCAAAGACGCCTTCATTGATCCCAACTACGTGTCTTACTACGGTGTGACCGACATGCAAAGCTTCGGCACCACCTACGGACGCGGCTGGCAGTTCCGCACCGTGGGCTACGGGCACGACCTGAAGACCTGGGCTGACCTGTTCAGCACCATGCGCTCGGTGGGCTATGACGGCATTGTCAGCATCGAGCACGAAGACGGCTACATGTCGGTGGAAGAAGGTTTGGACAAAGCCGTGGCGAACCTGAAGCAGGTGCTCATGTTCCAGCCGGCTGCCTCGGTCAAAGCATTTGACATCGACGCCAGATTTAAGTAATTCCAACCACAGATAATTTGAGGGGGCGACCCGTGTGTCGCCCCCTGGGCAGACACGCAGGTCTGCCCCTACTTCCGTGTTGATCTGTGGTTCATGATAAGCTCAGGGCGCATTCGAGGGGATGCGCATGACCGCCGGGAATGCAGAGTCGGCACTGCATCGCCCGGCGGTTTTTTTATTTTACCTTCCACACATGCACAACCGGCTTTGCCCCGTCGGCGTACTGCTCCAGCACGTAGAGCAATCCGCTGGCGCGGTCGAAGGCGGCGTCGCCTATGCGGTAGCGGCGCTGATCGCCGCTGCCCACCATGATCACATCCCACTCCGGCGGCGAGAGCAACAAATGCTCGTCGATGTCGATCACAGCGTAGGGCTGGGGCTGCCAGGGTTGCAGCGCACCCGCCGCCCTCTTCATCACAGCAATCCGCAAAATCTTCATCCGGGCAAACGCCGCCGTCTGCCGTGCGGCAGGTGGGGAAGTCGTTGATGTGCCTGTCCACGCACACTTTGTCCGCCCCGCCGGGGTGCATATAACCGTACCAGGTCTTTTCGCCGGTGGCCTTGGTGCCGGCAAACAGCACCGCCGATTTACCCGTTGGGGTGGTCAACAAGGCGCCGCCTTCCCACTCGTCGGCGTGTTGGTAGCCGTTCAGGCAGCGCACATACTCCTCGGTGTTGTAGGCATTTTCATACAGCAGCAACGGCACATCATCCAAATGTGCACCGTTCGATGCAGGCGAGCCGTCTTCCAGCCAGGGGCGATAGGCAAACAATGCCAGCCCCATGCCGCCCTGCCCGCCGTCGCGCATGCGCCCAGTGGCCAGCACCCGCCCGCCGGTGTGCGCTTCAGCCCAATCTTGCGGAATTTCGAACAAATAGCCGTTGACGCTGTACAGGTCTTGATTTCCGATAAACCAGAAACCCTGCATATTGGGCTGCGACAGGTTGGCGCTGAACCAGGCGTGCGAGGCCACATCGGGCGGCTGAAGGTGCGCCCCCCCCACACCAGGTGAATCAGCGCGCCAGTTTCGGGGCGGTTGAGGTAAGTCATGCCCACCTTGGGAATTTCATCCAGCGCGGTGAACGCCCCCTCGGCTACGTTGGCAAAATTTTGCAAAAATTCGGCGCTGTTGAGCGCTTCCAGGTTCTTCTCGTTGACCGGGGCGGGAATGCTGACCTCAGCCACCTGGTTGCCGTCGGGCACTTCGCCGTAAGGGATGCGGTCGTGCCCCATCACAAACAGCGAGCCGGGAAAGTCGTCGGCCGCGCCGCCCGGGTCGCCGTCGGGATTGAAGGTCATGGCGTTGCCGCCATAGGCGAAGGTTTGCGGACGGTCTTCTGCGCCGGGCAGGCGGAAGGCCCCCAGTTATTCAAAATCGTCTGCCTGCAGAAGCTCTGCAGCATTGACCGGAGCAGCCGCCGCCCTGGTCGGCGCAGGAGCATCCTCATCTGCTTCCTGCGCCGCACTGTTCTCCTCAACCGGCGGCTTCTCCGATTCGGCAGCGGGCGCCTCCTCGCCAGGCAGCAGCCCCGTCAGGTTGCAGCCCAGCAGCACCAGCCCGCTTATAACTGCCAGCAAGGCAGCATTTCGATTCATCTTTTACTCCCGCCGGGGGTGTTTCTTCCTCCACAATCCCCAGGCAACCAGCGCCAGCGGCAGTGCAAACGGGCCGCGGCAAATTGGGTTGACTGCATGGTTCTGCGATGAAACATCTCCTTGCGTGTCATCTTCATCTTGCGCCTGCGCTTCGCCCAGTTCCACCGCTTCACCGGGCATCAGCGGCATTTCGGCGTCAGTTCCGGGGGCGCTGCCCAGCAGCATCAGGTCGTCCACCCACAGCGTGCCACTGCCCTGAGATGGAAAACCAAAAGCAATGCCGGTCACCTGGTCGGGTTTGGCAAAGGCAGCCCCGGCGTTCTCTTCCCAGTCCACGCGATGAAAACCCGACCAGGGAATGACCACCATCGTCCAATCGTCAGCCTCAGCCGGAACTGGCAGCGCATAGAAATACGACTCGCGTTGGTCGCCCGTGCCGCTGTAGATATCCACATGGATGGTCGCACCGGGCGCAGCCGCCTGCAGAGCAAAACTCAGCCCTATACCGGCATTCCAATCTTGCGGGGTGTTGAACATGCGTGCGCAGGTGGCCCAGCCGTCCTGCGCCACGTTGAATTCCAGTTGCAGTGACTGCATACCTCGCGCCCGTGTGCTGCCCGGCGCGCAGGTCAGCTTTGTGGCGCCGCTTTCGTCGTGAAACACCTCCCAGCCGTGCGCGCCTGTCTCAAATGACTCCAACAAAACGCCCCCCGGCAAAGGCCTATCGGTTTCCATCAGTGTCTCGCCAGTCGCCACGGGTGCATCGGGAACAATGACTTTGAGTGGCTCTTTCGGCGCGGTGGCAATCCAGCGGTTGTAGAAGGCGTTCAGCAGGGGCACTAATTCGGCGGTGGCTTTGGTGTTGCCCTCTTTCGAAGCATGATCGTCGCCCGAGGGATAATAGAGCAGGTTTTGCCCGCCCACATAGGTGTGCTCGATTTGCCCGTTGACCACGCGGTGGTGATTGTTTGGGCCGGTCAGCACGTTGTACAGGTCGAACACCGCCACGTTGTTGAGCGCGTAATCATTCTCGCGCAGCCAGTCATTCACCAGCCAGTCGTTGAAGGCGCGCGCGTTGGCGGCGTTGGCGCTGCTGATCAGCGGCGGCGCGGTGACCACCACGAAAAGTTTGTCGGGGCGGGTGCCAAAGTATTTCAGAATCTCGTTATACACGTACTTGGCGTTGCTCACCGTCAGCCAACCCTCGGGGGCGGGCGGGTCAGTGGGTTTACCCAGCAGGTCAGAGTTGGGGAAACACGATTTGAACAGGATGATGCGGTTCTCGCCGCCGGGGTCGTTGTTCAAGCGCGGCCAGATGCCGTAATCGCCAAAGTTTTGCCCGTTCTCTTTGTACAGCGCATCCGTGTACACCGCGCTGCGCGGGCCGCGGAACCAGTCGAGCCAGTTGGGGATGTCGGTGGCGTCGCCGATGGAATCGGGACCCCAGCCGTAGTTGGTGGCGCTGACGTAGTAATTGTTGTCCATCAGGGCGCGTCCCAGGTCGCCGCCCAACGGGTTTTCAATCGGGTCGGCCAGCCAGTTGCCGCAGGTGGAATGGTGGATGAACACCAGGCGCACCGGCTGCTCGGGCGGGTTGGTGTCGGGCTGCTGGGGGAGTGCACGCATGCCGCTGGTGAGCAGCGCCAGCAGTGCGAGAAGGATCAGGGGACGTTTCATGTTAAGCTACCTCCAAAAAGTGCAATCCAAAAGCGATTGCCGAATTGCTTGCCCCCTGGGGTTGTGTTGGTTTATGTAGATTGTAACTGATTGAATGGAAATTATAAAGCAGCCGCCAGAGAAAAATTCATCCCGGCACAAAATCCGCATCCAACGCCCATTGCTGCGGATTGTTGGCAATATATTCGCGAACCGCGTTCATTTCCGCTTCGTTGCGTATGACGCGTTCATAATAATTGCGCTGCCACACCGGCGCACCGGGGGTGTTGCGGTAAAGATTGATTTGCCGGGTGACGGCAGATTTGAAGGCGCGCACAATGGTCGGAATCGATCCGGCAACTGGTTTACCGAATTGTTCACAGGTTGGTTCACCTGTAGGGGCACGGCGCGCCGTGCCCCTACCATCGACAATCCAAACAATTCCGTGAAAATGATTGGGCATAATGATAAATTGATCTAATTCAATTTCCGGGCGGATTTGTTGCGTTTTATTCCATTCATCCCGCACAATGTGTCCCACCTCATTCAACCGCATTTCGCCGTCCATAATTTCGCCAAACAAACTCGCGTGTTGATGCGTACAAACGGTGACAAAATACGCGCCGGGTCGGGCATAATCGTATTCCGGCAAACGGATGGAACGGCGGTGATAATTGGATGACTGTTTCATTGGTTTAATTTCCCCAATGATAAAAATTATATCATTTGTAAGGGCACGGCGCGCCGTGCCCCTACGGACACTCCCCATTTTCAAAAACAAAATGGGGGAGAATCAAATCCCCACAACCGCTCAAAATGACTTAAAATACCTTCTATCCTTGAATATGGAGGAACCTCATGGGATCAGCCGATGTGTTGCTAGCCGTGGCCCGCGAAGTGACCAACTGCACCTGCTGCCAGCTCTACCATTCGCGCAAGCATGCCGTGCCGGGCGAAGGCCCCGCCAATGCTGAAATCCTGTTCATCGGCGAGGGTCCCGGGTTCCATGAAAACGAGCAGGGCCGCCCCTTTGTGGGCGCGGCCGGCAAGCTGCTGGACGATTTGCTGAACAATGCCGGGCTCAAACGCGCTGACGTGTTCATCACCAATGTGGTAAAATGCCGTCCGCCGGGCAACCGCGACCCGCAGCCCGACGAGCTGGCCGCTTGCAGTGTCTATCTCGAGCGGCAGATCGAAGCCCTCAACCCGCGGGTCATTGTCACCCTGGGACGCTACTCGATGGCGCGCTTCATACCCGACGCCAAGATCAGCGCCGCACACGGCAAACCGCGCTGGGCCGACAGCCGACTGATCGTCCCCATGTATCACCCGGCGGCAGCGCTGCATCAAATGTCGCTGATGAAGGATGTTGAAAATGATTTTTCGCACCTGATGGAATGGGTGCAGCAAGCCAAACAGGCCGGCGCGGCCAAAAGCCACAAAGCCGCGTCAGCCGCTCCCTCTGCCGAAGAATCGCACGGCGACGAAGCGGCCACCCAGTTGAGCCTGTTTTAGGCACATCCTCGGCTGCCATCCGCAATTTGCGGGCGGCTGAGATTGGAAAGGACAACTATTCTATGGAAACATCCAATGCTCATGCAGCGTTGGTCAAAAAGTTAAAAGAGCGCAGCGCGCGCGTAGCCGTGCTGGGCCTGGGCTATGTGGGACTGCCGCTGGCGGTGGTGTTCGCCGAAGCCGGTTTCGAGGTGCTGGGCATTGACCCCGCCGAGGGCAAGGTGCAGGCCATCAACCGCGGCGAAAGCTACATTCAAGATGTGCCCACCGAACAGGTGCAGCGCCTGGTGCAGGCCGGCAAGCTGAAAGCCAGCAGCGACTTTTCGCGGCTGCGCGAAATTGACGCCGTCAGCATTTGTGTACCCACCCCGCTGCGCAAAACCGGCGACCCCGACCTGTCATTCATCATGTCAGCCGCCGAGCAGCTCGCCCAATACGTGCATCCCGGCATGGTGGTGGTGCTCGAATCGACCACCTATCCCGGCACCACGCGCGAATTGATTTTACCCAAACTGAGCGCCGAAAGCGGCCTGGAAGTGGGCAAAGACTTCTTTGTGGCCTTCTCGCCCGAACGAGTGGACCCCGGGCGCAGTGACTGGACCACCATCAACACCCCCAAGGTACTGGGCGGCATGACCCCCGCCTGCCTGGAGGCCGCCGTGGCCTGGTATTGCCAGGCGCTGGAGAAGGTGGTGCCGGTGAGCAGCGTGGAAGTGGCCGAGATGGCCAAGCTGCTGGAGAACACCTTCCGCATGATCAACGTGGGGCTGGTCAATGAGCTGGCGCTGATGTGCGACCGGCTGGGCGTGGACGTGTGGGAAGTGATCGACGCCGCCGCCACCAAGCCTTTTGGTTTTATGAAATTTCTGCCCGGCCCCGGCCTGGGCGGGCACTGCATTCCCATCGACCCGCTCTACCTGTCATGGAAGCTGCGCAGCCTGAACTACACCGCGCGCTTCATTGAGCTGGCTTCGGAAATTAACACCTCCATGCCGCGTTTCGTGGTCACCAAGGTGCAAGACGCGCTCAACAACCAGCGCAAGCCCATCAACGGCAGCAAGATTATGATACTGGGCGCCGCATACAAAGCCAACATTGACGACCTGCGCGAATCGCCGGCCCTGGATGTGATCGGCCTGCTCAAGCAAAAGGGCGCCGAGGTGTGCTATCACGACCCCTACATCCCGCGCATCTCGCATGACGAGTGGGGCGAGATGACCTCTGTGCCCGACCTGGCAGCCGTGCTGCCGCAAATGGACTGCGTGGTGATCATCACCAACCACGCCTGCTTCGACTATCCCGCCATTCTGGACGCCAGCCGCCTGATCATTGACACGCGCAACGCCCTGGGCAAGCTGGGTCACGGGAATCCCAAGGTGGTAAGACTATAATGAAAAAAATCCTGGTTACCGGCTGCGCCGGTTTTATCGCCTCCAAAGTGAGCGAGCTGCTCACTGCCGGGGGAAACAGCGTGGTGGGCGTTGACAACCTGAATGACGCTTACGACGTGCGCCTGAAAGACTGGCGCATGCAGAACATTTTGCAAAAGTTGCCCGGCTTCACCTTCGTGCCGGGCGACATCACCGACTTGCAGGGCATGGAGCAGCTTTTTCAACAGCACGCCCCCTTCGACGGCGTGATCAACCTGGCGGCGCGCGCCGGCGTGCGTCAGTCGGTTGATGACCCGTGGGTGTTCGTCAACACCAACGTCACCGGCACGCTCAACCTGCTGGAACTGTGCCGCCGCTACGACACACCCAAGTTCGTGCTGGCTTCCACTTCCAGCCTGTACGGCAGTCACAACCCGCAGCCCTACCGTGAAGACGCCGACACCGATCATCCCCTGTCGCCCTACGCTGCCAGCAAAAAAGCCGCCGAGGCGTTGTGCCACACCTATCACCACCTCTACGGGCTGGATGTGACCATCTTCCGCTACTTCACCGTGTTTGGCCCCGCCGGCCGCCCCGACATGAGCCTGTTCCGCTTCACCCAGTGGATCAACGAGGGGCGCAGGGTGCTGATCTACGGCGACGGCACGCAAACCCGTGACTTCACCTACGTGGACGATATCGCCCGCGGCACCATCAAGGGGCTCAAACCGCTGGGCTACGAAATCATCAACCTGGGCAACGACCACCCGCACCAGCTCATCGAGGCGCTGCACATCCTCGAACGGCTGATCGGCAAGCAAGCCCTCATCGAATACCAGCCCATGCACCCCGCCGATGTGCCCGCCACGCGCGCCAGCATCGACAAAGCCCGCCAACTGCTGGGCTGGCAGCCCCAGGTGGGCCTGGAAGAGGGCCTGACCAACCTGGCCAACTGGTACCGCGCCGAACGCGCCTGGTGCAGCAGCGTGCACACCCTATGAGCCTGCGCGAAAAGGTCGCCAGCCTGTGGAAAGATGACCGGTTGATGCAGGATATCCTGCGCAACACCGGTTACCTGTTCAGCAGCAACACTATCAGCATGGGGCTGGCCATGCTGCAAAGCATCCTGTCGGCGCGCCTGCTGGGCGTCAGCGACCTGGGCGTGCTGGGCACGGTCACCGGTTTTGCCGCCACGGTCAACCGCCTGTTCTCCTTTCGTATGGGCGAGCTGGTGGTCAAACACCTGCACGAATACCTGAGCAAACAGGAAATGGATAAAGCCCGCGCCCTGACCAAAGCCGCCTTCCTGGCCGAAGCCGCCGTGTCGGTGCTGGCTTTTGTGCTGGTTTACCTGCTGGCGCCGCTGGCGGCTGTGCACCTGGCCAAAGACATCAACACGACCATTTATTTCCGCATTTACGGCATATCGGTGCTGGGCAGCCTGGTGGCCGAGACCTCGGTGGGCATCCTGCAGGTCGATAACCGTTTCCGCGGGCAGGCCGTCATCAACGTGGCGCAAAGCATCCTCACGGCCGCCGTCATCGCGGCTGCATTCTTCACACAGGGCAGCCTGATGATGGTGGTGCTGGCCTACCTGCTGGGCAAAATTTTGCTGGGCATTGGGCCGGCTGTACTGGCGGTGCAAAGCGCCAACCGACTGGTGGGCAAAGGCTGGTGGAAAGCCCCGCTGAATGTGCTGCCCGACTGGAAAGAACTGGGACAGTTTGCCCTCAGCACCAATTTAAGCGCCACGGTCAACCTGGTGGTGCGCGATAGCGAAGTGCTGTGGGTGGCTTATTTCCTCTCCCCGTTGGAAGCGGGCTATTACAAAATTGCACTGGCCATTGTCAATTTCGTCATCATGCCCATCACGCCCTTCATCAGCACCACCTACCCGCAAATCAGCCGCAGCGTGGCCGAGAAAGACTGGTCGTCGCTGCGCCGCGTGCTGCGCCGTGTGACCATGATCTCGGGCGGGTGGACGGTCGCCACCACGCTGGGGCTGGCCATTTTTGGGCACTGGGTCATCCTGATCTACGGCGCCGAATATCTGCCCGCCTACCCCGCGCTGATGGTGCTGCTGATGGGTTACGGCGTGGCCAACACCCTGTTCTGGAATCGCCCGTTGCTGCTGGCGTTCGGCTTGGCCAGTTATCCCTTCTGGGTCATGCTGTGGAGCGGCATCGCCAAGGTGCTGCTGGCTTTCCCGCTGGTGCCGCGCCTGGGCTACATCGGCGAGGCGGCGCTGTTGTCGGGCTTTTTCATCCTGTCGGTGGGGATCATCGTGCGGCGCGGGCTGCAAGAGCTGCACCGAGCCGAGCAGAGCGCTCCGCAAGCCGTCGAAGCCTGAAGCCTGCGCCGGTTTGCTGGTACAATTGGGCGAACATAAAATAAATGCTTATGGAACCTACGCCCATCTTTTCCCGCAATCGTATTGTGTTGTCCGTTCTCGCTGCGCTGATCTTCGGCGCAGCGGCTGCCGCGTTCAGTCCCGGGGCTTTCCTGCCCGGCTGGCTGGGCATTTCCGCCCTGCTGGCGGTGGTGTTCTTTTGCCTGCTGCTCACCTGGAGTTGGGCAGGTGGGGGCCGCACGCTGGCCTGGATGATGGTGCTAACCTTCTTCCTGCGCGTGACAGTGGGCGTGGCGCTGATGCATATCCTGCCCGCCTACGGTTTCGACACCGAACAGCAGAACGCCGGCTACGTGTTTCGCGACGCCTTCCAACGCGACATGCGCGCCTGGGAAGTTTCGCAAACCAATGAACCCCTGTGGACCTCATTCAGCCAGGAAATGGCTTCAGACCAATACGGCGGCCTGCTGACAACCAGCGTCGCCATCTACCGCGTGCTCAGCCCCGATGCGCACCGTTCGGTGCTCATCCTCATCCTGGCGGCATTTGTGGCAACCCTGGGCGCAGCTTTCTTCCACCAGGCGGTGCAAAAACGTTGGAGCTCCCGCCTGGCAAACCTGGCAACCTGGATCCTGGTGTTGTACCCCGACGCCATTCTGTTCGGCAGCTCGCACATGCGCGAGCCGTTCGTGATCGGCTTTGGCGCCATGGCGCTGTGGGCGGTGTACGCCTGGAACCGGTCGCGGCGCATGGCGATCACAACGCTGGTGGTCAGCGCGCTGGGCATGCTGGTGATCTCGTCGCGCGTGGCGGTTGTGGTGTTGGCCATGCTGGTGGTGATCTTCTACCTGGAACACATCATGCAGCGCAGTGAGCGCACCAAACGCCTGGGCGCGGTGGTGTTGATTGCGGCCGCGCTGGCGCTGGCTTTCATGAGCTGGGGCTGGCTGCGCACCTCCGCCAAGCACGACATTCGAATCACCGAAATCAACTCAGGTTGGATTCAAAAAGTGGTCGAAGAAGTCGGTCAGCAATACCGCGTTCCTTTCATCGTAACCTACGGCCTGGCGCAGCCGGTGCTGCCCGCATCCATTGCCGACCCCACATTGGCGGTGTGGCGCACCATCGGCATTTTGCGCGGGCTGGGCTGGTATGCCCTGGCGCCCTTCATCCTGTACGCATTCTTCACCGTGTGGAAAGCCCAGCCGGCCAAAGACCGCCCGCTGCTCATCTGGCTGGCGGTGATGTCGCTGTTGTGGATATTGGTCTCATCGGCGCGCGCCGGCGGCGACCAGTGGGACAACCCGCGCTACCGCTCGATTTTCCTGCCCTTCATGTCCATCCTGGTCGCCTGGTGCATCACCTGGGCCATTGAGAAACGCGACTTCTGGCTGGCGCGCTGGCTGGCGGTGGAAGTGATCTTCCTTGGTTTTTTCACCAACTGGTACATCAGCCGCTACTATCAAGTGTGGAAACGCCTGCCTTTCTGGCAGAACGTGGCGTGGATCGCCGGCCTGAGTGCGCTGGTGCTGGGCAGCGGTTGGTTGTGGGACCTTTACAAGTGGCTGCGCAACCGGTATAAACTGCGCCAACCATAATGGACCATTGTCAAGATTTCTCACCCCTTCCCACCATCCCACATACACAAACTGGACAAACCGGGGTTCGAAATGACAAAATGATGTTATCCAACTTTTGAAAGAGTCACCAGAAACAAATTAATTGATGAAATTCGTCCAGTCCTTCCAATCCCTCATGCGCAAAATTGAAAGCCTGCCGCTGGCAGCCGAAATCCTGGCCGTGTTGGCGGGCTTTCTGGCCGCCTGCCAGGGATTCATCTTTGCCCACACCCAAAACGTCACCATGGATGAGGGCACTTACCTGATGAAGGGGCTGCTTTTCGTTAAAGGGGTCTACACTCCCTTTCAAGACTTTGGACCGTTGACCAACAAAATGCCGCTGGCTTTTTACATTCCCGGCCTGGCGCAGGCCTGGTTTGGGCCGGGCTTGCGTACCGGGCGCTATTTCTCCATTGCCCTCATGCTGCTGATGCTGCTGGGACTGTGGATGGTCACCCGGCGGTTGAGCGGGCGCTGGTGGGCAGCCGGTGTGGTGTGGGCGGTGGCCGCCAATGCCGCCAACCTCACCTATTACAGCCTGGCAACTTCGCAGGTCATCATCATTTGTCTGATGGTATGGATGTTCACGCTCAGCCTGGGTGAGCAGCGCCGCCTGTGGGAAACCACGCTGGCCGCCCTGCTGGCCGCCCTGGCGGTGCTGACCCGCCAGAACATGGCTCCGCTGGTGCCGCTGGTGGTGCTGTTCATCTTCTGGCAGCACGGGCGCAAAGCCGGGGTGTATGCCCTGCTCACTTCTGCGGCAGCCTTACTGCTGGTGCATGCTGTTTTTTGGCCAAACATCCTCGAAATCTGGTCGCCCTGGGTGCCCGGGTTCATTAAATCAATTATTAACTCACTGGTTGACGCTTCAATGGGCGGGGGAAAATCCACCAGCCGGATTGGCTATGATTGGCTGCCGCGCATATATGTCTTCTTTGAAGGTTTCCGCTTCAATTTCCCGGCGCTGATGGGTTCGGTGTGTGCCTGGATTTGCTGGCCGCGTAAACGCGACTGGGACTCACCGGCTGATTTTCGCGCCGGGGTGTTCCTGTCTGTGACCATTATCATCCTGTGGGCAGCGCACCTGTGGGCCGCCCTGTTCAAAGACTACTGCCTGTACTGTTACAGCGGTTACCTGGCGTTTTTCAGCATCATCGGCCTGGTACTGACCGCGCTCACCTTCCGCTACTGGCGGCGCGCCAGGGGGCTGTGGCGGCAACTGCTGGCCGGCGCCTGGGTGCTGATCGCTTCAACCGGTATCGGCTATTCGGCCTTTCATGAACTGGCGCCCTTTGTGATGAACCTGCCCGTCCCGCGAATGCGCAACATGCGCATTTTGCCTGGTACCACGCGATTGTGGCAGTTGCTTTCCAATAAATTTGGCTGGACGGCCGATTTCCTTCAGCAGGTGCTGCCCACAGCGGCCGGCCTGGCATTTGGCGCCGCGCTGCTGGCCGGTTGCATGGTGCTGTTTTTGCTGCTCAGGCGCAGAAAAATCAGCATGCAGCCTGCCCTGACCGCGTTGATGATCCTGATCGGATTGGGCACATTGCTGACCCCCATCAAGGTGTTCGGCGGCGGAAAATATGCTATCATTTGCGGTTGGGATGTGATCGCCTCGCATGAAGCCGCCGGTGAGCACCTGGCAAAATGGATTAAACCCGGCTCATTGGTGTACTGGCAAAATGATGTTTCCCCCTTGCCGCTGCTATACATCCCCGGTGTGCGCGTCTTCCCACCGCAATTGAATCACTGGTACACCTACCTGGAAGGCGGCGACGCGCAAAAAGTTTACAAGAACGGATATTGGAACGCAGAACTGGCCGCTCAGTGGAAAACCGAAGCCGACTATTTGCTGGTAGCCGATAAATATATCGGCAAGGCTTATCAGAGCGAAGAGTTTGTGCAGCAGTTTGATGAACTTGCGCCCTCGCCAGCAGCCATGCCCTGCCAGGGGCGCTCGATCATACATATTTTCCAGCGCGTACAATAAACCTGCGCTGAACAGGACGGAACCAGATATGGATTCAAAACAAACCACGCATCCTTACCTTTCGGTGATTGTGCCCATCTACAACGAACAGGAGAACCTGCCGTTGTTGTATAAGGGGGTCATTGAATCGGTCAAACAGGTTGAACAACCCTGGGAGTTGGTGCTGGTGGATGACGGCAGCCGCGACAACAGCCGCGAGGTGCTGGAAGAACTGGCAAAACAAGACCCCGAACACGTGCGCGTGGTTTTACTGCGCCGCAATTTTGGTCAAACAGCTGCCCTGGCCGCCGGCATCGATCATTCGGTTGGTGAAATTGTGGTGCTGATGGATGCCGATTTGCAAAACGATCCGGCTGACATTCCCATGATGTTGGAAAAAATCAAAGAGGGCTACGACGTGGTCAGCGGTTGGCGCATAAACCGCCAGGACAACCTGACCCGCACCCTGCCTTCGCAAATTGCCAATGGGTTGATCTCGTGGACGACCAAAGTGAAACTGCACGATTACGGCTGCACGCTCAAAGCCTACCGCCGCGAGGTGATCACCGGCTTTCGCCTGTACGGTGAAATGCACCGTTTCATCCCGGTGTACGCCAGTTCAGTGGGGGCGCGCATCATCGAAGTGCCGGTGCATCACCATGCGCGCATGTACGGCAAAGCCAAATACGGCCTGGAACGTACTTTTAAAGTCGTATTGGACCTATTCACGGTTATTTTCCTCAGCCAGTATGCCAACAAACCCATTTACCTGTTTGGCGGCGCCGGCGCCGGGTTGATCTCCCTCAGCCTGATTGCTTTTATCTATCTGGTCATCCGGCGTTTCACGCTCAATGTCTCCGTGCTGGGTTCACCCATCTTCCAAATGGCCACCATGATCGCCATCCTGGGTTTTCAATCCATCCTGATGGGCTTGATTGCTGAATTGCTGGCGCGCACCTATCACGAGTCGCAGGGCAAACCCACCTACACGGTGCGTAAAACCATCAACACGTTTCCCAAATCCGGTAAGGAATACTAAATGCGCATCCTGGTGCTGATCCATGAATACCCGCCGGTGGGCGGCGGCGGCGGCCGCGTTGCCCAGGACCTGTGCCAGGGATTTGTGCGGCAAGGGCACGAGGTGCGTGTGCTCACCGCGCAGTGCGGCGACCTGCCCGCGCAGGAAGATCAGGACGGCATCCAGATCACGCGCCTCAACTCGTGGCGGCGCGAACCTTTCCGCGCCGATCTGCGCGCCATGGCCGGCTATGTGCTGGCGGCAGTCGCCAAAGGGCTGCCGCTCATCCGCAGTTGGAAGCCGGAAGTCATCCACGTGCACTTTGCCGTGCCGGCCGGGGCGGCTGCCTGGCTGCTCTCGCTGTTCAGCGGTGTGCCCTACGTGCTCACTGCGCACCTGGGCGATGTGCCCGGCGGCGTGCCGGAGAAAACCGGCAAATGGTTCCGCTGGATTTTTCCCTTCACCCCGCCCATCTGGAAACGCGCCGCAGGCGTGGCCGCCGTCAGTGAATTTACCCGCAGCCTGGCGGTGCGCAGCTACCCGGTGAAGGTGCAGGTGATCCCCAACGGCGTCGATTTGCAATTGCTCGACCCCGGTGAAATCAAACCCAACCGCCCGCCGCAAATTGTGTTTGCCGGGCGTTTTATGCCGCAGAAAAATCCGCTGCAAATTGTGCGCACCCTGGCAGCCCTGCAAGACCTGCCGTGGACTTGCGCCATGATCGGGGACGGTCCGCTGCGCGCCGAGGTGGAACAGGAAATCGCCCGCCACAACCTGCAGGATCGTTTTCACCTGCCGGGCTGGCTCACCCCGCCCGAAGTGATTGACTGGTACCGGCGCAGCGACATCCTCTTCATGCCTTCGCTGTCCGAAGGATTGCCGGTGGTGGGTGTGCAGGCGCTGGCCATGGGGTTGACGCTGGTGCTCAGCCGGGTGGGCGGTAACATCGACCTGGTGCAGCCGGGCATCAACGGTGATTTGCTGGAACCGCACGACAGCCAGGGTTTTGAAAGCGCCCTGCGCCGCTGGTTGTCCAATCCCAAGGAACTGCTGCAAGCCCGCTGCGCCAGCCGCAATTTGGCGCAGCAGTTTGACCTGCAAAAAATTGTGGATGCTTATGTTCAATTGCTGGGCGAAGCCAGCGGGAAGGACAAAGTATGACCACCCGTGTGGCTGTGATTGGCGTGGGAATGATGGGGCGTGAACACGCCCGCGTGTTTGCTGAACTGCCCGATGTGGAACTGGTGGCTGTTTGCGACTCCTACCTGGAAAACGCCCGCGCCGTGGGGCACAAATACGGCGCACCTGCCTACCAGGACTACATGGAAATGCTGCAAAAAGAAATTCCCGATGCAGTGACCATTGCCGTGCCCACCGCCCTGCACAAAGAAGTGACCATTCGCACCCTTAAAACTGGCACGCATGTGCTGGTGGAAAAACCCATCGCCCCCAGCCTGGATGAAGCCCGCGAGATGATTGACCGCGCCCACGAACTCAACCGGGTGTTGATGGTGGGACAGGTGGTGCGTTTCAATCCCGCCCTGCAATTGTTAAAAGAAAAGCTGAAAGCCGGGCAGTTGGGACGCGTGTTCCAAATCTTCTGCCGTCGAGCCGAACCTTTTCCGGCGCGCGTGCGCGATGTGGGCGTGGTGGTTGACCTGGCGCCCCACGATGTGGACATCATGCGTTTTCTGCTCGACCAGGAACCCAAGCGCGTGTACGCTGAAACCGAACAGCGCCTGCACACCGAGCATGAAGACCTGATCTTCGGGCTGCTGCGATTCCCCGAAGGCGTGACCGGTGCACTGGAGATCAACTGGCTGACCCCCACACGCATTCACGAGGTGCTGGTGTTGGGCGAGCGCGGCCTGTTCCGTGTCGATAACCAGACCCAGGACCTGTATTTCTATGAGAACGCCGATGCGATTATGAAAGGCAGCACCTCACGCAAAACCATCAAAACCGTCAGCGAAGGTGAAATGGTGCGCTATGCCCTGCAGCGCAATGAACCGCTGAAAGTGGAACTGCAAGAGTTTTTGCGCGCTGTGCGCGGCGACGTGCCCGCCCAGGTGACCGGCGAAGACGGCCTGGCAGCCCTGCGCCTGGCGCTGGCGCTGGTCGAATCGGGCATCACGCACCAGGTGATTGAAGTGTAAGATGGAGATAAACCACAGATAAATACCGATGTACACAGATTTTTAAATATGATTATCCGTGTTAATCTGTGTTCATCTGTGGTTGTAATTAACAAAAGATTTCTCGCTCACTCCCTATGGGAGTATCGCTCGAAATGACGCATATTCATAAAAAATGAAAATATCTAATCCAAAACCCGACGTCAAAATTGAAATATTCGCCCCGCCCGAGGCAGAAGCCGCCCTGCGCGAGGCGCTGGCGCAAGTCGGGGCGGGCGTGATCGGCGATTATGACCACTGCGCCACGGTCACGCCGGTCAATGGCTACTTTCGCCCGCTGCCAGGCGCCGATCCCTATTCGGGGGTCAAAGGGGAAATCAGCCGGGTGGAAGAGGTGAAAATCGAGGCTGTTTGCCGTCGCGAGCAACTCGCCGCGCTGGACTCCGCCGTCCGCAAAGCGCATCCTTACGAAGAACCGGTTATCCTGTATCTGCCGTTGATTCAGTTTTAACCGCAAATGCACACGGACAAACACGGTTTATCAAATCATCATGGATTATCTGTGTCCATCCGTGTTTATCTGTGGTTTCATCATACCTTGCGCTGGCGGTTGGTCAGCAGCACCAGCCCAACAAACAGCGCCACCAATGCAGCTGCCGCCCAGGCGGCATTGGCCACCAGCGGCGCAGCCGCCTGTTTCAACGCAATGCCAATGAATGCCCACACCAGCACCAATTGAAAAGCCACATCGCGCCGGGTGAAGCTCTTGACGGCTGCCAGCAGCACCGCCACGCCCAGCATGATCACCGCCCAGGTTTGCGGGGCAATACCCCAGCCGTCCCACTTCACAAAATCAAGCACCGAGGTCACGTTGGCAATCGTCACCACCGTCACCCAGCCCAGGTAGGTACTGAACGGCGCATCTACAACCCATTTTTCCAGGCCGCCCACCGGCTTTTTTCCAATGCCAAGCTGCAAATAAATAAAGATGAGTGCCAACAAAAGGGTGAACATGGCAAACAGAGTGGTTTCAAATTGCTCGTAGTGCCACAAAAACAGCCAGGCAATATTGGCCGCCCCGCTGAGGGCATACCAGTTGCCGATGCGCTGCAAACGGGGATTTTCCCGCTGCGCCGGCAGAGCCTGATATATGGAAAAGGCGATTAAACCAATATAAATCAATCCCCAGATGGAGAACACATAGCCCGCCGGGACAAAATAAACTTGAAAGCGGTCTGAAATGTCCCCGGTATTCAATCCATTCAATGGCAGGGCATTTGCCAGGAAATTCATCACAATCACGACTGCAGTTATCAGGATGGTTGTCCACTGCCGGATGGTAATTTTGCTCATTTTCCAGCTCCTTGAAATTATTTTCGTATTAAGGACAATCCCGTGTGATTGAATCTTACAACCATTCTCGATTGACGACAAATTGCAAGTGAAGAGCGTGGTTAAAAATAATCCCAATGGTTTCAGTTTTTGTTTGTTTTCTTCTAAACCATAATAATAAAAACAGAAGAGCAGAATGCCAGAACCAATCTGCCCTTCCATTTTTTGGAGATGGTTTGATTGCAGGGGATTCTATATCTTCTATACCCCAATTTCCCATCAGGTTGAAGATTGCTTTTTAAGCGCTTAAATCAATCGTGTACCCGGTTTGCATCAAGCCCGCCTGGTTCAGTTTGGTGAGCAATTCGCTCTGCTGATCTTCGGATATACTGCTCAGATCGTATTCGCTCAGGATGGATTGCAAGGATTGAAGAGCGTTGAGGTTGACCGATCCGCTTCCACGGGCTTTGTCGGGTGGGGGCGGGGGTGGCGGCTGCTGCCCTTCCGGCATACCCTTCGCGCGCAAATCTTCAGCGTCGAAACCGGCGGCTTCGATGGCTTCTTTCATGCCGCGCGCGGGGGTGATGCCGGCATCTTTAAATTGCTGGAAAATATCCTGTGCATCTTCCTCGGTGATGTTTTCGGGATCGTATTCTGACAGAATGTCGGCAATGGTTTGCTTTTGTTCATCTGTCAGGCTGGTTCCCTGCGGTCGCATCCCTCCCATGGATACAGCTTGAATCGAACCAAATCCTTGTATGCTACTGACCATATAGACTCCTTTCCATGTGTCCGTTGATTAAGAAATAATTGGCATGCATGCTCTGAATGTCAGTATAAGAAACAAGGATATAGATTTGGTTTAGCTAAAATAAAAAAGGTATTAATCTTTTTTGGAAGAAATTAAACCCGATCTATGCAGGTATTCACATTCGATTAATTTTCAGGCTTTTTAGCGGCTTTTTACTCATATTTCAGCGCCAAAACCGGGGCAATTGTAGCCGCGCGCAGCGCGGGATATAGTCCACTTAACAATCCGATTAAGGTGGCGAACAGCAGCGTCACCAGGGGCAGCCACAGGGGTGTATAAACCGCCACTGAAACCGGCGCTCCGCCGTTTTCTGCCGCACGGCTGGCCAGGTAGGATACAGCCACCACATTCAGCACTTTGCTGCCGCCCCAGCCCAGCAGCACCCCGCCTAGCCCGCCCAGGAAGCCAATACCGGCGGCTTCTCCCAGAAAAATGCTCAACACATCGCGGTTGCTGGCGCCCACCGCCTTCATCAAGCCAATTTCACGCGTGCGTTCCAAAATGGCCATGGTCATGGTGTTGGCAATGCCAATGGCGGCCACCAGCAGCGATATGGCGCCCACACCGGCAAAGATCAACTGCATGATGGTGTAGAGACTGTTAATACCCTGCACAATCATTTGCGGGGTGAAGGCATAAAATCCCATATCCGTAATCTGCGTTGTCACCTCTGTCACGGTTTTCGTATCAGACGCTTTAACCAGCAGTTGACTGTAACCGGCTTTGTTATAGTCAACCCGTTTGCCATTCACCCAGTCATTAATGGCCGTCAGGTCCTCAAAATTCACAATCAACATGCTGTCCTGCTCGGCGCGGGTTTCCTTCATAATGCCCACCACACGCAGGTTATAGACCTTTTTCACTTCCTGGCCGTCTTCAGAATATCGCGAAATCGTTAATTTCAATTGTTTGCCCATCAGGTCTGGCTGGGCAGGCGGCTCCTGCCCGGGGCGCATCTGCGGGTCCATGAAATTCTTCGCCATAAAGCCGCCAATCACTGCCCCGCCGCGTGGAATTTGCGCCGCGCCATCCTGAATTGCGAAGCCCAGTTTTTCAACATCATTGCCGCCAAAAGCGGTGATCTGACCATAATTAATTAACCTGCCGTAGTTGATCTGGGCGCCCGTCCACAAATCGATGCGGGTAAAGGTGTCGATCACACCGGGAAGGGCTGCAATTTCCTTAATTTTCTTGGGCGTCAGCAAAATTTGTTCAGGCATTTCCATCATGCCCCCGCCGCCTGCCATCATCATGCCGCTGTCGCGGTAACCGGGATACACCTGGATGGTGGTCAGGTCGCCAATGTTGCCAATCTGGCTGGTGGCGCTCTTTTGCAAACCGCTGGCAAGCGACACCAGCAGCACCACCGAAGCCGTGCCGATTACCACGCCAATGGCGGTTAAAAACACGCGGCCTTTGCGGCGGTTCAGGTTCTCCAAAATCAAGCTGATCAGATCAATCAAACGCATGTTTCAATGATCCTTATTTATCCTTTGAGCAGGGCGCCAAGGCCTTTAACGGGCATCCGTTCCTCAACAGGCGGCATCTCGGGCATGGCCGGTTCCGGCGCGGCGCTGTCCAACCCGATCAGTCCCTTTATAAAGCGCAGCAATTTTTGCCAGAAGGTTTCTGGCGCCTGCATGGGCATTTCGCCCAGGGGCATGCCGTCTGGTCCCAGCGGGCCCAGCATATCCGCCGGCGGAGCGTCCATCACTTCCACTTCCAGTTCCTGGGTAATGGTGCGCACTTTATTGAAATCATCGGTGTAATTGATGGACACCTGCAGCGGCAGGGTGCCGGCTTTCTGCGGAACGATGGAAACATCAAATGTGTAATAACCGCCGGTATCGAGCACTCCCACCAGGGAGCTGTTGTTGGTCAGTTCGGCGCCTTTGGCTGACACCCGCATGGTGCCCAGCACCGCCGATTTGCGCCCCAGGTTGGTCACCTGCAGGGGCAGCATGCCGGGTTGGCCTACCATCAAACCTTCCACGCTGGTGTAGAACGACACCTCCACCTGGGGCAGGCTGTAAACCAGCAGGGTGATCACCTGGTCATCAATCAGGCGGTTGCCTTTGATATCATCATATACAAAAGAGATCTTCAACGGGTAGGCGCCCGGGTTGGTGTTCACATTAACAATCAATTGCAAGTCGGTTTGCATTTTCTGGCCGGCACGCACATCTTTAAGATAGACTACATTCGAACTGCCCAGCGGGGCAAAATTGGTCAGATCGCTGCCTGCCCCGCCCACGCCGCCTGGCGAGGGGGTTCCAGACACTGAATCGCCTGTCGATGAGGCGCCGCCCACCACCATGGCCACCGAACGGGCATCAGCCGAGCCCTGGTTTTCAATTTCCAGGTGCAGCGAGAAGGTCAACCCCGGCTGCAGTGGGTCGAGATTGGATTCGTAGCCGGAGACCACCAGTTGCGGGCGCGGCAACACTGTGCCAGTGGGAGTGGCATAGGAACCACCGCTGCCGTAATAACCGTGCACCTTCAGCGAAATGGTAAAGGTTTCGGTATAGGCCGTACCCTGCGGATCGGTATAAGACACAGCGACCGTAACCGGCACCGGCCCGGTAAGATCATAACCGGCAGACATGGGCTGCGTTTTACTTGATTTCTTCCCGGCTTTGAGGGTGCCAATCACCTGCACCCCGCCGTTATCTCGCGGATAGATGCCGGTGCCGGTATAAGTAATGACCACATTGCTGGCGTTGGTCGAACCCTTGTTGGCAAAGGTCAGGTCCAGGTCAAAGTTCTTGCCGGGTTTCACCACTTCGTCATCATAACCATCAATCACCACCAACGGACGGTTGGTACCAATGGGAGCGGTGGCTGTGGGAGTGACCGCACGGCCGGTCAGGTTGGCCTGCGAGGTAACCGAACCGTCGCCGGCGCTGGTGAAAGTGGCTGTCACTGTGCGCGAAGCGCCCAGGGCGACATCATCGGGAATGGCCAAAGAGATGGTCACACTGGCCGAGGCGCCCGCCGCCAGTGCCAGGCTGCCCGGGGTCGCCCAGGCATTCCAATCGCTCACCGCCACAGCCACATTGATGATTGTGTCGGCGCTGCCGCGGTTGGTCACCTGCACCGAAAAATTGACAATCTCACCCGGCCGCGCCCAGCGCTCATCTGATGCCGGTGAAATGCCAAAATCAAAACCGGGGTCTGACACCGGCACCGGGGTGTGCGTTTTTGTGACCGTGGGGGTCACGGTGTTGGTGGGTGTGGGTGTAAGGGTTGGATCTACCGGATCATCCTGGGCGTAGGCCACCTGAACCGGATTGAAAAACAAAGCCCCGCTGAACAACGTCAGGGCGGTTAGGATCGAAAAGATCTTTCGGGATGTTTTCATGATGCGCTGTAATCCTCCATTCCCGATGAATTCATGGAATTGCTTGCCTGTTGATATTCGTCTTCGCTGACTGCTTTGCCGTCCAACAAATAGATGACATGCGTGGCAAACCGCAGCATGCGTGGATCATGGGTAACCACCACAATCGTGCGGCCTCCGCGGTGCAGTTCTGCCAGTAAATGCATAATGCTCATGCCGCTGCTGGTATCCAGGTTGCCGGTGGGTTCATCCGCCAGGATGAGCGGCGGGTCGTTGACCAGCGCCCGCGCCACAGCCACACGCTGCTGCTGGCCGCCCGATAATTCAGTGGGTTTATGCCCCATGCGTTTTTCCAATCCCATCTGCCGCAACAATGCCACTGCGCGGTTGTGACGCTGTGCTGTTGAAATGCCGCAAAACCGCATGGGGAACGCCACATTGTCCAGGGCATTCAGACTGGAGATTAAGTTGAAGGATTGGAAGATAAAACCAACCTTGTTGCGGCGGTAAACCGCCAGATCGTTCTCATCCAATTTATCAATGGTTAAACCGTCCACCATCAATGAGCCAGACGTAGGGCGGTCCAAACCACCCATCTGGTACAGCAGGGTGCTCTTGCCCGAACCGGAAGGCCCCATGATCACGGTAAAGGTTCCGGGGGCAATTTCCAGGTCCAGTTCATCTAATGCAATCACCGTCTGTTTGCCCATCTGAAAAGACTTGCACAGACCGTGAGCCTGAATAAAGGATTGGCTGTTCATAAATTAGAAAACACCACCACCCGATGTAGCCATGCTGGCCATGAGATTGCTTAAAAACGTTGGCGCAGCGAACAGGATGATGACCAACCCCGCCACAATTGCAGCGGCTGCCAGGCTTTTTTTGCGAAATTCGCCATCCATCAAGGTCACACCCAGGCCAATCAAGAACAACTGCAACAATAAATAAATATCCAACTGGGAAAGCAGCGCGCCAAAGAATGCCGCCCCGCCGCCTGTCGTGGCGTCGACAAAGCCCGACAGCCCCGCAGATACAATTGGTTTGCCCGAAATGAGCAGCCCCAGGGTTTGCACCACAATGCGCAAACCAATGGGCAGCGCCGCCCAGGCTGCCAGGTTGAACGTCATGCGGTTTGATGAACGGCTGCCCGACAGGGTCAATCCCAGGTGCAGCAGGCCGCCCATCAGCAGCCAGCCCAACCAGATGGATGCCAGGCTGGACAAAAGTGGAAAGCCGTAGATAAACAACGGTCCCTGGCTGATGGAAAGCCCTGATTGCATTTGCTCCAGTTGTTCAGGAGACAGGTATTGCTGCATTTCAGGATTAGGCTGCGCCATGCTTTGCTGCGCCGCCCGGCTGCGCACCGGGCCGGTGATCAACACCGAAAGAATCCCCAGCACGGTCAGCACCAGCATGGGTGTCAGCCACAGGGCTGTTTCTGCATCCAGGATGGTTTTCAATGCCCGGCGTGGATGGAGGCACAACTCCGGTATCCACTCCAGGTGAATTTTCTTGGTCAAACGGGTTTCTTCCCCATTATTTAAATCGCCATCAGGTTCCATTTATACGCTCCAATGTAGGTTTGAAGGTTCCCAAATGTTACAGGAATCAAGAGACGAACACACACAATGCACTTAAGCAAAAGTAAATCAAAATTAATGACGTATTTACAAGGCAAATTGTTCCCGGGTCAGCTTTATCAAATCACCCCGCTGGAAAGCTGGCTGTTATTCAATTCTGAATTATGTTTTTTTGTATAAATAGATCGGTTCCCTGTTATTTAACCACAAGCCATCACGTTTTTCTTTTGCTCGAAACATTCCATACCGGGTATGGAATGGTAGTGGCACTTTCATCAACCACATAAGGCGGTAGATTGGAGAAGCTTAATACACCCCCCAAATGGTGTCAAGGGCAGAAATAATGAATAAGCAAGCATCACTACATACTGTTTTACACACGCATGAAAATTTTTATACTGTGATACAACAATGTTTAGAATTACGCAAAATAATCCGAATCAACCCTCTTAATCGTATAAGATGTTAAAGGATTTACACCAATATCATAATCAATCATGAAATCAGCTAGGCGTTTACCATCTATTAAGACGATCTTACAATCAACAGAGCGGACATAATTTTCTGCATCATTTGAAAAGGTTGATGTTGTAATAAAAACACCTTTATGTGCTTTCTTTCCCATCAACGCCCCAACAAATTTTTGGATTTCTGGTCTGCCAACCACACTTTCCCAACGCTTGGCTTGAATGTAGATTGTGTCCAAACCAAGGCGGTCTTCATCAATGATTCCATCGATACCACCATCCCCCGATTTTCCGACAGCTCTGGCAGCATCCTGCCAGGATCCGCCATATCCCATCTTCACCAGCAAATCAACAACCAATTGCTCAAAAAACGCCGGAGAACATCTCTTAATACTGTCAATTAATTCTGCAGCCAGGGTTTCCCGGATTTCTTGGAAGGCCTCTTCTAAAATTTCCTCAGGCGTCTTTTTATTTTCTATAGAGATTGGTTCGTTTTTTTCGCTGTTCTTTCGATCGTAGAATTGTCTGAATTCTGGATAACGTTTTAAGTACTTTATATTTATTATTGTGGGATTTTCTTTGAGTACTTCTTCTCCCCGTTCGGTAATGCAGTAAAATGTGCGCCTGGTCATTTCTAATAATCCCGCCTTCAGCAGATATGTACGAGCCCAGCTTACTCTATTGAAAAATGCGGTCTGTTTTCCACTTTGAATCATTACACTCATTTCTTCTTCAGTGAGTTTAAATTCGTCCTGCAGGATTTCATTACATTCATGAATGGAATGTTCTTCACGATCTGCATACAATCGGAGCAACGGCAACATAATTGTCTGAAAATCTGGAATAGACATAAGATTTTTTACTCCCCATTTTCGAGAAGGTGAATGATTGTCTTTATTAATACTAACATCAGGTATTGTATAATATTTTTAGAAAAGGAAAAAATGGATTCATTATTATCAGTTCCCCCCATCCATCAACGGCAAGGCATTCCGCTGCGAGTGATCCAACAGCTCGTTAAGAAAATTGTAGAAAATTTCCATCCTCAAAAGATCATTCTCTTTGGTTCCTATGCTTATGGAAATCCACAGCCAGAAAGTGATGTTGATATTCTGGTAATTATGGATACACCCCTTAAAGAAAGCCAACAAGCGCTTGAAATCCGCAAAACCTTGAATATCCTTTTTGGGCTTGACCTGATTGTTCGTACACCGCAAAACTTGGCAGAACGCCTGAAATGGGGGGATTCATTCTTGAAAGAAATCGTTACAAATGGGAAAGTGCTTTATGAATCCCCTGACTGTTGAGGGGATTCAGAAGGCAGAAAGCGATTTAATAACCGCACGCAGGGAAATCCGCGCCAGGATTTCACCAAATTATGATGCGGCCTGTTTTCATGCCCAACAATCCGCAGAAAAATATATCAAGGCATTCCTTCAAGAAAAAAACCTCGCTGTCCCCAAAACACACAAATTGATTGAATTGATGGTTCTTTGCAAAGATAATCTTCCAGAGATCCAATCGTATTACCCCGATTTGCTAATATTAGAAGATTATGCTGTAATGGTTCGATATCCGGGCCAAACAGCCAATCGGGAAGAGGCAAAAATTGCAGTCAGAGTTGCCTTAAAAATTCAGGCATTTATTCAAAAAATCCTGGGCATTACACTCGAATAAAAAAGAGAACGCTTTCTAATTTCTGCGCGTTCTCTTTTTTTGATTTAATTCTAAAAGGTTTTAGTGCAGCGCGTCACACACCGCCTGATCCTGAACCATGCTGGAGGCGAAGAAGCGTGAAACCCATTCGCCGCTGTCATTGGTTTTGTTGTTCAGCAGGTTGTAGAGCAAACCGGCCGGGTTGGGAGAAATCCATTCATCCCCATCCAGAGCGCCCTCCAACCCAAATTGTGACAATTCAGGCGCTTCCCACACAGGTGTGTATAATGGCACCAGGTGTACCCAGGTTTGCCCCGGCTTCAGCGGGAAGGGATCGCCGTTTTGATCGATGAAGCGGATGGGGCGCACCTTGCCGGTGGTTTTCTCATATTCTTCGTTTTTAGTCGTCCAAAAGATATTATAGGCCTGCCCATCACGGAATAGCACCGCCGGCAAGCGGTCAATATACATCAGGTCAATGTCAAAGGCTGTTTCGGTGCAGGCGCGGTGATTGGCAAACAGGATGATGACATTTTCATAAGTCAACGGGGCGCTGTTCAAACGGTCGGTGGCGCGGATGAAAGTTTTACCATCGGCATTATCCTGGTAGCGGTTATAAGCCTGGCTGCCTTCGTTGTACTGCCAGATGATCTGATCGACTGCGTTATAGATGTACCACAAACGCTGCGCCGGTTTGCCGCCCGCGGGCGGGGTGGCGTCAAAGGTGTTCACCTGCAGCGCCATGCTGCCAATCTCCTTTTGCGTGGCGCGGGCAATTTTTTCAATGCTGGTCACTTTCACCATGGCGCTGTTGATGTCGTCCTGGTCTGAGCCAAACACATTGTTGTATTGTTCAAGATTTTGCATCACGCCTTTGTAGGCTGATGCCATCACCAGGAAACCGCTGTAGGCCTTTTGCAAATGCCGGTAGGGCAAACGGCCGGAACGGATGGGCCCCACCATGGCCTCATCTGAAGAATTCTGCCCGGATGGTGAATTGCCGCCAGGTGAGTCGTTTCCATCCAATGCTTCTTGTGGATAATCACCGTAGAACATGCCCACATAACGGCTCATGCCTTCGCCGATGTACAATTCAAACACAATGGGGCTGTACGACAAACCCGCCTGCGGGCGGGCAGCCGGGGGCCAATTGGTGATGGACACCAGGGCAGGCGGCAATTGCAAATTGGAGGGATCGGTCACCGGCAGTCCGGTCAGTGGATTGATGTTTTTAGGCGAACTGGCGGGATCGGCCGAACCAGCGCCGCTTGTATTCTCACCACTGCCCACAGCGGGCACGGCGTCCTCCGGGTCGGCTCCGGCGGTTACAAAGCCGCTGGTCAGGCTAAAGATGATCAACGACACCAGTAAGATCATGAAATTCTTTTTCATCATAGGCAACCTTTGTGTTACAGCAGGTTTATTTTTCCTTAAAAGCAGAACGCTTCTCCTTTAATTAAACCACAGACAGGGTTCGATGTACCCATACAGTATTGAAAGCTGGGTTAAGGTTTTGTCCTGTCGGGTAGGACTCATTTCTACCCTTCATTCTATGGACAAATTAATGAAAAATCAGGAATGGTGATCATCTTATCCCATATTCATTTTTTTATGGTTGGATGAAACATTTACCATTCAAACAATTTCATATCCAAATTCCCTGAAATACCGCTTGACACAGAACGCATGTTCTGTTATATTAATAACTAGCACAAATGGTCGATTTAATTATAGAAGGGAGCGAGACCTATGGCGCGCAAAAAAGCAGGTTTGGGTGAACGGCATCAGAAAATTTTACAGTTTCTGACCAAATTTCAGGATGAAAACGGTTATTCCCCCTCCATTCGCGAAATTGGCGAAAGCATTGGGGTCAAATCTACTTCACTGGTTGATTATTATCTCAAGCAGTTGGAAGATATGGGTCACATTGACCGCAATTCGCACATTTCCCGCAGCATTCGCATTCTAACCCCGGTTGAAAGCGGCTTTGTTGAACAGGCCAAACAGGTGGTGAAAGAGGCTGCCCAGTCGGTCAGCGAGTTGTTCTCCATCCCCATCGCCGGGCGCATTGTTGCCAGCGCTCCCATCCCGGTGCCATCTTCTGATCTAAGTTATTTCGACTCGGAAAGCAGTGTTGAAATCGCCCGCAGCCTGCTGCCCAGCCGCGAGAAGGTGGATGACCTGTTCGCCCTGGAGGTGCAGGGTGAATCCATGATCGACGCCATGATCAACGACGGCGACATTGTGGTGATGAAGCCCGCCCAGGAAGCCCGCAACGGCGAAATGGTGGCGGTGTGGCTGAACGATACCGACGAAACCACCCTCAAATACTTTTACAAAGAAGGCAACCGCGTGCGCCTGCAGCCTGCCAATCCCACTATGAAACCCATCTTCATCGAAAATCCCGAACGCTTGCGTATCATGGGCAAAGTGGTGATGGTCATTCGCCAGGTGCAAAGCGTGGCCGCCTGAAATTGACCACCTTTCCATATAAACATAAAAAAACACCCTGCAAGCAGGGTGTTTTTTTATGTTTGACCTTGTTTGCTGATTAGGCAACTTCGATCACGGCGCCGGCGGCTTCCAATTTGCCCTTGGCGTCGGCAGCAGCTTCTTTGCTGACGGCGGTAAGGATCTTGGAGCCAGCGGTTTCTGCCATGTTCTTGGCCTCAACCAGGCCGAGGCTGGTGAGTTGGCGGATGACTTTGATGACTTCGATTTTCTTGGGACCAGCGTCCTTGAGTACAACATCGAATTCAGTCTTTTCTTCCTCGGGTTCGGCGGCGGCGGCAGGGCCGGCAGCCACAGCCACGGCGGCTACGGGAGCGGCAGCAGAAACGCCCCATTTTTCTTCCAAAGCTTTCACCAGTTCAGCAGCTTCCAAAACAGAAAGCGCGCTCAGTTCTTCAACAAGTTTATTCAGGTCAGCCATTGTGATTCTCCTTCTTTACATCAATTCCATTGATGAGTGATTATGAATATTTTTTTATGATTGCTACTCGAAATTGTATTGATTCTATTTTTCTGAGTAGGCTTTGACAACTGCCGCAACTTCGCGGGCGGGTTCGGCAAGTGTGCGCACCAGTTTGCTGGCAGGCGCCATGATGGTGCCCAGCAATTGCGCACGCATAACCGGCAGCGGCGGCAAATCAGCCAGCGCTTTCACTTCCTTATCAGTGATAGCGTGTTTGTCGAGAAAACCACCTTTGATGGTGTAAATTTCTGCTTTGGCTGCGTCACTAAACACTTTGGCCAGTTGGGCTGCATCGCTAAAAGCGAAACCTGCCAGTGTGGTGCCTTCCAATTCCTGGTCATAATTAAAACCAGCGTTTTTCAGGGCAATGTCCAGCAGTGTGTTCTTAATCACATGCGCCTGACCGCCAACCTCACGCACTTTTTTACGCATGGCATCTATATCTTTCATGCCCATTTTGTTGTATTGCAGCATGAAGACTGCCTGGCTTTCGTTCAGCCACTGGGTATATTTTTCAACCAGTTCGTTTTTATGCTTTTTTGAGAATGCCAATGAAATTCACCTCCTTCCGTCAAAAAATAAAAGTCTTTGCCTTGTTTAACTCAGGCAAAGACTTCCAATCCCAATTTGGGAGGTGCATTTTTTGCTTGGAATGTCTTCACCTGAGCTGGATATTAAGCCTTTTGGGCACCGGCTGTCATGGGCGAAGCAAAACGCCAAATGTCAGTTGTGTATTATACCTTATTTGTCCAAAACCTGTGCGGCCAATGGGTCGATTTTGACACCGGGCCCCATGGTGGAAGTAAGGGTGATTTTTTTGATAAACGAACCTTTGGCAGCCGCCGGTTTGGCTTTCTTGATGGCTTCCATCAGGGCAGCCAGGTTTTCATACAGTTTTTCCACTTCAAATGAAACCTTGCCAATGGGCACATGTATATTGGCGGTTTTGTCGAGGCGGAATTCAACACGACCGGCTTTGGCTTCTTTGATGGCGCGCGGCAAATCACCGGCGTTGACAACCGTACCGGCTTTGGGATTCGGCATCAAACCGCGCGGGCCCAGCACACGTCCCAGTCGTCCGGCTTTGCCCATCATATCAGGGGTTGAAATGGCCACATCAAAATCAGTGAAACCACCCTGAATTTTCGCGATCCATTCATCGCTGTCAGCCACATAATCGGCTCCGGCTTCTTCAGCGGTGGTGGCAGCTTCACCCTGGGCGAACACCAACACACGAATGGTTTTGCCCAACCCGTGAGGCAGAATGACCACATCGCGAATTTGCTGGTCAGCCTGGCGAGGATCCAGCCCCATGCGCATGTGCACTTCAACCGTGGCGTCAAAACCGGCATAACTGGTTTCTTTCACCAGCTGCAGGGCATCTTTCGCCGGGTAAACTTCATCAATATTTACTTTTTCGCTGGCAGCGAGGTATTTCTTTCCGTGTTTCGGCATGATTACTCCTTTGTGGTTATGACGGGCAAACCCATTGGTTCACCCTCCCACAGGTCTAAATAGTTAATCCACAACTTTCAGTCCCAGGCTGCGGGCGGTACCTTCCACCTGGCTCATGGCATCTTCCATATCCACTGCGTTCATGTCACTGAACTTGATTTCGGCAATTTCACGCACCTGGGCGCGGGTTACTTTGCCAACTTTATCGCGGTTGGAAGTTGCTGAGCCCTTGGCAATGCCAGCCGCTTTTTTGAGCAAAATGGCAGCGGGCGGAGATTTGAGGATGAAAGTAAAAGAACCATCGGTGTAGATGGTAATTTCCGCAGGAAGCACATCGCCCGGCCGGTTCTGAGTGCGGGCATTGTATTCCTTGCAGAAGGCCATAATGTTGATACCATGACCTGCCAGTGCAGGACCAATGGGGGGAGCCGGGTTAGCCTTTCCGGCTTCAATCTGTAAACGTACTACTGCTTTTAATTTCTTTGCCACAGGTTTCTCTCCTTTGTGGTATTGACGGGCATTTTATTTTGCCCTCCCACGAATGGTAAAAAAGCCTCTTGCGAGGCTGTACTCACGATTTTTCGACTTGCAAGAAGTCCAGTTCAACCGGCGTCTCGCGCCCAAAGAAGTTAACCATCACACGCACTTTGGCGCGGTCCATGTCGATTTCGGATACTGTGCCACGGAAGTCGTTGAAGGGGCCGTCAATGATGCGCACCCGTTCACCAACGCGGAAGGTAACCTTGATGTGCGGCGCTTCAGCTTCCATGCGCTTGAGAATCTGCGATACTTCTTCCGGCCGCAGCGGGGTTGGCGCATTGCCCATGCCCACAAAGCCGGTTACACCCGGGGTGTTGCGCACCACATACCATGATTCTTCTGACATGATCATGTTCACCAGCACATAACCAGGGAAAACATGGCGTTCCACAACCCGGCGTTTGCCGTCTTTGACGTCGATCTCTTCCTGGGTGGGAATGACCACGTCAAAAATTTTATCTTTCATGCCCATGGTTTCAATGCGCTGTTCCAGGTTGTGCCGAACTTTATTCTCATAGCCCGAATAACAATGCACAACATACCATGCGCGTAAATCGTTCAGTTCTTCTGGTATGAAGCCTTCTTCATCTTCTGAACGTTCTGCACGTTCTGAACGTTGCTCAGAAGCGCGGGGTGTATATCCAACAGGTGCATCGCTTAAAGGATTATTGGACGGCGTGTACTGTTCGCCGTTCTCCTCGGGCTGCCCGTTTGATTCGTTCTGAGTCTCATATTCCATAAAAACTACCTTGCCCTACTGCAACCTGATTCCAGGTTGGCGAACCGGTGATTTAAGTCAACAAGGCGGTGATGGACATGGAAAAGAGCATGTCCAACAAACCAAGCAATGCGCTCATCGCCACCACAACCAGGATGACAATGCGTGTCAGCCGCCAGGCTTCTTCAGTGGTAGGCCAGCTCACTTTATGAAGCTCACCCACCGTCTCGCGGAACCAACGCTGAATGGCGTTTGGCTTCTTTTCTTTTTCGTTTTTGTCTGTCACGCGTTGCTCCTTCGGTTAGCGTTTAAAACGCCGCCTCAAACGGACGGCGTTGTTTTACCAGGCAGGTCAGGCAGGAATCGAACCCACAACCCCCGCTTTTGGAGAGCGGTGCTCTACCAGTTGAGCTACTGACCTAAGGTTCAAAAGGGGTGCAGCCTGATGTCAAGCATTTCCGCTGCACCCCGATAAATCTAAACGTACTATTTGGTCTCGCGGTGCAAAGTGTGTTTGCGGCAGCGAGAGCAAAACTTCTGCAATTCCATACGCCCAGGATCATTGCGGCGATTTTTTTCAGTGGTGTAATTGCGTTCCTTGCATTCGGTGCAAGCCAGCGTTACAACCGGGCGGATATCTTTTTTAGATGCCATAGTATTTTACTCCCGGCTATCTCACGACAGTCGGCTCTCCTTACTACTCCAAAATCTTTGTAATAACGCCCGCGCCAACGGTCAGACCGCCTTCGCGGATCGCAAACTTCGAGCCCTGCTCCAACGCCACCGGCACAATCAGTTCCGCTTCCATGCTCACATCGTCACCCGGCATCACCATTTCCACGCCTTCCGGCAATTTCAGCGAGCCGGTCACATCCATCGTGCGGATGAAGAACTGCGGGCGGTAACCCGAGAAGAACGGTTTATGGCGCCCGCCTTCTTCTCGTTTCAACACGTACACCTGGCACATGAACTTGCGGTGCGGGGTGATGCTCTTCGGCGCCGCCACCACCATGCCGCGCTCCACATCTGTGCGCTCAATGCCGCGCAGCAGCAAGCCCAGGTTGTCGCCTGCCATGCCTTCATCCAGCATCTTGTGGAACATTTCCACACCCGTGCACACCGAGGTCTGAATGCGATCTTGCAAACCCACGATTTCCACCGGGTCGCCCACTTTGATGTGCCCGCGATCCACACGTCCGGTCACCACCGTGCCGCGACCTTTGATCGAGAACACGTCTTCCACCGGCATCATGAACGGTTTGTCCATTTCGCGCACCGGTTCCGGTATGTAGTTGTCTACCACTTCCAACAACTGGCGAATGCTTTCATATTCCGGAGCGTTCGGGTCCGTCGAGGTGCATTCCAACGCCTGCAGGGCGCTGCCACGCACAATCGGAATTTCATCGCCCGGGTATCCGTGCGCCGTCAACATCTCGCGCAGTTCCATCTCCACCAGCTCCAGCAACTCGGGGTCGCCCATCTGGTCAATTTTGTTCAAGTACACCACGATGCTCGGCACTTCCACCTGGTGCGCCAGCAGCACGTGCTCGGTCGTCTGCGGCATCGGTCCATCCGGCGCAGCCACTACCAGAATGGCGCCATCGACCTGCGCCGCACCAGTGATCATGTTCTTGATGTAGTCGCGGTGACCCGGCATGTCTACATGCGCATAGTGCCGTTTGTCGGTCTCATATTCCACGTGCGCAATGTTGATCGTGATGCCGCGCGCTTTCTCTTCCGGCGCATTATCAATCTGGTCATACGCTTTAAATTCCGCTTTCCCTTGCATCTGGCAGTATTTCGTGATCGCTGCCGTCAGCGTGGTTTTGCCGTGGTCGATGTGTCCCATCGTACCCACGTTCAAGTGCGGTTTGCTTCGGTCAAATTTCTGCTTCGCCATTCTTTCTCTCCTTAAAAACAAAAACAGCGTTTGTTAGTTTCTTTTTCGCCAGAGCCCTCAATGGGACTTGAACCCATGACCCCGTTCTTACCAAGAACGTGCTCTACCAACTGAGCTATGAGGGCGCTTTCTCCGCATGTTTCCATGCGGAGGACAACACAACAGTGGGCAGTGAAGGATTCGAACCTCCGAAGGCGTCCGCCAGCTGATTTACAGTCAGCCCCCTTTGGCCACTTGGGTAACTGCCCATTCTGAGTTGTTGCCAACTCGAGAGTGAGATCGTTCAAAATTGACCCATCTCACTCGCCAGCTTGCAACCAGAGCCGATGATGGGAATTGAACCCATAACCTACGCATTACAAGTGCGTTGCTCTGCCAATTGAGCTACATCGGCAAGTTGTTAATTTACTGATAAAGCGGGCTAAATTATACCAAAGCCCTTTATTAATGGCAAGGTTCGGTTTTGCCTGTGCGAGTTTTTTCCAGTTGGAACCGGTTTATGATAAGATGCTCCCGATCTTGAATCCGCGCGGCAGGAGTCTATCAAAGTTGGCGGTTTGAGTCAAGTGGTTGGATAAAACAATGTATAATCTTAGTTAATCGTGGAGATTTAATGGAAATTACCTGGTACGGTCATTCTTGTTTTCAAATTACCGAGCGCGGCCTGGCAACGCTGGTCACCGATCCTTACGATCACAACGAAGTGGGCTACGCTCCGTTGAAACTGAAGGCTGACATTCTCAGCATCAGTCACGACAAACCCGGTCACAACCTCCGGGCGGCCGTGGCCGGTAATCCATACGTGGTCAGCAGTCCGGGCGAGTATGAAGTCAAAGGGGTTTTCATTACCGGCGTGCACACCGGCCGCGTAACATCCCAAAATGAACCTCTTAACACGCTTTATGTTTTTGACTTCAATGGACTGAGTGTGGCGCACCTTGGCGACCTGGAACGAGTGCCAACCCAGTCAGAAGTCGAAGCCCTGGGCACTGTGCACATCGCGCTGGTACCGGTGGGCGGCGGAAACGGGTTGAGCGCATCTAAGGCTTCTGAAGTGGTGCGCCTGATTGAGCCCTCCATCGTCATCCCCATGCATTATGCCACGCCTGAAACGCATGTCTCACTCGATCCGCTGGGTAGATTTTTAAAAGAAATGGGAATCGATGATTTGGAGCCAGTTCCCAGCCTGATCATTAATGGTGTTGAACAGCTTCCTGAAGAAACACAGGTAGTCGTATTGAACCATAGTCATTGATGAGGAGTTCGTTTTGGCAGTCAAGTTGATCATGACCTGGGATATCTTCCCTGAACGCGAACAGGAATATTTCGAGTTCGTTGTGCGTGAATTTATGCCGTCAATACAGCGTTTGGGATTTGAACTGAGCGACGCCTGGGCAACTTCATACGGCGACCGCCCGCAAATTTTGGTGGGGGCCATGTTTCCATCACAGGCGCAGGTGCAAACCATGCTCAAATCTGCCGAATGGCTTGAATTGCGTGATAAACTTGAAAAATACGTTCGCAACTACAATCAAAAATTGGTTGAGGCCAGCGGCGGCTTTCAGTTTTGAGCACAGACTTATCAACACTCCCTGGATTCTCCCGCTATTTATTGGAATGGTATGAAGCGAACCACCGCGACCTGCCCTGGCGCGGTGAGTGTGATTCTTACAAGGTATGGGTTTCAGAGATCATGTTGCAGCAGACTCGTATTGAAACCGTCATTCCCTATTACCAGCGCTGGATACAGCGTTTCCCTGATTTGCCCTCTCTAGCGCAGGCTGATGAACAATGTGTGCTGCGCGCCTGGGAAGGGCTGGGTTACTACAGCCGCGCGCGCAACCTGCACAAAGCCGCCCGGCTGGTGATGCAAAACCACCAGGGCAAACTGCCGGCTGATGTGCGCCTGCTTCAACAACTGCCCGGCATCGGGCGCTACACCGCCGGGGCGATTGCCTCCATGGCATTTGGCATCGACGCCGCCGCCCTCGACGGCAACATCAAGCGGGTGCTGGCGCGCGTGTTCCATGTGACCCTGCCCATCGATTCGCCGCAGGGTTTGAAAGTCTTGTGGCAACTGGCCGCTGAACACCTGCCCCCCGGCCGGGCTGGCGATCACAACCAGGCGTTAATGGACCTGGGCGCCACCCTGTGCACCCCGCGTAAACCCGCCTGCGCCAGATGTCCATTGGAATCAGTTTGCCAGGCCGCCAGGCTGGGTCTGCAAGACGAACTTCCCATAAAAAAAGCCGCGGCAGCCGTTCCGCAAATCGAAGTTACGGCAGCCGTCATCTTTCAAAACGGCAAAGTGCTGATCACCCGCCGCCCGTCAAAGGGATTGCTGGGCGGGCTGTGGGAATTCCCCGGCGGCAAGCGCGAAGACGGCGAGAGCCTGGCCGCCTGCCTGCAGCGCGAATTGCGTGAAGAATTGGCCATTGAAACCAGCGTGGGTGAAGCGCTTGGTGAATATAAACATGCCTACACCCACTTTCGCGTGCGCTTGTTCGCTTTTCACTGCACCATCACGCAGGGCGAACCGCAACTGTTGCACGCCAGTGAACTGCAGTGGGCAGCGCCGCAAGACTTGGTCAACTTCCCGATGGGAAAAATTGACCGGCAAATTGCCCGCCGCCTGACTGATCTCAACCCCGGGAGCCAATAATAGATGAAAGGCGCGCAGCAGTATCAGGCAGAACGCGAGCAGATGGTACGCGAGCAGATACGGCGGCGCGGCTTGCTCGACGAGCGGTTGCTGAATGTTTTCAGGCAGGTGCCGCGTCATTTGTTTGTGTCACCAGCCGACCAGGCGCACGCCTACGACGACTACCCTCTGCCCATCGGCAGCGGACAAACCATCTCACAGCCCTACATTGTGGCGCTGATGACCAGCTTATTGGCTTTGCAAGGAGATGAAAAAGTGTTGGAAATTGGCACAGGCTCTGGCTATCAGGCTGCCGTGCTGTCGCTGCTGGCAAAGCAGGTTTTCACCATTGAACAAATTCCTTCGCTGGCAGAAGCCGCAAGCCGTCATTTGGAACAACTGGGTGTTGAAAATGTGGATGTACGCTGCGGAGACGGATCACTGGGATTGCCCGACGAGACGCCTTTTGACGGCATTCTCATCACTGCCGCGGCGCCGTCCATTCCTCAAGTGCTGTTGGATCAATTAAGTGAAGGCGGCAAACTGGTGGCGCCGGTGGGAGCCAAATACTATCAAGACCTGCGCGTCTATCAGCGCACAGGCAGCCAGTTCGATTATGATTCCATCATCCCGGTGGCCTTTGTGCCGCTGCGCGGCGCGCACGGATGGCAGCCCGGCGAGTGGGAATAATTAAAAGGAAACCACAGATGACCACAGATTTGCACAGACAAATAATTCATCTGCGTTAATCCGTGCCCATCTGTGGTTTTTTGTTATTAAACCTGGCTGACGGTTACAAACACCGTGGGCGTGCGCCCGGCTTCAGCCCGCAGATATTTGCGCATGGCTTTCACCACATCCATCTGCAAATTGCCGTTCGCCCGGCTGACCGTTTGTTCAATTTCAACTCGCATCTGCGCCAGCAATTCCTGGGCATCTCCGTCCATCATAAAACCACGGCTGATGAATTCGGGTTCTTTTACCAGCACCCCGGTATTTTTATCCAACACCAGGTGGGTAATGATCATGCCGTCACGCGCCAGGCTGGCGCGCTGGTTGATCACCTCAGCATCCACATCGCCCACGCTCGAGCCGTCTACAAACACACTCGACAGCGCCACTGTCTCACCCAGTTTCATTTGTCCATTCTGGAAGGTAATGGTCTTTCCATTCTCCAAAACCGCGATATTTTTGGGCGGAATACCCATCGAGCGCGCCAGGGCTTCGTGCTGCTTCAGATGGCGCAACTCGCCGTGAATGGGAATGATGTAACGCGGTTTAAGCAGATTGATCATCATCTTCATTTCATCCTGGTTGGCGTGACCCGAAACATGCACCGGCGCCACTTTATCATAGATCACATTGGCATCCAGTTTAAACAACCGGTTGATGGTGGAATACACTGATTCTTCATTACCCGGGATGGGATGGGATGACAGCACCACCGTGTCGCCGGGGCGAATACTGACCTGGTTGTGACGACCATTCGAAAGGCGTTCCAGCACCGAATTGGGCTCGCCCTGCGAACCCGTGCACATGACGGTCACCTGCCTGGCAGGCAGGCTGACTGCCTGATCGATGCTGATGATCATGGCCTCGTCAATTTGCAACAGTCCCAGGCGGCGGGCAATTTTCACATTTTCCACCATCGAGGTACCCATCAAGGCTAGTTTGCGGTTGTATTTGCGCGCCGCATTAGCCACTTGCTGCACACGTGAAATTAATGAAGCAAACGTTGCAATGAAGATGCGTCCGTGCGATTCACGGAATATCTGGTCAAACGCCGGAACCACAACCTGTTCGGTGGGCGTCCAACCTGGTTCCACCGCATTGGTCGACTCGCCCAGAAAAGCCAGCACGCCGCGCGAGCTGAATTCAGAGAGTTTTGCCAGGTCGGTCGGCCGGTTATCGGCGGGGGTCATATCCAGTTTGTAATCGCCCGAATGCACCACCAGCCCGGCCGGGGTTTGAATGCCCAGTCCAAGACTATCAGGAATGGAATGGCACACATGATAACCTTCCACCTGGAAGGGACCGATTTGCACCACGTCGCCGGCGTCCAGCAGGCGCAAATCAGCTTTGTCCAGCAATCCGGCGCGCTGCAATTTGTTGCGCACCAGTTCCAGGGTCAAAGGCGCTCCGTACACCGGCACGTTCAGCCGTTCAATCACATGATGAATGGCGCCAATATGGTCTTCATGACCATGGGTCAACACAATGCCGTGCACGGTGTGTTTGCCGTCCAACAGCACCTCAAAGTCGGGAATCAGGTAATCGATTCCCGGCATGTTCTGCTCGGGGAACATCAGACCCGCATCGACCACCAGCACATCTTTGCCGCCGTATTGATACGCGTACATGTTCCTTCCGATTTCACCCAGTCCGCCCAGCGGAAGGATTCGTAAGGTTTTTGCTTTGTTTTTCATTGTCCTCTACTTTTCACAACAGTACTAATAAAAAGCCTCATAGGCTTGTAAGGTCGTTTTAAAAAACGCCCTGGCAAAGACTGCTGCCATGGCGTTTTACAGCTCATCTCAAATGGATAACTGCCTCCCCCCAAGCACACATTCCACTCGAAAGCATTTTAACATATATGACCAAGTTTGTCAAAAACAACTGTATAGACTGTAAATACCACATCCTGACCCCCTGCCCGGGGTTATACCCTGTGATTCCATAATTAACAGGACAGAGACCAATGGATTTTCTTCAAAACATCAAACTCATTCAGGGCGGCATGGGGGTATATGTCTCCAACTGGCGGCTGGCGCAGGCTGTTGCCATCGAAAGACCCGGCATCACCGCCGGCACAGTCTCCGGCACCGCCCTGGATGTGGTGCACGTGCGCCTGCTTCAACTTGGCGACCCCGGCGGGCACCTGCGCCGCGCCCTGGCGGCTTTTGACGCCCGCTTTGGGGTTGAAATCGGCAGGAAAATCATCGAACGCTATTTTATTGAAGGCGGTAAAGCCCCCACTGAACGCTACAAATATGGCCCGCCGCAGACCGTGCGCACGCTGGACGGCGGCCGCATTTTTCCCCTAAAAGCCGGGCAAACCGCCCCCGTGACACTCTCGGTGGAGGATGAACTGGTTGAACTTCTGATCGCCACGGCATTTGCCGAAGTGTGGCTGGCCAAACAGGGGCACAACGGCATCATCTTTATCAATTTCTTACACAAAGTGGAACTTCCCCTGCTGTTTGCCATGTACGGCGCCATGCTGGCCGGTGTAGACGGCATTGTGGTGGGCGCGGGTAATCCGGAGGGGCTGCCCGCCGCCTGCACACGACTGGCGCAGCACCACCCGGTGACCGGTGAACTGCCGGTTCTATACCGCGAGTCGGGCGAGAGTTTTCAATTGCACTTCGACCCGCACAGCATCGCCGGCGGCAAACTGGCGCATGCGCCGCTCAAACGCCCGGCTTTCCTGGCCATTGTATCGCTGGAGAACCTGGCAGCCGCCCTGGCGCACAGCCCAACCCGGCCGCCCGACGGCTTCATCATCGAGCATCACACCGCCGGGGGGCACAACGCCCCGCCGCAGGGACCGCTGAAAAAAGATGACCTGGGGCAGCCCGTCTACAGCCAACTGGACGAACCCGATCTGGCAGCCATCCGCGCCGAAGGGCTGCCCTTCTGGTTGGCGGGCGGTTACGGCAGCCGTGAAAAGCTGCAAACCGCATTGAGCCTGGGCGCCGCCGGGGTGCAGGTTGGTTCGGCCTTTGCCCTGGCGCAAGAATCGGGCATGAATCCCGTGCACCGCAGCGCCATCTTCCAGGCGCTGCGCCGGGGCGCTGCCGATGCCGACCTGGTGAGCACCACGCTTTTTTCGCCCACCGGTTTTCCTTTCAAAGTGGCGCAGTTGAGCGGCACGCTCTCCGAAGAAACCGTGTACAACGCCCGCCGCCGGGTGTGCGACCTGGGCTTCTTGCAGCAGCGCGGATTGAGCAAGCCCGACGCCGACAGGAACCGCCGCCTGTTGCAACGCTGCCCGGCAGCCCCGCTGGATGACTTTGTGAACAAGCGCGGCCTGCCGATGAATGCCGAAGGCAAATGCTGCCTGTGCAACGGCTTGCTGGCAGGCGTGGGGCTGGGACAGGTCAACACCCAGTGCGGCGAAGAACCCGCCATCGTCACCCTAGGCAACCACCTGCGCGGTGTCCGCCGCCTGTCGCGCCAGGGGCAATGCCCTTACTGGGCAAAGGATGTGGTGGAGGATATCTTGCTACCCTTCCCGGGGTAAATCCGTAGATAGAGATAGCTGTTTTGAAATCCGTCAAATTTCTCTAGATTCGGAAAGGAATGTCATGCAATCCAAAACCATCCAGAAAATTGTCACTTTTCTGGTCATCACCCTGGTACTTTCTTCCATTTTCTACTATGCCATTCTCTCGGCGGGAACTGTTTATGCTGCGGGTGGCATCTACGTGTTTGGTTTAATGTGGGTGCCGGGCATTGCCGGGATCATCACCCAGCTAATCTTCGAACACTCGCTGCGCGGGTTGGGCTGGAAGCCGGGCAAGTTCAAATATCTGGCCATTGCCTGGCTGCTCCCGCTGGCATACTGCCTGGTGGTTTACAGCATCACCTGGCTGAGCGGGCTGGGCGGTTTTCCCAACCCCGAGTTGATGGCGCCCATTCAAGAACGCTGGGGCGGCCTGACCAGTTCACCTGTCGTACAAATTCTCATCACTGCCACCCTGGCCTCTTTCTTCGGCATGGTTGTCGGGTTGATTTCGGCGTTGGGTGAAGAAATTGGCTGGCGGGGGCTGCTCGTTCCCGAGCTGTTCAAGGTGACCAGCTTCACCAAAACCGCGCTGATCAGCGGCGCGGTGTGGACGCTGTGGCACTTTCCCCTGCTGTTCTTTGCCGACTACAACCTGCCCGGCGCCCCGCGCTGGTACGCCGGCCTCATGTTCGCGGTGATGGTGATCGGGATCAGCTTTGCGTTTGCCTGGCTGCGGCTCAAATCGGGCAGCCTGTGGACGGCTGCCATGTTCCACGCCATGCACAACGTTTTTGTTCAAACCATCTTCACCCCCCTGACCGTGCCAAACAAGATCACGCCCTACATCATCGATGAGTTTGGAGTCGGCCTGGCGCTGATGGCCGTTGTGGTGGCGCTGGTCTTTTGGAACAAACGCAGCGAACTGCCCCGAACGAAGGAAGAAGTTGTGGGGTAAGGTGTAGTTGTATTTCAGACCGCCAACCCAGACCACATTTCGGTCTTTGTCATTTCGACAAGCGCAAAGGATTGATTGGAGAATGCAGCAATGTGCGCGCGGAGAAATCCGAACGCGGGTTTGATAGATGAAAAAAAGATTTCTCACCCCCTTTTGCAACATCTGAGATAAACCCATTGTTTGAATCGGGGGTTCGAAATGACACAATTACCTGCCAATTTCAGAATGGATGTTAATCATTAAAAATTTTGTATGTGATAATTGAATCATGACCACCCTTACTTCCCTCATCGAACGCGCACAGCGCAGCCAGCACGGCTTTCTCGACATTCAGCAGGCCGCCGACGAAGTGTTCACCACGCACAGCCCCGCCGACTGCCTGGAAATAGCCCATCAACTCTATCAATCTGAAGTGCACCAGGCGCGCTGCCTGGCGGTGTTCCTCTTCGGCAGGCTGGCGGCCGGCCCGCCCCAAAGCATGGACTTCCTGCGGCAGCAGGTCAGCCGCGACGCCGACTGGCGCGTGCAGGAAATTTTGGCCAAAGCTTTCGACCGCTACTGCGCCGACACGGGCTACGAGCAGTCACTGCCGGTGATCGGCGACTGGCTGGCAGACCCGCACCCCAACGTGCGCCGGGCGGTCAGCGAAGGGCTACGCATCTGGACTGGACGCCCCTACTTCCGCGATCACCCCGAAGCCGCCGTGCAGATCCTCAGCCCCCTGCGCCATGACGAGAGCAAATATGTGCGCAAATCGGCGGGCAACGCCCTGCGCGACATCAGCAAAAAACACCCGGCGTTGATCGAAGCCGAGTTGCAGCGCTGGGACCTCAGCGATAAACGCGTGCTGCAAACCTACAAACTGGCCGGCAAGTTCATCCACAAAACACCCTGAAAGCGGGAATAGGGGCAATCTTTGTGTCAAATTTCACCAATTCCAATTTGTTTTATCTAAATTTTATGATAAAATGGAAAGGTCTTATAATCAGATTAGCGTTCACATTCAACCGCCATCTTTCGATATGAGATGGCGGCATATTTGTTAACCAGGATCTGCACAAGTGAAGGTAGAGGATAATCTTGGAAGTAAAATTGTATGTTGGTAACATGAGTTATGATACGACAGAAGATCAACTGCGTACCATGTTCGCTGAAGCTGGTACCGTTGTATCAGTAGACATTATTAAAGATCGCGACACCCGGCAACCCAAGGGTTTTGCATTCATCACCATGGGCAGCCAGGCTGATGCAACCAAAGCAATCAATGCGTTCAACGGCAAAGAAGTTGGCGGTCGTGCATTAACAGTCAACGCTGCCAGACCGCGTGAAGAACGCAGCGGCGGTGGACGTACCTATAACAGCTCAGGAAACCGCGGCGGCCGCGGCTACAACAACCGTTATTAATTCAACAACAATCAAAACTCCGCCGTTTCAGGCGGAGTTTTGTATTTAACGTTCACATCATTGGGGTACAATCACAGCCCGGCTATTTCAACGGAAACTCGATGCGCGTTTTGTACCCTTCCGGTGTGGCATCTTGCGGCCCATTGAGGTAATATTCGTAGGCGATGCCGGTGGTTTCGAAGCCGTTTTCTTTAATCAGGTTGTTCAAGGCCTCATAAGCGGGTTCCATCTTCTCGTAAGGCCCGGTGTAGTGACACACGCCGTATTTGCCAGCCAACACTTTTCCGGGTTGAATATCATCCTTGCCCGGCAGTTCTTTTAGCACCGGGAAACCCAGTTCCACGTCCAGGTTTTGCATGTCGAGGTTGTGATACATCACAAACGGCTCACCGGCATAGCGTTCTCCAATCGATGCCAGGTACTGCATAATTCTGCCGTATGACGCGCCGATCAATTGGGACAAGCCTTCCACCGGAGTGTGTGTACGGATGGTAAGCGTAGGTTGCTCTTCACGGTCTACAAATTCACATTCAAAAGACATTACAGCCTCCCTATGAAAAAAGTATTGGATGGATATATGTTATAATAGCACTTATGTTCTATTTAATCAAGTAGATTCCGGTTAAAATACAATTCATACGTCTTTTTTCCGGATCATAAGAAATTTCATCAAACGCTGGTGCGCGTGAAACAGGAAATACTGCCCCCAGGAGACTGAACCATGCCGTCCAATGACTTTCCCGCCATCTATGAACAACTGCGCAGCGTGCTGCAGCGCTCGGCTGTCGGCCTGAAAATTGCCCATGACCAGCCCGGCGACTTCAACCTGGTCACTCCTGGCGACACCCCCCGCCATCAGGAAATTTTCTTCGGAGCGGTCAAGATTCAGAAAAATTTCGTCAGTTATTACCTGATGCCCATTTATCTCTACCCCGATTTATTGGACGGCGCATCCAGCGGCCTGTTGCGGCATCTAAAGGGCAAATCCTGTTTCCGCTTCACCAGGCTGGACGACCGGCTGGTGGATGAATTGAGCCTGCTCACGCAGCGCGGCAAGCAGCGTTTTCAACAGGAAGGCTGGGCTTAAAATCACTTGACGGATGAGGGGGAAAGTATCAGAATTATGCGCTGGTGAATTGATCATGCAAAAACAATCCATCCTCAAACCCGGGCGCAAATTCCATTTGCCTTCATTTGACTTTTCGCACACATTCGCGGCATTCCAATACCGCAATTACCGCCTGTGGTTTATCGGGCAGTTGGCATCCCTGTTCGGCACCTGGATGCAGTCCACCGCCGAAGGCTTTCTCATCTATGAGCTAACCCATTCCGCCGCCTACCTGGGCATTGTGGGCTTTGCCAACGGCATTCCGGCCTGGCTGTTCATGCTCTACGGCGGGGTCATTTCAGACCGCATGCCGCGCCGCAATTTATTGGCCATCACACAAAGCATCATGATGGTTCTGGCGTTCATCCTGGCGGGTCTCACCTTTTCGGGCGCAATACAGCCCTGGCACATCATTCTGCTGGCCTTTCTACTGGGAATTGCCAATGCGTTTGACGCTCCGGCGCGCATGGCGTTCATTTCCGAACTGGTGGAACGTCCCGTGATGGGCAATGCCATTGCGCTCAATTCGGGCATGTACAACATTGCCATCGCGGTTGGCCCGGCGCTGGCAGGCCTGACCTACGCCTGGCTGGGACCCGCCTGGTGCTTTTCCATAAACGGCATTTCGTTCCTTGCAGTTATCGTTGCCCTGCTGTCGATGCGCATGCCGCCCTTCACAGCCGCCAATCAGCGCACATCTGCCCTGGGTGAACTGCGCGACGGGTTGAATTTTGTGGCCAAGCACAGCAGCGTCCGGGCTTTGATACTAATCGTTGGCGCAGCCACCCTGCTGGGGATATCTCACGCCACGCTGCTGCCCGAATGGGCGGTGGATGTGCTGCACGGCGGCGTCACCATCAACGGGCTGATGCTCTCAGCCCGCGGCCTGGGCGCATTGAGCGGGGCGTTAATGATCGCCTCGTTGGGGGCATTTCGTTTTCACGGCAAATTACTCAACCTGGGCCTGATCGTCCTTCCGTTTTCCCTGATGATCTTCAGTGTGCTCCGCTGGGCGCCGTTGGCGCTGCTGACACTGGTGGTGGTGGGTTGGGGATGGATCGTGACGGTGAATCTCTGCAACATTCTCACGCAGTCGCTGGTATCGGATGAATTGCGCGGACGGGTGATGGGCATCTTCTCACTCACCTTCCAGGGCACCATGCCCATCGGCGCCTTGCTGGTCGGTTCGACGGCTGAATGGATTGGCAGCCCCATCACCATTTTCAGCGCCGCCGCATTGCTTTTTCTTTTTGCCTGGTGGGTCTGGTTTCGCATGCCGCAGGTGCGCCGGTTAGAATAAATTTTTATCCGGTTGTTTTTCTTTTTATTAAAAATTTATAGGCAAAAACTCGCTTTTCTATCATGATATAGATAGCTTTTTTTGCATTTATGGAGGTATTAAAAATTCTCCCAACACTGGTGAAAAGAAAGTCCATATTTCCATCAAGTCAGACAACTCTGTGTTTATTTAAGATTTGTTCAACACGCAGTATTAAGCATCATGCAAAGTTACAGACCGACTATTTTTTTAATCCACCTTCACCCACTGGCCAGGTTAACCAGCATTTCTCACGGCAGGCTTTGGCGCCGCCCTGTTATATCTTCACCAACTCATCATCTTTTTTCAGAAATTACTTTCATTTTTCAATCCCTAGCGAATGGCATCCATCGAGATTTTTCATCCCGGTTTTATAAAGCGTTTTATTAACATGGCGAACAAAAAACAGCCGCCGTTCATTTTCGATCCAACAGGGAGGGATCCAAAAAATGATGACATGGTTCAACAACCTGAAAACACAGGCAAAACTGATGATCAGTTTTGTCACGCTGGTTTTGCTGCTGATCATTACTGCCGCTTTTGGCTATTTCAACAGCTATTCCATTAATGCCAATATTACAGCCATGTATCATGATCAGTTGTTACCTGTTCATGATATCGGCCTCATCCAGGAAAACCTGTACCGCATGCGGGGGGATGTTTATAAATATATTCTGCTTCCCAACGAGCAGGCAGACACCCTGGAGAGTATTAACGGAGATATTCAGGCCATCAATGAAGCCGAAGCGGCATATCGCAATTCCAATCTGACAGCCGAACAAAGGGCTGAACTGGAACGTTTCACCGTTGCCTGGGCTGAATACCAGGCCGCCGTGAAAAATATCATCAGCCTGGAAGACCAGGGCAAACACGAGCGCGCCCTGGCAAGCCTGCTGGACGGCGGGCGGGTGACCACCGCACGCGACGCAATCATGTCTGCTTCCAACAACCTGGCAGACCTCAACCTGCAATCGGCCAGGGATTTGGACAGAAAAAGCGAAGCCGATTTCACCCGCGTTACCTGGATGGTTATGATTCTGAGCATCCTGGCGGTTGGATTTGCCGCCGCCCTGGGGATCATCACCACCAACAGCTTCAACAAGCCGCTCAAATTAATGGCACTGGCCTGCCGCAACCTGGGAGTTGGCAACCTCAACCGCGACTTGCCGATTGAAGAGAAAATGCGTGTGATCACCCGGACAGATGAAATTGGCGAAACCGGCATCGGCCTGGCAGCCGCCGAAGAATATATGACCATGATGGCGGAAATCGCCGGCCGCATCGCAGCAGGCGACCTGACCATTGAGGTTATTCCACGCAGCGAGAAAGATGAACTTGGGCTCGCCTTCAAGCACATGATTGAAAGCCTCAACCAGTCCATAGGATCCGTGGCGCAAAACGCATGCCAGCTCGCCGCCGCATCCAACCAGCTTGCCGCCGCATCTGACCAGGCCGGTACGGCCACCTCGCAAATTGCCGCCACCATTCAGCAGGTGGCCAAAGGCACCGCCGACCAGACCGAAGCCGTCACCAGCACGGCCACATCCATGGACCAAATGGCGCGCGTAATTGAAGGTGTGGCGCGCGGCGCGCAGGAACAGGCCGGCGCGGTGAGCAAAGCGTCCGAGGTCACCGCGCAAATCAGCAGCGCGGTTGAACTGGTTTCGGACAATGTCCAGGCGGTCACCCAAAATTCAGCAGACACGGCTGATGCCGCCCGCAAAGGTTCGGCCATTGTCGCCAACACCGTGCAGGGCATGCACGCCATCAAAGAAAAGGTCGGCTATTCAGCCCGCAAAGTGCAGGAGATGGGCGAACGTTCGCAGCAAATTGGCATCATCCTGGAAACCATTGAAGATATTGCCTCGCAAACCAACCTGTTGGCGCTTAATGCCGCCATTGAAGCCGCCCGCGCCGGCGAACACGGCAAAGGCTTTGCCGTGGTGGCCGATGAGGTGCGCAAGCTGGCCGAACGATCGAGCAATGCCACCAAAGAAATTGCCGGGTTGATTAAGGGCATTCAAACCACCGTGGCTGAGGCTGTTGATGCCATGAAAGCAGGTGAAAGTGAAGTGGAAAAAGGTGTAACCAGCGCCCGGGAAGCCGGTTTGAGCTTGGAAGATATCTTGAAAGCCGCCGAAGACGTGCTTGCCCGGGCAACCCGGACGGTTGAAGCCACCGGCCAAATGGGGCAATTGATTGCCGAACTGGTTAACACCGTTGATACCGTCTCATCAGTGGTTGAGGAAAACACCGCCGCCACTGAACAAATGGCGGCCGGTTCCAGCGCTGCCAACCACGCCATTGAAAGTATTGCCGCAGTCAGCGAAGAGAACGGCGCCGCAATTGAAGAGGTTTCAGCCTCGGCAGAAGAAATGAGCGCCCAGGTGGAAGAGGTGAATGCCTCAGCCCAATCGCTGTCTGACATGGCTGTAAACCTGCAGAGAATTTGCGCGCAATTCAAACTTAATGGTACACAGGCTGCGCAGAACGATCCCGGCATTCCTTTAGACGAAGGATTTATCCCGGGCGAGAACGGGCATAGGAACACCGAAATGGCTTTCTCGTAAAGTTGGCACCGACCAGGGGCGCATGTGTCGCGCCCCTGTTTTTTTAACTGTATTCCTTACCTCTTCTGCATTGCAAAATACTCGGTTTTTTGATAAATTTAAAATACAGGGATACATTGGAACATTTCATGGGGGGGGCGATTATGCACGGCATTTTCATCACAGCTCGCTCCTGTTGTTGATAATTGGGATATTTTTTATGCCGCCTTCTAATGATTCTGATTTGGGCAGTAATAATGGGTTTGTTAAACCCATGTGTGCAAGCCACACGCACGTCAACCGCTGGGGTTTTGCCATCACCATCTTGATCTTGCTCATAACAGCCGGTTTTGGTTTTTTTTGGCACAGCTTTTACCGCGAACAATTGCTCCAACAAGAACGGGAAATCATAGCCAATCAGTTATTTCCCTACACCAAATCACTGGAGAATTCCATCAACCGCCGCTTTGCCCTGCTGGCAGGCTTGACGGCTTTCATCCACACCGGTTCGAATGATGGGCATCTGGACCAAAATTTCGAATCCTTTGCCGCCTCGCTCCACTCCCAGGCCAGCGGCATCCGCAACTTCAGCGTTTTCCCTGGCGGAGTAGCCAAATATGTTTACCCGCTGCAAGGCAACGAAGTGGTGATTGGGCATAACCTGCTCGAGGATGAGCGCCCCAATGTGCGCACCGATGTGCAGCATGCCATTGAAACCCGCCAGATCACTCTCAGCAGTCCCTACGAACTGCGCCAGGGCGGTTGGGGATTGGTGGCCCGCCAGGCAATTTTTATGAATGACCAGTTCTGGGGATTCGGTGCCATGGCGTTGGACATGCCGCCCATCCTGGAAGAATCCGGTATAGACCGCACATCCCCAAGCCTGCTATTCGCAATTCGCGGGCAGAATGGCCAGGTTATTTTTGGTGAACAGGAGATTTTCGAATCAAATCCAGTGGTTGAAGAAATCAGGTTGCCTGAAGCAACCTGGCAAATGGCAGCCATCCCGGCGGGCGGCTGGGGCAGCACTGTTCAAGACAGGTTACAGCAAATCGATATCAGCCTGGGTGTGGTGGGCAGCCTGCTGATGGTGGTGGCGGTGAGTTTTCTCACTTATCAAAACCGGCTGCAGCGCGAGGTCAAAATGCGCACACAGTCGCTTGCCCAACAGCACGATTTGCTAAACCGCCTGATGGAAACCAGCCCGGTGGGTATTGTGGTGATAAATAAAGAGGGTCAAATCACAAATGCCAACTTACAGGCGCAAAAAATTCTGGAACTGAGCCCGGAAGAGATCACTTCACGGGGCTACAATGCTCCTGACTGGCACATTTCTGCAATTGACGGCAGTACTTTTCCCGATGAGCAATTGCCCTTTGCGCAGGTTGCAACCTCCTTACAGCCGGTTTTTCACGTACAGCATAATATCGAGTGGGAGGATGGCCGCCTGAAAACGCTCTCAGTCAATGCCGCCCCGCTTTTTGACAAACAGGGCAAATTCGACGGCGTGGTGGCGGCCATAGAAGATGTCACCCGCAAGATGCAGGCTGAAAAAGCCCTGCTCGACAGCGAGATGCGTTATCGAAAACTATTTGAGAACGCCTCCGACGGCATTTTCATCAGCAACCAGGAGGGTTATTACCTGGATGTCAATTCGGTTGGTTGTTCCATAACCGGTTATAGTCGTGAAGAAATACTCAAGCTCAACCGGCGCGACCTGGTCATCTCTGAAGACCTGGCAATGCAACCCTTTCAAGATGACGAGTTAAGAATAGGAAAAACCGTTCTCACCGAACGGCGCTTCATTCGGAAGGATGGTTCGCTCATCGATGTTGAAATTAACGGCAATTTGCTGCCAGACGGTAATTTCCTGGGAATCGTGAGGAATATTTCTGAGCGAAAACGAGCCGAGGAGACCAGGCGCCAACTGGAAGAACGATTCAACAAAGCTTTTCATATCTCACCCGATGCGATCAATATCAACCGGCTCGTTGATGGTCTCTATATTGATATCAACGAAGGCTTCACCGCCATGACCGGCTTCACTGTTGAAGATGTGAAAGGAAAAACATCCAAAGAGATTGATATCTGGGTCAATCCAGCAGATCGGCAGCGGTTGGTGGAAGGTTTGTTGAAAAATGGGGAATATTTAAACCTTGAAGCACAATTTCGATTCAAGGACGGCGTCATCAGAACCGGTTTAATGTCTGCCAAGATCATCGAAATGGATGGAGAAACCTGCGTTCTCTCCATTACCCGCGATATTACCGAATTGAAGTTAACCAGGCAAGCACTGATGGAACAAGTGGAAGAAACCACCCACCGCACCTGGGAACTGGAAGCCCTGGCTGAAATTACGGCCTCGCTGCGCACCGCCCAAACCCGCGACGAATTGACCAGCCTGATGGTCAAAGAAGCCGTGACGGCGCTAAACGCAAATGCCGGCGCGGTTGCGCTGGTTGAAAACGACCGGTTAGTCTTCCCGGCGGCCGTGATGGAGTTTTCTGTGCTGACATGCAAAACCCTGCCGCAAAATAACAGCGCCCTGTGGCAAGTCATCCAAAGCGGTGAAATGATCCAAATTCTCACCCGGGAAACCATGCAAAAACATCCACCCGGTTTATTGGAAGAATATCTGCACGGCGTTCTTCCCTTCCGGGTAATTGCCCCGCTTAAAATCGAACAGCAAACCATCGGGGCGCTTCTGCTGGGATATGACCAACCGCAGGAATATGACGAGATGCGCCTGCGCCTGTTGACGGCCATTGCCGATATGGCGGGCAGCGCTCTGCACCGCATGGGCGCCGTTGAAAAACTGCAAAGACTGGTTTTAGACCGTACCCATGATCTGGACAGCATCTACCGCGTTACCTCAGCCGCCAGTGAAGCCAACAACCTGCAGCAAGGTCTGCAAAATGCCCTGGAACTGGCACTGGAAGCCATTCATTCTCCCAGTGGAAACATCTTCCTGCTCAGTGAAGATGGTCAAAGCATTCACCTGGCAGCCGATGTAGGCTTTCCGCCTGATGTGCATGAAAAACTGCTGGAATTAAAATTGGAAGACAGCGCCCAGGGTGTGGTCATTGCAAATAATGAACCTTTTATCATGCATGATATATTATCTGAAAAATATTCACTCTGGGGTAACCATCCATACCAGAAAATCTGCTACATTGGCATGCCCATGCGCGTTAAGGACCGGGTGATGGGTGTGATCAGTGCATTAAAAACCAATGGGCAGCCTTTGGAACTGGAAGAGATGACCCTGTTTTCTTTCATCGCCGACCATTTGGGGCTGCTGATCGAAAATATGCGCCTCAGCCAGCAGGCTGAGGCCGCCGCCGTCATAGAAGAGCGCGCCCGCCTGGCCCGCGACCTGCACGATTCAGTTACCCAATCATTATACAGCGCCACACTGTTCGCCGAGGGCGGGCGCAGCCTGCTGCAGCAGAACCGCATTAGCGAGGTGAATCACTACCTGGCTCAATTACAGCAAATTACCCGGCAGGCGCTCAAAGAAATGCGCCTGCTGGTCTTCGAACTGCGCTCTTCCGCACTGACCGGTACAGGATTGGCAGATGCCCTTCAATTGCGCCTGGAATCCGTGGAAGAACGTTCCGGCGTGCAAACCCTTTTTAAAACCAACAGTCTGCCCAATTTATCACTAAGACTGGAAGAAAACATCTACCGGATCGCCATCGAAGCACTCAACAACATCTTAAAGCATGCCAATGCCAGCCAGGTGCAGGTGTATCTGACCAGCACAGATAACATCCTGGAATTGATGATTGCTGACGACGGTAACGGTTTTAATGCTCAGATGGGCAAGCCCGGCGCCGGAATGGGGTTGACAAGCATGCGTGAACGCGCCTGTAAAATTGGCGGCGATCTAAACATTGCATCGCAGCCCGGTTCGGGCACAACCATCACACTCCGCCTGTCCATTGATCCAGAAAAAAATACCACTCTCACCGGGAAAGAGGAATGATGATAAGTGATAAGATCAGGTTATTAATCGTGGATGATCACAAAGTGGTGCGTGAGGGAATTAAAGCCTTCATACTACCCCAAACCGAGGTGGAACTGGCCGGTGAAGCAGCCGGCGGCAGGCAGGCGGTTGAACTTGCCATTCAACTTAACCCCGACGTAATTTTGATGGACCTGATCATGCCGGATATGGACGGCATTCAAGCCACGCGTGAAATTAAACAATGCCTGCCATCGGCATCCATTCTCATCCTCACCAGTTTTGCTGAAGATGAAAAGATCATTGCCGCCATTCGTGCCGGGGCGCTGGGATATTTATTAAAAGACTCATCACCGCAAGACTTGTTGGAAGCCGTGCAAACTCTCCACAGGGGAGAATCCTATTTTCCCCCGGCCATTGCCCGCAAATTGATCAATGCCTTTCAAACCCCGCCCGCCAGTGATTCTACACCTGGAACACTCACCGAACGCGAGAATGAAATTCTAATCCTGGTGGCGCACGGTTTATCAAACCAGGAAATTGCCGACCGGTTATTTCTGAGTCCCTGGACGATACGCACACACATCAGCAGCATTTTAAGCAAACTAAATGTGGAAAACCGCACTCAGGCCGCCCTGTTTGCCCTGCACAGCGGGCTGGCAAAACTCGACGATTAACTCCCCAACTGCTACTTAAGTGTGACTTGGACCGCTGAAAAAGCGGTCGTTTTATGTTGCCATCTTCCCCTTTACCGGGTGATGTGCCTTTCTTCCATGCCCTGTATGATCGATAGAGAAGGAATATCAAGGCATGGAGACTCTTCCACTTCAAGATACCTACAGTCAGTTATTCCTTATTACCCGTGATGCGCGGCGGCGTACCAACTTTGTTTCCATTTTAAAATCAATGCTTCAAATTGAACACGTTGCCGCCGTTGAGACCTTTGAACCGCATCATCTTTACCCCATCAAACGCAGTCGATGGTTGGTCATAATCGACCGCTCACTTAGCATCAATGAGGCACTGCATGAAATCGAACTTATCCGCCGCAGCGATTCGGCTGTTGATATTCTGTTAATCAACAATACACCGCTAAACTGCAATTATAAAGGCAGGAAATTGCCTGATGCCACACTGCCGGAAAACTTCACCATAAACGACCTGTTCACCGTAATTCATAAACTGCAAATCATGCGTAAGGACACACAAAAGTAAGCAAATACAAGGAGCGTGTTTATTTTATGAATAACAACAAAATTCAACAACCATGGAGGGAAAAGGATGAAAGCATTAAATAACCTCAAGATGAGCGTCAAACTGATTGGCGCATTTGTTTTTCTGGCAGTCATCACTGCAGTAGTGGGCATCATCGGTATCTTCTATATCCGCACAATCGATGCCGCGGATACACACCTGTATCAAAATTACACCGTTCCCATCATGCAGCTCGACAAACTGGGCATTGCCTTTCAACGCATCCGTGTCAACATACGCGATGCCATTCTGATCCCGGATGCTAAAACCAGCCAGCAAAAATACGACACCATCGCTCAGCTTTCCGATGAAATGGATGTCACAGCGGCTGAATATAAGGCATTAATCGTAACACAAGAAATGCAAGATCTGTTTACAAACTATTCAAGCGCCAAGGCAGCATTTGACCCCTACCTGGAACAAATGATCGCCCTGGACAAAGCCGGCAAAAGCGACGAAGCCCTCGACATTCTACTGGGCGATGCCTATCAAAGCGCCCGCACCACCCAGGATACCTTGACAGAAATGATGGCAACCAAGGTTGAAATGGCTCATCAAATAGCCGTGGATAACACCGCCGCCGCCAGGCAGGCTACCACCATCATGATCATTGTGATTGTGGCGGCGGTGGTTGCGGCAATCGGTTTTGGTGTGGTCATTGCCCGCAGCATCACTGTTCCACTCGGCCAGGTGGTGCAAATTTCCAACGCCCTGGCGGTGGGCAACCTGGTGCGCAATTTAAGTGATGAAGAGAAAGACAAGGTGCGCCTGCGCAAAGATGAGATTGGCGCGGTAGGCAAAGCCCTCGATGCGGTCATCCTTTACCTGCAGGAAACCGGCAAAGCGGCTGATACCATTGCCAACAATGACCTGTCTGTCAAAATTGCTCCCAAATCTGATCAAGACGAATTGAGGCATTCCTTTGTAAAAATGATCCAAAGTCTCAACCAATCGGTGGGCGCCGTGGCCGACAATGCCTGCCAACTGGCTGCCGCCTCGCATCAGTTGGCGCAGGCTTCCGATCAGGCAGGTTCTGCCTCCTCACAAATCGCCACCACCATCCAACAGGTGGCCAAAGGCACCGCCGACCAGACCGAAGCCGTCACCAGCACTGCCACATCCATGGACCAGATGTCACGCGTAATTGACGGTGTGGCGCGCGGCGCCCAGGAGCAGGCCAATGCGGTGGGCAAAGCATCTGAGGTAACCACGCAAATCAACAACGCCGTGCAAATTGTGGCTGGCAACGCCCAGGCAGTCACCCGTGATTCAGCCGAAGCCGCTGAAGCCGCTCGCAAAGGCTCAACTATTGTGGCACACACAATTCAAGGCATGCAGTCCATCAAAGACAAGGTGGGGCTGTCTGCCCGCAAAGTGCAGGAAATGGGCGACCGCTCACAGCAAATTGGCATGATCGTTGAAACCATTGAAGACATTGCCTCGCAAACCAACCTGCTGGCGCTCAACGCCGCCATTGAAGCGGCCCGCGCCGGCGAGCACGGCAAAGGCTTTGCCGTGGTGGCTGACGAGGTGCGCAAGCTGGCCGAGCGCTCGAGCAGCGCCACCAAAGAAATTGGAAACCTGATTCAGGGCATTCAAACCACCGTGGCTGAGGCTGTTGATGCCATGAAAGCAGGTGAAAGTGAAGTGGAAAAAGGTGTAACCAGCGCCCAGGAAGCCGGGCAAAGCCTTGAAGATATTTTGAAAGCCGCCGAGGCCGTGTTTGCCCAGGCAACCCAGGCGGCTGAAGCCACCGGAGAAATTGGCGTGATGATGTCTGACCTGGTCAGTGCAGTAGACTCGGTTTCGGCGGTGGTTGAAGAAAACACCGCCGCCACCGAGCAAATGGCTGCCGGTTCCAATGAGGTGAGCCGCGCAGTGGAAAGCATTGCCAGCGTGAGTGAAGAGAACAGTGCAGCCGTGGAAGAGGTTTCTGCCTCGGTGGAAGAGATGAGCGCACAGGTGGAAGAAGTGAACGCTTCGGCGCAATCGCTGGCCGATATGGCAGTTTCACTCCAAAACATTTGCGCACAATTCATCCTGGCAAAAAATGTCAGTGAATTTGGAAGCACAGAAAATCACAACGGCAATGGCCAACGGGCGCTTAAAGCAGAACTGGCAATCAGCGTCAACTAATTCAAATTTCACAACCGGGGGCTGCCGGTAAAACATACCGCAGCCCGTCGGACTTTTTATCAAAGGATAGCATCATGGAAATGCAACTGGTTGTGTTTCGATTGGCAAATGAGTTTTTCGGGATCGATATTGCCAGTGTGGAAAGCATTGTCAAAATGCAGGATATCACCCGCCTGCCGCAAATGCCGGATTTTTTGGAGGGCATCATCAACTTGCGCGGAAAAATTTTGCCGATCGTCGATTTGCGCAAACGTCTGAATTTACCCGCCATGGAAAAAACACTGGAATCGCGCATTGTGGTAACGAGTTTTTTCGCAAATACCATTGGTCTGATCGTTGACAATGTCGAAGAAGTTATCGACATCGATGACAACCTTATCGAACCGCCGCCTTCCATCACTTCGTCGGTGAACACCGAATTCATTCGCGGCATAGCCAAAACCGGGCAAATGTTAATCATCTTGCTCGACCTGGAAAAAGTACTTCAATCCAAAGCAGCGATACAGGCAGCAGCCTTACAAGTTTAAGTGGCATATTGTTAGTATTGGTATCCCTGATTAAGATATTATTGTTTTACTGGTACCCCTTTTTAACCTGGCAGCGCCCCATTTTTCGCCAGTTAGGGGCGCTGCCAGGGACATTATAGAAGACGCTGGCAGGTATGATTCGAAAATTGTTTTCTGGATTGCACAAGGGTTTGCTGATGACCATATTGGTAATAACATTACCAATTATAGGGTTATTCATCGCATCTTCGATTGAACAATACCATCTGGCAAAGGCTGATCTTACCAATAAAACCGAACAACTTACCCGTATTACGGTTAACCAACAAAAACAGTTGCTTGAAGATACACGGGGAATTCTCATTACGATTTCCGAACAATTTGTGAATAACGAATACGCTCCAGCAGAATGCCAGCATTTTCTCAATGACTTATTGCAACGTTTTCCTCAATTTGCTGATCTGGCTATTGTCAACCCGAATGGAAAATTATATTGCAGCGCAAGAGTTGATTCAGAACAATTGAATTTTGCCGATCAATCCTGGTTTCAACTGGCCGCACAAACTCAAGATTTCGTTGTTGGAAATTACCAGCATGGAAGCTCAGCAGGTCGCTCTATGCTCACAGTGGCCCATCCAGTATTGAACCATCAAAATCAGGCGCAATTCTACATGGTTGGCTTTCTCGATCTGGATTGGATCAATCAATTAGCTTCACAGGCAAATCTTCCCGAAAAAACCACCATCACGTTAATAGACAACCAGGGAATCATCTTTGCCCGGTATCCCAATCCACAAAAATTCATCGGAAAGTTCTATCACCAAACCGGTTTGTTGAAGTTAGCCAACGAAAAATACCAGGGCAATGCCGAGGCCACCGGCGTCGATGGCATTCAACGTTTCTACAATTTTGAACTTCTACCCTATTCACAAAGCGCCTTCATTATCGTGGGCATTCCCAGCGCCGGGGTCACACAACCCATCACCAACCGGCTGGTGCGTGATTTGCTGGGATTGGGAATCGTTTCCATTCTGAGCCTGACACTGGCAATTTATACCGGTAACCGCATGCTCATCAGCCGTATAGAAAACGTGGCCGCCGCTGCAAAAAAACTGGCGGTTGGCGACCTCAACGCGCGCGCGCAGCTTCCTCCCAGCACCAGCGATATTTACACCCTGGCCTACTCATTCAATGTTATGGCAGACCAATTGCAAAAGCAGCAAATGGAAAATGAAGGGTTTGTAACCGCCCTGCAGCACAGTGAAGAGCGATTCCGGTTGTTGTTCGAACAACTTACAGTTGGTTTTGCTTTGCATGAAATCATCCTCGATGATCAAGGTGTTCCCGTTGATTATCGTTTTCTGGAAATCAACCCTGCCTTCGAAAAACTAACCGGGCTTGAAAAAGAAGAAGCTGTTGGAAAGACCGTACTGGAAGTGCTGCCCTCCACTGAAAAATATTGGATTGACACCTATGGCCAGGTTGCCCTCAGCGGTAATCCGCAACAAATAGAAAATTATTCCAGAGAGTTGAACAGGCATTATTCAGTCAATGCCTATTCGCCAAAATTTGGGCAATTTGCGGTGCTGGTAAAAGATGTGACCGATCAGAAACAGGTGGAAAAAATTCTAAAGCAAAACATCCTTCTATCGGAAATACACATCAAACGATTGAATAATCTACGGCGAATTGATCTCGCCATTACCCAGTGTGATGATTACGAAATTATGTTAAATGAAATCCTGGGCGCTGTGCGCGATTCTCTGGGTGTTGAAGTGGCCGACATATTATTGACCGATGAAAGGCATGAAATTTTTCACCTGGCAGCAATAAAAGGCGTTGAGAATGGAGATGTATTGTGTTCAGAATTTCCCGCAACCGATTCTTGTCTGTCATTGGTGTTGCAAGACCTTGAAACCATCCTTTCTCACGAACACGGCTGCAAGCATGTAATCCGGCGCTTTCGAAAAAAATTCGAATTTCACGGTATGACCCCCCTGACTGCCAAAGGAGAGTTAAAAGGGATACTCGAAATTTATCATCCCGATACACCCGAACTGGAAGAAGGCTGGAAAGAATTTTTCTACGCCCTGGGGTTGCAAGCCGCCATTGCCATTGATAACATCGATTTACAGGCGCGCCGGCAGCAGGCAAATTTCGAACTCATCCAGGCTTATGATGAAACCATTAAAGGCTGGTCGCAGGCACTTGACTTGCGCGACCATGAAACCGAGGGACATTCTCAGCGCGTCACAGAAATGAGTTTGCTTCTGGCGCGTGAAATGGGTTATCCCGAGAATGAACTGGAGCACATTCGGCGCGGCGCTTTGCTGCACGACATTGGCAAAGTGGGCATTCCCGACAGCATCCTGTTGAAACCCGGCCCGCTCGACGCAAATGAATGGGAAATCATGCGCCGACACCCGGGTTATGCCCGCGATTTGATGACCCCCATCGCGTTTTTGCACCCGGCTATGGATATCCCCTACTGCCACCATGAAAAATGGGACGGCACCGGTTATCCGCGAGGGTTAAAGGGAGAAGAAATTCCCCTGGCAGCGCGCATTTTCGCCGTGGTGGATGTGTGGGATGCCCTGCAATCCGACCGTCCCTATCGCAAAGGCTGGCAAAACGAAGCCATCCATGCCTACATTCAAGACCAGGCAGGCAGCCACTTTGATCCACAAATCGTGGATGTGTTTATCAGGCACTATAATAAAATTACCCGGCCCCTGCACTCCAGTTCATAAAGGAATATCAAGCACGCATCAAAGAAGTGGATTGATTGGATTTCGCGCCTGCCACGTCGGGCTCCATCCCTCCTCGCAGCGACAATCATAAAAATTCTTCGAGGTGGCAACCTGGGGAGAAATAAAATAAAACAGGGACGAACTTTTCATCCGTCCCTGCAATTTCATTTCAGGCAAACACTAGGCGTTGAGCGGCTCGCCGTTCACCGCGTGCGCGGCTTCCATCAGCACTTCGCTGAGGGTGGGATGCGTGTGCACGTTGCGGGCAATTTCTTCAGCCGTCATTTCAGAGCGCTGCGCCAGGGTCAATTCGGGCAGCAATTCAGAGGCTTCGGGCCCCACCATCACCGCGCCCAAAATTTCACCATATTTCGCATCAGTGATCAACTTGGCAAAACCGGCGCCTTCACCCAGGCCCAGCGCTTTGCCGTTGGCCATAAAATTAAAACGGCCGACTTTGACATCATAACCCTGCTCTTTGGCCTGGGCTTCAGTCAGGCCGAAAGAAGCCACCTGCGGGTTGGAGAATACCGCGCGCGGCATCATGCGGTAATCCAGCGTGGAAGTTTCGACACCGGCAATGTTCTCGGCAGCCGCCACAGCCATGGCAGATGCCACATGCGCCAGCAACAGTTTGCCGGTCACGTCGCCAATGGCATAAATGCCCGGCACGTTGGTGGCCAGGCGGTCATTCACTTCAATGAAACCGCGTTTATCCATCTTGACGCCGGCGGCTTCCAGGCCAATGTTGGCTGTGTTGGGTTTAAAGCCAATGGCAACCAGGGCCTGGTCGGCCTCGAGGGCTTTCTCACCGGCTTCAGAACTGACCTTGACCACCACGCCTTTGGCGGTCTTTTCAATACCCAGCACCTTGGTTGAAGTGAGCAGTTCAACGCCGCGTTTCTTGAAGGCGCGCGCCAGTTCTGCGCTGGCTTCTTCGTCTTCCAGGGGCAGCACGCGCGGCAGCATTTCCACAATGGTCACCTTGGTTCCGTAGGAGCTCCACACGGTGGCAAATTCGACGCCAATGGCGCCTGCGCCAATGATGACCACTTTTTCAGGGCGGGTTTCCTGCAAAATGGCCTCGGTGTAGCTGACGACCTTTTGGCCATCAACCTCAACGCCCGGGATGTTGGCTGAATAAGCGCCGGTGGCGATGATGATGTTTTTGGCGCTCACTTCTTGCGTTTTGCCGTCTTCACCGGTGACAGCGATTTTGTCACGGGCGGTCAATTTGCCCGCGCCCATAAACACATCGATATTATTCTTTTTCATCAAAAAGCCGACGCCCTTGGTCAACCGGGAAGATACCTGCCGGCTGCGTTTGACGGCGGCGCTGTAATCAACTTTTAAGTTATCGACCTGGATGCCAAACTCGCTGGCGCGTTCGCGCAAAGTGTGCACCAGTTCAGCATTCTTCAACAACGCCTTGGATGGGATGCAGCCCACATTCAGGCACACACCGCCCAGCCATTTTTTCTCAACAATGGCGGTTTTTAGTCCCAATTGGGCAGCACGAATGGCGGCCACATAACCGCCAGGGCCTGCCCCCAGCACAACCACGTCATATTTTACGCTCTCGCTCATTTTCAACCTCACAAAACCGAATCGATGGATAAAATTGGATTACCAACGGTTCATTTTACTACGATTTGGAAAGGGTGATTTCTCTTTGAACAGACTCGATCACTTGTTCAAGTCTTACTTCCAATTTTCCAGGCACTCCGCCACATCAGCGGTGAAGTTTTCAGCCAGGCTAAAGTCCAGGATGCGCTGATCAAAAGACAGGGACAGGCAGGCCAGTGGGCGAATGGCAATGGCATCATCGGCCACCACCGGGCGCTGGCGCACCGCCCCCAGGCACAGCGCGGCGCATTCGGGTGGGTTCACCAGCGGAAAATACGCCAATGCAGTGCTGTCTTCACGATGAAGTACACTAAAGGTGCCCCCTTTCAATTCAGCGGCTTTCAAATCGCGCTGCACAGCGCGTTCCTGCAAATCTTGCGCAGCACGCGCCAGCGCCAGCAGGGTCATCTCATTTACTCCTCGCAGCACCGGGATGATGGCGCCCTGCCCCTCGATGGGCGTTTGAATGCCAATGTTGATTTCACTGTGCAGCAAAACGCCGTTATCCATCCACGAAGCATTGACCAGCGGGTATTTCTGCAATGCCGCCGCGCAGGCGGTCAACAGGTAGGGCAGCAGGGTGAGATGTGCGCCGCTGTGCGAGAACAACGCGCGGTTGGCTGACTGGTGCGCCAGCACCTGGCGCAAATCCACTTCAAGCATCAGCGAACCCTGCGGAATGGTTTGCTGGCTGAAAACATATTGGCCGGCGTTGTACTTTTGCATGGCCGAAAGCGGTTGTACCCGGCTGGCAGGGCGCACTGAAATTTCAGGCGCGGGGGCGGTGGAAGTGCGCACAGGCCTGGCATGGTTGCGCGACTGCACAAATTCTTCCAGGTCGTGGCGGGTGATGCGCCCGTCTTGCCCGGTGCCCTGCACCTGGCGTAGATCAACGCCGTACTCACGCGCCATGCGCGCCACCACCGGCGAGATGAACGGGCGCTGCTCGCCTTCTTCGACGCCCACCGGGGTTGATTCAGGCTCTGAAGCAATCGACTCTGTGGAAGACACCACAAAGGACGGCAAATCCAGCGGCGCTACTTCGCCAGGACTGCCCACCCATGCCAGAGGTGTTCCGCTGCCCACCCTGGCCCCCACCGACAGCATGGTACGCAGTAACATCCCGCTCACCGGGCTGGGCACAATCACCATACCCTGCCCGGTCTTGATTTCCAGCAGCGGCTGACCACTGGTGACCGTCTCGCCCACCTTGCGCAGCCAGTGCGTGACAATGCCGTTAATTTCCGGTTTTCCTGCCTGTGGAAGTGTGATCAGGGTTGGCATATTCCCTCCTGAAGGGATTAATAAGCTGCCAGCGAGAGAATGGCAGCGGCGATCTTCTCCGGCGTGAGGTAAAAATTTTCTTGCAGCGAGCGGCTGAAGGGCGCGGCCGGCGAGTCAGATGTCGCCAGCCGGCGCACGGGGGCATCCAGCGCGGTGAAGGCTTCTTCGGCAATCACCGCCGCCAGTTCAGCTCCATATCCGCCGGTCAAATTATCTTCGTGCACAATCAACGCCTTGCCGGTTTTTTGCACCGAGATCAATACAGTTTCGCGGTCCAGCGGCGCCAGGGTGCGCAAATCGACCACTTCGGTTTCCACGCCGCGCCGGGCTGCCAGTTCAGCCGCCCGCAGCACATAGGTGTGCATCATGCCGTAGGCATAAACCGACACATCTTTGCCGGGGCGCGAAACCCGCGCCGAACCGATGGTCACAAAATAGTCGCCGCCGGGCACTTTCCCGCGCAGGTTGCGGTAGCCTTTGCGCGCCTCCAGGAACAGCACCGGGTTGGGATCGCGGATGGCAGCTTTTAACAGCCCTTTGGCGTCGTAGGGTGAGGACGGAACAATCACTTTCAGGCCGGGCACATGACTGAAAAAAGCTTCCACGCTTTGCGACTCATACAATCCGCCGCCCACGCCGCCGCCATAGGGTGCACGAATCACCAGCGGCGCCTGCCACACTCCGTTGGAGCGGTAACACATGCGGGCGGCTTCATTGACAATCTGGTGAAAGCCATAAGCCAGGATATCTGCCGCCTGGATTTCCACCACCGGCAGCAGGCCATAGAGCGCCATGCCCACGGCAACGCCCACCTGCGCCGAAATGGAAAGCGGCGCTTCAATCACACGCTTTTCGCCAAATTTTTCAAGCAAACCATCTGTCACCCGAAAAACGCCGCCGCGCGCGCCGATATCTTGCCCAATCAACACCACGCGTTCATCGCGCGCCATTTCTTCATCCAACGCCTGGCAAATGGCTTCCACCAGGGTCACAACACCCATTTTGGCATCAGTTTCAGGCATGGCGGCTATCCTCAGCAAACACAGGAAACGGGCTGTCCACTGCTGGCGGGTAGGGCGCTTCTTCTGCGTCACGCACAGCGTCTTCCACCAGTGTCTTGACTTTGGCTTCCATTTCACGCAGCATGGCAGTGGTCAGCACCCCATCGTTCTCCAGCACCAGGCGGGTGTGCGCCAGTGGATCCAGCGCCTCGTAGCCTTCCACCTCCTGGCGTGTGCGATAGGTGCGGTCATCGTCATCAGACGAATGCGGTGGAATACGGTTGACTTCTGCTTCCACCAGGGCAGGGCCATCACCGCGCCGGGCGGCTTCAACCGCCTGGCGCACAGCGTGATACACCGTCTGCCAGTCGTTGCCGTTCACAGTCACACCCGGCATGCCCAATCCCGCCGCCTTCTCGGACACATTTTTCACGGCCATTTGCTTTTCTTGCCGTGTAGAAATGGCGTAATGGTTGTTTTCCACCAGAAAAACCACCGGCAGCTTGTGCACAGCCGCCCAGTTGGCGGCTTCATACCAGTCACCCATCGAGGTGGCGCCTTCGCCGCAGGCAGCCAACACCACCTGCGCACTGCCGCGCAGTTTCATGGCATGCGCCACGCCCACTGCGTGCGGCATGTGACCGGCTGCCAGCGACGTGACGCTGATGACATTGGCCGAACGCAGCCCCCAACTGCCGGGCAATTGCCGCCCGCCCGAAGCGGGATCGCCCTGTTTGCCCATCAATCCCAGCAAAAAATCGCGCGGGGCAAGCCCCAGCGCCAGCAGAAGGGTCAAATCGCGATAATAGGGCGCCACCCAGTCCTGCCCTTTTTGCAGGGCAAAAGCGGCGGCGGCCTGCGCGGCCTCATGGCCAATGGCTGAAATGTGATAGGTGATTTTACCTTCGTGGTGCAGCCGCCAGGCACATTCATCCAGCCGCCGCGACAGCAGCATGAACCTGAACAGTTCCTTTTTCTTTTCCGGAGTCAATGTCATGGGCATGTCTCCTTATCTAATCATAAACCCTAAACCCCTCCGCGAGTCGCGAGCCGCGCAGGCCCACCACCGGGTTGGCAATGGGCACACACGGGAAGGGATCGTACCAACACTCTGAATAGGCGTCGGCGCACCACAGGCTGGTGTTTTTCAAATCACAGCGCCGGGTCGGATAGGTCCAATAATCGCGAGGCAAAATCCACCGCGCCGACAAATCTTTGGTATTAAAGGAGCGCACCAGCACCAGCCCCTGGTACAGCGCCAACAGCAGCACCACAACCTGCATAAACAACTGCGGACGTTTCAGCCAGCGGCGGGCAGCCGCCTCAGCCAGCAGGAAAACCGGCGCAACCGTGAACACCAGCAGCGGCAGCAGCCAGCCGTAGCCAAAGCGGATATCCGGCGCGCTGAAGAACCAGTAGGCAGCCCCGCACAGGGCCGTCAGCACTGCCAGCCACACGCGGGCAAACTGCCGCGCCAGGCGGCGCAGCCCCGACAGCAGCCACAAACCCGCCAGCATCAACGGAGCCGCGGCCGCGCCCAGCACAATGGCGCGCCGGTTGGCTGTCATTTCAGCAAACCATAACCTGGTGCGCCCCTGGAAAGAACGTCTAAAAACAATGTCAATATCGGTCGCCGGGTCAATCGCCCAGGCTTTGATGTAGTCGCGCTCCAACTCGGCTGTGCGGCGGGGAATCTTCCAATCCACATCGAACAGATCCACCTCGGGCAGCGGATAGACCAGGTAGCCTGACAGGATCACGTTGCGCGCCATCCACGGCGCAAGGATGAGCAATCCCAGCCCCGCCAGGATGAAAATGCGTTTGAACTCGCGCGAACGCAGCAGTTGCACCCCCAACCCGATCACCAACATCAGCACCGGTGCGGCTGAAAGTTTGACCGTGACGCTGTAGAAGCACAGCAAAAAGATGAACAGGGCGTGACTGCCCAGTCGCTTTTCGCCGCTTTCCACGCGTTTCATCCATTCCACCAGCAGCATCCACAACAGCAGGGTCACCGGCAAATCGGTGCCGGGCGATGAGATTTCTGACGCCAGCACTTCAAACGACAGGGGCAGCAAAAACAGGCTGAACACCCCGCTCAACGGCAAGGTTTGTTCATTTTCTGTTTCCTTGCGGCGCAGCAGCGCCAGCACACCATCGAAAAAGTACAATGTGGTGAGCAGGAACAGCACACTGGCCACCAGGTGAAAAGACCACAAATCCAGAAACTTCAGGCTGAACAGGGCATGTGTAACCAACCAGCTTGAGTTGAAAGCAAAGCGCGTGTTGAGGTTGCCCAACCCCGGCACCACGCCGTAGGTCTCAATCCAGCGAATGGCCTGGGCGTGATAAATGCCCGTGTCTGGATTGGAAGGCGTGTGCGTGGCGTTTTCAAAAATGGTCAACACAGCCAATGCCAACAGCAAGCCGCCCAAAACCGGCATTTTTTTCCACTCCGGTCTGGTGAACTGTCCGCTGCGCAAACCCCAGGCTGCAATGGCTGCGGCGCCCGCCAGCAGCCCCACAAACGCCCACAGGCTAACTTTGCCAAACAGTGAGAAGGTCTGTGCGTAGGTTGAAACCACCACCAGACCGGTCAACGCCGTGAGGGTGAAGTGGTGCAAACCGCTTGACGGCGGTTCATCGGCCTGCTGCGACAGCAGCGGGCGCAGGGCGCGCAGTGCACCCCAACCATAAATCCAGATGATTCCCAGGATAAGTACCCACAAAATCAGGGTTGCAACCATGCGCTGTCCTCCATCGATGCGCCTGTCAACTTGTAAATTTGCAGCAGCGGCACACCCTGCACAGCAATTTCATGCAGCGGCGTACGGTTTTGTACGCAATCAAGCGCCACATCATCATAAAAACCCGGGCGGGTAATGAACATCACATACACCGGCCGATCCATATCCTCCAGCAAAGCGGCATCCTGTTTACCCAGCGCCTGGATATCCTCGCGTAAATACAGCGGCGCGGTCATTTGCACCAGCCAGTCACCCACCGGCACATACACCACCGCCTCGGCTTCGGCGTGCCGGCTCAACCACAGCATACCAGGACGGTAGGTGGCACCCCAGTAGTCGGTGGTTTCGGTCTCGCCAAATTTGTGCACCGCCCCAGGCAAACCGCCGTACAGCGAATTGAAATAGATATGCTGGTATGCGCCGTAATTCACCGCGATAGCGGCGGTTTGCGCGGCAATCAACCCCACAATCATCACTCCAGCAGCAGTCTTAAAAGCCGGTTTGCACCGTCCAAACCAGTCAAGCAGCGCCTGTGCAGCGCAGCCCGCCAGCAGGCAGGCCGCCGGCAAAAATTCCAAAAAATGGCGCACGCCGTCGAAATTGGCCATGCCGGGCAGCGAAATGCGCACAATGGGGAACAAACACCACACCAGCAGCAGGCGCTGCAGCGGCTGCCGTCCCAGCGCCGTGCACTGCACAGCCAAAGCCAGCCCCACCAGCAGCAATGCAAGCATCGTTTCGGGAAGCACCGCGGCGGTCATCTTCCACGGCTGCCAGTTCCACATCACATCCATGCTGCGCCCACCCTGGCTGGCGATGTAGCTGAAATATTCGCGCACGCGCAGCGGGTCGGCGTACAGGTAAGGCCAAGAGGTAAAATACAGCGCCGCGCCGCTGACCGCCATGAGCGCATATTGCCCCCAGGCAGCGCACAGGTGCTGCCATGATTCTTTCAAGTTCAAGGGCAGCACGCCCAACGCCAGCAGCACCGGCAGAAAAACCGCGTTGGCCTTCACCGCCAACGCCGCGCCGAACAGCAGTCCCACCCCCAGGGCGCGCCGCCAGCCCGGTTTTTCGTACCAGCGCCAATAAGCCAGGATGGTCAACGACATGAAGATGGTGGTGGGAATGTCTTTCACGTTGAAGTGCAGGTCGGCCCAGAAGCGTGGAAACACCGCCAGCAGCAGCACACCCGCGAAAGCCGCAAATTTTCCCAGGCGCGGCGCGGCAAACGCATACAACAGCCACAGGAAAACCGCCGAAAGCGCCAACGTGAACAGGTGCCAGGCGTCCACCGCGTCCAGCCAGTTCAGACGGTAGGCGAACAGGTGCATACCAGCCGCCGACAGGGTGTCAACCAGCGCCGGGAATTCGTAGGGATAGGCGCGGAAGGGCGCCAGGGATGTGCGCAAGGGCAGGTGTCGCAAAAGCGACAGATCTGCGCTGAAATCCAGGAATTTCCCTTTAAACGTGGTCAGGTAATAAAAATAACGCTCACCAAAAAACACATTGCCCAACCCCTCGTCCCAGGTCAGGCCGTAAAAACGCAGGGTGGCAATGCCTATGATCAGGTAAAGCAGCGCCAGGGCTGCCATCAGCCGGCGGTCGCGGGTGCTGATCCACGCCAGCACGCGCCGCAGGGGTGTTTGAGATGGAGATAAGGAAGATGGTTGCGACATGGGAAAGGTTTCTCTCAACGGCGCACAATGGCATCAGTCATGCGGACCACCCGCAGCATGGCGTTTACATCGTGCACACGCACCACATCAGCGCCGCGCGCAATGCCAACCGCCACCGCGGCGGCAGTTCCTTCGACGCGCTGATCGGGCGGCAGGTTCAGTGTATATCCGATGAAGGATTTGCGCGAAGGGCCCAGCAGCAGTGGGTAGCCCAGCGCGCGGATCTCACCCAGGCGGTCAATCAACTCCAGGTTTTGCTCCACTGTCTTGCCAAACCCGATGCCGGGGTCGAGCAGGATATGCTCATCGGGAATGCCTGCCGCCTGCGCCAGCTGCAGGCTGAGGCGCAGTTCGGCAATCACATCTTGCAGCAGGTTTTCATATTGCACACCCACATAGCGCCCGCCCAGGCGCGCCTGCAAATCGGCGTCTGCCGGGCGGCTGCGGTTGTGCATCAACACCACCCAGGCGCCGGCGCGGGCGATCACCTCGCCCAACTGTGGGTCGGCGCGCAGCCCCCACACATCATTAATCCAGTGCGCCCCGGCCTCCAGCGCCGCCTGCGCCGTGGAAGCCCGGTAAGTATCCGCTGAAATCAGCACATCCAGGTCAGCCTTCACCAGGGCTTGCAGCACCGGCAGCAAACGCTGCTGCTCTTCGTCAGCCGTCACGGTTTGCGCGCCAGGTCGCGTGCTTTCAGCGCCCAGGTCCAAAATATCAACCCCGGCCTGCACAAATTGCCGCGCCTGCTGCAAGGCAGCAGTCACCGGATCGGCTTCGTTCAACAACCCGTCACCCGAAAAACTGTCGGGGGTCAGGTTGACAATGCCCATCACATAGGTGCGTTTGCCCCAATCTGGCGCAAAGGGAATCTTTTTCATGGTCAAACTCCGTAAGGGGTTACGTCCCCGGCGTCGATTTCACTCAACAATTGCGCCATGCTTTTGTGCAACAGGGGGTGCAGCAAATCGGGCGATAGTTCAACCAGGGGCGCCAGCACAAAAGCGCGTTCGGGCAGATGCGGGTGTGGCACCTGTAAAAAGGGATTATCGATGACCTGGTCTTCATAGAACAGGATATCCAGGTCAATGACTCGCGGACCGTAGCGGAAGGTGGGCAGGCGCCCCATGTGCTGCTCAATGCCTTTCAGGTATGCCAGCAATTGCATGGGATCCAGCGAGGTTTCAGCTTCAATCACCTGGTTCAAGAATTTCGGCTGATCGACATAACCCCACGGCTCGGTTTCATAGATCAGGGAAGCGCGCAAGACATTCACCGCCGGTGAAAGTTCAGACGCCGCCTTGTGCAGGGCGTTTAGCCGGTCGCCCTGGTTGGCGCCCAGTCCCAGGAAAATGCGATGATGATCGAGAAATCCCATGCGTTCAATCCTTCGGGTTACACACCGCGCAGAATATTCAGCAAATCTGCCAACATGCCGTATGCGGTGGTCTCCGGGCTGGGGTCATTTTCCAGCACGCCCAGGCCGGGCAGCACATCGGTCTCGAATTCCACATAAGAACTGGTTCCATTGACGCTGTACAACGGTGAGCGCGGGCCAACCCGTTGCGGCTGCACGCTGGCATCCACACCGTCCGGCGTGCGCACCGCCCGGCACACCAGTTTCCAGCGGTCGCCGTCGCCAAGGGCTGCCTGCATCATTTGCGTTGAGATACCGCCAATGCCTTCCCGCCGCACCTGCTGCGGGGTAAGCGGAACCCCCAACACAGCGGTACTCAATGCCGCCACCTTGATGGCCGCGTCCCAGCCGTCCACATCAGCGGTGGGGTCGGTTTCAGCAATGCCAATCTGTTGGGCATAGTCCACCGCCGCTTCGAAATCGTCGCCGCATTCCATGCGCTCCAAAATCAGGTTGGTGCAGGAATTTAATATCCCATGAAAACCGCGCACTTCAGCCGCCGGCAGCGCCGCCCGGATGAGCGAAAAGATGGGCGCGCCGTCCATCACCGTCGATTCATACAGGAAGCGCAGCCCGTTTTGTTGCGCGAGGTTGTTCAGATCTTGAAACCCGTGCACCACAGGCCCCTTGTTGGCTGTGACGGCATGCTTGCCGCTGACCAGCGCAGCGCGCAGATGATCAATGGCCGGTTGGCCGGTTTGATGGTTGACCGGGGTGGTTTCAAACACCGCATCTGCCGGGCAGGTACGGATCAATTCGCAGTTATCCTGCGGCGCCTGCTGATAACTCAGCACATCCAATGATTTGCCCTGTTGTGCCAGGTTCAACGCGGCTTCCAGGTCCAGCCCGCGCGGGTCAACGGCGCGGCCGTGCCGCGCGGTGGCAATTCCATTCACTTTTACCCGCAGCTGAAATTGATCTTCCAACACCGGGCTTTTACGCAAAATCAGGCGCGCCACCGCCTGTCCCACGTTTCCGAATCCCAACAGGATCAAAGATACTTTACGCATAGCTTCTCCGTGCCAACTTTTAATCTGCTTCCATTTTACCGCAAAGGCGCAGGCAGTCGATTTGCAACCATCCAGCACCGTGGTTATAATTTAAACGAAACCTCAGTTGGGCACAGATCAACACAGATAACTCGTAAAACCCGTGTTCATCTGAATTACTCTGTGGTTTGATTTTGTGTGAATATGGAAAAGAACGATGATAAACAGAACTGCCCGTATCACCCTGTGTCTTAGCATGCTTCTGCTGGCGTTGAGCGCCTGCCAGGCTGCTCCCGCCGTCGACAGCGCGCCCCAGGCGGCCGCCCCCGTTGAAGCTGCTGCAACCAACCCACCCGCCGCTGAAAGGCCGGCCGCTCCGGCAGAAGAATTAGACACACTCCAGGAGGTGCCAAGCATGTCCTTCCAGATAACCAGTTCCGCTTTCAGCGCCGGGAATGCCATCCCGGCCGTCTATTCCTGCAAGGGAAAAGATATCTCGCCCCCGCTGGCATGGAGCCAGCCGCCCGCCGGGACACAAAGCCTGGTTTTGATCATGGACGACCCCGACGCCCCGGTGGGCACCTGGGATCACTGGGTGGTATTCAACCTGCCTGCCAGCCTGACAGAATTGAAAGAAGGCGCCAGCACCACCCTGCCCGCCGGAGCCATAACCGGGCGCAACAGTTGGAAACGCTCTGACTACGGCGGTCCCTGCCCGCCCGGCGGCACGCACCGCTATTTCTTCAAGCTATATGCCCTGGACACCGCCCTCAACCTGACCGACAAAGCCAGCAAAAAGGATGTGGAGACCGCCATGAGCGGGCACATCCTTTCACAAACCGAGTTGATGGGCACGTTCAGCAAGTAAACGCCTGCCGTTTCTGTCATCGCGTTACGAGGCTGGCGGATAACGCCAGGAGACACCCATCCAGTCTTCATCCAGGCGCAAACCCGGCGCCTGCAAAATTTGCGTGTTTCCGCCGTCCAACGCGGTGATGTAAAGATGGAACAGTCCATCTTTCGCCGATTCGATTAACAGGCGGCTGCTGTCGGGGCTGAATACCATGTTGGTCACATCGCCGCCGCTGTACACCTGGCGCAGGTCGCTGCCGTCCGGTCGAATCGCATACACCTGGCTGCCGTTGTCATACACCGAAAAGGCGATCCACTGGCTGTCGGGTGACCACGCCCAGGCGCCAATGCTGGCGTTCTGAAAACTCGCCAGGGTGAGCGGGTTGTCTCCGGCCGCATCCAGGCGCAGCAAAGCGTCGCCGCTGGTGCGTTCCACAGTTACGATCATTTTCCCGTTGGGGGCGGGGAAGAACATGGCATCATTCCGCTCTACCACTTTCAATTCAACCGCTTTCGCCTGCGGATAAACGCCGAAAATGCGGCTGGCATGACGGTTGGAAACGGTGAAAATGAGCTGGTCGCCGCGCCAGCCGCCCAAAAACAAATGCTGAAAATCCAGGTCCATGTCTGATTCAGCCACGGTTTGCGCCTGCGAGCCGTCCGGCCGGGTGATCAGCAAACGCTGCACATTTTCATTGTCCTGTGTCACCACTGCCAGCCAGCGGCTGTCGTTTGACCAGGCAACCTCGTTGATAATGGGCGCCTCGGTCAGGCTGGCCCAACTCCCATCCGCCGGGTTATAGCGGTAAAGCGCAGTCAAATTGTTGCCGGAAAGCGCCAGGTATGGCACCACCGCCAGGCTGCCGTCGGGCGCCCAATCCAGAGGAAGGATACTTTGATCGCGGTTGGGATAACCTGGAACCTCTTGCAGTGCCGGGCAGGCCGAGCCGTCCAACAGGCAAGCGGCTGGCATGCGTACCAGGCGTATATTGAGCGTTCCATTGTCATTTCGCATCAAAGTAAAATACAGCTCGCCGCCTTCCGGGGCTGTGCTGAACTGCCCCACCGGCGCGCTGGCAACCTGCTGACCTTGTGAAGGATCGGCCAATTCAGGTTGAGTACCGGCTGTTTGGACAGGTTGTTGACCATTGGAATTTGCGCCGGGGCTTGCGCTGGTTTCAGCAATTTGCGCCGCGCTGCTGTCGGCAACAAAATGCGGCGGCTCGCCAATTTGCGGGTTAAACAGGGCGTCATTCAACGCCGGGTTGATCTCGACCGCCGTCAGGGCGATATCGCTGACCAACTGATCGCCGCCCGGCTTGCCAAAGTTTTGCCAGCGCAGCAAGATATTGGTTTGTGTGTCGATCCAGAAGCGGTCCACCAGCACATCGGCCTCACGCCGCCACTCCACCACCAGCGCTTCGCGCCCGGCCGCAAATTCCATGCGCACCGGGGTGAATGTTCCGCTGCGCTGTCCAAAACCTGAAGGGAAAATCATCTCGGAAAGCGGGGTGCGCAGGGCGCCGGTCAGCGGATGCGGATAGACCGTGTCGCTGATCACCGTGGGCGGAACGTATTTTTCCACATCCCGGGTGTAAGGCGACAGGTCAGAGCGTTCGGTCTCACCGCTTTGTAGATCCACAAACACATCCTGGCTGCCATCTGACACCTGAACAAATTTCGGGCCGCCCTCAGGGTCGCCCGTCAGCACGCGGTAGTGCAGGCGGTTGGGTTCAATCCAAACCTGCGTGCGAAAGCGCTCAGTGGGCTCTCCGCCGGGGTTCTCGGGGTTGTAATACAGGGTTTCAGCATTTGCCCACAGGCTTTGCCAGGTGGTGTGGCTGAACAACAAACGCAGCCGAATGGTCTCCGAATCGGATTGCAAGCCAAGCGGCAGCCGGTCTGGTGTGGTTGCCGCATCTGCTGGCAGGCGTGCCGGCGGTTGTTCAGACTGTTTGTCCGACGGCAGCACCGCAATCTGGATATTGCCGCAGCCTGTCAAGGCTGAAAGGCTGATGGCTGCTGTCAAAAGGATAAAAAGAATACGTTTCACTGAATCCTCCATTATTTTGAAGGTTATCCAACGGATATTCAAGCGGTTCAACCCATTCTGTCACTTTGAACGCAGTGAGAAATCTTTTCGGTATTTTTAGATTTCTCCTTTCGCGCCTTGCCGCATGCATACATCAGTTCTTTGCGCTCGTCGAAATGACAAATGTTTTTTCAGCCAGGATAACCTCCGGTTTTTTTCAGCCATCAGCATATCACCCCGCTGTCACACGCTTATGACAAACCTGTTACCGTTTGGTAACAGCCCCGGCTAACGGCAAACGCACCGTGAATAACGCCCCGCGCTGGCCGTCGCGCCGGCTTTGCACGCTCACCTCGCCGCCGTGCAGGGCAACCACGCGCTGCACCAGCGCCAAACCCAGCCCGCTGCCTTCGCTGCCGCGGGCATTGGCGCCGCGAAACAGTTCTTCAAACACACGCGGCAGGTCATCCGGCTCAATTCCCGGGCCGTTATCTGCCACTTCAACCACCACAGTGCGCTCCGCTTCTGCAGCGCGCACTTCCACCACATCCTCTGCCCGGCTGAATTTGAGCGCATTGCTCACCAGGTTATAAAACGCCAACAGCAGCAGGTCCCGGTCGCCGGTGACGGGCGGCAGGCGCCAGGGCACTTCGGCAATGCTGCATTTTAGCTGGCGCCCGGCATATTCCGGCTGTCCAAGCATCGATTCAACCACTTCATTTAATAATTCAGGCATGTCCACAAGCCCCCATTCCAGCGGGCGGTCATCCAACTCGGCCAGTTTGCGTAAATCGCCGCCCAGGCGGCTCAGGCGTTCAGCCTGGCGGTGAGCATCTTGCGCCAGGGCGCGGCGTTCCTCCGGCAAAGCAGCGGCTTCCAGGTTTGCCAGCAGGGCGCGCAGGGCGGTCAGAGGATTTTTCATTTCATGATCCAAACGGCGTAAAAAGCGCCGATGAGCCTCATCCTGTTCGCGCTGCTGCTGGCTCAAGCGCTGTTCAAAGCCCCGGGCAGCCAGCCGCCGCACCAGCCACAGGCTCAACAGCCAGGCGGTCAACAGCGCACCCGCCAGCCACATCAGGCTGCTCAGGTCAAATTGCAGTTGATACACTGTCAGCGGCTGCCCCTGGTTGAAAATCAACACTGACAACAACACACCTGCCAGCAGGGGTACAAAAGCGAGGAAAAAGCCTTTGAGAGAAGGTTTCATGGCAGCGGCTGCACCGTGGCAATCAATCGGTAACCTTCGCCTGGCAGCGTTTCAATGAATTGTGGACGTTCAGGGTCGTCCTGCAAAACACGGCGCAGTTCGGCGATGCGTGTGTCCACCGTGCGCGTACCGGTGGGGTAATCCCAACCCCACACGGCATCCAGCAGCCGCTCGCGGGTCAACAATTCATCGGGGTGCAGCAGCAGGTATTCCAGCAAAGCATAGGCTTTGGGTGTGAGTGAAAGCACCTGTTCGCGCAGCCACACCCGGCGGGCGCGGCGGTCAATTCTCAGGGCGCCGGCAGCAAGCTGCCAGGCAGAGGCAATGGAAGGCTGCCCGGGGCGCGTCCGTCGCAGCACGGCGCGCAGGCGCGCCAGCAATTCGTGCGGGTCAAACGGCTTGTTCAGGTAATCATCAGCCCCCTCTTCCAACGCCAGGGCGCGCTCGGTTGATTCGCCCACCTGCGTCAGCAAAATAACCGGAGTCCAGTTGCCCGCCTGGCGCAGTTGGCGCAGCACGGCGCGCCCATCCAGCAGCGGCATCAGCACGTCCAAAATCAGGGCATCCACTTTTTCAGCTTGCAAGCATTGCAGCGCCTGCTGCCCGTTGGCAGCCGTAAACACACGGTAGCCCGCTCGTTCAAAAAACGGCGCCAGGCTGCCTGTAATGGCTTCTTCATCATCAACCAGCAGGATCGTGTTCAAAACGCTCTCGCTTATTAGGTTGGTTGGAATTATCAATCAAATTTTACACCAGGCTTTTTTCAAGTTACTGACCAATTAAACTTGTTATCAAATTGTCCTGATTCCTGAGAATATTTTTACGAAACTTTCACTTTTGTTAACAGGAATATCCATTCGTTTATACTATACTGAAATATAGCGCATTTTTATTTTTTTAACAGAGAGGGTATCCAGTATGAATGTAGAGATTTCTTTTCGTCCTTCCTATTCGCTTGCCACCATCCAGTTGAATCCAAACGAGCGCATCCGTGCTGAAGCCGGCGCCATGGTGGGCATGTCTCCTGACGTGGCAATTGAAACCAAAGCCGAAGGCGGCCTGTTCAAATCATTGGGGCGCTCGCTGCTGGGCGGAGAAAGTTTCTTCCAGAACTTTTACCAGGCGGGTCCCAACGGCGGTGAAATTGCCGTGGCCCCCGAACTACCCGGAGACGTGTTCGTGGTGGACGTAACCGAGCCCATGCTGGTTCAGTCGGGTTCCTACCTGGCTTCTGAAACCAGTGTTGAGGTCAACACCAAGCTCAGCAGCAAAGCTTTTCTGTCGGGCGAAGGCATTTCCATGCTGCAAATGACCGGCTCGGGCAAACTGCTGCTGTCTTCCTACGGCGCCATCCTCGAAAAGACCCTGGCTGCCGGTGAAAAATACATTGTCGATACCACCCACCTGGTGGCGTTCAATGAATCAATGAATGTTGAGATGAAGAGCGTGGGCGGCTTCAAATCCACCATGCTCAGCGGTGAAGGCCTGGTGGTACACATCACCGGCCCCGGCAAGCTCTACATGCAAACACGCTCACCACATGCCTTTGTCCAGTGGTTGATTCCGCAAATCCCGACCAAATCATCCTAACAAAAATTCTTCGAGGCCTTTCTTTCCCAAAACCTCCACCCTCCTTGCACGTGTACGCTTTCTTTTCTATGCGCGTACCGTTCCGGGAGGGTTGCGTTAAGCGGGAAAAACATCCAAAATTTTTACTCTTAGAGGAAACAACGATGCAAAATAAACAAAACAAATTTCTCACCCTGTTGCTTGCTTTCATCTTTGCGGCAAGCATTTTTCTGACCGCTTGCAGCAGCGAAGCCGCAGCCGAAGACCTGGCTGCAGACCAACCCGCCAGTGCAGCAGGCAGTGTCAAACCGGTTCCAGCCGGCGAAGCCGGCACCTGGCTGGTGATGCTCTACCAGGATGCCGACGATGAAACCCTGGAAAAGGATATCTTCATCGACCTGAACGAAGCTGAAATGGTTGGCTCCAGCGATGCAGTCACCATTGTCTCGCAGATTGACAGGCTGGACGGCGGCTATGACGGCGGCGACGATTTCACCACCGCCAAACGATTCCTGGTGCAATACGATGAAAGCGGCGAGATGGAAGAACTCGCTTCTGAAGAACTGGAAGACCTTGGCGAAGTGGATATGGGCGACAACCAGACCCTGATCGATTTTGTTGAATGGGCCATCACCAACTACCCGGCTGATAAATATGCGCTGATTCTTTCGGACCACGGCATGGGCTGGCCCGGCGGTTGGAGCGACAACGATCCCACCGAATTCAGTGAAATGACCATGGATAAGATTGACGAAGCTCTGGCCAAAATTGTGGCTGACACCGGCATTGGACAATTTGACCTGGTGGGTTTTGACGCCTGTCTCATGGCGCAGGTCGAGTCCATCAGCGCTGTGGCGCCCTACGCCAAATACACTGTGGCTTCTGAAGAAACCGAACCGGCGCTGGGCTGGGCATATGCCAGCTTTTTACAATCACTTGCTGACGACCCCTCCATGGACGGCGCCGAACTGGCGCAGGCCATCGTAGACAGCTACATTGAACAGGACGGGCGCATCATCGACGACCGCGCGCGGGCTGACCTGGTGGCTGAAACCATGGACGCCACTGGTGAACCAACCGCCGAGCAGGTGGCCAAAGTGTTCGGCGATAACATCACCCTGACAGCCGTTGATTTGAGCACGGTTGGTGACCTCAACGCCGCCATCAATAATTTTGTTGTGGCTTTGAGCACCATTGATCAATCAATCGTAGCCGAAGCCCGCGTCCGCGCCCAGGCCTACACCAGCATTTTTGGCAAAGGAAGCCAGCAGCCTTATATTGACCTGGGACATTTTGCTGCAATCGTGCAGAAAAAGACAGACGATACCAAAGTGAAAGCCGCCGCCAAAGCCGTCATCGACGCTGTTGCCGCTTCAACGGTCAATGAGAAGCACGGCCCCGAACGCCCCGGCTCAACCGGTTTCACCGTCTATTTCCCCAATTCGGGTCTGTATGAACAAACCATCAACTCAGAATGGTTGTCTTATGTCAAATCAACCGGTCGTTTTTCTGCCGCGTCTCTGTGGGATGATTTCCTGACTTTCCATTACACCGGCAAGAAAATTGATCCCAAAGCGTTTGACCTGTCCGTTGTGAAAGCTGAAGCAGACGTTGAAGACTTCAGTGAAATAGCCCAGGCTTCTGCCCCTGAAACCAGCGCAGCCGTGACCGCTCCCGGCGCCGGTGAAATCACTTTCAATTCTCTGACCGCCTCCGCCGAAGAGATATCCGTAGATGCCACGCTGGATATTGATCTTTCGCTGGAAGGTGAGAACATCGGTTACATTTATATTTACACCATGTACTACGACGAAGAATCTGAATCCTACGTGACCGTGGATACCGATTTCATCGCCTCTGAAGAGAACCAGGAAGTTGGCGGGGTTACCTATCCGGTGTGGAGCGATGATTCAAGCATCGAATTCACCGTCGAATGGTCGCCAACTGTCTACATGGTCAGCGACGGCGAAACCGAAGAATTTGCTGCGGTCACTCCCGACACATACGGTTTGACGGCTGAAGACACCTACTATACCCTGTGGGGCACCTACACTTTTGCCGGAAAAAAGGATGGCCGTGAGGCATTCCTGGTGTTTGACGCCAATGGCAAATTTGTGGATGCCTACGTGTTCAGCGCATCAGATGAGTCAAACCAGGGACAGGCTCCCTCGGTGATCTCACCCAGAGCAGGCGACACCTTCACCATCGAAGAAGAATGGTTGGAATTTGATAAAAATGAAGAAGGTGAATTCAATTACTATGACGGCGGCACCCTTACCTACGGCAAAGCCGGTTTTAAATTGATCCCCTATGAAGGTTTGGCGGGGAATTACATTGTAGGTATTATTGCCGAAGACCTGGACGGCAACAGTTACGAAAACTTTGTGGAAGTGACCGTCACCGAATGACTTAAGTTGATGATTGAACCCGGATAAGAATCAACTTCCGTGTTGATTTGTGTTCAGCCGTGGTTGCTTTATGAATGAAGAAGGGCTGCTCTGGCGAGGGCAGCCCTTCTCGTTTGGAATTCTCGGTCACGTTCAGGGAGTTGTGACTGAGAAATAATCGAAACGCACTACCACCGGCATCACATCGGCCGACATGGCGCCCAGGCCCACCAAGCCGCCTTCTTTCAGGTCAGAATTCTGCACGGTAACCACCGGCTTGCCGTTCATTTCCAGCGACAGGGTGGTATCTTTGCACATCACACGCATCACATTCTCTTTCATGGGTTTAATGGCTTCAGATACGCCTTTTTTCAGCAAAACATAAGGATTCTTATCATCATCCTTTAACGATTTGTCATAGCGATAAATGGCATAATCGCCGGAGCTGGATACGCGGAACTCATACCACGCTGAATAATCGGTGGCTGCGCGGCACACCAGGGCGACGCCGTTTTGCATTTGCCCGCCGGCCTGCATCCTGGCTTCCACCAGCACATTGGCATCCGTCGGGCGCTGGTTAAATTGATAGATGTAGGTTTCTTTATCGAAAAATTCAAACTTCAACCAGCCATCTTCATAGCTGATCTTGGTATGCTCTTTTCCAGGCAACGCCTGGGTGGTCAGCCACATTGGCTCTGTCCAATCTGCGCTCACGATGTCGAAATTATCCAGGAATTCATTTTGCTTTGCCAGGTAAGGTGTCGCCGAAGGTTCGAGGGTGGGCGCCTGCCCCACGCCGCTCACCTTGGATGTGGGCATAACCGGTGCGGAGCTTTCTTCAAGCGACTCGGTTTTTCCAATGGTATAGCCCATGAAACTGCAAGCAAGCGACGTTAATAACACCATCAACATCACGATCAACAGTTGACGCTTCATTCTTCACCTCTCTATTGTGGTTAAAACGGTAGAGCCGCTATTGCCGGATTTTGTAAATTTCGTTTCCCCAGTAGGCTGATGTGAAGGTCAGCCAGCGGCGGCATCGGTCAGGTTCTACCCTGTTACAGTTTCTTTTTTCGCACCCTGAAAAGCGTAGCACCTTATAGGGTGCAACCAATCAAATGATTGTGTTGAAGTTACTATAATAAAAACCGCCTGACTCGTCAAGCGGTTTCGTTTTAACATTTCGTCCGATTTTTAGGACAATTGAGGACACAATCCTGATTGTGTGAATGGAGGGTGTTTGTTATGCCTGCGGTGATTCGGGGGGTTTTGGGTTGGCGTCGTTACCCTCATGGGTCACATCACGATATTCACCGTCAATCACCGTGTCTTCAGGCGGCACATCGCGCAGCACACTGGAAGAGCCGCTTTTCAATGCGCGCATGTGTTCTTCCACAATCTGCGGCGGGCACAATTCTACAAATAAATACATGCCCAGGCCAATCACTGCCGCATCGTCCAGTGGACCGGGCAGATCAATCGGGTTGAGCAAATAGACCAGTGTGCCGATGGGCAGCGCTTTCAACAGCGGATGCACGCGCCGGTCCAACATTAATTTGCCAATCAGTTTAAGGCGCAGCGCCAGTTCACTGAACATGCCGCCGGAGGGAGTGAGGTCTTTGGGGGATTGATTCGCCATGGGCTTTTTACTCCTTGCCCGTATTATATCTTAACCACACACTGCCCGCGGCCGGCTGATGAACCAATCAAAGAAATGGAATGAGCATGAATGTTAAAAAATGGCGGTCAACCCTGTGATGAACAGTTGACCGCCAGTCTATCAGACTGCATATATTCCCATGTGATTGTGCATTGAAGGGGCTTTTGATGATGAAGTTCGTCAGGGTAGTTCAAGCCCTTTATACAGTCTGTTAGCAAGGACACACAGACAAAATCTCCGAATGTTGTATTGTGGGGAGTGATGGGAAGATCAGCAGTGTGATCCTTTCTTTATTTATACCACAATTTCGTTGATTTTGGTCTATTTTTGGTTTAGATTTAGTTTATTTTTAATTGAGAAAAACGGACAATTAGTTGAAAAACATGCTGAGCAAGCCGGCTGCCGCACCACCCAGCACCAGCAGGGTTGAATTCACCTTGAAGCGGAACAGCGCCACAGCCGCCGCCAGCGCCAGGACGATGGTGAACGGGTCAATCAGAGACGCCCGGCCAATTTGCCAGGTGACCGCGGCCATCAAACCAATCGAAGCCGCGTTGATACCGTCCATAAAACTGCCGACCCATTTTGACTCGCGTATACGAGGAATCAACGGGCTGGTGAGAATGGACAGGATAAACGAAGGCAGCAAGATGCCCACGGTGGCAATGACGGCGCCCGGGTAGCCGCTTAAAAAATAGCCAATAAAAGTGGCTGTGGAGAAAAACGGCCCGGGGTTGAGCTGCCCGATGGCAATCGCATCCAGCAGCTGCTGCTCAGTCAGCCAGCCCAGGCGAACTACAAAATCTGCGCGCAAGAATGCCAGCAGCACATACCCGCTGCCGTACAAGACTGCGCCAATCTTGAAAAACGTGAGAAACAATAATTGCAAAGAGAACGGAACAGAGGAAGCGGCAGCAGCAGAAAGGGTCAGCGCTTTTATACCGGTAAAAGGCGTGAGGAATAACGCCCCCACCGCCGTCTTATGCACACTCTGGATGTTGGTAATGAGCATATAAAGCAGCGCGCCTGTAAACAGCAGTAAGATTTCATTGACACCCAAAAAATATAGGCCCAACACCCCCGCGGTGATGACAGCCAGCAATTTGCCGTTTATTGCTTTTTGTCCCAGGCTGAGAAGCGCTTTAAAAATGACCGCCACCACCACCGGCTTGATTCCGTACAGCAGCAAACCAACTTCGGGGATTTTTTCAAAACGCACATACGCCCATGCCAGGGCTAAAACCACGAGAAACGCGGGCAGAAAGAAACTGACCCCGCCTACCAGCATTCCCCACCGTCCGGCGCGTTTATAGCCCAGATGGATGGCCATTTCAGTGGAATTGGAGCCCGGAATCAGGTTGGTGGCGCCGATCATGTCCAGGAATTCCTGGTCGGTCAGCCACTTGCGGCGCACAACGGTTTCATCGTACATCATGGCAATCAGCGAGGCCGGGCCGCCGAAAGCGGTGGCGCCAATGCGAAAGAAAAGTTTGGCCATCTCCCACAGCCGCGCCGGTGTCGAATCTTGTTTACTGGTTTCAAATACCTTTTCCATTGATTTTGAGTATACGCAAGTAGGAAAAATTGGTCAACACTGCTGGTAAATTTTCACTTGACTTAATCAGACAAAGCTTGTATAGTTTAAAAAAATACCCACCCCCCATGGGGGGGGTATACAGGAGATGTTTATGCACCACGATCGAAGCGATGCCATTCAACGCTTGAAAACCACCGAAGGTCACCTGCGCGGCATTCAGCGCATGTTGGAAGAAGATGCCTACTGCATCGATATCATCCGCCAGATTCAGGCGGTGCAGGCAGCTTTAAATAAAATCAGCACACTCATCCTCGACCAACACCTCAACTCGTGCCTGATCGCAGCCGTGCGCGGCGAAGATCCCGATGAGCGTGAGCAAAAGCTGCGTGAGATTGTGGATGTGTTCGAAACCGCCTCGCGTACTTAAACTTAATTCGAAAGGAAAAGAACCATGACTACCGTTACCTACAAAATCCCCGGCATCAACTGCATGCACTGTGTGCATACAATTAAAAGCGAACTGGGCGAGTTGAAAGGCGTGACCGCCGTGGAAGCCAGCGCCGAAACCAAACAGGCCACCGTCACTTTTGACGCCCCTGCCAGCGAAGAGCAAATTGTGGCAACCCTGAAAGAGATTAACTACCCACCCGAGATATAAAAGACCTTTGTTATTTCGACATGCAAGCGAGGATAAATCTTTGCCACAAGCATAAGGAAGAATTACAGGTTGGGTTGAGAGTGGATGGCGCACCACGCATTTGATGCACCGAGCACACGAAACCCAACGCAACAATGTCAAATGAATAGGATTGGTAGGGGCAGACCCATGGGTCTGCCCTGGTTGTGAATGAAAAATAAGGGTCGACACATTGATCGCCCCCTACACGAAAAAATTATTGGTACGTTTTATTCAATCTGGAGCAAGCCTATGGCTGACAACAAACTACTCACCCTGCCCATCACCGGCATGACCTGCGCCAACTGTGTGGCAGCGGTGGAACGCAACCTGAAGAAAGTGGACGGCGTTTCTGCCGCCAACGTCAACCTGTCATCAGAGCGCGCCACGGTGGAGTTCGACCCCGCCCGCGCTGCCCTGCCCGACCTGGTGGCGCGCGTCGAACGCGCCGGCTACGGCGTGGCTGCCGGTGAAGCCGACCTGGCCATTCGCCGCCTGAGCGACGATAACGACGCCCGCCGCCTGGAGAAAGCCCTGGCCGGCATGGAAGGCGTGTTGGAAGCGCAGGTCAGCTTTGCCACTGAACGCGCCCGTGTGCGTTACATTCCCACCATCCTCAGCCAGGCTGATCTGCGTAAAGCAGTGGCCACAGCCGGGTTTGAAGCATTGGAAACCGGCGGTGAGGCCGAAGACGCTGAAGCCGTCGCCCGCCAGAAAGAAATCGACCAGCAGCGCCGCCTGCTGACGGTGGGGCTGTTGTTCACCGTGCCGCTGTTTGTCATCTCCATGGCACGTGACTTTGGTCTGCTGCCCATGAGCATTGCCCATGCCGAATGGATTCACTGGCTGTTCTTTGCCCTGGCCACACCGGTGCAGTTCTACGTGGGCTGGCAGTATTACGTGGGTGCCTACAAATCGCTGCGCAACGGCTCGGCCAACATGGACGTGCTGGTGGCATTGGGAAGTTCAGCAGCTTATTTCTATTCCATTCCCATCACGCTGGGCTGGCTGGAAGGGCACGCCTATTTTGAAACCTCGGCGGTCATCATCACGCTGATTAAAGTGGGCAAATTCCTGGAAGCGCGCGCCAAAGGCCGCACCAGCGAAGCCATCAAAAAGCTGATGGGCTTGCGCGCCAAAACCGCCCGCGTGATGCGCGGCGGTGAAGAGCTGGAAATTGCGGTGGATGAAGTGAAAGTGGGCGACATTGTGCTGGTGCGCCCCGGCGAGAAAATTGCCGTAGACGGCGTGGTGGTGGAAGGGCGTTCTTCGGTGGACGAATCAATGCTGACCGGCGAGTCGCTGCCGGTGGAGAAGAGCCCCGGCGCGCCGGTCATCGGCGCCACCATCAACAAGCTGGGCAGCTTCAAGTTCGAAGCCACCAAAATCGGCAAAGAAACCGCCCTGGCGCAAATCATCCGCCTGGTCGAAGAGGCGCAGGGTTCCAAGGCGCCCATTCAAAAACTGGCTGACCAGATTTCCGCCGTCTTCGTCCCGGTTGTGATTGTCATTGCCCTGCTGACCTTTGCCGGGTGGATGTTGTGGGGGCCTCCGCTGCCGGTTAACGCCGACATAACCCCCTTCACACGCGCACTCATCACCATGGTGGCGGTGCTGGTCATTGCCTGCCCGTGCGCCATGGGGCTGGCCACGCCCACGGCTGTGATGGTGGGCACCGGCAAAGGCGCCGAGATGGGCATTTTGCTCAAATCGTCCGAAGTGCTGGAACGCGCCGGGCGTGTGCAGGTGGTTGTGCTGGATAAAACCGGCACCATCACCCGCGGGCAGCCCGCTGTGACCGACATTGTGACCAACAATTTTACAGCTGGTGAAAACGAATTGCTGCGCCTGGCCGCCTCGGTTGAGAAAGATTCAGAACACCCCCTGGGTGAAGCCGTGCTGGCTGAAGCCGGCAACCGCGAGCTGCGACTTTCGCCGGCGCACGGTTTTGCCGCCGACGCCGGTCACGGCGTGCAGGCCGAGGTGGACGGTTTGCAGGTGCTGGTGGGCAGCCCGCGCATGTTTGCCGAACGCGGCATTGACACCAGCGCGCTGAGCGAGGCCATCGACCGACTGCAAAGCGAAGGCAAAACCACCGTGCTGGCAGCCGTCAACGGGCAGGCAGTTGGCGCCATTGCCATTGCCGACACGGTGAAGCCCGACTCAGCCGAAGCCATTCAGCACCTGCACAACATGGGCGTTAAAGTGGCCATGCTCACCGGAGACAACCGGCAAACCGCCCAGGCCATTGCGCGCCAGGTGGGCATTGACCAGGTATTCGCCGAGGTGCTGCCCGGCGATAAAGCCGCCCAGGTGAAGCAGTTGCAAGCCCAGGGGCTGGTGACCGCCATGGTGGGCGACGGCGTCAATGACGCCCCCGCCCTGGCGCAGGCTGATGTGGGCATTGCCATCGGCACCGGCGCCGATGTGGCCATGGCCTCCGCCCCGGTGGTGCTCATCAGCGGCGACCTGCGCGGCGTACCGCGCGCCATTCAACTCTCGCGCGCCACCCTGCGCACGATTAAAGAAAACCTGTTCTGGGCATTCTTCTACAACGTGGTGCTCATCCCTACCGCCGCGCTGGGCTACCTGGTGCCGGTGCTGGCCGCCGGGGCCATGGCCTTCAGCAGCGTGTTCGTGGTCAGCAACAGCCTGCGCCTGCGCGGCAAAACCATTCAATAATCAGTTTAGGAGTGATTTATGTTACGCCACTTTAAGAATTCTTACAGGTACTTACTTCCTCTAGCCCTACTAGCGCTGGTTCTGGCGCTCACCGCCTGCAACACCGCCGGTTCCGCCGCCGTTGGCGACACAGCCGTGCTGCCTGCCGGCAAAGCCTACGCCGAAGGCAAAGAAATCTACTTCTCGCACACCGAAGCCTCCGACCCGGCAATTGCCGATATGCTCACCGACATGATGAAATCGCCGGTGCTGTTGGTGCCTTCACTGGCACAGGTGCCCGAAGCGGCCCTGGCTAATGTATACGTTTTCGAGAACGGCATCAGCGGCAAAGGTCCGCTGGGGTTCCAACCCGACGTATTTGACAATCCGCCCGGCAGCGAAGGCTATACCCCGTTGCGTCAAATTATCCTGGTCAAATGGGTCGACGACGTCACGGCGCGCGAGTTGAAATCTGCCGCCGAAGTGCTTCAAGCTGAAACTGCCGGAGAGTTAACCACCAACAGACCCGGTGTGGTTGTCAACATGCCCTTCATGGTGTGGGACGGCGGCAAGCGGTAATTCCTGTTTGCCCCTCTCAACAGGCGCCCATACCCGCCTCCCTCAGAATCTTGATTTTGGATTTTTGAGGAGGCGTTTTCATTTCTCCTCAATTCTCAGGATGGAAAAGGGGGAGGTTGGGAGTATATCTCAGGGCAGGATATAATTCCCTGCATCTAATCAAATCTGGAGAAAGAAACGATGCCCGCCATTGACCTGATTGGCTTTGACGCCGACGATACCCTGTGGCACACCGAACGAATGTATGTGGACGTCCAGCAGCGCTTCGCGCAGCTTCTGGCGGATTACCACGACCCCGATTGGATCAACGAGCGTCTCTACCAGACTGAAAGCCGCAACATGCAGCACTACGGCTACGGCATTAAAGCTTTCACCCTGTCGCTGATCGAAACCGCCCTGGAACTGACCGAAGGACGCATCTCCGCCGGGGAAATTCAAGTGATCGTTGGCTGGGCAAAAGAGATGATCAACGCCGATGTGGAACTACTGCCGCATGTGGACCAGGTTGTGCCGCAACTGGCCAATCGCTATCCCCTGATGCTGATCACCAAGGGCGACATCCTCGACCAGGAAAGCAAGATCGAGCGCTCGGGATTGGCGGCCTGCTTCCGGCAGGTTGAAATCGTCAGCGACAAGACACCCGAACGCTATGCTCAACTGCTGCAGCGTCACGGCATTGCCCCCCAACGCTTTTTAATGATCGGCAACTCATTGCGTTCTGACGTGCTGCCCGTGCTGCACATTGGCGCCAGCGCCGTGTATGTGCCCTACGAGCTAACCTGGCAGCACGAGGCGGCCGACCTGCCTCCGGCTGACCAGCCCGGGTTTTATGCCATCGCCAACCTGGGCGAACTGCCCGCACTGCTGGAAGCATTAGAAAAATAGCACATGAATTTTTATGTCGGCCTGATGACAAACGTGGTGGGGTTTATTGAAAACAACATCCAACAGCCCCTCTCGCTGGACGAGGTAGCCAGTGAGTTCAGTTTTTCAGCGTTTCATTTCAACCGCATATTTCGAACCGTCACCGGCCAAACCTTGAAGCAATATATCCTGGGACGTAAGCTGTCGTTAGCCATGGAACGGCTGGGGGGTCAGGCAAATTCGATCACCGCCGTGGCTTACGATCTTGGTTTCCAATCGCCCGAGGTTTTCAGCCGGGCATTCAAGAAACAATTTGGCATCTCGCCCCACCTGTATCAAAAGACCCAACCCCGCATCGATCCTGTTCGAAAAGCAGTGATTGTCGAACGAGACATTGTCAATTATCAAGGCCGGCCGGCGCTCAAAGGCAGCCTGGTTCCCCTGGACGAATGTGCGTTGAAAGGCGTGGGCGTGCAAGTGAATGTGAACCAGCCCGAGTTTGAAACCAGGCTGCGTTCCGCCAGCGAAACCTTCTACTCAAAAGCCTGCCAATTGCCCCAATTCAATACAGACACCCTGTATGCCCTGGTCAATTGCCTGGGAGAGGATGACGGGAATTACCAAGTTTTCTATGGCCTAAAGACCGTTGCCCCGCTTGATACGGGATCGTACCTCAGCCGCACAATCCTGCAGGGGTGGTATGCCCGCTTCCTTTACAGCGGAGATATGTTTGACGTTCGCCTCAGTTTCATCAACGATCTGTATCACTGGGTGATGGTTCGAGAAATTGAACTGGAGAACAACGGCATTGGCATGTTGAACCTCTTCCAGTCAGATTATCCGCAAACCCGGCAGGTCGAAATTTTCGTGCCGGTCAAATCTCCCGCCTAACATAGCAAAAAACATCATACGCACAGGGGGCTGATTGTTTAAGATTGGTTTTGTAAGAACAAACCAGTCTAATTCAATGCGGGAGCAAAAATATCATGAAAATCTTAAACGGAAAAGTAGCGTTGGTCACCGGGGCAAGCCGCGGTGTGGGAAGAGGTATCGCGCAAGGTCTGGGAGAAGCCGGCGCCACCGTATATATCACCGGGCGCAGTGAAAACGGTGCAGGCATGCCCGAATTCTTGAAAGATTGCAGCATCTATCACACAGCCGATGAAGTGAACCGGTTGGGCGGCAAGGGCATTGCCGTCAAATGCGACCATTCTGACGACGCACAAGTGGAACGCGTTTTCCAGCAGATTATGGACGAGCAGGGTCGGTTGGACATTCTGGTGAACAACGCCTGGGGCGGCAGTATGCACGCGCTGCAGGGCTACTTCTTCAACACGCCCTTTTGGGAGCAGCCGGTAGCCCTGTGGGATGATAACTACCAGGTGGGGCTGCGCTCCGATTATGTCGCCAGCCGCCTGGCGGCTCAAATCATGTTCAGGCAGAACAGCGGGCTGATTGTCAACATTTCTTTCTACGGCGGCAGGCATTATTTCAACAACGTGGCTTATGGCGTGAACAAAGCCGCCATTGACCGGCTGTCAGCCGACATGGCGTTGGAGTTGAAACCGCGCGGCATCAGCGCCGTTGCACTTTACCCGGGGCATGTCAGCACCGAAGGCATGCTGGCTCTCGCGCAGGTCAACCCGGTCATTGACCTGAGCCGCATGGAGACGCCGCAGTTTGTGGGGCGCTGCATCGCCGCCCTGGCCAACGACGAGCAGGTCATTGTAAAAACCGGGCAAATCCTCATCACGGCTGAAGTCGGCGCAGAATACGGCATTACCGACGTCAACGGCAGCCAGCCCGAATCGCTCCGGGCGCAATTGTGGTAAGTGGAGCGGAAAAATGCGTTTTTTCTCCCCCATTTTGTGTTTTTCGAAAATGGGGGAGATGCAAGAGGGGGTGTTGTTCTCTAAAAATCTTTTGCCAAATCTTGCGCCTGCCGGATGGAGCGCGCCACAATGGCATCCACATCCTTGCCGACCACGTCCAGCTCTTCAGCGGCAATGGTGGTGAAATCGCAAACACCCAGGAAATAGAATAACGTCCGCAGGTAGCGGTCGCCCATTTCAAACACAGCGCTGGGACCTTCCAAATAAGCGCCGCCGCGTGAAGTGATGTTGACCGCTTTTTTGCCCTGGCAAAGCCCCTGCGGACCCTGGGCAGTATAGGCAAAAGTGATCCCGTTCACCGTGATGTAATCCAGGTAGGCTTTCAGGATGGCGGGGACGCTCAGGTTCCACAACGGTTCGGCGATCACATATTTATCTGCTTCGGCAAATTGGAAGGCATATTTCAACACCGGGTGGTCGCGTCCCTCGCCGGGCGCCGGGCGGTGCAGTTCATCCAGTTGACCCACCGGCAAAAAGTTGATGCCCTCTTTGTACAAATCCAGCGTGACGACCTCGTCGCCGGGGTGACTCTGTTTATACGCCTCGACGAAGCTGTCGGAAATCTTAAACGTGCGCGACTCGCCATCTTGCCTGGCATTGGCTTTGATATACAGTACTTTACTCATGGTTTTACCTCTAATCTTGATAAGCACAGGCTGGATTACAGCCTGGTTGGTATTTAGATATATATTATCATATTTTTCATTATAAAGCAATTTACAGATCATCCAACAGCTCGGATGGCTCTACGCAGCCGTGCCGCATTTTCTCTCCCATTTTCTGTCCAGACCCCACCCCAGCCCTCCCCAAAATGCAAAAAGTGGAATGGTACAAAAAAAGTGGACACGTTTAATGTCCTGAAAGTGAAAGTTGTTCAAACTCAACCGGGCTGCGATAGCCCAACGAGGAATGCAATCTCTGGCGATTGTACCAAATCTCGATGA
>Ga0228535_1000202_pt1 | contig 194577 bp, 183 predicted proteins | sample SJ1metagenome_FD_168457 | JGI IMG/M metagenome (GOLD analysis project Ga0228535, IMG submission 168457) | Enriched culture of PCE-dechlorinating microbial communities from Ithaca, New York, USA - SJ1 | ecosystem: Engineered > Modeled > Simulated communities (microbial... > Unclassified... | reverse complement strand
AAAAAAGGGGACTAAAAAGTATAGAAGGATAGGTACTATGATGAGTAATAATTTAAACCACCAACTATTCCACCAGCTTTTTTTCATCGTCAGGTCCTCCTTAAGTGTTTTTTGAATGATTGTGATCCGCTTGCAAGCGCATATTGGCTTATTTATTGATGTCAGGCGCCATTATTGCCGGGAGGTATTTTGTTACCAGCCGTTCAGCATAGGCATAGGCAGCCGATTTGCTGACTCCCTGGTTGCGATAATAATAATCGACCAGGTCGCTCCAGGTATCAATATCCTGGCGGGTTTCCAACAGACAATCGCTGAGACCGGCCTGCTCGCTCTTTTTTAGCGTCTGTTCCAGAACCAGCGGGCTGCTCCAGCTTATTCCCCTGAAAACCTCGGGATGCCCCCTTTTGGTTCCCAGCAGGTAATAGCCGCCGTCCCGGCAGGGACCTAAAACCAGGTCCGAATGCTCTAATTCCGTGACAACCTGCTGCAAGACGCCGGAGCCCAGATCGGGCAGATCGCTGCCGATGACAATAACCGCCGCATAGTCCAATAGGGTTTGCTGAACGGCATGATACATCCTTTCCCCCAAATCCCCGCCTTTTTGCGGAATATATGGAACATCCCCCAGCTTTTCCGCGGGTTCGTATTCTCCCGGGCTGGCGTAGTGGATATATAAGGGCAGTCCTGACTCCCGGATCAGGGCTGCTAAATCCTTGATGCAGCGGCGCTGAAATTCAGCGCTTTCATGCACGTCCAGGACTTCGTGCAAGCGGTTTTTGCAAAAACCGGGTATGGGCAGCTTAGTCATCATTACTATAGCGGTTCGCACTCTTTACTCCCCTCTTGTTCCGGTATAAGCGGGACAGTTTTTGCGGCGACACCCCGAGGGTATAGAGCAGTTTTATCCGCTGCATGAGAAGCAGGGATTTCCACCGTCCGTGTTCCTCAAAGCGCCGGGAACTGCTGGTAACCTTGGAGGTCAGTATAACAGCGCCGCTCCGCAAACGGGCCCGCCTGGAAAACTCGACATCTTCAAGCAGGGGCCAGTCGGGATAGCCGCCTAGCTCGCGATAGAAATCGTTGCGGCAATAAATGGCCTGATCTCCGTAACAGCTGTTCAACAGGCGCGCGCGGAGGTTGGAAAACCGGGACAAGCATCGGTAGAATAAGGCGTTCGCATCGAATTCCAGAGTGGCGCAGCCCCATCTACCCCCGGCCCTTATCACTTCCCTCAGTTCTTTGAGGAAGGCCGGCCCGATTCGGGAATCGGCGTGCAAAAACAGCATGACCGGGGCTTGGGCCAGAGATGCGCCGCGGTTTAATTGCCGGCCTCTTCCCGGCGGGCCGCTGGCCGTCACTACCCCGTATTCCCGGCAAATATCCAGGGTCTGGTCGCTGCTCCCTCCGTCGCTGACAATGATTTGCACATCCGGCTGGCGGGACAAAAATTGAATTAATCCGGGCAAGACCGCTTCTTCATTGAGCGTGGGGATGATCACCGATATTCGCTGCTGGTCCATGTTCCCCGTACTCCTCCCAGAGTTCGATTAAAATTGCGGCGGCCTGGCCGGTAAGTTCAATGCAGGCCCGGTTGCCGATCCTCTCCCATGGATTCCTTTTTTTCTTTATAGCCCGGCAGCAGGTTGCCCCAAAGGCCGCCTTAAATCTGTCATGCACCTGGCTGGCAATTTGCTCCGCTTTCACATCAGGCCGCTTGCGGGCCTTTAAACCGGACGCAATGATCATGCCGGTCATGGCTCCGCAGGAACATCCTGAATGCATTCCCGCGCCGAAAAGCGAGGCGGCGTCTATAAGGCCTTCCGGGATGTCTATATCCCAAATCTGACAGGCGGCGATAATTACGGACTGGCAGCAATTATTACCGTCTTTCATTTCCTGCCTGGCTATTTTTTGGGCCTGACCGGACTGCATATACATGGGCTCCCTTCTTGCTCCCCAAGCATGAGGATGCTCTCCCCATGGGGAGCGGAATCAGCTTACAGAGTCAGTTTATGGGTATTAGTCCTATTGGCGAAAATATCTAAAAGGCCTCCCACAACAGCCAGAGTTCCACCGGCTTTGATCCAAAAAGCGGTAGTATTACATGCCATCTCGGCCTTTTTGCAGATACCGATGCCGATCACGGATTCAGTGGTATTGGCAATAAGCATTATTCCGATCAGAATGATCACCCATTGCATTTTGTGATGATCTGTTTTAGACTGAAATGCCGCTATGGCAGCCGCCAGCAAGATCAAGGCCAATAGGACGGATACTTGTCCGGTGTAAAAGCACTTCATATGCACCATGCTTCCATTTTGCAGAGTGAGCAGAGCCGTGCATACCGGTGCCCACAGGAAAACTGCGCCCAGAATAAGCAATGCTGCTAACAACTCCATCCCCAGAATAAGCTTCGATAAATGTTGTTTCATTCCACTACACCTCAAAAACAATTTACTGCTGCTGCACTTGGACCGGGCTTAATTCCCCGTCCTCCAACCGGTAGCGGAAGGGAGCCGCTTTGGTCCATTGCTGGTTATGAGTCGCCATAACGACCGCGCTGCCCTGCTGCCTGGCTTCCAGGAATAACTGAATGATCTCATGGGCCCAGAAATCATCGAGATCATTGGTCGGCTCATCGGCCAGGATGAGAGCCGGGCGCTTAATGAGCGCGCCGGCGACCATGGCGCGCCTCCTTTGACCGCCACTGAGCTGATAAGGAAGAAAATCCTTGCGTTCCGATAAACCCAGGCGATCGAGCAGGCTCAGAACTTCCTTCGCGTTACTTTTGCGTTTAGTCCCTAAGGTTTTCGTAAACTCCAAGTTCTCCTGCAAGGTCAGGGCTTGAATCAGCCTGGGTTCCTGAAAAATAAAGCCTATCTCGGCGGCCCGTAGATCGGTTAACTGCCGGTCGGTCATAAGGCTGACCTCTCTTTGGTCCAGATAGAGCTTCCCGGCATCCGCTTTCAGCAAGCTTCCCATGACGTGGAGCAGGGTGCTCTTGCCAATTCCGGACGAACCCTCGATGGATACAAAGTCGCCTGCCTTTATGAGCAGGTTAATGTTTTGCAGAGGACTCAGCTTTTCCCCTGTAAAATAGCTCTTGCTGACGTTTTCCAGTCGACAGATTTCCATTTACTCTAACGCTCCCCGGGTAATTGCCTCTTGCGGATCCAGGCCGGCGCTCTTCCAGGCCGGGTAAATCGATGCCCAAGAACCCAATAGCAATGCCGTCACGATACCGACACCGGCGCCTTTTAAAGCCAATGTCAAAGTCCACATCCCGGTGGGCAACACAAAAGTGTCTTCCAGGATATTTAGAACCGGAGTAACGCCAATACAGGCCAGCAGGCTTCCGATCAGGCCCCCGGCCAGGGCCATTATCCAGGCCTCGCTTAGAAGCAGCAGGAATACCTGCTTTTTATGAACACCTATAGCCCGCAAAAGGCCGATTTCGCTTTTGCGTTCCCGGGCCAGGGAATTGAAGCGCCCCACCAGTGCGAGAACCGCAATGACCAGTGAAGCAGAGCATAATGCAAAAATGATTTTACTGACCGTATCCATTTGGGACTTCATATTGTTTATGGTGGCCCTGGTTGCCACCGCCTGGACCCCCAGGCCCGACTGGTTGATGCTTGCAATGAGCCGCTCCGTACTGACGCCGTTTTGAGTCTTGATAAAAAGCGACGAGACAAGATCATCCGGCCCGGCATCCTTCCACAAATGCTGAAGTTCCGGAATATCTCCGGCCAGCTTGCGGGCGACATCAATATTTATAAATATGGTTCCGTCCATTCCGCTGCCGGTAGGATACAGGGTTCCTACCACTGTAAAAGGTTTTCCCAGGAGTGCCACTACATGGCCCGGCTTGACTTCGACTTTACTGCCGACAATTACCTCATTATCCTTCAAAGCACCGATATTCCGCTCGTTAAAGTACGGCTGGAGGATAAAATCGGTCTTCTCATCATAGCCCACCAGGCGAATTTCTTCTCCGTAGCTGCAGCAGCCACCGTCCAGGGTCTGAGTGAAGAACTGAGGGCTGGCTGCGGCGATTCCCCCGATCTTCAGCAGCTCCCCTGCTATGGATGCAGGCATATAAATATTGGCCGGGTCTGCGGTAAACAGGGTCTGATAGGCATTGGCCCGGGCCTGATCGGGAAGGACAATGACATCCGCCCCCAAGCGCTGGGTGGATAGCTCAAGCCCCTCCTGAACCATCAAGAAAATCAAGCAAACCATGACCAAAACAGATATTGTCAACCCGGTTATGATAACCGTAAACACAGACTGGCTGCGTCTTCTCACAGTATTGCGCCAGGCCAGATACCACAAAGTAAAGCCCTCCGTTTAATGCGCTAAGATTGGTGTGGGCGGCTGTTAGAATACTAATTTCTGAGCTTCCTCAACCACATAACGGTTAAGCCGGCAATCAGGCCCAAAATTAAAAACAGGTTAATACTTGGAAAGCCGATGTCCGGCCTATGAACAGCTTCTCTGATCATAGCCGCGGGAACGACGGCCAGTCTTTTGCTTCCTAAGATCAAAAAAGCCGCCAGGAGGCTTACCAGTAGATTTAGCGTGGTAAACCCGGCCGGCATTTCAAAGCGTTTTTTCGTTATTAAGGCAATCGCAACGACCAGGAGCATGATCACGGGAATAATAAGGCCGACACTGATGCGCATTTCCAGCCACTCGTTTTGAAAGGCGATGATGGCCACCAGCAGGCCCCAGATAAATCCGTTATAAAGTAAAGAAAAAATCCTCATCCGATCCTCTGCATCAATCATTAAGGCAGGCAAGGAAATGTATCCTTACCTGCCTGTTGGCTTGCTATTCGGCCAGCCTGAATATTACCGCCAGCTTGGTTCCGTCTTGGGGGAGAATATCGCCGTTGCCGGTAATAGTAACCTGTTTTTGGTTGGTAATTTCATTGGCCTTGAAGGCTGCGTCGCTGGTTATGCCCACCGCACAGCTGTCCAGACACAGGATGCATCCGGTTTTTAAATTGGTGGCGTTCTCCAGGTTGCCGCCAAACCGAACATCCATCGGTCTCTTCTCACTCGCTTTCAATATATCGCTGAAGGGTATTTCTTTACCCAGTCCTTCCCAGGTAACAAAAACATTGAACTTGGAGCCTTCAACGCTCTTTTCGGTCAGTTTCATATCGTCCAGGGAAATGTTATTGCCCGGTTTGGCGCCTATCTCAATGAGCGCGTTGTAAAAATCGATCTGATTGGCCAGGCCTCTTAAGACCGCCTTTTCGCCGTTGCTTCCATCTTTAAACACTACTCCATGCCGGGTTGATTCGGTGAAATACTTGCCATTAACCTGGGCCAGGTATTGCACTTCCTTCTTTTCCTTGTTTACAACAATCGGTTTTGAGTCGGAAAGATCGCCCAATTTGAATTCCTTGGCAGTATTCGGATCCGTAGGTGTGCTTGAGTTTGAACTGCATCCGGCTGCTACTGCCACGATTAATACCAGCATTAAAACCAAAGATAATATCTTCTTCATCTCTAAGCCCCTCCATCGATTCAATTCACAAATCATTAGCTTTTTCAGACTTTGTCGCTTGTACGCCTTTGCAAAATCCTGGTCTGCATTTCTTCAAAAGAAAACCGCTTTTTTAAAATAACTGACACGATTACCATTGATGCCAAGATGCCAACCGCCCCTAAGAATTCGGGGGAATTCACTTTCCAGGCCTTGTCGCCCAGATTGGTAAAAACCAAAACTCCTGGAATAATGCCGATCATCGTGGACAATATGTAGTCGGAGTATTTAATCCTGGTAAGTCCGGCTCCCAGGCTGATGGCATTAAAAGGGATGATAGGAATCAGCCTCAAGATGAGGATCAAGAGAAACCCGCCCTTTTCAACGCCTTCATCGAATTTCTGCCATTTTCCCTTGACCAGTTTTTCAATAGCGCCTCTTCCCAGAAGCCTGGAAATATAGAAAGCGACGGTAGCGCCGATCAAGGCTCCGATCATCGTGTACAGGGCTCCCCAATATAAACCGAAGGCCATACCGCCCGCAATGGCTATAATAGAACCGGAAGGAATCACCGAAAACATGGTCATATAGACTAGCGGCCCGAAAACTCCGAATGAAGCGACATAATCCCTGAGTCCCTCGGCGGTCGGGTTGGCAAACATTCCTGATTTTTTACCCAAGTAAAAAACCAATCCGAGAATAAGTATAAAGGCTGCCTTTATAAGACCTTTTTTAGTGAATTCTTTCATTTAGCAGCCCTCCCAAAAATCACCACCACCTTTTAAAAAAGCCCTTAAAATCAGTTGAAGAAAGTATAACATAACAACCCTAGTTAATTAATAGTTAATAAAATAAACTACTTATATGTATAATAAATAATTATTATTTTAAAAGGTGCTCGGGCGTGCTATGTGGGAGTTTGCGACGTTTAACAGGCAAAACCGGATAATTTTTTAAGAAGGCAAATTGGGCGTAATCATTGAAAACCTGAAAGCTAAATATATAATATTATTATGTATTTCATAAAAAAACTTTTGAATTAGGAGTGGATAAAGTGAAAACCTATTACAATCCCGAAGATTTGGAGCAATTTGGAAATATGGGTGAGGATGCCCCCCAGTTATGGGACAAGTTTATGGCCTATTACAGTCAGGTCTTTGCGGACGGCGCATTGACCGCCAAGGAGAAGGCTTTAATTGCTTTGGGAGTTGCCCATGCGGTTCAATGCCCCTATTGTATTGATTCTTATGCCAAAACGCTTTTGGAAATGGGCGTAAACCAGGAGCAGATGATCGAAGCTGTTCATGTAGCGGCGGCGATTCGGGGCGGAGCCACCCTGGCCCATGGCATGCAGGCAAAAAATGTAATCAAAAGTCTTGAGTTTTAGGTAAGGCTATGGAAGCAAAAACACAGTTGGCACGATTGCAAGGGGTTCCTGCTTTTGCCGGCCGGGAAGAATGCCGGAAATACTGCATGACCCATGAGACTCTGGATGTAATGCAGGTTAATATGGGGAAAAAATGTAATCTGTCCTGCAAGCATTGCCATATTGAGGCCGGTCTTGACCGGCCGGAAATGATGAGCCGGGAAGTGATGGAAGCCTGCCTGCAGGTTTTTGCAAAGAATGATTTCACTACCCTGGATATTACCGGCGGAGCGCCCGAGATGAATCCCCATTTTGAGTGGTTTGTCGAACAAGCCGCGCAGCGCCAAATCCACACCATCCTCCGTACCAACCTGGTAATTTTAGAGAAAGAGGAATACCGTCATCTTCCGGAAAGGTTTGCCGAAACGGGAGTGGAGATTGTAGCCTCATTGCCCTACTATTCGGAAAAAGACACGGATAGACAGCGGGGCCAAGGCGTTTTTTCGTCTTGCCTAGCGATGCTGCAAAAATTGAATCGTTTAGGCTACGGAACATCCCCGGAACTGGTGCTCAATCTGGTTTACAACCCGGGTGGAGCATTTCTGCCACCCAATCAAGCGGCTTTGACCATGGATTACAGAAATAAACTGGCCGATTTATATGGCATCTCGTTCAATTGGCTGTACACCATTACCAATAACCCGATCGGAAGGTTCGGCGATTTTCTCCAACGGAGCGGAAATATGAACAGCTACCTGAATCGACTGGCGGCTTCCTATAATCCGGCGACGGTTGAGAATATGATGTGCCGCAGCCAGTTATCCGTGGGCTGGGATGGGTTACTATATGATTGTGATTTCAATCAAGCATTGGGGCTCACCATTAACGGGATAAATCACATTAATCACATTAAGGATTTGATAGATCATCCGATAACGACGCGCAAGATCGTATTCGGGAATCATTGCTACGCCTGTACCGCGGGAGCCGGTTCCAGTTGTGGCGGCGCAACGGCGTAAAAAAGCTTGTAAAGAGGCTTCGGGTTCAAAAAACCTAAACGAAGCCTCTTTCTGCCGTGTTTTTATTTAGTTTAAACCCTTCCCTATTCGGCTACCGCTTTTTGGAGGGCGTTATCCAGATCGAAGATCAGATCTTCTACATCTTCCACCCCGATCGACAAGCGAATTTGATCCGGGGTCACTCCCGCCAGCTTCTGATCCTCCTCACTCAATTGAGAATGGGTGGTGGTAGCCGGGTGGATCACCAGTGATTTGGCGTCTGCCACGTTGGCCAGATTGGAAAACAGTTCGAGGCTGTTTATAAATCTCTTGGCGGTGTCGATATCGCCCTTGACGCCAAAGGTGAAGATGGAACCGGCCCCCTTGGGCAGGTATTTTTGGGCCAGATCATAGTACTTGTTGCCGGGCAGGCTGGGGTAATTCACCCAGGAGACCAGGGGGTGATCGTTCAGCCATTCCGCTACTTTACGCGCGTTGCTCACGTGCCGCTCCACTCTTAGCGACAGGCTTTCTAAACCCTGCAGGAAGAGGAAAGAATTGAACGGGCTGAGTGCGGCTCCCGTATCCCGGAGCAACTGTACCCGGGTCTTGGCCACATAAGCCGGTGCGCCCACATCAATCGCAAATCTTACCCCGTGATAGCTGGGATCCGGTTCAGTGAGGCCGGGAAACCTTCCGCTGCCGATCCAATCAAATTTACCGCTGTCCACGATGGCCCCGCCGATGGAGGTGCCATGGCCGCCGATAAATTTGGTGGCCGAGTGTACCACGATGTCGGCGCCGTATTCAATAGGACGCAGCAGGTAAGGCGTGGTGAATGTATTGTCAATGATCAGCGGCAAACCGTTCTCATGAGCAATTTTCGCCACTGCTTCTATGTCGATAATGTTTATCCCCGGGTTGCCGATGCTCTCGATAAAGACCGCTTTGGTTTTATCGTTTATAGCCTTTCTAAAGTTCTCCGGATCGTCGGGATCGACAAAGATCGTATTAATTCCGTATTTAGGCAATGTATAAAGAAACAGGTTGTAGGTTCCGCCGTAGAGGGTGCTGGCTGAAACGATCTCATCCCCGGCGCCGGCAATATTCATGATAGAATAAGTAACGGCCGCCGAACCTGAGGCCACACCCAGACCGGCTACCCCTCCTTCCAGAGCTGCTATTCGCTGTTCGAAGACATCGGTGGTGGGATTCATGATCCGGGTGTAGATATTGCCTGGCTCCTGCAAAGCAAAAAGCCGGGCGCCATGGTCGGCGTCGTTAAATACGTACGAGGTTGTCTGATAAATGGGCACGGCGCGGGAATTTGTCGTCGGGTCCGGTTTTTGCCCGGCATGAACCTGTAACGTGTCAAATTTGTACTGTCTCTCACTCACTGCGCTATTCCTCCTCAAATTTAATGGGTAAAACCAATAAAACCAATATGTATACTATTATTATAATACTAGCTTTTGGCTAGAGTTTCAAGTTAAATAAAAAAAATTTCATATACCGCCGATTAATGCGGGCGAATGCTCATAAGGGTGAATTGGGCCAGGCGCAAAAAATTAAAAGCCCGGGGTATCCAGATAAAATCGCTGTCATCAATCGATGTTTTCTTGGCTGCCGTCTTTCCCCGGGCGGAAGGTTAACCCAACGGATCGGTTCTTCCTCAGAATAAGGCTTTTCTGATCAAAACCGGATCGGCATAATGACGTTTTTCTCCTCCACATCCGGAATGGCCTGGTTTTAAGCCTGGTTCCGGCGGGCTATATAGTCCTTTATCGCCTGGTGCAGGGCGTCGGCGGCCAGGTTGGAACAGTGCATTTTGATCGGCGGCAGCCCGTCCAAGGCGTCGGCAACCGTACGGTTGGTTATGCGCTCGGCTTCTTCAAGCGTCTTGCCCTTAACCATTTCAGTGACCATGCTGCTGGTGGCAATGGCTGCCGCACAGCCAAAAGTCTTGAACTTGATGTCCTGGATGATATTATCCTGAACCTGTATTTCGATATGCATGATATCTCCACAGACCGGATTGCCTACCTCCCCCACCCCGTCTGCTATATCCAGATCTCCAACGTTGCGGGGATTCATGAAATGATCCATTACTTTTTGCGAATACATTAGCTACTCCCTCCTCCGTTATACAATGGTGACATTTTACGCAAATTGCCAATAATTTTGGGCAAGACCTCAAGGACATCATTCACATCGTCTTCGCTGTTATCTTTACCCAGCGTTAAACGAAGCGAGCCGTGAGCTATTTCATGCGGCAGACCTATAGCCAGCAGCACATGGGACGGATCCAACGAGCCCGAGGTGCAGGCGGAGCCGCTGGAAGCCATAATGCCGTAGCTGTCTAACATGAGCAGGATGGACTCCCCTTCCACAAATCTAAAACAAACGCTGACACTGCCCGGTACCCGGTTCTCCGGCTCGCCGGTCGGAATAGTGTGGGGAATACTCTCCAGGATGCCGTCGCGCAGCCTTTTCCCCAGGCCGTTCAGATACTCGGCTAAATCGCTCATTCTGCTTTGCGCCAGTTCGGCTGCCTGCCCGAAACCTACAATACCCGGAATATTTTCAGTGCCGGCCCGCATTTTATTTTCCTGGGGCCCTCCGTAGAGTATGTTTTTAATTCTGGTGCCCTTTTTGATATAAAGGGCTCCGACTCCTTTGGGGCCGTATAGTTTATGGCTGGAGGCGGACAGCATATCAATTCCCATAGCTTTTACGTCAATGGGCAGCTTGCCCACGGTCTGAACGGCATCGGTATGAAAAGCCGCCCCGCCCTGGTGGGCAATGGACGCCAGTTCTGCAATGGGCTGAATCGTCCCAATCTCATTATTGGCGTGCATGATAGTAACCAGGATAGTATCCGGTCGCAATGCTTTGCGCAAAGCTTCGGGCTCCACTAATCCCAGAGAATTGACCGGCAAAACAGTCAGATCGAAGCCGTTTTTATGTAGATGCTCACAGGTATCCAGAACCGCGTGATGTTCTATGGCCGATGTTATCAGATGCCGGCCTCTATGCGCATTAGTCAGCATATAGGATACAATGGCCTGATTGTCAGCTTCCGTTCCCCCGCTGGTGAAGAATACTTCACGGGGAGTGGCGTTTATCAAGGAAGCAAGCTGCTCCCGGGCCTTTTCCAGTGCTTTTTTGGCAGTTCTTCCTTTGGCATGCACGCTGGAAGGATTACCATATTCATGGGTATAGTAGGGTATCATGGCTTCAAATACCTCCCGGTCTACCGGGGTGGTAGCGCTATGGTCCATATAGATCTCTTTCATACCTCTTCACCTCTTATGTTTTTTATGGTTTATCAACCCTTTTAGATGATATGGCCACAGTTTTCTTTTCCTCCAGCGATTCTTTAACCAAATCTTCCAGAGTGAATGAATCCAACACTGCGCTGATCGAGTCTCTCAAACGCGACCAGACCGGCCTTGTTACACAATATCCGGCTCGATCGCAATTTTCGGGCTCTATTTCGCTGACACAGTGTACCGGAGCAATGGGTCCTTCCAGTACGCGTATAATATCTCCAACGGTAATATCAGAAGCGCTTTTGGCGAGGATATATCCGCCCTGGGCTCCTCTAATGCTTTGAACCAGACCGGCTTGTTTCAAAGGGATAAGCAATTGCTCAAGGTATCGCCCCGAGATGTTTTCCCGCTCCGAAATAGCATTGATGGCCACCGGCCCATGCTCCTGTCGCAAAGCTATATCCAACATTGCCCTCAGGCCATACCTTCCCTTGGTAGAAAACTTCATCAAACCATCCCTTCTTTCTGCTATGTAAGCCACTTTGAACGACTGGTAAAGTTATCCGGCAGTATGCCTTTGAGCAATTAGCAAACATCTGAGGCTAATATATCATAAACCCTATAGTATTACTAGTTATTTCTGCAAATAAATTAGCCCCGAAAGTTTTTACGTATCGGGACTAATCCGGCTAATCAAGTATTATCTTTTCAGCATGGGTGTAAATGCTAAACTTTTCACCGCGGGCAAAGCCTACCACGCATAGGCCCAGCTCTTCGGCCAATTCCAAGGTCAGCTCGGTTGGAGCGGCGCGTGACAGAATGATGGGAATATTGCCCCGGGCAGCTTTAATAAGAATTTCCGAAGCTACCCGACCGCTTAAGAGGAGGCACTTATTGCCGGGATATATCTCATTTAAGAAGGCATATCCCAGTACCTTGTCAACTGCATTGTGTCTGCCAATATCCTCATAATGAATAATTATGCCTGATTCATCGGCCAGAGCAGCGCTGTGCACGCCGCCCGTCAAGCGGAAAGTATCAGCCCGCTTTTCCAATTCCTCCATCAAAACTATAATTTGTTTAACGGGAAGACGCCAATCTGATACGACCGGCTGCAGTTGTCTGGCGTCATTGATAAAATAAAGCCCGGCTCGGCCTTTGCCGCAGCAGCTGGCAATATGCCGGCGCAAAAAATTATCGGTCTGGGCAACCGGTTCAAAAGTCTCAATCCAGAGAAAGCCGTCATCTTCACGAAGACGGATGTCCTCAATTTGGGAAGGCTCCTGCAGCAGCCCTTCACTGAGCAAAAAGCCTACCGTTAGCTCTTTCAAACCACCCGGGGAGCAGATCAGAGTGGCCAGCTCGTTGTGGTTGAGAAAAACGGTTAAGGGCTTTTCCGTAACCACCGCCGCTTCTCTATTTTCGATGCTTCCCCGATTGTAGCTGATTATTTCTCGTTTTTCATAAAGAGGCCATCCTGACAATTTATGAGTCTCCTTCCTGGAAGATTGCCTTAATATAGATCTAATTCTCCAGACGGATCATTGGCTCCTTCTACCAACCGCGCTCCTGCATCCGGTTTTCTGGTGGAATAGTTGCAATATCCAGACCATACATAGCTTCCCCCAAATCACGGGAAACTTCAGCCAGAACGTTTACATCCTGATAATAAGTGGTCGCAGCCACAATGGCCCGGGCTCTTTTCATGGGATCGGAGGATTTGAAAATTCCCGAGCCGACAAAGTTGCCTTCAGCGCCCAGATGCATCATCAGTGCGGCATCAGCCGGGGTGGCGATTCCTCCCGCTGAAAAATTAACCACCGGGAGGCGCCCGGTCCGGTGCACCTCCCGGACCAACTCATAAGGCGCTTGCAGATCTTTAGCGGCAGTCATCAATTCTTCCGGGGGAAGGTTTCTTAGCCAGCGCATCTCATCCATGATCTGGCGCATGTGGCGGACCGCTTCAATTACATTCCCGGTTCCCGGCTCCCCTTTGGTCCTTATCATAGCCGCCCCTTCACCGATGCGGCGCAGCGCTTCGCCCAGGTTGCGCGCCCCGCAAACAAAAGGTACGTTAAACCTGTTTTTATCGACGTGGTATTTATCATCAGCCGGGGTAAGCACTTCACTTTCATCGATATAATCGATGCCCAGGCTTTCCAGTATCTGGGCTTCTACATAATGCCCTATCCGGCATTTGGCCATAACCGGTATGGTTACCGCCTCTATAATGTTTAGAATAATGGTGGGATCGGCCATGCGGGCCACGCCACCCTGGGCTCTTATATCGGCCGGTACCCTTTCCAAGGCCATAACCGCGCAAGCTCCGGCCTCTTCCGCTATGCGGGCTTGCTCCGGAGTGGTTACATCCATAATCACTCCGCCTTTCAACATTTGGGCTAGTCCAACTTTTAAAGCAAAGGTACCTTGCTGCTGGTCCATCTTTTACCCTCCCAATATATTTATGCGTATCTTTTCCGATAGCTAAGATTGCTCGGTCCTATTACTTGCCTAGAGTTCTGCCAACTATTCTATGTGCCATTTCCCGTCGCCAGGGTCGCATAATCTGGTTAAATCATATGGTGTTTCTTGATATACGTGATAATTGAGCCAGTTAGTGAATAGTAAATTCGCGTGTCCGCGCCACTTTACCAATGGGGTTTTAGATGGGTCGTCATCCGGGTAATAGTTGACCGGCACCGCTATTTCGAGACCTTTGGCTATATCCCGATCGTACTCCGCCTTCAGGGTAAACGGTTCATACTCGGAATGCCCGGTGATAAAAATCTGACGGTGATCCCGATTGGCGACAATATATATGCCGGCGTCATCCGATTCCGAAAGGATTTCCAGATCAGGGACTTTTTCAATATCATCCCGGCGTATTTCGGAATGCCTTGAATGAGGGGCAAAAAATTCGTCGTCAAATCCTCTCAGTAGAGGCACGTTTGGTTTTAACACCCGGTGGCTGAATACGCCAAACATTTTTTGCTCCAGCGGATATTTGGGTATGCCGTAATGATAGTACAGCCCGGCCTGGGCCCCGACGCAAATGTGCAGGGTCGCCCAAACATGCTTTTTGGTCCATTCCAATACTTCAGCCAGTTCCTCCCAGTAGTTCCAATCCTCATATTCCAGATGTTCAACCGGAGCCCCGGTTATGATCATCCCGTCAAACTTCTGCTGTTTAATTTGGGAAAAGGTGGTGTAAAAATTTTGCAGGTGTTCTTCCGAGGTATTCTTTGATTCATGGCTTTCCATATAAAGCAGGATTATTTCAACCTGCAGCGGGCTGTTGCCCAGCAGTCTCAATAACTGGGTTTCGGTAACGATCTTTTGCGGCATTAAGTTCAGTATGGCGATTCGCAAAGGGCGTATATCCTGATGTACAGCCCTTCTTTCATTCATTACAAAGATGTTTTCTCCCTGGAGTATAGTACTGGCCGGAAGATTATCCGGTATAATAATCGGCATATCAAATACCTCCCTTTTATTGATTCGTTTTGCACAAAAAGATTTTTACAGTCAATTAATGCGGACCTGGCTCGCATTCATGCTACCGGTTCGGTAGCCCGACAGATCGAGGGTTACGTAGCGAAAGCCCAGTTGTCTAAGCTGCAGGTGTATTCGGTCCATGACCGTCTCCTCGGATAGACTGCGGCGTTCATCTGCTCCGACCTCGATTCGAGCCAAGTCCCTGTGCATTCGAACCCTCACTTGTTTGATTCCCAAGTTCAGAAGGTACTCTTCAGCGGCTTCTACCATTTTTAGCTTTTCCAAACTGATCTTCTCCCCATGCACAAAGCGGGAAGATAAACAGGCGGCGGCCGGTTTATTCCATGAATCAAGCCCCATTCGCCTGGACAATATTCTGATTTCTTCCTTGCCCAGGCCAGCTGCTAAAAGCGGGCTCGCGATCCCCAGCTCCTGCAAGGCTTTCAGGCCGGGACGGAAATCGCTTAAATCATCGGCATTGGACCCGTCAGCCACGGCAAGAATGTCCCTGGATTGAGCAATATCGAGCAGTTTAGAAAACAATTGTTGTTTGCACAGGTAACAACGTTCAGGTGGATTATCCGCGAAACCCGCTACTGCCAGTGGATCAAGCGAAACCGTCAGGTGTTCAACCTTTAGCTGCCGGGCCACCCGGATACACTCCCTGGTTTCTCTTTCCGGATAAGTAGGCGCAACAACGGTAACTGCCAGCACCCTGTCACCTAAAACATCTCTGGCCACGGCCAATAAAAAAGTGCTGTCAACACCTCCGCTAAACGCAATTAAAACGCTTCCCAGCGATTCAATATTCTGTTTTAGCAAAGTAAGCTTCTCTTCGATCTGCAACATCTTCTCTCCCAATTATCTCATTCTAACACTGAATGGATGGTGCCTCCCCCTAAAATCCGCTCAGCCTGGTAAAAGACTACCGCTTGCCCTGGCGTTATAGCCTTTTGGAGGGTTTTAAAGTGTATGGCTACCCTCTCAGGGCCTTGGGGCATTAATACGGCCGGCTTATCTAGCGCTGAATACCGTACTTTGACGGTTGTCTGGATTTCCCCGTCAGGCGCATCGCCGGAGATATAATTGACATTATCAGCCAGAAGCCGTTTCTTCATTAAATCCGGTAATTCCCCCACTCTCACGGTATTGTTTTCCGGGTCCAGGCGATTGACGAACAATGGTCTGCCCAAAGCCAAGCCCAGGCCTTTGCGCTGTCCAATCGTGTAGTAATGTATTCCCCGATGCCGTCCCAGTATGCATCCATCTTTATCGATGAAATCTCCTGCGGGAGGGCTAAAGCCCAGGAATTCTCCCACGAAATCTGCGTAATGGCCTTTTTCAATAAAGCAAATTTCCTGGCTTTCCGCTTTTTCAGCCACGGGCAGACCGGCTTGACGGGCTATATTCCTGACCTCTTCTTTATTAAGCCCCCCCAGCGGAAACAATGTGTGCTGCAATTGTTCCTGGGTCATGCTGTACAGAGCATAGCTTTGGTCCTTCTTCCTGTCAACGGCTCGCAGAAGCTCATATTTTTGGCTGTCTTCATTAAAAACAATTCGGGCGTAATGACCGGTGGCAATATAATCCGCCCCCATAGCCCGGGCTTTGCCAAGCAAAGAATGAAATTTTATATAGCGGTTGCAGGCAATACACGGATTGGGCGTACGGCCTTTTATATATTCTTTACAAAAGTAATCCACTACCCGGGACGTAAAGTCATCTCTAAAATTCATTACATAGTGCGGGATATCCAGTTCCCAGGCCACCCGCTGGGCGTCGCCAATCGCATCCAGACCGCAGCAGGTTTTATTCTGCGCATTCTCTAACGGCCAAATTTGCATAGTGATGCCGGTTACATCATAACCCTGAGCTTTGAGTATGAGAGCGGCAACCGAGCTGTCCACTCCCCCACTCATGGCAACAAATACTTTCTGGGGCAAGCCGTTCTTCCTTTCTGGTTGCTTACTTATTGATTTTAATACCAAAACGTGGCGTTTACTGTCAAAGGCGGCACAAAAATAATATCTTTACTAATTTTATAGGTATTATAGGGTATTTAGAACTAAATATCAAGCCGGTAATCTATCCTCCCGCCCTTTCTAAAAAGCATTCCGGCGCCTCAAATGCCGCTGGCCTCACTCCTAACCTCACCCGTCTCATAGGCCAGCAGGTAATCAGCCCAGCGGGAAGCCCAATCGCGCAATTCTTGAATTCCAAGCGGAGATGGAGTTTTGGACTCGCTGTGTTCAGCTATTTTAAGGGCCAGGTTGCGGTATATTTGAGCTTGTTCTGATTCAGGGGCCAGTTCCACAGTGGTCTTGCCCTGCAATTCACTCTGGGTTACGGTAATTGAACGAGGAATGTATTCTATAACTTGGGTATGGGTCTTTTGCACGAAGTCATCGATGATTTCTTTGGCATAGGGCGCATTTATGGAATTGGCGATGAGACCACCCAGCAGGGCTCCTCCGCTTTTGGAGTATTTTTGAATGCCGCTGAAAAGGTTGTTGGCTGCATATATAGCCATGAAGTCGGCAGAAGAGACTGTAAACACATGTTCCGCTATTCCTTCCCGAATCGGTACGGCAAACCCCCCGCAAACCACATCGCCCAGTACATCATAGATTACAAAATCAAGGTCTAAAGTCTCAAAAACCTTTTGCTGCTTGAACAGTTGCACGGCGGTAATGATCCCCCGGCCGGCGCAGCCTACACCCGGAGCAGGTCCTCCGGCTTCTACGCAATAAACCCCGCCGTATCCCTCAAAAATGACTTCGGCTGGTTTTACTACGGTTTTTTCCCTCAGGGTATCCAGTACGGTCGGGATATACTGTCCCCCTCGCAAAGTATTGGTAGAATCGGCTTTAGGATCGCAGCCGAACTGCATGACCTTAAAGCCTTCCCGGGCCAGGGCCGCGCTGATGTTGGAGGTGGTAGTGGATTTCCCTATACCTCCTTTACCGTAGATGGCAATCTGTTTAATCTTCTTCGACAATTCATTCACCTCTGCAATTTTTATCTTGGTTGCGTAAATACTTATTTAGCTTCAGTAAAACCGGTTGAATAAGTCCGGGTATGGCAAAGACTCGAATACCCGATCGCCTTAAAGCTTCTTCAGCTCCCGGGCCTACCCGGCTGACCAGGACGACCTGACAATCGGCAAGACAATTTACGGTAAGCTGGAGAAGATCGTCGTGGGTTTCCTCACTGCCGCAAACCGGAGCTGTTTTGCGGAGTTCATAAAAGTCGTACCCGTTTTCACTTAAGTCAAAGATTAAAAATTGACCCGCTCTCCCAAAATGCTGGTTGATTACTTTCCCGTCACTGCTGGCAACGGCCACCCGGAAGGTCATTTTTCCACCGCCTTTAACATAAAGGATATATTCAGCTTATCCATGCGAAAAGGTCTGCATGGGGCTGTCATACAACACTTCCGCCAGGTCGATCGGGGAGCCCGGGATTCCGCAGGCATCCGCCCGGCATTGCTGGCAGTGCCGAAAAACCGGAAGCCTTTTTTCGGCATCCTCCCGGGCCTGATTCAATTCTGCGCAGGAAGGCGGCCTCAAGTGCTCCATCCGGTTTTGGGGTATCAACGGGATAATATTGATTAAAGACGCGCCCAATTCCGATGTTACATGTGCCACCTCACGCATATGATGGTCATTGATCCCGGGAATAAGAACTGAGTTGACCTTTACTATAAGTCCCCGTTTGCTTGCCTGGTATATTCCCTTAAGCTGAGCCGGCAAAAGCCGGCGGGCTGCTTCCAAACCTGTCATAGACCGGCCTTTATATATAATATGAGAGCAAATCTGTTGAATAATGTTCACATCGACGGCGTTAACCGTAACGGTTATGGTCTTTACCCCGGCTTCGACGATTCGCCCGACTTTGTCTTCCAGCAAAAGACCATTGGTGCTCAGGCAGTTAATAAGATTCGGAAAACGCTCGTGGATTAACTCGAAGGCTTCCAACGCGTGATCGGTGGCCAGAGTGTCGCCCGGGCCGGCTATTCCAGCTACAGTAATATCCGGGCAAAGCTCCAAAGCCTTTTGCACCGTCGCTACGGCTTCTTGGGGGCTCAATATCCCCCGGCTGACGCCAGGCCGCTTCTCGCATTTATTGAAGCCCCGCCGGCAAAATTGGCATTGAATATTGCAGGCCGGACTTACTGGCAGATGTATTCTGCCATACTTAAAATGAGCTTCACCATTAAAGCAGGGGTGGGTTTTTACCAGATGGCTGAAAGGATGATTTTCATGACTGTTTGAGCATCCGGGCATATTAAATTCTCCTCCCTTAACCAATTAAGCTAAAGACAGATATTCTTACCATTAAAGACCTTCCACATAATAAGAAGGGAGCTAGTATCCGCCTCCAGTTTTTCTGGTCAGAGAAGACCGGGCTCTCATAGTTTAGTATTCAAATAATAATTCCAAATATTTTGGGATCATTTCTAGGGTAATCAAGCAACTGCTTTCTTTAAGGGTATGTTAAACGTTTATACAGCATCTCTATCGGCTGTATCAAGAGGTATTTATAGAGCGGCATCCTGGAATATGGCTTCGGATATATCCTGAGTGTCTTTGGCCACAAAAGCCTCGGTGTCCTCACCCTGGAGCAGATTCCTGACCTTGTGCCTTATCCAGCCAAACTCGGCTGATGAACGAACATCGCTATTATAGCGCGGCCGGGGCAGTTTAATTTCAACCACTTCCCTTATATAGCCGGGGTTGGGGGACATAACCGCTACCCGGTCCGACAAATAAATGGCTTCTTCTATACTGTGGGTTACAAATATAATGGTCTTCCCGGTTTTTTCCCATATATGAAGCAGCTCATCCTGAAGGCTTTCCCGGGTTTGAGCGTCAACTGCGGCAAAAGGTTCATCCATCAGCAATACTTCGGGATCATAAGCCAGAGCGCGGGCAATCGCGACTCTCTGTTTCATCCCCCCCGAAAGTTCATGGGGATAGCGTTCTTCAAAGCCCTGCAATTCCACTAAACTGATAAACTTATCGCTGATCGCCCTCCGTTCGCCCTTGGGCACCCCTTTTATCTCCAGGCCGAACTCAACATTATCTCTTACCGTGCGCCAGGGAAAAAGGGCGTATCCTTGCAATACGATGCCCCGATCCAGAGCCGGACCGGTGATCAGTCTTCCGTCAATATATATTTCACCCGAATCCGGGCGGGCCAGACCCGCGATCAAGTCCAGAAGGGTTGATTTTCCGCATCCGCTTGACCCTATGATGGCTAAAAATTCACCCTTTTTTACTTCAAGGTTGACATCCTGCAGAGCGACAAAACTCTTCGGCCCTTCACCGTTGTTCTTGATGGGATATATCCGGCTTACATTATGGATGGAAATTTTAGCTTCTGAATGGGAAGCCGGTTTTGCAATGGGTTCTTCCTTCGGTTTTATGCTCAATATTCCCAATTCAAATCACCTGCCTTTTTCCTACCGCCTTAAATAAGTGATCTTCCGGCATGATTAATCTGACTAAACCAATCTGATCTTTTCATGTTTTTCAACCTGAATTACCTTTCCGTCCTGAATGATAATGGTAATTGAACCAAAGCGTATTTCTTCAATCAAATTGAGCAAGTAATCCAGATCCAGGCGGGAGAGAATCAAGCGTTTGTCGTTTAGCAGCTCTTTTTCAGGGCTCATCTTTTCACCTCCTACCGGCTATTCTGGCTTGAAATTAATTTACATATATGTTTACTATGTTTTAACATAAATAATTAGAACCGGGGAGCAATAGAACCCCCCCGGTTCCCTTAGGGGGTTAGGCTTCCTGGAACAATACGGTCGACAGATATCTTTCACCGGTGTCGGGGAGCAGCACCACAATGGTTTTTCCTTTATTTTCAGGTCTTTTAGCCAGCTGGGTGCCGGCAAAAGCGGCCGCCCCGGAAGATATGCCTACCAGCAGGCCTTCGCTTTTGGACAACTGGCGGGCGGTTTCAAAGGCTTCCTCGTTCTTAACCTTGAATATTTCATCAACTACCGCCAGGTTTAAAACGTCCGGCACAAATCCCGCGCCTATTCCCTGAATTTTGTGCGGCCCGGGGGAACCGCCCGATAATACCGGGGAATCAAAGGGCTCCACGGCAACGATCTGCACGTCCGGCTTCCGGGCTTTTAAAACCTCTCCCACTCCGGTGATGGTTCCGCCGGTGCCAACTCCACTTATAAAGATGTCTACCTGACCATCAGTATCCTGCCAGACTTCCTCAGCCGTAGTAGCGCGATGAATCTCGGGATTGGCAGGATTTTTAAATTGTTGCGGTATAAACGAATGCGGGGTTTGGGCCACCAGTTCCTCGGCAGCCCGGATGGCTCCCGGCATACCGTTGGCGCCGGGGGTTAGAACCAGTTCGGCGCCTAAAGCCTTGAGCAGGTTGCGGCGTTCAATGCTCATGGTGTCAGGCATGGTCAGGATGAGCCGGTAACCCTTGGCGGCTGCCACAAAAGCCAGTGCGATGCCGGTGTTGCCGCTGGTTGGCTCGATGAGGATGGTATCTTTATCGATCAGGCCTTTGTCTTCCGCATCCTTGATCATTGAATAGCCGATGCGATCCTTTACGCTGCCGGCCGGGTTAAAATACTCCAATTTGGCAATCAGCCTGGCTTCCAACTGATGAAACTGATTGTAGTTCGTTAGCTCTAGCAACGGGGTGTTGCCTATAAGGTCGGTGAGGTTCTTCGCTATTTTAGCCATTTCATTCCCTCCAATAAGTATTAAATTATAACCAACTAATTATATTGGTTTACATGGTTAATTTATATCATTTTCGCTGCTCATTTGTCAACAACCCTCCGAGAAAAAATATCATCAATTAAACTGCCCGGTTTAAATCCAATACAACTCGCCATAAGTGGTCTATTAAATATTCGGGTTTGATTTTGAAAAACAGCCTTGACAAAAAGACATTATCCTTTTAACATTTTTAATATAGTATTTCACTATGTTTACTTGGTATTGGCTCAACCAGATAACTGGAGGGCAGGATGCGCATAGCGGTCTTGCCTTCCTTGTTTAGATACGCCTCCTTTAGGGGAGCTTCTGTCAGATTAGTACAACATTCCGTATATTGGTGCCCATAATTTGGGCAGCTTTTTCCGAATTACTGCGTTGTCGTCAATCGCAATACGTCCAGTATTACTCATTTGACGCCCACTGACGGGCTAATGCGGCGATGCCAGGACGGCTTGGAGCCGCCCTCCGCCTTGTACTTCAAAAAAAATCTGCTCCAACTTATGAACACAATATACGGAACGTTGTACTAGGTCAGCGCTTATGTGAAAGGAGGACGATTATGAAAACTGAACCAAAAGCAAAAAAGGTTCTTTTGGTAGGTGCGGATCATCTGGGGTCGACTCCGCGAAAGCTGTATGAAGAAGGAGTCAAAGAAATTATTCACTGGAACGGGAGAACCAATTCCACCCAGACCCGGGCGATCCCCAAGGATGTAGATTTAATAATTTTGAATCTGAATTACATAAACCACGGCCTTATGCATCTGGTTAAGAAGCAGGCCAAATCCCGGGGCATTCCTATTATTTTTAGAAAAACCGCTCTATTTCATCGAGCCGGCTAATGGCGGTATTTCTTCAAGGGGGGAGATAATTGTGCGGCATTATAATAGTACTTACGAGGGTTCTGAGGGAAGTGAACTTTACTATCAAGCATGGCTTCCGGGCAGTAATTCCCGGGCGGTCATTATTGGCGTTCATGGTCATGGTGATCACAGCGGAGGTCTGGACAGCATCATTTCTCATCTCGTTCCCCGGGGCTTTGGCTGGTACGGGCTGGACTTGCGCGGGCACGGCCGTTCCCCGGGTCGAAGAGGACATGTGGAATCCTGGTCGCAGTTTCGGGAGGATTTAAAATCATTCCTGAATCTGGTCCGGGATCGAGAAAGAGATCTGCCAGTTTTTTTACTGGGGCACAGCCTGGGCGGGCTGCTCAGCCTGGATTATGCGATCCAATACCCCGGGGATTTGCAGGGTATCATATCTATCAGTCCGGCTTTAAGTTATTCCGGATTTTCACCCGCCACGGCCGTATTCCTGCATCTGCTGGCCACTCTTAAACCGGAATACGAAATTCGGATCCAGGCTAATTACTCCAAACTCACCAGAGACGAAGGAACCGCCCGGCGCTTGTCCAGGGACACCCTGCGTCATGATTTTATCACCGCCCAACTGGGTAAAGAACTGCTAAAATCGGGAAAACGGCTTAAATCCGGTGCCCACCGTCTTCAAGTGCCCCTGTTGATGTTGTACGGAACAAATGACACGCTTACCCCCATTGAGGGAATGCAAGATTTTTACCGCTCCGCGGCCTCAGACAGCAAAGAGTGCTATGCTTACCCGGACACGCTCCATCGTCCTTTCGACGATTTGCGCCGGTCGCAGGTGCTGGAAGATATTTACTCCTGGATCAGCCGGCAGCTGGAGGGGGAGCTGTTGGCTGAGAATGAACAAGTCGGCTAGCGCCGCCTTCGGATTGAGGTTGTTATCATGGACCCTGGCCAGATGAGATGGATAGGCCCGTTATTTCCGGCCTTGTTCATCGGTTTATTCGAATTTGCACGGCATGAGTTTCTCAATGTCGTTTCCATGAACAGCGGCAACCTGTTGGTAGCGGCTTTGACGGGCATAATATTTTTCGTTTATTTTCATGGCATCTTAAGCTGGCTGCAGTCACTCAATGCTAAGCTGCAGAAAGAAAAAGAAGAATCAGCGGTTTTAAAGGAACGCGACCGCATCGCTCGTGAGCTTCACGACAGTATAGCTCAAGCTTTGTTTTTTATGAATATTAAAGCCATCGAAATAGATAATGCTTTGGAGCGGGGGTGCCAGCCGCTAACGGCAATTAAGGAACTGCGGGAAGCCATTCAATTCACCGATACGGATATACGGCAGCATATCTTTAATCTGCACAAAATTAGCCAGGATAATGTTGACTTACTTTCAGGTATTCAAGAAATCATCCGAAATTTTCAGGAGCAAAGCGAAATACCGGTGGAATTTGAATTTAAAGGTGATTCCAATAGCGGGCTGGACAATCAGAAAAAGGCTCACCTGCTCCGCATCCTTCAGGAAGTACTGTGCAATATACGAAAACATGCTGAGGCTGACCGGGTACAGGTATGTTTAATCGAAAGCAGCAACCGGCATGCGCTGACCATCAAAGACAACGGATGCGGATTCGATATGGAGCAACCCAAAAACAAAAGCTCCTCTTTTGGTCTGAAAATACTCGAAGAAAGATCCAGAACCATCGGAGCTGACTTTAGCTTGAAAAGTTGGCCCGGCCTTGGTACAACGGTATCCGTGATCTTGCATTCAAATTGAGGTGAAATAATGACCACCCGGGTGTTGGTAGTTGACGATCATCTATTGTCGCGTAAGGGCATTGCCAGCATTCTTTCCGCCCATCCCCTGTTTGAAATCGTTGGAGAAGCCACTGATGGGCGGGAAGCTATAGAAAAGGCGAAATCATTGATGCCGGATCTGATCTTGATGGATATTCGCATGCCCAATGGGGGCGGTTTATATGCGACCCGCCAGATCAAGGAAGATATGCCCTATGTAATAATTGTTATTTTAAGCGTTTCCGATGATGTGCAAGATTTTTTTGAGGCAATCAAGTATGGCGCCCAGGGCTATCTGCTTAAAAACATGGAGCCGGAGCATTGGCTGGACTATTTAGTCAGTATTGTTCAAGGGGAAGCCCCGATATCAAGAGTTTTAGCCATTAAAATACTTCAGGAATTCTCACTTCAAAAAGACGACTGGGCGGGTCATAAACTATCAGAACGGGAAAAAGAAGTTGTCCAGTTGGTAAGCCAGGGGCTCGGCAACAAAGATATCGGAGATAAGCTGCACATCAGTGAAAGTACGGTAAAAAACCATTTGCGCAATATTCTAGCCAAACTTCATCTGAAAAACCGCGTGCAGCTCGTCTCGTTTGCCTATAAAAACGGTCAAATTATCAACTAAGAGCCATAAAAATGAATATGGGAGGCCCAGCAGAGATTCGGAGCTATGCCGAGCTTCCCATGCCCTCAAACACCTCCCCCTTCTCAGCATAAAACGAGTCAATTTTCCAGCTTGAATACATGCGCATCCGCTATTCTCTGTGCATGAGAGTACATACTGGGCTGAATTTGGGCTTGGACATTTTATCCTTAAGTACTAGTTATCCTTCGAAAGTACTAGAAACAATACCGAAAATGAACCGGAGGTATACTAGGCATTTTTTTCTATCCATGATAACTTTTATTTAAGGCAATGCCAACAAAACCTACATGAATAGTTTATTTTAAAAAGGAGGGATTCTGACCGCTTTAGTGAACCAGGTTTTTAGCCATTTACGACCTTACATCCTTTTACTGGAGGCTTAGATGCGCAATACTACGCCATCTGGGCCTTACTTTTCGAAACCCTGGCATAGGCCGTCCCTACGCACCAGGACGGCCCCCCGGGGAATAAAGCATGAAACGGGTTAAAATGGGAGCCGATCAAAGTTTATAAGGAAAAAATTTAATGGGAGGTAATAATGTGAACACGGGCAAAATACGCTTATTTATTTCGGCAATAGGTTTGTTGATGATAGGATTGATTGTAGTTGCCGTTTTATATCCAAAAGATACGAGCAAGACAATATTGATCAGCGGTATGATGTGCGACAACTGCGTAAAACATGTAAAGGAGGCTCTTCTAGCTATCGATGGGGTAAAAAACGCCGATGTCGTAATTGGCCAAGCGGTTGTCACGCTTACCAAGGAAGTGAGCGATGATAGCTTGAAAGCCAGTATTGAAAGCAGCGGCAAATATAAAGTGACATCCATTTCCCTTGGCGAGGAAAAATCAAGCACGGGAGATAATAAGCCGAAAACCGATGATGCCCCTATGCACCAAAAAGATAGCATGTCATCGGCTCACCAGCCGCAAGCGGATGAAAGCAAGGGAAGATAGCAAGTGCAGCCGTCCTTTGCAGCACTTGGGCAAAGCCGCTGGAGATTACCTTTACAGCCAGCCTTGCCACCATGTTCGATGAGGCTGCTGAACAAGAACGGCCCAATCCTGTGGAATAGAGGCGGCTTTTCTTGGGTTTATTCCGCTTACAATAGGCTTAATATTTTTTATCGAGTTTAACAAAACAACCGCAGTGGAAGATAATCTATCCGAGGAGGTCGTCTAAATGGCTAAAACAGTGGGAATCGGTATCACCGGTGGCATAGCCGCTTACAAAATGGCTGATCTAGTCAGTAAATTGACAAAAGATAACCTGGATGTGGTCGTAGTAATGACTGAAGCAGCCACAAAATTTATTGCGCCTTTAACTTTTAGAACCCTAACCGGGCGAGAGGTGATCACCGACCTGTGGGCCGAACCACAGGAATACAAAGTTAAACATGTAGGTATAGCCGAGCAATTGGATATTCTGGTGATAGCTCCGGCAACGGCCAATTTTATAGCCAAAATGGCCCATGGATTGGCTGACGATTTCTTATCGACTCTGCTGGTAGCTAATACGGCGCCGCTTCTGGTGGTGCCATCCATGAATACCAATATGCTGGAAAATCCCATTGTAAAGAGCAACATCAGGATTCTGGAGGATTGCGGATACCATGTTATGGATCCCGCCAGCGGGCTTCTGGCTGTCGGTACCATAGGGAAAGGAAGGTTGCCGGATATTGAGGAAATCTATAAGGAAATCCACCAAATTTTAAATACAACCCCGAATTAGTACACGGTTACCCACCAATGGGGAGTCTTCATCTTAGAGGAGTATTTGCCTGCCATGATTGAAGCGTTATATGGGCTTCAACTGGTATTTATTGAATCGCAGTTTGGTTTTCCAAGCAGTTAATTACAGCTACCAGGGCTTGTAAAGTATGCGTTCTTCTCCCCCGCAGAACTTCCGGGTAAGTTGAATCAAGTTTTCCGTTGCCGTTTTTAGACAATCAGAGCTGGTTTCCGAATTTCCCTGGATGATATAGAAGCATTCCCTGGTATCCAGCGTTACTTTGGTTTTTTCCACCTGTCTAACTTCAAGCCGGCAGATGATATCATTGTCATCGTCGATATAAGCGTACTCACCGGGTTTGACCGAATCGGGCTCCCCGCTGCCAATGGGCCAGAAGCCTTCCTGACCGCTTGTCCTTCTGAGGTGGACATTTCCCCCGATTAATTCAACATCATGCGCCCCCAGCGAAAGCCGACTGGTAAGCGATACCAGATTATAGATATCGACCAGCAAATTAACTCGCGGCATGTGGCCGGTTTTCAACAAAAACTTCAGAAGGTTCTCGGAAGCAGCGATATTCTTGCGATTGGAGCATCCGGCCCGTTCGTGCAATTTGCGAAAGCCCAGCAGCAAAGGATCCTTTTTTATGTCTTCGATGGATAAATGCTGCAGCACCCGCTGGGTTTCCTGCTCGAGATATCTATCGAACTCAGGGGTACTTGGCTTGTTATCAAGCCCTCGCATCACAAAGGCAGCCACCGTAAGCCCCAACTCAAGCACATTATCATCTACATCAAAAGTAATATTGTGAAAATCCATTTCAATACTCCTTGCTCATCCGGAACACCGTTAGAAATCTGCTTGGCAGGTTTTATCCGGCGGCCTTCAGTTACTGCTTCCGCTATAAAGAAATAGCTTCCGAAATCATTCTCGCCGCTCCTTATAAAGACTTTTATGCAGTCCTCTCCCCTACCCGGCTTTTTTAATTGAATTGCTGTCCGCCTTATGTATAACATTGTCGCCAAACTGCTCTTCCAACCAGCGGGAACGGTTTGAATCCCTCTCTATTATGGAAACCTCATAACCACTATTTCTCATCATACGGGTGAGATTATATATCCGTCTGAGATCATAATTTACTCTGCCTCCCCAGTTGACAATCACATGCATCGTAGATACCTCCTTAAAAACGATGAAAAGTGCTTGTTTGCACATGAACTGTTTACCGCATTTTCCCACTCCATTTTTTTACCTGAGTAACAAGTCTATTCTCAACAACCATAAATTATTCCTACGATAAGCCAAAATGCAGAACAAATTGGTTAACCAAGTATGCCTATTGTTTTACTAGTATATTGAGTGTAATTTAGATGCCGGTTTTTGTCAATGTCATCCTGCAATATTTTTTATCATTTCGTTAAAGTAAAAAGCCCCAAAGAATCGATAGTACAAGATTATGAATTGATCTTTTGCAGCAGCCAGGCCATATTCTGCCCCAGAACCTGCATGGTGTTCATCCCCTCTTCATCAGCCGCAACTTCGCCTTTTTCCCGGCCGATACCGATGTTCCAGTAGCTGGAACCGGGAACGATCATCTGACTGATCAAAAACAAATGGTTAATTGAATCCAGCGTATGAATTGCTCCTGCCCGCCTGACGGCAGATACAGCCGCTCCCACTTTTCGTTTCAGCAAATCGCCATTGCCCTTCGATACATAGCCGGCCCGGTCGATAAGCGCCTTCATTTCTGCTGTCAGGTCGGAAAAATAGGTGGGTGACCCCAGTATAATTCCATCTGCTTCAAGCATTTTATCGAAACAATTATTAAAGAAGTCATTCTTGACCGAGCAGTGTTTGTCTAAATTCTCCCTGCATTTCATGCAGGCCGTACATCCCCGGATTTTCTTTCCCGCCAGCTGGATTAATTCCGTCTCAATGCCTTCCTTTTCCAATTCGTCAAAAACCCGTCTAATTAGAATAGCGGTATTTCCATCTTTTCTAGCACTGCCATTTATGCCTACCACTTTCATTAACGCTTCCTCCCCACCATTATCTGTAAATATCATTATACTTTACTTGCATGCCCGGTATCACTAATACTTCTCATTGGAGTCAATCATTTCATTTTCCTCAATACCGCTTAAAGATCCGGCGCAGCAGTGAGCGGGGAGAAAAACTGATTGAGAAGATATCCATGAGCGGCATGAATCTCCACTCCATCAAATCCTGCTTTTTTTACCCGAACGGCGGCATCAAGAAAACTCAAAACAACCTCATTGATCTCTTTCGGTGTAAGCTCGCGCGGGAATCCGCCTCTACGCGGGTTGCTTACCTCCGACGGCCCCAACGGTACTGTACCGATAATGTCTGCGGACGCCGCACTGCCGGCATAATTAATCTGCATCACTGCTTTAGATCCGTTTTGGTGGATGACTTTGGCTAACCCGGTTAAGCCTGCTATCTTACTGTCATCAGCAACTGAAAGCTGGTTATGGCTGGCTTTTCCATCAGGCCTGATAAAGCTGTGCTCGATAATGATCAGGCCAATGTACCCTCCACTAGATTTTTCTGCATAGTAGTCGAGCATAGACGGGCTTACTTTCCCCCCGGAATCAGCTTTGGCAGTGGCCATGGGCGGCATAACCAAACGGTTAACCAGGGTTAAAGAGCCGGCCTGCAATGGTAGAAGTAAAAGAGCCATAATGACATCCTCCTTGTTGTTGCCGTCATGTTGATTTAGAGAATTCAAGCGAAGTTTCATAAAACTTACATAACAAAAAGACTCGGCATGCATAAAAAATACAAACCAAGCCTCCAGCTATTCTGGTCAACCGATAGATAAGTAATTATCAAAATAGGAAAATTCCATATATACTTAACAAAGGCCCAGTCCAGCACCTTGGCGAACCATTCAGGCTGTATCCCAAAAAGACAATAAAAAAGGTTTTCATACGGTATTCTTATTGACACTTAAAATCCTTTTGCGATAATCGTCGATGAACCAGTCAATTAACTGTCTGGAGATGCTTCCCGGGGGCGGAATGCCGGGCAGCGTAGCTGCTGAAAACCATCCGGCGGCGGCAATCTCTTTTTTATCAACGCTTATTTCTCCACTGGCATATTCAGCAGTGAAGGCAATCATCAATGAATCGGGGAAAGGCCATGGTTGGCTGCCAAAATACCTGATATTATCTACTTCAATGCCCACCTCCTCCTGCACTTCTCTCTTCACACACTTTTCCAATGTTTCGCCGGGCTCAACAAATCCTGCGATAACGCTATAACGGCCTGGAGGAAATCTATGGGAACGCGCCAGTAAAATTTGATCACCTTTGATAACCGCAACTATAATGGCAGGTGAAATGCGGGGATACACTATATGTCCGCAAACCAGGCATCGTACAGCAGATTCCTGCCCTTGTGGCACCAACTGCATGACACCGCCGCAACGACCGCAAAATTTATTGTTTTCCAGTTCATTAATAATATGAAAGGCACGAAAAGCAATAGCATGAAATTCTTCTGATATATATCCGGACAATTGTCTTAACTTTAAAAAAAAGTACCCCTTACATGAGTCCTTTCCGCTTAAATTGGCCCCATAATAGGTATGGCCGTTCAATAAACCGATATACTGTACATCACTCGCATCAAGGTTTAAAAAGTCCATATCATTTACCAGGGGAATACTGATGCTCCCCTCATGTTCTTTAATGAGAATTTCATCGTCCCAAAATAATAACAAGTACGCACTTTCCTGGACTTTTTCTGGTGTTTTATAATCACGCACGCCATCCATCCGATTTAGCCACCTTAATTGCAAGTTATATTATAAGAATTATAAATAAAAAAATTCAGGAATGTGCAAACCTGTCGTACTGGCGTTCGCAGGGCCGAACGGCTCGGGGAAGACCACATTCTTTTTCAGATTTTTATATGAGCGATCATTTCCACCTCGCAGGCTGCGTTTAACGGCAAGGCGTAGACGCCCACAGCCGCCCGGGCATGTTTACCTCTATCACCAAAAATTTGCTCCAATAATTCTGAGGCCCCATTTAAAACCATGGCCTGCTCGTGGAAATCTCTTTCACATTGAACATAGCCGGTTATTTTTATGATGCGTAGCAGAGAAGACCAATCATCCAGACAGCTTTTCAAAACCGCCAGGCAATTGACCACCGCCAGGCGGCTGGCGTCCTGTCCTTCGGCGACGGTCAGATCTTTACCGATGCTTCCCGTATACAGGATTTTGCCGTCCTTTTGCGGTAATTGACCGGAAACATAAACAAAATCACCGGCAATCAAACCCGGCACATAAGCAGCCAGGGGCTTGCTGCTTTCAGGAATGATAATCCCCAAATCTTTAAGTTTGGTCTCAACATCCACGATGTACACCTCTTTCTAATTATGATTATAACAAACCCTGCAATTTCTTCTTTAACGTCAGATAAGTTTGAAATCCATCGGCTTGGCGACCTGGCTGTTTTCTATGACTTCAACACCATTCAAGGTGGAAACGATAACCGTATCGCATAGGTTGACAAAGAGACCGGCTTCTAACACTCCGGAGATATTTTTCAACTGTGTATAAGTATGAGCGGGGTCTTTGATGCATTGTAAATGCAAATCTATCATGTGGTTTTGATTTTCGGTGAGAAAGATGGAATTATTGCTGGTTTTTCTTAAAACCCACTGTATACCGGTACGGTTCAAATAATCCATCACATAGTTGAGAGCATAGGGCTGTACTTCAATGGGCAAAGGATACGCCCCCAGAAACTGCACCCTTTTTTGGGAAGTCATGATCCAAATCACTCGATCGGACATCAGCACATTGATCTTTTCACGATATAATGCCCCGCCGCCGCCTTTAATCGCATTAAAATCAGGGTCCATTTCGTCAACCCCGTCAATCGCCAGATCGATCTTTTGAATCTCGTTCAATCTTACCAATGGAATTTGATAGTGTTCCGCTAACTCTTGCGACGCTTTTGATGTCGGAACTGCTTGAATCTTCAAACCATTCTGAACCAAATTCCCAAGCTCGTGGATCATCGCCGATGCGGTTCTACCGGTTCCTAAGCTGACTATCATTCCATCTTTTATGTATTCTACCGCCTTTTGGGCAAGATTTTTAAATTCAGCAGGATATATCATTCCCATCTCTTTCTTTCATTACCGATCAGAGCTTCGCCTTGATATCCTAGTTAAACAATTAATTTACTTATAATTTATCGCGGACTTATTTCCCTGTCAATGTGCTTATAGTAAATGCGATGAACATATTTATTTATCTTTGATTTTCCCTCAGCGACCCTCTCAGCAAAGCAATATAAGATAATTGACAGGAAAAGAAGGTAATTTTATAATTAAAGTATACTAAACTTATTGGATTAATAGTAATTTATGAATTGGTTTACAGCCCGCAACGGATCGATAAGTTCTGGTGCGCCAACCAGCATCAAAACTCAAATACATGGCAATTAATCTAAGCCTTTAAGAGAAGTTATCAGGACGCCAGGGATGCTATTAGATTTAGCGAGGCGAGTTCTTTTGGCAATTATTTAAACCATGTTCCGGGTTTTCTTAGAGAACAGGCCAAACTGGATATTGCCGCTGAGCTTAAGAAAAACCGGAGTGAGGGCGAAATAAAATTCAACAGCTATACCATATTTGCCATAGCCCAAAAATAGATAAATGAGGTTTTGGGCCGGCAGATACAGCTTTTATATTTATTGCCAAGGATGGGGTGGATGTCGATGACCGTAGCCTATGAAGTGGGAAATGCATTATACCTTAATATCACCAACCGCTGCACCAATAACTGTTCTTTTTGTGTAAGATATAAACCTCAAGGTGCGGGTGTGCTTAGCGAAATGAATCTTTGGCTGGAACGCGAGCCCAGTGTTGATGAGGTTATTAAAGATATCCAGAAACGCGCTATTTCTAAATATAAGGAGCTGGTGTTCTGTGGCTACGGGGAGCCGATGGTGCGTACGGATGACATTATTGAAATATGCAGAAATCTAAAAGAGAAATATTCCATACCGATCCGTATTAACACGAACGGCCAGGCTAATCTGATTTATGGAAGAGACATAGCTCCCAGGTTGGAAGGATTAATAGATTCAGTTTCTATCAGCTTGAATGCCAAAAACAAAGAAAACTATCAAAGCGTATGCCAATCCATTTTCGGAGATGCGGCGTTTGATGCAGTTCTGGACTTTGCTGCCCGGTGTAAAAAATATGTCCCCAAAGTAACGCTTTCAGTCGTAGACTTCATCCCCGGGGAAGATATTCAAATTTGCAGGGAAATTGCCCAAAATATCGGTGTAGAGTTTAGGGTTAGGCAGTTTGCCAAATGAATAATACCTTACTTATAGGCGCGAATAATGTTTAGAAAGGATATGGTCACATATTACACTTTCAATCGTCAATATTTATTATATTCAAAGGCTTGCATATGATCTCATTGACCCTTAATTTATTCAAGTGTTGAGATGAGGCGGCTTGCATAAGCAGAGCGGTATCCGCCCCTCGACCGGTACCAGCTATAGCAATTACCTTTTCGCCAGGGGTTACCAGGCCCGCATCGGCAACCATAAGGACTATTTCAAAACATACCTTTACACCCTGACTGAAACAACGCAGCAGATTGGCCATGACCGTTGGCGTTGTTGAGCCGTATAAGTCGCCGGTATGGAAGAGCATGGTGCCAAAATGCACTTTATGCCCCAAACCTCTAATGGTCTGAACTAATTCCTGCGGAAAAGGGTTTTCTTTTCTTTTAAAATCATATTGATGTGGGACCACTATAATTTGAATGTCCAGTTCCTTGAAGAATTCTATAGCTTTTCGGGCGGTAGCACCAGTGGTTGAAGCCAGTACTACCTTCTTAATACCCGAAGCCAGCAATCTTTCTTTTGCCAGATCCAAAACAATTTCTGTATTATCCGGTTTAATCTCATCAAAGTAAATAATCTTGCTCTCCATTAGATAACACCTCACAATAATAATATCGCTTACATGAGACTTTTTAAATGTACCGGTGGGTTCTTTGGGAAGAGATAATTTCAGTGTTCATTCCCGCTTCATGCAACCCTCCGCTGTACCTTCCGTGCTCCATCTTTAAGCAAAGGTCCATAACCGTAAGCAGTCCGGCCTTTTGGGCTAATTCGGCGGCTTCCAGGTTGATGATTTTCAGCTGCAGCCATACTGCCTTGGCTTTACAAGCGACAGCTTCCTCAACTATATTCAAACAATCAGCGGAGGGTCTAAAAATATCAACCAAATCTATATGCTCCGGAATACTGGCTAAATTCGGATAACACGGTTCACCAAATATCCTATCGGCTCTAGGATTAACCGGGATAATCCGATACCCCGCCGCACGTAAATAGGTAGCCACAAAAGTGCCGCCATAAAGGTGTGAAGATGAGACCACTTCGTCGCCTGGTTCCAGCAAGGTCATGAATACAGCCAGTTGAGCGGCCATTCCACTCGCGGTGGCCACCGCACCGGTTGCTCCTTCCAGAGATGCCATCCGCTCTTCGAATATTGAAACCGTCGGGTTGCTAATCCGGGAGTAAATATGGCCATATTGTTTTAAATCAAATAATTCCGCCGCGTGGTCGGCATCGTAAAAAACAAATGACGAGGCAGCCGGTACAGTACCGAACCAGGCTGCGGTCAGGCCTGATTCAAATTCCCCCAGTTGATTGGATGCCCCGATAAACAGCATGTTTACAGCGCTTACCCTGCCTCGCATCTCGTCCGGGGTCCCCAGTTGCACCAGCGATGCCCTGATGACTACGCTGACCACATCGGCCCCTCCCAGGATAATCAAAGCAGCGCTTGATAAGACAAATGAAGTCGACACAGCGAAAACCAGGGTGGCAATGCCAAAGATAAAGACAGCTATGAACATCATTCTCCCCACTCGCTGGCGCAGGGGATGACGGGCCAAATAGGCCGACATCAGCATGGCGCCGATGGCTGGCGCTGCGCGCAGGATGCCCAATCCTAAAGGACCCGTATGCAGAATCTCCTGGGCGTAAATGGGCAGCAAGGCAGTTACCCCGCCCAACAGCACGGCAAAGAGATCCAGTGATACAGGGCCCAGTATTTCCGGCTTGCTGCGGATATAAGCCAACCCGGCAAATAATGACTGCCGTTTAAGTTCAGGACTCTTGATCATGGTTCCCTGGACTTTCATCAGAAAGAGCAGCAGGCTGGCCGTTAAAAAAAGCAAGCCAATCACGGAATAAACAACGGCCGGTCCGTAAATATACAGCAGTCCCCCCAGAGCCGGCCCGATAATCACCGCGGCCTGGGCTGATGAAGTAGCCCAGGCCGCGGCCCGGGGAAAGAGCTCGGTAGGAACCAGGTTGGGCATGAGCGCCTGCATGGTCGGGCTTTCGAAGGCGCGAAAGGATCCCAGAAAAAACAGGATGACCAGAATGCTGTGTATATTTAACCATCCATAATAGCTGCCGGCGGCCAGTGTCAAAACACCCGCGCCTCCCAGGCTCTGACAGATACTGATGATACGGCGGCGATTATACCGATCAGCCGCGTGGCCCACAATAAATGTCAGAAGGATCATAGGCAAGAACTGAACCAGGCCGACCAGGCCCAGATAAAAAGCGCTTTTAGTAAGAGTATACACCTGCCAGCCCACGGCGACAGCCAGCATCTGGTAGGCCAGGGTGCTGGCAACACCGGCCCAGCAGTATAATATAAAAGATTTATTGTGCAAGAGGGCAAAATTTTCAGATATGTTTTGGACGGGTGATGGCATGCAGTACTCCTCTTGAACAAAAATAAGAAAGAATGAGCTTATATCTAAAAACCACCCCGCGCTGCCGCAATCCCATAAGCCTTGCCTTATGGGACCTCATGTGAAATCGATGTAACCTTGTACAAGCCGGCTTGTTCCACACTCGCTTTCAGGGTCTCGTCGCTTACATCCCGTTCCAGGACTACAGTCGCCCGGCCGACTGACACCTCAAGGCTCTGTACCCCGTCTAGGCCGGCGAGAGCCTCCTGAATTTTGTGAACGCAGCTCACGCAAACCATGCCGCTGATTAAAATCGTCTTGCTGATCGTCGTGGCTGGAGGCTTGGCCGGAGCGGCCGGCTCGTCCGCAGCCGGTTCCTTTCCTGGGTTTGATTCGGCCGTTGAAGAGGTATCGGGCGAGCTTTGGCTTTCATCGATTTCAGGGGATGATGCCGACCCTTCACCGGACATCACGGACGATGACGGAACCTGTTCCGGATCCGGGCTTCCAACCGGGCCCTTTGCCGCAGTCTGGTCCATCACTGGCAGTTCATCCACTACCATGATTTTGCTTTTGATCATTCCCATCCAGCAGGTATAAACAAATTCCCCGCTTTCCCAGGGGGTAAATTCCACCAGGTTCTCGCCCGGCGAAAATTCCCGGTCAATGGCAAACTTGGGAATATGAATGGCCTTATTGCATTCGTTTAGATTCTCGGCGTCCACCTGGATGATCCAGCGAACCGGGATCCCTTTTTGCACCACCAGGGGTACAAAACGGTTCGGCTTCAGAAATTGGGTCACGGTTTGCACCGGGCCCTCGATCCTGGCTACAGCCGTCTCTCCCTCGACTGGGCTGCTCTGCGAATGCCACGAGGGCAGATGTATCATAACGCCCGATAGGGACAATCCCCTACCCACCATGACCAGGCCCAGAACCACCACCAGTGCCGCACTGGCTTTGAGAATGGCCTTGATCTTGTTTTTATTCACCAAAGAGTTGACCGCGCCCAGGGAGAACAACAAGGGAACGGTTCCCAGGGAAAAGACGAACATGGACAGGGCTCCGAAAACCACGCTGCGCGTACTCAAAGCATATAATTGAACGATCTGCAAAGGCCCGCAGGGCATGAGCCCGGTCAACAAGCCAATGTAAAAGGGGCCGTGATCTTGGTTGGTCAGCACCTTGCGGGCGGCGAATTTGGGTACCGGGATCGTGAGTCTGCGTAAAAAAGGAAAAATATCCAGCAAATGAATTCCCATAATAATCATAAAAAGGCCGCCCAGCAAGGGAATGATACCTTTCCATACGCCGGAAAAGCTGATCACCTGACCGAGGCCGCCCACCACAGCTCCCACCAGAGTGTAAGCGATGACTCTTCCCCCGTTGTACAAAGCGGTGGGCAGCAGCCAGGCATAGGATTTCCGTATATCGTCTTGTTTATAGCGGATGGTCTGGGAAAGGGTGATGCCGCCGCACATGCCGATGCAGTGAAAAGAAGTCAGTACGCCCAGTGCAAACAACAGGCCATAGCTGGCGTCTTTTCCCAGCTGGGAAAAGTATTTCAGCATATACAAGTCCTTTAAAAACTGCCATAGATCGAAATGAAGCCAGTGCTGCAAAACCAAATAGAGTCCGGTCAGAACCACCACCCCGGCCAGCAGCCTTCTCACCATTCTCCAACTGTCGCCCGGTTGGGGATCGACTCCGCCAGGCCGGCTTTCTACGGAATAGCCTATTTCGTCAGACATAAAACCACCCTCCATAAGTAACCCCGGCTGAAAACAGGGTTGTCAATTTCATGTAAAACGCTTGAGGAACAGGGAGTTTAGCAGTACCGATATGGAACTTAAGGCCATGGCGGCCGCAGCTACCACCGGATTCAAATACCCGGCGGCGGCGATGGGGATGCCGATAATATTGTAAATAAAAGCCCAAAACAGGTTTTGTTTGATGGTACGCATGGTGGCAAAAGACAATTTAATGGCAGCCGGCACCGCCATTAAATCATCTTTTAGCAGCACAACATCGCCGGTTTCAATGGCTACATCGGTTCCCGTCCCCACCGCTATGCCTATATCGGCTGCGGCCAAAGCCGGCGCGTCATTAATCCCGTCGCCTACCATGGCTACTACTTTTCCCTGTATTTTAAGTTTTTCAACTTCCTCCGCTTTTCTACCCGGTAATACTTCGGCCAGAACATTTGCTATACCCACTCGCTTAGCAATGGCTGCTGCGGTTTGGGCGTTGTCTCCGGTAAGCATATATACATCGATTCCCATCTTGTTTAACAAGGTCACAGCTTCCCGGGCGTTTTCGCGAACTTCATCCATTAATGCAATAAGGGCAGCTAGTTTTCCGTCGATGGCAACCAGGCTGATAGTCTTGCCTTCATCCTGAAGCGCGGAGATGATATTCCGGGAATGGTCTATTTGAACAGCCTTGTCTTCCATGAGTTTGCTGGTGCCAATCAGAACTGCTCTTCCCGCTACTTTCGCGTATACTCCCTGTCCGGGAAGGGCTTCAAATTGTTCGGGATCTTCAACTTCTCTGTCGAATAGGCGCTTATATTTTTTATAAATAGCGGCTCCCAGGGGATGCTCCGATTTTTTTTCGGCCATGGCAGCGATTTCCCAGAGGCTGACTTCATTTAACCGGTCTTCATCCTGGTTTAGCAAAATAATATCGGTTACTTCCGGTTTACCGGTGGTTATAGTTCCCGTTTTATCCAGCAGCACTGCATTTATGTTGCAGGCGTTCTCTAAAATTTCACCGTTTTTTATTAATATTCCGTTTTGCGCTCCCTTCCCCATGCCCACCATAATTGCGGTCGGGGTTGCCAGTCCCAGGGCGCAGGGGCAGGATACTACCAGAACCGCCACCGCGTAAACAATGGCTTTATCAATTAGAAATAGCTGAGCATCGAAAAGCACGAAAAACCAGATCAGAAAGGTGGTCAGAGAAGCCAAAACCACTGCCGGGACGAAATAGGAGCATACCTTATCAGCCGTCTTTTGGATCGGCGCCTTGCTGGACTGAGCTTCTTCGACCAGTTTTATAATATGGGCCAGGACGGTTTCGTTGCCTACCTTGAGGGCTTGCAATTTTAAGGTGCCGTTCTGGTTAATGGAGGCGCCGGTAACCAGATCATTGACCTGCTTATCTACCGGAAGGCTTTCGCCGGTCAACATCGATTCGTCTACGCTGGAGTAGCCTTCCAGCACGATTCCGTCGACTGGGATCTTTTCTCCCGGCCGGACAATAATTATCTCACCAACTGCCACATCGTCAATGGGAATATCGACTTCATTTCCATTCCTTATCACTTTGGCCGTTTGGGGCCTGAGTCCAATAAGGGTTTCAATAGCGCTGGAGGTTCTGCCCCGCGCTATTGATTCCATGTAGCTGCCCAGCAGGATAAGGGTTATTATAACCGCCGAAGCTTCAAAGTAAATGTTTTTCATACCGTATAAATACAGAGTCGTGTCAAACAGCGCGGTATAAACGCTGTAAAAATAAGCGGTAGTGGTTCCAAGCACCACCAGCAGATCCATGGTGGCTTTTCTCAGTTTTAGAGCATAAAAAGCATTCCGGTAAAATTTATAGCCGATAATAAATTGCACCGGGGTGGCAAAGGCCATTTGCAGCCACCATTTATGCAGGATGGCGGTCTTCACCCTGATGCTTTCCACAAAAAGGCCCCAGGGGGTTTGGGTATAGGGATCAAAGGTATCATGACAAAAGCCCAAACCTCCTAATAGCATGGCTAAAAGCAGAGGTGAACTTAAAATAGCGGAGACGATAACCTGATTTCTCAGCTTGCTTCTTTCAGTGGCCCTCCGTTGCCAAGCGCTGCTTGTTCCGGCAGCTTCGCTTTCTTCAACCGAAAACCCCAATTTTTCAATAGTATTTTTTATTTCATCCAGTTGAATGGTTGACGCGTCATACTGCAGTGAAGCTCTTTCCGATGCATAACTGACATTTACCTTGTGGATTCCGGAAAGTTTTTCAACCCCCGCCTCAATGATCGCTGAACATAGCGTGCAAGTCATTCCGTATACTTTTAACGTGCTGCTTTCCACTATGAAGACCTCACCTTTTTCAAGCTGTTGAGATTCAAAAAGCCCGGGTAATTACAGGCAGGGGGCCAAGAGAAGAGGCGTTCCCCAGCCCCCTGCCCTACTTTGATTTCCCAACGTTTATTTAATGGTTGGCTGCTCAAAACCAAGCGCGGCAAGAGAAACCCTGATTTTACCTACCAATCATTGCGGAGGCCGATTAAATGGCTTCCTTATCGAATTCATGGGTAATTAAATCGGAGGCCTTTATCTGCCCCGGTTGAAGTGCTCCGCTATTCTCCAAATCCTTGAGCCATGGTGTTATATCGCTTTCTTTTATTTCCGAGGTGGTGGCAAAATAGTGAACCCCGGTTACCGGAACATTGATCCAGTCGGCTGTCAGCTTAATGGATTCATCGGGATTTTCATTGCTCCATTTCTGCGCGGCAATTACCGCCCGGACAAATCTTTTCACCGTATCGGGATGCTCTTTAATGTAGTCGTCTCTAAAGTAGTAGAGACTAGCTCCGGCCGCTTCGCCCAAATCTGTGTCGGTGGAGTCGTCAATTAGAATAAGCCCCGCGTCTTCAGCCGATTTGTAGTAGGGCGGGTGCACCTGGGCAACATCCAGAATCCCCTGGCTGGTTGATTGAATGACGGCGATATCGTTGGTAAAGGTGACCCATTCGAACCTATCTCTGGCTACACCGTATTTATCAAGCAAAGTGTTGAAAAGGAACTGGTTGCAGCTGTTTACGGTTCCATTGGTCTTTAGTTTTTCACCCGCTTTATAGTTTTTCAGGTCGGCAATAGACTTGACGCCTGTTTCAGGTTTTACGTACCACCTCATGTGTCTAAATATGGGGTCCACATCGGGGCCGGGTTCAACCTGGTTTCTGGCCACGGCCGTGACCTTGGCTCCTCCGGACTTGGCAATGGCCAGCAGGTTGGGCTGGGCGGTGGCGACATCATTATTGCCATTTAATACGGATGGAAGGATCTGAGTGGAAATCAGTTCACCGGTATATACTATCTTAATGCCTTCCTTTTCAAAGAATCCTTTTTTATCCGCTACTACCCAGTTGGTTGAAGCGCAAATTTTATAAGTAGGCGCCTTTACCTCAATCAAATCCGCCCGGTCCGAGCTGGATAATTGCAGCTTGCCTTTTTGGGCGCCAATCCCTATACCTGCCAGGAGGAGCAGAACCACCGCTCCAGCAGCAATCAGCTTAAAATTCTTCTTTTCTCCAGCCATTAACCTTCACTCCTTTTATAAATTCTCTAATTTTGATTCCCTTCAAAAGCGTCCTCCCTCCATAACAGCATCCGGCCTTCAATCATGCGGAAAACTTTATTAATAATAAGACCCAGGATGGCTATGCACATGGTGGCTCCGAAAAGCTGGGTTATTTTATAAGTTTCCTGGGCGTTCCTGGCCATCCACCCCATCCCGCTGCTAGAACCCAGCATTTCGGCGGATATAACCATAATAAAGGCCAGCTGAGCTCCAAACTTAAGCCCGTTAAAGATACTGGGCAGTGCGGCCGGCAGTATGACCTTGAAAAAGAGGGCTATATTGCTTGCTCCCATAGAGCGGCCGGTTTTTATCAATAGAGGATCGATCGCTTTTTGGCCCATGATGGTATTGAAAATAATCGGAAACTGGCACACCCAAAAAATCAAGGAGATCTTGCTCACTTCACCTATGCCGAGAAGCAATATAAATACCGGAAACAAAGCAAAAGGATTGATTTTTTCCATAAGCCTTAACAAAGGCAGCAGCATTTTTTCCAGGGTAGGGAATTTTCCAGCCAGCAGGAAGCCGGTCGGTATCCCCACTGCGGAAGCCAGGAGAAAACCGATTCCCGCTCTTTGGAGGCTGATGGCAATATGGTTCAATAATTCACCCTGTACCGCCAGCACATAGAGTTTCTGAACGACAGAAGAAAAGCTTGGAATAATCGCTTCATCCAATACGCCATATCTGGGCAGCACCTCCCAGGCAAGAAAGAATAAGAACACCGACAAATTACCGAGCATAAAGCTTTTAACTCGGGAATGGACCTTTGCCAAGCTATTACTCACCCCTTTTCATCAACTTGCAGATCAAAACTTGGGAGCAGTCTAATTGGTAATTCCCGGCGTAGTGTCACGCCAGGTAATAAGATTCTTCTCCAGCCACTCAAGGGAGTAATTAATGATCATGCCGACCAGCGCTATGCTAAAAAGACCTAAAAAAAGCCGGGGTATCTGCCAGTTGTCCTCGGAATTCCGGATGAGCCAGCCCAGACCCATATTGGCTCCCAGGAATTCAGCCGCGATGAGCAGCATAAAAGCCATGGTAGTACCGATTCGAATTCCGGTAAAAATCTGTAGAGCCGCTCCCGGGAGTATGACCTTAAAGAATATGGTGAAACCATTAACCCCCATAGAACGGGCGCATTTTATTAAAAGGGGGTCGACCTGTCTTACCCCTTCCAGGGTGGTGAATAGAATAGGCCAGAAGGAAGCCCAGAATATGACACTGTATTTACCTCCTTCCCCCACTCCGAACAATATGATAAACAGGGGCAGAAGGGTCATGGTATTTATTTGGGCGCATAAGTTCATTAGCGGTTGCAGGAACTTAGCCACCCCGGGCAGCCAGCCCCCCAGTATGAATCCCAGCGGAAGTCCGATGACAATAGCAATAAACAAACCTATAAAGACTCTTTCCAGACTTACCGATATGTGTACAAACATGTCGCCATTGAGAATAAGCTTCCACCCGGTCTCCAGTACTTGGGAAAGCGGGGGAATAAACTTTGGATTGGCCCAGCCAATGGTCGGGGCAACTTGCCACAACCCAAAGAACAAAATGATGAAATAATAAGGTAATAATTTGTTGTTAAGCTGGTAAAGCCGTTTGAGCATGAAATAACCTTCCTTTTATTGACTCCCGGCGTAGTGTCTCAGGCATTTGCCTTACAGGGCCGCATCCTGATTTATATAGGCAAAGGGATCCTCGGAGTACCAGTCCTGGCGATAGGGCAGCCGGGCGTGTTTAACCAGGTTCCGGCTGTAGCTGGTATTCTTCAAAATCCGGGTAAGCCTCCGGGCCACCTCATAGACACCCACATAACCCATATACTCATACGCCTGGCCAAACAGGGGAAACACCGGAACGCCCTGTTTATTGGCCCAGCCGTTGCCCCCGGGGTGGCCCACAAACACATCCGGCCGGTGCTTTTCCAAAAGATTGGCTTGTTCGAAAGGCTGCCCGGTTCCAATGTTGATAATAGCCCGCTCGCTTTCCGGGATTTCCTCCATAAGCTCCTCCAAAAGGCCTTCCCCGTACCGGTCAAAGTGGAAACCGCGCAGGCCCAGTATCTCCATTCCCAGGCTGTGCAGCAGTTCCGCCGTGGTAATTATTCTGATCTCGCCTCCGCCCAGGAAGGCCGTCTTCCCCTTGAGAAATTCGCGATACGGCGCCAGAGCGATATTTAATTCGCGCATCTCGCTGTCAATCAACTTCCGGGCCTGCTCCTCAATGCCGAAGAAACCGGCGATATCCAGCAGCCATTTATTGGTATTGGCAATTCCTATGGGAATCGTCCGCAAAATAAAAGGAATCTGGTATTTGCTTTTCATGTGTTCCACGAAATAATCGTCATGGGTAGCGCAAATACTTACATTTAAAGCCGCTTCAAATGAATCGGCGAAATCGTCGGGATGGGCATAGCAGGGCAGTATTCTTACATTCAGGTCCAGCGCGCTCAATAATTTAACCAGGTTTTCCTCGTCCGGGCGGCTCATGGAGGAAACATTCAGAACGTTGACCGTACGGCTGATCCGGTATTTTCTCTTTAGCTCCTCCAGCTCGTCGATAATGATGGGCTCTTCCTCATCCTCCCCTACTCCCACCAGAGTCCTTAAAATTCCGTGATAAACGGCATCATAAGCCGTGGCTTGTATTTTGGTTTTAAAACCTTCGCAATGGACGGGAACGATCCTGGCCGACACCTGCTTCTGCAGTTCTTCTATCAAAGTGTCTATGTCATCCCCGATCAAGGCCGGAACGCAGCTGTTCATCACAATGATGGCACTGGGCCGGTATTCCCGATCGGCGTACAAAATAGCCGATCTCAGCTTTTCTTCTCCGCCGTTGATCACATCCACTTCATCAAGATTGGTATTGATCCAGCGGAGTCCGAAAGCGTTCGGATCTCTTAACTTTTGGAAGCCTTTGGACACCCCGGCCTGGGCCACCAGGTTGGCGCCGCAGCCAATCGGGCTGTGCACAATAATGACCGAATCTCTAATGGTATTTAATATGGCCAGGCTGAGAGTAAGCTGGCAGCCCTGACTCTGAGAAAATTTACGGTTGTTGTTAAACAGGCATCCTTTTTTGGATTGCCTGGAAATGTCGCAGCACGATCCTCCGAAGGCCATGCATGCACCCAGGCGCTCCTCGCGGATGGGTGGGGTTTTTTCCCTGGTATAGTCCATCGTAATGCCCTCCTCTATCTGTTTCCGACCAGAACGCTCAGTAGGTCCTCGGTCAATCGTAAAGCCCCGCTATATCCCGCATACCCCCTATCCAAAACCACCCGGTTGGAAATGGGATAGGTAACCGTTAACTGCGGCGCTTTCAGCTTTTCGGCGGTATCCCGGTCAATGGCGCTGCCCAGGATAAATCCGGGGTTGAAGCCTTCGAAATACCGCTGGCCCTTGCTTTGCCCCCAATGCCGGGCAATGTATTTGCCCACATTGGAGGCATCGGTGTCAAATACCACCTCGGGTTTGATACCTGATTCATAATCGGCGAAACGTCCTTCAAGCAGCTCTTTTTGTTCATCATTAAGGAAGTCGGTGATAACTACCAATTCGGGCAGCCAGCCCAAGTCGTCGGCTAAAAACCTGGCCAGGGCCTGGGTGTAATTGGAATCGCCCACTACTACCGCATAGCGCTGCAAATCCAGATCGCTGTAGACATCCGCAATCCTTTCGAAATAGCTGTAATAATAAGCCTGTTCCTCCTTGATCACCTTCTCCACAAAAGCCGGTTCAATGCCCAGCGCATGGCCTAAGGTCCGTAAAAACCGGGCCGTCCCCTGATCGCCTATGGGAAAGGGAGCCGTAATATAGGGGACGTCGTGAACTTCTTCAAACACCTGAGCGGCTTCAACCCCAAAGGTATCGGATACAACAATATTTAAGGAGGCGGCTCCGGCATGCTTTAAATCATCCAGGGTCTCGCCATAACCGAAAAAGGTATTTACCCGGTAGCCCAGTTTGACCAGCAGATCCTTGATAATTGCGATATTGCCTTTCCAGAAAACATCCTGAATGGGAACAATCCCCCACAAATTGAGCAATCTACTGTCTTTCACCGGATTTTTCGCTACAAATTCCTGGAACAGGGTTTTCAGCACGATTTCATAGCCTTTATAATAATTCCCATGAAAACCGCCGGTTTCGGCTCCTATAACCCGCGCCCCCGCCCCGTCAAAGGCCTTTATGGAGTTGTTGATATTGTCGCCGATCATCTCCACCATGCAGCCGGTAACCACGAAATACAGGTCTCCATCAATCAGTTTGAGGGTGTTTTCGATCTGCTCGCTCAGCCTCTCTTCCCCTCCGAAAACGATTTCCCGCTCCGAGGTATTGGTGCTGGGCAGCGCCTGGCCGGAGCAGTAGCCGCTGCCCAAATATCCGGCTGCCTGGTTCAAAGCGGTGGCCACGTTGCCGCCGCAGCCCGTGGCGGCATGCAGGATGGGCACCGTTCGGGGCAGTGCTTTAATAGTTCCAACCGCTCCGCCCAGGGAACATACATACCGGGGCCGTTCCACAAATTTACTCATCGTCATACCTCCAATTGGATACTCATAGCTTCATGCAGCCGATAAAAATAGAGGCCGCATTCGTTGACGAATAGGGCCTCTAGTTTTCTAGTCGGCGATTCAATAATCAATTAATCCTATATGATTAATAATAATTTACTGCGTGAGGATTTCTTTGTCAATAGTTTTATCGACTCGATTTAATAAACCTTATATTTTGATAGATTATTGGGTGGGAAATCTGAAAGAAAGCGCTTGCAAAAGAAATGCCAATCCCGCAAACAAAAAGAGGGAGCTTATAGAACACCAAATTCATACATTATTTATTAATCAATTGGCGTACTAAATAATCCCCTCTGTGATGGGCGGTTACCATGTATTACTATCTGCTTATCTCCCCGATAACCGTAACAATAAAGCTTTAGAGAATGATCTCGGTTACCGCCTGCGGTCCAACTCCTTGACTGTAATCAAGGTATTTAATGCTTACCGGTTCAACTTTGAAAATCGCTGTTTCTCCCAGCTGTCCCTTTTCCACTCTTGCTTTAAACCTGGGGCTGCGATTGCTCAATAACTCAATAGCCCGGGCGAGATCCTTTTCAGATTCAATTCTTTCAGCTCTACCGGTATAAGCGACATTTTTAAAGTTGGATAATTCCTGCTCCTCGTGCTGAAACAGCAGAGTGACATTGGGGTTGCTGGCAATCTGGCCAACTTTGGCGGTATTTTTTCCGGTAGAAAAATAAAGATTTAGTCCGTCATTAACAACTGAAGCCATGGTTCTGGATACCGGAACCTTATCCTGGGTAACGGTAGAAAGAACAATCCACTTGGTCTGATTGATGTATTCTTTAACTTTACCTAGCACTTCCTCGTTATTCAGGCACTGACTGCAACTAGCCTCGCATGTCATTTATCAAACCTCCCGTTGTCTTACATTGATAAATAATTTTATGTTTTTACCTCTCAATTATCCCCTCCCAACGATCGCAAAAATACCAAAAGGCCACCCCGGTTACCCTTTCAATAACCTTGGAAGCCTTTAGTTGTCTAATCAGCTGAGATATATTCAATTTAATAATTATAACCTAGTATTCATATTACCTTTATAAGATTATAGCTTAAATATATTTTAAAGCTATGGTATTTGTCAATATTATATTGCTGCGTTTTGGTATCCACGCTATCCAGATATGTTTTCTACCGGTTTAAATTTTCGCAAACAGCTTTAGGACAACATCTCTATAAAAGCCTTCGTCCTAGTTACCAGTTGGCCGCTGGGAGCTCCAAATTGAAAAGTTCCTTCCAGGTTGATGCTGGGAATCCCTTTTTGATGAAAATATTCCCGCCACATTTCCCGGGCGATGGTGCTGTAGGAGCAGCCCAATACCCCTTGCAGGATCAAGCCCCGGGCCTTGACCTTTTCGATTTCCTGTTCGACGACCTGCTGAACATAGATGGAGGCTCCGGCATTTTGATTATCAAACATATAACGGGCCAGGGCTTCTACCGGAGGCACATCCTCCCGATAGAGCTTGAAAGGGACGTTGCGAAAGCCCAAAAGCGCTCCTCCGGCCTGGTCAATGGCTTCGTACACACCGAATTCCTGGCCGGTGCCGCCCACCCAGACCAGAGGAATCACCTGGCGCGGCTCATTCTCTTCTTTTGCATTCTCCAATTCATCGATGAGAAGATCTACGGCTGCCTCGAATTCCTCGGGTTTGCCGAAATAAGTGTTCAGGCCGTTAAGCAAGTATATAGTGGGCAGGCTGCGTATATAAAAAGGATGCTTGAGGCGCAGGTCCAAAATCCTGCGTACCTTAGTGAGCAGGCGGTTTTTTCTTTCTATTTCAACCTTCAGTTTTGGCTCGTTAATCGCCCGACTGCCGGTCAACCAGGCCTGGACTCCATGAATCTGTTCGATAAAAAACTCCACCAGTTGATCCAGCCGCTCCCCCTCCACGCCGGGAGCCCGGTACATGACATCGATATTGTATACCTCATAACCGTCTTTCTTTATGATCTCCCAGGCCATGTTGTAGGGTTCGCAGGCCACACTCGATCCTAAAACGCGCTTGATGCTGGCCGCCTGATCTTTGCGCAAATGCCACTCCCCGACCACGCATTTGACCATGGAGCAGGTTTCCTGAGGGAACTGGTAATGATCCTCGGCTATGGTAATCGCCTCGACTCCGGCAAAACGCCCCATTTCACTGAAAGAAACCGGGATGATGCCGTTGGCATAAATCAAGGGGATTTCCCAACCGTTGATGCCCGACCATATGGCTTCCCGGCCTTCGGCAAAAGCCTTTTCGGCATCCGGAACATAGTGAATGGAAAGGTCGAGAAGGTTGCCCACGGCTTTCGAGTAGCCATGGACCTCATCCCGGCTGTAGCGAAAATAGTCCAGTTGCTTTTCCACGTCTTTAAAGCTCATATGTTCGCGCCCCTTTCCCGCAGCACTTCAATAAATGCCTCAATTCTGGTTTTAAGCTGTCCCTGGTCGCTCCGCGAGTAATCAATAGGTATCTCCAGGGCGGGAATGCCCAGCTTTTGAAAATGCTTAAAGAATTCGTGTTTGGTCTGTCCGTAGCAGGGGCAGAACTTGAGGTAAACATAGAGTACTCCGTCTACCTGGTATTCTTCAGCCAGTCTTCCGGAAAACCGCACCCGGTCTTCCAGGGGCTTCATACGGGCGCAGGGCGCCTGGTCCAGATATCCGTTGGCCAGGGCCTGGTAAGGGTCGCCCTCTTCGGCGATGGTATGGTAAACCGTCTTTAAGCCGGTGCAGTGGTCTTCGACCACGACACGGGCCCCGATTTCATCTTCAATGAGCTCTAGCAGCCGCCGGTCGCCGTCCGCCACCACGCCGCCGGACATCATCAAGCGGATTTTTCTCCCTCCCGCATCGGGTACGGCCGCCAGCCGGTCGTATATGTCCTGGTAAAAATCCAGCAGTTCTTCCGGCGGCAGGTGGTAATAGCCTTTAACCAGATCCAGATAATCCTGGCCGGTTAAGGGCGGATTGTCTCGCTTGCGCAGCTCGGAGATGTCTTTTAATACCAGCTTGAGCCGGTTGTAAAGCGCGATCTGCCGCAGGAGTTCCTCTTCATGGAGCTTCTGGCCGGAAAGGGCTTCCAGTTCATTTTTAAAATTGATGATCTCGCTTCGGTAGTAGCGCCGGGAGGGTTCTTCGTCTTTTAACCTGGGCAGCACATAGATTTCTGTCGGGGTAAAAAACTGGTTGATGGCTTCCCCTACCTTTTTCATGCAATCGCAGGTGTAGAACGTATAGACTTTATCGAGGGCCTTATAGAGCGGGTCTTCTTCTTTAAAAGCCCCCAGAATGCTTTTGGTAAAATCGCAAAACACACTCTGGGTAATCTGCTCACCGCTGGCCACAATTTCCGGACTGCCTGCTTTGAAGAGGCGCAGGTGGGATACCCCGGCGGCATTCATCAGCTCAAGAGGAGTGTAGGTGCACAAATACCCTACTTTTTTCGTCTCCTGGGAATGAATCAACAGGTCTTCCCGCTCCCGGATGCGCTTCTCCAGTCCGCTTAAATCCAGGCGCAGATCTTCCTTTTCGCCGGCCTTTCCGCTTTTCCCAGATTCCAGAAAATCACGGGCGTGAATGGCTGCTCCCAGTGCTCCCGCATAAATCGTATCCAGTTTGACTTCTGTGATGGGCGCCTCCAATAATTCTTCCAATGCCTTTTTCATGCCGATATTGTTGGACACCCCTCCTGAAAAAACCAAATCCGGCTCGAAGCCTAAACGCTTGAGCAAATTGCGCACTCGCCGGGCGGTCGCCAGGTGTATGCCGGCGGTGATGTCCTCTTTGCTTTCTCCCCGGGCGCGAAGGGAAATGGCTTCGGATTCGGCAAAAACCACGCACTGGCTGGTTATATGCGTTGGGGATACGGCCTTTACGGCCTCCGCGCCCAGTTCGTCTATGCTCAGGTCGAGAAGGTTGGCCACTCTTTCCAGGAAACGCCCGGTTCCGGCCGCGCATTTGTCATTCATAACAAATGCAACCACCTTTCCCGTATCCGGATCGACGCGAATGGCTTTGGAATCCTGCCCGCCTATATCGATAATGGTTCTCACTCCGGGATTCAGGTAATGGGCCCCCATCGCATGGCAGGATATCTCCGTTACGATCTGGCTGGGGATATCATCAAAGCGCAAAGCCACCCGCCCGTACCCGGTGCCGACGATATAATCGATCTGGGAACGCTGCAATTCCGACTTGTCCAGAATCTCATTTAAAAGCTCGTCGGCCGTATCTTGCATATCGATTCCGGTCGGCGTTAAGGCCGTATACAGTTGATCATCGTGAATTAATACTGCCTTGCCGGTCCGGGAGCCGATATCAATTCCCAGAACCTTGTTGCCGCGTAAACCGGCCGCTAAATCCCCGGCAATAATCTCGCTCAGATTCATGCAAATTCCACCTTATCCTTTATAAATTTCAAAATTAATCAGTATGAAAACGAAAACACCCGGCCCCATCCGGTTTCCAGCCGGGCAGCTTTCCCGATAAAACCATGGCATCAAATAAAACGCTGCGTTTCGTTGTGTCCGGTTGGTCTTTAGGAGACGTTTCTATTTTCTCCAACGTCGGCAGACGCCTGATCCGATAGGCTCTTTTGGGCCAGTATGGCTGCGCCCAGGGCTCCGGCATAGATGGTATCCAGTTTTACCTGGCTGACCGGATGCCCCAGGATATCCTCCAAAGCCTTTCTCATGCCCACATTGTTGGAAACCCCGCCGGAAAAGATCAGATCCGGCTTAAGCCCGATGCGGTTGAGAAGGTTTTTGACCCGCCTGACCGTGGCCAGATGAATGCCGGCGGCAATGTTTTCTCTCTTTTCCCCCCGGGCTTTTAAAGATATTACTTCCGACTCGGCAAAGACCACGCACTGACTACTAATGTCAGATGCTTTATCCGCATTTAAGGCCTCTTGGCCTAGCTTCTCTATAGTAAGATCAAGCAAATGGGCTACTTTTTCCAAAAATATTCCGGTTCCGGCCGCGCATTTGTCATTCATAATAAATTCCACTACTTTCCCGTTCCGGGGATCGACGCGAATGGCTTTGGAGTCCTGCCCGCCGATGTCGACAATAGTCTGAACTTTGGAATTCAAAAAATGCGCCCCCATGGCATGGCAGGATATTTCAGTAATGATCTTGAGCGGAGTCTCCCCAAAATCCAGGGCTATACGCCCGTATCCGGTACCGACTATGAACCGGATTTGCTGCTGTTCAATGGCGGCTTCCCGGAAAAGCTTATGATAAAGCTTTTCAGCCGTCTCCTGGGCGTAGACCCCGGTCGGTACTATGGCCGTATAGATTTTGCCTTCAGCCAAAAGGACGGCCTTGCCGGTCCGGGAACCTATGTCAATACCGATGACAGGGCTGTTGCCTAATCCATGAACCAAAGCGCTATCTATTACCTCGTCGAATCTTTTCATCATATAGCTTTCCACCTTTCTAAGCTCAACACGTCCCAAACGTTGAAAGTCCTGCTCTTCCTATCAGGCGAGCATTTCTATAAAGGCTTTAATCCGGGTTAGTATCTGTCCGGTGGCATCTCCGGTTTGAAAAGTCCCCTCCAGATTAATGCTGGGAATCCCGTTTTTATGGAAATAATCCCGCCACATTTCCCGGGCTACGCTTCCGAAGGAGCACCCCAGGTAACCATAAAGGATCAGCCCTCTGGCGTTTACCTTCTTGATTTGCTGCTCGATAACTTCACGCTGATAAATCGCAGCTCCCGCCCATTGACTGTCCAGTAAAAAGCGGGCCAGGGATTCCACCGGATGCACATCTTCTCGATAATCCTTGGCATAAGGAGTGCTGACAAAGCCCAATAGGGCTCCTCCGGCTTCATCGGTGCATCCTTGCGCAAATACCATTCGCCCAGAGTGGCTTTCACCATGGAGCAAGTCTCGCTCGGCACCTGGAAATAGTCTTCCGACATAGTAATAGCTCTTTGATCGCTGATCCGGCCCACTTCCGAAAAAGCCACCGGTATAGTATCGCTGGCGTAAATCAAGGGAATTTCCCATTGCCCCTGGGTCCATACTGCCTTTCTGCCCCGCCGGGCTTCATTCTCCGCTTCGTCGATATAGGTTTCCGTATAGTCAAAAAGCCTTTGGATCGCCCTGGAATAACCGTGGGCCACATTTCGGCTATAGCGGATATGATCAAGGGCGGTTCGCAGTTCTACTGCTGCCATTCCCCAACACCTCCTTTATTCTGCAATCTGATCTTTTTGCTGTTTATCAGGCCTCGCTGACTTCTTCTTTCCAGCGCGTAATATGCTTTTCGAAGGCCACCAAAATATAATTGACCAGAACCCCCAGCATAATCAGTGCTAAGATGCCGCAATACATTTCGGCGATCTGCAAATTGGCCTCGGAAAAAAAGACTAAATGGCCCAGGCCGCGACTGGCCCCCATCATTTCAGCCGCCACCAGGATAATAATGGATCGGGAGGCGCTGAGCCTGATGCCGGTAAAAATGGTGGGAAAAGCAGCCGGCAGAATCACCCGGAAAAAAAGAACCGGTTTAGAGGCCCCCATGGAACGGGCCGATTTTATCAGTAACGGGTCAACCTCCCTGACCCCCTCTATGGTGTTGATCAAAACCGGCCAGACCGCTTCCCCAGAATATAATCACCACCTTGGACGACTCCCCCAGCCCGAATATCAATATAAAAAGCGGGTACAAGGCCAGGGCGGCTGTGTTTCGAAAGAGCTGCAGCAGCGGGTCCAGAATTCGCTCGGCTTTTTCCGACCAGGCCAGCAGAAAACCTAGAGGGACCGCAACGACTACCGATAGAGCAAAGCCCCCAAAGGCTCTTTCCAGACTGATGAATAAATCTTCCATTAATTCGCCGGAGCCTAAGAGTTCTCCCAATTTGACGAGTACGATACTAAAGGGAGGCAGGATGTCATTGGACACCAATCCAATTCTGGGCGCCATTTCCCATACCGCCAATATGATAAAAATGATCATGGTTCTCTCCAACGTTTCACCGAGCCGATTCATCCAGTTGTTCATAATCTCCTCCCCTGATAATAGCCAGCCTTTCCGCGCAAGATAATCAAGTCCCGGCGGAAGCCAGTTTATTGAACTCATTGGTATAAATCTTATCCGGGGTAAGACCCGGCTTGATTTCGCCGAACTGTTCCAGAAGTTCTATCCAGACCTGCACCGTTTCCGGTTTTATCACGGCATCTTGCGCATAATTGGCCGCCCTTACGCGAATGGGATCCACATTGCCCCACTTGGCAGTAATTTCCGCCGCCTTTTCCCTGTTCGCATTGACCCAGTTGTTGGTTTTGGCAATCACCCGGACATAGCGCTCTACCACATCAGGATGCTCGCTGATAAATTTCTCCGAAAAGTAATGGGGCGTGGCGCCGCCTATGGTCTCCCAGACGTCATAATCGGTAAAAAGCAAATCGTATTTGCCTTGCTCAGCCACCCAGACCTGATCCTTGTGAATACCGGCCACATCCACCTGCCCCTGCTCAAGGGCTTGCAGCAGTTTGGTTTCACTGGGTAAAATAATGATTTCAAATTTTCCTTTGGGATTGTCAATGCCGTTTTTCTGCAGCCAGGCATAGGGGGTATACTCATTGCACCCTCCGTAGGCGGTCAGGCCTACTTTTTTGCCGACTACATCCTGGGCTGATTGAATAGCACTGCCTTTGACAGTGACATAGCACATGTGGGGAAAGTCCTTCAGGGTTTCGGTGGCAGCGGCCACGGCCTTAACCTTGGCACCGGCGTTGATCCCGGCGATGGTCCGGTTAACATGGGCGCCACCCACATCAATTTTTCCTGACACAACCGAGGCCAGAATTTCTCCTGACGGGACCACTCCCACATCTTCAAAGGCCAGGTTCTCTTCTCTGGCAAAGCCCATTTCTTCAGCCACCCAAAAGACATTGACCGAAGTGATGTCGGCGTTGTGGTAGACTTTTAGCGTAAAAGGCTCATTCGGATTGCCTCCCTCTGCGGACTTATTTTTCGCCGAGCACCCGCTAACCAGTACTAAGCTCCATAAAACCGCTATCATGACTGCCAACTTTTTTACCATCGCTTTGTTCATTCCCTTACACCCTTTCCTATATTCTGCTATGCTTTAATCGGTTTCTCTTTCCAGAAGGTGACGCGTCTTTCCAGGCGAACCAGGAGAAAATTAACGATGGCGCCTATAACGGCAATCGTGATGATCCCCCCATACATTTCCGGAATGGCATATCTTTCCTGATAATAGAAAATCATAAAACCCAGTCCCCGGTTGGCGCCCAGCATCTCGGAAGCCACCAGAATCAATAAAGCGGTAGCGGCGCTAAGCCGTAAACCTGCTACAATGGAAGGCAGGGCCATGGGAAAAAGCACTTTGAAGAAGAGACCCGGCTTTGATATCCCCATGGAACGGGCCAGTTTAACCAGTTGGGGATCAACATTTTTCACTCCGTTGATGGTATTTAAAAGGGTCGGCCAGGTGGCTCCCCAAACGATGATGGCCACCTTGGAAAGCTCCCCTAATCCGAAAATTAAAATAAATACCGGATAAAGAGCCAGGGTGGAGGTATTACGACCGGCTTCCAGCACCAGTTCCATGATCCGTTCCACCCTTTTGTACCAGCCCATGATAAACCCCGTAAATACCGAAAAAATTACCGCCACCAGAAATCCTATCCCGGACCGCTGCAAGCTGCTCCCGATGTGCCGGAACATCTCTCCGGTTACAGACAGCTTTACCAGGCTCTCCCCTACAGCGCTAAAAGGCGGCAATAGAAATGGATCCACCAGGCCTAAACCCGGCAGCGCTTCCCAGAGTAAAACAAAAACGATAATCGCAATAGATTTTTCAAAAGCCGAAACCAGTGGCTTCTTCTTTGAAGTTTGTATTCTGTCTATTGACAGAAGCGAATTCTCGGGCAAGGGAAAAGCGACTGCCGGGTTATCAGCTTCGCGAGTAAAAATGGGAATCAGCTCCTTTCCATGGGCTTGGTCAAATATGAAAGGCTGCGTGTGTTATAACAATCGCAGCCTTTAGTTATCTAATCAGCTCAATGTGCAAGATATATATTTTTAAAGAAAAAGTCCGTGAAACTGCCCTTGACAGTTTGTTCACGAACCTTTAGTTGCCTAATCAGTCTCCTATTCAATTTTAAATCACAACAGGAATTATTCCCTCAATCGATTACCTAGTATTCATATACGATTTATATATTAAGCGGGTTGTTAAGATTTTGTCAATAGTTTTATATTTTTAAATGAAAGGTCTCGCGATCCGTTGAATGAGCGATTCCATCAAAGTGGACTTGACATTATCATTATTCCTAGTAAACTGATATAAAATATAGGTTTATAAAAATATGTTTGTCTAAAGTTGACCGGAAAGACTGGAGGCTGGGCATAATGCCTGGCTTTTGCATTTGTAATGGATGATAAAGCTTTTATGCAAACCCCATTAAGCGTTAATTATTTTAGCTTGGCGGGGTAATTTTTAGAGTAGGTTGATTGAAAATGGCAGAAGAAAAAACAATAAATACCAGCGGATTGTTTTCGGATAGATTTCTAGCCCTTGGGCATTCAAATTTTCGTTATTTTCTCTCTGGTCAAAGCATTTCCCTTTTTGGCACCTGGATGCAAAGAACCGCTCAACAATGGCTGGTATATTCCCTGACCAATTCAGCCTGGCTGCTCGGATTACTAGGGGTTTGCCAGCAATTGCCGATGCTTTTATTTTCTTTGATAAGCGGAGTATATGTAGATAAATATCCGAAAAAGAAGATCCTCTTGGTTACCCAAACTCTGCAAATGCTGCAGGCCTTAATGCTGGCTGTCCTGGTATGGTTGGGGCTGGTTAAATACTGGCACGTCTTTATTTTAGCCAGTCTGTTAGGGCTCTCCAATACCTTTGACATGCCCACCCGACAGACTTTTTTCATAGAACTGGTGGGCCGGAAGGATTTGAAAAATGCTATCGGCCTTAATTCAACTGTTGAGAATATAGCACGAGTTGCCGGTCCGGCTCTGGCAGGTATCATCATGGCCCGTTTTGGGATTGCTCTCTGTTTCTTGCTCAATTCGCTAAGCTTTATTGCGGTAATATTCAGCCTAACCAGGATTAAGCACTATGCAGAGAATGTGCGAACCAAACAGCAGAGGATAAGAGATGAAATAGTTGATGGCTTAAAATACATAAAGCAGAATGAGAACATTTTTTACGCTATTTTAGTAACCGCGATTATTGGCACTTTCGCCATGAATACCAACGTTATTTTCCCGGTGCTGGCCAGGGTGGTGCATCATCAGGAAGCGCAGGGTTTCAGTTTCATGGTGTCCGCCATGGGAGTAGGAGCCCTGATCGGATCCCTGATTTTTGCGGCCCGTTCCCGCAGCCAAACCCCGCGCAACGGCATCATTCTGAACGGGTTATTATTATCTGCCAGTCTCATTCTGACCGGTGTCGCCAGGAATTATTATTTAACTTTGGCGTTGATAGCCCTAATTGGTGTGTTTAACATCATGTTTATGGCTACGGTTAATTCCACCCTGCAGTTGAAAGCCAGTGACAGCTTCCGGGGCCGCGTAATAAGCGTTTATTATCTAGTTCTAACCGGTTCTTCGCCCATTGGCAACTTTGCCACCGGTTATGTCGCCCAGCATTTAGGCCCGGCTAATAGCCTATACCTGGGCGGATTGGTCAGCATCCTTTTAATAGCCGCGATATATTTCGGCGTTTATCGAAGGAATAAAACCCGGGATAAGTTGACTTCCTCTGCCGCTGGTTAGACGAAAAGCGGGGATTAACGTTCATATTACCCAATCCCCAAAACCTTCCTGCTCGGTATCTTTGGTTTCCTGCCCCTTGTACATCAATTCCTGATTCTTGATGATCACCCTGGTCCCACTGGAAACCGACTTGGTGATAAAGACGTTGCTGCCAATTACTACGCCTTTGCCAATGACCGTTTCTCCACCCAATATAGAAGCTCCCGAGTATACGGTAACATCATCTTCGATGGTTGGATGTCTTCTGGTCCCGCGCAGCTGCTGCCCTTCACGGGTAGATAAAGCGCCCAGGGTAACTCCCTGATAAAGAGTAACATTATTGCCTATTACAGTTGTTTCCCCGATTACTACTCCGGTACCGTGATCGATAAAGAAGTTTTTGCCGATGGTAGCCCCGGGATTTATGTCGATTCCGGTACGGCTGTGCGCATACTCGGTCATAATCCTCGGTATCAGCGGGACTGACATCAGATAAAGTTCATGGGCCAGGCGATAGACCATGATGGCAAATAGCCCGGGATAGGAAAAAATTATATCATCCTTGCTCTCAGCAGCCGGATCGCCGTCAAAAGCAGCTTGAACGTCACAGGCCAGTTCATCTCGAATTTCAGGAATTTTGCTTAAAAAAGTACAGCTAATAGCTTCGGCCCTATTTTGATGATCAAGCAATGGTTCTTGCTTTCTAAAGGCCTGATGTTTTAAGGCCAAAGCGATTTGTTGATGCAACTTTTCGTGAATGTTTACCAAAAGATCGCCGATATGATATTCAATTGTAGAGGTAACAAGACGCTGGCGCCCAAAATATTCAGGGAAGAGAATTTCTCTTAACATATTGATGATTTCGATAATCGTGTCTCGACGGGGAAGCGACCCCTTATCAAGGTTAATTGTCTCGGAGTGTTTCTTGTAACACGTTACATAACTTGATACAAGCTCGGCAATCTGATCCTGGAAATCCTTACTCATAAGACAACCTTCTTTCTTCTTTTGTCAAATAACTTTGCAGACACGTAAGTATTAAACCTCACTTGCCTGCAAAGTTGTGCTTGACTTTACAATTACCGGTATACTGAATTATTACTGGTGGCTACTCCTGAAACAATTCGGTGGAAAGGTATCTTTCTCCGGTATCGGGAAGCAAAGCCACTATAGTTTTACCCTTATTTTCAGGCCGTTTGGCAATTTGAGTGGCCGCATAGGCGGCTGCGCCTGAAGAAATGCCCACCAGCAATCCTTCGGTTTTGGACAGTAAGCGCGAAGTCTGAAAAGCGTCCTCGTTTCTAACCTTAAATACTTCATCTAATATTTCGCGGTTTAATACATCGGGAATGAAATTAGCTCCTAGGCCCTGAATTTTATGCGGTCCGGCCTGTCCTCCGGAAAGCAGCGGCGAATCATTTGGTTCTACGGCTATTATTTTAACGCCGGGCTTATTTTTCTTCAACACCTCTCCTACTCCGGTGATGGTACCGCCGGTTCCGACTCCAGCCACAAAAATATCAACCTGACCTTCGGTTTCACGCCATATTTCCTGGGCGGTGGTGTCCCGATGTATAGCCGGGTTGGCCGGATTCTTAAACTGGTCGGGAATGAAGGAGTTGGGGGTGCTCGCTGCCAATTCCGCTGCAACCCGAAGAGCTCCGGCCATACCTTCCGGTCCCGGGGTGAGAACCAGCTCGGCTCCCAGGGCTTTTAAGAGGTTGCGGCGTTCAACACTAAAGGTTTCGGGCATGGTAAGAATAAGCCGGTAGCCCCGGGCGGCAGCCACAAATGCCAGGGCGATTCCCGTATTGCCGCTGGTGGGCTCGATAATGACCGAGTCTTTATTGATCAGGCCTTTTTCTTCCGCATCCTTGATCATGGCAAGGCCAATCCGGTCTTTGACACTGCCGGCCGGATTAAAGTATTCCAGCTTACCCAGCAGCCTGGCTTCCAACTGGTGATAGGCAGCGTAGCTGGCTAGCTCTAGCAACGGAGTATTCCCAATCAGTTCGGTAAGATTTGACGCAATGGCCACTTAAATCCCTCCAATGTATTCTAAATCAGCACCTTGGTTTTGGAGCTAACTATCGGCTTGCAGTACAACTAAGACCAGGCCCGGGAAAAGTCTTCCATCAAGTCTTCAACATCCTCCAGCCCCACGGAAACCCGGATCAGAGTGTCGCTTATACCCAGGCGGGCACGTTCGGACTGCGGCATAGAAGCATGGGACATGGTAGCGGGATAGGATACGATAGTCTCTACTCCTCCCAGGCTTACCGCCACAGCGGCCAGGGTGACATTTTTCATAAACTTCCTGGCCACATCTATCGAGCGGGTTTTAAAGGATAAAACCGCCCCCGGTCCGTCGGCTTGCCCGGCGTGTATATCAGCGCCCGGGTGACTGTTTAATCCCGGGTAATAGACAGTTTCAACCTGTTCCTGCCCGGCCAGCCACCGGGCCAGCTTTTGAGCGCCGGCCTGCTGATGATCCAGGCGGACTTTCAGGGTTTTTAGACCCCTTAAGAGCAGCCAGCTGTCCTGGGGACCTAAAACCGCTCCAAAACCATTTTGAACCGAGTATACTCTTCGGCCCAATGCTTCATCCTTTACTACGGCCAATCCTCCTATTACATCACTGTGCCCGCCGATGAATTTGGTGGCGCTGTGGACCACGATGTCAGCGCCCAATTCCAGCGGCCGTTGCAGGTAGGGAGACATAAAAGTATTATCGACAATGACTAGAAGTCCGTGCTCGCGGGCCAGGGTAATGGCTCCCCGCAGATCGGTTATTTTCATTAAGGGGTTGGAAGGGGTTTCTAAAAATATAGCCCGGGTGTTCTCTTGGATGGCACTCGCCATGTGGCGGCAGTTGGCGGCGTTGACAAAGGTGCTTTCCAGTTTAAACCGCTTGAAAAGCGTGTTCAGAATGCGAAAAGTACCGCCATAGACGTCTTCACATACCACGATATGGTCACCGGCTTCGAATATGGCCAGAACTGAGGAAGTGGCGGCCATGCCTGAAGCAAAAGCAAAGCCACGTTTTCCGCCTTCCAAAAGGGCGATGCTGTCTTCCAAAGCCTGGCGGGTAGGGTTGCCCGAGCGGGAATAATCATACCGGGGCGGGTTTTCTATATCAGGTTGATGATAAGTTGAAACTTGATAGATAGGGATACTGAGCGCTCCGGTTGGAGCGTCTATTTCATTGCCGTTATGAATCAACCTGGTTCCAAACCTCATTTCATTTCTCCCTTCCCTGTCAAAAGCCCCATAGACTCGGTAGAACCGATCAGGCCAAAGCCTGTTCCAGATCTCCTATAATATCTTCAACCGCTTCAATACCCACCGATATGCGCAATAACTTATCGTCAACCCCCAGACGCAGTCTTATCTCTTCCGGAATCGCGGCATGGGTCTGGGTTAAAGGGTAGGTAATAAGACTTTCCACCCCGCCCAGGCTCTCGGCAAAAGCTATCAAGCGGAGCCTGGCTAAAACCGAAGCCACCAGTTCGGCACTATTCAGCGAAAATGAAATCATAGCCCCAAACCCGGAGGCCTGCTTTTTAGATATATCATACCCCGGGTGGTCCGGCAGCCCCACATAATAGACCTTCTGGACCAGCGGATGCTGATTGAGCCAAGCGGCAACTTTTAAAGCGTTTTCTTCCTGCCTGGCCAGCCTTACCGCCAGGGTTTTTATTCCCCTGAGGATCAGCCAGCTGTCCAATGGCGCCAGGGTAGCGCCGATGGCGTTTTGAAAAAACCTTAAACGCTCTTCCAGGGCTTGATCCTTGACCACGATAAACCCGGCCAGGGTGTCATTGTGACCGCCCAAGTACTTGGTTCCGCTATGAACCACTATATCAGCCCCCAGCTCCAAAGGCCTTTGCAGGTAAGGAGTGAGAAAGGTATTGTCCACTATCGAAAGAAGTTTATAAGCTCGGGCGGTCCGGACTACGCTGTCGATGTCCGTAACTTTCATCATAGGATTGGACGGGGTCTCAATAAATATAGCCCGGGTGTTGTCTTGAATGGCATCTAACAGGTTTTGCTCATTACAGGTATCCAGGTAAGTAAATTGAAGGCCGTGGTTGCGAGCCACTTCCTCAAAAAGCCGGTAGGTACCTCCGTATAAATCGTCGGAAACCAAAAGATGATCTCCGGGTTTAAACAGCTCGAGCACGGTGGCAATGGCTGCCATACCGCTGGCAAAGGCCAAAGCGGAAGTTCCGCCTTCCAGATTAGCCAGGGTGTTTTCCAGTTCTTCGCGGGTCGGATTGCCCGAACGCGTATAGTCATACCCGGTGCTTTGGCCCAGCCCGGGGTGCTTGAAGGTAGCTGTCTGGTATATGGGAAAACTAATGGCTCCCGTATGCGGGTCTGACCCTTTAGCCCCCCGGACCATTTTACTTTCCAGCCTCCACCCCATTCACCGTACCTCCCACTGCTATGCAGCATTATTATTATTCCCATAGTTAAACTAGTACTCTGTTAACTCTAATTCTCTTTAATCGTCGGTTAAATCCACGCAGGACTGCGTCGTCGCAGGCAGCAAGCGTCGCCTTGCCGGACAAAGCTTCTTCGACGAGTAATAACCAGCCCTAGTACTGGCGCTTGCCTTAAAGGATATTAAATATAAAACATTAGCGACAGGTGTCCCTGCATTTTCTTGTAATCAATGATCAAGTCTTCCAGGGTAATGGCATCCACTACTTCGTTAATGCTTTCGTTGATCTTTTCCCACACCTGCTTCTTCAAACAGTATTCAACCGAATTGGTCGATTCATTGTCGGGGTTGTCTCCGGCCACCGCCAGATCGCCCTCCAAAGCCCGGAGAATCTGGCCGACCGTTATACGGTTGGCACTGTCGGCCAATACGTACCCTCCCTGAGCTCCCTTTACACTATTGACCAGACCGGCTTTCCGCAGAATTGAAAAAACCTGTTCCAGGTAGTTGGACGAGATATTCTGCCTTTCGGCAATGGTATTTAAGGCCACATGGTCGCCTCCCGAATTCAAAGCCAAATCCAGCATTGCCCTTAAGCCGTAACGACCTTTTGTGGACATTTTCATAAGACAAACCTCCAAAAAGTTTTCTTATATGAATAATAATATATCCCGGCCGGCCAATGCAAGTATTAGTATTATTATTTGGGTAAGATTGGTCCCCTACTCCCAGATAATAACGACCCCGGTCTGGCAAGCTCCCGAGGCCGGGTTTTATGACCGATCAAAATTTAGGAAGCCGGGGGGCTGGCGGTTTTGTGAGGTGAAACACCCGATCCCCGGCCGAGCTGACGCCCGATGCTGACAATACGGCGCTGGGTGCAATGCCAGCACTGGTTGGAACCTTCATCGATACAAACTTTATCAGGGTATAGTTCATACATGGCCCGGTACTTTACCGGCGTGACGTTGGGCATGAGCACGTTGGCGCCGGCTTCCAGGGCCATTTCCCGGCCATCCTCCGGCCTCAGGGTGGCCAATGCGGTAGTAGCCGGTATATTGGTATCTTTAGTGACGATGCGGGTCAGGGCCACCACCTTGAGGGTCATGTCCACGGTGCCGCTCTGTTCGCCGGCTATAGGAGTATCAGGATGGGCTATATAGGGGCCCACTCCGATCATGTCGAGGTCCAGGTTCTTAAAGGCCAGGATGTCGTCGGCCAGATCCTCCAGGGTCTGGCCGGGCAGGCCGATCATTACTCCCGAGCCTACTTCATAGCCGATCTCTTTCAGCCACTTCAGAACCGCCATGCGATGTTCGTAGCGGGAGTCCGGATGCAGCCGTTTGTACAATTCCGGATTGGAAGTTTCAAAACGCAGCAAATATCGATCCGCTCCGGCCTCAAAGAGCTGTTCATAGTAGTGCCGGGGCAGCTCGCCGATGCTCAGGGTTATGGCCAATTTATGCGCTGTTTGATCTGTTTAACCAGCCAGAGCATGCGCTCCAGCGTATAATAGGAGTCTTCACCGGATTGGAGCACCACGGTTTTATAGCCCAGGGCTTCCGCCAGTTGAACCGTATCCAGGATTTCGTCCATCTCCATCCGATAGCGGGATAGCAAGCAGTTGGAGCGGCGCAGGCCGCAATAAAAACAATTCTTGCGGCAGTAATTGGAGAATTCCACTAAACCGCGCAGGTGTATCTCGTCGCCGACATTCTCTCTGCGGATCAAGTCGGCCAGGTCAAACAGCCGTTGCAGCTGGTCAGGCTCTTCAATGGACAGGAGGCTCACCAAATCGCTTTTGTTCAGGTCGGACCGTTGTTCCGCTTTAGACAGGATTTTGCCAATCATATCCTTACCTCCCCCTCCTATTGGTAAAAGATTAATCCCTACAATTATCATAGGATTCATAGTTTTACTTATACCAGAATCCCTTCTTTTCAGCAAGCTAAACTTGATTAATTGACAGCCGGGAGTACTTGGGTTAACCTATCTCTATTCCCTAGTTAATCCATGGTTTTAATATGATGTCTGCTGGCTTATCCGGTCCCACTTTGTATCATACTAAGCGAAAACAGGTCGCATAGGCGTTAGGAAGGGTTCTATATGTTTAACACTATACTCTGCCGCTACGGTGAACTGGGTCTCAAAGGCGACAATAGGGGCTTTTTTGAAAAAACCTTGCTGAGTAACATGGCCCGGGTTCTGGAACCTATACCGGGAGTAAAGGTCCAGCGGCTTTATGGCCGGATACTGGTGACCTGCCAGGAAGATGTTGAAGGCGTTCTGGAACGGCTCAAACTGGTTTTTGGCCTGGTGTCCTTCAGCCCGGTCATTGCAGTCCAGCCGGATCTGGAGGCAATATACCAGGCCGCCGCCGGGCTGCTGCTGGCCCACCATTCAATACAGACCCTGGCGGTGCGGGCGCGCCGGGCCGACAAGCGCTTCCCCCTCACTTCCCCTGATTTGGGGGCCTGGCTGGGCAGTCGGCTCCTGCCTTTACGTCCCGAACTACGGGTTGACCTGGAACATCCCGATCTGCGCATCGAAGTGGAAGTCAGGGAGTCGGCCGCTCTGATCTTTGCAGAGACTTATCCCGGGCCAGGAGGCCTTCCGGTGTCCTGTAGCGGAAAAGGCCTGCTACTGCTGTCCGGGGGCCTGGACAGCCCGGTAGCCGGCTGGATGGCCATGAAAAGAGGCATCCAGCTTTCCGCGGTCTATTATCACAGTTTTCCCTTTACCAGCGAGCACGCCCGGCTAAAGGTGATCGACCTGGGGAGAAAGCTGGCGCAGTACAATCGAGGCTCACTCCGGCTGAGCGTTATCGATGTAGCCGCACTTCAGGAGTCCATCATCAAACAGGGCCCCGAAAAGCTCCGGGTGACCCTGCTGCGGCGCATGATGATGCGCCTGGCCGAAAAAACCGCCCGGGAACAGAGGGCCCGGGTCCTGATAACCGGTGACAGCGTGGGTCAGGTGGCCAGCCAGACCCTGGAAAGCATGGGGGTGATTTCCCAGGCGGTTTCCATGCTGCACCTGCGTCCCCTGTGCGGCATGGACAAAATCGAGATCACTTCCCTGGCTCGCCAAATAGATACTTACGATATATCGATCCTGCCCTACCAGGACTGCTGCTCGCTCTTTGTCCCCCGTCATCCCGCCACCCGGCCGCACCTGGATGAAACGCTTAAAGCGGAAAGCCGGCTGGACTGGGAACCGCTTCTGGAAGAAGCCTACCAGCGGCGGGAAGACTTTCGCATATCCCCTACTACGGTTCAAGGCTGGGAGGGATGAAGCATTAGGGAGCCAAAAGATATTATTTACCTGGACAACGCCGCCACTACACCGGTTTTAGAGCATATTGCCGAAAGAATGAAGGAGATCATGGTTCACGATTATGGAAATCCTTCATCGGTGCACAATATAGGACTGGCCGCCGCCCATCATGTCAGGTCGGCCCGTACCAGCCTGGCTTCCATACTGGGAGTCGGTGAAGATGAAATCATTTTTACCTCCGGGGCCAGTGAAGCCAACAACCTGGCCCTGTTGGGAGCGGCTCTGGCCCACAAAAGAAAAGGCCGGCATATTGTCTATTCAGCCATAGAACACCCTTCGGTGCTTGAAACCATGAAGTTTTTGGGGCAAAATGGTTTTGAGGCGGAAGCCTGCCCGGTCAATAAGAGCGGGATAGTAGAAGCGCAGGTGCTCAAGGATATGATCAGAGCAAGTACGGTTTTGGTCAGCATTATGCTGGTGAACAATGAAATCGGCAGTGTGCAGAATATCGCCGCTTTGGTCAAAGCAGCCCGTTCGATCAACCCCCAAATCTGTTTCCATTCCGACTGCGTGCAGGCCCTGGGCAAAATCGAGGTAAAGCCGCGCCAACTGGGGATTGATATGCTCTCTTTAAGCGCTCATAAGATCAACGGTCCCAAGGGCATAGGTGCCATGTACATTCGCAAGGGCCTCTCCTGGAAGAGCCTGTCGCTGGGCGGCGGACAGGAAGGAGGCCGGCGCTCGGGGACGGAAAACGTACCCGGCATCGCCGGTTTGGCCATGGCCGCCCGAGATGCTTGGGATAACCTGAAACTCAACCGGCAGCATATGGAGGAGCTCAAGCAATCCCTGCTCCAGCTCCTTATGGAGCGGAGGTGGCCTTTTGCCGTTAACGGCCCTGAGCCAGGGGCATCGGCTCCCCACATTATAAATATTTCCTTTCCGGGCGTCAGAGGCGAAGTCCTGGTGCATTTTTTGGAGAGAGACGGCGTCTACGTTTCTACCGGTTCGGCCTGCTCATCTCATAAAACCAAGCACAGCCATATTCTCACCGCCTTGAACTTACCGCCCGGGCAGGCGGACAGCGCTATTCGCATCAGCTTCTCCCCTCTTACCAGGCAGCAGGATATCGTTGGTCTGGTGGAAGCCTTGCAGCGGGCTTTTAGTCAAATCAATGGAGATGCCTGAGTCTGGCTGTATTCAGTCGTTGTCATAAAAGTCCAGAAAGGAATGGTCCTTCCCTGCCTGGCGCCAGCCCAGAATACAGTCCATTTGAACATTTTGGGTTGAACGCATGATTAACTTATCCACATTTTTAAACGATTTTTTCAGTTCTTGAATCAAGGCCTTGATCTCATACCGTTTGTTGGCGGTTTTTTCGGCCGCCACCATACATGCGCAGTTTAACGGCCAGATCCCGCATCCCTGAGTAAACTTTTCTATATTTCTTTCTTCTATATAATAAAGGGGTCTTATTAATTCCAGGTTGGAAAAATTGGCGGCTTTCAATTTGGGCATCATCGTTTTAAAGCTTCCCCCATAGAACATGTTCAACAGGGTTGTTTCAATGGCGTCGTTAAAATGGTGCCCCAGGGCCAGTTTGTTGCATCCCAGTTCCTGGGCTTGGGCATACAAAGACCCACGCCGCATTTTGGCGCACATATAGCAGGGGTAGTCCTGGGCGATGTCGTCAACCACTTTGAATATGTTTGATTCAAAAAGATGAATGGGTATATTCAAATGGCGGCAGTTGTTGATCAACAATTGCCGAATATCCGGGTGGTAGCCGGGATCCATGGCTATAAAAACCGGCTCGAAGTTTCTGATTCCGTGCCGGTGCAATTCCTGAAACAGCTTGGCCATCAAGGTGCTGTCTTTGCCGCCGGAGACGGCCACCGCAATTCGGTCCCCGTTTTCAATTAAATTAAAATCCTTTATAGCCTTGATGAATTTAGACCAGAGCGGCTTTCGGTATTTGGTAATAATGCTGCGTTCTATCTCCGGAAGTTCCGCCAAATCCTCAGCTGGGATCATAGGTTCGCAGCCCTGTCCTGCCATGGTGCTCATCTGTATGCCTCGCTTTGGTGTTTACTTAAACTTGTTGATTTCTCCTTATAGTATATACCAAAAACACCAGGTAATTGCTCGCAAGGCGGTTCGGAAGCATTTATTTAAAGTCCGGGCGGCGGCATGGATAAACCGCCTTTTTCCACATACAGGGTGTAAGTCCCATCCCGGTTGTTTTTTATCCTGAGCACCTTGTGGCCTTCGTCTTTCAGGCTTCGGGGCACGTTTTGAACCGGTTCTCCTTCGTTCATCAGGATTTCTATAATCTGGCCGTCCTCCAAATCTTCAATGGCCACCTTTACTTTAACAAAGGTTACCGGGCATACCACGTCGCTGATGTCTACAAACGCCTGCGCTTTTTCCATACTCATGCCAGCACCTCCCCCAGTTCTTTTTCCAATAAGTCCCAGCCCACCCGGTCCAGCATGGTTCCAAAGCGCTCGGAGGCTTTGCCGTGCTTTTCAAAGAAGGCCAGGGTGGCTTCGATGACTTGGTGCAGTTCTTCAGTCGAAAAGATTATGGGCCAAAGCTGCCTGCCCACCGCAATCCGGTTCCCAAACAGGCCTCCAAAATATACGATAAATCGGCTGAAAGCGCAGCGCAATGTCAAGCAAGCTTTGGTCCAGGAACATATTGAACGGGTAGGCCTGCGCGGGTTTGAGAAAGCCCTGCCCAGCCAATTGTCAGGAGGAATGGCCCAACGGGTAGCTCTGGCCAGGGCTCTGATCAACCGGCCGCAGGTATTGTTGTTAGATGAGCCATTTGGCGCTCTGGACGCCCTGACCAGGATCCAGATGCAAATAGAAATCCTGCGTCTGTGGGAAGAGGAAAAGACAACCATGATACTGGTGACCCATGATATAGATGAAGCCGTTTTTCTAGGAGACCGGGTGGTGGTGCTATCCAACCGCCCGGCTACTTCCAAGAAAATTGTGGAGGTCAATTTGCCCCGCCCTCGCGATCGCAGCAGTCATGATTTCATCAGGATCCGCAAGACAATATACAGCGAATTTTTTTCCGAAGCAGCCCTTCCCTTTGCCTATAACATTTAATCAGACCATCCATCGGCCACCGTTTATATCAAGAGCTAAAAATCCGAACCCCGCCGCTAAGATGGGGCCCGGATTTTAGGGTGTTGCGGCAGCTACATCTTCATAGAAGGGTCCATGGGGGCTGATATGAATACATTGGGATCCATCATGCCGAAGATCATGGCGATATGGGCCACAACTAAAAAGATACCCACGAAAATAGCATGCAGTTTGAGCCGGCCGATTTCATCCCGTTTTTTACCGATAATCCCCAGTTCCAATAATGCCATACCCAAAAAGGGTATTACGCCGGACAGATAAAAACCTACGGCGATGACGTCCGCCGGGCCTCTCCACCCTCCGGTGGAGCTCAGAGGAATTACGGCATGGGTAAAGAGGTATATGAATACTCCGGTAAAGTAGACCCCGGCAGTGATACCGGCCAGCTTATTGATCAACTTGGCCCTGCCGGTCAAATTGCGGCTAAACAGAATGATTAATTCGGTAATAGCCAGGGTTTCGGCGAGAATAACCGGGATAGCCATAAAGATAATTAGATTCCACGGCTGGTTGGTGGCCAGCAGCTCCATGTAATGAGTCATGGACATGATACTCCGCTCCCTTCAATAGTTTATTTATCCTATGGTTTTGATGATATTTAAAAATTGTGTAGATTTTATGAATATGTACAAAAAAAAGCAGTTTATAGGCTGCCTAGACCGTCAATACCGCCTGCATCCGCAACGGACCGTTAAATTTTATATTTTCGTCAGTGAGAAATAAATGAAGGCCGCTGTGGAATACTAACGGCAAACTGTGAGGTGATCGGATGAAAAAGGTGGCTATAATAGGGGCTGGTGCATCCGGTATGGCCTGCGCCTGCCGCCTGGAGCAGTTGGGGCTCGCAGGCAGCATAGACATCTTTGAGGCAAAGCGAGATCCGTTGGATGCCAATATTTATACCGGCCTGATCGCTGAATTCATCAATCGGCCGGTTAAAGACCCCTTAATAAGCCTGTCGGAAAAATACGGCCTGAATCTTAGTCCGGCCTCGACGATTTACCACAGCATCAACCACGGACCAACTACAGTTACAGATTTTTTCGGCTTTCTGGGGTATGTCGTATTTAAAGGCGGCCATCCCGAGTCGGTCGAAAACCAGCTGAGAAGGCGGTGCAAGTCCAGTATTCATTACGGGATCAAAATCGACCTTAAAGATATCCTGAGCGAATACGACTCGGTTGTCTTAGCCACCGGTAACTGTGAGTACGTGCCGGATCTGGTCAATTTCAGAATAGACGCGCATATCGCTTTTCACTATGCAATAGTGGAGGAAAAAAACCAGGAAATCGACCCATCTCGATTTGAGGCGTGGTTCAATACCCGTTACGCTCCCTGGGGCTATGCCTACATACTCCCGGTACCCCCCAAGCACGCGATGGTAGCTTGTAACGGAGTAATATCCAGGGAACACGACCCGGTCAAAGAAGGCTGGGAAAGATTCAAACGGGAACAGGTTGCCGGAAAGTATGAGATCCTTGAAGAACACCATATTCTTAACTACCTTTTGGGAAAGCCGGACTGCCAAAAGGTGGGAAAAGTTTATCTCATTGGGGCCGATGGCGGATGTAATATCCCCCTCTTTGGATTTGGCCTGTTCAAGTCTTTACTCTCTGGAATATACGCTGCGGAATCCATCGCGCGGGGAGAGAGCTACGAAGACAAAATGAGCTTGATAAATAACGAATATGAAAAAGGACTGGCCCTGTTCAAACGGCTCCACGCTTATGGTGACACCGGGTACGATATGATTATCCGAGCCGGTTCTACTACCACCGCGAAAAAGTGGGTGAAACCAGGCGGGCCGGAGGTGTTGAGCTGGTTAGGTTCGCTGGCGCGTCTGATAGATTTCAGCCAAGCGAGCACGGATGTTCTGACCGAGGATGAGGCGGTCAATGTTGTCGAACACATCGTTTACCACTCTTCTCAAGGGCCGGATGATGTTGATAATCCTCCCTTATGAATTTTGCATTAATCAGGTTGCCTTCTTCACTCTCCTTCCCCTGCAACTGAAATCTTCAGGACGCCCTCTTTCCCCACTGTGCTAATTATTTATTGGACCGCTCGGCAGGGCAACGGTAAAGGTGGTAGCCTCATCCGGGAAGCTCTGCACGCTTACCGAACCTCCGTGGGCGTTGACGATGGCTTTTACAATGGCCAATCCTACGCCTGAACCCCCGGTTTCCCGGGTGCGGGACCTATCAGCGCGATAGAACCGTTCAAAGACATGCGGCAAGTCCTCTGGCGCAATGCCTATTCCGGTATCCTTAACTTTTAGGATGACCCGGTTTTCTTCCTGACCTACTTGTATGTTAACTTGCCGGCCTTCCGGGGCGTATTTCAAGGCGTTCGACAAGAGGTTGATTATCACCTGGCTGATTTTATCCCGATCAGCAAGCACCCAGCTCGTCTCTCCTCGTAAAGATACTTCAATATTTTTACGCATGAATTCAGCCTGAAAATTCTGCAGCAACTGTCCGGCTAATTCCATCAAGTCAAATTTTTCTTTACGTAGAATAAGATTTTCGCTTTCATATTGGGCCAATTTCTCCAAATCGCCTACCATCCTGCTTATTCTCAAGATTTCTTCATGGCAGCTCCCCAGCCGGGCGGCATTCGGCTCCCAGACTCCGTCAATCATGGCTTCTACATGGCTTTGCAGAGTGGCCAGGGGGGTTCTCAGTTCATGGGCGACATCGGCGGTAAGGCGCTTCCTCAATTGCTCCTGCTTTTCCAAGCTATTGGCCAGATCGTTGATAGTTGAGGCAAGTTCAGCGATCTCTACCGTCTTGGAATCATCAGCAATACGGTTTTTATAATGACCGCGGCCGATCTCCCGGGCACTCTCAATCGCTTTAGAAATCGGCCTACTGATGCGCCGGGCGGTTACCGTTCCCAATATTAAGGCCAGCAGCAGCGAGAATAAACCCGCGGCAGCCAGCAATTTATTTAAAGTGTTGATAAAGGCCAAATCATTGTCGCTAAAAAAGAAAGGACCGTAGTAGCCGATTTCGACGCTGCCAATCAGCGTCTCATCCTGTTGCATGGGGTATTTTTGCACCATATAAGAGCCTTTAAAATCAGGATAACGGCTGGTCATATTATAAGCCATATGGTTTATCATTTGCGTGCAAAGCCCATTATTGTGAACGGTTGCATCCCATACGGCGCCCCCTTCGCTATTTATAACCTTTATTATTAAGCCCTGCTCCAGGGCGTTAATTCCTATATTCTCTATAGTGCTGTTGTTCCACAGGTTTTCTTTTTTGTCGTACTGCTGGCTGATCAGATTGACAAGCTCAATATTGCGGGCATTCTGCTGCTTTATGATGTAGTCTTTAAACTGCCTCTCCAAAAATACATTGGTGAGGAGGCTGATGAGCGCCACCAAAAAAAGGGCCAGAAGTACATATGATAGCGACAATCTGGTTCTTAACTTCAATTGCACCTTATTCACCGCCAAACCTGTAGCCAATCCCGTGAACCGTAATAATGTATCGGGGATTCCGGGAATCGGTCTCTATTTTCTGCCGGAGGTTTTTTATATGGGTATCGATGATGCGGTCATATCCCACATAATCCTGGCCGATCGATAAATTGATAAGTTCATCCCGGGTAAAAACCTTGCGGGGGTATTTCAACATGGTGGAGAGCAGCTTAAACTCATTGGGAGTCAAATTGACCGAAATGCCTGCCTTTTTAACTTCATGACTGCGAAAATCAATGGTGAGGTCGCCATCCAGGAATGACATAACATTGGCCAGAGGCAGAGGGTCCGCTTCGCTTCTTCTCAGCAAAGCCGCCACTCTGGCTACCAACTGCCGGGGGCTGAAGGGCTTGGTTACATAATCGTCGGCCCCTATATCCAAACCGTTCAGGATATCCTGTTCTTCAATTTTAGCTGTGACCATAATGATTGGCACCCGCGACCTCTTTCTCAGATTGCGGCACACTTCTTCACCGCTCGTATCCGGCAGCATCAGGTCCAATATGACCAGAGCCGGGTTGAACTGCTCGAACAAATCCAGGGCCTGCCGGCCATTTGCCGCGGTGCATACCTGATAGCCGGCCTTTTCGAGGTAAGAGCTTATTACCTGGGCAATTTTAAACTCATCATCAACCACCAGAATGGTCTTGGCATTTTGATTCATAAACTATCCTCCAGAATAATTGCCCAACGGGCAGGCTGCGAAAAAAGAAGCGGCCTGTCTCCTTTGCTAAATATAGTACAACAGACGACAGATTATATACAGCAGCTTATACCTTATCAATTCGCGGCAGCCGGTTTGCAGCATCCCGGCGGGGAAATCCCGCCGGAGGCGGAGTTTGACGGCAATACCCGGCAGCATCCTGCGCCGGTCGCACTTCCTGCCCTGGCCCCTGCCGACTCAATCTCCCGGGAACTTATCGTGGAAAGATCGGAAACCACGTTAATGGTGCTGCTAATCATGCCCATCCAGCAGGTATAGGTAATGGTTCCTTCCTCCCGGGGGGTGAATTCTATCAGGTTGTCGCCAGCCACCAGTTTTTGCCGGATATTGTATTTAGGTATGGTAATCGGGTTGTTGCACCCGTTCAATTCCTCGTCGCTGGCCGTTATAGTCCATTGCACGGGCAGGTCTTTTTGCACGAATATCGGCGTATAGCGCCCAGCTTCCAGGGTGGTTTTTACTATCTGCATTTTCCCGTCCACCTTGGCTACATGGCCTGCCGCCGGAGATGGCCGCCCTGAGGCATAGGCCGGGCTTATCCCGGAAAGATTCATGCCCCGGCTCAGCATAATAATGCCCAGCAGTATAAGCAGGACGCCGCTCGCTTGAAGCATCCGGTGTTTGAACTTGCCGCTTAAAAAGGAACATACCGCTCCCAGACCCAACATCATGGGAACGGTGCCCAAGCTGAACACCATCATCGACAAGGCGCCGGCCAGAGCGCTGCCGGTTCCCAGGGCATATAGCTGCATAGCCTGCAGGGGACCGCAGGGCATTAGACCGTTCAATAGACCGACATATAACGGGCTGCGCCGCTGTTTATTCCTGTCGATCAGTTTGCTCAGCCTTTTGGGCAACCGGGGACTTATCTTGCGCAGCCCGGGAAATATATTTAACATACTTAACCCCATGATGGCCATGAATAGTCCGGCCGCTATGGCTACTGCGCCTTGGGCGGCTCCCGACAAGGCGACTGCCGCTCCCAGCGCTCCGGCCAGGCCGCCAATCACCGTATAAGAGATGACCCGGCCCAGGTTGTAGAGCAAGCCGGGTTTCATCCGGGTTATGGGGCCCACCTCGATCTCTTCGATTTTTACCCCGACACTTTGAGAAATATTAATCCCACCGCACATGGCCACGCAGTGCAGCGAAGTGATCATACCCACTATAAACAAGAGGCCGTAACCCATACTTTGGTCAATTTGCGGTAAGAATCCAAAGCCTGCGGTCCGGTTGAGAATAAGATAAGCAGCCACGAAAATAATGGCGATGCCCATTAAATATTGCCAGGGCATGCCGTGATCGGCTCTATCCTCATTTAGATCAGAATTCCCCGGGGAGTCTTGCACCCGGTAGTCCATTACGGCGATGGCTTTAACTATTTGGTGAAGTTCTATGGCAGCAGAATCATAGATAATGTTAATTTCTGAAGCTATATAATCGGCTTCCACTTTGACTACACCTTTAAGGTTGCTCAATTCCCGCTCCAGACGGATCTCGCAACCGGAGCAGTGCATTCCTTCAATTTTTAAAACTTGAGTGACAGGCGTACTCATGCAGTTCCTCCAAAGATTGCCGATTAGCCCGGCCCAGCATCCTGAGATTAGGGGCTGCCAACAGCTAAGCAGCGCTTGATTCAGCCAGTTTATTACCTAATAATAAGTAGAAATTGTGTGGTTTTTATGAAGATAGCCGGCAGCCTAGGCATTTTTCGGTTACCTATTTTGGTATTAGCAAATCTGAAAGTAATTGAGCTGCTTGCTCTGGTAAAATAAGATATCATGAGGTATACCACAAATCTTTTAACCCTTTAATCCACGCCAGGGGGGATCAAAATGGATCAGCATGATAATCATCACCATAGCCCGGGGACTAATCATGGGGAACACCCAGGCCATATAAAAACCGCCGGCAAGCCCGAGGCCAGCAGCGAACCGGCTCATCACGAACATGTTCATTCAACTCAGGCCGCCCCCAACCCGGTTGAGCCATCACATGATAATATGGCTCCGAATCAAAGCCGGGCTATTCATTCCCAGAACATGCCTTCGCACGTACACGCAGAACTTGACCATAACACCCCCGGCGGCCATTCAAATAGCCACGGCAGGGGGCCGCATGCTCATCATGACCCCCAAATATTCTTTAGGAAGCTTTTGTTATCTGCCCTATTTACCATACCAGTGCTGGCCGTAAGTCCCCATTTCTTAGGTCTTTTCGGGATTATGGCTCCCCACTTCTCAGGCGGTAGTTATATAGCTCCTCTGTTTGGAAGTTTAGTATTTTTCTATGGCGGACTGCCTTTTCTAAAAGGAGCCGGGCAGGAAATAAAGACGCGCCAGCCCGGGATGATGACCTTAATCGCGCTGGCCATCTCGGTATCATATGGCTACAGCCTATTGGTTACCTTTGGTTTAACTGGGGAAGAGATTTACTGGGAGCTGACCACCTTGATTGTGATCATGCTGCTGGGGCACTGGCTGGAAATGACGGCAGTTCAGAATGCAGGAAGCGCTTTAAATGAAATGGCCAGGCTCTTACCGGATACCGCAGTCAAAATTAACGGCGAGCAATTGCTGGAAACACCGGTTGCTGATCTGGCAGCCGGCGACCTTCTCCTGGTCCGGCCCGGGGCCAGGATTCCAGCAGATGGAGAGGTAGTTATGGGCAACAGCCTGGTAAACGAATCGATGGTCACCGGGGAATCGGTCCCGGTACCTAAAAAGCCGGGCGATGGTATAATTGCGGGCACCATTAATGAAGACGGCGCCTTGCGGATCAAAGTCCTCAAAACCGGTTCTGATACCTATCTGGCTGGAATAATGCGGCTGGTTGAAGAGGCTCAGCGTTCCCGTTCCAGGTCTCAGATACTAGCCGACCGGGCCGCCTTTTGGCTGGTCATCATCGCTTTGGGTTCAGCGCTCGTTACTGCTCTGGCCTGGAATCTAGCGGGCGCTCCTCTGAATACAACTATGGAACGGGTGGTGACCGTCATGGTGTCTGCTTGCCCCCATGCCCTGGGGCTGGCCATACCACTTGTGGTGGCTATTTCTACGACCCTTACCGCCCGGGCCGGACTCCTGGTCCGCAACCGCTTGATGCTGGAAGAAGCCCGTAATGTCAATTATGTGGTTTTTGATAAGACCGGGACCCTGACCCGGGGAGAACACAAACTGAGCAGAATAGTCCCCGCTCCCGGATTTACCGAAGAACAAGTTCTAAGCCTGGCGGCCGCCGCAGAATTTGAGGCAGAGCACATGCTGGGCCGTGGAATAGTGAACGCGGCCCGGGAAAGAAAGCTTAATATTCCACAGGCGGTCAGCTTCGAATCTATGCCCGGTCGTGGCATAACCGCCCATATTGACGGCCGGGAGGTGCAGGTGGGAGGTCCCAACCTACTGAATAATTCTGCCGGAATTAAATTAGCCCTTGAACTGATAGAGTCCGCCCGGCAACTGGACAAGCGGGGCATGACGACCGTTTATCTAATAGTTGACCAAGGGATGGCTGGCCTTTTGGCATTGGCGGATGTGGTCAAAGAAGAATCATATGAGGCAATCACAAGCTTGAAAGGTATGGGAATTAAGGTAGCTATGCTAACCGGTGACAATGCGGCTGTGGCTGCTCAAGTATCTTACCAATTGGGGATTGATGAATATTTCGCAGGCATTTTACCTGAAAATAAGGCGGATAAGATTCGCGAGCTTCAATCCCAAGGCTACCGGGTGGCTATGGTAGGCGATGGTGTTAATGATGCGCCTTCTCTGGCCCAGGCTGACGTTGGTATTGCTATTGGGGCGGGAACCGATGTAGCCATCGAATCGGCTGGCATAGTTCTGGTTCATGGTGATCCGCGGGATATAGTACGTTTATTGCAAATATCTAAAGCAAGCTACCGCAAAATGCTGCAAAACCTTGCCTGGGCAACTGGCTACAACGCCGTTATAATCCCATTGGCAGCCGGTGTACTGGCCCCCTGGGGATTTGTTCTACCCATGGCGGCCGGAGCGGTAGTAATGTCGTTGAGCACGGTTATTGTCGCTTTAAACGCTCAACTATTGAAGAAAACATTAAAATAATTATGAATAATAGGAGGCTGCCCGCAAGTCCATAACGAACTTGCGGGCAGCCTTGCTGTTTGCTAGCGAGTAGCATAAATATTCGCCATTTTATGGAGCATACGGCTGACAAATCCAGGGTATATTATTCAAATAAAAGATTGAAATGGAAGTTTGCGATTTGAAAGACCGTTTAAGCAAATACCAACTGGGCTTACTTATAATGGTAGTATTGATCATGCCCGTAATTTGAAATATGGCATTATTGGTGTTTGGCGGGTCCAAACATGATGTCTGGCTATCAGCTATTATTTCAGTGATTATGGGCTTAATGGGCTGTTATGTTATTTTAACGCTCGCTCTTAGATATCCCTCGCAAACGCTTATCCAATACAGTCAACAAATTGTGGGGACATGGTTGGGTAAGATATTGGGGCTTATCTATATATGTTTCTTTATTATGAGTGCCGCTGTTGCAGTACGCGATTTTTCGGAACTTATCCTGAATTACACGATAGATCAAGTACCCCTCTCGGTTTTTATAGCAGTCATGATAGTTATGGCTGCCTACGCGATATTTAAGGGTTTAAGCACTATAGGTCGCCTGGCAGAACTTATTGTTCCCATCACTTTTTTAGCAATTATCTTTGGGCTGTTGGGTAATATTCCCAACGCTGTCTTTTTGCCGTCATTTCCGTTAATCCATGATTTAAAATACTTAATAAGTGAGGCAATGCTGCAATTGCCCTATTTTGGATTGTGCGTTTCGCTGCTTTTTCTCATACCTATGCTATATGAAAAGACCGGGGCTAAAAAAACGCTTTTATGGTCATTCGCCATAGCGGGTGCTGTGGCCATCTCCGTTGCTGTCATAGTGGTTGCCGTTTTAGGGCCTTACGGGACTGTCGCCATTAATTACCCTTTCTTTTTAACCTTTCAACAAATTACATTTCTACCGTCAGTTTCCCGGTTTGACGTGCTCTTCATATTCGTATGGATAAGTATCAGCTTCATAACAATTACTCTCTCTTACTTCATAGCCTTAACATCAATCCAACAATTGTTTAAAACCAAAACCTACCGTAAATTCATAATACCATTAGGGTTGGTAATTGCATTCATTGCAGTATATGCCTTCCCTAGCTTCCACCATTTCAAGCAGTTCTTGAGACTTGAACGTTTTGGCTTCATTGCCATCCCTTTAGAATTCATAATACCGTCCATCATTTTAGTTATATCGTATTTCAAACAAACCCATCGTCATCAAAGCAGAGGAAGAGTGCACGGATGATCACCGAACTGAAAATAAGCTAAATGGGATGAATTTACTCCTAATGAAGCTGGTCGCTTCTTATCAATTGGCGCCTGGCCCTCTTTGATTGGCAACATAAACTCACCCGGTGTTGCGCATTGACCCCTGACGATAAGTATGTTATGGATGAATAAATGAAATAACTGTGGAGGAGTTGATACGAGTGAACAAATGGTTTATTATCGTAGTTCTGCTTCTTGCGGGTGTCTACGCCCTGGCGTTAAATTACGCCCCCAACCAATTAGATGACGCGCAAATGCGGGCCCGGGCTGATGCCACTGCCGAAAAAATGCTCTTGGCCATCAATCAAGATGACTACGCCTCTTTTGTTGCCGAATTGGATCAATCCTTGAAAACCGATCTTCCGGAAAGTGAGTTTCATAAATACAGCGCCTACATCAAGAGCAATTATGGTACCTATAGCGAAAAGGGGTTTGTAAACGCGATCAAGAACCAGGACTCGGTTGTTGTTATATACGGTCTCAAATTTCTCCCGGGAAAAGCTGGACGTATGGAATTGTACTTAAGTAAAAGTGATGGTTCCGGGCCGGTAATCAGCTACGAGATTCGTCCTCCGATTTATCGCTAACGGAGGGACTCTATAGACGAAAACAAACAGTTCCGGAGACTATGATGGCCAGGGCTCAACTATGTAGCAGAATTAGGTGCAAATGAAATCGTTTTTCTCCGTTTTTTCATGTGGTTTACCATGTAAACATTATGTAAACCAAAGTTCGTTACGCTGGTCATAATTCCTTGTTACCTGGGTATTTATCATGATTGCAATTCAAACATCGCATACCACACAAAAGTCCCATATTTCATGAAAAAGCCACAAATTTTTGCTTTACTCTTGTATGAACCTTAAAATGAGGAATGCTTGCGGCATTTTAGTCGGATGAAAACGGCGAAAAGTGATAATATGGGTTTACACAGGGATTTGCTTGAGGTGAGATGCAGCATGCGACGATTTAAAATCATCTTATTTCTAATGGCATTTGGGTTTATGATTTATGCAGGTGGGGCGAGTAACCTGCCCTTCAAATGCATGCTCAAATCCTGTTTGGCCTCGTTATCCGATTCAAAGCCGCGAACCGGGAGTGAATCAACTACTACCCCCGCTGTAAATAATTTAAACATCAAACCGGAAGCGCTCTCCAAGTATCCTTACGATGGCCCGGCTCCTGGTATTCCGCTTTTGCAGTGGACACGCATACCGGGAAGCGTTTTTTATGAAATTGAACTGTTAACCAGGGAACCGGAAAATCCAAACGGCATCTCCCCCTCTGTCTACCAGTATTACTCTTCCCGAAATGTATTTACCAATGGTTACAGCATTGATTTATCCTCTTATTCCGGCAGCCATTTATATTGGAGAGTGCGTGCGCTTAACTGGGACGGAACACCGATCGGGGTTTTTTCCGACGCGGCACCTTTATATATGGATCACAATTTGACCCAGGTACTAAAACCGGTTTCCAATACCGGTTATAGGGAGGCCAATATGCCCATGCCTCTATACCCGGTGTATTCATGGCTTCCCGTTTACGGCGCCGTACAATATGAAGTGGAATTGACCGACGCGCCTCCGGAAAATCCCGATGGAATCTCGCCTTCCCGGCATCAACTCAGGATGCTAACGGTTAAAGGCGCCTTCGAATGCTATGATGAAGAGGCTTTAAGCGAGCCCGGGACTTATTACTGGCGGGTAAGGGGTCTTGACGAGCGCGGCGAGCCGGTAGGCGTTTTCTCCGATCCGGAGGAATTTACCGTTTCACTGGAGGCGGGCAGCTATGCAGCCACCATGGGAGACAGTATAACCCATGGCGGAGGAGCTATTTCCTATTCCCCGGCTGACTGTGAATACAGCTATCAGACCTACCTGTCATTTCCGACCATGAATCTGGCGTTTAGCGGCGATACTACGGAGACCATGCTGAAGCGGTTTGAGAGCGATGTTCTGCCCTTTCATCCCCGGTACCTGATCATTATGGATGGCATCAACAGCCTGCGCGCCGATGTGCCGGCCAGCGATGTTATTGAAGACCTGGCCGCCATCCGCGATCAGTGTTTATTAAATGACATAAGGCCGGTTTTTCTCACCCTGCCCCCTATCAATCCGGAGAACATCCAAAGGACCTTCAAACAAGGAACCGTACCCGACTGGCAGGAAAAGCTCGCAGATGTAAACGACTTTATCCGCAAGCAGCCATATTGTATTGATATTGAGCCCTATTTTGTCGGCCCTGATCGCAAGCTGTCTTCCCACTGGGGTATTGACGGTATTCACCTGGATATTGAAGGAAAAGAACTGATGGCCAGGATAATTGATGACAACTGGGAGAGAGTGACCCGATGATCGCGGAGAGACTCCTTCCGTACCCGGCCTTATTGATATAAAAATATCGCTTCTCAAATCCATTAAAATTCAAAAAATCACTGAAAACTGAGGGGCCGGATGGCCCCCCGGCAAGACTTTCGTTATTATTGGCGATTGGTTCCCGCCTGATCTTTCTGATAGTTTATGCTTACCGTCCGGGTGCCTCCATTCCAGGACACCCGGGCCCCAAAGGCGGTGCTTATGAAGGCTGCCGGAACCAGGGTTCGCCCGTCTTTAATCATGGCCGTCACATCGATCGGCAGTTGGACGCCGTTTTTATAGGCTTTGCCGTTTATAAGCAGCTTGAGGATGATATCGCCGTCGGTGGCGATTACGGTTTGGGTGGCGCTGTCAAAATTCACTGAAAGCCCGAGGGCAGAGGCTATAGTGGCAACCGGTACCATGGTCCTCCCGTTGATTATCTGGGGAGGAACGTCCGGGTGAAGGGCGACGCCGTTGACGATCAGGGTGACCGGTTCTGCCGGGGCATCTTCTCCGTCTCTTATGTAGGTGATTTCACCCGAATCAGATACAAAGGTTCCGTTGGTAATCAAAATTCGCATCTGATCCATTTCAATCAAAACCACGACTTCTGCACCGGCCTTGAGAACGCCCGGTTGCATTCCTTTGACAGCCGGAAGATCCCCGGCGGTACGCCCGTTCTCTACAGATACTATAGTCCCGCCTTTAATAGATACCGAGGTTGTGGCCAGGGCCTGACCGGGGATAAAAAGAACCAGGGCAAAAAGGGAAAACACGAGCCAAGAAGCTAAAATACGGTTATTTTTCAATTTATTCATCTCCCCCGGGTAGCTTGACAAAAGACATGGAACCGTTCAAATCCTCACTACGACTCCTGCCATATAAGTGAACGCTGTAGCCCGATGATTTAACTATTCCAAAATCTAAAGCGAAATACCTTTGGAAATATTACGGGATTTTTGATGCCAGGCTTTCACTTACCATATCATATTCCGCTCCGCTTCACCCTTCAAAAAGTCCCTGAAATGGGGGTGGGCAATATTGATCAGTTGTTTTACCCTTTCCCTTAGGGACCGTCCCCGCAGGTGGGCCACTCCGTATTCGGTAATGACATAATCCACATCTACCCTGGAAGTGGTGACAACGGTTCCGGGTTGAAAAAACGGTACTATGCGTGAAATCGTGTCGTTTTTGGTTGTGGAGTAAAAGGCCAGGATAGACTTGCCTCCAGGAGAGCGCTGCGCTCCGGCTACGAACTCTTTGTGCCCGCCGGTGCCGCTAAACAGTTTGGGACCCACTGATTCCGCACAGCACTGCCCGGTCAGGTCCATCTGCAGCATGGAATTTATGGATACCATCTTGTTGTTGCGGGCGATTACCGAAGGATCATTTACTACACTGCCCCGGTGGAATTCAACCGCCATGTTTTCATCCAAAAAATCATAGAGGCGCCTGCTCCCCATAGCCACGTCGGCGACAAACTTGTCCTTCCACAGGGTTTTCTTACGGTTGCTGATGGCTCCCGCTTCATACAGGTTCAATATACAGTCCGTAAACATCTCCGAATGAATGCCCAGGTCCTTTTTATCGCTGAGGCTCTGCCCCACCGCTCCGGGGATGCTGCCAAACCCTATCTGGATAGTTGAACCGTCTTCAACCATATCAGCCGCATAGGCCCCAATGATCAGGTCCTTCTCGTTTAACACCGGGGGCTTCACCTCGGGAAGCTCCCGGCTGGTCTCCACTATGTAATCGATCTGGGAAATATGAACATTGGTGTCGCCAAAGGTGCGCGGCAGGCGAGGGGTTACTTCCATGATCACCAGATCGGCTGCTTCTACAAAATCCTTCTCCATAACCGTAGACAACGAGAGAGACAGGTAGCCGTGTTTGTCCATCGGTGAAGCGCAGCCGAAAAACACGTTGGGAGGTCGGCAAGCCATTCGTTTGGAGCTGAAATCCTGCAGCTGCATGGGGATATAGGATACGTTCCCGATGGGATGAGCCTGGCGGGGGGCTTCAGTAAAGAACCAGCTGTTTAAGAGGAAGTGGCCGGCCATGTCGGGATTGGTAAAAAACTCGTATTTACCCATCATCATGGCGTTGACTACTGAAACGTCCTCTACCCGATCCTTGATGGTGTGCAGTTGGCTCAGCAGGGTCATTGGTTCACAGGAGGCCAGACTGCAGACGATCTCATCATGGCTTTTGATGTGTTTTAAGGCTTCTTCCACTGACACCAGCTTGCGGCGATATTCTTCAGCGAAATTCATCTATTCACCCCAAAATAATTATTAATGCTTTTAAATTCGACACAAAACAATTCTACACAAGACGATGATTTTTAGCAATAAACAAAGCCGGGATGATGTTTTGCGAACCCGGCCGGCATTCGAAATAAACCACGAAATAACCAAGATAAAGACCTTTTTATGCAGAAGGAATTTCGTTTAATCATGTAAAACATAGTCATCAACAACAAAAAATAGCATAAATATTAATTTATTGTTACGTATTTGCTGGAGAACGCTCATGAACATTATTGAAAATCTGGACGGGCAAAAGCTGCCGATGATAAGGCAGATCATGGATACCTCTTTGCATCCTTTGTTGGCTATTGAGCCTGACAGTTCTATAGTTGCCTGCAATGACGCCCTTTGCCAGCTGTTGGGGATGTCCCGGTGGGAAATCGAGAATCTGCCGGAGTCGGCTCCTGATTTCCACCAGTGCTTGAGAAGGATCATCGATGAGATAAGCTCCGCTGGTTACGGCCACCGTTTTGAAAAGCACTGTAAACTCAGAAATGGCCGAAAAATATTTCTCGACATATCGATCTTCAAGGTCACCGGCCCGGATGGAGTGGTTAGATGTTATTATGCATCTTTGCTTGACATCACTTCCCAAAAAGTGCTTGAAAAAAACTATCGTCTGATAGCTGAAAACGCCTACGATCTGATTACCATTATCGACCCTGAGACTTTTTGTTACAAGTACGTTAGTCCATCCCACAAACGGGTAGTGGGTTTCAGCGCTGAAGAATTGATGGGCAAGCACTGCTTTGACCATGTACATCCGGACGATAGGAAAATGGTCAAGGAAAAACTAGTGGAAGGTATAAAAAAGGGCGGCGGCATCGCCCAGTACCGAACTCGAAAAAAGGACTTCACTTATGTCTGGCTGGAGACCATTGGCAAATTGATAAACCGGGCTGATGGACGGGGTGATGTATTGCTGGTAACCCGGGAGATCAACGAAAAAAAACTGGCCGAATTGGCCCTGAAGGCTTCGGAGGAGAAATACCGTTTAATCGCCGATAATACCATGGACATCATCGCTTTAATAGAACCAGACCGGCTGCAGTTTACTTATCTGAGCCCCTCGGTCACCCGGGTGATGGGCTATTCAGAAGATGAGTTGATAGGAACCGAAATCTTTTCTCTTGTTCACCCGGAGGAGCTCGATCAGGCCAGGGGGACTTTATTTGAGGGTTTGGCGGCCGGTTTTGCCCAGGGTCAATACCGGGCTTTGAAGAAGGATGGCAGCTATGTATGGTTGGAAGCTATCGGAAAAATTATAACTAACGTGGATGGGCTGCCGGCTATTCTTTTGACCTCCAGGGACATCGACCAGCGCAAGAACAGTGAAGCAGCCCTGATGGCCAGTGAAGAACGGCTGCTGATCAGTGAAGCGGAGCTTAAGCAGCAGTTGGATTTCCTGAATTATCTCATCAACAACATGAACGAAGTCTTTGTACTTTACGACAACCGTCAGAATATAACCTTTGTCAACAACAGCAACTCGGGGCTCATGGGCTACCAGCAAGCCGAACTGGTGGGCAGCCAACTTTTACAGTTTGTTACTGAAGAGCACCGGCACCACACCGCCGGGCAGATAGATGAATGTTTGGTGAGAAGCCGGCAGGCAGTATTTGAAACCGTATTGATACGCCAGGATGGCAGTGAGGCTTTGGTACGCATTAAAAGCTCTCCAATCATCGATGACGGAGAAGTTCAGGGAGGCATGCTGCTCATTGAAGATATATCCGAATACCGTAAATTGGAGAAACAGATAGCCCGACTGGATCAATTGAACACGGTCGGCGAGATGGCCGCCGGGATCGGCCATGAAATCAGAAACCCCATGACGGCGGTCAAGGGATTTCTACAAATGCTAAGCCAGTATGAAGAATACGCCCACCATCAGCACTATTTTCACCTCATGCTGGAAGAACTGGAGCGGGCCAATTTAATTATCAGTGAATTTTTGTCCCTGGCTAAAAACAAGCTGGTGGACCGGCAGCCCCACAATCTGAACTTGATTATAGGCAACCTCTTTCCCCTGCTCCAGGCCGATGCCCTGCTAACTGAGAAAGCACTGGTATTGGAGCTTAACGACATTCCGGAGCTGTTGCTGGATGAAAAAGAGATTCGTCAGCTGATCGTTAACCTGGTACGCAATGGCATGGAAGCGATGGAAGCGGGAGGCATGGTGACCATCTACACCGCTCGGGATGGAGAAGATGTCATTATGGAGGTTCGGGATGAAGGAAACGGTATAGCTCCAGGTATGCTGGAGCGGCTGGGCACTCCCTTTTTGACCACCAAAGAAAACGGCACCGGGCTGGGCCTGGCTATATGCTACAGCATCGTGGCCAGGCATGGCGCAGCCATAGAACCGATTGCCCGAAACAACGGAACCACCATCCAGGTGTGCTTTAAAATGTCCCGCCAATCAGGCGATGGGGCTGCCCTGGTGACAGGGCCTGAACTGCAGAAGAGATGAGCGGTTTCCCCGTTCCCGGTAAGCGGGTGTATAAAAAGGGCGGGAGAACTTTACTATACGTCCCCCCGCTTCCCGGTTTTAAAGTTTACTTCGGTATTTGATTTTGATAGTTGCCTATGAGTCCTCCTGATTTTCCTACCAGTTATTAGAGATTACAGTTCGCAGGCAGGTTGCCAATGACTGGTTCACCAGAACAAACTCTTCAATGGGCCTTGTTTCAGGAACCTCTGCGGCCCGGTTTTGCTGTTGCAAGCGGGTGGAGAGGAGGATAAATTGCAGATTTTGCAATACCTGCTGAGATGCCTGCCTGGACATAATCCGGGTGATAACAGCCGTTTCAAGTGCGTCGAGCTGGTATTGTTGAAGTGCTTCAAGCCCGGCGCTGCCAGCCGGTGTGGTAATCAATCCATTCCCCTCCAGGACCGCGACGGTTTGTTCCACCATCAGGAAAACGGTTCCCCGGATGGAGAACAGCCCCCCCGGCAATTGTATTTTAATCTTATCCCCGGTTTGGGAAGCGGTCTGGTACCAGGGAGCTTCTGCTGTTCCATTACCGGCCTGGTCCTGCTCGCCGGCCGGTTTTTTAGCGTAGGTCAGGGTGGACAGGGAGCCCAGTAGTTCCCCGTAGGGGCATTCCAGCTCCAATTTATCCACTGCGAGGCCGGCTGTTCCGTCCTTCTTGATATAGTTCCGCCCCTGGGCTTCTTTTATTTTCAGGCAACTGTCGCTTTTCAACAAAAGGCGGGAGCCGTCCGGGTACTCAATGACCGCCTCACCGCCGTCACGAGTTTCAATAATGTCCCCGGCCTTCACGGGCAGGCTGCCTTTTACGGTATGGCGCGCCGGACTGTCGATACGGCCCATCCATACTTCCCCGCTCTCAACCGTCAGGGTGCCGGCCAATTTGGATTCGTAAAGCTCGGGATCGCTGGTTAGCAGCACCGCCAGGGCCCGGCAGAGCTCGCTGCGGGTCATGGGGTGGTCCGGTCTCACCAGGCCGCCTTTTTCGGTTTGGAGCAGGCCAGCGTCAAGGGCCAGGGCTATAGCCGGAGCCGCCCAGTGGTTTTCATCCATGTCACCCAATGGAGGTAATTTTACACCGGTATAGCTCTGCCTGCTCAGTCCCAGAACCATGCAGACGCCTTCAGCCCTGGTCAGGGCTTCTTCCGGGTTGTAGATGTTGTCAGGCAGCCGGTTGAGGTATCCGGACTCGGCGGCCGCTTTTATGTAAGTAGCCGACCAGTGGCTTAGGGGTACGTCCCTGAAACCGCTGTCCGCATCGAAATTGATCTTGCGCTGGAAAGCGTTGCACATGATCACCGCGCCCTGGGCCCTGGTAAGCGGTTCCCCGGGATGAAAGTCGCCGTCGGGAAACCCGGCCATGATCCCTTCGGAGATAATGTAGTCAATGTATACCCGGTTCAAATCTTCGGCGGCAATGTCGCTGAACCGGTCGGATGCCTGGACTTGCGAAGCAGTGGGTGCTATGCTCATCAGCATGATTCCCAGGAAGAAAACCAGCAGGGCCGCACCACCCCAAATACGCCTGATTGTAACTTTAACCATCTCCAAAACCACCTCTATTATTGCATCTTTATGTTTAATACCACTTTAAACGAGTGATAATATGTTATTTCTAAACATTTCCTGAATACTCCTGCTAATATTATTTATTTGAAAAAAGAACTTAGATGGAGAACAAATTTAAAACCGGCATCTACCATTTAAAGCCAATGCATTTATTCGGATCCAGCTGACAGTTTATTCCGCCATTTCGAATGACTGGATGAGGATAAAGAATGACTATTTAGAAATAATAAAAACAGTTTTAATCATTATAGGCTCATACTTATGTTGAACCCATTCTGATCAAGATGGGTGCCTTTGGCCCGCGATATTATAACCCTGTCCTGTTTTTGGACAAAGCCGAATACGCCTGCGAAATCTTTGATCAGAAAAAGGATGAGTGTATAAAGGTAATCTTGAAGGCAATTTGAAAGGAGATGGACTGTAATGAGTAAGACCTGGATGGCCTTGTTGACAAAGTTTTTAATGACCCTGGTGGCAGCCTACCTGGCCCTCACCCTTATTAGCGGGGCGACTTTTACTCAGGTTCTGGTTATAGCTGTTGTGGGGACCGCCTTGAATTACCTCCTGGGTGACCTGGTAATCCTACCCGCTGGAGGCAATATCACCGCCTCGATATGCGACGGCTTGCTGGCGGCCATTCTGGCATATGCGGTAATTCGAGTGTGGGGCGTAACCGCTGCGGTAAACTGGTGGGCTCTGGCGGTATTTGCCATATTGGTTGCGGTATTTGAGTACTTCTTCCACAATTATTTGAAGAAGTCAGACGAAGTGGCGCCTTGATTTCCATATATAAAAGGGCTAAGGCCGCGTGATCCTTAGCCCTTTTCTTTTTCAAGCTGGTTTGTAGCTGCAGTTGCATGCTACTGGCGAGGGTGGTTAAAGGAGCAGTTCAAGCCCGTATTTTATCCTGCCAATGGTTAAGGACGGGGCGGTTCTGCTCCTTCTATAGTTTTATAAATTCAACCGTTCAAAGTGTAGTAATCGCGCATTCCGCGCAGGAAGTGGTGTGCTTCACGCAGGACGTGGTCCGGCCAAATAGGCAGAAACAAGGACTTTACCTTGCATTCCTGGTAGGCGTCGGCGATGGCATCTTTTAAGCCGGCCAGGGATTTGGTAGCGGTTATCTCATCCAGGAGCAAGATTCTTAGCCGCTTATTCAATATCCCCCTGTCTTTGGCGGCATTCGCCCGGATTTTCAGCCGGTGGAACCTGGAAGCCAATCCCCGTGCCTTGATGATCCACAATTTTTCCGAAGGATCGAGCAGGTGTTGAATAAACTCCGCATGGTCGGCCATCTTATCATCCCAAAACACCTTTTCGTTTATAACGCCTTTTTTAGTGGCAGGATTGCGCTTTAGCTGTAAAGTCTGCAGCTCGCTTACATAGTGCTGGGCCTCATCACGCAGGTGCTCCAGCTCGGAATAGAACATTTCGGTGAATGTAGCACAAATTTTTCTTTCACTGAGCAGCATGGTTTTGAATTCTATCAATGCGTTGGTCAGGCTTATAGCCCGGTTGTTTAGATCGCTCACCTGGGGTTCCATATGGGGCTCTCCCAGGCCGGCTTTTAACTGCAATTCCGACCGGGTAAGGGCTGTGTCGATATTGATCCCGGTAAATTGCTGGGTCATTCCTTCAAGCTTTTCGGTGTCTTCCGTCACAAGCTCGCCTGAATTTAATACCGAGGGGCTAACGTGGCCGTCAGCCATCGGAACAGTCTCGGCCAGAAGGTCTCGGAACTGGTTTTTAAATGTGTTCGCCTGTGCAGCCAGACCGGCATTTTGGGCCGGCAATGAGGCTTCTATCAACAGGCTGTGTTCGTTCATTATGCGTAGGAAAAATAGATTGAGTTCGAGTGACCTGCTTATATATCGGGCAGGGGTTAGGTCGTCTGGCATCCAACCACCCTTTCACTTTTTTTTACACTATGAGAAATAGACAGTAAGGGTGCCGAAAAAGCGAAAATTAAACATAGATTACATAATAGCCGTTTTTTGAGTTGAACTAGAAAAGCTGGAACAATTACCCTCTCTCGGGAAAGAAATAACAGTCTTTATCTTGGAGGAACGGTTGGGGGTTCAAAAGATGATGCCGGGACTATAATCATGACCGGGGTAAAGACGATTTTAACCGGGGAGTATTATCCCGGCGATGAAATGATGCACGAAGGGTTGCAGTCCAATATATACCGCTACACCAGCAGGAAATAAGCGAAGCGGTAAAATCGGTCTTACCGAGATGAAGCTGTAAAGAATGTTAAGACGTACTCGCGCGGCCCGTCAGGATACCTACTCCGGTAATCAACCAGGGTAGAGGCGAAATGCTCATTAATAGCAGATCGCGCCAGTGCCCCGGGGTGGGGTTTGACAGGTAGAGGTAAATACCGAGGACCGTGCTGACGAAAAAGACCAGGATGGAAAATCCGGCAAACCCCTTTTTTATTTTAATCATCGATCTTTCCAGATCAAAATCTTTTTGCCGCCGCACCAGATTATTTAACATCCAGGCGGACCCCAAACAGGGCGCCACGATGGCCAAGCCCATCAGCAATTCTCCGATACTGAACATCGTAGTTGTGTAGAGGATTCCCATCCATAACAAGGCAGTACCGCTTCCCAGAAGCAGCACCCGGGAGCCCAGCCACATTAAGGCATATATATATCCGTTGCAATCGGCATCCGATTTATAATTGAATGGATTCCGAGGCATTGAACTGACCTCCTACTTTTAAATCCTATCCCTTTTGATTCAATACAAAAGCGCGGATACCTTCTATGTATTTTATTGTAGTTGAGGCTGTCCCCCAAAATGACCGCCGGCTTGATTATCCTTGGCTGTAATAAACTATAGATTGAATCAATCCCTTGATGCCTACCCTTTCACCACCGCTACGGTTTGCAGCTTCAACACCGGAACCGCCAGATCGGATTCCTGTTTGATGACATCCTCGATATCTTTATAGACCAAGGGAGATTCGTCAGCTATGTCTTTGGTGCTGCGGGTGGCCAGGGTCACTTCCTGGTCGGCCAGCTCCCGCAGGACTTCCTGGGAGGTATAGGTGGACAGGGCCTTTTTACGACCCATCCTGCGGCCCGCCCCGTGGGAACAGGAACAGAAGGATTCCGGATTGCCTAGACCTTTGACGATATAACTGGCCCTCCCCATGGCTCCCGGCACAATACCCAGCTCATCCTTTTGCACCCGAATGGCTCCCTTGCGGTGCACCCAGACGGTTTCTCCGTAGTGAGTCTCCAGGGCAGCGTAATTGTGGTGGGCGTTTATTTCCATGTCCACCTGGATATTGTTAAAACCCGTATGTCTTTCAACCAGGTTGAACAGGATTGATTTGACCGTGTCTTTCATGGCCTGGCGGTTTTCCCGGGCGAAGGTCAGGGACATTTCCATCCAGCGCAGGTAGGACTGCCCGGCTTCATCATCTACCGGCAAAAAGGCCAGCTGGTGTCCGGGAGGCACCCGGGTCGACCAGCGTTTATTGAGGGAGCGGGCCAGCTTATTGAAGTAGTCGCAGACCTGTTTGCCCACGTTGCGGCTCCCGCTGTGCAGCATTACGCAGAGCCTTCCCTCTTCATCCTCCTGCAGTTCAATAAAATGATTTCCTCCCCCCAGAGTGCCGAGCTGTTTAAAAGCCGAGGGAAAACAGGACCCGGCCAGCTGCGGGTGTTTATCCATCTCCCGGGTAAAATCGGAACCGGGGGCTATTAGACCGTCCAGGCAGGCTGATTTCTGCGGCTCCTTATGATGAGAAAACCCCGCCGGAATATCGCGCAAAATGTTGCTGCTGATCACTTTAACCAGCGGGCCCTGGCTGCTTGTGCACTGGCGGATGAGCTCCACCGGTATGTTGGTGCGCAGGAAAGCCATGCCGCAGCCGATGTCTACTCCTACGGCATTGGGGATGAGGACTCCCCGGGCGGCAATAACCCCTCCAATCGGCATACCGTAGCCCATATGGGTATCGGGCATCAGGGCCACCCACTTATGGATAAAGGGCAGATCAGCCAGATTTAAGGCCTGTTCCAGGCAGTTGGCATCCAAATGCTCGATGCCCTCCAGCCATACCTTGATGGGTTTCTTTTGCCCTTCTTCATTGGGCCGTTCTTCTATAACAAACAATTGTATCAACCCCGTTTCAAACTTAAGGTTTAACCGGAAAGCGCACTTTTTATCATATTATCACAGCTGATGGGGCTGCAAATGCGGTGTTGGGGGAGGCTCAAAATCTTTTTTGATTGAATTTCGGTTTTTCTGCAAATAAACACACCAAAAACCTGTTTTATCAATAAGATATATGGAAAAAAGATGAAAGGAGGCATGTTTTATGGCAAGAACGGAAATACCATCCAGCCACAGCACCTATATTTCCAAATACTACCCCAATCAAAATTTTTGGGGGGAGCCGTATCTCTATTTCGGGCAGTATAAACAGCCGGGCGACCTATACCGGTCCTTGTTCAAGTTTTCCCTCAGTTCCCTTCCCCATGGGGCGAAGATTAACTCCGCCCAGGTGATATTCACCATTTTCCGAAACGAAATTCAAGCCGGGCAAGCCATCTTTGCCGATCTACAGGCTCCCCTCAGCCCCTGGTCGGAGTTTTCGGTGACCTGGAACAATCAACCCTTTTTCAGCCGCATAAATTCTTTCTATTTGTCACCGGCCAACGCACCCGGTTCTTCAATAGCGGTTGATGCCACCAGCCTGGTCATAAACTGGCAAAAAGGCCTGCTGCCCAACAACGGATTTATCATTACCGGAAATGAAGCGTACAATTCCCTGATAGGCATTTATAAGAGCTTCTCGGCTCCGGTGGAGAACCGGGTGTTTCACCCGCATCGCCCCAAGATGCATAAACATCATCATGGCAAAAAACGCCACCACCACCATCACCACCATCATCATCATCATCATCATCATGGAGGCCATACCGAACCCCGAGTGTTTGTGCAGAATCCTCCCGGCTCCCTGCATTTTGTGGACAGCGCTAGAATAAATGCCGGTCCCAGGCTGCTGGTTGAGTATAGCTGATGGTTTAAGAGTTATCAAAATCTCATTAAACAAAATCAGACGCGTTTCTTCCTTGGTGAAGAAATGCGTCTCTTTTCGCCTTGCTAAAGACCAGGCCATGAAGCCCGAGCCAGCCCGGAGCCTTTTGCAGAACGACGGAGATGAATTGATGTTGACGCTGGTCGATTGAAAAATGCCGGAGTTGCCTGGTGCGGCTATGCCGACTAGAGAGCAAGTTCCTCTTTGCTGCATAATCCCTGATCGAGGGCGTTCTGGCGCAGAACCAGGTACAATTCGGCATTGGTGGCATTGATGTAGGGCATCACGAACAAGACTCCTATTAACAAGGCCAGCACGCCCAGCAAAATCCAGCCGATAAAAGACAGGTCCAGGACAAAGATACTGAATTTATGGCCCCTGGTCATCTCGGTGCTGAGCTTAAGCGCCCTCTTGTAGCCGATATTGGGGTTGTCGGCCAGGATATAGGGCACCATGCGGTAGGCATAGGACATTACAATCCCCGGTATGATCAGTAGCAGGTACCAGAGGAAATTCATCAGGGCCCGCCAGAACATGGACTTTATTATGTCCCAATACTTGGTCCGGTTAAAGGCGAATCCGATGTGATTCATATCCACGCTTTCCTGCTGGGATTGAATAAAGTACTTGCGCCCTCCTATTTCCAGCGGATAGCCTAGAAAAATCCTGAAGGCCATCACCAGCAGCAGGATTAAGCCTGCTATGGACAGGACAATCGCCATAATGATCAGGGTGGTCGTATCTCCACCGCCCAAGAGATCCGATGACGATCCGAGATCCGAGCTTCCCGAGTTCCAATTGAAGCTGGGCGAGCCGTTGCCGCCGGCGATAGTGATGAGCAGACTGACCAGAAACGCCTGCCAGTACGAGGTTTTGAGAACTGCTTTGGCTCTGGTTTTCAAATCCCTCCTGGTCCACATTCCTACCCCTCCTCGAAGCTTCTTCTATTAAAGTGTATCGTATATCACTCTGAATATTATAGCTTCCCGGGAAAAAGATGGTGTTATAGGGCTAGCGCCAGGAGCAGATATAATGCTCCAGGGCGTCTATCAAGGTGAAGATTATGAAGCCCATAAAACTCAAGACAACGATGCCGGAATACATATCCAGGTAGTTGACCCGCATCCAGGAATCCATGATGAAATAGCCCATCCCGTATTCGGTTCCGAAGGTTTCGGTAAAAAACAGGATGGAAACGGCTGTTCCCAGGGCCAGGCGGGTGGAGGTCAACACGTCGGACAGCGAGGCCGGGATGATTATCTCGGTAAACATCTGAAGGCGGCTGGCGCCCAGAGATTGGAGGGAGCGAAAGGTTTCGGCGGGGATGGCCTTGACCGCGTCCCGGGAGGTGATGATGATCTGGAATATGATGATCAGAACGATCATGAGCAATTTGGAGGCTTCACCCAGGCCGAACAGGAGCATCACCACCGGCAGCAGAGCGATCTTGGGCACCGGATAAGTAAAGTAGACCAGGGGTGAAAGGAGCTTGTCGATCTTGTTGAAATAGCCCATCAGGAATCCCAGGGGGACTCCCACCGCTATGGAAATGGCGATGCCCTCCAATATGCGCGCCAAGCTGTACAAGACATGAACCTGCATTTGGCCCGCATAGATCTGGACGATGTTTTCAAAAACCAGGAACGGGGACGGTACGATAGGCCTCTGAATGATCAGGGCCAATCCGTACCATATCGCGATAACGAACAGGAAGCTGTATAAAGGTCCCTGCCATTTTTCTTTGGACACTTCTATCATCCTTTAACCGGTTTACTTTCAGGTTAAGGTTATTTCGATCAAGCCTGCCGCAGGTACCTTTCGGGTTTGCGCTCTACCGGGGCCGCCTGCCCGTTCAAAACATGGCTGTCTCCCAGGATGGTTCTCAGCTTCATGGACATGTCATAGTATTCATCGCAAAAGCGCAGGTTGTCTATTCTAAAGCAGGGATTATCCATTATTTCCATTATTCGGCCGGGAGGCGATGAAAAGACCACGATCTTGCTGCCCAGGTAAAGCGCCTCGTCCACACTATGGGTAATAAAAACCGTGGTTACGCTGTTTTGCTTCCAGATCTTCAAAAACAGCTCCTGCATCTCTTCCCGGGTTATGGCGTCCAGGGCTGAAAAGGGCTCATCCATCAGGAGCAGGTCCGGTTTCAGTATAAAAGCCCGGGCGATGGCCACCCGCTGCTGCTGTCCCCCGCTCAATTCCCGGGGATAGCGGGAGAGGAGGTGTTCGATGCCCAACTGGTTTATAATATAGCGCCCGTACTCGTCCAGGGATTTTTGCCCGTTCTTGATCTTCCGGCCCAGCATGATGTTGTGATAGACGTTTTTCCAGGGCAGGAGCCCATAGTTCTGCAGGATCAGACCTATACGCTGGGTTTTGGCATTTATGGGCTGGCCGTCTATGGTTACCGAGCCTTCATAGTCCTTGAGTATGCCGGACAGGACATACAAAAGGGTTGACTTGCCGCAGCCGGAAGGACCGATAAAGGTATAGATGTCTCCCCGGCCGATGTCGATGGTCAGCCGGTCCAGGGCCAGGGTGTTTTCATTTTTCCCTTTATAGCTTACGGAAAGGTCTTTAATAGAAATCACTATTTAACACTACCTAAAATAGTTTTATCGACCAGGGTGTTGTACTCATAACTGCCCTTGATCAGGTTTTTGCCTTTCAGCCACTGCACCACGTCATTGAAAGCCTCTTCGGTGGGCGGCTCGGCCTTGTAGGCGGGCAGCTTCAAGATGTCCTTGGTTTCCGCCGCGAAACCCTGCTGCTGGATCACGTAATCGATATAGCTGGCCGGCGGTTCATTTTGCAGGTAGGCTACAGCGTCGTTATAGGCTCTGAATACGGCCTTGACCTGGTCCGGGTTTTCCTGCAGGCTCTTCTGGGTAAAGGCGATGGCTCCAACCCTGGTGCCGGTCTGGTCGGTGCTGTAGAGAATCTTGGCCCCGCCTTTAACCGCCAATCCGGCCAGGGGATCGGGCAGGATGCAGGCTTGAACCTTGCCGCCATTGAGCATTTCCAGGCGGTTGGGCAGCTGGGGAATGGCGACCTTCTGAATATCTTGCGGGCTTAAACCGGCGGTGGCGATCATCCGGTCCACCGTATACTCCATGATGGTGTTGGTGGAAAGCCCCACGCTTTTTCCTTTGAGATCGGCCAGGCTGTTTATCCCGGTGTCTTTTCCGCCCAGCATCTGAATGTTGCCGTCGGTCTTGGAGATGACCCTGAGGTTGATGCCGCCTTCGTTGGCGAATATCACCGCCAGCAGGTCGGTTATCATTCCGTCCAGCTGTCCGGCCTGCAGGGCGCTGTCTCTATCTTTGGCGCTTTTAAAAGGAATTATTTTAACACTGACCCCTTGTTTTTGAAAGAAGCCTTGCCGGTCAGCAATGATCATGGGAATGGATTCCACGTCAGGCATGATGCCTATGGTAATGGTTTTCTGGGCGGGTGCTGCTTCCTGGCCGTCCTTGGCCTTGCCACAAGCCATCAAGTTGAAGCTAATGGCAAGCATCAGACATAAAACTAGAAAGCGTTTCATTTTCATCAATTTTTCCACCTTTCTTGATACTCTCCCAGACAAGTGTAACACAAGATAATACATAAAACCATACCCAAAAACAAAGGGACTCACCCGGGCTAAGTGATGTCCCTGCTCGATAAATGCAGTTATATCTGTTAGGGCGATAACTATAAGGCCCTATGGCGGCATAAGCTTTTTGTAAAATATGCCCAGCCGGGTTGGCTCAGGAGGCCTGTTCCTTTTTACGGCCCGCTCTCTCCCGCTCGGTCTTATCCAGGATCATTTTGCGCAGGCGCAGGGATTTGGGCGTAACCTCCAGCAGTTCGTCATCGTTGATAAACTCCAGGCATTTTTCCAGGCTCATCTGCGCCGGAGGGGTCAGGCGCAGGGCTTCGTCGCTGCCTGAAGCGCGGGTGTTGGTGAGCTGCTTCTTTTTGCATACATTGACTGTGATATCCATGCTGCGAGCGTTTTCTCCCACTATCATTCCGGCGTAAACCTCAACCCCGGCGTCAATAAACAGCCGCCCCCGGTCCTGGGCGTTATATAATCCATAGGCTACGGTGGCGCCGCTTTCCGATGCCACCAGAGAGCCCCGGGTGCGCGTGTTTATCTCTCCCTTGACGGGCTGGTAGGAATCAAAAATATGGTTCATTAGGCCGTTGCCTTTGGTATCGGTCAGGAATTCCGAGCGGTAGCCGATCAGTCCCCGGGCGGGAATCAGAAACTCCAGTTTTACCGTGCTGCCCATCCCGTTGTCCATAATGACCAGCTCGCCTTTGCGGCTTCCCAAACTCTCAATGACCGTTCCCGCGAAGCTGTCCGGAACTTCGATATACAGCCTTTCTACCGGTTCATGGACGACGCCGTCCAGCATTTTGAGGATCACCTCGGGGCGGGTGACGGCGAACTCATAGCCCTCCCGGCGCATCGATTCAATCAAAATGGAAAGGTGGAGTTCTCCCCTGCCGGAAACCTTAAAGCAGTCGGGGCTGAGCTCTTCCACCCGGAGAGATATATTGGACAGCAGTTCCCGGTCCAGGCGCTCCCGCAGATGGCGGCTGGTGACATAACTGCCTTCCCGACCGGCCATGGGGCTGTCATTTATGACAAAATTCATAGCAATGGTGGGTTCGTCAATGGCTACAAAGGCCACCGGGTCGACCAGCTCATTCGCACAGAGGGTGTCCCCGATGTTGATATCGTCGATCCCTGATACGGCTACTATTTCACCGGCTGCCGCCTGAAGGATTTCGGTTTTCTTTAAACCTTCAAAGGTGTAAAGGGTGTTTACCTTGACCCGCTGTTCTTTGCCCTGGTTGTTGCAAAGGACGGCTTCCTGGCCTTTGGCTATCCGGCCGCGGCTGATCTTGCCCACCCCTATGCGCCCCACGTAGTTGTCATAGTCTATGGAAGAGACAACCAACTGCAATGGACCATCCGGGTCTCCCTGCGGAGCGGGAATCTCTTGCAGTATCATATCCAGCAGGGGCTGCATATCGAGCGGCTGGTCGTGCAGCTGGTTCAGGGCGTAGCCTTCTTTGGCGGAGGTGTAGACGACCGGAAAATCAAGCTGCTCTTCGGCGGCGTCCAGGTCAATGAACAGGTCCAGCACTTTATCGACCACCTCTTCCGGGCGGGCGCCGGGGCGGTCTATCTTGTTGATGACCACGATGGGTTTGAGGCCCGCTTCCAGGGCCTTTTTCAAGACAAAACGGGTCTGGGGCATGGAGCCTTCAAAGGCGTCCACCAGTAAAAGAACCCCATCGACCATGCGGACGATGCGCTCCACCTCTCCGCCGAAATCGGCGTGGCCGGGCGTGTCAACTATGTTGATGCGGGTGTCCCGGTAGAAAATGCTGGTGTTTTTGGCCAGAATGGTAATACCCCGTTCCCGCTCCAGGTCGTTGCTGTCCAGAACCCTTTCCACAACCGCCTGGTTGCTGCGAAAGCAGCCGGTATATTTTAGCAGTTTATCAACCAGGGTGGTCTTGCCATGATCAACGTGAGCTATAATAGCGATATTTCGCAGCGCTTTTCGTTCCACGCTTAAAACCCTTTCTTAATTTGGAGGAGTAAGCATCCAGAATACGTAAAGCAGTAAATATAATAATTTACTGCACAACATTTCTATTATATCATGTGCCATAGACCATGCAAAGGGAATACAATTGATTAAAGGAAAAAATTGTTTGAACAGTAGATTGGGACTAAATTGAAAAATTATTTAGTGCATAAGCCTATGTATACAATGTCAGACTAAAAAACGAAAGACTGTTTAAAACCCTAAATAATGGCACCTGAGGATGATTGTTGAACAATATATTACGATAGAAATGGACTTTTTGAAGAAAGACTTTGCTTTTTTGGAGGAATATTGGCCTTGGATGAAGAATATAGGAAAGTAAGCACAGAGAAAGGATGGACCCATGATAGTATTAGACCTGCGAAAGCTCGCAAATGTAAAGGAATTTTTATTCAAAGCGACTTCCCTGAGGTATTCCAAAGCTGTAATGATCATACTGTTGATAGCTCTGGCCATGGGTGTGGGCGGATATAAGCTTTTAGGCAGAGCCCATAGCGTTGACACGAACAATACCATAGTAGCTGACGCGGCAACCCAGCCCGCTCCTCAAGCTTCAGACCAGGCCAGCAATGTCCCCCCCACCACTTACACGGTTAAACCCGGTGATACCCTCTGGAGTATAGCCCGCGCTTATAATACTACCGTTGATACAATAATGGCCTTGAACAATTTAACTACCGATAATTTGTCTCTGGACCAGAAACTTATTGTAGCTGGCACGGCCCCGGCCGCCAACCAGGCCAGCAATGTCCCACCTACCACCAATTACACGGTTAAACCCGGTGATACCCTCTGGAGTATAGCCCGCGCTTATAACACCACTGTTGATACAATAAAAACCATGAACAATTTAACTACCGATAATCTATCCCTGGAGCAGAAGCTCCTGGTGGCCGGTACGGCTCCGGCGGCCAGCTCCGGAACCAGCAGCATTGCAAATACCAGTACCGCAAGCAAGTCTGACAATACTCAGGTAGCCAGCCGTTCCGGCAGCACTACTTTGGCCGGTTCGGTTCTGTCAAAAGCGGCCCAGTACCTTCACACTCCCTATGTGTGGGGAGGGACCAGCCCAAGAGGATTTGACTGTTCCGGGTTTGTTCAGTATGTATATCGCCAGTACGGCTATAGCCTGCCCCGCACCGCGGCTGATCAGGCCGCTGTAGGTAAAAAGGTAAGCAAAAAAGACCTGAAGCCCGGTGACCTGGTCTATTTTGCCAGCGGCGGGGCGATCGACCATATAGGCATCTACGCGGGCAACGGCAAGTTCATTCACTCCAGCTCCCCCCGCAGCGGAGGGGTTATCTACTCCAGCCTGTCGGAGAGTTATTACGCAGCCCGGTATGCTGGAGCAACCAGAGTTCTTCGATAAAAAAACTGTGCACCTAAAAGGACCCGGGGTTATTTTCCCCGGGTCCTTTAATATCGGCCCCGAATTCACTTATTCGATGTTCAGCAGAAGTTCCCCGTTCTTGACCTGCTGGCCTTCTTTGGCATTTATGCTGGTGACTTTGCCGTCCAAAGGCGAGGTAATCTGGGTTTCCATTTTCATAGCCTCGATAACGATCAAGCCCTGCCCGGCTTTGACTGATTCGTTTTCTTTAACCAGGATTTTGCTTACCGTTCCAGGTATGCTGGCTCCTATCTCGCTCTGGTTATCCGGGTCGGCGTAGACGGTAGAGCTTAAAACCGCACCCTTTTGATAGGCCTTGTCAAAGATGGATATTTCTCTCTGGTTGCCGTTTACCTCAAAGATGATTCTGCGGTAGCCCTCGATATCCACCTTCCCTATCTCCACCAGTCTGACGATGAAGATCTTTCCTTCATCAAATTCGACCTCAACGGTTTCTCCCTCGCTTATGCCGTCAAAGAACACCGGGCTATTTATCCGGGAGAGGTCTCCAAATTCCTTTTTAAAATGCAGATATTCTTCAAACACCCGGGGGTAGAGAGCGTAGCTCAGGACGTCCCGGCGGGTCGGTTTAATGCAGAATTCCCGGGCCAGCTGCTGGTGTAGGGCGTCAAAGTCAACCGGTTCCAGGAGTTCGCCGGGACGGCAGATAATAGCCTTTTTCCCCTTCAAGACTACCGCCTGCAGGTCTTTCGGGAAGCCCCCTACCGGCTGGCCCATCATGCCTTCAAAATAGGATACGGATGAATCGGGAAAGGCCAGATCCTTGCCTTTCTCAACGATATTCTCCGGGGTCAAGTCGTTTCTGACCATAAATATGGCCAGGTCCCCGACCAGCTTGGAGGAAGGGGTTACCTTTACGATATCTCCCAGCATGTCATTAACGGTTTTGTACATTTCCTTTACTTCTTTGAATTTGTGTCCCAGGCCGAAGCTTTCCACCTGCGGTTTGAGGTTGGAATACTGCCCGCCCGGTATCTCGTATTTATAGACCTCGGCTGTACCTGATCTGAGGCCGGATTCAAACTGGGCATAGATGGGCCTGATGTCGCCCCAATAATCGGCTATTTCCTGGATCTCATCCAGGTTCAAGCCAGTGGCCCGGTGGGTGTTTTCCAGGGCGGCCACCACTGAATTCAAGGCTGGCTGACTGGTGAGACCGGACATGCTGTTGAAGGCGGTGTCGGCAATGTCGACCCCTGCTTCGGCAGCCATGAGAACGGTTGCCACCCCGTTGCCGCTGGTGTCATGGGTGTGCAGGTGAATCGGAATCGATATTTCGTTTTTCAAGGCTTTTATGAGCCGAACCGCCGCGTAGGGCTTGAGAAGCCCGGACATGTCTTTGATGCCCAGGATATGGGCGCCCATCTTTTCAATTTCTTTGGCGGTGTTGATGTAGTATTGCAGCGAATACTTATCGCGGCGTTCATCGAGGATGTCGCCGGTGTAGCATACGCAGGCTTCGGCTATCTTTCCGCTTTTCAGTGTTTCGTCTATGGCCACCTCCATGCCCTTGAGCCAGTTCAGAGAATCAAAAATCCTGAATATATCGATGCCCGCGCCGGCGGCCTCCTGAATAAATTCGCGCACCAGGTTGTCGGGGTAATTGGTATAACCGACCGCATTGGCCCCCCGAAGCAACATCTGAAACATGATGTTGGGTATCCTCTCCCGGAGTTCCACCAGGCGCTGCCAGGGATCTTCTTTTAAAAAGCGAAACGCTACATCAAAGGTGGCCCCGCCCCACATTTCAAGGGAGAAGAGGTCTCTGCCCAGGTGGGCGGTGGCTTCGGCGATCCTCAGCATGTCAACCGTTCTAAAGCGGGTGGCCATCAAGGACTGGTGGGCGTCGCGCATGGTCGTGTCGCTCAAGAGCAGCTTATCCTGTTTCCTGACCCAATCAACCACCCCCTTGGGGCCTTTTTTATCCAGTAGCTGCTTGATGCCCTGGGGCTTGTGCTCCGGTACTTTGGGCACCTTGGGGACATCGTATTCGATTTTTATACCCTTGCTCTCATTGACCACCTTTTCTCCCAGGAATTTTAATATGGTGGCTTCGTGGTCTTCTTTGGGGGTGATGTCGAACAGTTCCGGGGTTGAATCGATAAATCCGGTATCGCATTCCCCTTTGATGAAGGTGGGGTGGGAAAGCACGTTGAGCAGAAATGCCTCATTGGTTTTCACCCCGCCGATAATCGATTCTCGGATGGAGCGTTTGGATTTATTGATGGCGTCTTCCCAGCTCCGGGACAGGGAGGTTATCTTGACCAGGAGGCTGTCGTAATAGGGGCTGATGATGGAGCCGGTATAGCCGTTGCCGCCGTCCAGCCTGATGCCAAAGCCGGAACCGGTGCGGTATACGTCAATTTTTCCGGTATCCGGGGCGAAGCTGTTGGTCGGATCCTCGGTGGTCACCCGGCATTGAATGGCGTAACCCCTGACCTTGACCGCGTTTTGACTGCTGATGCCCAGCTGTTTGGAGCTGAGTTTATAACCCTGGGCGATCAGGAGTTGACACTGCACGATGTCGATCCCGGTAACCATTTCGGTAACCGTGTGTTCGACCTGGATGCGGGGATTCATTTCGATAAAATAGTGGTTTCCGTCACTGTCCATGAGGAATTCGACGGTTCCCGCACTGCGATAGTTTACCGATTGGGCTATCTTTATAGCGTCCTGGCAGATGGCTTCCCGCTTGGCCTTGGAGAGGGCCAGGGCGGGGGTGAATTCGATCACCTTTTGATGGCGGCGCTGGATCGAACAGTCTCTTTCGTAAAGGTGTACGATGTTGCCGTAGTTGTCCCCCAGAACCTGAACTTCGATGTGTTTGGGCCGCTCCAGATACCTTTCGATGAATATATCGTCTATGCCGAAGGCTTTTTTGGCCTCACTTTTGGCACTGTGAAATTCCTTTAATAAGTCGGCTTCGCACCTTACAATGCGCATACCCCGGCCGCCGCCGCCGGCGGAGGCTTTGAGCATGAGGGGATAGCCGGCCAGTCTGGCAAATTTAAGAGCTTCTTTATCGCACCGGATCGGCTTTTCAACCCCGGGAATGGTCGGAACTCCGACCTTTTGCGCAACCAGTTTGGATTTGATCTTGTCTCCCAGTTTTTCCATCATTTTTGGGGTGGGGCCGATGAATTCAATACCTGATTCGATGCACTTTTGGGCAAACTCCGGGTTTTCGGCCAGGAAGCCGTAGCCGGGGTGGATGGCGTCAACTCCCTTTTTTAGGGCCAGGCTGATTATTTCTTCAATGTCCAGATAGGCCTCGATGGGGCCTTTATGAGCGCCGATCAGGTATGATTCATCCGATTTGCTTCTGAACAGGGCCAGTTTATCTTCTTTGGAATAGACGGTAACGGTCCGGATTCCCAATTCATGACAGGCCCGGATTATGCGGATGGCAATTTCGCCCCGGTTGGCGATTAAGATCTTTTTAAAAGTTTTCATGTCCAAACGCTCCTTAATGATTTTAAAGTAAGCACCGGCGGTATAAAACCGAACCGGAATGTATTTCTATTAAACGTCTTGGCTGGCACGCCTAAAAGCGTTCAAATTATAATATATTCTCCAAACAGATTTAATTCCCCTTCCCCAATCAACGGCCGGGCTCAGGTAAAAAGCTCTGCAACACGGGGACGGAGATTTTGTTGCAGCCAGAGACTACCAGTATAAAAGGGACCTTCCTTTCTAAGAATACAAGAAAGATTTTGGTGAAAGGAGGGCGCCTTAGTGAAAAACAAGCCGGACGACCGGAGTGACAATGTTGAGAAAATACAAAAACATATTGATGACACCGTACAGAATATAGACGCCGCCGAAGAAATGATAGCCCTTTCCGACAATCCGAAAACCATAGGGGATCTTAAAGCCAAAAATCGGCGGCGTGAGGCGGCCCTGGATGCGATGCGGGCGGAAATACGAGACGAAGCCAGGGACCGGGAACGCGAGTAAAACTAAAAAATAATTGTAACAAAAAAAGAGGCGTTGATTCTTAAGAACTGACGCCTCGTTCTGCGTATAACTAGTACAACGTTCCGTATATTCGTGCCCATAATTTGGGCACGAATATACGGAACGTTGTACTAGCGTCGGTAGCGCAGCTTTTTGATGATTCTTTCCGTCAACCACCTGCGATCGAGTCTTCGGAGATAAGCGCCGGAGTACTCCGGGGCAGCAAATTTTTGGTTTAATAGATGGTCGAGGAGAACACCGGCCGGCACGAACCATCCCGGTCGATCAGCTAAAAATTTCAGGCGTTCCAGGAAAATCTTATTTATTTCCCCCCCGCTGTCCACAAAGCCTTCACCGAAATGGGTATATACAATGCAAGCCCCATTTTCTCTTTCAAGTTTTTCCACATTGGCTGGTGCTATCAGATTAGAAAATTCTTTAACAGCGTGCCCGTCGGACGAGCTAAACCAGAAATTGCTGTAATCTTGTTTACCGGGATCCCGTCCGGGCATCAACGGATCGTAGTAAAGGGTGTTAATTCCATTGAAACAGTGGTTTCGTATATATTTAATGTGGCGTTTGCATAGATCGCCCCAAAAATGCTCAGAGCTTCTGTCAGCTCCGTAAAATTTCTTTTGCTTACGATAAAGAAGCCGCAGCAGGTTTCTTAACGGAAATACATAGCGGTCGTAACCCCAGTAAACATTGTGCGGATTCTCGGCGTGATTGATATGGATGCTTGGATATTCTCCCAGTGTGGTTTTGAAAAGCTCCAACCCCTCTATTATCTCCCCCCGGCCAAAGGAACCTGAGCCCACGCCATGCAAGGCTATTTCAAATCCCTTGTCCTTAAGGTTTTTGACAAAACTAAGGTATTCCCTGTCTGCCAATGACTGCCCGGTAAAATGGTCGCGCGGTGGATAAACCCATACCGTCTTGGTTGTACGCATATTTAATTCCAACAGTAAATCGTACACCGGCTTGACTTTGTCTACCGTGGCGTATTCGGTATCATCTATGATCGTGAAAGCAAACTTTTTATTATCCGGCCAGACCAGAACGGGTCACTCCCTGCTTCAATTTCCAGTGTTATACTATTTCGACAAAATGGATGCCTATCCCTTTGCAATATCCGAAAGCATATGTGGCAAATTTGTGGTATTGATGCGTATTCGCCCTTAAGACCTGATATATCTCTCCCTGGTCTGTTTTTCTGCCTCTACCTGGAGTTTACATCGATATTACTACCTATACCGCGCATTCAGCAAACGACATTTGTGTAATTTTTGTAGTAAAATATAAAAAAAGATAACCTGGTATTATTTGCATATTATGGGGGAAAGTCAAGATGGTTTCGGAAAACAAGTATCCCAAAGTCAGCGTGGTTATTCCCTGTCTAAATGAAGAAAAGCATATTGAGAAATGCCTGCTGTCCATTCTAAACAACGATTATCCACCGGATAAGCTGGAGATTATCGTTGCCGACGGTGGGAGCACCGATAATACTCTGGCCGTCCTAAAGGAAGTGGGCAGATGCTATCCACAGCGTTTAACAGTTATAAACAACCCTAAGCAACGGCAGGCTCCGGGATTAAACCTGGCCATAAACCAGGCTCAAGGTGATATGATCATACGCATGGATGCCCACGCCTATTGCCCCCCGAATTATATTAAGACCATGATGGAATGGCTGGGAAAATCGCAGGCTGATAATGTGGGCCCGACTATAGATATCAAACCGGGAAATTCATCGATTTCGGCCCGTGCCATAGCCATGGGAGTCCAATCGCCATTTGGCATCGGCAGCGTGTGGTATCGCCTGGGGGTTGCCGAACCGGGATGGGTAAACACGGTTCCCTTCGGGGCTTTTCACCGAAAGTTGTTTGACCGGATAGGCTACTTTTCAGAAGACCTCTACTGGTCGGAAGACTATGAATTTAATCTCCGCATTAGAGAGAATGGGGGCCGCATCCTGCTGGTTCCCTTCGCGCCGGTCACCTATTGGGCCAGGACCAGTATTAAGCAGCTCGCTCTTCAATACTTAAGGTATGGATTTGGCAAAAGCAACGTCATGCTGCGTAATAGATCCTTGAAATCCTGGTGGCAATTAATTCCGCCGCTATTCCTTTTGTTTCTGCTGCTGGGAGCGATACTGCGCCATTTTAGCTGGTGGGTGGATGTGCTTATTTTGATGGTCTTGCTCGCTTATGTATCCCTAAGCATTCTATTTTCCCTGCGCTCGACGATCCTTAAAAAGGATGCGGCCGGCATACTTCTGCCGCTGGTATTTGCCGTGATTCATTTTTCTTTCGGCGCAGGCTTCTGGCTGCGAATCCTGGGGGCTCGATTAAGATAAAAAGAGAGTTATTCATATATTTTCTGATCCCTTTGGAAGCGGCCATGCCAATCCCAAAAGCCTTTAAGCTTTTGAATAAAGATCCGCTCCGTGTCCTCGGCGTGAATGGGGGTTCGGTATAAGAGCAGCCGGTCGTTATAGGCATCATTGATTCCCCAGTGCCGGCAGGCAGCCCGAAGGTAGCCAGCCTTCTCAACCACGTCTCGAACTACGTGGTTAAGCGAACCGAATGGATAGGACATGGTCAAAACCGGTTTTCCCAAGAGGTCTTCCAGATAATTTTTACTGTCATGCACTTCGTGCCATATCTCGCTTTGATCGAGCGGGGCCAGCGGCAGATGGTTGGCGCCATGAGCGCCTATGGTGGCACCCGGCCAAGCAGCCAGTTCTTTTAATTCGGCCTCGTTCAAGTATTCCGATGCATCATATTTGATGTGTTTCCTGGAAACGAACACCGTAAAAGGAATCTCCAGTTCAGTCAATATCGGAACTGCCTCGGAAAGGTTGTCTTTAAAACCATCGTCAAAAGTAACCGCTACTTCCAATGTGTCACCGTAACCGTTGCCCTCTTCGAAACCCACCACTGAAATACCTTTTAGCTCTTTCAGAATAGACATATGCCGCTGAAACAAATCCGGAGTTACATAGTAAACACCTGAGGTTTTAAGATCCGTACGCGTACCAACCGAATGGTACAGCAGCACTCGAAAACCAGTGCGGAAGTTGGCGGAGAGCGAAATGCGAGACAGCATTTCCGAAATGCCACAGGATATGCCCCTTTTTAAATTCACAGGCCGTCCCCCTTTTTTTTAATCGCCCAATTTGCTCCCCGTTTCAACCAGTTCGACGTGCTCCACTCCCATTCCCCCAGGTATTCCAGAGGCCTGGCTCCGGTGCCTTTTTTGTAGTCAATAACCCATTTGAGGCCAGAGGGATCAATTCCAGACAAGTCGTAATGTTTTATTCCCAGTTTTATACAATGATTTAACATCGCCCTGGTTAAACCATATGAAACACATGCCTGGCGGCCTTCCGGAGTGGCGGCTCCCAGCAGGTCCCAGGCCTTGTCGCCCCAACGAGCGCAGGCCCTGAAACCGATCACCTCATCATTATTCCCCAGACATCTGAATACCAGTATATTCTCGCCGCAGCGTCTAAAAAGCGATTGCAAACGCTCCCGGGAATGAACTTCGAGTCCTTCATATTCCTCCATCGCGTCGTAAACCTGGAGCATGGCTTCTAGCTCGGGTTTTTCCCAGAGACTTATAGAGTCCTCCAGCTTTTGCGAGCGGTCTAATTTGCGGCGCCATCCTTCACTCAATCCGTTTAAGAACCCTTCCTCATCAACCAGCTCCAACAGCATAGTCCAACCACTGTTGAGCGGTTGAGCGGGTTTTGTCCAGGAGGCGGCTTTCAAATGCAGAACATCCTTGGTTTGATACGCGCGTCGGGAAGCTATGCGGCAGAACACCTTGCCGCTCCCGGCTTGACGAACCAGTTCCTGGTGCAGGTTCTCGTTCCAGGCTTCAATATTGCCAACCGGTCCACCCGGGCTCCATAACAGGACGACATTTCCCGGGTAACGGCGCAGCATTACTTGCATCATGGCCACCGGGCGGTTCTCCTCGTCCCGGGCCATCAAACGAAGGGGTTGCCACCCGAAATCCTCCCGATGCTGACCCCAGGCATAGGTCTGATAGATATTGTAATCGGGAAACAGCAATACACTGTTGTTCCAGTCCCCGGGGCCGGTTTCGTCAGATATAGGCTGCCAGGTAATCATTTTGAGCACTCCTTAAACTAATTTGGGGTGGGAGTTGAACATGATAAGGAGATCAGGTTCACATGCCTCCCGAACGTTTCATGATCGCCCAGTTGAATGCCCTTTTGAGCCAGTTGGATGTGCTCCAGTCCCATTCCCCCAGGTATTCGAGCAGATGTGCTCCCATTTCCTTTTTAAACTTGAAGACCCCCTGGTTGGCAACCGGATCAACTCCATTCAGATCATAGTGAGTTACTCCCATTTTGATAGCGTGGGCCACCACAGTTGCCGACAACCAATAGGAAGCAGAGGTCTTGCGTCCTTCCACTGCGTTGGCGGCTAAAAGGTCCATGGCTTTCTCGCCAAAAACGGCGCAGGCTTTGAGGCCCAGTACCTCCCCGCTTTCTCCCAGGCAGCAGTAGGCTATTATATTATCACGGCACACCTGAAATATGGACAGCAAATCTTTCGCCGTATGCTGGACTTCCAATCCTTTTAACTCTTCCATCGAATCGTAAACCTTGCGTACTTCTTCGATGTCTGGCTCTTCCCAAAGGCCAACCGTCTGCTCCTGCCTCTTGGCGCGGTTCAGATTGTAGCGCCAGTTTTTGGTCATTCCTTTCAGATATTGCTCTTCATTGCTCAATTCAAGGCACAGGCTCAAGCCGCTGTTTAAAGGCTGGCTGCACCTGGTCCAGGAACAGGCCGCCAGAATAAAAGCATCCTCGCTCCGGTAAGCCCTCAGGGACGATATACGACAATAGACCCGCCTGCTTTGGGCCACCTGGACCAGGGCCTCACGCAGGCTGTCATCCCACGCGTCAATATTGCCTACCGGCCCGCCCGGCCCCCACAGCAGCACGATATTTCCAGGGTAACGGCGCATCATTACCTGCAGCATCGCGGTTGCATTGTTTCCCTCATCATAGGCGATAAGACGGAGGGGCGTCCAGCCGAAGTTACTTCGGTGCCGGCCCCAGGCATGAGTCTGAAAGATGTTATAATCGGGCATCTGTAAGAGGTTGCTGTCCCAGGTTTCAGCACTGGCTTGCTCTGATAGAAGCTGCCAATTAACCATAAATAGTACACTTCCTAAACTGACATTTAAGTTCAGACACCTTCGAACTCCTAAATTATGTATCGATTAAATTGAATCCCGTCTGAATAAGCAGAGGATAATTTAACTGATTTTTGCTGGTGTTTTTAAAGCGGCCTGTCCATAGATACCATCAAAATAGGGGCTGGCAGCTATAGCTACCAGTCCCGTTGCGGCATTTGCTTCTCTATCAATTCCTTTTCCGCCGGGTAAAATGCGTCCATGAACCTTATTAAATTTGTTTTTGTATCATACAAATGTAATTGAGGAGTAGTGTAAGAACATTTATTTTTATTAGAGTTCATTATCCAACGGTATTTTTAAAGGGAGGAATATTTTTAAAAGGCTTGGGGAAAGATCCCTGGCAGAACATATTAGAGGAGGTTAATTATGGCAGTTTCTTTAGCAGAATTTGAAACGATGCCGGAAAAGGACCGGAAAAAGGCCTTGCGGGAAATGAAAAGTGCAATAGGAGTTAATGGAATTACTGAAGCGTGGGGTATATCGAGGTCCAGGGTCTACAACCTGCTGCATGAGCTAAATATCCCTTTGGAGCCGAGAAAAACCAGCAAAAGTGAAGGCTCCGAAAAACGCCGCCCTAAAAATGAAATCCCTGAAGCCCAAGGGGAGATGACCGTGAATACAGACCATTCTGATATTCCCACTCCCCGGCTGGAGTTTGAAGCAGATTCCCCGCCCTTTACCCTGCATCTGGAGACCAGTGGAAATGTCGGAGCTATCAGCGAAGCTGTACAGTTGCTGCTGAGCTCGGGAAAACTGAGCAGTTCCAACCTGCATTTGGCTCTGACCATCAACCAGATTTAATTATACACCCGCAACAAGCAGTACAACGTTCGGTATATTGTGTTCATAAGTTGGAGCAGATTTTTTTGAAGTACAAGGCGGAGGGCGGCGGCTCCTTGGCATCCTGCCATCGCCGCATTAGCCCATCCATGGGCGTCAGCTCCTTGCCGTCCTGGCACCGCCGCATTAGCCCGTCCGTGGGCGTCAAATGAGTAATACTGGACGTATTGCGATTGACGACAACGCAGTAATTCGGAAAAATCTGCCCAAATTATGGGCGCGAATATACCGAAGTTGTACTAGTAGTGATTTCCCTATTGGCCTTGTGCTTCAGTGGGAAGAAGTTATATAGGCGTCTTCCCCTGCAAACAGCGGATTCTGAATCGAATAGCTGTCAAAAAGCGGGGTTACTTTGTACAATAATTCGATCTCTTCGTAGGTCAGTCGCTTTACGATGGTTACATCTTTAGCAACGCTTAGATCGATCTCGTAGTTAGGAACGGAATTGTTCCGAGAGTCAAAGATTACCCGAATTACCGGGCTATTCAGACGATACCGGTTGACCGCTGCCACCACGGCGGTGTGCCCGGTATTCAGCCTTACCAGGCTGTTCATCGGGTAAAGGGCTACGTTGGCCGCGAAGGCTTCAATGATTTCCGGGTCAAAACAGGTGCCGGCCAGTTTGCGAATAACGGTCAGGGCATCGGTAGTCGTACGCCCGGTACGGTGGGGGCGGTCTGAAATAAGGGCGTCGAAGGTGTCAACAATCGAGACGATTCTGGCGTAATCCAGGATCTGGCCTCCCTGCAAACCGCGGGGATATCCCTGACCGTCCATCCTTTCATGGTGCTGGAAAGCGATATGCATACTTTTGGTGGATACATCCCGGTAGGTCCGCAGCATATTGAAGCCGATCTGGGCATGGGCCCGGATCTGATCGTTTTCCTGGGGAGTAAGCGGCCCGGCTTTGTATAAGACCGCCGGATCGATTGAGATCATTCCTATGTCGTGTAAAAGCGCCCCCAGACCCAGTTCGGAAAGCTGGCTTTCCGTGTATCCCAGAGTCTGTCCGGTCATTATGGCAAATACCGCCACATTTATGGAATGCAAAAAAACATAGTCGTCATAGGTGCGTATTTCCTCAAGTTGAATCAAAGCATCGTGCTGGCTGATGATGTTGTCCAGCAATAAATTGACGCTTTTTTTCAGGGGACGCATATCAATGGTTTTCCCGGAGGAGAGTTCTTTAATGGAATTGTTGAGGGTGTTGGTAAGCGAGCGCCGCACCTGTTCGCTGATGATTTCGGGAACCTCGACATCACCCATCGCATCCTTGATGTATATGGAACCAAGCCCCAATTTTTTCAATCGGGCTATGTACATTTCGGTAAGGCGGGTGTTCTTGGTAAGCAGGGCCAGACCATCCACGCCCACTACCGTACGCGCGATTATCATACCCGGTTGGAGATGATCCAAATGTATTCTGCGCATCGTATTTATCCTCCTTGACCTGCCGTTATGTCCTGGCAAGGACCCGGACTATACCGGCATTTGCGGCCTTGTCTAAATAATCGAAAAAATGGCTCTTTTTCTTTAGAGCCGTCCAATGCCAAAAAATGCTCCTTTTAAAGAGCATTTTTTGCCGGGGCCATTTATTGGTACAGGTTTTTAATCCTTGCTTGGAAGTCCGGTTTCTAAATTGCTTTCTTTAGCAATTCGCAAACGGATGATCTGGGTTTCTTCATAGGTTAAGCGCCGCATTACGGATATTTCCGGAGTCTCCGCCAGATCAATCTCATAGGAGGGCTTGATCAGGTCTCCGGCCTGGTTGCAGATCACGCTAATTCTGGGGCGGTCGGAGTTGAAGCGGTTGACCGAGGTTACCACCGCCAGGTGCTCGGTGTTCAATTTTAACACGCTGCCCACCGGGTAAAGGGCTACATTGGAAGCGAAGGCTTCTACAAATACCGGGTCAAAATGGGTGCCGGACAATTTCTTAATCACTACCATCGCATCGGTGGTGGTGCAGCCAGTGCGGTGCGGGCGATCCGATATAACCGCGTCAAAGGTATCGGTAACCGCTACTATTTTTGCGTAATCCAATATTTGGCTGCCTTCCAGACCACGAGGATAGCCTTTGCCGTCCACCCGCTCATGGTGTTGATAGGCCACATGGGCCGATAGGGTTGATATTTCCCTCTGCTGGCGGAGTAAATTGAACCCCAGTTCCGGGTGCAGCTTTATTTTATTCCTATCAACTATGGAGAGGGCTTCTGGATCGTTCAATATTTGAGCATCCAGGGCCAGCATGCCTATATCATGCAAAAGAGCGCCCAGGCCCAGATCAGCCAGCCTGTTCTCCGAATAGCCAAGGCTGATGCCGGTCATGATGGAATATACCGCTACATTTATGGAATGGGTGAATACATAGTCGCTGAAAGAACGAATGTCTTCCAGTTGAATCAGTACATTGCGATTGCTTAAGATATTCTCCAAAAGCAGGTTTACGCTTTTCTTGAACGAAGTGACGTTTATGGAGTTATTGACGGTAAAGGATTTCAGCGAATTGTTCAAGTTGTTGGATACCGAAAAGAGGACTTTTTCACTGACTATTTCAGGCACCTCACCATCGCCCAATCCGTCTTTGATATAAACCGAGCCAATTCCAATTTTGCCCAGGCGGACTATGTAATTGTCAGTCAGTCTGGTGTTTTCCGTAAGCAGTGCCCGTCCTGTAAAGCCCATAACCGTACGGGCTACTACCATGCCGGGGCGTAGATCCTCAAGCGGAATTCTCCTCAAGCTGCTTCCTCCCAGGTACATAACTCAGATAAAGCAAACCGTATGATCATTACTGTCACAATCTCCAAAAGCGGGCAAACTGTAACGACAAATAGCTTAGAACCCCTTCCGAGAGACCCTTTATTACTATCGACCTTCTCGCGGGAATTTCTTGAGCGGAATGATACGGTGAAAAAGCATCCGACAGATATTGTATTTGTTCGTTGTATTTTTTACAATTCCTGCTAAGAACTCATATTTATATACTATTCGCAGATGGGTCCAAAATTCGGAACGAGCACAAATGAGCACATGATCAACTTTTTGCTTAGGAGCCAATTATGTTAAAAAAAGGAATAAGTATTACGGGGATGGTCTTTTGATCCCTTAAGGAAGCAAAAGACCATCCCCGCTGTCTCAAACCTACTGTGTATAGTCGTGATAATCGGGTTCAAACCACCTGACTCCTATTACTTTTTCCCCGGCTGATCTTATAAGGTCTTCCTCATTCAATTCAACCCCGGCCAGGCACAGCTTGGTCTGTTCCGGGTCAAGAGCGCCGGTAAAGGTGATGCCCCGGACCTGCTCCAGAGCCGGGACAAAATAACCGCAAACCGGGTCGTTTACCGTCCTGATGTCGATTACCGTCTTATGCTCATGAGTAAACACCCGATAGTCGAGGTGCTGGTGAACCCGGTTGTATTCGAGGAGGCGCGACAGCCGGGCAACCAGGATTTCTCCGGCCTGGTGCTTCTCTTTAAGGCGCAGCAACCCCTCGACGGCGGAATGATCCAGGTCTTGGCGGCGAATGCCCAGGTGCTGGCCAACGACGCCATAATGCTGGTTCTCAACCAGCGAGTCCAGATTTTCCCGGCTGAGCTGCTCCCCCAGCCTTTCCGGGTGCCAATTCCAGTAGATCAGTTTAATGCCCCAACGCTCCAGGACCATGCGCAGGCCTTTTCGCCAGGGGGACTCCCGGCGGGCTTCCAAACGCCGGAAGCCCCAAATCTGCTGTCCGTCCCACAATGAAACGGGGCGCAACAGTGAATCATGCCCCAGTTGGTCGTTTAGAGTGCCGTCCTGAACGAATTGAATTCCCCAGGGTATGGTGACATCAGTATGATAGCCCGTGGTTCCGGGAAGGTCCCCCTTAAGGTGGCTCGCTGAATGGTGGGTCAGAAAGGCTCCCGGAAAATTCTGAATGTTATTGCTGTTGCCGTGATTGAGCCAGACCTTCAGGTGAACCCCCTGTTTTTCAAGCTCATTTATCGCCTGAAGGGCATGCTCCCGGGTAAAAGCCATCTGGTCGTTGTAGTCTCCATAGCTGTGCAGGCTGTCTATCCAGCCGCAGCTTATATAACGAAGAATTTCTTCGGCGTGGTTTTTAATGCCCCAATCGTAGCCCTTCCAATAGGTCATGAGATCGTAATCATGAGGCCCGTACATCCAGAAGGAATCCCCAATATCCAGGCCCAGCCCCTCCCCCATCCGGGTCATCGCGCGGGTGTTGAAAAAACGGTGCAGTTCTCGAAACTGGGCTATTTGTTCTTCGTCAACGTCGTTGGCGATAGCCAGCATGGCTTGGAATGGAAAGGGAAATTTGCGAAGCTTGACGTCCGATCGGTTTCCTGATGAACCAGACATATGCAGACACTCCTCCAATAATGATCGGGCCGGTCATTATTTTGACCGGCTTCTTCCTGGTTATGTACTGCCGGGCCCGCCGGCCAGTTCGTTGTTCTGCTGGATCTTCAGATAATTGGATGCGAAGATAAGCAGGGTCAGGTAGTAGAAGAACTCATCCCCGCCCAGTACATCCAGAGCCATCCAGGGCATGAACAGGCCCAGCAATACGATCAGGAACTGCAGTTTTTTCTCAAACAGCATCTTAACTTTGAGCGAGGCCTGTTTGAAGATGCTTATATACCAGGTAACAAACAGCGCGGTGCCAATAACCCCCAACCGGTAGATGAAATCAATCGGGGTGTTGTGCACGTTGTTGGGCACTCCCACCGGGTATTTTAAGGTGAACCCCACCCCGCACAGCAGTACGTCGAGGTTGCCCAAGATGTATTTTATATAGAAGGTCTGGAGGTCGGATCTCCCCGTGGTAAGTGAACTGACATTGGTTATCTGGGCAAACCTTCGCAAGTATTCGTCAATCATGTCCGAAAACATCTGGGTGCTCACTATAACCGTAACCAGGGCGGCGCATAGCAGGATAACGGTTGCTTTTTGGGATACGTCGTTGCGGGAGGTGAGCATGCCGATGAACCAGACCAGGCCGATCATAACCAGGGAGATCAGAAACATCTTGGAAACACTGGTGAAACCGAAAAAGAGCAGGCAGCCGATGGCGGCAAATTGAAGCAGCTTTTTAAAGGTAGAACGGGTGTGGTTTGACAATAAAAACAGACAGACCACGGCCAGCAGCACCTGCATGGAGAAATAATTGGGATCGGGATTGAACCCGGCCAGGCGGGTAACCTTTAAATCGGCATAGTTGGTGATGGTTATGAAGCGTTGCATGCCTGGTGAGGCCAGCAAGAGATAGGACATTCCGGAGGCCAGGAGCATGCCGGCGGAATAAAAAATAGTGCAGACTTTGAAATCAGGATAGTTTTCCCGGTCAGAAATATACCAGGTCAACATTAGGAGGACCATGCAGAAGCGAATAAAGGCGGTGGGGATAGCCTCAGCCCGCGCTACACCGGTCAGGATAATCATAGCGATCAAGAGCAGGCCCGCTACCAACGCGTTTAAATTGTTCAGCTTCCTGCTTTTTATGACCAGGCGGGCCAGGATCAGAACGCTGACCAGGGAGAAAAAACTGAAAGTTCCCGGGGATACCTTCATTATGGTGGCCCAGGGAAGATAAAACAACATCAGGGGAAGGATGAGCTTGGTATCATTTATAACTGCCATGCCCATAAAAAACAGCAGACTGGCCACGACCACCGGGGTCAGGTAGAAATTATGGCCCAGGGCCACGGCTGCGGCGTCCAGAGCGCATAAAAATAAAATTAGCCAGGTTTTTTTATTCATAATTGATTGCTTCCCCGTTCAAAGGCTTTCATTCCCCTGATCATGCTGCGCACTATTGCCAACAGTCCGATTTGCGACCGGTCGCGGAACTTCAATGCAAAGTAAGGTATATAGAGGTATTTGGCTTGGGGATAGACATTGGCCAGCAATGCTCCCTTATCAAAGAAATATTTTTCATGATAGCCCGAGAACCAGCTGGAATGACTGGTGTTGACCGTAGCTACAGCCTGGGGATAGGCGTATATCTTAAGCGATTTACGCAGGGCTTCGCGCAGGAACAGGGTGTCTTCGCCGTGTGAATAGGAAGCGCCGCCCCCGAACAATAAAGAAAACCAGAGATTGGCTTTTAAAAGGCTGGCCCGGCGAATGGCCACCCCGGGCGCTCCATAACGCATAAAGTTGAATATCCGGACCCGTTTGACCCGGCTTACCGGGGTGGCCAGGTCACGGGCATCCGGGGAGCTGGCCAGGGCAAAAATTATCAGATCGGCATCAGGCATCTCCTTAAAGGCTTTAGCGACGGTGGCCGGATAATCTTCAAAAAAGACCAGATCGTCGTCGGCTAAAAGGAGTATATCAGCGCTGGCTTTTAAAAGGGCCTGGTTTCTATTCCTGCCTACGCCCCTTTCCGGGGTGGTAAGCAGGGTGCATTTGCCATACTCAAATTGGTAGTCACGGCAGTCCCAGCCATCCGATTGATTGGCGATAATAGCATCGGTGCGCAGATTCATAATCTGGTACAGGCTGGCGTCTTCCTGGTTCATGGCGGCTACCAGTGTTTCGATCCTACTCATCGCAAGCATCCCTATTTAAAGCGCTCAAAGTAGTTGTAGGATTCCGCGTATTTAACGTAGTCCCGTTTAAGGGTGTTGTTTATTACTACTCCCAGTATATTGGCCTGAGCCTTTTCCAACTGTTCGGTGGCGCGGGTCAGGGAGCTTTTTTTGGTCTTGCCCATTTCAGCCACCAGGATTACTCCATCCGACTTGGCGGCGATCAAGGCCCCGTCTATGACGCTGGAAAGAGCCGGAGTATCAAACAGGACAAAGTCGTATTCCCGGCGGACATCTCTAATAAACTCTGAAAACTTGGGTGAACAGAGGATTTCAATGGGGTTGTCGTGGCCGCTGCCATACGATACATAGCTCAAGTTGGGAATGGTGGTATTGTTGGAGAACCCTCTGATATTTATATCCCGATCGCCGTTTTCGCCCTCCGCCTCCTTGCCTACCAGTCTCTTATAGGTGCCTGGTTTGCGCATATCGGCATCGACCATCAAGGTACTCCAACCGGAGCGGGCCAGAGAGATGGCCAGGTTGATAGCAACCGTGGTGGTTCCCACTTTGGGCGTGCAGCTGGTTATGGTCAGGGTTTTCAGGTCGCCGGTGGAATTACTGAAATGGATATTGGCGGTCAACAGAGCATAGGCATCCTGAACCGCACGATTGACCTGGGCATAAATATTAACGTATTTGGTCAGCATAATATACCCCTCTATTTTATTTGGTGTTCGGGAATGATTCCGATGACTTTAAGATTAAGGTCTTTCTCTATTTCTTCGATAGTTCGGACGGTAGTATCCAGCAATTCCTGAATATATACAATTCCAAAACCTGTCAACAGGCCGGCCAGCCCGCCGATCAAAACTATTACCGGAGCGGGGGTCGCGCTTAGAGGAATGACCGGTGGTCTGGCTTCATCCAGGACCCCCACGCTTTTACTGTTGGTGAGTTCGTTCAGGGTGTTGACAAAAGCGCCGCTAATTGCGTTGCTTATTATAGCTGCTGTCTGGGGATCCGACCAGGTGGTGCTGACCACCATAATGTCTGAATCGGTCTTCATGGTAAGGACTACAATTTTGTTCAACTGTTTTTCGTTTAAAACGATCCCCTGATTTTGCAGGGTGCGCAGAGCTTCATCGGTCACCCGGCGGCTTTTGATCAATTCCCCATAGTTTTGCACCAGGGTACGGTTGTAGTATAACCCTTCGGTGCTAAGGCTTTTACCGTTTTGCTCCTGGATTACGTTCATGATATACAGGGAGGAATCGGCCTGATAATCGGGTACAATTGGAAAGAAGAGCACAAAAGCAGAGGCCGCCCCGGCACCCAGGACCGCCATCATGATTATTATCCAGATTCTGCGCCTCAAGGCGCTAAACAGTCTGTGAATATCCATAGAAACTCCTCTCGTAGTGCTTTTTCCTCTCCCATTCCCAGGCGCTGTGAATAGTGTCTTCAAGATTGTCGTAGCGCGGGTTCCATCCCAGTTTGGCCCTTATTTTTGATGAATCGGCGGTAAGCTCCGGTATGTCCCCCGGACGCCGGTCGGCATAGGCTACCGAAAAATCCACTCCGGTGATTTTCTTGACCGTATCTACAAATTCCAATACCGAATAGCCATGGCCATAACCGCAGTTAAACACATCACTCGGGTTGTTGTTTAAGAGGTAGCACAGGGCTAGTACGTGGGCCTCGGCAATATCTTCCACATTAATATAGTCCCTGACGCAGGTCCCGTCCGGGGTGTTGTAATCGGTACCCATGACAGAAAAGGGCTTATCCCCGCTCCGGGCGGCCCGGAAGCAGCATCCCAGGATATGGGTTCCCTTCTCTTTGCGGTCTCCCAGGGTTCCGTCGGCAGCTGCCCCAATGGCATTGAAATAGCGGAGTATTACGTGATTCATCTGGCCGGCTTTACTCAGATCCCCCAGGATTTTCTCCACCATCAGTTTGCTCTGACCGTAGGGGTTAATCGGGGCCAGCGGAGAATCTTCGTTTACATGAGGATTATCCGCACCATACACTGCGGCCGTTGAAGAAAAAATTATCTTATTAATACCATTATCGTTCATGGCGCCCAGAAGGTTCATAGTATTGGCAACATTATTTAGATAATTTTGCAGAGGATTTTCCACCGACTCAGATACTGCTATGCTCGCCGCAAAATGCATGACCGCATCAAATTTATAGCGTTTCATAACCCGGTTCAACAGGGCCCGATCGTTCAAATCCCCAACCACCAGGCGCCCATAGGTTACATTTTCCCTGAAGCCGGTAGATAAATTATCATAAACCACCACGTGGCATCTTTCCCCGGCCAGGCGTTTCACTACATGACTGCCTATATAGCCTGCGCCTCCAGTGACCAGTACTTTAATCATACTAACAACCTCCTTCGGCAACTTCCCTGGGCAGCAATAACGGTTCATCCTGGCTGTTTTTGCTGGTATCCTCCCTGCTTCCGGACAGCCGGGAAATCAAATTGTCCCAAATGTTCTGGTTTATAGTCAGGAGATGGACTTCATGCATCAGGCTGACGTTTTGAATTCTCAGCCTACGTATATAGACGAAAACCGATACCAAAAAGATGGCTATCAAAACCCCGGTGACATCTATGCCGACATCCAGCCAGCGGGAATAACGGTCGGCTGCCAGAGACTGGTGCAGCTCGTCCAGGACCGCCCAGACGGACATGACCGCCAGGGTAGCCAGCGCTGCCAGGCCCGCTTTCTTTAAAAGGCTGTTGAGCATGGCGCAGAGAACCAGGCCCATCAAGCCGTATTCGATAAGGTGAGCCAGCTTGTGGATAGCCCAGTTAATCGCATCAATTGTTTTTATATAATCGAGCTCCGCTCCGTAATAACCCGCCAAAGCATTGGCCAGCTTAAGGCTAAAGAAATTGGACTGGCTGCCGCTTAGGCCGCTGAAATACCAGGAGAGGCCCATCAAGCCTAAAAGTGCCGCGTACAGCGCTGCCTGATAAATGAGTTTTGGTTTGCTCTGCTGTTTAACAACCATGATTTAACCTCGATTCAGCCGCACCCGGAATACGCTTTAAGACCGGTGCGGAAACCGGGGAAGCCAGCATCGCCTCAAACTGATGCAAACCTTCCTGGTTGTTAAAGCGGCAGCCGGACAGGTAGGTACGGCAGTTTTCCAGGAGGTGGGGATTATCCAGAATCATCTTTAAAGAATCGTACATCCCCTGCTCGCTGTTATGGCAGATGAAGCCTTCCTGCCCGACTTTTATCTGCTCGCCGGCTGATACGCTTTCCGTGGTAAGGACGGGCACGCGGAGGGTTTTGGCTTCGCCAATAACCATAGGTGCGGCTTCATGATAGGAGCTTAGCATCAGGATATCCGCGGCCGCGATATAGGGATAGGGATTATCCTGGTTGCCATGCAGTTTGATGAATGAACCTGCCTCCAGCTCCCGGATGAGATTTTCTATTATGGGCCTTTGCATCCCTTCGCCTACCACATGCAGTTTCAGCCGGTAGCCTTCCCCTGCCAGACGGCTTACCACTCTTACCGCCCGGTCAATGCCCTTTTCCTCGGAGATCCGGGCCGCTATGACCAGATTGAAACAATCAGAGTCTAAATCCGGTTCGCTTAAAGTGCTTTTGGTGAGGATCTCCTCAAAATCATAGCAGTTATAGGTATAGAAAGATTTATCCGCAAAGTCGGGATGAACCGTCAAAAGACTCTTCAGGCACCCCCGGGAAACGCATACTATTTTATCCATTCGCTTTAAAAGTTCACGGGTATGAACGCAGTCGTATTCGAGGGCTTTTAAATAATCATAGTGTAAATAGGCTATCTTCTGCCCGGCGTTAACCCGGTTTAGCACAAAGTCCATGCAGCCGCTGTACATGCTGTGGCAGCTGGAGTCTTGCCGGTAGGCAATGGCATAATCAAAGCCGGACAGCTTCTTCTGGGTAAGCTGGGTAAGCCATAAAGGGATAGTGTTGGAAAAGAATTTGCAATAAAGGGCGATAAGCCCCCTGAGCAATCCCTTGGCGGCGCTGATAGCAGCGGCCTGCTGCTGGGAAAGACCCCATAGCTCTATAAGCCTGGTAGACTTTAATACCGTAATCCCTTCAGGGATGTCGCTGCACAGCGGCCCGGTTAAACTGAAGGGATAAAGATATACGTCATACCGGTCCTTTATCTCGTTTAGTAGATTTATCAGGGCTTTTTGAATACCGCCCGTTTCCAGGTTGGTTATTACGAATAAAAGCTTTTTCTTTTCCTGCATTTTTTCCATACCTTCCCTGTATCAAAATAGGGCTTCTGACTGTAAAGGGTATGGCCTTATAAAAAGGCGTGTTTACCGTATTTTTTAAGGCCGTTCAACATGTTGGCGGCCAGGTAGTAATGGGCTTGCCAAAGATTAAGCTGCATATGCCGGTAAACATGGTAGGTCATCTGAATCGATTTAAATTTGTTGCGGGTTTTGGAATTGTCCGCAATGCGATACCTTACCAGGGGGGCGTTTATGCCATAGGCCTTTTGTTCCTTCAAAATGTGCAACCAGGTGATATAGTCTTCATGCATGTGATCTCCATACATAGGGTGTTCTAAGAGCAGCTCCCGGCTGATCAGGACTGATGAACATACGATAACGTTTTGATAGAGCAGCTGTGCATAATCCACTGTTTCCGGAACATTAAACACCCGGCCAATCAGCCGGCCCTGGTTGTTCATAAACTGGCAGCCGGTATAGCACAAAAGGGCGTTTTTTTCTTTAACCAGTTCCATCTGAGCTTCAATCTTGTTTGGCTCCCAGCAATCATCGCTGTCCACCAGGGCGATCCACTTTCCCCGGGCGGCCCTTACCCCGCGGTTCCTGGTCTCGGCTACCCCCTGGTTGATCTCGTTTTTCAGATACCGAATCCGGGCATCCCGGCTGCAGTATTCTAAAATTATCTCCTCAGTATGGTCGGGAGAACAGTCATTGACAACTATTATTTCAAGCTCCGGGTAAGTTTGCCCCAGCACGGAATTCAGGGTTTCATCTATAAACGATGCGCACTTGTAAGCCGGTATGACAACTGAACACAAGTCTTTTTTCATATACGATACCTTGCTTTCTGATATCATCCTATATATCGGCGGAATTAATAATTGGCTTTAGATAACTTGCCTGTAAGTCCTAATTGAACTGCTTTTTGCAGCCTGGCATAGTAAGTGCTTACAAATCCCGGGTACATAGACCTTATATGTTTAATTTTGCCCTGTAAGGGCTGACCATCAAGATCGACAATTTGGGACTTATTATCGAATTTAGGATGGCACATCAGTTCGATACGGTAGTGCCGGCCTTTCAGCAGGCAGCGCTGGTGGGCGGCAAAATCATCGATCTCTCCAAACAGGTCGACTCCCATCATACCGCTTACCCGCAGCCAGTAATTCACAATTTTTTTATAGCACTTTTTGGGGGCGCATATTCCGTCGCCCATATTGCGTAAGGGGCGAATGTATGCTACCTGGTTACTCCGCAGGGCGTGGACCATCACCGGGACTATAGAGAATTCGTTATGCTGGTGGTGGTGTGAGTCCCCATGAAATACAGGCAAACCGTTTTTACGGCAGAGATTGATCTGCTCGGTTATCTCTTGATAAACAGCCCTTTTTTCGAGCGGCGACATGGGCAGCCAATTTCTATTGGCTATTTTTAATTTGAAATCAAACTCTCCATCGGCATTGCACAGGCGGGGGCAGCGTTTGATCCTCTCGGTCAGGGACTGGCCGGAAAACAGGTTGACGTGAACTCCTATGCGCTTGGTCAGTCCATTTTCACGAGCAAGTTCACAGGCCTCTGCAAACGCTGCTCCGTTTGCCATAATGGTGGCAGAGGAAACCAGTCCCTGGTTGAACGATTTAATTATGGCCCTATTGGTCTGTGACGATTTTCCGAAATCGTCCGCGTTGATAATAAGCTCACCATTGAACACTGGCCTTTCCTCCAAACTTTTAAAAGCTTGCCTAACAGGCTTTGCCTTTGAGAAATAAAACCTTGGCGGTTCTCAGTAGGATTACAAAATCCAATCCGGGAGAAGCGTTGCGCGCGTACATCAGGTCGTAGCTGAGTTTGTTGGTAGGCTCCGTGCTGTACCGGCCTTCAACCTGGGCCAAACCGGTTATTCCACCTTTAACTTGATGACGATAATCGAACTGGGGCAGATCCGCTTTAAATTCATTCACAAAATAGGGCCGTTCCGGGCGGGGGCCCACCATGCTCATATCACCTTTGAGCACGTTCCAGAACTGGGGTATCTCATCAAGGCGGATTTTCCGAAGAATTCGTCCCACCCTGGTGATGCGGGGGTCTTCCTCGGTGGCCAGAACCGGGCCGGTCAATTTTTCCGCGTCACATACCATGGTTCTAAATTTATACAGGGTAAACAGGTTGCCATTCAGGCCGGTGCGCTCCTGGGAATACAAAACCGGACCGGGTGAGTCGAGCTTAATGGCCAGGGCAATCAAGATATTCAAGGGCAAGGTGATAATGCCTGAGATTACAGACAGGAAGATGTCGCTGGCTCTCTTTATGGAACTGGTGGTATGGTTCATGGTCAGGGACTTTATCTGCATAACCGGCATGTCACCGGCACTTACCAGACGGGCTTTCTGCATGAGAATGTCATAGATGCCGGGGACTACCATCAAGGCCTTGTTGTTGACTATGCAGTAATCGAGTATAAAGATCCGGTTTTGTTCGCTAATAGAAGCACACAAGATTATGATCTCGATATTGGCGGCCTCGGGGTTGTCCAGGAAAGCCCTCCATTTTTCACAGAATGCTTGAGGGTCATTGATCATGAGGGGGCTAACTATTTTTAATCCCCGGTCCAAATTAGAGTTGATCGAATCTTGAAAGCATGCAATTTCAGCAGAGGTACCGACGAGCAGCGCTTGGCGCTGTTCTTTGACCAGTAGAGCGCGGGTCCATACCAAGTATCGCCAGGCTCCCAGCAGGGCTAGCTGCAGCAGAGAGGAAGCTACGAATATGGTTCTGGGCACTGCGAACTGTTGGAACAGAAAAGACAGGGCTATGTTTATAATACCGGTTATCAATATGGCGAAAATCAAGGAAACGGTCTTTTCATCATGCTTTACGTATTCCGAATAGAGGTCATAGACATTGGCCATAAAGATAAATACAATAATAAACCAGGGCAGCATAAAGAGAAAGTCATTCATATTTCGGCTGGGAATATCCTGGCCGAATTTCCAATACAGGGTTATAAAAAATGATGCCGCGAAGAGTCCAATATCTATCAAAGCAACCAGTAGTTTATTTATGCTAATATTTCTGGTCATCTAACAACCCTCCCCAGGAAGTCTATAATTCATCCTGGGTTTATTGTAGAATATAGCCCTGATCTGCAATACAATCGGAAGTTTGCATTTACCAACCCCGCTTAAGTAGTTTTGTTCCCCCCTTTTGTCACCCTTGATATACTACCAAAGTACCAGGCAAGGCCTAAATATTGAAAAATTCCTGAACAATTATAATCGGACAAAGCGCTTGGACCCGGCTGTCCGGGCCGGGCGAGCGTTGCCAAGAATACAAAAAGTCCCGATAAACACAGATGTGCTTTACCGGGAGCTTCTATCAAGCTGCTATAGGAGGACCGGATGCGAATTTGGGGGATAATTTATTCAATTCGTTTGTTTGAAAGGCCTAGTTCCTACAGGTTCGCTGTAGTAGGCGACAAGAGAGCGATTGACCTTATCCTGTCTGGTTGTCTTCAACGGTTAATTCGTCCCAATTAACACTCAGGTAGGCTATTGGATTGAGGCAATTGAAAGTATTGTTTTTTACCACCACATTCCGGGCCGATTTGTTTTGCAGCCGGATGCCGCCGTCGGATGCGTTATAAACCGTGTTATACATGAAGTAAATGTTTTCCATACGATGACTGTAGCCATACTCCCAATCGCCCATGCTCAAACCCCACAGGCAATCGTAAACGACATTGTGGTGTATGTTCACATTCTCTAAAACGCCGCCTAATTCCGTCGCCACGCAGATGCCCTGGGGGCAGCCGGAAACCTGGTTGTTGAAAACTTCGATATTGTAACTGTTTTTGCTGAAGGCGTCGATATAGATGCCCGGACGGGCTACGGAATCTCCATTGCCGCAGTTTCGTACTTCATTGTTATAAATCTTACCGTTGCTGCAGCCCTGTTTGGCATCAATGCCCTCCCGGGCGCTGTCGGTGACAGAATTGTATCTTATGCTGAAGTGGTCTACATTGGCCATGGTGATTGCTTCCTGGGAAGGGGAAGTGCAGGCTTTGGCCACCTGGTTTCCCTCAATCGTAAGGTAGCTGGCGTTGGCGAAAGCAATGCCGGAGGACCGGGTATTATAGGTTGAACAATTTTCAACGACTATATTGTCGCAGCCTTCGCCGTCTGGGAAATCTCCAATGCCAAACCACCTGGAATTGACCACTTTCAGTCCTGATAGCCAGATATAGCTCTGACCGCTTAAAGCCACCAGGCTGTCCCAATCATAGCCCCAGTCGTTGTCGGAACCGTCAATGATTACCGACTCACCCGGGTAAGCGCAGTACTTTATAAAATTACCCGGGGTTCCGGATTTGGATATGATCACCTGTTCCGAATAAGTGCCGCCCCGGATATAGACAGTGTCACCGGGTTCCAGAGATGCAGTGGCTTTTTTAATGGTTAGCCAGGGGTTCTCCTTGCTGCCCGGGTTGTAATCGCTGCCATTTTTAGCCACGTAATAGACGTTTCCTTCAGCCGCTACCGGATCGCTTCCCAGCGGGAAAATACAAGATACCAGGAGTAAAGTTAACAAAAAGCTTAAGGAGCGTCCCAGCATACTCTTGGCTACGATTTTCATCCGTCTACCTCCAATTAGTAGATTTAGTCGGCGGAGTATAAATAGACCGATTTTAAACATCGGCAGTGGGGAAGTTTTCCCGGCGACAGGGCCAGGATTCAATTTCTTTGAGTTTATCTGGCCGCTTCATATTCTTTATCCGGTGTTCCTCGGTCTGGGCCCGGGAACGGTTGTCCAGCTCTAAAGCCCCCAGGAGTTCGATAGGAGTCCTGCCCCGGGTGTATTTTGCGCCCCTGCCCTGCCGGTGCTCGGCCAGCCGCCGGTCGAGGTCGTTGGTAACCCCGGTATAAAGGGTGCCGCCCCGGCACTGTAAGACATAAACAAACCAGGAAATGAATATCACTTCTTCCCTTCAGAATGTCGAAACTTGCTAACTTCTATTATATAACAAAAAAGGGCCGGGAAAAAATTCCGGCCACATATTTGTAATTATAGGCAAATAAAGTTAACGCTATTAAAAGGCTCGATTCTAAGAAGCCAGGGAGGAGTCTTCGTAGTGGGAAAACTCCATGGAAAATCCGGCCCGGCCCTGGGTGAGAGAGCGCAATATAGTCGAATAACCAAACATTTCGGCCAGCGGTACGCAGCCCCGGATCACCTGGGTGTTGTTTATCATTTCCAGTGACTGCAGGCGTCCGCGGCGGTTGCTGATATTGCTGATGATGCTCCCGGTGTATTCCTCGGGGGAAGTTATCTCCAGGCGCATAACCGGTTCCAGCATACGGGGAGCCGCTTTCTTCAGGCACTCACGCGCCGCCAATAGGCCGGCGTTCCGGAAAGCCAGTTCGGAAGAGTCGACTTCATGAAAGGAACCGTCCAGCAAAACAGCGCGTACGTCTACCACCGGATAACCGCCCAGAATGCCCTCTTCCAGTGCCTGCTTGATGCCGGCTTCAACCGCTGGAATGTATTCCCGGGGAATGGCTCCCTGAGTGATCCGGTTTACAAATTCAAAGCCTTCACCGGGTTCCAGGCGCAATACTACATGGGCAAACTGTCCCCTGCCGCCGGTCTGTTTTACATAGCGGGTGGTATGTTCGGCCGCCCGGCTGACCGTTTCCTTGTAAGCGACTTCGGGTTGGCCCACATTGAATTCCACTCTGAATTCCCTGGATAAACGTTCAGCCACAATTTCCAGGTGCAGTTCGCCCATTCCCGAAATAAGGGTTTGCCCGGTTTCTTTGTTGTAGCTCAATTTGAAGGTCGGGTCCTCGGCGGTAATTCGGGCCAGGGCCTCGGATATCTTGTTCTGATCAGACTGCGATTTAGGTTCGATAGCCATTTGAATAACCGGCTCCGGAAACTCGATGGACTCCAAAAGAATATCATTGCCTTCCCGGCACAGCGTGTCGCCGGTGGAAACATCTTTGAGGCCGATAATCGCCGCAATGTCCCCGGCCTGTACTTCATTCACTTCCTCGCGGTGGTTGGCGTGCATCATTACCAGTCGCCCTACCCGCTCCTTTTTTTGCTTGCTGCTGTTGTATATATAGCAGCCGGTGTGAATCCGGCCGGAATAGACTCTGGCAAAAGCCAGCTTGCCCACATGTCGATCGCTTACTATTTTAAAGATCAGAGCGGAGAATTCTCCGTCCGGCTCAGGATACATTTCTATCCGGGTCCCCTTTTCCTGGCAGATCCCCTGGGCAGGGCTGATGTCCAGCGGCGATGGCAGGTAATCGACAATGGCGCCAAGCAAGGGCTGAACACCCATATTGCGGTAGGAACTTCCACATAAGACCGGGACCATATGACCCGTGACCGTGTTCTCCCGTATAACCCTGCTTAAATCTGCCGGATCAAGCTCGCCTCCTGAAAAATAGCTTTCCAAAAGCTCTTCATCGGTTTCGGCCAGAGCCTCGACCATGATGGTATGCCAGTGTTCGGCTGTCTCAAGATAAGCGGCCGGGACCGGCCCCTCAACGATTTCGTCGCCCATAGTGCCAGTGAAGGTGTAAAACTTCATTTTGACCAGGTCAACAATCCCGGCAAAGCTTTCACCGTCGAAAACCGGAAGGTTTACAACCAGGGGATGGGCTCCCAGACGAACCCTGATCTGGTCCACAACCTGAAAGAAATCGGCTCCCACGGCATCCATTTTATTGATATAGGCTATGCGGGGCACTTCATATTTATCAGCCTGCCTCCATACCGTTTCCGACTGCGGCTCAACTCCCCCGCGGCCACAGAATATAACCACGGCTCCGTCAAGTATTCTCAGGCTCCGTTCAACTTCGGCAGTGAAATCGACATGGCCGGGCGTATCGATAATATTGATACGGCAGTCGTTCCAAAAACAACGGGTCGCCGCGGAGGTAACGGTAATGCCCCGCTCCTTTTCATAGGGCAGGTAATCCATTACGCTCTCCCCGTCGTGGGTTTCCCCTATTTTATGGGTAAGCCCCGTATAGTAAAGGATGCGCTCAGTAGTGGTTGTTTTCCCCGCATCAATATGAGCTATTATTCCAATGTTTCTCAAGTTCCTTAACATAGTTGACGTACTACTCCTCCTCAAGGCAAAAAATAACGGCACTACCTGTGCAATGCCGGTGGATTACAAATGCTTATTTAGAAAATTGCACCCAAATATTAATTATATGTTTGGGACAAGGCCGTGTCAAGAAGTTGCAGAAAAAAATTATATTTATTGATCAATGCGGTTCGCTTTCCAGGTTTACGAATTCCAGGCACTGGTATATCCGGCGGTCATAAAGCACGGTGGAATTGAAAGGCCCCTTCTGCCTGGCCAGCAGCATTTTGCTTATAATCATAGCATCGGTGGCGACCAGCGACGAACCGAGAGCCGGCAGCTCATCCAGCCTGAACCAGCGCAGTTCTCCCTCTGAAGATTGTCGTTCAGGCATCCCGGCGCTATTGGCCTTAAAGACAAAGACCAGGTGCTGGTAGAGAGGGGGGGCATCAGGGGCGGGCACCACCAGTTCGCAAACCATTCCCAAATAGTCGACTCGTTCCGGGGAAAGACCGGTCTCTTCATTGATTTCCCGTATCGCGGCCCGGTCCCAAAACTCTCCATAGTCGATTTTGCCGCCGGGCAGGCTCCACTGATCTTTAAAAGGTTCTTTGCAGCGTCGCAATAAAAGAATATGGTCCTGGCAGGTTATACAGGCTACTACTACGGGAAGGATCTGGTCAGACACAATTGCCCTCTTTCAGATGAAAAACATCATTTTCATTTATTTTAATACAGGTTCATAATCAATGCCACAGTCTGTCATCGGCAAGGTTCATTGTGATTCTCCTATCAGTTAGCAGTTCTCGTCAAATATTTCGGCCATTAAATCCATGGAATCAACTGTTCCGCAGAATTTGCCTTCGCTGTCAGCCACAACCAGCTTGGTAAATTGGTGTTTGATCATCTTGTTCATAACCGACTGAAGGTCTTCTCCGCAATCTGCGGTTACCGGGGTTCGGGTTAAAAACGGACTTATATTCTGCTGGCCCAGCCTTTTTAACTCGGACTCGGTTTTTAACATTTCCTGCAGCCGCAAGAGAATATCCTGGCTGGTGATGACTCCCTGAATGCGGTTTTCCCGGTCAACCACGGCCAGGATGGAAATGCGCGAAGAGATAAGATTGTTCAAGGCGTCGGAAAGGGTGCTTTCCTCGGTGACCTGTACGCCAGCCCGGATTTTGGCTTTTATACTGGCCTTTTCCATTGATTTGCTTTGCAGCTGCTGATTTAAACGCTGGTTGAAGGGCAATTCATCGATCATGTACTTGGCGCGGGCATATCCGGCGGTGGCTGCCAGAAAAACCACAATGTAAATGGCTATCAAGGGCAGGCTGAATATCATGCCGTCCAAAGTGGTCATATCCCGGGAAAATGTGCAGATCCCCAAATTCCTTAATCCCACCAGCCCCAACCCTACCAAGAAAGTCATAATCAGAAGGATAAAAAAGGCCCGATATGCTTCGCGGGAATATGATTGATGCACCTGCCTCACCCCCTTTCTGAATGCTTTTCCTAAAAAATGTATTCCCAAACCAACCGGCTTAGACCTGACCCTGTCCGGAATGACTAAACATATAGACCCAAATTGTAAGGTAAAATGATTAAAATTAGGCCTTTAAGTCTAGACAATATTCCAAAATAGTAGTATAATCCCTATAAAACAAGATATTTCGTACCAAATAATAACATGGGATAGCGGAAAGGAGAGAGGGGCGGAATATGAACCAGAGCGAAGACAATGCTTTTACAGAGGCCGATTTTCTATACGATAAAGAAGTTGTCTGCCCGTTGTGCGAAAAAAAGATTAAGGTTCGGGTAGTTAAGCGCTCCGGGCTTCGCTTGATAAAAAAAGACAGCGACTCCCTTCCATACTATAAATACATTAATCCCCTCTTTTATGATGTCTGGCTGTGCAACCACTGTGGATATGCAGCTCTGGAGTCCATATTTCTAAACGAATTAAAGAGTTCGGAACAGGATTTGATCTATCAAAGGGTTTCGTCCCACTGGCAATACCGCGAATACCCTCCCACAATGCCTTTGGAGACGGCTCTGGATCGATATAAAATAGCGCTCTATTGCGCAGATATACGCCAGGCCAGAGAGAGCGAAATGAGCATGCTACTGCTTAAAATGGCCTGGCTGCATCGCCTCAAAGGCAATTCGGAAATTGAAAAGCGCTGCCTCGCCAACGCGGTCGCTGCATTCAAAGTTCTCTATGAAAAGGGCAATTTTCCGGTGGCGGGTATGAATGAAAGCGCTCTGGTGTATATGCTGGCCGATTTAAGCCACCGCATTGATGACGAAAAGGAATGCCTGATGTGGCTGGGCATTTTGTTCAACGACCGGCAGGCCAAACCAGCCTTAAAGGAAAAAGGCCGGGATCTGAAATATCTGATCTCCGAGGAAAAAAAGAAGGCCGGTTAAGACAAGCAGTGAGTGATGGCTCAAGGCTCCCCAACGACCACCAAGCGGGGAGTCTTTTTTTTGCCGCGCCTGGAGAATATCGTTTATATTCCGGTTTCCAGAGAAGGCCCCCGGAGTCCTTTTAAAAATACGGTGATCTCTTTAGAGTCCGGCAGCTTCCTCCAATGCATGAGTAAATCCAAACTGGAGGCAATGGCTCTTTGCTCGATTTCCATAATGCTTTCCCGGCGCTGCTCCTTCCAACCGGCATGATGGTATATAAATTCCTGCCTATAGTATTCCCGGTTGATAGAAGTCGGATAAAAGGAGGCCAGAACCGGTTTGAGGCGGCCTCCACTGAATAGGCTGGCGAGTTTATAAAGAAAATAAAGCGGGCGGTTGGCGGCGTTGCTCAGCCAACCGGCATGCAGTGTCAAAGCCTTGGTTACCTGCCGGCGGCAGGCCTGGCTACTCATAAAATAGAGCATGCAGAGGCAGTCTAAAAGCTCATCCTGGTTTATTTGGACGCTGTTCAAGGTCCTTTTTAACCAGCCCGGGTCTTGAATGTAGAAGTTATCGCTCATGTGTATGTCCAGTCCTGACTCCCACTGGCGATGGTTTACAACCGCTCTGTTCTTTGCGGCCGGGTCCGGATCATTATAGTCTCCAGTCAGATAGTAAACCAGGGGATGGAAGGCGCTGTCTATCATTATATGGGTGACCACTCCGCATAGAAAAGCAAATACCGGCCGGGGAATTTCGCTGGGATAGGATTTAAACAGCATATATATCGGGTCATAGGTGTTCTCGCCTTTTATTCCGTGAAGACGGGCGGCCAGAGACTGAAAGAAGCCCTGATCACTGCCGGTAAGGTAGTAGGGGGTGTCAAAGGCGACCGCTCCGACATAATACATATGGATATTTTCCGAAAGGCAGGCTTTCAGGGGGCAGTCCCCCATCTGTTCGTGTATCCGGTCGGCGATTATCCAGTGGGTTATTTCCTTCGGCAAGGGCTTACCTCCTCATAAGGTTAACTATTTATCCGCGGCATTCCAGCCATAGCTGCCCCGGAACTCAACAAAAGAAACCAGGCCTATGGAACGGCAGGAGACAGTATGGTCCGCGGACTTTTCAACCAGCAGCAGTTCCTGGCTGCCTGGTGGACCCACCGGGATCACCATCCTGCCACCGCTGGCCAGCTGTTCGATAAAAACAACCGGCAGTCTGCCGGCGGCAGCCGTTACTATAATCCGGTCGTAGGGCTGGTGCTCGGGCCAACCCTGGCTGCCGTCCCCTATTAAGAAGTGGACGTTTTTATAAGCCAGCTGTTCAATTCTCTTTTGGGCCTTCAAGGATAGTTGCGGAATCCTTTCCACCGTATAAACCTCACTGGAAAATTCCGCCAGGAGTACGGTTTGATAGCCGGAGCCGGTGCCTATTTCCAACACCCGGCAATAGTCGTTTAAATCGAGCTGCAGGGTCATTTCCAGGACCAGCGAGGGCTGGGAGATGGTCTGGCCGTAGCCGATGGGCAGAGCCCGGTCCTGGTAAGCCAGATGGCTGTTTTCATTATCTATAAAAAAGCTGCGATCCAGGTTTTTGAAGAAGTGTATAATCCTTTGCCTGGTTTCTGGATCCATATCTTTAACCTCCGTTTACCATCAGGAATGCAGGGCCAAATTCGAACCCTCTCCCCCGGATTCGCCGCCTGCCGCCACCCCTCCCGAAACGATAAAAGTCATTAAGTCAGAACTGTTAACGTTCAAGGGGGTAACCTGCTCACGGGGAAAGACCAGCAGATTGCCGGCAAAGTTATAGGACTGGGGAAGGTAAACCGCAATGTAGTCTTCCAGGCCGAAGTTTTTCAAAGAGTCACAGGTAATAAATCCCAGGGCATGCGCTTCGGTGCCTTTGCTCAGTTTGACCATGACCGGGCGGCTGAGGGTTTTTTTATCGCCCAGGAAAGCGTTAACCAGGTCTTTTACGGATGAATATATGAGCTTAACCAGGGGAAGCCTCTCCATCACGGTGTCAAACCAAAACAGCAGTTTTCGGGTAAGAAAGTTGGAAACCAGCAGGCCAACCAGGGTTATTAAGATTAAAGTGGTGACAAAGCCCACTCCGGGGATTACCCCCACTCCGGGTACCGGGATTTTAAGCAGATTGTCTATGGTGACAAATAGAATATATACAATGTAAATAGTCAAGGCGGATGGCACTATAAAAATCAGGCCGTTCAAAAAGTATTTGGACAGTCTTTTCATCGGTTACCTCCTTTGTTTAGACCAGGGCCAAGGCTGATTCATCCCTTGTTCAATACTATTGTAGACTTTTAAGGCAGGCCAGGAAAGAATTTCTTATCCGCCGCCTTTTTACTATTTTTGCCAATGCCGCATTATTTATCCTCATAGAATGAGTTGAAGAACCGTCCCCGAACTCACCCAAGACCCCAGCTGGTTGACAGGTGGAATTTATGGAGGATAATGAATTAAAAAACTTGGGTTGAAGGAGAACAAGCATATGCAGGAACAGAAAAAGTCCCTCGGATGCTTCCTGTGCGGGGTGGAAAATCCACACGGCATGAAGCTCACCTGGTTCAGCGATTTCGAGCAGGGGGTGGTTTGGACGGATGTGGAAGTTGCACCGTATTATAACGGCTACCCGGGTGTCACCCATGGTGGGATTGTGGCTGCGCTGCTGGACGAAACCAGTTTCCGGGCCATTGCCCTGGAAGAAAAAGAGCGATTTCTGACGGATGAGCGGGTGTTTGTTACTGGCAGTTTAAATATTCATTACCACAAGCCCACCCCTACCGGACAGCCCCTGCGGGTGGTCGGTTGGATAAAACGAGCCGGCGACAAACGGTATGAAACCTTGGCGGAAATCAGGCTGCCGGACGGGACGGTTACTGCCAGCGGCCGGGCCTTGATAATGAAGCCGGCCGATGATTTTGGAGACCAGACCGGTTTTTCGTCTGATTGGCCGGTTGATTAAACCGAAAAAAATATGAGCACCGCTGCATCAGCAGCGGTGCTCGCAATTTCAAACCTTATTTTCCGGTGGGATGATAATGGGTATGAAGCAGTTCGTGAGATTTATGTCCCAGCGGCTCATGCAGGAAGTCTTCGTAAATCTTTACAACTTCCGGGTTTTCGTGTGATTTACGGAGGGGCAGGCCGGCGTCTTCTTCATAGATGGCGTCGATCCGCTCAACCTTCTTGGCAATAGTTGAGGGAATCGGCTGTCCACCACCGCCGATGCACCCGCCGGGGCAGCACATTACTTCAATGAAGTGATAAGGAGAAGTGCCTGCCTTTATCTCGTCCATAATCTTACGGGCGCTGCCCAGTGAGTTGGCTACAGCCACCTTTACTTTGGTTCCGGCCAGATCTACTTCGGCTTCTTTCATGCCCTGGAATCCACGCACCATGTTAAAGTTCACGTCTTCCAGCTTGTTGCCGGTTACAACTTCATAAACGGTCCTCAAGGCAGCTTCCATAACTCCGCCCGAAGCACCGAAGATAACCGCTGCGCCGGTGTAGGCTCCCAGCAATGAATCAAACTGGCTGGGCTCCAGCTGTTCCCAATCGGGACCGCCGATTTTGAAAAGCTTGCCTATTTCTCTGGTGGTTAAAACCAGATCCACATCCTGGTATCCGCTGGAATTCATTTCGGGGCGGGAAGCCTCAAATTTCTTGGCGGTACAGGGCATGATGGATACGGAATAAATCTTGGAGGGGTCGACCCCCATCTTCTCCGCCCAGTAGGTTTTGACCAGAGCGCCAAACATCTGCTGGGGAGATTTGCAGGTGGACAGATGATCTAATTGATCCGGGAAGAAGGTCTCGATAAAGTTGATCCAGCCAGGGCTGCAGGAGGTTATCATCGGCAGGGTTCCACCGGTTTTTAACCGCTTGAGCAGCTCGTTGCCCTCTTCCAGGATGGTCAAGTCGGCGGTAAAGTTGGTGTGGAAAACGCGATCAAAGCCCAGGGTGCGCAGTCCGGCAACAAATTTAAGCATGTCCAGGCTGCCGGTCTTCATTCCCAGTTCCTCGGCGATGGCTACGCGTACGGCCGGAGCGATCTGGGTGACCACGATCTTGTCCGGGTCGGCTACCGCAGCCAGGAATTCATCGATCTGTTCATTCTCGACAATAGCGCCTACCGGGCATACCAGGGCACATTGTCCACACATTACACATTTGGTCTGGATAAGCGGAAGTCCGTCGACCGTACGGGGAATCCCGTTTACAACTTCCAGAGCGGCTACAGTCTGGATGTCGTTGCACATCTCAACACAGCGCAGGCAGAGAGTACATTTGGAGGGGTCGCGGACCAGTGACGGGGTGGAGGTGTCTTTAGGCTGTAGAAACGGTTTGTTCACAACGTCGCGAATAATGAATGTTTCTGCCAGGGTCTGCAATTCGCAGTTTTGGTTGCGAGCGCAGTTCAAGCAGTCCTGGGGATGAACCTGGAGAATTTTCTTCAGGCTGTCAATTTTTGCTTTGAGGGCGGCCGGACTGAAAGTCTTGACGGTCATGCCATTGACTGCGTCTACAGAACAGGCGGTCTTCAACTCTCCATTGATCTCTACTGTGCACACCTTGCAGTTGTCTTTTACTTTAAGGTCCGGATGGGTGCACAGCGAGGGAAGGTCGAACCCTGCTGCGGCACAGGCCTTCATCACGGTTGTCCCTTCGGGAACCGCAACCTCAAAGCCGTTTACTGTGATACTTACCATACTCTTACTCCTCTCCCGATCTTACTTTTTTAGGCTTCTTTCATAAGTTTATTTATCAAAAAATAGAGTGTCAAGTGTAACATATTTAGCCTTTGTTCTACAAAATTCCTATTTCAGGCAAATACGGGTAAGCTGGATAGAAAAAATCCGAATAATCAGGCCATTGTGATGTTTCTATCCGTCTGGAACTGTTGTATAATATTGCATAGTGAGCTTATTATTGCCAAAATCGATTCGGTTAGGAGGTTTATCTCATGAAAAGAATTCTGTCCTTAACATTATCTACTCTGGTTATGCTGGCCTTTTTGGCGTCTCCGGCCCTGGCTGATTTTTCGCTTTCCTTGAACGACATGTATGCCGGCAGTGCCAACCCGGTCGTGGTGGTTGACGGTCGGGGCATGGTGTCAACGGATACTATTGGTCTCCTATTCGGCGCCGATGTTGCAGTTGACAATGGAAGAGTCACAGTGCTTGAAAACGATAAAAAGCTGGTAATGGACGTCGATAGCCTTGAGGCCAGCCTGAACGGCGCCCCTCTTACGCTCAGCATCGCGCCGCAGGAGATTGACAATAGAGTCATGCTTCCCCTGTCTTCGGTTTGCGAGGCTTTGGGCGCTTCCCTGAACTATATTCCCGAACGGGCTCGTATTAACGTGGTTTATAAAGAAACCCGCAATGATTTAAGCCCGCAAGAAGTCATGGAAAAATATATGAAAGAATACCAATCCCTCAACACTTACAGCTTTAAGGGTTCTCAAGACATTATCATGAACATGGAGGCATCCGGTTTGCCAGCCGGCAGTCCGGGCCAAATGACCATGAAAATAGCCGAAAAATTAAATGGTTCGTTTTCGCAGAATCCCATTCAGGCTTATATGAATTTAAATATCAAGATGGACAGTGAGGCCCTGGCAGCGGCCGGGCCGGCTGTAACCGACCAGACCATGGAGATCATAATGACTGAAGACCAAATGTATATGAAGATGCCTGACGGCCAATGGGTTGAGATGGACCTGGGCGGTTTTAATCTCAAGGGTTTGATGCAGAGTCAGGGCAGTCTCCAGGACCTGCAGGCTATGGTTGCCGAGCTGCAAAAAAATCATGTTATTATGTCCTTTGACAATGATCAAAAGAAGAAAGGCGAAGATTACTGGGTGATAAGTAGCACCATTGATACCGAGACCTTCAGCAGTATATTTAAAAGCGTCACGGATCAAATGAGCGGAATAATGCCCGCCATGACGGCGTCTGACAACCGGGAGTTCCAGAATGTCATGAGCCAGTTGATGGAGGACCTGAAGCTTAATATGACCATAAAAATCTGGGTGGACCCCGACACCTATTTAGCCCGTTACGGGGAGGGAATTATGGATATGCAGATGAGCATAGCGATTCCGGCACAGGAAAACGGCAACGCTGGTATGCTGAATATGAACATGCATGGAATCAGCAGCCTAGAGTACTACGATTACGGGGCTGAAGTGATACTGCCCAATATCAACCAGGCGATCAGTTTCGATAAATATATCCAGCAGCAGGCCTTACCAGCAGCAGGCCTCATAGGTTAGGAAGCAAGAAAGGCAACGTTTTAATTAGTAAAAGCCACGGGAACCAACCGTGGCTTTTACTTTTGCTCTACATTATGTATGATATTTGTTTTCAGGCGCTATCATACCCCGTTAATCATGCTTGACTGTTTTTTAAGTAATAATCCAGGCGGTTTAGACCTTCTTTGATATTGTCCAGCGAATTGGCATAGGACAGCCTGATATAGCCCTCGCAGTTGCTGCCGAAGTCAATTCCGGGGGTGACTGCCACCCGGGCCTTCTCCAGTATATCAAAGGCCAGACGGTAGGAATCCGTGCTGATATGCTTGACGTTGGCCAGGGCATAGAAGGCTCCGGTTGGTTCGCTTTTAGTGGCCAGACCCATTTCGCGCAGTCGGCCCAGCAGGTATGAACGGCGCTGGTTGTAAATTTCTTTCATCTGCTCCACTTCGTTATGGCAGAAGCGCAGGGCGGCTATACCGCCTTCTTGCGCAAAGGAAGCCGCGCAGATAAAGAGGTTTTGCTGCAGGATCTGCATGGGGCGTATATAAGGGCGGGGGGCGATCACATAGCCCAGACGCCATCCGGTCATGGCAAATAACTTGGAAAAACCGTTAATAACAAAGGCGTTGTCTGAAAATTCCAGGATGCTGTGTTCTTCTCCTTCGTATACCAGGCCTGAATAGATCTCATCGGCTATTACCGGCCGGGGCAGGTCGGCCAACTGCTTGAGCTGGGCCGCGGTGCATACCATCCCGGTGGGGTTGGCCGGACTGTTTACCAGGATGGCCTTACTTTTTTGCCCCATGCGGGCCTTGATATCTTCCACCCGGTATTGAAAACCGTCCTCTTCATTTACTTCCACATAAGCAGGACGAGAATCCAGGAAATGAATGAAATTGGGGTAGCAGGCGTAGTAGGGATTGGGAAGAATAATCTCCTCCCCTCTTTCGGCAAGCACTGAGAAAACCAGCAGCATAGCCGGCGAAGTGCCCATAGTAATGATCACCTGCTCAGGTGAAATATTCACTCCGAAGCGGCGGTGATAATAAGCGGCCACTTCTTCCCGCAAGGAGAGCTTGCCCAGGCTGTGGGTATAGTGGGTATCGTCATCGCGCAAGGCTTTTAAGGCCGCTTCTTTGACCGGCTCGGGGGTGGGAAAATCCGGCTCCCCCACTTCAAGATGGATAACATCTTCACCCTGAGCCTGCATGGCCTGCGCCTTTTCCAGCACCTCCATGACAATGAACGGTGAAATGTTGTCGATGCGCGATTTGCCAGTCATCACTGCACTCCCCTTTTGCTTAAATAACATTAACCGAATTATACCAGACTTTTAATCACCCACGGTGAAACAAAGGCTTCCATAATAGCTGCTATGGCCAGCAGGATTAAAGGGAGCCAGATGAATCCCCAGGCTTTTCGGTAATCTACCGCCTGCCAGCCGGCCGCACAGGCCAAAAATAAGGCCGCGAATTCAAAAACGCCGTGGGGCAGTATGCCCAGGGCGAACTGGCCATAGCTTAACCCGGCCAGCTTGTGAATCAAAGTGGCGGCAAATCCTAAAACCAGGCCGTTAATAAGCAGCACCAGCCCAGGCAGCAGCCCCCTGGTAGGCCGGGCGGTCATCAGGCACAAAACGATGACCAGGGCGTTTTTAAAAAAATACAGAAATAAAAGGTAGACCGGTTCGGATATGCTGTTCATGGAGGCGGGCTTTTCAGCTATAGCTACCGCGTTTTTTAGCAATGGAAAGGCCAGATCATAGACTTGACTGTAGAACAGGGCTCCAGCCAAAATTCCGCCAAGAAATACAGCAATCCAAATGCGGGTTCCGGGCAACAAATCGAGCAGCTCCCTTTTTGAATACAAACAAACCCCTCCTCACCTGGATTACCAACCGGACTTTCCTCCCCGCCGTTTCTTCCTGGGTACTATTTCGGGATGCCTCAGCATGCGGCGGCTGCCTTTAGGCTCCCTTCTGCTCAATATAAAGGCCAGCAGAAAGACCAGACTGAGCAGAACACTGCCCAGGGCCCAGCCGGTCTCCCCGTTAACTTTTAAATAGGACGCGGCCAGTGCAGTGAAGCCGAACCCCAGCATCCAGGATACACCGTTCAGGGAGCGGGTGTTGCTGGCCATCTGCTCAGTCAGAGTCTGCATCGGAATATTTACCGTGAGCTCCCCGATTTCCGCCTGGCGCAAGACCTTTTCGGCCAGGGGGGGTATTTCCACCAGGGCCAGACCCAGAGCGCCGGCTTTATCTTTGACTATTTTAAACAGGCTCTCTTTTTCAGGGGCTATCTGTTCCAGGTAGGGACGGCCCACATCTATAAAACTGATATCCGGATAGAGCTTCACGCATATACCGTATAGAGTGCCCAGGGCCCTGCCCAAAAATGTAAAGTTGGCCGGTACCTGGAAAGGCTGCTCATAGAGCAACACTTCCAGGTCTTTTAGAATAACGTTTAGATCAGTTTGCGACAGTTCTTTGGTTTTGCCCAGGGTTTGCTCCAAAAACAGGCTCATGGCGCGAATAAGGACCTGCTGATTCACCTCCGGCCGGATAAAACCGATTAGGGTCAAGTACTCCACCACTCTGGCAAAGTCACGGTTGACCAGGGCGAAGACCATTTCCACCAGGGTGTCCCGCACATCCGGGGGTATGCTGCCCATCATCCCAAAATCGATCATGACCAGTTTGTTGCCGGGGCGGGCAAACAAGTTGCCGGGATGGGGGTCGGCATGGAAGAAACCGTCGATCAGGATCTGTTTTACATAAACCTGGAGCAGTTTGCCAGCGATCTGCTGGCGGTCGATGCCCTGGGCATCCATTTCGGCAAAATCAGTCACCTTTATACCATCCAGGTATTCCATGGTCAAGACCCGGCGAGTGGTGTATTCCCAGTAGATTTCGGGGACTATTAAATCGGGGTCGTCTTTACTGTTTTCGGCAATCCGTTCAGCGTTATGCCCTTCCTGGATGTAGTTCAGCTCGGCCCACAGGGTGTCGGAAAACTCGCGATAGATAGCATCCAGGTCGACAAAGCGCTCCCAATCGGTGAACCTTTTTATCAAGGCGATAACCCGGCCGACTGCTTTAAGATCGATGGCCACCAGTTCTTCAATACCCGGCCGCTGGATCTTTATAGCCACGGTTTCGCCGCTGTGCAACTGCCCCCGGTGCACCTGACCCAGGGAGGCCGAGGCGCGGGGTATATTATCGATGCCTAAAAAGACCTCGTGTAAAGGCTTTGAAAACTCTTGCCGGGCGACTTCAATCAGCTGATCAAAAGGCACTGGCTTTACTTCGTCCTGCAGGGTGGAAAGTTCATTGATACTGGAAGGCGGCAGGATGTCAACCCGGGTGCTGAAAAACTGGCCCAATTTGATCAAAAGGCCGCCCAGGTCAACGGCGGTTTCCCGGAAAAGGCGGGCCTGGGAAACATATAAGGCGGCCTTTTGGGCTTCCAGCCAATCGGTTGAATGCCACAGCTTCTTGAAGCGCAGCGAATAGAAAGACCAGAAGATCTTCACAAAGAGGAACACGACGGTCCAAAACCTTTTAAAACCACGCCAGGATTGGTTCTTCATAAGAGCGTCCCTTCAATTAGAATTGGCTATATTATACCAGAGATATTTCTGCTGACCTAACCAGCACGAAACGCCACGTTCACAAGGGGAACGAAGCGCAAACTGTGGTGTTCGTGGCACTGGGGATTATTTGGGGTTGACTATGCCGGATACATGGTTGAACTCTCCATACCCTTCAAAGGCCAGTTCAAAGGAGTTGGGTTGAGCGGTAGCCGGCGTAAAGCGGTCGTAGTATTCTTTGGCGACTTCAGCCATGACCTTTTTACCGCCGGCATCCATGAGGAAGAAGTAGCGTCCATCCAGGGAATGAACGCGCTGGGCCAGAGTGGCCATGGTAGTAAAGGAATTCATTTGGTTTTCATTGGCGGCCTGCTCGAGGCTCGGATAAAGGGATAGAGCTTCCCAGACGCTGGAGGAGTAGGTAATGCTTAACTGCGTTTTATCCTTGCTGGTCTTTACTTTGTAGGTATCGACGTTGCCGATAAGCAGGCCTACGCTTTGACCGATCGATGAGGAGTTGTAAAACTCATAACTGGAAGCTATATAATAAGGAGAATTGGGTGAGTTTAGGACCTCGACCTCCAGGTAGTAGTCGCCGTTGTCAATTTCTTTATTCTGGATAGTCCCCTGAACTACTTTTACTTCTGTGGTGTTGTACATGTCTTTCTCACCGGAACTTGCCACCCAGGCGATGAGAACGATGCCCGCACATAGCAAAGCTGCCAGGATACTGCCGACAATCAGATACTTCTTAATTTTCGACTCATCACTCATTACGCTCACTCCTCAATAAAAGTAGGTCCGACAACGGCATAGCGATCGGTTATTCGGGCTCCCAATCTGGTGTATAGGCCGGCAAATCGATCGGCCACCAGAAAGGCTCCCAAAATCGGGTAAACCACCTGGTAATTTCGGCTGTAACTGGTATAGGATTCTATATCAAGGGCTTTGATGTCAACCAGTTCCTGGTACACCATGTTTTTATCATTTAGATCCTCAAGTTCTTCCCTGCTCAAGCCTCTGGAAAACAGCACTCCCTGCCCTTCCCTTTCCAGGTAGGGTTTGATGATACAGGGGCGCCCGTTCCAGGCCAGGTAGGTCGGGACCAGGTATCGTTCGATCAATTCTTTCTCACCCGGAGTATAAAAATCCTCCTGCAGCAACTGCCAGACCAGGGCCAAAAAAGCCTTGCTCTGTGGTATGAGCGTGCAGGGCGGGTTTAGGCCGCAGATACTGGACAAACCAGCCAGTAAAGAGCGGCTGCGCCTGTCTTCGGCCAGCCAATCCAGCGGATAGTAGCGAAAAAGGCCGTCCAGCTTCCGGCCGTTCAGAAGCAGATCTCCGCCCTGGTAGCGCAAGCCGCTGATATCGCCGTAGACCAGCCTCTCAACCCGGGGTTCCAGTATGGCCCCCATCTGCCTCAAAATCGACCAGTCTTCCTCATCCCCGGCACAGGCTGCCATACCCAGAGTCCTCACCGGGTGAGTCAGGGTGCTGGTATATTCGGAGAACTTTCCGGCTATGAGCGCGGTCAATTCCCGGTTGGGATCTTTCAGACCGGGGCAATGGGGAGCCAGCAAACGGTTGAGGCCGATCGCTTCAAGGCCCCCCGGGGTGTCGGTATTCAATTCCAGCAAACGCAGGCGGCCTTCACGGTCAAGCGCCCAGTCCAGGCGGCCGATAAAAGTCAGCCAGGGGAAATGATCGTTGCGCAGCATTTCGCCCAACTGCTCCGGTATCCCCAGTAAAGGGCCCAATATGCTGAAGTTTTGCCGGACCAGATTGCTGGTTTTTAAGAACACCCGGGCCAGGGCTTCAGTGGCATAGGCCAGCTCGTTATAAATCGAAGAAGTCAATACGATCGGGTCTATGGAAAAGGATTCCCATTCTCCGGTATAAACCCGGGTATAATCGTATTGAAATGCGGCCTGCAGGGCAGTTTCCCGCCATAAGGCGCGGTGCTCGCCCTCGCCTGAGCCGATGGTTTGGATCTTGACCGGCTCGGCAGCAGCCGGCCGCAGCCCGACCGGGGTAAACCAAACCGTGTCATCGTGGCTCAAATAATCGGTCGACCAGCGCACACAGGTCCCGGCAAACTCGCCGCAGGTGAAATATATGCCGTAATTGCCAAAACCCACGGCGTTTTCATATTCACTCCCGTTGTAGCAGGATACTACGCGGCGTTTTATCGGAACGAATTCCTGCATGATATGGGGCTGAGCCGACTGCCTCACGTAGTTTACGGTTTCCCGCCATTCGCAGTCGTTCATCATAGCTCCTATGTAAACCGCTTCGCTGTACCGGCCGAATACCGATTTTAAAACCCACTGCTCCCGGCCGGCCAGAAGTTCTCCGGCATCCAGAGGATCAAACATCCGGGTATAAGGTATGGTCTCCTTTATGGCCGCCTGTTCCTCGCCACTCAAAACCTGGGGGTGGTTTTGTAAAAGCTCCCACAGGTAAGCGAAGAAGCTCTTGGCCTGGGGAATAATGGCCCGCGGGTCGTTAAGCAAAAGAATCATTCCCCGCTCGTAGAGCTTTAAAAGGCCGGGGTAATCGTTTATTTCGTGGCTGAATTCGGTCGGGTACTGGTGCAGGACCAGGTCCAACGGCTCTCCGAAAGCGCTTAGCTTCTCGCCCCTTACACGAAGATTGCGGCCTCCCGCAAACCGGCAGGGATATCCCAGGGGCTTTAGAAGATCGGCAAATAAATAGGCCAGGTGGGCTTCATCATAATGGTTGGGATCAAACAGCATTCCTACTTGGGGCGGATCCGCTCCATTGCCGAATTGGGCCCATAAATCGCTTATCCCCCGCCTGAACTTATCGGCAAACCCGCGATTGGGATTGCCCTCGGGGTTGTATAAATCGGATATTATGATTTCCCGCTGCAGGGAAGGTTTATCGTAGTTGAACTCGGAAAAGAAGACGCCGCCTTTGGCCCTTTCGAAGGCGTCATAACGGACCCAGAAGAAGGGTCTCAGATTACAGTCAAGCCCCAAAATCGGCTTCTTAAATGGGAAATCGGGCAGCATCGGGGCCGGATGAAGTCCGGGCTGCTCCAGGTATTGACGGACCAGGCGCTCAACCAGACGGTAGAGAACAGCCGCCGAATCGACCATTTTATGAAAAATCTCCGGCTCCAGGTAGGAAGCCTGGGGGGAGAACAATTCCAGATCCCGCGGGAAGCTGGGCAGATAGTAATCGAAATTTAAAGAAGTGATCAAATCTTCCTGTTTCATCGGGACGGCTCCACTCTTCTTTAACCTGCTGCTCCGCCTTTGGAGATGGAATATCCTCCCACCGAAGATTTCTTGGCTGCGGCGCTGGACCCCCAGGTGGCCCGCCTCGAATTCGAGTAGGAAGACCCCGTATACATAAACGGACGGTAATAGTACCCGGAACCCGGATTATAGTAACTGTAACCCTGTTCTTCGTCCTGCTCCCATTCGCGTTCGGCTTCCTGGGCTCCTTTTTCCTTTTCTTTCTCTAGAACCAGGTTTTGTTTGGCATTGTTTTTAGGGTCTGCCGCCAGAGTTGTGGTGGACTCTCCGACGCTGGCGAACACCAGAGCGACCGCAAAGCTCAAGGCCAGCGCCTTATTGGCTGGAAGGTATTTTTTTAATTCAATAAGTGCTGTTTCTTTTTCGGTTTCCTCTTTCCCTCTCCTGGCCATACAAAAACCTCCCCTAAACCTGATTCCCCAACCAGCCCGCTTTATTGCAGGTCGGTTTTAGATAATATATATTCCTCAAGCTCCATATGGTTCTGCTTTAGATGTAGAGCATAAGCCGCTGCATCCTCCATGACCGGTTCCAGGTGATAAAAGCTCACCCGTGATATCGCCAGTGCGTTTAACATATCCACACTGGGCAAATGGTCGGGACCCAGTTCGTACTGGTTGTTGAATCGGTCCCGCAGGGTCCTCTTGCTCACCCGGGTGCGATAGCGCCGGCTGTCCAATATAAAAGCGAATCCTTTTACTTCATCAACCGGCTTCAGGGCCAGCCCGTAGCTTGCCAGGTCGTTGATATAGCTGTCGCCGCCGACCAGCCCGAAAGGATGGAGGGGGCATAAAAAAGTCAAAATCGGCTTTATCTGCAAACGGTTTTGCAGTAAACAGGCCAACCGCATACCGGACCGGGCCGGAATATCGATAAGGGCCAGGTGCGCTGTCCCGGCGTCTTGCAAGGAGGGTCCGATCTGGCGAAACAAACGGGTGGCTTGAAGTTGGGGCTGCCTTAAAGCAATGTCCGGATAGTGTTTTAATGATACGAAATTGGCTTTGCTGAAAAAACAGGTAAAAGGACCGGCGCCTTGCGCCCAGCGCTCATAGAGATCGCGAAAATCAATTTCATGCAGTGTACCAGGCTGACGGATCTCTTTATTCATTAGCCTCTACCAGGCAGAAAACCCGGTTAAGATTGATATATTGCTGGTTGCCCTCTTCATCCCTGATAATTACGACTCCGTTGTCATAGCGCATTATATTACCGCTGAATACATAATCGGTCTCCGAGCGGTTCCAGTCGTCAATGGTCGCATATATATAAATTTTCAAGGGTTATCCTCCTAACTGATGCTCGCTCCAACAATATAGGATATAGCGAGAAAAGCGGTAAACATTATTACACCCACCGCGCGGTTGTCCTTTTTCAGTTCGTCGGAAGTTTTAAATTGGGGGGTGCCTATATCGAAAAGGAGCCATCCCACCAGCATGCCTGCTATGCCTACCCCGCCCCAGATCAAAACCCCGGTCAGAGAGCTGTTAGCTATAATAGCGAAGCGAAGGATGTTGGCCAGTCCCAGGATCATACCCCCGCTGGCCAGCGCTACAGCGACGTTGCCTTTCTGAATCTCTTGCAGGTCATTATAATGAGTGACCAGGGAGAAAATCAGAACTCCGACCAGCAGAACCGCCAGTCCGGCCAGGTAGCAAACACCTGTGGCAATGTAGGGATTCATACCCGAAAAGCTAGTAACCATTCCAATAATGTTCAATTCGTTCAACCCCTCCTAGCAAATACTACCACTATTATACTTGTTAACCTATCCAGTAATAAAGTGGCAGGGTGAATTGGAACTATAAATATGTCAAAAGGACGGCCATTGCAATTGGTCGGCAAGTCCGGCCAGGGGTATGGCCAGGGCGGCGCTGTTTTCTCCCTGGACGGTCATGGCAAAGACCACCCCGGCCACTCTGCCCTGCTTATCCAGCACCGGGCTGCCGCTGTTGCCGGGAGCTATGTTGGCTTGAATCACCATCACTCTAAAACCGTCGTCCTCTCCAGCTGCATAACCGGCCAGGCTGCCCTGTACCGGTATTCCCTGATAACCCTGGGGATCTCCGACAATGGTTAAAAGCTCCCCCGCTGCCGGAAGACGCGAATAATCAGGAGCCAGGACCGGAAGATCCCGGGCGTCTAATTGCACCAGGGCTAAATCCAGATCCCCTACCGGCTTAATTTGATTACTGGTAAAGGAGCGTCCATCGGCAAAATCTATCCGCACCTCCTGGCAATTGTCCAGCACGTGCCGGTTGGTTATGATAAGGCCCCGGGCATCGATATTAAAGCCGGTGCCCTGCCGGGGAGACGCGGCCATGCTCCCCGGCGTGGAATCAAAGGCCCGTATTTTCACAATTGCCGGACGGGAGTTTTTTACAATTTCCTCTGAACTCAGAGTGTGGAACTGCTGCAAGTAAGGCGGCAGATCTCCCAGCAGGGAATTTAAGTTGGCCACGATGAGACCCAAAAAAGCCAATAGGCATAGGAGGGCCATAAAGCGCCGGAGCAGCGGCCGGCGTTTCTCCCCCTCATCATGGAAAGCGGAGTCTTCTTCAGGCGGCCAGTCATTGTCGCCGGCGCTCATTTTACTGTCCAGTTCCCGGTCTTCTGGCGGCATCTCAGCTTCCCTTCTTTACTTCCCGGGGGCGCAGGCCGCCCAGGATGCGGCCCGGCAGAGGAACATAGAGCGATATGGCTCCTTCCGGGCACATTTCCTGACAGCAATAACAGCGCAGGCAGCGTTGGTAATCATAGGCGGGCAGCGAAGCGGGTCCCGGCCAATTCAAAGCGGACGGCTTGACCGGACAGCATGAAACGCATATCCCGCAGCACCGGCAGCGGGTCTTGTCGATTACCGGCCTGGGAACCAGGCTCTGCCGAAAACGGCCGGCCTGGACGGTAAGGCTGCCCGATGGGTGGGCCGTTTTAAAATCCAGCTTCTCAGCCGGCCCGCGAAATTCTCCCAGTATCTCTATATCCTCCGGTTGGCTATGTCCCAGACCGGCCTCATTACCGATGACGATGGTGGGAATAGTCTCCGGTTCCAGGCCCAGCAGACGGCATACGCTTGCATCCAGGGCCACCGGATCGGTGGATATGGCAACCAAGCCCAGGTGGCGGGGCTGTCCGCCGCGCGGTCCGTTGCCCTCCATAGCCACAATTCCATCCAATATATAAAGACGCGGTTTCAAAGCAAGGTTCAAGTCGACCAGCATGCGGGCAAAGTCGCCTGGATCGGGCAATTTCAGGTGAAACTCTCCTTTTAACAGCCCCGGAATGCACCCGAACTGGTTTTTAACCGCGCCGGTCATGCGCATTAATCCATGGGTTTTTAGCTTGGGCAGGCTGACCAGGCCGTCACAGGCCAAAACTCCGGCAGCTATCATAAAAGTACGGTTTTGGGCGGCCTCCGGTGAGTGCAGGGGCTGGGCCTGTGCGAAATCGGCCATTTCTATACCCAGCTCCCGGGCCGGATCCAAAAGGCCGGCTTTCCTGGCCACCCGGGGCAGGCTTCCAATTCCGGGAGAATCTCCAAAAACCAGCTTTACTCCGTAATCCTGAAGAATCTGCGCCGCCGCCCGGAACACTTCAGGGTGGGTGGTGACGGCCCGTTCCGGAGGATCAGCGGCTAACAGATTAGGCTTTAAGAGGATTTTTTCCCCGGGGTGAAACAGCTCCCGGCCCCCAAGCAGATTCAGTCCTTCTTCCAGGACAGCCAGCAACCGCTCAGGCTTATATTCTTCACAGGTCATCAGGACTACCCGCGACTTTATCGTTCATCACTCCCGCATATAAAAATCAGGCCTGGGAATGTCCATATTATACCCTATTGTTTAATCCTGGCCAAAAAATCACACTTTAAGCATTAAAGAACCAACTCCCGCACATTTTATGAGAAAGACAGTTGACAAATAGGTAGGGGGGGTACACTATATTAGTATAATAATAAGGCGGTGATAAGATGGATGAATTCAATGATTCCTGCCCTTCCTGCCAGGAGGGTTCGGACGGCCAGCGCTACAGCCATCACAGTGAAAAAACCATTCACGAACTGGTCAGCCGGATGAACCGAATTGAAGGACAGATTCGCGGTATAAAAGGTATGATCGAACGGCATGTTTACTGCGACGATATTCTGAACCAGATTGCCTCCGCCCAGTCGGCTCTGTATGGGGTGGCTAAATTGCTTTTAGAAAACCATATGAAATCCTGCGTGGTGGAGCAGCTTGAGGCCGGCGACCGGGAAGTGATCGACGAAGTTGTAAAGACCATATTTAAGCTGATGAAATAATGCACTGTGCATCTTTGGGAGGTGATCAGGTGAATTCCACTGAAACTGATGGTTTTATTAAACAGATAGAGATCCCGGTATATGGAATGACCTGTGAGCACTGCGTCCGCCGGGTAAGTCAAGCCCTGGAAGGGGTTCCGGGGGTTGAAAAAGTAGAAGTTTCACTGCAAGATGCGAATGCCCGGATAGCTTACGATCCCCATCAACTGGAATTGGCTTCGGTATACGAAGCTGTCGAGGAAGCCGGCTATGAAACCGGACCTGTGGAAGGTTCTCTCCAACCGAATGCGCCGGATGGTCCTGGGGCGGCTCCCTCCTCTGATGAAAAACAGCAGTTCAAGGTCAGCGGCATGAGCTGTGCCAATTGCGCCCTGACTATAGAAAAAGGCCTGAGTAAGATGGACGGGGTTAAATCAGCGGCGGTCAACTTTGCGTCTGAGAAATTGACGGTGGATTTTGACAGCTCGGCAGTGAGCCGGGAGGATATTCTGGCCCGTATAAAAGACCTGGGATATGAGGCTAAAAGCGAAGATGACGGCGAGGGAAGGCTGCGCTTTAAAGTGAGCGGCATGACCTGCGGCAATTGTGCATTGACAGTTGAGAAGAAGCTTAAAGCTGCTCCCGGCGTAAAAACAGCCGTCGTCAATTTGGCCAGCGAGACAGCCGCAGTTGAGTTCGACCCGGAAAAAATAAGCTCCCGCGATATTTTCGAACTGGTCAGGGACGCCGGCTATATACCCATAGAAGAGAGCGGAGCGGATGAAGATGATCGCAATGCGATCAGACAGCGCAACTGGCTGATATTCAGCGCGCTTCTTTCCCTGCCCATCATGCCTCTCATGTATCTTCCCATGTCCAGGCCGTTGATGTACACGATATTTATCCTGGCCAGCGTGGTTCAGTTTACGGCCGGCCTTATTTTTTACCGCGGGGCTTATCACGCCTTGCGCAACCGGTCGGCCAATATGGACGTTCTGGTGGCTATGGGGATTACCGCGGCTTATGGCTACAGCGTTATGACAACTCTGCACATGTGGTTCCCGGGCCTCTTTTTTGCCGGCCCCACCTTCTTTGATACCTCGGCCTTGTTGATAACCTTTGTGCGTTTTGGGAAATACCTTGAGGCCAAAGCCAAGGGCCGGGCCGGCCAGGCCTTGAAGCGATTGCTGGAACTGCAGGCCGATAAGGCGCGCTTGCTGGTGGACGGAGAGGAAAAAGAGGTATCCATCGGGGAGCTTAAGCCCGGTGATGTACTGGTCGTTAAACCGGGAGAGAGGATCCCGTTGGACGGCGAGATCATTGAAGGACAGGCCAGCCTCGATGAATCTATGCTGACCGGTGAATCCATCCCGGTTGACAAGGGTGCGGGTGATCCGGTAATCGGAGCCACCATCAACCGTTCCGGCAGTATCAAGGTAAAAGTCACGGCCACGGGCAAAGATACGGTGCTCTCTGGAATAATAAAAATGGTGGAAGAGGCCCAGGGAGTCAAGCCCCCCATTCAGCGTCTGGCTGATCTTATCGCCAACTGGTTTGTGCCGGCTGTTGTTGCTATAGCCCTATTGACCTTTTATATCTGGTATGGGCTTGTAAACAGCAGTTTTGTCTTTGCCCTGACCGCCGCCATCGCCGTGCTGGTGATCGCCTGCCCCTGCGCCCTCGGTCTGGCCACCCCCACCGCGATAATGGTCGGCAGTGGAGTCGGACTGAACCGGGGTTTATTGTTCAAGTCGGCGGCGGTTTTGGAGGCTATATCGGCTATTCAGGCTATAGGTTTCGATAAGACCGGTACCCTTACCCGGGGCCTTCCGGAAGTAACAGATATCGTAGCGGCACCTCCCTACAACGAAAAGGAACTGCTCAAAATAGCCGCTTCGGGTGAGAATCCGTCTATTCATCCCCTGGCCCAGGCTATAGCAAGGCGCGCCCGGAAAGAAGACCTTGAGATAGAAGAAGTCAAGGATTATTTTGAAGAGAGCGGGCATGGAGTATCCTGTCTTTACCGGGGTAAAAAGCTGCTCCTGGGCAATAAACGACATATGCAGAAACATGGTATAGATACAGCCCCGGTCGAACCGTTCTTCCAGCAGTTAGCCAGTGCCGGGAAAACCACTATGTTTGTCTCGCTTGATGGAAGCATCGCCGGCCTGATCGCCCTGGCCGACGTACTCAAGGAAAGCAGTCATGAAGCCGTAAAACGCTTACAGAGTCTGGGTGTAAAAACCTTTATGATAACCGGGGACAATAAAAGGGTGGCTCAGGTGGTCGGGCAGGAGCTCGGAATTGACGAGATAAACGCCGAAGTGCTTCCCCAGGACAAGATCAATATTATCAAGCGGTATCAGGAACAGGGTTTAAAAGTGGCTATGGTCGGCGACGGTATAAACGACGCTCCGGCCCTGGCCCAGGCGGACATAGGCATAGCCATCGGTTCGGGAACCGATGTGGCCAAGGAAACCGGAGATGTTATTTTGGTACGCAACGACCTGCTTGATGTTGAGCGGGCCATCCGTCTGGGCAAGATGACCCTGCGTAAAATTAAACAAAATCTCTTTTGGGCTTTAATCTATAACGTCATTGGGATTCCGGTGGCGGCGGGGATCTTGTATCCCCTGACCGGGGCCCTGCTGCCGCCGGAATGGGCCGGCCTGGCTATGGCTTTCTCCTCGGTTTCGGTGGTGAGCAATTCCCTGCTCCTGGCCAGCTACGGCAAGAAGCTGATTGACTGAAGAACCGCTTTTGATAAAGGCTGAAAATTAAAGCAAAACTGGCAGAGGGAGGTGAAAAGTGATGAGTGATACGGTTCTCAAAATAGAAGGTATGAGCTGCAACCACTGTAAAATGTCTGTGGAGAAAGCCCTCAAAAAAGTAGCCGGGGTCGAAAAGGCCGAGGTTGACTTGGGCAGGAAAGAAGCCGTGGTGGCAGGTTCGGCTGATCGGGCTGAACTCGTTAAGGCGGTTGATGAAGCCGGGTTCAAGGTAGTGGAGTAAAGCCAAAGAAGCATGGGGACGGACCACAGGTCCGTCCCCATGCTTCCCTATAGTTTGGGTATCTTCAGATTGCTCACCATCAAGAGGGAAAGGGCAAAGACGGTGACCAGTACAATGGTTGGGTTTACTGTTGCGTAGCTGATCAACAGGGACAAAAGGGCCAGGAGCAGTCCGGCGATGGTGATGGGTATGCCCAGGAAATATTCGCTGATATTGAGAATGTTAAAACGGGCCAGGCGCAGAGCGCCACAGACCACAAACAAAATGCACACCATCAAACCCAGCGTATGATAATGGGACTGGAGCACCTGGGAATATAGAAGAATAGCCGGGGCCACCCCAAAAGAAACCAGATCGCAAAGCGAATCGAGTTCTTTGCCCAGTTCAGAAGTGGAATCCAATTTACGGGCTATTCTTCCGTCGGCCCCGTCCATTATAACCGCCACTAAAACCAGAAGTGCCGCGGTTCGATACTCCTGGGCCAGAATGTAGGTAATAGCCAGGGTACCAAATATAATGTTCAAAATGGTAACCACATTGGCAAACATCTTACTCAGTGAATCGCGCAACTACTGTCTCTCCTCCCTTTACTTTGTCACCCGGCTTTACCATGGGTTCAGCCGAAACCGGCAAATACAATTCGGTACAGGAGCCAAATCTGATGAGTCCGAAGCGTTCACCTATAGTAAGCTGTTCGCCAGGGTTCACCCAACAGACAACCCGTCTGGCTATCAGTCCGGTAATCTGTACTACGAGTATTCTGCCATATTCGCTCACCAGCCCCAGGTAATTGCAGGCGTTTTTTTCACTGGCTTCAGGTTTGTTGGCTGCTATAAATAAGCCGCCCCGCTTTTCAATCCATTCCACCTGACCGGCTACCGGGACTCGATTTATGTGAACGTTAAACAGGCTGAGAAAGATCCTGATGCGTAGTGCTTCATCATGCAGGTATTTGTCCTCTTTAACCCTTTGAACATCCATTACTTTACCGTCAGCCGGAGCAACTACCAGGCTGGAGTCGCGGGTTGATACTCTTTTCGGATTGCGGAAAAAGAAGACGCAAAACAGGGTTAAAAACCAGAAAATTAAAGACCATTTGTAGTACGCGGTTAAACTTATGATTATTGCTATAACGGCAGGTATAGCTATTAATACCCAGCCTTCCCGGGCAATCAAGCTGTCGTGTTTCATCAAACTCTCCCTTAATTACTTTTTCTACCCCTAATTATCTTTATGCTCTTTAGAGCGATATTAAATCTTGCTTAGCCAATTGTACCATGTACTTCAGGAAGTAAAAATAGCTTTATTTTCCCCGAAATAGATTAAATATTAGGAAAATTGAGCATATATTAACCGCTTTAGTCAGGAACCTGCAGCAGCGTTTTATTTACCATAAAATACTCCTTTGCCCTGGGGCTGCCAGGTGGATACACAAACAAAATCGCATGCGGGGACGGATTGACGGTGGTGCTCAACGGGCTTACCGAAAACATCTCCAGGTGTATGCGCCGCCGCCGGTCGCCAATGCTGGCCTTCTTGAGGTGCGGAATATATTTCAAGACCAGTTCCTCGTTCTTTACCAGGGTATAGGCCAGTTCGCTGGGACTTGCGCAATCCCCGTTTTGCAGAATCGCTGGCAGGTGCCGGGGCCCTTGATGCAGCAGGTAATCAAATTTGAGGTATTCTTTTACGGCCAGGGCAATGGGGAGACGGTTTTGACTGGCAAATTCATATAATAATGAATATTCTTCATCCCTCTTGTGCCCCTTGAGATAACAGCTCTTTTCGCGCCAGAAATGAGCCAGGTCTTGAAAGAGCTTGAAAGCATCCCCCTGGTACCAGTTTTCTATAAGATAAGCCAAAGTATGATTAAAAGCTTGGCTATTGTAATACCTTTCCACCATTTCCTCTATATCCTGGAGCAAAACCAGCTCATGATAACCCAGGTATTTATTCTTCAGGATTTGATAGGGGGGATGCTCTTGAAAGACATAGCCGTGCAGGGACGCATCAATACCGAGCGGTGACCCCTTTAACAGCTTTAAGAAGCCCAGTTGCAAGACATCGGGAGAGAGGCCTATGACCTGGTTGAAGGATTCTTTAAAGCGGTTTAGATCTTCCCAGGGCAGCCCGGCGATCAGATCCAGGTGCAGGTGAAGCGACGTATCGGAGCGGAGTTGGCTTATGCGCTTGCGGGTTTTAGCCCAGGAAGCGGGACGATTAACAGCCTGTAGAGCCTGAGGACAGGTAGACTGAATGCCGATTTCAAAATAGAAGCGCTCGGGCGGCACTGAAGCTAAAAACTTGATAAAGCTATCCGACAGGAGCTCGGCCCGTATTTCGAAATGGAATTTGCCGGGGCTGTTTTGCTGAAGAAGAAAGTCCATAATCTGCATGGCCCGCTGTTCGTCAGCATTAAAGGTTCGATCAGTGAATTTAATTTGCCGGGCCCCAATGCCCAGGAGATATTTGAGATCCTCCTGCACCCGGGCGAGCGGCAGGAAGCGAACCCCGGGAACCGTGGATGAAAGGCAGTAGGTGCAGTTGAACGGGCAGCCCCGGGATGATTCATAGTAGATGATCCGGTCCTTCAAAGAAGCCAGCAGTTCATAGGCCGGACGGGGCAGTTCGCTAAAGTCGTCTACCAGGGCCAGGTCTTCGGATTCATATACCCTGCTCCCGTCGCGCCAGCACAAACCTTCCGTTCCGATCAACCCATCCACACTGTCGAAGCTGCTTAAAATATGATCAAGGACGGCTTCCCCCTCGCCTTTTACTATAAAGTCTATTTCCGGGTGGCGTTTCATGACGGCTGCAGCGTCGAAGGATACTTCCGGCCCGCCCAGTATGACTCGCAAGCCGGGAGAGACCTCCTTGAGATCGTGGCAGAGGCGCAGGGTTGCTTCAATATTCCATATATAACAGGAAAAACAGATGATATCCGGCTGCAGTAAAAAAAGGTCGGCCAGTATTTCGGAATGGGCCTGATTTATGGTGTATTCCCGAATGGTGATGCTCCCCCGGCTCCGGCAGGATGCGGCCAGGCTGGCCAGTGAGAGGGACGAATGGCTGAACCTGGCATTTAATGTGCAAAAGACTATGTTCATGTGATTTACCTGCTAAGAGGCTACTCCTCCCCCACCACTTTTATTTCCGGGCGCAGTTCAACGCCCAACCGGGTGCGGGCCTGGTCTTGGATATAGGCAATCAGGGACAACACGTCGTCAGCTGTAGCGCCTCCCCGGTTGACCACGAAGCCGGCGTGCTTGACCGATACCTGGGCCCCGCCGATGGCGTATCCCTTTAAACCCAGTTGCTCAATTAAAGGCCCCACATAGAAGCCTTCCGGACGGCGAAAGGTGCTTCCGGCGCTGGGCATATCCAGGGGCTGTTTGGACTGCCGCTGCCCGGCCAGGGCCGCCATGCGGGCCAAAATTTCCTCTTTCTCACCCTTGACCAGCCGCAGATGGGCTTCGATGATAACAACACTAAACTGCTGAAAGATGCTGGAACGGTAGCCCAGATTCATTTCCTCCTGATTGAAAATGAGGTTTTGACCTCGTTCATCAAGGGCGGTGCAGGAAACGAGAACATCCTTCATCTCCCCTCCATAGGCTCCGGCGTTCATAGCGACCGCCCCGCCCAGGCTGCCCGGTATGCCTTCGGCGAATTCGAGGCCGGACAGGGAATGCCCGGCGGCCAGGCCGGCCAGGCGGCTCAAGCTGATCCCCGCCTGGGCCATAATGTCATTGCCCTTTATGTCAACCGCCGTAAGACAGTCTCCTATTTTTATAGCCACTCCCCTGATCCCTTTGTCCCTGACCAGCAGGTTGCTGCCCATTCCAAAAACCATGCAGGGCAGGTTTTCCCGGGTGCAAAAGGATAGAATCGATTTGATCTCCTCTATGCTTTGTGGATTAACCAGCACATCGGCCGGGCCGCCAATGGCAAAGGTGGTGTGGCGGCTCATAGGTTCGTCAAAAAAAAGCCGCTCGGGTTCAACAATGTTTTTCAAGTTCGAATACATTCTTAAATACTCCCGAATTTTATTCTTCCTGCTATTCTATGAAAAAGTTGGCCTGTTATACCGGATAAGACATCTTTACTGCCATTTTGGGCGCTTTAGGCATAATCCATAAGCCGCTGTCAGGCCCGTAACGGCCAATCAGCTCGTTCAGGTTATTTCCTTTTCATTCACCTGTGAAAATTACTCTTTCGGCACTTATCCCCTATTATAGTATAAGGTTTAGCATATTGCTAAATTGCACCATCAGAACGGCAAAAAAAAAAACGGAACCCGAACGGGCTCCGTGAATATCCTGTTATATTAAAGGTTTATCATCTACCCTATTTTGTTGGTCTTTTTCCAAATGCCCTGTGCTTCAGCTGCTTTAACCAGGTCGTCCCTGAGATCGGGATGGGCAATGCCGATCAATCCCTCGGCTCTCTGCCACACAGTCATGCCCTTCATTTTATACTTCCCGTACTCGGTAACGATGCAGTCGGCTACCGAGCGAGGATCGGTGACGATGCCTCCGGGAGGCAGATAGGGTACGATTCTTGATTTCAGCTTGCCGTCGGGTCCTTTATTGGCTGACGGCAGGCACAGGAAAGACTGACCGCCTTTGGAAAGCCATCCGGCGATGTGGAAATCCAGCTGTCCGCCGGTGCCGCTGATCTGGCGGAATCCATCGGACTCGCCGCAGCACTGACCATAGAGGTCTACCTCAATGATATTATTTATGGTAATTAATTTGTCCAAACGCGACGCAATATAAGGCTCATTGGTATAGTTAACCGGGTAGGTGGCGCATTTGGGATTGTCATCGATAAAATCATAAAGGATCTGGGTTCCCAGTGCGAAAGTGAAGACGATCTTTCCGGGATCGATGTTTTTATATTTGCCGCTCAGCTTTCCGGCTTCGTCCATATAAACATAGGCGTCAACCAGCATCTCGGTATGACAGGCCAGGTCTTTTAAATCAGATTCAGCGATCATCATTCCAACCGCGTTGGGCATACCGCCGATGCCCAATTGGATGCAGGCCCCGTCGGTAATTTCTTCCACTATCAGCTCAGCCACTTTTTTGTCTACATCAGTGGGCGCCGGAGAAGCAAGCTGGGGCATGGGATTGCTGGCTTCTACGATATAATTTACCTCCGATATATGGATGGCCTCTTCATAACCACCCAGGCAGCGCGGCTGCTGGTCATTAACCTCGACAATTATTACTTTGGCCCGATCGCAGACCGCTCTGGTAAAACTGCATTGAGGTCCGAAATTGAACCATCCTTGCTTATCCATAGGGCTTACCTGCATCATGGCAACATCAATGGGCTCTATCCTTTCACGAACATAGCGCGGTACTTCGGAATATTTGATCGAGGAATAATATACCGGCTTCCCTGCTTTAACAACTTTTCGGTCGGCACCGGAACAATGCCAGCTATGCCACACAAAGGATTCCCCGGTTGTATCTACGGTGTTAACTTCAGTTGGGTAAGGGTTCACCACTGACCAAATTTTGACGTCTTTAAGCTCATCCTTTCTTCTTGCCAGAGCCTTGTCCAGTTCTCTAACCTGTCCGGCAAACTCCCCATAATCTACCCAATCCCCTGATTTAATAACTTTCACCGCTTCATCTGCCGATACCAGTTTTTGCCTGTATTGATCTGCCAAACTCATTAAATAATTCCTCCTCTTCCTCAATAATCTGAGTCCCCCACTTCCCGGTAAACCGGGATACAATACTACCCTCCTTTCCCCCACTTTTTTAATAGTCAATTACCGCTGCCCCTGTTTCTCTATAACTTCTAAAGCAGCGGCATCATATAGCCCTGGTTCTGGTAAGGTGTATAAACAGCCAGGAGGAGAACTGGCTAATACAGAGCAAGATATATTTGGTTGGGTTTAACAGAACATGAAACAGATAAAGGTTTGTCGTGGTTCGCTTACCGATTCACTAAAACTGCGACGATGGGCGGTCTGAGCTCCTTAATGAATGATATTGGGTGTTTTGGTACATTATTCGCAATTGACGGATTTAATGATAGGATGTACTGCTTATATAGTGGGATGATAATAAGCTTGTAGAATCATTCAAGATTGATAGTGAATCTTGCCATCTATTATACATGTTTTTTGTCGCACCGTCTTTATTTTATCTATGTTATAATAGGCAATGTCTTGAAAGAACCTTATCCTGGATTAGGAGGAACGTAGCCATGGATATAGCGGCAATAAAAAAAGAACTGCGCAGTATATTGGGGGCGGAAAAAGTTCTGACCGAAGATCTCGACCTGATGTACTATTCATATGACAGCAGTTTCTTGACTAAACTGGAACCCAAAAACCCCTACGCGGTTGTGTTTCCCAAATCAACCGAAGATGTCCAAAAGGTGATGCGCTTTGCTTACCAGAACGACATCCCCATCATTCCAAGGGGGGCCGGAACCGGTGAAACAGGCGGCTGTATCGCCATGGACGGCGGAATTGTATTCGATCTCTCCACCTGGGACGACATAGTGGAAATAGATGCGCCCAATATGCAGGTCATAGTGCGCCCGGGCATCATACATGCCAAGCTCAATGAACAACTGGCCCAACAAAACCTGTTTTTCCCACCCGATCCGGGCAGCAGCCAGATGTGCACCGTGGGAGGCATGGTAGCCAACAACGCCAGCGGTCTGCGGGCGGTTAAATACGGCTGCACCGAACAGTATATTCTGGGGCTGGAAGTGGTTTTGCCCAACGGTGAGGTGATAATGACCGGCGGCATGAAAGCCAAGTGTATCAAGAATGTTTCCGGCCTCAATCTGACCAAGTTGATGGTAGGTTCCGAGGGAGTCCTGGGGATCGTAACCCAGATACGCCTGCGGGTCTGGCCCAAACCCAAGGCCAGAGGGATCGCCATGGCGGTATTTGATCGCCTGGATGACGCGCCGGCCGCGGTTTTGGACACCTATCAGGCCGGGATCCTGCCTTCCGGAATTGAAATACTGGACAGCTCGGCTATAGAGGCGGTAAACGGATTTAAACCGGAAATCAACCTGCCCGAGGCCGAAGCCATCCTCCTTTTTGAGGTGGACGGCAACCCCCCCAGCGTGGATTATGAAGGCCAGGTCATTAAGGAAGTTGTCGGCAAAAGAGCCCGGACCATCGAATGGTCTACCGAGCCCCAACGCATGGCCCAATTGTGGGAAGGCCGCAGTATTACGGCTACCGCAGCGGCCCGGGTGCGTAAGGACGGCAGCCGCATTTTTGCCGGTGAGGATATCAGCGTTCCCCTGTCCCGGGTGGCAGACACCCTGCGCGCCATTCGCGCCCTGGGCGACAAATATGGTATAAAAGTGGTCAATTATGGTCATATAGGCGACGGCAATGTGCATACCGCCCCGGTAATCAATCCTGAAATTCCGGAAGAAGTGGAAAGAGTCATGAAGCTGGTTGATGAAATCCACCTGCTGGCCATCGAGCTGCAGGGCTCTACCACCGGGGAACACGGGGTGGGAGCGGTGAGACGCCCCTATGCTCCACTGGAGCACGGCAAAGCGGTCGAATACATGCAGGGCGTTAAAAAGGTTTTTGACGACAAGGGCATTATGAACCCGGGCAAGCTGTTTTAACCGGGAAGGAGATAGAAAATGGATTTCAAACAATTACCTCCGGTAAAAGAACAGATCATGAAATGCGTGCGCTGCGGCAAATGCCGAAGCGTATGCCCTATTTTTGCCGAGGTTGGCAATGAGACGGTGGCTCCCCGCGGCCATGTCTTTATGGTGGGAATGCTGCGCGACGGAAAAGTTGAGCCCTCTTTAGAGGTTGTCGAACGCCTTACCAACTGCCTGATGTGCGAAACCTGCAGCATCAACTGCCCTTCCGGCATTGACATTCATGAGTTGAACGCTGCAGCCCGGTCTTATATATATGATAAAAACCCCAGCTTGAGCAGGGGATTTGTCTTTGACACCCTTTGGACCAAGCCGGGCATGCTGAAAAAATCAACCCGGATGATGTACACGGCTCAGAAGCTGGGCCTGCAGTCGCTGGCCCGCAACCTGGGCATGATGCGTATTCTGCCTGGTGATTTAGCCAAAGCCGAAGGTATTCTGGATGCGCTGCCGCGCCGCACCGCCCGGAGCGTGCTTGCAGAAGTGAACCCGGCCAAAGGGGCCAAGCAATATACGATAGGATATTTCTTGGGTTGCGCCACTGATCTGATCAATCCATCGGTGGCTATAGCCGCGGTCGACGTTCTAACCCGAAACGGCTGTGAAGTAATCATTCCTTCCGCTGCCAAGTGCTGCGGGCTTCCCCATATCGCCAACGGCAAAATGGAAACCGCCCGGGAACTGGCCGCCCATAATGTTAAGCTGTTCAATAAATATAATTTTGACTATATTATTACTGACTGCGCCTCCTGTTCATCGGCCTTAAGCCTCAAGAACATGGAGTTTTTGGCGGGCGGCCCTTTGAACCCGGAGGAGGCTCAGGCCTTTGCCGCTAAAGTGATGGATCTCACCCAGTTCCTGGCGGAAAAGCTGGAGTTGACCCTGCCGCCGCTCAGTGTCGAGCCGATTAAAGTAACCTATCATGATCCCTGCCACCTGGCCAATGCCCAGGGTATTAAGCAGGCTCCCCGGGATCTGTTAAAACTCATACCGGGCTTGGAACTGGTGGAGATGGATCTGGCCAACCGCTGCTGTGGAGGTTCGGGAACCTTTGCCCTGACTCACTACGACCTTTCCATGAAGGTTTTGGATAAAAAGATGGCCAGCGCCATGGCAACCGGCGCTCAGTATATAGCGACCTGCTGCCCGAGCTGCACTATGCAGCTTCGCTACGGAATAAAGCGCCATAATTGGGATGCTAAAGTTATCCACCCGGTAGAGCTTATAAGCCTGTACTACCAGAAAATGGCCAAGAGCGCCTGATAGGAGCATCTTCAAACGGGAGCGCCGTCCGGAGCCAGTCAGAGTTTCCTGACCGTCCTGGAACATGTTGACCGGAAAGCCTGTGGAACTGACTAAAGAACATGTGTTTTGCCTGGTAAATTCGTGCTATAATAAGCCAAAGATATTTAAGGAGGGTGCTTCATGGGCAATGATGCGGACCTTAACCAGCGACAGACACAGATCCTTGATTATATAAAAGAAAAGATCAAAACCAGCGGCTATCCCCCATCGGTAAGAGAGATCGGGCAGGCGGTCGGCTTGAAATCGAGCTCTACCGTGCATGCCTACCTCTTGCAGCTTGAAGAAAAGGGTTTTTTGAGAAGGGATCCCACCAAGCCCCGGGCGATTATTCCAACCGGAGAGGTGGAAGAGCCGGCTGAGGCCCTGGCCCTTCCGGTAGTCGGCAAGGTGGCGGCCGGCACTCCGATACTGGCCGAACAAAATATAGACTCCTATTTACCGGTGCCGATCGATTTCCTGGGCAAGGGTCATCATTTTGTCTTAAAAGTTCAGGGTGACAGCATGATCGATGCCGGGATTTTTGATGGCGACTACCTGATCGTCAAAGAGCAGGCGGACGCCTCCAACGGTGAAATTGTAGTGGCGCTCCTGGAGGACGAAGCTACGGTCAAGCGCCTTTATAAACGGAATGGCTATGTGGAACTCAAGCCGGAAAACCAGGCCATGGAGCCTATTATTGCGGAAAATGTCAAGATTGCCGGGAAGGTAGCCGGCCTGTTACGAAGAATGTGATCCGGACGTTACAAAAGAATAGCTCCGCTGTCAATAAAGCCCGCTCAGCTAATTAAGCGGGCTTTAAGTTTGTGGGCAAAGTCGATAAGCTGTCAGAGCGAGCGACGGAAGCACCATCCAGGCACCACGACTTACGCTCCGCTTCGCATATTATTAATGTTGTGAAGAGCAAGGCGCGCAATAGGCCCGCGATTCGCTTTTGTCGCTCGCTCTGAGTTTAAAATTTATCCAGGTATTGCTGCAGTTCCCAGTCATACACCCGGGAGCTGTAGGCTTCCCATTCTTTGGTCTTGGCCAGAACAAAACGGGAATAGATATGCTCGCCCAGGGCTTCCTGGATGAGCTTGTCATTTCTGAGTTCGTCAAGGGCTTCGTACAGATTTTCCGGCAGGGATTCGATCTTATTCTGCTTCCTCTCCGCCAGATCCATCTCATATATATTCTGATCCACGCTGGGCGGCGGAGTCAGCTGGTTCTTGATGCCGTCCAGGCCTGCTTTTAAGATGACCGCCAGGCCCAGGTAGGGGTTGCAGCTGGGATCGGGATTGCGTACTTCGATCCTGGTGCTGATCCCTCTTTTAGCCGGTATGCGGATGAGCGGGCTGCGGTTGCGGTGCGACCAGGCGATATAAACCGGCGCTTCATAACCGGGGACCAGTCGTTTGTATGAGTTTACGGTCGGATTGGTGATGGCCGCAATAGCCCGGGCGTGCTTCATCACTCCGGCTATAAACTGTTTGCAGGTTTCGCTCAATCCATCCGCTTGCGAGGGATCGAAGAAAATATTCTGCCCATCTTTGAACAGGGAGCAGTGCATGTGCATCCCGGAACCGTTTATTCCGAAAACCGGTTTGGGCATGAAGGTGGCGTGCAGGCCATGGCGCTGAGCGGCAATACGCACCGCAATACGGAAGGTCACGATGTTGTCCGCGGTCTTTAAGGCATCGGTATATTTAAAATCGATTTCATGCTGTCCGGGGGCTACTTCATGATGGGCCGCTTCGATCTCAAAGCCCAGGCTCTGAAGGATTTCCACCATATCCCGGCGTGCGTCTTCCCCTTTATCAACCGGAGGCAGATCGAAGTAGCTGGCCTTGTCATGAGTGACAGTCGTGGGCATGCCGTTTTCATCAACATGGAACAGGAAAAATTCCGGTTCAGGCCCCACCTGCATGTTGAATCCCATATCGGCTGCTTCTTTGAGCACCTTTTTCAAAGCATAGCGCGGACAGCCAATAAAAGGCTCGCCATTGGGCTCATATATATCACAGATGATCCGGGCGGTCTTGGCCGCCGATACCGGGCTGTTCCAGGGCAGAACCAAAAAGGTGTTGAGGTCGGGACGCAAGTACATATCGGATTCTTCTATGCGCACGAACCCTTCAATGGAAGAGCCGTCAAACATCAGTTCCCCGTCCAGGGCTTTTTGCAGCTGATCATCGGTGATGGAGATAGCTTTCAGTACTCCCAGGATATCGGTAAACTGAAGCCTGATAAATTTTACATTTTGTTCTTTAATTATTTTCCAAACATGTTCGGCGTTCATCTTTGCACCCCCGCTAAAATTGGGATTTTAACCCTGATTAGATTACCACAACAACAGGCTTCAGGCAAATTGTATACTAAAATACGCGATACAGAAAAGTGCCCACCATGATCAAGGCTATAATGAGGTGGGCCAGCATCCCGGAAAAGAGACCCAGGACAGCTCCCACACCGGCCAGCAATGCTTTTCGGGCGTCTTTATGGGCGATATACTCGCCGATAAAGGCGCCTATCCAGGGGCCCAAAAACAGTCCCGCGGGCGGCAGGACAAAAATACCCACCAGAAGCCCCAGCAAAGCCCCCCAGGTCCCGGCTTTACCGGCTCCGGTATACTTGGCCCCCCAGACCGTGGACAGGTATGACAGGGTCATGGCCAGCACCGTAAGGGCGCCCATTACCACCAGGTACTTTACGGTGATTACCTGAAATCCTTCATACCACCCATAGGCGGCAATGGCGACGAATATAAGTCCCGAGCCGGGTAAAACCGGAAATATGATCCCTGCAATCCCGACCAGCATCAAGATGATGACGATTATCAAGACCAGGGTATTGGTTGTGATCATCACGAATCCCCCCCTCATGATGTGTTATCCACTTATAAACTCGCGAACCAGTTGTTCGATTACATAGCGGCAATGCTGGTAGCTCAAGCCACCCTGGAGAAAGGCGCAGTACGGTTCACGCAGAGGCGCGTCGCAGGACAATTCTATCGAAGAACCCTGGATGAAAGTGCCGGCCGCCATCACCACCCCGTCGGAGTAGCCGGGAAGCGCCCCGTACTCCAGGGTTACATCGCTGTCTACCGGTGAATAGCGTTGGACCAATTGGCAGAAGCGCTGAACCTGGCCGGCGTCTTGGAGATGGACGGCCTGGACAATATCACTTCTCGATTCATCCCAGCCCGGAGATACCCTAAAACCGTTTTCTGCAAAAACCAGGGCCAAAAGCATAGCCCCTTTTAAGGCCTGCAGTACGACGTGGGGAGCCTGAAACAGGCCCATAAACAAATAGCGTTTATCGAAAGGAATGGAACCCAGTTCTTTACCCAGACCGGGCGCGGTCAGGTGCCAGGCGATCTCCTCCACCAGCTCGGCGGATCCGCATATGTATCCCCCATTTACAGCCAGACCGCCGCCGGGGTTTTTTATCAAGGAGCCGGCGGTCAGATCAGCCCCCAGGCTGGGGGGTTCATGATCGGCTACGAATTCGCCGTAACAATTGTCGACCAGGATTACGGTAGCAGGATTTTGCGCTTTAACCGCTTCGATAATCCGCTTTATATCTTCCAGGGAAATAGCCGGTCGGAGCTGGTAGCCCCGGGAGCGCTGAACCAGCACCATGCGGGTTTGGGCACCTACAGCCCGGGCTATGCCGCCAATATCTATTCCGTCCCGGTCGGTCAAAGCGACGCCGGCATAGTTTATTCCCCGGGCGGCCAGCGATTTACGGCCCTTTCCCTTGATTACGTTGGCCAGGGTGTCATAGGGATCAGCGGCGGCCGAGAGCAGTTCATCACCGGGCTGCAACAGGGCGGACAGGCAACTGGCGATAGCATGGGTTCCCGATACCAGCTGCGGCCTGACCAGTGCGTCCGGGGATGCAAATATCCTGGCGTACAGATTTTCCAACACTTCCCGCCCGGCATCCGAGTACCCGTAACCGGACGAGGGGTGGAAGTGGAATTCACGGACCCTAAACTCGCGGAAGGCCTCTAAAACCCTGGCCTGGTTGCTATAAGCCGTCTCTTCAGCTTCCTGGAAGCGATGAGTCAGGCTCTTCTCGGCATTTCTTATCATCTGGACAGCATTCATTACATCACCCATCCCGGCGGCAAAACAACCGTTCTATCCAGCCCCCGTCTGACGGGGGGTGGCAACTGGCAATATTATATCTTTTTCTGGCACGGTCAACAAGGAAAGCATCTGCAATGAAGTTCGGTGGATGGTGATTAAAGCATAAACCGATCAGGGAAGACGGGGAGCGCGGTGCCCGCCAAAAACATGGAAGATGCTGGCGCCGGAAAACATTTTCCCGGCGTGCGGGGTATGGGCGGGAATGAACAATTCATCTCCGGTTTCCAGGAAAATTTCCTTACCGTTCAGGTGTATGATGTACTGTCCCTTTAAAACTGCGAAATATTCATCGAAATCATGGCTGTGTTCTTCCGAAATTATATCCTTCAGACATATCCAGTGGGCGAGCTGGTTCCCGTCGCAACTGTTAAAAATATGGCCGATGATCTCATCACTTTTCAGGGTTGAATCGGAGGTTTCTTCGACTTCGATTACGTTTATGACTGGCTGTGATACTGAATCCATACCATACCCCTTAGCAATGGCCTCCCTGCCTGAATATAAATCTTAATAATTGGCTGTTTCGGCCCAGGCTGGAGATAATTGATCCTGGAAAACCAGGGTTTTAATCCTGGACCGAAGCAAGTCGAGTTCCTGGTTGTTTAGCCTGCGGACAATGTTCAACTCATGGTTTTTGTTCAGGTCCAATTCCAGGGCCTGGCTTAGCAGAGCCCCTTTTGAGTCGCTTATTATATGTACTATGGGGCGAGTAGAATTAGTTTTGGTTACTGAAGTAACCAGGGCCAAGTTCCCCGAGTCCAGCAGCAAAATACTGCCCAGCGGGTAAATCGCAACATTGCTGGTGAAAGCCTCTAAAATAAAAGGATCGAAATACGCGTTGGAAAGCTTGCCCATAATAGTCACCGCTTCCGTACTGGTATAGCCGTTTCGGTAAGGACGATCGGAGATTAGCGCGGCAAAGGTATCGGCAACCGCCACTATACGTGCATACTCCAAAATCTGCCGGCCGTCCAACTGGCGTGGATATCCACTACCGTCTACTCTTTCATGATGTTGGTAGGCTATGTGGGCTGTAGTTACGGACACCTCCCGGTAAGTTTTAAGTATGTTGAACCCGATCTCGCAATGGTTCCTGATGACGCTTATTTCCGCCTGGCTCAGCGGCGATTTCTTTTTTCCTATACGCGGATCAAGCATAATCATGCCTATATCATGAAGCAGGGCGCCCAGTCCCAGGTCCATCAGTTTGCTTTCCGGATAGCCCATAGTCAATCCGGTCATTATCGAGAAGATAGCCACATTGATGGAATGGAAGTACAGATAATCATCATAGCTGCGGATATCTTCCAACTGTATAAGCAGGTTCCGGTTGCTTAATATATCTTCTACCAACAGAGACACACTGCGCTTCAGGCTGCCCATATCCAAAAGGTTTCGCCGGTTGATATCCTTGATTGATTCCCCCAGGGTGTGTGAAACCGCGGCCAGGGCCTGATCGGAGACTATTTCCGGAATATCTATATCGCTCAGGCCGTCCTTAATGTATACCGAGCGGATGCCAAGCTTATCCAATCGTTCAATATAGGACGGGGTTAGCCTAGTGTTCTCGTTGAGCAAGGCCCGACCATCCAACCCCACAACCGTCCTGGCTATTACCATGCCGGATTCAAGGTCTTCCCAGTAAACCCTTTTCACGGAAGTCCCCCTTAACGAATGGTTTGGTCATACGACACCTGGTATGTTTGCTCCGGTAAACTATAAGGCGTTTGGTCTAATCCATAATCGGTACGATTCCCTCCCCGGGGCCCGGCGGAAGCCGGCTGGAAACCGTACGGCGGCATTTGAAGCACAGACCGAAAGGGTCGGGGTTCAATATTCCACATATTAATGTCGATCTAGCATGTAAGATTAGATTAACTCATTACCAGGAAACTGGCATCCTACGAAGGTCCCGTTTTGTATAGGCACATAGCACCCTTTATCCAAACAACTTGGCTAATTGGACAGTAAACCGGGGAAAAAAGATTCATAATTGACGCTAATGACCAGTTATTTGCCAGAACGCCTTTTTGCATCATTACGTCCAACCATTCAATGCCGGATATGAATCACATCTGTATATTATCCGGATCGGGAAGATCGTTTTCCTGAATAGTAATCAGTTCCTTGCGCAGCAAACCTTCCCGATCAACCAGTCGTAGGGCCTGGAGGCGTATCGATTTTTCGACCAGGTTGCGTACAAACCTGGCGTTGCCGCTGTAGGGATGCTTATTGCGGCAGAACTCCATAAGAACCTGCTGCAGCCTCCAGCGGCTGCGACCGGTAAGTTCATAATCCCGGTCCTGGTAGAGCTGCAAGGCTATCTGGAAAAGTTCTTCGCAGCTGTAATCATCAAAAGTGATGTGGATCGGAAAACGGGAGCGTAAACCGGGATTGGAACGCAGGAAATGGTTCATTTCCGACGAATAGCCAGCCAGCACCACGATCAGGTTGTCGCGATAGTCTTCCATGGCCTTGACCATGGTGGCAATCGCTTCCTGGCCGAAATCCTTTTCGCCTCCCTGAGAAAGAGTGTAGGCTTCATCTACAAACATGATCCCGCCCAGGGACTTTTTGATCATCTCCCTGGTCTTTTGAGCGGTATGGCCGATATATTCACCTACGAGATCGGCGCGTTCAACTTCCACCAGGTGGCCCCGGCCTAAAAGGCCGATGTCAAAAAATATTTTAGACAGGATGCGGGCCACGGTGGTTTTTCCGGTGCCGGGATTGCCTTTAAAAACCATGTGCAGAGCATTGGGAACCGTTTTCAAGCGCATCTGGTTGCGCTGGCTCTGAATCAAGGAAAAGGCGCTCAATTCAGCTATGGTCCGTTTAACTTCCCTGAGGCCTACTAGATTCTCAAGTTCTTTAAAAGAATCGGTGCGGGGTACAACCCCGGACGCCACGGGGAGCGAATTGGGCTGGGCCTCCGGGCGGGGAAATCGCATTGATATTTCCATACCATAGTCACCACTCCAGTTTATTGTGCTTTAGTGTATGCGCAATAAACAAAAGTAGTTACACCGGCCCATCTCGACCGGGTCAAGTCCCCAATACAGTATTTCAAGTTCCAATAGCAGCATTTGATGCCAATCAAAGGTTCTATTTACATAGTTTGTGATATAATTTCCCTATAGAAAGGGTGAATCATTGTGCTAAGAGACAAAAAATTCATGATAATTCTTACGCTGGTTTTATGTTCCGCTCTATTATTGCCTTTCGCTTTTGGAGCTGACCCAGTGAAGGATAAGAGTGGACATTTTAAAATGACAGCGAATGATGAACAGTTAGAACGCTTAAATAGTTTACAAGGTAAAAACGTAAGCTATGGTGAAGTGATAAGAACTGTGTACCCGGAGGCAGTGAAGAGCATTCCGGCCGAAGTGCTGGAGAACATGGATAATACACCCATGCAGTGGATTGCCAAAGATGCGGCACAATTTGGTATAACGACAACCCAGTCGCAGTTAAATGCGACAAGAGATTAGTACCCTATTCCTTTTCAAAAGAAACAAGAGCTGCCTCTTTCTCAGGCAGCTCTGGCAGCTTGTAGACAAAGTCTACAAGCTGCCAGAGCGAGCGACGGAAGCGAAGAGCAAGGCGCGCAACCTTATTAGTGAGCGATAGCGAACATCTGAAGTGCCTGTGGTAAAATAGGCCCGCGATTGAGGCGTACCTGAGTACGTTGATTGAGCGGGCCTATTGAGTAACGCAGCTATTCGCATTTGTCGACGGTCTGAGAGCTGCCCCTTTTCGGGCAGTTCTTTCAATTCACTACTGTACGTCGATCTTCTTCTTCTCTTCTCCTCCGGGCTGTTCCTTGGGCAGCACCACCTTCAGGACGCCGTCTGCAAAGCTGGCTTCGATAGCGTTCTTTTTGATGTTGTCGATATAGAAGCTGCGTCTGAACTCGCCCCAGTAACGCTCTCTCCTTACGTAGTTATCCTTTTCTTCGTTCTTGCCATCCTCTTTGCGGGCGCTAATAGTCAAATAATTGTTTTCGTATTCTACTTCGATGGATTCCTTGTTGAAACCGGGTAAATCGGCCTCAATGGTATAAGTGGTTTCACTCTCCTTGACGTCAACTCTAAAGGGTTTGACTTTAGCTTCCGGCATTGCTGGCGTCATATCCTGGAAAAAGGAATCGAAGAGATGATCAAAATAGTCCCGCCGGCGTGCAAGGCCAAAAGGTCTTTTAAAGGGCATCATTTCAAACATGGTAACACCTCCGTAGATGTTTTTATTTACACTTACATACTAATAATAAAGTCAGTAATGGTCAAAGTCAAATATAGGCAAAAAAAGAGCGTAAACCGGTCTGTGCTCGGATCCAACGCAATTATTTTCAGTTTAAAGCGGTTTAAATGAATTTTTTCGAACTTATTCAAACATGCCAAAAAGAGAACAAGCTTTTATCGTTAACGACTGTATGCCCTGCCTGGTACTTTAATATTTCAATTCGGCTTGCAGCGATTTCCTAAACTGTCCGTAATAAACTGAATTCTCTCCCCCGGCTCTAGCGATGGCTTTCAAAGCAGCTATATCACACAGGGCCTCTCGATCCGGTGAGCTATAGAGATCATATACTCCGGAATCGCGCAGGTAAAAATGATTTGCTTCATGCACCAGGTAGCCGATATATCCATAAAGGTTTTCGCTCCTGGAAAGCCCGGCTTGATTTTTTTCAAAGAAAGCGCCATTGATATAACAGGTGCCATTCGAATTGATATCGGAATAAGCATAAGACTCGGAAAAACGGGGTGGATCGTCATATGCAATACGGTCGAGATGGTGAATGACAAAATCCCGGTTCCCGCTGTCCATGGCATTGAGGCATTCGCTGATGAAGCTTCTAAAAGCTTCCGGCCCGGTTATGTCGGTTTTATCCTCTTTGCCGGCGTTCTCTGAGTAAATACTCACCTGCTGTTGGTCGGCATCGAATTCTACGCTGCAATTCAAGCTTTGGGCTATGGCGCTCAAGGGGACCATGGTTCGGCCGTCGATAATTTGCGGGGGAACATCGGTCTTAAGGACTGCGCCGTTTACTACGATGCTTATCGGGGCGTTGGCCCGGCCAGGTGTAACAAAGACCAGGCTGCCCAGTAAAACCAGCGCCAGGATAACTTTTTTCATATAATCATTCCCCTTTCCCAAATATCCGGTTGTACTTTATACTTGCAGCCAGCGGCCGGGGGTTAAAAAGTACAAGTAGCTTTCTTTCACCTTAAGCTGCAGGAGGCTCTCCAGGGCGACCCGGTACAATTCAAGCTGAAGGCGGTATTTCTCAACTGCCCCGGCCAGTTCCTCAGAGGTGAAGACCTGGTCGGTTTTGTAGTCGAGCAATACCAGCTCATCGTCTTCTACAAAACAGAGATCGACCACCCCCTGCACGAGCAAGTTGTCCTCGCAATCTCCACAATTATTCAGTACCAGGCGGGCCGGGCGCTGAAGGTTAAAGGGCAGCTCCCGGTAGACCCGATCGGCTTTTAAAACCCTTTTGCCAAGTTCACTGGTGAAGAACCGGGCAATCTGTGAACAATGAATATAGGAAGCTTCCTCCTCGCTCAGCATTCCGCGTCCCACCATAGCCTCCAATAAGGATTCGATAGACATACCGGCCGCCACCTGGTTTAAATCCAGGTGCTGCATTACCAAATGGGTCAGGGTTCCTCTAAGCATACCCGATATGGCGGGCGGCGGCTGCTCTCCCTCGTAAAACAGTGGAATCCGTCTCAGTGAAGGTATATCGGGTTCGAACCGCTCAGTTGACCCGGTCTTTTGACTTATTCTCCACAGCTGAGACGCCGCTATTTTAGAGGGTATGCGGGCCGCCTGTTCGTGGGGATAAGTCCAATTCAAGCATTTTAGGAGGTCCTGCTCCACTGTATGAGGCGTTAAGTTCCGGGCAAGGCGCGAGGGCGATTCCGGTGGTATAAAGCTGCTGCACCCAGAAATGATCTCCCCCGAAGAACATATGCTGATTTTCATTCTCGATCGGTCCGGCCCAAGGCCCTCATCTATATGAGTAGCGGGAATAAGCCGGCGCAGCGCTTCGCCGTCCCGGTGGCGGAGCAGAACCGGCCCTAGCCAATCCAAAAAGCATCCTCCCTGGGAAAGGGTAAACGGGGCCAGCGGCCCGGCCCACTTTGACGCGCAGCGGGGCAGATTGTCCAGGCTTCCCGCCAGGATAAGGCGGTTTTTGGCCCTGGTCATGGCTACATATAATATGCGCATTTCTTCGGCCAGCCCTTCCCGGCTAATCCGGGCGGCAATTACCTGACGGGCCAGGGTGTCCCGGTAGGTTCGCATTTCCAGATCCACGAACCGGGGCCCCAAACCCAGGCGGCGATGGAGCAGGAGCGGGGCGGTGCTGTCCTGGCGATTAAACGGCCTGCCCAGTCCGGGTATAATGACCACCGGAAATTCAAGTCCCTTGCTTTTATGAATGCTCATGATCCGCACCAGGTTTTCATTTTCACTTAAGACCCGGGCAACTCCCAGGTCGCCGCTCCCCTGCTCAACCTGGTCCAGGTAGCCCAAGAAGTGAAACAGCCCGCTAAATGAAGTCTGCTGGAACTGGCGGGCGCGATCGACCAGCAGGCGCAGGTTGCCCTGACGCTGTTCCCCACCCGGCAGGGCCCCCAGGTAATAGTAATAGGCGGTTTCGTGAATAAGCTCCCAAATAAGCTGGTCGACCGCCAGGTAGTTGGCCTTTTCCTGCCAATTTTCCAACTTGCTCAAAAATTCAGTCAGTTTGGCTCCCAACCGGTCATCCTGAAGGGCGTGTTGCATTACCGCTTCATGGTAAGGAAGCCTGGGAAAGGATGCTTTGATCAAGGCCAGCTCTTCCATGGAAAAACTTCCGATGGGAGAGCGCATAACGCTGAGCAGGGGGATATCCTGCCTCCGGTTGTCTAGCAGGCGCAGGAGATTCAAAACCACCTGTACCTCTACAGCTTCAAAATAACCGGTGTTCATATCCGCGAAAGCGGGAATGCCCTGTTCGGTCAGGGTCTGCCACATTACCGGACCCCAGTTCCGGGTGGCCCGAAGCAATATTACGATGTCTTTGTATTGCAGGTATTTTACATGGTTAGCGCGGCTATCATAGTAAGGCTGCCCGATCAGATCACGAATACGCCGGGCAATAGCGTGGGCTTCAATCTCAGCCCTCTCCATTTCCTCCCATTCATCCGGGGAGTCCATGTCCGGCTGCTTTTCCATCATAAGGACTTCCACGGCCGCTTCTTCGCCGTATTCCTGAACCTCACCGCCTATGCCGGGATAGAGAAAGGCATCGGGATTGTAATCCAATTCTCCCAGTGACTCACTCATAATGCTGCAGAAAACGGTGTTGACCGAATCAAGAATGACGGGGGTGCTTCTATAATTAAGAGACAGGTCTATGCGGTGATGCTTGGGACTGCTTTGCTGCTCCGCATATTCATGATACTTTTGCAGGAAGAGAGTGGGATCAGCCAATCTGAACCGATAGATGCTCTGTTTGACGTCGCCAACCAGAAACAGGTTGTCCTCATCCCGGATGGTCTGGATAATTTCTTCCTGCACCAGATTGCTGTCCTGGTATTCATCCACAAAAATATAGCGGTATTTCTGGCGAAGCTCCCCGGCCACTTCAGGGTTCTGCAGGGTTTGCAAGCATAAGTGTTCGAGATCGTTGAAGTCGAGCAGGTTTTTGGCACGCTTCCGGGCTGAATACATACTGTCGAAAGAGCGCACCAGGGTATATAGGTACTCCATGTAGGGATGCAGTTTATTCATGTCCGTATGCCAGTCGCTTACCGACCGGTTCTGAGCAGCCCTGATCAATTTGAGCAGGTGGCTTTTTTCCTGGTCGCGCAGGGCTTTTACTTGCTCTCGGATGGCTGGATCGGCATCCTTGCCAGCTCTCCCGAGACGGGGTATCTCTAGGTTGTTCAAGGCCAGGAAAAAGGCGGGCAGGCCTTTTTCCATGGCCCCCTCCAGGCTATGCAAACTGGCCATATCCATCTCCAGAGTGGCCTGATAGCCTTTTAGAGCCTTATCCCCTTCTGTCAGGGCGAGGGCGGCTGTTATGAGGCTGCGCATACCGCTTAAAGATTCAGTCAACTGCCGGCCCATTTCCTGCATCCAGCTTCCGGTTAAAAAATCCTCATAGCTTGAACCAAAGGCCTTTACCTGTTCTTCCAGCCAGCCCCAGGGCCGGGGAAGGCTGTGGATAAAACTGTGCAGTTTATTGATCATATCGGCCAGGCCTTGATCGTTTTTATTGGAGGAAAACATTTCGACCAGGGCATGGAAGCGGGGATGGGCCGCTTCGTATTCCTTTTCCATTAATTCTTCGAGCGCTTCATCTTTTATCAACCGGGCTTCGTTTTCGTCACTGACCCGAAAATGGGGATCTAGTTCCAGCACGTGGAAGTAGCGCCTCAAAACATCTCCGCAAAAGGCGTGAATAGTGCTTATAGATGCGCTCCCCAAAAGATGCAACTGCTGGCGCAGGTGTTCCTGGCTGCTCTGGCCGCCGGCAATCCTGTCCAGAAGGGCGTCACTGATGCGCTCCTTCATTTCGGCTGCCGCCGCCTGAGTAAAAGTCACCACCAGGAGCCGGTCCAAATCCACCAGGTCTTCGCTCAAAATCTGAATAATCCGCTCAACCAAAACGGCGGTTTTCCCGGAACCGGCTCCGGCCGAGACCAGGAGGTTGCGGCCCCGATCGTTTATGGCTTCATGCTGTTCCCGGTTCCATTCCCTCATACCGGCTCTCCCTCGCTAAGAATTTTTTCCAGGGCCGCTTCCCTGCTCATGGGAGTGAGTATCTTGTAACGGTTGCCGGGAAGCCGCCGGTCAAACTGGCAGATCGACTGGTACTTACATATCTGGCAGGCCGTGCGGCTCCCGTTTTTCACCGGCGCAATATCTATAATCCCGTTTTTTAATCCCTGTCCAATATTCTGCAAAAGCCGGTCCAGGTAGTTAAAGAGACCGTTAAAGCTTCCCCGGTCCAGGGTTGACGACAGGCGCGAGACACTGGCGTCCTTGTTCAGACTGACCGGCAGGTAGCTGGGACCCAACTCCAGTTCCCGGTCCATATTGCGGATTATATCCACGTCCTCCAACACCATTCCCCGAAAACGCATTTCCCGGGCCCTGAGTTCCTCCAGTTCGGCCTGGCGGTCATCGGCTTTTAGCAGGGGATCGTCTATGGGGACGTATAAGACGCCGGCCGGCTGAACCGGTTTCCGGGTGTTTAAACCACCGCCGTCCAGAAGGGCCTTTAAATACACCAGCAGCTGCAGGTTCAAACCATAATAAACGTCGGAAAGATTTAAGTCCCTGCGCCCGCTTTTATAATCAATAATGCGTATAAAGGATTCTTGATCGTTCTCAAACAGGTCCACCCGGTCGATGCGGCCTTCGATGTACATGCTTTCGCCATCATCCAGGCTTATCTTCAGAGGCGGCAGGGAACCGCCCCGGCCGAACCGGATCTCATAGCTGCCGGGTTGAAAATTACTCCTCGATAGTTCACTGCTCAGGGTCTGAATAGTGCGCAGGCCCACTCGACCCAGGCGCTGGGCCAGGTAGTGGTTGCGGAAGCTGCTTTCCAAAATGCCATCGCCAAATTCCGGGACTATTTCCTGCCAAACCTCGTCAACCAGTTGCCGGGTGATGTCCGGGCTCAAGTCTTGCCAGCTAAGCCCGTATTTGTTTAAGCATAGCGAGAACTCATACAAGAGCTGGTGATAAAAATCTCCCAGATCAGGTGCTTCAATAGAATACAGCTTCCGTTCCCGGGCTTGTAAGCCATAATTAAGAAAATGAGAAAAGGGGCATAGTACGAAACGCTCCAGGCGCGACACGCTGGCATAGAGAGGGCTGGGCAATAGCTGCCCGGCGACTTCGGAGGGCAGGGCCTGGTCCTGGGTTTGGTAGCAGAGGCCGCTATTGACCATTTCCAGTTTGGCTGTCCAGTCGGGATGGGCTTTATACCATTGGTAAACGGCCTGCCATGCGCCGGGAATGACAGAATTGTCCCGCAGGGCTTTTATCAGGTATTTAAAGGTGCCCCCCGGAGTGCTGGTCAAATCAAGGGTGCTTTCCTCTTCCTCCGTTAAATCGCTTATCACGACCAGTTGGGGAAATAGGCGCTGCATCTGCCTGATCAGCAGAGAGGGCCGTAAAGCCCGGCCTTCAATGTCAGCCACCGGCCAGCTCACCAAGAGCCGGTCGCGAGGCTGGCTCAAGGCGTGATAAATGAGAAAATTTTCTTCACTGATGCGGCTGGAGGCATTCCAGCCCAGCTCAAGCCCTTGCAGGGACAGCTGGCTGCGTTCTTCGTTGTTTAAAAGGCTGGAAGGATTGGCGTAAGCGGGCAAAACCCCTTCATTGGCCCCCACTACAAACAAGACCTTCAGTTTTTGGCTTTTACTGCGGGCCACGCTCCCCACCAGCACCTGGTCGACGGTAGGAGGAATGATAGCCAGTTCATAGGAACGGAGTCCGGTTTCCAACAACTGCCGAAATTCGGATAGACTGACGTCCAGATCCCCGGTCAGAACTGCCAGCTGCTCCAGTATCTCCGATACTATATTCCAAATCTGCGCACTTTCCAGGGCCTGCTCCCAGAGTTCCCGCTGCATCAGGGAATCGATCTGTGCTTCGAGATGCTCTTTAGTGCCGGCATTATGCATAAAACTGAACAGGGCGGCGATCCGGGCGCGGCAGTTGGGTTGATGATGCCAGTCTGTTTCCAGGGCCTCCAACTGTCCAATGATTTTCCGGCGCAAACCTTCCATCCGCTCCAGCTCCAATTCAGAGCCCCTGGTGAAAGGCTTTTTCCAGCGGCGGCCTTTTATGCCCAGTCGCAGCACATAGTTTTCCAGGGCTTCGCAGTCGCTCCGGCTTAAGCCGGTCAGTCCGGTTTTCAGCCAGGACATGACGTCTAAAGGCAGATAGCCGTTTTGCATAGTGTCGATCAGGGACAGAATAAAACGCACCAGAGGGTTGTTCATCACACTGCGTTTGCTATCTATAAAACAGGGTATGCCGTATTCTTCAAAGGCCCTCTGGAGTAAAGGCCCGTAGGTCTCTATATCACCGCAGACCACGGCCATATCGCGCCAACGCAGTCCCCCGTCGCGCGCCTGGGCTATAATCTTCCGGGCCAGTTGCTCTACTTCGTCATATATATTGGAACAGGCCAGGATGCATAGGGAGTCTATTTGCCGGTCCATGGCCCGGGCCGGAAAGGCATACAGTTCGCTTTCCAGGTGGCTTAGCTCAGGGCGCCGCCGGGCCAGATGCGGCTCGGGAAAAAGCGCCGCTATATCCTGTTCTAAGGATGACTTCCCGGCAAATTCCTGCAGCCGCAGCAGGGCTCGGCGGGAAGGCTCAAAGAGCTCTGCATCCCTGGGAGAAGCATGGGGATCCAGGGTCAGGGTTATGGAAATCTCACTGCTCAAAAGCATGAGTTCCTGGATAACGCGTAAAGTCAAGGGGGAAAAGGTTACGAAGCTGTCAACCCAGATATATGCGCCTTGAAGAGAAGCCGCCTGGTGCATTCTATCGATGAGGGCCAGGAGGTAGTCGTCATTGTCTATATACTGTTTATCCTCCAGGAAACGGGTCAGAGCTTGATAAATGAGGGCGGCGTCATGCAGCTTGTCCCGCAGCAACTGGTCTTGGCTGAAAATCTCCTGCAGTCTGGCCAGTGCCTCTGCTTCGACCATGTTTTGCTTGAATTCCGACATTAGATCGGCGCACTGTTCAATGAATCCCGGCTGGCGTACGGCGCGGGAATACAAGGCCAGATTGGAGCTCAGTTCTTCAATAACTTTGCGCAGGGCCATTTGCCGACCCTGTTCGTTTATAAGGACGTTTTTTATTCCCCCGGTTTCCTCGAACACCCTTTCCGCCAGGCGGCTTATGCTCAAGACTTCAAGGTGAATCAGACCGGGCAGCCGCAAGTGCTCGATGAGATCCCTTTCAGCCTGCAGGGTGTACTGCTCGGGAACCAGCAATATCATCTTTTGGCCGTGATTAGAAATAAGACAGCGGGCTATTTCATTGAATATGTAGCGGGTTTTTCCCCTTCCGGCTCTTCCCAGAACAAATCGAACCACCTTGTTGTTCTCCCCTGCTGCTCAATAAGATTACATTGACCTTAATCATTACTATGATTATATTGGTTTTTCCGGGCAGATGATAGAGCCGCATAAGGTGCTGAAAGGGAAGATTAGTCTGAACGGGAGGGGACCGGAACCTGGCAGGGGAATTTGACGTAAACGGTTGAACCGGAAAGGCTGGATTCAATATCGATTCGGGCTTTATGCCGGTTGGCGATACTGTAGCAGACAGCCAATCCCAAACCGCTTCCGCTGTCCTTGGTTGAATAAAAGGGGGTTCCGGCTTTGTTCATGGCTTCCAGGCTGAAGCCGATTCCCTGATCCTTTATATAGAGAACGGCCCCCTGCTCCCCGGTGCGGGTGCCGATGGTCAGGGTGCCGCCCGCCTTCATGGCTTCCAGCCCGTTTCGCGACAGGTTCAGGATCATCTGGCGTATCTCGGATTGATCGAGGAGCAGATCGACATCGGGCCCCGGTTCCAGGATGACCTGTTTGTCGCGCATCAGGGCTTCAGCCTGAATGATAGGTGCGATAGCCTTTATGATCCGGTTTAAGCTCTGTTGTTCCAGCTGAACCCGCTTATCCCTGGCCATAGTGAGGAATTCGGAGATAATGCGATTGGCACGGTCCAATTCTTCCATCATCAACTGGTAATAATTGCGGTTTTCCGGGTTGTCTTCTTGAGTATTAAGGAGTTGCAGAAACCCGCGCACCGCAGTCATCGGATTACGCACCTCGTGCCCTATGGAAGCAGCCATCTCACCGATCAAATTCAAGCGATCGAGCCGGGCCAGATCAGCTTCCATCTGGCGTTCCTTACTTACATCCTTACTGACCAGCAGGATGCAAATGGAGCCATTTAAATAGACATACTGCAGGGTGCTGGTGCTCTTTATCAACCTGCCGGAGCGGGTCAGGACATCCATCTCATAATTTAATATTTTGCCCTCTCTCTTCAAGCGGGTTAATATCGATGCATACTGACTCTTGTTTATCAGGCCCAGTTTTATGAGATCGCTTCCGATAACTTCTTCCCGGCTTAATCCCAGGGTGTCCAAAACCTTCTGATTGGCTTCGATAATGGAATAGTTCCTGTCATCATAGATGAGCATCATGTCCGGGCTGCTGTGAAATACCTTGAAGAAGCGTTCTTCTGACTGGCGCAACTGCTCTTCAGCCCGTTTGCGGTCACTGATATCCCGCATGGATTCAATGGCCCCTACCACGTTTCCGTCCGTATCATAGAGCGGTGATGCTTTACCGTAAATATAGGCTCCATTTTCCCCTATGGCGGGGCAAAAATTTTCGCCTTCGATATTGGCCTGATGAGATTGAAAGAACAGGTAATGCTTGATATGCTCATTGTTAAAATCCCTTACCAGGTCAATTAAGACCGGCCGGGCGAAGCCATAAAACGGGATGCCGTAGGAGTATTCCCCGCGGCCCAGTATATCCGCAGCCTCCACTCCGGTCATCACCTCGATTGCTTTATTCCAGGCTATTACCTTTCCCTGATTATCGATAACAAAGGTGGCGTCGGGTAGAAAATTAATAATATCGGTCAATCTCTGTTCCGATGCCCGGAGAGCTTTTTCATACTCTTGCAAGCGGGCTATATCTTCCCGGCGCAAGGATATCTCCTTTTCAAGGTCGCGGTTAAGGGATTGGAGATGGAGTATCATAGCCACTTTTTCATTCAGGTGGTTTATTCTGCTCCATATGTAATCCTCTTCCCCTTGAACGTTTTTACTCAAGCAAATGAACCCCCTTGAATAAGGGAAACCTTCTAATACAACAATTTAACACAGAACTATTATATAAATTGTCGAAGCATACAAAATGAAATGAAAATATACAACCGACCGGCCGTAACACTGCCATTTAATGCAAATAAAATTAGGAATAACGCGCAGAAATAGATTGTTTTTAAAAACAATATGACATATATTAGCATTTTCGAGAGAAAAAATGAAGAATTAATTGCATTATCCCGATATATAGACGGGGTTAGAAGTTCTTATTTTAAAAGGAGTATTCTACCGCCAATAGCCAGAAGGGCTATACCTATAAGGTCCAGGTACTGAAACTCATATTTTTTCATTCCGAAAGCTCCCAGGCCGTCAATCAAAACAGCGGTAAGGATCTGGGCTACAATTATGGCGGTGGTGGCGTTCCCTACCCCGACCTGAGGGATGGTTTTCACCACTCCGTAAATTATAAGCACGTTTAGCAATCCGCCTAAAAAAGCATACCAGGGAACTTGAGAGAGCTGCTCCAGGTTGAACCAACCGCTGCGACAGAAGAGCATGATAAAAAAGGCGGTGGCGGTTCCGATGATGTGAACCAGAAGGGTTGAAGACCAGACTCCGATGCTTTTCCCCAGAGCGGCGTTGAATGTCCCTTGCAGGGCCATAGCGGCTCCAGCCAGGGCCGCGATGCCAAGATATAGCCAGTTCATATTACGGTCTCCTCTTAGTTTTTGTAATAGTGTCCTAACATCGCGGAATTTTTATGCTTTTATTGAAGCCTACCTCAAATAAAGGTGGCCAGACCGATTATTATCAAACCCAGGACCATGCCGTTCCAGGAACTGGCTGGATCTCGCTGGTGGGCCTGCGGCCACAATTGAAAAAGCACTATGTAAATCATTATTCCCGACGCCAGACCTAAAAGGCCGGGAAGCACTCCAGGAAGCAGGCCTATGGCGATTTTGCCCACATAAGTTCCCAGAGGAGTGACCAGGGCTACCAGCAAGGTTTGGTAGAAAACCTTAATGCGCCTCACCCGCCCCACCAGCAGGGGGGCGGCTATGGCCATGCCTTCCGGAATATTATGAAGGGAAATACCGAGGGCGATTACCATGGCGGTGCGGGCCTTCATCTCCGCCCCCAGGGCGATAGCCATTCCCTCGGGCAGATCATGCAGAGCGATGCCCAGCATGATCATGTAGCCTAGGCCTTTTACACCGGATTCTTTAGAAAAAAGGCGAACCATCCCCTTCTGGTTGAGGGACATCAATAAGAACCCGGCTGCCAGTCCCCCCAGGGTTCCTCCATAATGGGGATAAGCCAGAGCCGAGGGCAGCATGTCAAACAGCACCACCGCACTCATGACTCCAGCGGCTAAACCCAGGAAGAGAGCCAGGTTGCGGTCGGTCCAGGAACGTCGGGCAAACATCAAGAGCGCGCCCAGCAGGGTGCAGACCCCTGCTCCGGCGCTTATCCACAAGAGCGTTGAGAATGGCATAGCTCCTCCCCGTTTAGTACAAGGTTCCGTATATTCGTGCACATACGGAACCTTGTACTAGCGTTTGTTTTCATTTGTATGACGGGAAGATGGTTTTTAGTTTATAATTCACTTAAACTTCTTAGGGGGTGCCGATTTTGTTAAGCTTTTCCGTGAAAACCAGGGCGCAGCAGGAACTGGTGGACATAACGCCGCAGATTCGCAGCCTGGCCGAAGAACACGGCGGTCAAAAGAGGCTCTGCCTGGTCTATGTACCCCATACCACGGCAGCCGTAACTATCAATGAAAACGCCGATCCGGATGTGAAACGGGATATAATATATGGATTGGCCCAAATGGTTCCCGAACATCTGGACTATAAACACGGGGAAGGCAATTCCCCGGCGCATATCAAGGCTTCCCTGATGGGCTCATCCCAGACTCTCTTAATAGAAAACGGCCAATTACAGCTGGGCACCTGGCAGGGCGTATTCCTGGCCGAGTTTGACGGTCCCCGTAACCGTTCGGTTATGGTTGCTTTTGTATGAGTTTTAAGCCATCCACCTAGCAGTTTGCGTTATTCCGGGCTTGTAATAAATAGATAGGCCGGTAATAAAAACACCTCCCCTGACATAATTTTCATCAAGGAGGTGTTGAAATGAGATTAGCTCTTTCGGCTGAATTGAAAGCGCTGGGAAAAGCCCTGCTGCTTTCTCTGTTGTTGTGCGTTATATCAGCTGCCCTGGTGTACTATACCCGAATCAGTGAAATGATATTCCCCACCCTGGGCCGGATTATCCTGGCCATAACCGCATTTTACGCCGCATGCGCGGTTGCCCGGGTTCGCGGCTCCAAGGGATTGCTGCGGGGGATTAATATGGGCGCCGCGGTGTTTATTCTGGTCTTCATCGCCACCCTGGCCTTACAGCCGGCAACGGTTGGCATCAAGACGTTTGCCTATGCTTTTCTGCTCTGTTTGGTAGCCGGAGCCACGGGGGGCATCGTGGGTGTTGGTTTATATAAATAAAACCCACTCCTTTAGGAACTGCCGATATAAAGTTATGGCCAGCCCGGGATCGACCCGGCTGGTCTGGATGCGCATATCAACCATAACAGTCCAACAACGATAAAGAGCAAAGCTATTATAAATCGGATGAGAGCCAGCCTGGCCAAAACAATCCTACCTGCCTTTCTGCAGGGAAGCGGCATAAAATAAATGGAGTAGACTGCTACTCCAGATGATTAACCCCAGAACTTCATAAGTATGTTTCTTAGAAATACAGGAATCCTCACATAAATTACCCGCACTCCATTGACCCCCTCTGATTGGTTTTGTTCTATTGTATGAAAGGCTGTTAAAAAAAGTGACAGGGTTATTACCAGGCGCTTTAACGCCCGGTGTTTTGCAGCCAGTCTTTGAGGGCGGGATAAAGCCGGGTATAAGAAAGAGGACGGATGTTGCCGATGGGAATGCTGCCGGTAAAGGAGCGCCCGTAGGATTTGGAGAGCAAACGGTGATCAAGGACCACAACCGCGCCATGGTCTTGTTCACTGCGAATAAGGCGGCCCACTCCCTGTTTGAAACGAACTATGGCATCGGGCAGGCTGAAATGATTAAAGCTGTTTTTACCTTTGAAATGGCAGTCTTTGATGCAGGCGCTGGAATATGGCTCATTGGGCGGCCGAAAAGGGAGTTTGACAATTATCAGGCAGCGCAGCAGGTCGCCTTTGAGGTCGATGCCCTCCCAAAAGGTGTCCAGCCCCATCAGAACCGATTTACCACCGCTTCTGAACTGGTTTATAAGGGTGTTAAAATCCCCGTCTTCATTTTGCACCAGGAGCTCGTACCCTTTTTTCTCCAGAATAGGGCGGATCATTTCTGATAAGTCAGCCAACTGCTGCCTGGACGTAAACAGGACCATAGTCGCTCCTCCGGCCGCTTCCACCGCTGATAGTACGGCGGCCGCAGCCGCAGCCGTAAATTCACGGCTTTCCGGATCGGGCATATCTTCAACCACCATCAGGCAGGCCTGTTGTTCATAAGGAAAAGGGGAATCCTCCAGCAGGGTATGCAGCCTTTCCTGGGCCGCAATCGGTTCCAAACCCAGGCGCTCGATGGGATAGGCAAAGCTCTGCTTCACCGCTATGGTGGCTGACACCATAAGCACACTGGCCATCCTGGCAAATAGACGCTGGTATAGGAGTTCACTCATCCCCACCTGGGAAGCGGAGATGCTTACCGCCTGTTCATCCTGGTATTCAATCCAGTGCAGATAAGCTTCTCTATTCAGATATTCTTCCATGATGTTGAAAGCCGCATCGCTTATACTTTGAAGGGCCGATATCGTATTTACCAGTTCCAGTTCTTCCTCATGTCCTGACAGGGCATCGCGCAGTTCCTTGAGAGAGCCGAGCAAAAGCTGGGCTTGGTCCTGCCAATCCCGGTAGGCGGAATACACCCCGGCAAATTCGGGAGACTCCAGCAACCGGCTTTCCAGCACCAGGGAATAGCCGGTGCGCTTATCCCTCCCCTTCAAACCGCCGAGCTGCTGAAAAAAGCGATAGGAGAGCTCGCGCAGCCGGTCGCCAATATGGGCAGCATCGGTAAGCTCTGGCTCCAGTTCCGGAAATACGTTTTTAAGGCGGGGCAGTAGCGTGTCCCGCCTTCCTGAAGCGCTGCTCAAAAAGCCGATTAAATCAAGGGTATCGTACCAGCTAAAAACGGTGGAGCATTTGTCAAAGGCTTCCCGTTCAAAGTTGTGGGCTTCATCTATTACCAGGCACTCGTACTCGGGCAGAATCTGGTTGTCGATCATCAGATCAGACAGGAGCAAAGCGTGATTGGCGACAATGATATCAGCCTGTTCCAGGGCCTTGAGCATTTTTAAACGAAAGCATTTTTCCCGGAAGGAACACCTTTCACGCAGGCACAAACGCCTTTGAGCGTTGACCAGGTCCCAGTGCTGAATCAGCCGGCTGCTCAGGTTTAATTCTTTACGGTCTCCGGTTTGGGTGCTCTCCGCCCAGTTTAAGATGGCGGTTATAAATTCGCTTTCCTCCTGGCTGAGACTGCGCCGGCCGCTCAGTATACTGATGTAGCGGTTCCAGCAAAGCAGGTTTTCCCTCCCCTTGGCCTGGGCCCAAGCCATTTTAAAAGGCAGGATTTTTTGCAGGGCAGGAAGGTCCTTTTCCGCCACCTGCTCCTGCAGGGCTTTGGTGCGGGTGGCTACGACCACTTTTTCCCCCGAGTAATTGGCCCATAAAATGGCGGGAATCAAATAAGCGTAGGTCTTGCCAACTCCGGTTCCCACTTCGGCCAGGAGGAACTCTTGATTGGCAAAAGCATCTATGGCCGCTTCGGCCATGCGCAACTGCTGATCCCTGAGCTTATATCCCTCAATAACGCTGGCCAGGCCATCGGAAGAACGAAAAAACTCCAGTATATTTTGGGTGCGATAATCCTCAATGCGCATATGCAAACCTGCCTAAAATAGTATCCAGGCAGCCATGAAGGCTGCCTCAGGTGGGTTGAGCGTTTTTTTAAGCCTGTGAGTTTGAATGAGTTTTTACAGTTAATTCACCGGTATTTTCTGCACCAGATTGCGCCCGTTCTTTTTTTCCACTTGATAAAGGCCGTCATAATGAAGCTGCTCGGCGGTAAATATCTGACTCAGCTCTGCTTGATCCTCCAGGCGGAATTTGATGGAAAGCCCGCAACTGGCCGATATCTCCCGCAGAGTAGGTATTATGATAAACCTGGCCTGGCTTTTTTTTAATACCTTTTCGGCCTTTAGTGCGTGGGAGGTTGTATCAAAGGTATAAAGCCCATAGCTTGTCAGCCGTGTAATATCACTATTCATGAATCCACCTGTTTGCACAGCCCGGGTGAATCCCGGGCGATCTGATTTTAATATGGCTTATTATAACATGCTGAAATGCCTGCATCACGTTCTTGTTATTCTTTTTTCTGCAATTGTAGATATAATTTGACCGAAAAAGACAAAAATTAAAATCAAAAGGGGTGAGAAAATGAATCACCGATCCTGGCAGACCGTTTTTGTAGCTCTGTCTATCATGTTATTACTGGGAGGGGTATTCTATGGCCGTTACCGGCAGCAGCACAACATTCCCCAAAAAACTCTCCCCTCTCAACCGGAAGTAACGCCCCAGCCGGAGTGGTACATTCAGTTTACCGTAAAAAACCAGAAGATAACCGCCTACACCGAAAGCAGTACGGCGCGCCGGGCGGCCAGCGGCCAGCACTATTCCCAGGACGGTATTGCCGTGCATCCCATCTATCCAGGAGTCGATCCCAGAATACCCTTGATACCTTTTGATACGATAATATGGCTTAATGAGCCCATTGAAATCCATGGTCAGACCTATGACAGCTTCCGGGTGATTGACACCGGCGACATATACTATGGACTATGGGGAAACAAGCCGTACTGGTTTGATATATATTATGGCACCGCTAATTATTACAACAATAAAGGGGCTAGGGAATTCGGAGTCCAGGAGCGCGATTACAACTGGGTGGAAAAATGGCGCTAACGCACAAAACGCCTTAAATATGACTCAATATATTCCCTGACCCGGGATGCCGGAGAATATACGCCGAAATGCCCTTCACACAATATGTCGGCTTCCAATGAAATCAGTTTTTCCATGGAATTCTTCCAGGCTTTCAGATCCGAACCCCAGTTCTTGTCAAAGGGACCGTGGATATCCTGACCGAACAAGACCCTTTGCCCGTCTACCTCCAGGAACAATGACATACTACCCCTGGTATGGCCGGGGGTGTGCAGGCATTGAAGAGTCAGCCCCCCTAATGGCAGGGTCTGTTCGGAATCGATGACCAGATCTACCTTGACGGGTCTATAGTTCACTCCGTACCAATCAGCCGCAGTCAGTTCCGGGCGGCCTTCTTCAATAGCCGGGAGTTCCAGACGGTGGGCCACCACCTGAGCCTGGGGCAACGCCCGTCGCATTTCCGGCAGTCCGCCGATGTGGTCAATGTGACCGTGAGTGGCAATCAAGTATTTTATGGATTCCCAGGTAAATCCCGCGGTCTGAATATTGTCAAATATCTGAACCACGCTGGCCCCGGCTCCCATGTCTATCAGGGCACACTGTTCCTGGTCCTCCACCAGGAACACCAGGCAGTCGTCTCCCCTGGAAAAGCGTCCCCCTCCTACCTGGTAGACTCCGGTGCAGATCTTTTGAAACTTGCCCATTACCATACCTCCAGTTTATGGTTTGGCGTAACACCTGGCGCAACGGGCTTCGTAGCGCTCCATGTCGCCGATTAAAATCAGATTGCCTTTTTCCCAGTTGACATCCCCTTTAAGCCAGGTGTACGGAGCGTCCGCTCCGCACTTACAGACTGCGGTAAGCTTGTGAACCGTATCGGCTATGGCCATCAGCTCCCCCATAGAACCAAAGGGCTGACGCCGGGCATCCATGTCCAGACCGCATATAATAATTATCTTGCCCTGGTCCTTTAGAGACTGGCAGTAGTCCACCACCCAGGGTGGAAAAAACTGCCCTTCATCAATGGCCACCACATCCGCATCAGTACCAACCGGTTTATACAAGGTCAGTACTTCAATAGCGTATTCCTGCCTGGCTGAAGCTATGCGAACGTATCGATTGGTGCGCTCGTCAATGTCCGGTTTAAACAGGACCACTTTTCGGCCGGCCAGGGAATACCTCTCCAAACGGCGCATAAGCTCGGTCGTTTTACCAGAAAACATCGGACCGCTGATCAGCTCAATCCTTCCCATAATTTCCCCCTTAACTGCTTAAACAAAGCAACAACTTGTGCCGTTCCCTATCGCATTTGGATTTACCTGCTTATTTCTCCAGGAAGATCTTTTTTCCCTTTATAACATGGTTCCTGGAAAGGCACTTAAAACCTCGCTTCGGGTGGAATGACAAGAAATATGTCCTAAATAGTACCAATTGAGCATTTTCTGGTATACTATGGTTAATTGTATTTCCCCCATTTTATATATGATCCAAGGAGTGAGGGCTTTGCCGTCCAGTTTTTTAAACAAAGGACAGGATATCAGGATTGAGCTTTTATCCAATCAAGACCGGGAAAAAAAGTTGGGAGTGATAAACGGTTCGGTAGGCCGCACTTATTTCAACAGTTTCCTGGTTAAACTCCCGGGGCCGGACAAGAACTTTCCGCCCTTCGCAGTGGGCAGCCCGGTCAATATTTACCTGGGACGCAGCGGCAACCTCTATACCAGCCCGTCAAAAGTGGTGGATCTGGAAATAGGCCCTTACTCGTGGATGCAGTTGGCTTTGCCAGAAAAGATGCGCCGCATAGAGATGCGGCACTGGGTCAGGGTGAAGGCCAATCTCAATGTACGCTACCGCCTGGCCCGCTACAACTGGCCCTATTACCAGGCCAGCACCCTGGACATCAGCGGAGGAGGACTCCTTTTCACCGCTCCGCACATAGTCGATGAAAAACTAGAGTTGGAACTCGGTATTCACATGCCCGACCAGCGCCTGGTGAACAGTGTTGTAGAGGTTAAACGCTGTGTAGGCTATTCCACCCGTTGGGGAAACCGCTATAAAATAGGCTGCAGCTTCAAGGAGATCAGCAATGGGCAGCGTGAATCACTTATAAAATTTGTTTTTAGCAAGCAAAGGGAATTGTTGAAAAAGGGCCGCATTTAGTGGTCTGTAACACCTAAAAATTTGGTTCCCACCGGCCAAATTTCCGCAGGGCTTCGTTGTCGTCAATCGCAATACGTCCAGTATTACTCTTTCCGCCGCCTTCCCCTGCGAAAATTTTGCTCGGCGGATAACCTAAACCTTTAGATGTTACAAACCACTAAGCTTTTATACAGGAATGGCTTGAACCGCCTGGATTCTTCGCGCTGGGTGGTTCTCTATTTTAAAAGAGTACTTTCTATAGCCCAACTAATCCGCTTATAATAAATTAGTAAACCGTCAACCCTGCCATTAAGATATTTTAGGAGGTAATCATGCCAAATATTGCATCGGAGAGATCTGTTATCCGCGACCTGCAGCTGGCACCGTCCGGCCACCATAAACTGGAATGGGTGCGCAAATACATGCCGGTCATGAATATCCTCAAAGAGGAATTTGAGTCCTCCCGGCCTTTTGCCGGCCTGACCATTGCCTGCTGCCTGCACCTGGAGGCAAAAACCGGATACCTCTTGCAGACCCTGCAGGCTGGAGGAGCGTGGGTGATTGCCTGCGCCAGCAACCCTCTTTCCACTCAGGATGATGTAGTGGCGGCCCTGGTTGAATCGGGTATTACCGTATTTGCCATTCACGGAGAAAGCGCCGAGGAATACCAGCGCTTCCTGGAAATGACTCTGGACTGCGAACCCGATGCCATAATAGACGACGGGGCCGATATGGTCAGCCTGCTGGTCAAAGAACGTCCCGGCCAGGCCTCTAAAATTATAGGGGGCTGTGAAGAGACCACTACCGGAATTATCAGGCTGCGCTCCATGGACCGGGAGCAGGTGCTGCCTTTTCCAATGATGGCGGTCAACGACGCCTATATGAAGTACCTTTTTGACAACCGATACGGAACCGGGCAATCGGTTTGGGACGGTATCAACCGGACTACCAACCTGGTGGTGGCCGGAAAAACGGTGGTGGTGGCCGGCTATGGCTGGTGCGGCAAAGGCGTTTCCATGCGTGCCCTGGGCATGGGGGCTAAAATCATCGTTACCGAAATCGATCCTATCAAAGCCAACGAAGCCATAATGGACGGATTCCAGGTAATGACCATGGAAGATGCGGCGCCGCTGGGCGACGTTTTTATAACTGTAACCGGCAATATCAATGTTATACGCAAAGAGCATATGCGGCTCATGAAAGACAATGCCATTATGGCCAATGCCGGGCACTTTGACGTGGAGATCTCCAAACCGGACCTGCTGAGCCTGGCCGAGAACCACCGTACTTTAAAGAACAATATTGAAGAATATCTATTGCCCGATGGACGTCGCCTGCATCTCCTGGCGGAAGGCCGTCTGGTAAATCTGGCGGCCGGGGATGGTCATCCGGCCGAGGTTATGGATTTGAGTTTTTCGCTGCAGGCTTTATCCCTCCTATATGTGATCCAAAACCGGGCCGACTTGAAGCCTCAAGTCTATAAAGTACCGGAAGAAATCGATAAAAGGGTTGCCCTCTTGAGACTGCAATCCCAGGGTGTGACCATTGACAACCTCAGCAGCGAGCAGGAGCTTTATCTGAAAAGCTGGGACCCGGAAGGCGAATAAGCATTAACCAATAAGTCTTGTATAGTAAGACCGCCCTTCTCACATAATACTAGCACAATAATGAAAAGGGCGGTTTTATATGCAGTTAAAGAGCAGGAATTACGTTTGGCTTTTCTTTTCCATTCTTATTGCGGTCATGATTGCAGCCTACCTGCTCAATGTGGTCTTTAACAATTTATCGGCTAAACCGCGCAGCATACAACAAGCCAACGACAACTCGGATGCTTCTTCCTATGTCAGCATAAGGAGTCCCCAGGGCGCGGTGCTTCTTCAAACCGGGGTGCCGGTTTATATCGATGATGAGTTCATCAGCGAAGACAACACCCGCTACCTGGTAACCAGCGTTGACGGGCAGGAAGCCGTGGCAGTTCCCAAAACCGCGGCTGAACCGGCCGCTCCCTCTGGCGGTCGCGAACAGGGTCCGGGCACGGCGCTTCCAGTGGTTGCTACCAACAAGCCCCGCCATGTCGTTTTATACAACACTCATACCGATGAATCATACCTTCCAAGTTCAGGTGCCGAAAGCCAGCCTGGAGCCGGCGATGTTTACCAGGTGGCGGCAACCCTGGGGGGCGCCCTGGAAAAGTCGGGGGTGTCTGTTTCTCAAAGCGTAAATGCTCACGACCCGCATGATATAAACGCCTACAGCCGTTCACGGCGCACGGTTGTGCAACTCCTTAAACAACAACCGGATGCCGCCTTCGATATCCATCGTGATTCCGCACCGGGTGAGTCGTATGTAACCACAGTCAATGGAATTGAAGTGGGCCGGATTATGATTGTGGTGGGACGCTCCAACCCCAATTTTCAAACCAATCTCGATTTTGCCGCCCAGATAAAGGACGCTGCCGACGCCCTGTATCCCGGGTTAATGAGGGGAATCTTCATTGGCCGGGGAGATTACAATCAGGATCTCTATCCAACCGCCCTTATATTTGAGATGGGCAGTCAGGATACTCCTATTGACGATGCTTTTAAATCGGCCAACTGCTTGGCCGACGCCGTTGTCATCGTGCTCAACCAGCGTTAGTACAAGGTTCCGTATATTCGTGCCCATAATTTGGGCAGATTTTTCCGAATTACTGCGTTGTCGTCAATCGCAATACGTCCAGTATTACCCATTCCTTGACGCCCACGGACGGGCTAATGCGGTGGTGCCAGGAGGCAAGGAGCCGTCCGCCTTGTCCTTCAAAAAAATCTGCTCCAACTTATATACACAATATACGGAACCTTGTACTAGCAACCTGCCGTTCTTCGGGCTCTCATTCCTTGGACCTGCCTTCGAATTCATACTAAGTTCAATTGATTAATGATAATATGTATAATGAATGGTCTACTGAAAGCAGATTTTATACGTCCATTTGAGGTTTTATTATGAAAATGGCATTTAAGTGGCAAACCCTGATAATAGTCTGTGCCGGCATATTTATGTCCACCCTGGACGGTAGCATATTAAATATCGCCAATCCTACCATAGCTGAATTCTACGGCGTTTCCATGCAGAATGTGCAGTGGGTTGTCACCTCCTATATGCTGGTCATCTCCTCCACCCTTCTGCTGCTGGGCAAACTGGGCGACCGGATGGGAAATCACCTTATTTACCGGTGGGGATTCCTGGTATTTGCAGTGGGTTCACTGCTCTGTGCCATCGCCCCCGGGCTTTACTTCCTGGTTGCCGCCCGCTGCTTCCAAGCTATTGGAGCCAGCATGCTGATGGCCACCGGAGTCGGGATTGTATCAAATACCTTCCCTTTTGAAGAAAGAGGCAAGGCTTTAGGCATTACCGGCGGCGTGGTCGGATTGGGCAACATGGTCGGCCCCAGCCTGGGCGGATTTCTGGTAGGCAGCTTTTCCTGGCCGGTTATCTTCCTCATCAATATTCCCATCGGGCTCCTGGCCTTTATCGGCTCTTATCGCTACCTGGCTCCCCAGGAAACAGAAACCGATGCTTCCGGTCATGATAAAACCGGCAACATGCTTTTTGCCCTGGGAATATTCGCTTTGATTTTATCCCTTTCCCTGGCCGACGGTATAAAGCTCCCGCTCCTGCTGGCCGGCATCGGGCTGCTGTTATTGTTTTATTTTTATGAGCGCCGGGCGGCCAATCCTATGCTCGACTTCAGCCTCTTTCACAACCAGCTGTTCGTTGTCGGCAACGCGTTGGCCTTTGCCACCTACATGGCTCAGACCGCGGTTTTCTTCATCCTGCCCTTCTACCTGGAAAACGTAACCAATTTCACTCCGGCCTGGACCGGTTTGCTCCTGACCATCCCGCCGGTGGTGCAGGTGGTGGCGGCTCCCCTGGCGGGAAGCCTTTCCGACCGACTGGGGCCGTCCCATTTAACATCCATAGCCTTTGCCCTGATGAGCTGCGGCTTCTGGCTGCTCTCTACCCTGGGCACGACCCTTAATCTGCCCCGGATTATCATCGGCTTGATTGTTTATGGCGTGGGGGTGGCCAGCTTTGGCTCCCCCAACAGCAGTTCCGTCATGGGCTCCATCCCCCGGCAAAAAGCCGGATATACCGGCGGATTCATGGCAACTGTGCGCAATCTGGGATTTGCCATGGGTATAGCCATCTGGGTAAGCCTATTTTCTTTTATCCTGAACCGCTCGCAGCTCTTTCTGCCCTTTGCCGAATCCTATGCCCGGGCCACCCACTGGGTTTACCTGTGCGCCGCCTGTGTCATACTCTCCGGTCTGTTGCTCTCTTTACTGACCGGCAGCATCAGACAGAACCACAACAACCATCTAGGAACTTAGCTCCCACGCCTTTGACCTCTATAAAGGATTCTGTTATAATCAGTAATGCAGTGCGCGCCCGTAGCTCAGTGGATAGAGCACCGGCCTCCGGAGCCGGGAGCGGAGGTTCGATTCCTCTCGGGCGTACCATACGATAAATCGGCACTTTCAAGATTCTTGGAAGTGCCTTTTCTCATGTTTGACAGCAGTAGTGACAGCAGTGACATGCCCCCTTAATAAATGCAAGCAAAGCTCTAACCTGCCATGCAACGCTTATCTCGATAGCTTGGTTCAAGATTTCCGGCTGACCCAAATAGTAAATATGGATGAAGAGACCTATCAAAAACGGGTAAGACCCCTAGTATATAACTACTTTAATAAACGCCAGTTGCTGCAGCGTAATGCCGCTATAGCCCTTGGCAATCTTAATGAACCTTCAAGCGTCAATGACCTGGAACTATCGATTCAAAATGAAGCGGAGATGGTCCGGGCTTACAGCGCCTGGGCACTTGGCCAAATTGGCGGAAAAACCCCTGTCAAAGAAACCTGCGCTTCAGCCGTTAATTCCGCTGATTGGAATACGCAAAAAGGCTCAGAGAGCGGGCCGAGCAAATCCTGGAGCAGGCATTGCTTAAAGAAAAATCTGCATGGGTTATAGAAGAAATCCGCGCGGTGTTCTCTTGCTTTTAGGAAAATCAATTAGAGATATATAATTTATTATTATACTTAAACACCCCACAAGGAATTATAGGTATTATTCTAGAAAGGTATGTTGAACATAGTGTGGAGGGTGACCATATGGATTTCAATCAAAGAGAAGAAACAATTATCAAAGAAGCAAAAGAACGGGCAGAAGGTTTATATAGAGACGGCGATTATCTCTGTTCTGAGGCAGTCTTTACGGTGGTGAATGATTATCTGGGCCGGCCTATTCCGGCAGAAGCAGTAAGACTTGCATCCGGCTTCCCAGTGGGTATGGGAACGGCCGGTTGTGCCTGCGGAGCTCTTTCCGGAGGAGTAATGGCTCTGGGCCTTAAATTCGGGCGCACCGAACCAAAAGCTGAAATGCCCGACATGTTCAGGGTCTCCAAAGAACTGCACGACGAGTTCAAGAAGCAATTTCGCAGCGCCTGCTGCCGTGTACTGATAAAGAAATTCGAATTCGGCGGTCCCGAACACCTGACCCAGTGTATTCATATTACCGGGCAAGTTGCCGAGATGGTCATGAAAAAAATCCTGCTCGCGGAAAGATAACAGATAATCCAATAATTTTCTCATTTAGCCGGGCAAAATGCCTTTACTCCGTGGTCAACCCGGTTGCTCGCATTTTTTCATTTCGGCAATCCCTTTGCATATGCACGTTTCTTGCTCGGTGGTGATGCAATCCAAAAAATCTTTTACCGAAGAAACCCTTTCCAGATTGATACGATATTTCATCCAGGCCCCGTCGCGTCTGCCATCAATGAGACCGCTTTCGGTTAAGACTTTCATATGGTAAGACAGAGTAGGCTGCGTAATGTGAAAAAATTCAAGGATATCATAAGCACACATCTCGCCGCAGGAAAGCATCTCAATGATTTTTAATCTGGTTTCATCGAATAACGCCTTAAATACCGGCACATATTCAGCATGCACATACTTCATGTTTTGAGCTCCTCATATCTAAATATTTCTATAGATATAGAAATTCTATCGAATTATAGATAATAGCTTATATCCTCTTTGCCGGCAAAATGCAGGGTTTCAAAAATTTTTGAACGTAGTCTGAAAAAATCGGGATGGTTTCTAGCTCTTGGCTTGCCCATGGGAACATCGATGATTTCTTGTATTTTTCCAGGCCTGGGCGTCATAATTACAATGCGGTCGCTCATATATATGGCTTCGTCCACGTCATGGGTCACAAGCACTACGGTAGTTTTTCTTTCTTGCCATATGCGCAGAATCTCATCCTGCATCTGCATGCGCGTAAAGGCATCCAATGCCCCAAGCGGCTCGTCCATGAGCAGCACCCGGGGATGATTGACAAGGGCTCTGGCCAAGGCCGCTCTTTGCGCCATGCCGCCGGATAGATGACGAGGATACGATTTTTCAAATCCCGAAAGGCCGACTAGTTTAATATATCCCGGTTTTATATCCAGGTTTATGTTCTGTAGAGCGACAACCTCGTTATCGGACGCTTCCCCGAAAACTCTTCCCACGTTCTTAATTTCTATGGCGCCGCCGATTGTATTTTAGTTGGATTTCGGGTGTAATTGGTATTGCATGTCAGGAAACAAGGCAAAAGAAAAGAACAACCATTGGCTGGTTGCTCATCGATCAGTTCTCTGGAGGTAATATTCTCCTCAATGAACGGCAAATTGATATCAGAAGAGGCACTGCCGCTTTTTAAACTTACTTCCCAAATTGCTCTATAATCCAGGTTTTTATCTCATCCCGAACCCCGGCAAATGAAGCAAGTATTTCTTCTTCGCCACCTTCGCTGGAGGCGCTGCTGAAACTGTGGTGTAAGACATTTCGCCCCGAAAAATAAGGGCAGGTTTCCTTGGCTACGTCGCAAACAGTAACCACGTAATCGAATTCCGTGTCCATAAACTCATCAATGCTTTTGGAGCGATGAGATGACATATCCACTCCCAATTGTTCCATCACTTTGACCGCGTAAGGATTCACCTGGGATGGAATGACCCCGGCGCTATATGACTCATATCGCTCTGGATAGAGCATTCGCAATAGGGCTTCCGCCATCTGTGAACGCCCTGAGTTCTGGTTGCATATAAAGAGGACTTTTTGTTTGGTTTGGTTAGACATTGTAAACCTCCAGCAACATATTTTTAAAGATGGCCAACTGCTCTTGCCATGTTTATAATATAAGTATATCATTATATAAATCTAAGTATATATTAAGGAGAAAATAATATGATTTATCACACCAGCTTATTATTTAAAGCGCTCGGCGAACCAACCCGGCTCAAGATCATGAAATTTTTGTTTATGCATGAACTATGCATCTGCGAACTGGTTGCCATCCTGGATATGAGCCAGCCTCGCATATCACAGCATATGAAGGTTTTAAAGCAGGCCGGTTTGGTAAAAGAACGCAAAGTCAAACAGAAATCCTACTTCAGCATCAATCAGACAGTATTGAGTGGTGAGATAATAGGCCCCTGGGCTGCTTTCTTGGAGCACCCCCTTGACAGCATCCCCGAATTGGCCGAAGAAAATCAGAGATATCTGCAATTAGAAAGCAATGAAGCAGTCCAGGCTTGCAAAAACGGCTGCGGGATTGAACCATCAGAAAACAAACAAATAGTTTAGAAGGAAGCCTTGAATTGGGAATGTTGAAAATTAAAAGAGGAAGGGATTTACTATGCGAAAGATTGAGATTTTCGACCCGGCCATGTGCTGTGCGACCGGTGTATGCGGCCCGGCAATCGATCCTGAACTGCTGCGAATAGCTGTGGCTATTGACAATCTTAAAGAAAAAGGCGTGGATATCAGCCGTCACGGGCTTTCCAATGAGCCTATGGAGTTTATTAAAAACCAGGTGATCAACGACCTTCTGCAAAAAGAAGGAGCTGAAATCCTGCCAGTCACCCTTCTTGATGGGCAGGTAGCCAAAACTAAAGGATATCCCACCAATCAGGAGTTCTCAGATTGGTTGGGAATTCCGGTATAATCCGCAATCTAACTTGATCTATTTTAGAAAATTTAAAGTTAAGAGGGTAGATTAATGTACGAAATTTTTGCTTTAGACAAAATCAAGCTGACCCAATATTTATTCTTTACGGGCAAGGGCGGGGTTGGCAAAACTTCTATAGCCTGCGCAACGGCAGTAAATCTGGCAGACGGTGGAAAGAAAGTACTGCTGGTGAGTACTGATCCGGCCTCCAATCTTCAGGACGTTTTTAACACCGAACTTACCGGCCATGGGCTGCCGATTGAGGGCGTGCCCGGCCTTATCGTAGCCAATTTAAATCCGGAAGAAGCGGCCCGCGAATATCGAGAAGCCTTGCTGGCCCCATATATGGGCAAGCTGCCTCCCAGTGCTATCGCCAGTATGGAAGAACAATTATCCGGCTCCTGCACGGTGGAAATCGCGGCCTTCGACCAGTTTTCGCGCTTCATTACTGATCAGCAAACTGAGGAAATGTATGACTATATCATATTTGATACCGCACCTACCGGCCATACCCTGCGCATGCTGCAATTGCCCTCCGCCTGGAGCAATTTTATAAACGAGAGTACCCACGGCGTCTCCTGTTTGGGTCAGTTAGCCGGGTTAGAAGATAAAAAAGACATGTACAAAGAGGCTGTGGCTACTCTGGCCGACAAGGATAGAACCACCCTGGTATTAGTGGCCAAACCGGAAAAAACGCCGCTGCTGGAGGCCGAACGTTCCAGCCTGGAGCTGAGCGAACTGGGTATCAACAACCAATTGCTGATAATCAACTCGGTTTTGGCTAAAGCAACTGACGCCCTTTCGGAAAAGATAAGGGCCGAGCAGCAGGATGCCCTCAACCATATGCCAGCGGGGCTGCGAAAGTACACCACTTATACTCTCCCCCTGCGCTCCTATAATATCCTGGGGCTGGAGAAGATCAGGACCTTCTTTACCAGGGACGATTATGGGAATGTCTCTAACCGGACCGCTCCCGTAGATCTGAAGCAAATTGATGCCTTGATAGACGATCTTTATAACAGCGGTAAAAAGGTTATTTTCGTTATGGGCAAAGGCGGGGTAGGCAAAACCACTGTAGCTGCAGCAATTGCCCTGGCTCTGGCCCATAAGGGTACAAAAGTGCATTTGACTTCCACCGATCCGGCCGACCATCTTAAATTTGTCATAGACACAACTGCCAACATCACGCAGAGCCACATTGATGAACGCCAGGAACTCCTGAATTATCAGAATGAGGTCATCGAGAAAGCCCGGGAAACCATGAGTGAAGAAGACCTGGAGTATGTCAAAGAGGATCTTCGTTCCCCCTGCACTCAAGAGATAGCGGTTTTTAGAGCTTTTGCGGAAGTAGTCGATAAGGCCGAGGACCAGGTGGTTGTAATAGATACGGCTCCCACCGGCCATACCCTGCTGCTCCTGGATGCTACCCAGAGCTACCACCGGGAGGTGCAAAGAACCAAAGGCGAAATACCCATATCCGTACAAAGACTGCTGCCGCGCCTTCGAGATGAGCAACAGGCCGATGTGGTCATCGTTACCCTGCCCGAGGCTACGCCAGTCTGGGAAGCAACACGCCTGCGGGAGGAACTGCATCGCGCCGGGATTCAGAATAAATGGTGGGTCGTAAATCAATGTCTCTCCCTGACGGATACCCGGGACAGCATGCTGCTGGCACGGGCTGAAGCAGAAGAACCCTGGCTGAATAAAGTCAAGGAAATAAGCAAAGATCACTTTGTCGCTATCCCCTGGCTTGAGGATGCTTCGATCAAAAATATCATCAACTTGGCTAATAAAGATTGACCCGGCTTGGAGGAAAGTTGGTTTAGTTTATATGGAGGTGTTTTATATTGGCGGAGTCCAGGAGCAGCAGGCTGGCGTTTCTTGACCGGTACTTAACCTTATGGATTTTTCTGGCCATGTTTATTGGAGTTGGCATTGGATATCTCTATCCAGCTATCGCTGACTTTTGGAGCGGCTTTCAGGTTGGAACCACAAATATACCGATAGCTATAGGCTTGATACTTATGATGTATCCGCCCCTGGCCAAGGTGCGTTACGAAGAATTGCCAACGGTTTTCAAAGATGTTAAACTCTTAATTCTTTCATTAGTTCAAAACTGGATTGTGGGGCCCATAGTTATGTTCGCCCTGGCCGTATGGCTGCTGCCGGATAAACCAGAACTGATGGCCGGTGTAATCCTGGTGGGACTGGCTCGCTGCATCGCTATGGTGCTGGTATGGAACGATTTAGCCGAGGGCAGCCCGGAATATGCTGCCGGTTTGGTCGCTTTTAACGCTATTTTCCAGGTTTTAACCTATTCTGTCTATGCGTACATCTTCTTAACCGTAATTCCCAGGTGGTTGGGTTTATCCAGCGTAATAGTTCAGGTATCTATGGCGCAAATCGCCAAGAGCGTTTTCATTTATCTGGGCATCCCCTTTATAGCGGCCATTATCACCCGTACGGTTATGATAAAATCACACGATCGGGATTGGTATGAAGCCAACTTCATCCCCAGAATAGGAAAGCTGACTCTTATTGCTTTGCTGTTTACGATATTTGTCATGTTCTCTTTAAAAGGAAATGTCATCCTAACTCTGCCCGGTGATGTGCTGCGGGTGGTTATTCCCCTGGCTATCTATTTTGGCTTCATGTGGCTGGTTACTTTTTTCATCGGCAAGTGGATCGGTGCTGACTACCCCAGGAACGTCACCGTTGCCTTTACCGCCTCCAGCAATGATTTTGAGCTGGCCATTGCCGTGGCGGTTGCCATCTTCGGAATCAATTCCAGCCAGGCTCTGGCCACGGTTATTGGTCCTTTGGTGGAGGTGCCTGCTCTTATAGGCCTCGTAAACCTAGCTTTATATTTCAAGCGCAAATACTATCCTGGTGAGCTTGGCAGCGGGATGGTTAGGCAGAAGAAGGGGTAAAAGAGTGTGTAAAATAAACTGTGCTTCTGCTCTATCCGAAGATAAAATGAAACGGAAAGGTAAGAATACCTATATAGAAGAAGAAACTAGTTTCCCCGGGTAGGCCGTAATTTTAGGCACTTATTGGTGCCTTTTTTCTTTTCGCACTAAAAAAATGCGTACTGAAACGGATTCTTGGACTTTCTAGTTCTTATAGGCTGTTCTTTAACAAGGGTCGGCAATGATGGCCCCTATAATAATCCTCCAACTATTCATCTTTAAGGATATTGTGTTCTCCACGTTACGCAGATATATGGTATCAGGCTTTACATAATGAAACGTAACGCGAATGGTTTAATATAATATAAATAAACACGATATAAACGACAAGGCCGTTTATATCGTGTTCTAATAAGCAATAATTATTTTTCTAATGGATTTGATTATTTTTTTTCACCTGTTCTTCTATCCAGTGTTCGGTTGCAAAATTCAATGGAAGCGTCCGCAGATCTTCCCATACATAATCCGCGGCGGAAAGCTTGCGCCCGTCGAT